>OOKD01000001.1_pt1 | contig 453136 bp, 378 predicted proteins | sample 1691731 | NCBI WGS metagenome assembly OOKD01 (sample SAMN05831947, study PRJEB22555) | human gut metagenome | isolation source: Skin biopsy | host: Homo sapiens
TTCTCATGGTCCAGCACCATCCGCACCGCACGCGCGCGCACCTCAGGCGAGAACTTGTTCGTCGTCTTGCTCGTCATAGCCCCTTCCTCTCAGGAGTTAGAGCCTCCGACAAACCCGGCGCGGTTCACTTCGCTCGAGCCGGGCTTGAGTAGAACGTCCATCCAAGTCCAGCCTTTTCCACGGATTCAGATCGTGCTGATGATGCCTTTGGCGACTTCACAAGTCTATGATTTGACTGCGAAATCAACCGCTTAACTGCCCAGCGATCAAGCTCTTCTGGGCATCCGTTTCCGACCTTGAGATTGACGGCAAGCTGGCTGCTTTTCCGAGTTAGCTGGTAGCCGGGCGACGAAAGGGGAAGGCACGTCGAATCGCCACTCTCATTAGGTTCAAAAGCAATGCACGGTGCCCCAATCGGCGCGGGTTTGACGCCAAAAACGGGACCGAATTTGGTGTGGGCCACGAAGGGGCCACCATTTAAAGCGCCGGCCAAAATCTGAGCTTTTCCGCGGCCTGCATTAACAGATGTGAGTCCTGTAAGCGCACCACTTCCGGTCAAAGCTGGGCACCGCCACGGGCTAGCGGGTCGGCGGCCACTTCTACTTGTGGTACAGCGCTCGACCGCCGAGGGTAAATCCGTCGCGCCGGGGCGGTGGAGGCTGGTAGGTTAGCGGAGGTCTGCGGCTGTCGGTCGCGCCGAAAATCAGCTGTCTGGATCGTGGCAGCCCGCTGTCCGCTGTCCGCAATCGGAACAGCTAAGCCCCCACATCGTGTGCCGGCGTCGCGCCTGCGCCGAACGCCGCCGGGGGCGCCGCCGTTGCGCTATCGGGCGCGCGGCCTGGCAGTCCCGGTCCGGCTTGCGGCTTCAGGCGCATTCCAGTTGCGCCAGATCGAAGATCTCGATGCGCCGCCTGCTCATCGCCATCACACCCTCTTCGTACAATCGCCGCAGGGTGCGATTGACGTGAACGGGCGTGAGGCCGAGGGAATCCCCCAGCTGTTCCTGGGTCAGCGGGCATTCGAAACATCCATCCTCGGCAAGGCCGACGGCGGCAAGTCGGGCATAGGTCTCCGCCATGAACTGCGCGAGGCGCGCACGGGCGTTGCGCCGGCCGATGGTCACGAGCCGCGTGTGCAGACGCCGGACCTCTTCGCGCCGCGCCATATGAAGGGCATGTTCCATCATGGTCCGCGCCGGCGGCGACAGCGCGTCGAGATCGAGCATCGCGATCCTGACGGCGCCGCACGCAACGAGAACCGAGGCGGGATCGCCATCAGACGTAAAGCCCGTCGAGAGATCGCCGGGGACGAGGATTTCGGTGATCTGGCATGCGCCGTCGTGCAGATAGACTGCCCGCAAGAGCCAGCCGTCGACGAGAACCCAAATGCGCGAGCGCCCCGCGGGCTCGATGACGGCCTGGCGATGCGGCGTCGAATGGACGTCGGTTATGGCGTGCGGAAGCTCATCCGCCAGCGATCCGTCGGCAGGGACGAGGGCGCCAAGCCGTCGCAGCAGGAGATCGCGCGCGGCGCCCGCATCGGGATAGGACGCCGCGCCGTAGCGGCGATATGGCCGACGCATGTCCCGCACGCCATCGCGGGCTTCCCTCGTCTGAGCGTCGAACATAAGGCTCTGCCATGCTGTGTGCGGCATCTATGGTCGCCGGCCGGCCGGTCCGTCACCCGGTGGTGTCCTAGGTAGTCCTACGCAATCTGGGACTATGGCCGGCTGGCGCAATTCCGGCCGCGAGGGCCACCTGCACGAGTTCGGTCAGCGTGCCGGACCCCAATTTGGCCATCACCTGCGCACGATGCAGTTCGACCGTTCGTGGACTGATGCCGAGCACCTGCGCGATGGTCTTGTTGGTACCACCTTCCACCAGTCCGACGAGCACCTCGCGCTCGCGCGGCGTCAGTCGCGCCACCTGCGCGCCGGCGCTGTCTTCGCGCGCGGTGGGCCGCAGGATCGCGCGGCAGTCGGGCAGCGCGGCGGCAAGCCGCTCGATGAGCTCGCGCTCGTTACCGACCGCGATATAGTCGATCGCTCCGGCCTTCATCGCGCCGACGACATGGGTCACCGCGGCATCGCCGCGATCGAGCGCGATGGCGGGCAGCGCGATCGATCGCGCCTTGAGCTCGCGCAACACCGACAGGCCGTCATCGCGCCGCTTGCGCAGGTCGACCAGCACGCAACCCGATGCCAGGACCGGTGCGATGTCGAGGAACGCCATCGCGCTGTCGAAGATGCGGACGTGATAGTCCATGCCCCGGACCAGTTCGGCGAGCCGCCGCGCGGTCGTCGCGGTGCTGCTGACGACATAGACGTGCCGGCCATCGTCCTGGGTCAGATCTTCGGCGATGCCGCCGATCCGCGTGATGACACCGTGGTCGTCGCGAATCGGAAAGCTGATATCCCGCAACCAGCGGATGCCGCCATCCTTCGGGCGGACGACGCGATACTCATATTGCGCCACCTCGCCGGCCTTGACGGTAGCAAGCGCCCGCGCGACGCTCGCGCGATCCTCGGGATGGACGTCCTCCATCCAGCGGTCGATCGCGACGGGCGCGGCCTCGCAAGTCTCGCCCCAGATGCGCTCGAAGGCGGCGCTGCGATAGATGATCGCGTCCTTCTCGGGATCGGCGATCCATAGCAGATTGCTGCTATGCTCCGCGAAACTGCGGAACTGCGCCTCGCTGGCGCGGACGGCCGCCTCGTTGCGGCGCTGTTCGGACACGTCGATCGCCTCGCGGACGCGCGCGCGGTCGTCGGGATGGATACCGGCTTCGAAGACGGTCTGATCGACCGGCGCGTCGGGCGGCAGCCCCCACATCGCCCGCACCCGCTCGTCCCATTCCAGCGTGTTCGCAGCCGGATCCCAGGCATAGATGCCCAGGCCGACCAGGTCGGTTGCGGCGCGCAGCCTTGCGGCCGTACGCCGGACCTCCTCCTCGATCGCGCGGCGCTCGCTGGTGTCTCGCGATACGCCGACCACCAGTTCGACCGTCCCGTCGCCAGCGAGCACCGGACCCCAGAGATATGCGAAATAGGCGGCGTGCCCCGTCGGACTTTCGTAGAAAACCTCGTCCTCGATCGTCACCCCCTCGGCGAAGATGCGATCGATATGATCGTTCAGGTGCCGGGCAAGCGCGGGCGGATAATGCAGTGCGGCGAAGGTCTTGCCGCGCATCTCGCCTGCAGACAGGCCGAACAGGGCCAGCATGGCGGGATTGGTGTAGACGAAGCGCCGCTGCCGATCGAAGGCATAGACGTAATCGGGAATCGACGACAGCGTCGCCTCGAGGAACCGTGTCTGGCTGGCGAGTTCCGCGCCGGCCGCCGCGATCCGCTCGGTGGCGCGCTTCAGGTCGTCCACCTCCTGCATCACGACGATCGCTCCGCGCGTCTGCGATTCCTCTCGCCGTAGCGGGACGGCGCTCACCCGCATCCAACGCGCATGCGCATCATCGGCGGTGTACAGGAAATCCGTGCCCGGCATCGCCTGCTCGCCACGCAGCGCCTTCGCACCGGGATAGTCCTCCGGCGCGATCGGGCTGCCATCGGCGGCATAGGCGCGCCAGCGTCTCGCGCTCTGGGGATCCCCGGAGGGCAGGTGAGCGACCCCCGTATAGTCGCGCAGGCACTGATTCGACTGGACGAGATTTCCTGCGGGGTCATAGACGCCGACGCCGAGGGGCAGGTTCTCCAGCACCGATGCGAGGAGCATCCGCTCACCGCCAGACCCGGCTTCGGCCTCAGGACCGGGAGGAGACGCTGCGGCGCCGGCGGTGCGACGATCGTCCTGCTTCACGGCTGACGGGACGCGGACGATTTGCCGCTTCCACGGCAATGCCTTGCGGGTTCGGAAAGTTCCCTAGGTATCGCCCGCATGTCGGACGGGCGGGGGAAGCGCATAGCACGGCGCCACCCAACCGAGGAGACCGGTATGAAGGCCCTAGTCTGGCACGGCAAGGAGGACATCCGATACGACACGGTGTCCGACCCTGCGATCGAGCACCCCCGCGACGCCATAATAAAGGTTACCAGTTGCGCGATATGTGGCTCGGATCTCCATCTTTTTCATAATCTTGTACCCGCGATGCTGCCCGGCGACATCATGGGTCACGAGACCATGGGAGAGGTCGTCGAGGTCGGCAGCGACGCCAAGGGCAGCCTGAAGAAGGGCGATCGCGTCGTCATTCCCTTCACCATCCAGTGCGGCGAATGCGACCAGTGCCGCCGCGGCAACTTTTCCGTCTGCGAGCGGACGAACCGCAAGAAGGCGCTGGGCGACAAGGCGTTCGGCCATGCCACCGCCGGCCTGTTCGGCTATACCCACCTGACCGGTGGCTATCCCGGCGGCCAGGCGGAGTATCTGCGGGTGCCCTTCGCCGACACCACGCACATCAAGGTGCCCGGCGGGATCGACGACGAGAAGTTGCTCTTCCTGTCCGACATCCTGCCCACGGGCTGGCAGGCCGCCGTACAGGCGGACATCCAGCCCGGTGACACGGTCGCGGTCTGGGGATGCGGACCGGTCGGGCAAATGACGATCCGCTCGGCGATCCTGCTCGGCGCCGAACAGGTGATCGCGATCGATCATCTGCCCGAGCGGCTGTCGATGGCCGCCGCCGCGGGCGCGATCACGATCGACTTCATGCAGGAGAGTGTCGTCGATCGCCTCAACGCGCTCACCGACGGCAAGGGGCCGCACAAGTGCATCGACGCGGTCGGGACCGAGAGCCACGTCGATTTCGGCCAGCCCGACACCGTGCTTGACCGCGCCAAGCAGATGCTGATGGCGGAGAACGACCGTCCGCACGTGCTGCGCGAGATGATCTACGTCTGCCGGCCGGGGGGCGTGATCTCGATTATCGGCGTCTATCTGGGCCTCGTCGACAAGATCCCGATGGGACAGGCGATGAACAAGGGGCTGACCTTCCGCATGGCGCAGGCGCATGTGCCCCGGTGGACCGGCGACCTGCTGCGCAGGATCGAGGACGGCCAGATCGATCCTTCGTTCGTGATCACGCACAAGGTCGATCTTTCCAAGGGGCCCGAGATGTACGCCACCTTCCGCGACAAGGCGGACGGGTGCGTCAAGGTCATGCTGCAACCGTGACAAGGAGGCGATGATGCCACTCACCAACGTTACCGGGGTCGCTCGATCCGAAGGCGACCCGCGCGTCCAGCGCAAGGGACCAAGCTCGTTGACCGGCCCCGACCGGTTGGCACGCGCGCTCGGCTGGTTCTCGGTCGGCCTGGGGCTTGCCGAACTGGCGGCGCCGGGACGTCTCGCGCGCGCGCTGGGGCTCGACGACAAGGAAGGGCTGATCCGCGCCTATGGCGCGCGCGAGCTGGCGAGCGCGGTACCGACGCTGTCGATCGACAAGCCGATCGGCCTCGCCGCCCGCATCGGCGGCGATGCGCTCGACCTCGCCACGCTGGCGCCGGCCCTCCATCGCGACAATCCGAAACGGCACAATGCCGCCATCGCGGCGGCGCTGGTCGCCGGCATCACCCTGCTCGACATCGCGGCGTTCAAGGGGGTGAAGGCGGCGCACCGGCGCGACGGCGGGGCAGCCCGGGATTATTCGGATCGCTCGGGCCTGCCGCGCGGTGCGGCGGCCTCGCGCGGGCTTGCGCGCAAGGATTTCGACATACCGCCCGACTATCGGGCGGAGGGCACCGTCGCGGACGCGATACCCGCGCTGCCGTCCTAAGGTCTGATCCACGTGCGTGGGAGCGGTGCCGGCCCTCATCCCATCCGGGATACGCCCTTTGGGCGGTCGGGTGGGGGTGAGGGCCGGCACCGCCCCCATCCACTCTCGCTCAATCGACCACCAGCGCTTGGCGCAGCGTCTCGCCCGATCGGCTGTCGTTGCCCCTGCGCGGCGGCCGTGACGGCGGGACCACCGACATCGTTTTCGCGCGCGCAGCAGAAGGGACGGTCATGCCCCCGACGAAACCGCGGTCCATGTGCCCCGCCCGCGCTGGCCGGAAGGGGGCGACGAACCAATGGCTGCCGCACCGGCGGCGCGCGGCGCGTCGCGGTACGAGGGCGCGACCGTCCATTCGACGCGCCGGCGCGAGGACGGCGGCGGCGCGCGCAATCTTCCTATCCTGAGGTTGCCGAACCATGCGCTGGACCATCGTCGAACAACTGAGCGGGGCGGCCCTGATGCTGCTTTTCCTCGCCGACATCTTTCTGACCATCCTCTACGCGCGCGCCGGCACGGGCGTGTTGGCGCCACGCTGGAACCGGTGCGTCTGGGCGTTGGTCAAGGCCGTGGCGGATCGGGCCGGCGGGCGCCGCGGCGCGATCCTGTCGCTCGCGGGGCCGTTGATCGTCGTCACGCTGATCGGTTTCTGGGCCCTGGGGCTGACGCTCGGCGCCGCGCTGATCATCCAGCCCGAACTGGGGCGCGCCATCCGGCCCTCGAGCGGCGGCGCGTCCACCGATTTCGTCACCGCATTGCTGGTCGCGGGCAACAGCCTGTCGATCGTCGGCGGGGGCGATTACGTACCGCATGGCGCCGGCGCGCGGCTCCTCTTCCTCTTCGACTCCTTGGTCGGCGCGTCGGTATTGTCGCTGGTGCTGAGCTATCTCGTCCAGGTCTATTCGGCGCTTCGGGAGCGCAACGCGCTCGCGCTGACGGTCGACCTCATGACCGGTGGCACGGGCGATGCCAGCTGGATGCTCGCGCGGCTGATGCCCGGCGGCGACACGGGCAATGTGGTCGGCGAGCTCGGCAACCTGGCGCGCACGCTCGCCCAGGTGAAGGAAGCCCATCACTTCTACCCGCTGCTCTATTATTTTCGCTTCCACGAGCCTTTGTATGCGGTGTCCCGCACCAGTTTCGTCCTGCTCGATCTTGCGGCGCTGATCGAACATGCGCTCGATCCCCGTCGATATGAACCTGTCATCCAGTCCGCCGCGGTCGCGGCGCTGTACCGGGGCGCACGGCTCCTGCTCGACACCCTCCACAGCCGGTTTCCGACGGTGTCCAGCCTCCAGCCGGATGACGCGGAGATGTGGCGGGATCGCCAAAGCTATGCGGCGGCGGTCGAAGTCCTGGCGGCGCACGGCATCGCGACGGCACGCGACGGCGCAAATGGCTATGGTGCCGCCCGCCAGGAATGGCGGCCGATGATCCGCCGCGTCGCGCCGGTGCTCGGCTATGCCATCGACGAGATCGACACGCGGGAGGCGACCGTAGGGATACCGGGCCGCTGACGTCCGGATTGGCGCCCCAGGTGCCGGCCGTCCCGGGGATCGTCCGAGCAGGGCGACAGGGTGCGCCGTCCCTGCACCGTCGCGGCTGACGGGATTCGACGCGCGGGCATCCCTTAAAGCACGGTGCAGCGGCCCGATTTTTGCTGGCGTAAACGGCGAGGGTCGACCGATCGACGTTTTGTGCGTTGGGGGCGGATGGCACGTTCACTAAAGGTGTTCCGTACGGCCATCGGCTTCCATGATGCCTATGTCGCCGCGCCGAGCCGCAAGGCGGCGCTGCAGGCATGGGGCGCCGACGTGGACCTGTTCGCGCGCGGCGTCGCGGAACAGGTCACCGATCCGGCATTGATCGAGGAACCGCTCGCTTATCCCGGCGCGATCGTCCGCAAGCTGCGCGGGACCAAGGACGAAAATCTCGCGGCGCTGCCGGAGGCGCCGGCGCGCGCGCGGCGATCGTCGGCCAACGCGGGCGGGCGGTCCGACACCAGGCGGCGCAAGAGCGGCGGAACGCCGTCCCCGCCGCCGCAGCCGCGGCCGGACCGTGACGCGCTCGAAGCCGCGCAGCAGGCGCTCGACGACGCGGATCGGCGTTATCAGGACGCGCGCCGCGCGATTGCCGAGCAAGAGGTCGCGCTGGCGAACAGGCGCAGGGCGCTGGAGGCCGAACACGACGATGCGCGCCGCGAGCTGGAGGCGAGGCGGGATGACGAGGAGGCGCGATATCGACGCGTCATGGCTGCGTGGCGCAAGGATTCTGACTGACATCGCCGGTCCAAGCTTTTGTTCTTCATATGTTCTTGCGAATCATCGCCGGATCGACGTACCGTGCCTGCAGCCAGCGAGACGAGCCGACGGAAAGGAGCCTTTGGCATGCAGCACGATCTGCAACTGCGTGCGGCAGCGCGCGCGATCTACGACGCCTGCTATCCATCGGAGGAATGGGCGCCCTGCAGTTTCGACGAGGCGGAGCGCTATGGCACCGTCCATTACCGGCAGGCCGTCGGCGCCGCGCAGGAGGCGCGGCGGGCGCTGGCCACGCCGATGCACGACCAGCTCACGCTGCCGGCCTTGGCGTGACGTGTCCGGCGACGACCGCACGCATGTCGGTCAGCGTCTGCGGTGCCTCGAACATTGCGCGCTGCACCGTCGTACCATCACGCTGACCTGCCCGGCGTGCGGACGGGCGCGCCGTCTCGACGCGGTGGCCTTGTGGTGGCTGTTTCGCCGCAAGCGCTGGGACGACCGCCTGCCGGCGGCCTATCGGCGGTTCCGTTGTGTCGCCTGCGCCGGCACGGGCCGGATCGTGCGTCCCCGTGGCGCAATCACCCGCGATCCGCCCGACGACGACCAGCCGCCCTATCCGGATCGGCCGACCTGGCGCCGGCTGGTCTCGCGCTACCGATCCTGAAGCGTCATCCCTTCTTGCGTTCGCCAGCCTTGCGACGCGTGTGCGAGGTCTTCTTGCCATGGCGGGCGGCCGGCTTGGCCTTGCCCCGGCGCAGCAAGGGGACGGCGATCGCGGCGGCGGAGGCTAGCACCGTACCGCCGATCGCGATCCAGGTGCCGGTGCCCAGACCCGCAGCATGCGGCCTGGTCCGCTTCGCCGGCTGCGACGGACCCGCATCGGCATGATGGGTCGGGCCGGCGTGCTTCATGGCGGAGCTTGGGATGTAAGACATGCGTGATCCTTCCGACAGGACCCAACCCCATGGGTGGCAGGGTGTTCCGTTCCGGTGAGGCTTTGCGGGCACCGCCCCGATCGGAGCTCGCCGGATCGCACGTCAATATCGCGCGCCGTCGATCATCCGCCGCGGAAGATCGCACCAGATCGCGGGATCGAATATCCGCAGGTTGATGCCCATCCTGGGATAGGCAGGGTCCACCGGCGTCCAATGGGTGGTGCAGCCGCACGTGCCGCAATGCCACAGGTCCAGCGTGCGGTCCCCCTGCCGATAGGCAACGCCGACACCGTCGACCACGACGTCGCCGGGTAAGCAATAATGCCAGAGCCCGGCCGTGCGCCTGCAGATCGAGCAATTGCATTCGCTGGCGTCGGCGAGCGAAGCGCGCAGCACCAGGCGGATGCGACCGCAATGGCAGCGTCCACGATGCACGCTCATCGCGCGCCGCGGCCCCGATTGTCGCGGACGGCGCCGGCGCTCCGTCTCCCCGGCACGCACCCGGCCGGTGCGCATATGACGATCGAAACAGTGTCCACGCCCACGAGCCAAGCCCAATTTCCGCGCCGCGACAAGGGACTGCGCCTCCTCATCAGACGCGGACCTTATCAAAGGGATAGCTGATGCCACAGCGCTGCGGGCGCAGCGGCAGGTCGCTTCAGTTTGCCCTTGTTAGCGCTAGCATCGCGCGCTAGCGTCCAGCTTCCGATTGAGCAAATCAACGGCCGGAAGGGATGGGGATGAAGGGCTGCGCGACGATCGCGACCGTGTTGCTGCTCGCCTCCGCCGCGGTGGGTGCGGTACCGGCCGAGGACGGTCGACCTGATCCCAACCCGATCGTGCGCGACAAGTTCACCGCCGATCCGGCGCCGCTGGTCGTCGGCGACACCCTGTACCTCTACACCGGCCACGACGAAGCGCAGCGCGACGAGATGTTCACGATGCGCGAATGGCTGGTCTATTCCACGAAGGACATGAAGCACTGGGTCGACCACGGCCCGATCATGCGCGTCACCGACTTCAAATGGGCCAAGCAGGACGCCTGGGCGTCACAGGCGATCCGCGCGAACGGCCGTTACTATTTCTACGCTGCGGTCGAGCACGACGCGACGCATCCCGGCAAGGCGATCGGCGTCGCCGTCGCGGACACGCCGACGGGACCCTTCCGGGATGCGAAGGGGGCCGCGCTGATCACCAACGAGATGACGCCCAAGGGCACCCATAGCTGGGAAGACATCGACCCGACGGTGTTCACCGACGACGACGGCACCAGCTGGATCGCCTGGGGCAACCGTGAATGCTATATCGCGCGTCTTAAACCGAACATGATCGAGCTCGACGGGCCGATCACGGAGATCACGCCGCCCTTTTTCGAAGAAGGGCCCTGGCTGCACAAGCGCGGCAGGATCTATTATCTCACCTACGCCTCGCTCGATCGGCGCACGCAGCGCGACGAGCACATCTCCTATGCCACGGCACCGGCGATCACGGGGCCCTGGACGCCGCGCGGCTTGCTGACCGGACCGGGCAGGTACAGTTTCACCATCCATCCGGGCATCGCGCATTTCCACGGCCGCTGGTATCTGTTCGCGCACAATGCCGCGCTGACGATCGGTGATCAGGCCGGCGCGATCGGGCGGCGCGCGGTCACGGTCTACCCGCTCCATTACAACGCAGACGGCACGATGCGCCCCGTGGTGCAGGACGACGGCCGCGTACGCACCACGCAGGGAGGATGAGGATGAAGACGGGCGGATGGCGCGCGGGCGCGCTGTTACCGATCCTGGCGGCGCTGGCGGCGCCCGCCTTGGCACAGGACGATCGCATGACGCCGATCGCCACGCCGTCGCAACAGGATGCGATCGCGCTCGACACGGGTGCGCTGCCGAACGCGCCGATCGGGGAAAGCTGGCACAGGCAATATGGCAGCCGCTTCGCGCGCAACGTGACGCAGGCGACGCTGACGCCCTTCCTGCCCGACCCCGCGCGGGCGACCGGGGCGGCGGTGATCGTCGCGCCCGGCGGCGGCTTCCGCACGCTGTCGATGGACAACGAGGGCTATGATGTCGCGCGCGCGCTGGCGGCGCGCGGCGTCGCGGCCTTCGTGCTGAAATACCGGCTGAACCAGACGCCGGCGGACATGCCGGCATTCGCGGCCTCGATGGCGGCGATGTTCTCCGGCACGGCGCGGCCGCCACGGCAGACGCCGCAGGAGCAGCTCGCCGGCCTGCGACCGCAGATCGCCGATGCCCGCGCGGCGTTCGCGCTGGTGCGGGCGCGGGCGACGTCATGGCGGGTCGATCCGGCGCGGGTGGGCATGATCGGCTTTTCGGCGGGGGCGATGCTGACCCTGGCGACCGAACTCGCCGGCGAGGATGCCCGGCCGGCCTTCATCGCCGCCATCTATGGCCCGCTGGCCCCGGTCAGCGTGCCCGCCGATGCGCCGCCGCTGTTCGTCGCGCTGGCGGCGGACGATCCATTCTTCGGCAACGGCGGCTTCGGCCTGATCGAGTCGTGGCGCGCGGCGAAGCGGCCGGTCGAGTTCCACCTGTTCGAGCAGGGCGGCCACGGCTTCGGCATGTATCCCAAACCGACCACCAGCACCGGCTGGTTCGAGGCGTTCGCGCGCTGGCTGCGGATGCACGGCTGGGCGAAGGACATAGGCTGAAAAGGCGCTGGAGCCCTTCACCCGGCTCGCCTCCACAGCACATGCCCTGCGCATCGCCATGATTTACATGGTTTTTCATTGCCGCCACGGCGCGGCCGTGACAGCCTTGCGGGCATGTGCAACCTCTACCGCCTGCCGACCGACCGCTGGGAACTCGCCGCGCTATATGGCGCGGTCGACACCGTCGGTGCGGACTTGGAGAAGGATTACGTGTCGCCCGGACGTCCCGGCTTCACCATCACCGCCGCCGATGGGGGACGCCGGCTCCAGTCGATGCGCTGGGGGTTCCCGCCGCCACCCAATGTGCGCAGCGCGGTGGTCAACGTACGCAATTACGCGAGTCCCTTCTGGCGGTCGGCGCTGAACAATCCGGAGCGCCGGTGCCTCGTGCCGGTCACCCGTTTCCAGGAATGGAGCGTGGAGGCCGATCCTGCGACGGGCAAGAAGACGCCGCACTGGTTCTCGCTGCCGTCGCGGCCGATCTTTGCGTTCGCGGGCGTGTGGCGACCCACCGCAACCGGGCCGGCCTATGCCTTCCTCACCACCGGCTATGACGGCGATCCGGCCGGGCACCTTGTCGGGGCGGTGCATCCCAAGGCGATGCCGGTGATCCTGCACGACGAGGATCATGACCAATGGCTCCACGCGCCGGTCGAGGCGGCGCTGACGCTCGCGACGCCCTATCCCTCGCAGCTGATGGCGATCGACGCGGCGACCTGATCGAACCCGCGGTCCGCAGGTGCGCATCGCGATATGCGGGTGCGACGGTCGGTCCGCGCCGTCGGGGGCTCGACGCGGCGCGATCACGCCACTGTCGGCGGCGCGTCGTGATGATGGTCTTCGCCGAGGACGACGGCAAGGCTGCCCGCGACGATCAGCAGGCCACCCGTCGCCAATGCCCAGGTCAGCCGGTCGCCGAACATCGCCACGCCGAGCAACGCGCCGATCAGCGGTTCGATGTTGATGAACACGCCCGCGCTCGCGCTACCGACGCGCGACGCGCCATATTGCCACGCGGCGGTGGCGAGCGTCGTCGACAGCAGGCCCTGGCCGACGATCCCCGCCCAGGCGACGGCGCCGATGTCGAGGCGCGGCATGCCGTGCATCGCCACGGCAATCGGCAGGATCGTGATGGCGGCCACGACGATCGTGGCGGACGGCATCGCCATCGGCGCCGCGATCGTCGGCGCCCGTTTCAACGCGTAGAACCAGCCGAGAAAGAGGAGCAGCGACGTGAGCGAGAGCAGCACGCCGGCGAGCGTGCCGGCGCCGCCCGGATCGCCTGCGATCAGCGCCGCGCCGGCGGTCGCGGCCGCGACGCCGGCCCAGCTTGCGGCGGTCGTACGCTCGCCGAGCAGGCGCGCCGACACGGCGATCAGCGCCGGCATAGCGCCGACGAGCAGCGCCGCGAGCGTCACGCTGACGCGCGCCAGCCCTTCGAACTGCACGAGGAAGCCGAGCGCATAGAGTAGCCCGGCCAGCAGCACCGCGGGCGACCGGAACAGCGCGCGCGCCGCGCGCCCGAGCACGAAGGGGAGGGCGGCGACGGCGGCGACCGCGAAGCGCAGCAGCACCATATGCGCAGGGTCGGTCGCGCGCAGCGCGAGCTTGCCGAGCGGAAAGCCGATGCCCCAGCACAGGCCCGCGAGGATCAGCGCCAGGAACGCGTTGCGTCGGATTGTCCGGCGCGCGGAAACCGTCATGTCACGAAATCCCCACTCGAAGAATTTTTTGCAACCATGGGGCGGGCCCGCCACGAGGTTTCGCTTGGTCGTGCCCGAACAGCGAATGGCGCCGATCGGTCAAGTCATACCGTTGAATCGGGATATTTTCTTTTCCGGGGGATTGGGCGGCAATGGTCCGACCTGCGACCGGCCCGGCCGTTGAGGGCGGATCGTCAGGCCGGAACGCCGCTTTAGACGCCCCGAGCAATTCTTGTGCGCAGGCGCGAAGTGCGGCACCTACATCGCCGCGATGACACAATCCGCTCGCTTCCGCATGCCCCCGTTCGGGGTCCAGGTCTTCGTCGGCATGGGCGTCGGCCTCGTGCTCGGCTTCGTCGCGCGAAGCAGCGGATCGCCCGCGCTTGCCGACGCGCTCCGCATCGTCGGCGACCTGTTCGTGCAGTTGCTCAAGGCGCTCGTGATCCCCCTGGTCTTCACGGCCATTGTCGCGTCGATCGCGGCGCTGCGTGATCTCAACAATGCCGCGCGGCTGGTCGCGGGGACGTTCGTGTGGTTCGCGATCAGCGCGTTGATCGCGGTCAGCATCGGCCTGGTGCTCGGCACGGTCCTGCAACCCGGCGTCCATGCGGGGGTCAGCGCGGCGGCGGCGGCACGGCCCGACACCGCCGGGTCGTGGCTCGACTTCCTGCGCGGGCTGGTGCCCGTCAACATCCTGGGGTTGGAGGCATCGACCAGCCTGAAGGACGGCGCGGCGACCACCAAATTGTCGTTCAACGTGCTGCAGCTGATCGTCGCCGCGGTCGCCATCGGCGTGGCGGCGGTGCGGGTCGGCGCGGCGGGTGAGCCCTTCCTCGCCTTCAACGCGTCCGCGCTCGCGATCTTCCGCCGCATCCTGCGCTGGGTCGTGCGGCTGACGCCGATCGGCACCGGCGCGCTGCTGGGCAGCGCGGTGGTGCGCTACGGCTGGCAGTCGCTGTCGGCGCTCGGCACGTTCGCGATCGCGGTCTATATCGGCCTCGCGCTCGTCCTGTTCGTCGTCTATCCGCTGCTGATGGTGGCGAACGGGATCAGTCCGCGCCGTTTCTTCGCCGCCGCCTGGCCTGCGATCCAGCTCGGCTTCGTCTCCCGCTCATCGATCGCGACGCTGCCGGTGACGGAGGAGGTGGTCGAGCAGCGGCTGGGCGTGCCGCGCAGCTATGCCGCTTTCGCCGTGCCGTTCGCCGCGACGACGAAGATGGACGGCTGCGCCGCCATCTATCCCGCCATCGCCGCGCTGTTCGTCGCACAATATTACGGCATACCGCTGCACGCGACGGACTATCTGCTGATCGTGATGGTGTCGGTGCTCGGCTCGGCGGCGACCGCGGGGCTGACGGGCGCGCTCGTCATGCTGACGCTGACGCTGTCGACGCTCGGCCTGCCGCTGGAGGGCGCGGGGCTGCTGCTGGCGATCGATCCCATCCTCGACATGGGGCGCACCGCGATCAATGTCGCGGGCCAGGCGCTGATGCCGACGATCGTCGCCAAGCGGCAGGGGTTGCTGGGCGAACTGCGCGAGGACGTGGCGGTGGCGGCCTGATCAGGCCGTGGGCCGGCGGCGGCCTGGTCAGGCCGTGGCGAGCGGCGCAAACCGCGCGACCTGCCGCCCGATCAGCCGCAATTGCTCCAGCACCGCCGGGTCGCTCGCGCCGCCCTGGTCATCGAACTTCGTCACCTGCGTGTTGATCGCCGCGGCGAACGGCGTCGGCCAGCCGCGCAGCGCATGGACGATCGACCGCAGCGCGGCGATCGTCGAGCCCGTCGCCTGCCATCCATAAGCGGTCGCGATCAGCCCGACGGGCATGTCCGCCAGATAGGGCCGCGCGTCCTTCGCCGTCTCCTCGAGCAGGTCGAGCGCGTTCTTGACGACGCCGCTGATCGAGCCGTGATAGCCGGGACTGGCGATGATCACCGCCGACGCGCGCCGCACCGCGGCGACGAACGCCTGTTCGTCCTCGGTCCGCGTATGCGCGCGCGGATCGTACAGCGGCAGCCGCGCCATGTCGGCGCCGCCGAACATCTGCGTCGCGAACCCCTGTTCGGCTGCCGCGTCGAGCGCGATGCGCAGCGCGCGCTCGGTCGACGAGACGCCGCCGATGGTACCGCCGATGCCGACGACGAGCGGGGGAGAGGGGGCGGGGGTCATGGCGCGAGCGATAGCGCGCGCCGCGCCGCCGCGCCAGCGCCGCCCCGATACTGGCCATCGGCCATGCGAGTTGGTAAATGGCCTTGACCGGCGTGAAAGACTTGCCTCCAGCCGCTTTAGGATAGTAATACACCTCATGGCTGACCGCTGGGACGAGCCGATGCGTCACGAGTCCATCGACACTCACCGACTGGGCCCGATCGGGCGCCGCTACGCGCTGGACGACGATACGACGCCGCCGCCCGCGACGGATCCTTATGCAAACCGGTTCGCCGATTTCCATGATGCGCCTGCCGACGACGCGCCGGAGCGGCGCCGCTTCCCGCTCGGCCGCTGGATCGTGCGCGGGCTCGGCGCGCTCATCGTGCTGTTCGTCATCGCGGTGGGGTGGCTCGCCTTCACCGCGCCTTTGTCCAAGTCGCTGCAGCCGCCGACGCCGCCGTCGATCACGCTGACCGCCGACGACGGTACGCCGATCGCGCGGCGCGGCGCGATCATCGGCGCACCGGTCGACGCCGCCAAGCTGCCCAAGCACGTCACGCAGGCCTTCCTCGCGATCGAGGACCGGCGCTTCTACAGCCACTGGGGCATCGACCCGCGCGGTATCCTGCGCGCCTTCGTCCACAATGTCGGGTCGGGCGGCGTGCGCGAGGGCGGCAGCACGATCACGCAGCAGCTGGCCAAGAACGCCTTCCTTGATTCGGACCGGACCGCCGCGCGCAAGATACGCGAGGTGATGATCGCCTTCTGGCTCGAGGCCTGGCTGTCGAAGGACCAGATTCTGTCGCGCTATCTGTCGAACGTCTATTTCGGCGACAACGTCTATGGCCTGACCGCGGCGGCGAAACACTATTTCGGGCGGACGCCGGACAACCTCAACGTCGGCCAGGCGGCGATGCTGGCGGGTCTGGTCAAGGCGCCCTCGCGGCTCGCGCCGACCAGCAACCTCGCCGGCGCGCGCAAGCGCGAGATGGTCGTCGTCGCGGCGATGGCCGATGCCGGCTTCCTGACCAAGGCGGAGGCTGCCGACGTCCAGCCGCAGCGCGTGCTCGCCAGCCGGCCGACGCAATTGCCCAGCGGCACCTATTTCGCCGACTGGGTGCTGCCCGAGGCGCGCGACCAGGCGGGCGAGGTGAAGAGCGAGGCGACGGTCAAGACGACGCTCGACCGCCGGCTGCAGGCGACGGCGGAGCGGGTGATCCGCCAGGCGGGTCTGCGCCAGGCGCAGGCGGCGATCGTCGCGATGCGCACCGACGGCCGCGTCGTCGCGATGGTCGGCGGCAAGGACTATACGAAGAGCCCGTTCAACCGCGCGACGCAGGCGATGCGCCAGCCCGGATCGACCTTCAAGCTGTTCGTCTATCTCGCCGCGATGCGCGCGGGCATGACGCCGGATTCGACGATGGACGACAGCCGCGTCGAGATCGCCGGTTGGAAGCCGAAGAACGACGACAACCGCTATCTCGGGCCGATCACGCTGCGCCGCGCCTTCGCGCGCTCCTCCAACGTCGTCGCGGCGCGGCTGACGCAGCAGGTCGGCGTGCGCAACGTCATCAAGGCGGCGCGCGATTTCGGCATCTCGACGCCGATCGCCAACGAGGCGACGATCGGCCTCGGCACGTCGGAGGTGACCTTGCTCGAACTCACTGCCGCCTATGCGGGGATCGCCAACGGCCATTATCCCGTCCAGCCGCGCGGACTGCAGGAGGTCGCCAACAAGGGCTGGTACCAGTCGCTGACCGGCGGGCAAAAGGCGCTGGACGACGAGACGCGCGCCAAGATGCTCGAGCTGCTCGGCTCGTCGTTGCGCGGGACGGGCCGCGAGGCGGCGCTGACCGTGCCCGCTTACGGCAAGACGGGGACCAGCCAGAACAGCCGCGACGCCTGGTTCATCGGCTTCGCGGGCGATCTCGTGGTCGGCGTCTGGGTCGGCAACGACGACAGTTCGCCCAATCCGGGCCTCCACGGCGGTGGCATACCGGCACAGATCTGGCGCAACTTCATGGTGTCCGCGCTCAATATCGCGCCCGTCGAAAAGCCCGTGATCGTCGAGGAGAATGCGATGGACCCGGCGGTGCTCGAAAATGGCGAGGATCCGGTCGGCGATCTGATCGGCGATACGATCGATCGGACGCTGCCGGAGGTGCAGGGCGCGCTGCGCGGTGCCGGCATCGACCTCAACACGAACCGCGACGGCAGCATCTCGATCACGCCGCGGCGCGGGCCGGACGGTCCGCCACCGCCGCCGCGCGACGCGCGCCGCGGCGAGGACGGTCCGCCGCAGGGCGAAGGGGAATAGGCGCATCCTCCCCCGCGCGGGGAGGGCCACCCGCTGGGTGGCAAAGGGGGGAAGCACATGAAGATCGAGCTCAGGATCACCACCGCCGTCGCCGCCGCGCTGCTCGCGGGCGGCTGCGACCGCCAGCCGCGCGACAATGGCTGGACGACGGCGCAGGACACCGCCGTCTGCACCGACCGGCAGGGCAACCGCGTCCCCGACGCCAATTGCCGCCAGACCCGCTATGCCCATGGCGGCGGCAGCGCCTTCGCCTGGTATTTTCTGGCCCGCAACGCGCGCCTGCCCTTCCTGGGCGAGCGGGTCGGCGGCGGCTCCTATGCGCGCAACCCGGCGGCGCGTTACGCCTTCGCCCCGGCCGCCACCGCGGTGACGCGCAGCGGCGCGATCAGCCGCGGCGGCTTCGGCAGTGCCGCGCGCTTCTTCGGCGGTGGCCGGTCGTGATCCGCGTCGAGACGGCGCCGCGCCCCGACTGGCAGGCGGCGGTCGAGGCGCAGGGCCTGGTCTGGCACACCGCCGACGGCCGCCCCTATTGGCACGAGGGCGCCTGCTACCGTTTCACCGCCGCGCAGATCGCCGAGATCGAGGCGGCGACCGCGGAACTCTATCGGCTCTTCCTCGCCGCGGGCGATGCGATCGTCGCCGATCCCGCCCTGCTCGCGCGCTTCGACATCCCGCCCGCCTTCCACCAGCCGATCCGCGACGCCTGGGCGGCCGAGCCGCCCGCGCTCAATATCGGGCGTTTCGACCTCGGCTATGACGGCGCGGGGCCGCCCAAATTGTTCGAATTCAACTGCGACACGCCGACCTCGCTGCTCGAGGCAGCCGTGGTGCAGTGGGACTGGAAGGAGGCGGTGATGCCACGCGCCGGCCAGTTCAACGGGCTGCACGAGGCGCTGGTCGCCAAGTGGCGCGATATCGCGCCCTATCTGCCGCCGCGCGTCCATTTCGCGCATGCCGACGAGGACAGCGGCGAGGATGCGGTGACGGTCGCCTATCTGCGCGACACGGCGGAGGCGGCGGGGATCGACACGGCGGCGCTGCTGATGGACGATATCGGCTGGGACGAGGAGGCGCACCGCTTCGTCGACGGCGACGACGCGGCGATCGCGGCGCTGTACAAGCTCTATCCCTGGGAATGGCTGACGCGCGAGGCGTTCGCGCCCCAGCTCGCCGAAAGCCTGGCGGCGGGAACCACGCTGTGGATCGAACCGGTGTGGAAGATGATCTGGTCGAACAAGGCGATCCTGCCGATCCTGTGGCAGCTCAATCCCGGCCATCCCAATCTGCTGCCCGCCAGCTTCGACATCCCGCAGGGCGATGCGGTCGCCAAGCCGCTGCTCGCGCGCGAAGGCGCCAACGTCTCGATCCGGCGCGGCGGCCGCGTCGTCGCCGAGGCGGAGGGCGCCTATGGCGATGCGGGCTATGTCTATCAGGCCTTCTATCAATTGCCCGAAGCCGCGCCGGGATGTTTTCCCGTGATCGGCAGCTGGATCGTCGATGGCGCTCCGGCGGGCATGGGCATCCGCGAGGACGGGCTGATCACCGGCAACACCGCGCGCTTCGTACCGCACGTCATCGTTGATTGACCGGGCGCGACCGGGCCGGGATGCTGGCGAGGATTTGCCGCGACGGCTGCATCCTGCGCACGCAGGAGCCCAGAGCCGCGCGCGCCGTCCTTCGTAGCTCTGGGTTCCTGCGTGCGCTGGAACACGGCAAATGGATTGCCACGGGTGTTGCGCGGAAAAATCGTGCCCTCGTCCATGCTTGACCCTCAGGCTGCGGTGCGACAGGGCGGCGGGCCCATGCGTCATCCCCTTGCCATCGCGCTGCTTTCGCTGCTCGCCGCCCTTCCTGCCGCAGCGCCCGCCGTCGCGCAGACGAGCACCAGCAGCGTCGGCATCGACCTCGGCATCGCCAGCGACGATCGCCGCCGCGGGCTCAGCTGGAGCGACGGGGCCGTGGCGCCGTCCGTCGCGGTGCGCGGCGCCGTTGGTAGCCTCGACGCCGGGGCGCGCATCACCGCGGCGCGAAACAGCGCGCGCTTCGGCGGCGCGGATGCGGTCGCCGACCTCGATTTCGGTTATACCCTGTCGCTGGGCGGCGGCTTCGATCTCGTCGGCGTCGGCGCCGCGCATCTGTTCGCGGGCGCGCGCGGGCGGCAGGATTTCGTCGAGGGCGGGGCCGACCTGACCTATCTGATCGGCCCGCTGACGCTGACCGGCGGCGGCCGTTATGCGCCCAGCCAGTCGGCGATCGGCGGCGACAATCTCTATCTCTTCGCCCGCGCGGAGGGCGGCGTGCCGACCACGCCCGTCACCGTCCACGCCCAGCTCGGGCGGACCAGCGGATCGACCGACGATCCCGTCGCCGCGGCGCGGCTACGGCCCGGCGGCGGCTATACCGACTGGTCGGTCGGCGGCAGCTACGTGCGCGGACGCCTGTCGATCGGCGTCGACTATGTCGGCACCGACGTGTCGCGCGACGCCGCGCGCGTGTCCGGTGGCCATGCCGGCGATGCGCTGGTCGGGCGTGTCGGGCTGCGCTTCTAGGGGCCGATCCACGTCCGCGGACGCGCTACTGCGCCCGCGCCCGCCCCTCCGCGAGGCAAAGCGGGCGGACGGTCGCCGCCGTGTGCGTTTCCGTCGTTGACCGGGGCCTCGGCGGGTCGCAAGGCGCTGGCCATGCGCTTCTTTTCCGACAATGCCGCGCCCGTCCATCCAAAGGTGATGGCCGCGCTCGCCGCCGCCGATACGCTCGACACCGCCTATGACGGCGATGCGCGGTCGCAGGCGCTGGATGCCCGCTTCTCCGCCCTCTTCGAAACGGAGGTGGCCGCGCTCTGGGTGCCGACCGGCACCGCCGCGAACTGCCTCGCGCTCGCGGCGCTGTGTCCGCCGCACGGTGGCATCGTCTGCCACCGCGACGCGCACATCCAGAACGACGAGGGCGGCGCACCCGAATTCTACACGCACGGCGCCAAGCTGTTCCTGGCGGACGGGCCGGGCGCGAAACTGACGCCGGAGGCGATCCTGTCGGTGATCGACGCCATCCCGAACGACGTCCATCGCGTCCAGCCGCATGCGATCTCGATCACCAACGCGACCGAATATGGCCGCGTCTACACGCCGGACGATGTGGCGGCGATCGGCGATCTGGCCCGGGCGCGCGGCCTCGGCCTGCACATGGACGGCGCGCGCTTCGCCAATGCGATGGCGACGCTCGGCTGCGCGCCCGCGGACGTGACGTGGCGCGCGGGCGTCGATGCGCTGTCGTTCGGCTTCGTCAAGAACGGCGCGATGAGCGCGGAAGTGCTCGTCTTCTTCCGCCCGGATCTCGCCACGGTGACCCGCTATCGCCGCAAGCGCGCCGGCCTCCTGTTCTCGAAGGGGCGCTACCTCGCCGCGCAGGTGCTGGCGATGCTCGAGGACGATCTGTGGATCGCCAACGGCCGCGCCGCCAACGGCCATGCCTCCGCCCTTGCCGCCGCGGCAGGCGACCGGCTGGTGTATCCGGTCGAGGCCAACGAGGTGTTCCTGCGCGTCACGCCCACGGAGGCGGCGGCGCTGCGCGCGCGGGGTTTCGACTTCTACGACTGGGCGCCGGGCGAAATCCGCCTGGTCACCGCCTGGGACAGCGACGCCGGCCAGGTGGCGCAACTCGCGGAGGCGATCGCCGCGCTATGACGGCGGGACCGCCCCCGCAATCGACGCGCGCCGCGATCCTGATCCCGTTCGCGATCGTCACGCTGATCTGGGGATCGACCTGGCTGGTGATCCGCGACCAGCTTGCGGTCGTGCCGCCGAGCTGGTCGGTCACCTACCGCTTCCTCGTCGCGGGTACGGCGATGACGCTCTACGCCAAGGTCCGGGGCGAGCGTTTCGCGCTCGACGCGCGCGGCTGGCTGTTCGCGGCGGCGATCGGCCTGTGCCAGTTCTGCCTCAACTTCAACTTCGTCTACCGGGCGGAGCACCACATCACGTCCGGCCTCGTCGCGGTCGCCTTCGCGCTGCTGCTGGTGCCCAACGCCCTGCTCGCGCGCCTCGTGCTGGGGCAGCGAATGGGGCGGCAGCTGATCGCGGGATCGGCGGTGGCGGTCGCCGGCATCGCCCTACTCTTCGTGCACGAGGCGCGGGCGGGGGCGGCGGGGCGCGCGGATACGCTGATCGGCCTCGCACTCACCGCCTGCGCCATCCTGGCGGCGTCGACCGCCAACGTGCTGCAGGCGACGCCGACCGCGCGCCGCTACCCGATGCTCGTCGCGCTCGCCTATGCGATGCTGATCGGCGCCGCCATCGACGGCCTGCTCGCCTGGTGGCTGACGGGGCCGCCGGTGGTGGAGATGCGGCCCACCTATTGGGCGGGTATCCTCTACCTCGGCCTGTTCGGCTCGACGCTGTCCTTCCCGCTCTATTACACCGTGCTGCGCGTCATCGGCCCGGCGAAGGCCGCCTATTCCAGCGTGATCGTGCCCGTCATCGCGATGCTGCTGTCGACGGTCTTCGAGGGCTATAGATGGTCCGCGCTCGCGGCGGGTGGCGCCGCGCTGACCGCGGCGGGACTGGTCATCGCCTTGAGGGCGCGCAGGCCGAACCGATAGTCGGGATAGGCCGGCACCCAGCCGAGCACGCGCCGGGCCTTGCCGTTCGCGACGCGCCGGTTCTCGGCGTAGAAGCCCCGCGCCATCGGCGAGAGGCTGTCCAGGGACACTAGCGGCGGCGGCGGCAGGCCGAGCAGCGCGGCGGCATAGCCGACGACGTCATCCTGCGCGCAGGGCAGGTCGTCGGCGAGGTTGTACGCCCCCGCCGGCGCGCTTCGCGCCGCGAGAACGCCGGCGACGATGTCGTCGACATGCACCCGGCTGAACACCTGATCGGGCAAACCGACACGGTGCGCGCGGCCGTCACGCACCCGGTCGAGCGGCGAGCGACCCGGGCCGTAGATGCCGGGCAGCCGAAATACGCGCGCGCCCAGCGTCAGCCATGCCGCGTCGGCCACCGCTCGGGCGCCGCGGCGACCGCCGCCGGTCGGCGCGCTCTCGTCCACCCAGGCGCCGCGCGCATCGCCATAGACGCCGGTCGAAGAAAGATAGCCGAGCCATCGCGCACCGAGCGCATTGCCGTAGCGCGCCAGCACCGGATCGACCCCGCCGTCCGGCGGGACGGAGGAAAGGACGTGGCTTGCCCGCGAGAGCGCCGCCCGCACGGCCGCCTCATCGTCGAAGCGCAGGCTGCCCTCGCGCCCATCCCGCGTCGTACCGAAGACGGACCCCGGCCCCCGCTCTGCCCGCCACGCCGCCGCGAGGCGCGCGGCGGTATAGCCGAGGCCAAAGATCAGCAGCACGTCACTTGGCCATCGCGCCCTTGTAGGTGGTGCCGAAATAGTCGCCCTTGTTCCACATCGGCCGCGCCGGCGCGTCCGCGATCTGGCGCGCGATCGCGTAATTGGTCGCGACGAAGCGCACGCCCTGGTCCCACAGGATCGGCTGCGTCAGGTCGTCGCCCGGCCGGTGATAGCGGTGCGACAGGAAATCCTCGAACTTCGCGCGTCCCTCGCCCTTCATGCCGGGCCATAGGAAGACGCTGGGGATGCCCTTCTTGACGAAGTTGAAATGGTCGGAGCGGACGAAGAATCCCTGTTCGGGCATCGGGTCGGGCGACAGGTCGACGCCCTGCGCGTTGACCGCCGCCTTCACGATCGGCCCGAGCGTCGAGCGGTCGGCACCGAACACGATCATGTCCTCGAACTTGTAGAGCAGGACCGGCATGTCGAGGTTCACGTCCGCGACGATGTCCTTCAGCGGCACGGTCGGATGGTTGGCGAAGAAGTCGGAGCCGACCAGGCCCTTCTCCTCGCCGGTCACCGCGAGGAACATCACGGTGCGCTTCGGCGGCGTGCCGCTTGCGGTGAATTTTTTCGCTTCCTCGATCAGGCTGGCGATGCCGATCGCATTGTCGAGGGCGCCGTTGTTGATCCGGTCCGCCCCCGCCGGCTGTCCGGGCCGCTCCGGACTGACGCCGATATGGTCGAGGTGCGCGGACAGGATCACCACCTCCTTGCCCAGAACCGGATCGGCGCCGGGGATCACGCCGATGACGTTGCTGCTCGCGCCGGGGGTGAAGGCGGTGCGCGTGCTCGCCGTCAGCGTGCCGTCGAGCGCGACCGGGCGGTAGGTCGGATTGTCGCCGGCGGCCTGCGCCGCGATCGTCGCCCAGGGGGTCTTCGCGCCGGCGAACAGCTTTTCCGCCCCCGCCTGGCTGATCGTGCCGAGATACGGCGCGGTCGGCGCGGGGCTGGTACCGGTGCCGTCCGGGTTGGCCCAGGTCATACGAGGCGAATCATAATATTGCGCCAGCGCGGAGAAGGGTCGCGCCCGTGGGCCGGCACGCGGCGCGTCGAGCGTGACGATGCCGATCGCCCCATGCTGCGCCGCGATCCAGGCCTTGGTCGCGGGGCTGCCGAAATAGGCGCGCTCCTCTCCGCCGAACGTTTCGGGCGCGCCGGCGAAGATCGCGACGATCTTGCCGCGTACGTCGACGCCCTTGTAATCGTCGATCGCATATTGCGGCGCGACGATACCGCGGCCGACGAAGACGACGGGCGCGGAGACGTTGGTCGTCGCCGCCGCCGGATTGGCGCTCGGCACGAAATCCTCGCCGAAGACGAGCGGCTGCGGGCTGCCGCGCCGGGCGGTCCACACCATGTCGCCCTTGGCGGCGGCCTTGTAGGTGACGAGCGGGACGGTCTGGAGATAGCCGCCCTTGTCCCCCGCGGGGCGCAGGCCCGCGGCGTAGAATTGCGCGGCGACATATTGGGCGGCGATGTCGAATTCGGGGCTGCCCGCCTCGCGTCCCTTCATCGCGTCAGACGCCAGGAACAGCACATGCGCCTTCATCGCGGCCTGGTCCGCGGGAAGGGGCGCGTTGATCGCCGCCGTGTCGAGCATCGGGGTCGGTGCGGGCGTGGCGGCGGCGGCCGGCGGAGCATTGGTCTGGGCCAACGCGGACGTGGAAAGCGCGAGCAGCGCGAGCGCGCTCAAGGTACGGACCATCGGCAGAGTCTCCCCGGAAGCCCTATCACGGGCCTTAAGTGTGCCGTTCGGGTAGCACAGCATGGCGGGCGCGCAAGCCCGGCCGATTGCCGCGTCGGTGCGAAGCGACGGGGAACATGATGGAACTCCCGCGCCCGCCGCGTATACGTACCGCATGCTCGACGTCCAGACCGCGCCCGCCCAGCCCGCCGTGATCCGCCGCGGCGACTATCGTCGTCCCGACTGGCTGGTGCCGGAGACGCACCTGGATTTCGCGCTCGATCCCGCCGCGACCCGCGTGCGGGCGCGACTGTCGGTGACACGCAACGGCGCGCACGACCGGCCGCTGCGGCTCGACGGGGCGGGCCAGAGCCTCGTCTCCGTCGCCGTCGACGGCCGCGCGGTCAACGACTGGCGGATCGAGGGCGAGGAGCTCGTCGTCCCGCTCGCCGGCGATGCGCATGTCGTCGAGACGGAGGTGGAGATCGCCCCCGAAAGCAACACGCAGCTGATGGGCCTCTATGCCTCCGGCGGCATTTTGTGCACGCAATGCGAGGCGGAGGGCTTTCGCCGCATCACCTATTTCCCCGATCGCCCCGACGTGCTCAGCCGCTACAGCGTGCGCATGACCGCCGACAAGGCGCGCTATCCCGTGCTGCTCGCCAACGGCGATCCCGTCGCGGAAGGGGATTGCGGCGACGGCCGGCACTGGGCGGAATGGAACGACCCCTTCCCCAAGCCGTCCTATCTGTTCGCCCTGGTGGCGGGCGACCTGGCCGTGAACGCCGGCACCTTCACCACGCGATCGGAGCGGGAGGTGCGGCTGGGCATCTGGGTTCGCGCCGCCGATATCGCGAAGACGGAGCATGCGCTCCACGCGCTCAAGACGTCGATGGCGTGGGACGAGCGCGTCTATGGCCGCGAATACGATCTCGACGTGTTCAACATCGTCGCGGTCGACGACTTCAACTTCGGCGCGATGGAGAACAAGGGGCTGAACATCTTCAACAGCCGCTATATCCTCGCCGATCCCGACACCGCGACCGACTATGATTACGACGCGATCGCGGCAGTGGTCGCGCACGAATATTTCCACAACTGGTCGGGCAACCGGATCACCTGCCGCGACTGGTTCCAGCTCAGCCTCAAGGAAGGCTTCACCGTCTATCGCGACCAGGGGTTTTCGGCGGACCAGGGATCGGCGGCGGTCAAGCGTATCGAGGACGTGCGCGGCCTGCGCGCGGCGCAGTTTCCGGAGGATTCGGGGCCGCTCGCGCATCCGGTGCGGCCCGAAAGCTATCTGGAGATCAGCAACTTCTACACGGCCACCATCTACAACAAGGGTGCCGAGCTGATCCGGATGATGGCGACCATCCTCGGCCCGGTGAAGTTCCGCGCCGCGACCGACCTCTATTTCCAGCGCTTCGACGGCACCGCCGCGACGTGCGAGGATTTCGTCCTGTGCATGGAGGAGGCGGGGGGCATCGACCTGTCGCAATTCCGCCTCTGGTACAGCCAGGCCGGCACGCCGCGCGTGTCCGCCAGCCTGTCGCATGCGCCGGGCAGCGGCCGCGCCACGCTGCGCCTCGCGCAACAGGTTCCCGCGACGCCCGGCCAGCCCGACAAGGCGCCGATGCTGCTGCCGCTCCGCCTGCGCCTGTTCGGCGGCGAGACCGGCCGCCCGCTCGGCGACGAGCAGCTCGTGCTGCTCAGGGATCCGGCGGAGACGATCGTGTTCGAGGGGATCGGCGAGCGGCCCGTGCTGTCGATCAACCGCGGCTTCTCCGCCCCCGTCGTGATCGAGAGCGACCGCAGCCCGGCCGAGCTCGCCTTCCTCTCCGCGCACGACGACGATCCCTTCGCCCGGTACGAGGCGATGCAGCAGCTGATGCTCGACACGCTGGTCGCGGGCGCGGTCGAAGGTGCGCGCGCGGATCACGAGGCGGTGGTGCGGGCGGTGGCGAACACGCTCGACAATCCCGACCTCGATCCCGCCTTCGTCGCCGAGGCTGTACTGCTTCCGTCGGAAAGCTTCATCGGCGACCAGCTGGCCATCGTCGACCCGGAGGCGGTCTTCCGCACCCGCGAGGCGCTGCGCCGCGACCTCGGCCGGCGCCTCGCCGAGCGGTGGCGCCTCGCCTATGCGCAGGCGCCGGACGGGCCCTACATCTACACGCCCGATGCGAAGGGGCGCCGCCGCCTTGCCAACGTCGCGCTCGGCTATATCGCGGCGGGCGGCGCCGCGGATGCGGACACGCTCGCCTTCCGCCAGTTCGAATCGGCCGACAACATGACCGACCGGCAGGGTGCGCTGACCGTGCTCGCCGCCAGCGGCTCCGATGCGCGCGAGGCGGCGCTCGACATCTTCTACAACCGTTATGCCGACAACCCGCTGGTCATCGACAAATGGTTCCAGACGCAGGCGCTGTCGCCACGCGACGATACGGGCGAACAGGTCGCGGCGCTGGCGCGCCATCCCGATTTCACGCTCGCAAACCCCAATCGCGCGCGTGCGCTGCTCGGGGCGTTCGGCGTCAACCAGCGGGCATTCAACACGCCCGACGGTGCGGGCTATCGCTTCCTCGCCGATCAGCTGATCGCGCTCGACAAGCTCAATCCGCAGACCGCAGCGAAGCTGCTGCCACCACTCGGCCGCTGGCGGCGCTTCGACGCCGAGCGCGCGGGCCGGATGCGTGCGGAGCTGGAGCGTATCGTCGCGACGCCGGGCCTGTCGAAGGACCTGTTTGAACAGGCGTCGAAGAGCCTGGGATAAGCTAGCCCCGTCAAGCCGCTCCCGTTCGGCCGTGGGGTTGGGGGAGGGGCGCCGCCACGAAGGCCTCGCCCGCGGGGCGGCTTCCGCACGCGCGCCCTCATGCCGCGTCCGGACGCCGCCGTCAGGCCCCGCGCGCCGGCACCGCCTGCCTGGGCGCATCGATCGCGAACAGGCGCAGCGGCGAACCCTTGGGCAGCGGCAGCGGCGTCAGCCAGTCCGGTACCCATCCTTGCGCCATATGGTCGTAGAAGCCGCCCGGGTTGCGTACGCGGTAATTGGTCGATTCCGCCATGTTCGGGCAGAGCAGCAGCAGCGTCGCGCCGTGCCGTCGCATGATCGCATGCGCTTGGGCCTCGGTGCCGCCGAACGCATGCTGCACGTCGAGGATCGCATCGCCGTTGCGATGATAGGGGCCGGCGATGGCGCTATGGTGCGTCAGCGTGATCAGCCGCGGCCCGAGGTCGACGAAGGTGAAGATCGTCTGCGCGGGATAATGGTCGAGCGGGCGCAGCACGGTATAGCGGATGCAATTTCCCGTCGCGCCGTTGACCCGCCGCTGATAGGCGTTCGGCCGGTCGGGCGGCGTATAGGCAACCTTCTTGCCGAACAGCTTCATGTCGAACGGCTTGAAGATCAGCGGCGCCGCGACGCCGGAGATGACGAGGAAGGCGAGCGCGCTGCCGGCGACGCGCACCGCCATGCTGCGGTGGTTGAGCAGCCGCGGCAGCACGATCCAGCCGAGCAGCGTCGCTCCCGGTACCGCCATCAGCTGCGCCGCCGGGCCCGCGCGGACCTGCCAGAGCAGCATCAGCCCCGCGAAGGTGACGAACAGCGCGACCGCGACCCAGCCGACCAGCATCGGGCTGCGCCGCGCGCGCCACGCGCCGACGATCACGCCGATGACGCCGATCACCGGCAGCGCGGCGATCGGCACGCCCAAGCGCAGCGGATGCTTGTAGATCGGCTTGGCCTCGCGGACGTTGTCGAGCCAGTTCTTCTGCAGTTCGGGTGACACGCCCTCGGGCCGGCCGAGGCATTGCGGGAAGAAATGGACGAAGCCCGCGGCGATCACCACGCCGGCCAGTATCGCCAGGCCGAGGCGGATGTTGCGGCTTTCCGGGTTCAGGCGGGCCATCGCGAACAGCAGCGCGCCCGCGACGACCATCACCGACAGCCATACCGGGGTCAGCGCGTCGCAGCGCATCGCGGCGTTGGCGTAGGAGGCGAAGGCCGCATAGCCGATCGCGCTGCCGCCGCCCAGGCTGAGCGCATAGGGTATCAGCCGCGCCGCCTCGCGCCGGTCCCATACCCAGGCGAGCGCCAGGATCGCGCCCGCCATCGCGCAATAGGGCAGCATCTCCAGACCGATCGACAGGCTGACCGCGCTGGCGAGCCCGACCATGATGCCGCCGCGCGCGGGCTGCCGGTCGCAGAGCCCCGCGACGGTCAGGCTCAGCATCGCCAGCTGCCAGCCGTGATGGTCGATCCGTTCCGGCAGGAACATCAGCATCGTCGCCGAGGTCATCAGCAGGAAGACGATGGCGAGCGGCCAGCTGAGCGGATGGACCAGGCGGCGTACCGTCGCGCCCAGCCCCAGCATGGTGATCGACAGCGGGATCAGCGGTGCGATCCCGCACGCCAGCCGTTCCGCCCAGGCGTTGCTGGTGAACAGGCGGAAGAACAGGATCAGCCCCGCGATCGGCAGATCGACGATGCGGCTCCAGTGGATGTCGAAGCCCTGCGGCGGGTTCAGCCGATATTGGCGCAGGTCGTACCAGCCCTGGCCGTTCAGCCAGGCGCGGACCTGCATCAGGCGCATGTTGTCGTCGGTGTCGCCCAGCGACAGCCAGCGCACCATGTTCCAGTCGTGCCAGACATACCAGGCGGTCACGGCGAGCCACGCGACGAGCGTCAGCGCGATCCAGTTGCGGTCCAGCTCGGCGTCCAGCCGGCCGCGCGGGGGAGTGTTCAAGCGATGAGGCCCTTCGAATTGCCGTTCCGTTCCCGGTCCATGTCCTTTAGGGCGCGTCCCATGGCGAGGGAAGCGTTCGCGAGACTGGAAGAGATGCGGCGCAGCGGGCTGCTGGCGCAGATCGTGCGCTTCGGCATCGCGGGCGGCATCTCCACGATCATCTATTCGGCGGTCTACCTGCCGCTGACCGCATGGGTGCTGCCGCGCGAGCATGCGGTCTACGCGGTCCCGCCCAGTTTCCTCGTCGCGGTGACCTGCGGCTTCTTCCTGCACAGCCGCTGGAGCTTCAAGGGCCACGGCACGCGCTCGCCGGGCATGACGCAGCAGCTCAAGTTCGTCGGGGTGCAGGCGAGCGGCATGGCGCTCAACGCGGCCGTCACCTGGATCGGCACCGCCGGCTTCGGCCTCGCGCCCTGGGTGCCGCTGGTCCCCGCCATTCTCCTCGCGACGATGGTCACCTTCGTCCTCAACCGATATCTGGTTTTCGCATAATGGATCGCATCGTCTACGACCGCATGGCCGCGCATGATTCCACCCATTGGTGGTATCGCGCCCGCCGCGACATCCTCAGCGACTATCTGTCGCGCTACGGCGGTCTGCCCAAGGACGCCCGCATCCTGGAGATCGGCTGCGGCACCGGGCACAATCTGCCGATGCTCGCGCGCTTCGGCGCGGTCGACGCGATCGAGATCGACCCCGCCGCGCGCGCGATCGCCAGCGAGCGGCTCGGCAAGCCGGTCGGCGACGCGCCGTTGCCCGCGCTGCCTGGCGTGGACCGCGGCGCCTACGACCTGGTCGCGGTGCTCGACGTCGTCGAGCATATCGAGGACGATGTCGCCGCGCTCGCCGCGATGAAGTCGCTCCTCAGGCCGGGCGGCAAGATCCTCGTCGCCGTGCCTGCGCACCAGTGGATGTGGAGCGCGCACGACGTCGTGAACCATCACCATCGCCGCTATTCCAAGGCGACCCTGGTCAGGGCGATCGAGGCGGCCGGCCTTGCGCCGCGCAAGCTCACCTATTTCAATTCGCTGCTCTTTCCGCTCGCCGCGGCGGCACGCATCGCCGGCCGGCTGACGGGTCGCGACGACAGCGACGATTCACCGCCCGCCAAGCCGCTCAACACCGTGTTCGAGACCATCTTCCGGCTGGAGCGCCATGCGGTCGGCCGTGTGCCGCTGACCCCTGGCGTGTCGATCGTGACGCTGGCGGAGCCCCGCTGATCGCGTGCGCGCGGCGGCTATTCCGCCGCGCGCTGTGTCTCCGGCATATCGAATTCCGGGGAGGGTTCTGCGGCGTTGAAGCCGAGGCTCGAATGGCCCTTCACCGGCCCGGCGATGTCGGCGACGAGGTAGAGCGGCCGCCGCTTGGACTCGATGTAGAGCCGGCCGAGATATTCGCCGATCATGCCGAGCACGAACATCTGCACCGCGGAGAGGACGGTGACGACGAGCATGGTCGAGGTCCAGCCCTGAACCGGCGAGCCTTCGAAGAAGCCCCACAGGATGTAGAAGAGCAGCAGCAGCGACGCGCCCGCCAGGATCACCGACGCATGGCTGGCGAAGCGCAGCGGCGCCGTCGAGAAGCCGGTGACCGCGTCGAACGCGAGCCGCACCATCTTGCCGAGGGGATAGTTGGTCTCGCCGGCATGCCGCTCCGCCCGATCATAGGGAAAGGGCACTTGGCGGAAACCGACCCACGCCACCATGCCGCGGATGAAGCGCGCCTGTTCGGGCAGCGACAGCAGGGCGTCGAGCGCACGCCGGCTCATCAGGCGGAAATCGCCGGTGTCGAGGGGGATGGGCGTATCGGTGACGCGGTCGAGAACGCGATAGAAGGCGGCGGCGGTGGCCTTCTTGAAGATCGTCTCGCCTTCGCGCTTGCGGCGCACGGCATAGACGACGTCGGCCTGCTCCTCGGCCATCGTCCGGCGCATGTCGGCGAGCAGTTCCGGCGGGTCCTGCAAATCGGCGTCGATGATCAGGATCTGCGCGCCGCTGCACAGGTCGAGCCCGGCGGTCAGCGCCAGCTGGTGCCCGTGGTTGCGCGACAGATTGATCGCCACCAGCCGCGGATCGGCCGCGGACAGGCGCTGCATGACGGGCCAGCTATCGTCCCGGGACCCGTCGTTGATCAGGACGATCTCGTAATTGTCGCCCACTGCCGTGCGCGCCGCGGCCGAGACGCGCGCGTGCAGCAGCTCCAGGCATGCCGCTTCGTTGAAGCAGGGGATGACGACGGAAAGGGCGGGGCGATGCATGATGCCGCGCCTTGTAGCGGGTCGAAACGTCGGCGTCATGCCCCGGTTCGACCGGTATGGTCCCGGGGAGGCTCGCGCGTCCCCACCGGCCCTCCGCCAGCGACGCGTCATGCTCTCGCCATTGCGCTCCGTGGCCGGCGCGGCCGTCCACCGCATCCGTCCACCGCCCGGCAGGTTCGTTCATCCCGCCGCAAGGTCCCATCGCGAAGTCAGGCGTTTTGTGACATTCCCGTGACCATGCTCCCGTCCCATTCCTCCTTTCTCGCCGCCGACCCCGGGCTGATCACCCCTGATGCCAGCGCGCACCGCGATGCGCGCGTGCGGCCGGGCGCTGCCGATGGCTCGACCCGACCGCTCTGGCTGGGGGTCGCGCTGGGGCTGTTCGCGACCGGATTGCTCATGCGGATGGCGGGATTGGCGATCGAACCCGCGAGTGGCGGCAACCTGCCGTATCTGGTCTGCGGCACGGCGGCCTTGCTCACGAGGGTCTATGCCGGCCGCATGCCCGGTCGGCTGGGACGAGCCCTCGCCGACGGCGCGGAATATTATGCCTTGTTCACGCTGATCGCGCTCGCCGGCGCGGTGACGAGCTATCCGATCGCCGGATTGACCCGCGGTTTCCACGATTCGGGCCTGCAGCGGATCGATCATGCGCTCGGGTTCGACTGGCTCGCCTGGTACCGGACCGTCGCGGCGCATCCCTGGCTACAGACATGGGGACTGGCGGCCTATCGGAGCATCTATCTGTCGCCGGCGATCCTGCTCGGCCATGCCGCCTGGACAGGGGACCGAACGGCCGCGCGGCGCTTTCTCGCCGTCTTCGGCATGACCGCGGCCGCGACGCTCGCGCTCTATGCCTTCATGCCCGCGGTGGGGCCGTTTTCCTATCTGTGGCACGGGCCGATCCCCTATATGCCCGAAAGCGAGCAATGGCAGCAGGGCCTGATCCCCGCGCTGCGCGACCACGAGGTGCGGGTGATCGACCTCGCGCACCTGCGCGGCCTGGTGTCCGCCCCCAGCTTCCATACCGCGGCCGCGCTGCTCTACATCCGTGCCGCCTGGCCGATCCCGCGCCTGCGCTGGCCGCTGCTCGCGCTCAATGTCGCCATGCTGCTGTCGACGCCCGTCGAAGGCACGCACTATCTTGCCGACATGCTGATCGGCGCGGCGGTGACGGGTATCGTCGTCGGGATCATGGGCCGGCGGCGCGCCTGAGCCGGCGGCCCCGGATCGCCCGCTAGACCCGCTCGACCGCGTTCACCGCCTCCGCCGCGCGCAGTGCGGCGATCACGCGCATCAGCTGGTGGAGGTCGTGCACCTCGACGTCGATGACGTTGGTGTGGAACACGGTATCGCGCGTATCGAGGCGCAGCGCGATGATGTTCGCCTTGTGCGCGCCGATGATCGTCGAGACGATGCCGAGCGCGCCCGGCTCGTTCTTCACCTGCACGCTGATCCGCGCGACCGCGCCGTCGGACTTGTCGCCCCAGTCGACGTCGACCCAGTCCGTCTCGTCCGCGCCGCGTTCGGCGAGCTCGGCGAGCACCGGGCAGTCGATCGCATGCACCTCGATCCCCGCGTCCGGCCGGCGCAGGCCGACGATCCGGTCGCCGGGCACCGGGTGGCAGCATTCGGCCAGGTCGAAGGCGACGCCCGGCGTCAGTCCCTTGATCGAGATGGCGGTGGATTGCGGCGCCAGCCGCGCGGCGTCGGTGCCCGCGGACCCTGGCATCAGCGCCTCCATCACCTGCACGTCCGAGACGTGGCGGCGCGCGATCGCCATCATCAGCGCGGGCTCGTCCGGCAGTTTCAGCCGCTGCACCGCATGGTCGAGCGCGCCGGGCGCCAGTGTCGCGGGCAGGCGGCGGACGATGTCGTCGTAGAGCGTGCGTCCCAGCGCGATCTGCTCGGCCCGTTCGGTATGGCGCAGGTGGCGGCGGATCGCGGCGGAGGCCTTGCCGGTGATGGCGAAATTGAGCCAGCCGGGCTGCGGCACCTGTCCCTTGGACCGGAGCACCTGCACCTGTTCGCCGTTCTCGATGACGGTCGACAGCGGCACGACGCGGCCGTTGATCTTCGCGCCGACCGCCTGGTCCCCCAGGTCGGTGTGGACGGCATAGGCGAAGTCGATCGGCGTCGCGCCCTTCGGCAGCTGGATCAGCTCGCCCTTGGGCGTGAAGGCGAAGATGCGATCCTGGTACATCGCCATGCGGGTATGTTCGAGCAGCTCCTCGGGACTGCCCGCGGTATCGAGGATCTCGACCAGATCCGCGATCCAGCTGTGCTGGCTGTCCGCGCGGACCTGCTTTTCCTTATAGGCCCAGTGCGCCGCCAGGCCGAACTCGGCCTCGGCGTGCATCTCGGGCGTGCGGATCTGGATCTCGATGCGCGCATTGTCGGCGTGGATGACGCTGGTATGCAGCGAACGGTACCCGTTGCGCTTGGGCGTCGAGATATAATCCTTGAACCGCCCCGGCACCATCGGCCAGCGGCGATGGATGATGCCGAGCGTGCGGTAGCAATCCTCCACCGTCGGGACGATCGCGCGAAACGCCATGATGTCGGAAAGCTGCTCGAAGCTGATGTGACGCTCGCTCATCTTGCGCCAGATCGAATAGGGGTGCTTTTCCCGGCCCGTCACCTCCGCCTCGACGCCGGCGCGGGCAAGCAGCAGCTTGAGGCCCGAACCGATCTTCGCGATCCGGTCACCGCCGCCGGCCTTGAGCTGGTCCAGCCGCTTGCTGATCGACTGATAGGCCTCCGGCTCGAGCTGTTCGAAGGCGAGCGTCTGCATCTCCTTCATGAACTCGTACATACCCACCCGCTCGGCGAGGGGGGCATAGATGTCCATCGTCTCCTTCGCGATCCGCCGCCGCTTCTCGGGCTTCGGAATGTGATGGAGCGTGCGCATGTTGTGGAGGCGGTCGGCAAGCTTGACCAGCAGCACGCGGATGTCGTCGGACATGGCGAGCAGGAACTTGCGCAGATTCTCCGCCGCCCGCTCGTTCTCGGTCTGCGCCTCGATCTTCGACAGCTTGGTGACGCCGTCCACCAGACGCGCGACGTTGGTGCCGAAGACGCGCTCGATTTCCTCCGACGTCGCGACCGTATCCTCGACGGTGTCGTGAAGGATGGCGGTCGCGATCGTCTCGTCGTCGAGCCTCAGGTCGGTGAGGATGCCCGCCACCTCGATCGGATGGCTGAAATACGGGTCGCCGCTCGCCCGCTTCTGGCTGCCATGGGCATGCATCGAGAAGACGTAGGCGCGGTTTAGCAGCGCCTCATCCGCATCGGGGTCATATTCGAGCACCCGGTCGACCAGTTCATATTGCCGCAGCACAGCATCAACATGGGGCGGGCCGCCACGCTTTGGCAATGGCTTGTTGCCGATGAGCGTGATCGTTTTTGCCGCATCGGCGTATTTGCGCTAGCTTGGCCGGCTAGCCGCGGCCACGAGGTGACGATGGAACAACTGCGCGAGACCTTGAAGGAATGCAGCCTGCCCGCTGCCCTGGAGGCGATGGGGGAGCGATGGGCGTTCCTCATCCTGCGCGCGGCGTTCAACGGTCTCCATCATTTCGAAGAGTTCCAGTCCGAGCTGGGGATCGCGCGCAACATCCTCGCGAACCGCCTGGGGCGGCTGGTCGAGCACGGCATCCTGAAGCGCGAGGCGATGGCCGATGACCGGCGCAAGGTGCGCTATTCGCTGACCGAAAAGGGCTTCGCATTGATGCCGACCATGGTCGCGTTGCGTCAGTGGGGCGAGCGGTGGGAAACCTGCCAGCCCGCCTTCCCCGTGCTGGTCGACGCGCGCGATCGACGGCCGATCGCGCCCATGGCGGTACGGGCGCATGACGGGCGCGTGCTGGGGAAGGGCGAGATGATCTGGGCCCGACCCGAGGAATTGGGCAAGTAAGCCGCTACATCAAGAGCTTGATGCCGACGATCGCGAGGACTGCGGCGAGGATCGGCCGCAGCGCGCCCTCGCGCATCATGCCCGCGAGCAGGCTGCCGACGACGATCCCGGGGACGGAGCCGACCAGCAACGAGCCGAGGAGCGCGAGGTCGACCGAGCCGAGCAGCCAGTGGCCGGCGCCGGCGAGCAGGGTCAGCGGCACCGCATGCGCGATGTCGGCGCCGACGAGGCTCTTCAGCGGCCGCCGGGGGTAGAGGACGAGCAATGCCGTCATGCCGAGCGCGCCTGCCCCCACCGAGGTCAGCGAGACGAGCGTGCCCAGGATGGCGCCCAGCCCGACGGTCAGGAACACTGGCTCGCGCCCAGGGGCTTCACCCAGCCGCGGCGTCAGCGCCGCGACGATGCGGTGCCGCAGCAGGGTCGCCACCGCGGACGCGACGAGCACGACGCCGAGCAGGCTGGCGAGCAGATGCTCCGTCGCCGGCGAATGTTCGCTCGCCTGGCCGAGCAGCAGCAACGTGACGATGGTCGCGGGAACGCTGCCCGTCGCGAGGCGCCCCACGATCCGCCAGTCGAGCGTACCGCGCCAGCCGTGGACGGTGGTGCCGACGGTCTTGGTCGCCGCCGCATAGAGCAGGTCGGTGCCGACCGCCGTCGCCGGGTGGAAGCCGAAGGCGAGGACCAGGATCGGCGTCATCAGCGACCCGCCGCCGACGCCGGTCAGGCCGACGAGCAGACCGACCAGCACGCCGGCGAGCGAATAGAGCGGCTCGATCGTCATCGCAGCCGCGCTCCGCGATCGCGCAACGGTGCTGGCGCGTGAGCGGGGACACGACCCAAGACCCCGGCCTCGCCGAACCCCGCCGTCACGCTGATACGATCGCTCAACCCGCGTTCCGGCTCGGCGTGTTGACGCCCATGCTGGAAAGGTAGCGCTTCACGTTGCGCGCGGCCTGACGCAGCCGTTGTTCGTTTTCCACCATCGCGATGCGCACGTAGCCTTCCCCGTTCTCGCCGTAGCCGACTCCTGGCGCAACCGCGACATGGGCGTGAGTCAGCAATTGTTTGCTGAACTCAAGGCTGCCTAGGTGGCGCAAGGCCGGCGGCAGCGGTGCCCAGGCGAACATCGAGGCAGGCGGCGCGGGGATGTCCCAGCCGGCGCGGCCGAAGCTTTCGACCAGCACGTCGCGGCGCTTGTGATAGAGCTGGCGGTTCGCCTCGACGATGTCCTGCGGGCCGTTGAGCGCGGCGCAGGCCGCCGCCTGGATCGGCGTGAAGGCGCCATAGTCGAGATAGCTCTTCACCCGCGTCATCGCTGCGATCAGCTTATTGTTGCCGACCGCGAAGCCGATCCGCCACCCCGCCATCGAATAGGTTTTCGACAGGCTGGTGAACTCGATCGCGATGTCCTTGGCGCCCGGCACCTGCAGGATCGAGACGGTCGGCTTGCCGTCGTAATAGAGTTCCGAATAGGCGAGGTCGGAAATGATCCAGACCTGGTTCTCCTTCGCCCAGGCCACCAGCCGCTCGTAGAAGGCGAGGTCGACCGTCTCCGCCGTCGGGTTGGACGGATAGTTGACGACGAGCACGCTGGGGCGCGGGATGGTGAATTCCATCGCGCGCTGCAGGCTGGCGAAATAGGCCTCGTCGGGCGTCGTCGGCACGGCGCGGATCGTCGCGCCGGCGATGATGAAGCCGAAGGTGTGGATCGGATAGGACGGGTTGGGCGCGAGGATGACGTCGCCCGGTGCGGTGATCGCGGTGGCGAGACTGGCGAGCCCCTCCTTCGACCCCATGGTCACGACGACCTCCGTCTCGGGATCGACATCGACGCCGAAGCGGCGGCCGTAATAATTGGCCTGGGCGCGGCGCAGGCCGGGGATCCCCTTCGACTGCGAGTAGCCGTGTGCCGACGGCTTCTGCGCGACCTCGACCAGCTTTTCGATGACGTGCGGTGGTGGCGGCAGATCGGGGTTGCCCATGCCCAGATCGATGATGTCCTCGCCCCCGCTGCGCGCCGCCGCCCGCATCGCGTTGACTTCGGCGATGATGTAGGGCGGCAGGCGTTTGATGCGGTAGAAGTCGTCGGACATGGGGCACCATATGGTTGCAGGTGCCGTCTACCTACGCCGCGCGAGGGGGAGTGGCCACCCCGCGGCGATGGAATGTGTTCGTGCGGAGGTGCAGGGACGCAAAGATGTTGCGGCGCGTGCCGCCCTCACCCGTCCAACCGCGTGCGACAGCGCCGGCCGGGTGAGGGGAGAGCGCGTCGGCTCCTACCGCACTCCCGCCACCCAGGCGTCGACCTGTTCCTCCAGCACGCCCAGCGGCAAGGCGCCGTTGGCGAGCACCACCTCGTGGAAGTCGGGCAGCTGGAACTTCGCGCCGAGCGCGCCCTCCGCCTTCCTCCGTAGGCCGGCGATGCGGAGCTGGCCGACCATGTAGCTCGTCGCCTGGCCCGGATTGTTGATGTAGCGGTCGACTTCCTTGACCACGTCGCGTTGCGACAGCGGCGCGTTGTCGGTGAAATAGGCGATGGCCTTGTCGCGGCTCCAGCGCTTGGCATGCATGCCGGTATCGAGGACCAGGCGGCAGGCACGCCACACCTGCAACGACAGCATGCCGAGTTCGGCATAGGGGTCGGTATACGCCCCCATCTCCTTGGCGAGCCGTTCGGAATAGAGGCCCCAGCCCTCCGTATAGGCGCCGTAATAGCCGAAGCGGCGGAACTTGGGCAGCGTCCCGAGTTCCTGCGCGCGCGCGATCTGGAAATGATGGCCCGGTGCGCCCTCGTGATGGGCGATGCCCTCCACCTGCGGCTTCTGGACCTGGTTCATATCCGCGAGATTGACGTAGAAGATGCCCGGCCGCGATCCGTCCGGCGCGGGCGGGTTGTAGAAGGCCACCGACGCGGTTTCCTGCCGCCACGGTTCGACCGCTCGCACCTCGAGCGCCGCCTTGGGCAGGCGGCGGAAGAAGCGTGGCGCGGCCGCCATCGTCTGGGCGATCGCGGCGCGGGCATCCGCCAGATACTGCTGCCGGCCGGCCTGCGTGTTGGAATATTTGAACTTCGGGTCGGTGCGCAGCGCGGCGAACAGCTGCTGCAGCGTGCCGGCATAGCCGATCCGCTTCATCACCCCCTGCATCTCCGCATGGATCGCCGCCACCTGGTCGAGTCCGAGCTGGTGGATCTGGTCCGCGGTCAGGTCGGTCGTCGTGTAATAGGCCAGGCGCGCCTGGTAATAGGCGTCGCCGCCCGGCAGGCTCCACGCGCCGTCATTGCCCTTTGACAGGGGCTCGATCGTGTCGAGCGCGGCGAACAGGATGTCGAACCCCTGGCGGAACGGACCCTTCAGCGCCGCGGTCGCGTCGGCGATCAGCTGCGCCTTGGTAGCGGCAGGGGCGGAAAGCTTGCCGACCTTCGTCTTGAAGTCGGCGAGCAGGGTGCTGTCCGCGCCGGTGTCGAACGGCGCACCCGTGATCACCTGCTTCGCATCGCCGCGGGCGGGGGCGAAGACCATCTTGGGCGGGACGATGCCCTTCGCCGCGGCGGCGCGCATGCGGTCGGCGACCTCCTGCATCACGCGGCGGCTGTCGACGATCCGGGCGATATAGGCGCGTGCGTCGGCGACGGTGTCGACGCGGTGCTGGTTGATCAGGAAGACGGGAATGTCGCCCGCGGGGCTGCCGTTGGTCGACACGGGGAAGGCATAGTCGCGATATTGCGCCTGGCGCGCGTCGGTCGCCACCTGTTCCTCGAACAGGCGATAGCTCAGCCGCGCCTGCGGCCCCAGCCGGTCGGGACTGAACCGGCGCTTCATCTCGGCAAGCTGGCTTTGGGACAGCGCGAGGCTGCGGCGCGTGGCGGCGTCCGTATAGTCGTCGAGCCGGTCGTAGTTCGTCTTGAGGCCAAGCCCGGTCTGCGTCTCCGGGCTCAGCGCCACCTGCGCATCGAACGCTGCGTCAAGGAACGCGAGCAGCGCGGCATCGTCGCGCCCGGCCTGCGCGTGCAGCGCAGCCGGCATCATCGCTGACGCGGCGGCGCCCGCCATCATCGCCACGTACGTGCGCCTGTCGATCCGCATCATTCCTGCTCTCCCCGAGATTTCGCGTGAGCTATGCCGGTTCGCGGCGCGCGGGCAAAGCCATTTCCGATCCCGCGTCGGGGGCGTTAAGCGGTTCCCCCGTCTGTGCTTACCCGCTATGCCGGTCCGCGGAGAGGAAGCCATGGCCGACCCGAACCCGACATCCCCCAAGACGCCTGATCTCAGCGAACTCCAGCACTGGACCTGGGTGATGGGGCGTGCGCAGCAGATGATGATGGAGCAGGGGCTCGACTGGTTCGACGCCGCCCGGCTTCCGGGCATCACCGACACGCCGGCGGCCGCGCAGGCCCGCGATTTCTGGTCGGACAGCCTCAGCCTGTGGCAGCGGTTCCTCGATCCCGCCGCCGCGCCGCCGCCGCCGCCCGCGTCGGAGGGCGATGCGCGCGACAAGCGGTTCAAGGATCCGGCCTGGCGCGACGATCCCTATTTCGACTGGGTCCGGCGCAGCTACAATCTGATCGCCGACCATATGTTGCGCGGCGTCGACCAGCTGGACGGACTGGACGAGAAGCAGAAGCAGCAGGTGCGCTTTGCCGCCAAGGGCTTCGTCGATGCGATGAGCCCGTCGAACTTTCCGGCCACCAATCCCGAGGTGGTGCAGCGGACGATCGAGACCAGGGGGCAGAACCTGCTCGACGGGCTGCAGCACATGCTCGCCGACATCGGCAAGGGGCAGATGACGCACAGCCCGGCCGACGCCTTCGAGATCGGGCGCGATCTGGCGACGACGCCGGGCAAGGTGGTGAAGCGCACGCCGCTCTACGAGCTGATCCAGTACGCGCCGGCAACGGAGACGGTTCTGGCAACGCCGCTGGTCATATTTCCGCCCTGGATCAACCGCTTTTACATCCTCGACCTGACGCCGGAAAAGAGCTTCATCCGCTGGGCGGTGGAGCGCGGCATCACGGTGTTCATGGTGTCGTGGAAGTCGGCGGATGCGTCGATGAAGGACGTGATCTGGGACGATTACGTCGGCGCGCAGATCGATGCGATCGACACGGTGCGCGAGCTGCTCCACGTGCCGTCGGTCCACACGATCGGCTATTGCGTCGCGGGGACGACGCTGGCGGCGACGCTGGCGCTGCTCGCGGCGTGCGGCGCGGCGGACAAGGTCGCGTCCGCCACCTTCCTGACCGCGCAGGTCGATTTCGCCGCGGCGGGCGACCTGACCCATTTCGTCGACGACGAGCAACTGGCGCTGATCGGCGCCCTGTCGCCGCAGGGGTTCCTGGACGGGCGTTACCTGGCGGCGACCTTCAACCTGCTGCGCGGGCGCGACCTGATCTGGAATTACGTCACCAGCAACTATCTGCTGGGCAGGGATCACATGCCGTTCGACCTGCTCCACTGGAACGGCGACGTCACCAACCTGCCAGCCAAATGGCATCTTTCGTACCTGACGGACCTGTATCGCGACAATCTGCTGGTACGGCCGGGCGCCCTGTCCGTCGCGGGCGTGCCGCTCGACCTGACCAGGGTCGCGACGCCGGCCTATGTCCAGGCGGGGCGGGAGGATCATATCGCCCCGCCCGAAAGCGTGTGGAAGATCACGCGTCTCTTCACCGGCCCCCTGCGCTTCGTGCTCGCCGGCTCGGGCCATATCGCCGGCGTCGTCAATCCGCCGGCGGCGGGCAAGTATCAATATTGGACCAACGACGCCCCGCCCGGTGCGTCACCCGAATCGCTCGCCGACTTCCTCGCGGGCGCGACTGAGACGCGGGGCAGCTGGTGGCCCGACTGGGAAACATGGCTGCGCGACCGGGGCGGCAATATGGTGGCTGCGAACGGCGCGCGCGTCCCGGGCGAGGGGACGCTGCCCGCGCTCTGCGACGCGCCGGGGGACTATGTCCGGGCGCGGTGACGCTACGGAAAGGGTGCCTTGAGCGTTGGTGCAGTGCACAAAACCTCTTGATAATGCCCGAATCATTCATTATTGTGCGCTGCAGCAAAACACTGGAGCAGGATGATGGTGGACAAGACCCCCAAGCCCGTCCGCAAGGCCGCGAAACCGTCGGTCGCGACGACCGCCGTTCCGTTCGCCGACGCCGTACCCGTGTCTGCGTCAGCCAAACCGACCGGCGTCAAGCCGGCTCCGCGCGTGCCGGAAGCGCCCGCGCTCCCGCAACCCGATGCCGCAGCGCCCGTCGCGACTCCGGCTCCCGCAGTGAAGGAAGTGACCATGGACACGATCGATACCGCGAAGACCGCCGCAGAGACCGCCACCGCCAAGGCGCAGGGTTTCATGAACGAGGCGGGCGACCGCGCGAAGGGCGCGATGGAAAAGGGACAGAAGATCATGGAAGAGGCCGCGGACTTCGGTCGCGGCAACGTCGAGGCGCTGGTCGAATCGTCGCGCATCGCGGCGCGCGGCTTCGAATCGCTCAGCCATGACGGCCTCGCTTATGCCAAGAAGGCGTTCGAGGAAGCGACCGCCGCCGCCAAGCAGATGGCCGGCGTCAAGTCGCCGACCGAGCTGATGAAGCTGCAGGCCGATTATGCCCGCAACGCGTTCGACGCGCTGGTCGCGGAGAGCTCGGCACGTGCCGAGACGATGCTGAAGCTCGCCGGCGAGGTCGCCCAGCCGATCTCGAACCGCGTCGCGCTTGCTGCCGAAAAGATGAAGGTCAGCGCGTAAGCGTCCCGGTGAAAGCACGCTTCCCGCGTGTTTTCCCAACAGACATGCCCGGGAACGGGACGAACGGGGCGGGCGCAGCGATGCGGCCGCCCTTTTTGCTGCCGCAAGCCCTTGCCCCCACGCCCTCCGATGCCATATTTCGGCGCTTCACCATGACAATCGCACCGATCCACATGGCCGAGCGCCGCGACGATGGGCAGGATGACGGGACCGGAACCGGCCTCGCCACCAAGACCCGCGCGCGCACGAAGCAGCCGACGCCCTATCGCGTATTGATGCTCAACGACGACTATACGCCGATGGAGTTCGTCGTCCTGTGCCTGCAGCGCTTCTTCCGGATGAACATGGAAGAGGCGACGCGGGTCATGCTGCACGTCCATCAGAAGGGGGTCGGCGTCTGCGGCGTCTTCTCCTACGAGGTGGCGGAAACGAAGGTCGGGCAGGTCATCGACTTCGCCCGCCAGAACCAGCATCCGCTGCAGTGTACGCTGGAAAAGGCGTAAGCGGCCCGGCCTGACGGGGGCGATCGCCACCCTCGTCGCCGCCCCCTAGGCGTCCTTGCCGAGATCGGAGCGGTGAGCGCTTGCCGGCGCCGCCACGATCGAGCCTCGCTGAACCGCGAACTAGCGCCCTTGCGGCAGCCAGGCGAGGTCGATGCCGCCGCCGCGCTCGACATGGTTGGCGGCGCGCATCAGCCCCTGCTCGTCCAGGAAGGTAAAGCGCCCGCCTTCGCGCGCGATCAGCCCCTCGTCCTCGAGCTGGCGCAGCATGCGGTTGACGTGCACGGCGGTCAGCCCGGTGGCATCGCCGATCTCTTCCTGGGTCAGGCCGAGCACGAAGGAGCGTTCGGTGGGTGCGCGCCGCTCGCGCAGCCGGTCCCGGATCTCGATCAGCAGCGCCGCGACGCGCGCCTTCGCCGACGTGCGGCCCAGCCCCGCCAGGCGGTCGGTCAGCGCGACGCGCTCCATCTGATCGAGCGCGAGCAGCATCGCGGCCAGCCGGGGATGAGCGACGATCGTCGCGGCGAACAGGCTGCGCTCGACGGGCGCGACCGCGCATTCGGTCAGCGCCATCACCGTTTCGGTGGCCCCCCGATAGATCAACCCGGACATCGCGGCCATGTCGCCGGGGAAGAGAAATCGAAGGATCTGGCGGCTGCCGTCGGGCAGGATGACGTAGCTCATCATCGTCCCGCGTTTGATCACGAACAGCTCGCCCAGCCGGTCGTTCTCGCGCAGCAGCACCGCGCCCCGCCGCAGCTGCCGCTCGCGCTGCTCCAGCGCGTCCAGCGCCGCCGTCTCGCTTTGCGACAAGTCGATGAGTTCGCCGACGCGCGCGGCGAGACAGCTGGCCACCCTGTAAAGACCCCCGGAAAGCTTGAAGCGGGCACAAAGCAAAGCATCAGGATTGCTGCATTAAAATCGATCAAGGGTCGTTACGGATGCAGCCATTGCCGATCACCGGATATGATCCTAGACGCTCGCGTCATGGACCGTATCCTGATCCGCGGCGGCCACCGCCTGTCCGGCCGCCTGCCCATTTCCGGCGCCAAGAACGCCGCGCTGACCCTCATGCCCTGCGCGTTGCTGACCGACGAGCCGGTGACGTTGCGCAACCTGCCGCGATTGGCGGACGTCGACGGCTTCGGCCATCTGCTCAACCAGCTCGGCGCGTCCACCGCGATCCAGGGGACGCGGCCCGAGGATTTCGGCCGCGTCATGACGATTCGTGCCGGCATGCTGACCAGCACGGAGGCGCCCTACGACATCGTGCGCAAGATGCGCGCGTCGATCCTCGTGCTCGGGCCGGTGCTGGCGCGGGCGGGCCAGGCGCGCGTGTCGCTGCCCGGCGGCTGCGCGATCGGCAACCGTCCGATCGATCTGCACCTGAAGGCGCTGGAGGCGATCGGCGCGGAGCTGGAGATGGCGGCGGGCTATGTCACCGCGACCGCCCCCGGCGGCCGGCTGTCGGGTGGTCGTTATCGATTCCCCGTCGTCTCGGTCGGCGCGACCGAGAACGTGCTGATGGCGGCGGCCACGGCGCGCGGCACCAGCGTGATCGAGAATGCGGCGCGCGAGCCCGAGATCGTCGACCTGTGCAACCTGCTCGTCGCCATGGGGGCGCGGATCGACGGGATCGGTACGGAGACGCTGGAGATCGAGGGCGTCGATCGCCTGCACGGCGCCACCTATGCGGTCATGCCCGACCGGATCGAGGCGGGCAGCTATGCCTGCGCAGCGGCGATCACCGGCGGCGAACTGGAACTGGTCGGCGCGCGCGCGGCGGACATGCAGGCGACGATCGACGCGCTGCGCGAGGCGGGCGTGACGGTGACGGAGACGCGCGACGGGCTCAAGGTCGCCGCCGACGCGCCGCTTGGCCCCGTGACGCTGTCGACCGCGCCCTTCCCGGGCTTCGCGACGGACATGCAGGCGCAGTTCATGGCGATGCTGACGCAGGCCGAAGGCGCCAGCGTGCTGACCGAGACGATCTTCGAGAACCGCTACATGCACGTGCCCGAGCTCGCGCGGATGGGGGCCGACATCCAAGTCCATGGCCGTACCGCGGTGGTGAAGGGCAGGACGCGCCTGGCCGGCGCGCCGGTGATGGCGACCGACCTGCGCGCGTCGATGAGCCTGATCCTGGCCGGCCTCGTCGCGGAAGGCGAGACGGCCGTCGCCCGCGTCTATCACCTCGATCGCGGCTACGAGCGGCTGGAAGAGAAACTGTCGGCCGTCGGTGCCGACATCGAGCGCGTCAGCGACGGCTGAGGGAGCGACCGCCGCCTGCCGCGTCGACCCCGATCAGGCGATCCGGTCCGGCACCTCGGCGGCATCCTCCTCGATCGCGGCCTGCGGTGCGACGGCTTCCCACGGGAAGACGAACCAGTCCTTCGTCACCCGCCGGTCGATCGTCCGCGCGCGATAGTCGACGCGCTCCGCCGACCTCTCGTTGTCGATCAGCGTGGCGAAGCGGAACCGGTCGTCCGGCGCGCCCGCGTCCGAGAGCGCGCCGCGCAGCTGTGCGATCGTCCGTCCGGAATCGTTGATGTCGTCGACGAACAGCAGGCGCCTGCCCGCCGCCGCCCATTGCGCGAGCCGGCCCAGCGTCGCGTCGACAAGGTCGATCGCGCCGCTCGACTGGTCGCACGATACCATCGGCACGCCGGTGGCGTGGCTCAGATAGACGGCCGGCACCAAACCGCCGCGGCCGATGCCGACCAGATAGTCGGGCCGCCACCCCGCATCCGCCGCGATCGCGCCGGCCAGCGCGTGGACATCGGCGACGAAGGCGTCGTGCGGGATGGCGGTGAAGATCGGCATCGGCGGATCAGATCGCCGCGAGCGCCTGGTCGAAATCGGCGATCAGATCGTCCGCGTCCTCGACGCCGATCGAGATGCGCACCAGATTGTCGGTGATGCCGAGCGCCTTCTTGCGTGCCTCGGGCACCGACAGGTGCGTCATCGCCGCCGGATGGCTCGCCAGCGTCTCTGTGCCGCCCAGGCTGACCGCCAGCTTGGCGATCTTCAGCGCGTCGAGGAAGCGGAACGCTTCCGCCTCGCCGCCCTTGACCAGCAGCGAGAAGGTCGACCCCGCGCCCGTGCAGTGGCGATCGTAGATGTCCTTCTGCCGCGCATCGTCGATGAAACCCAGATAGCCCATGCTCTCCACCTTGGGATGCTCGCGCAGGAAGGCGCAGACCTTGGCGGCATTCTCGCCTGCCCGGCTCATCCGCAGCTCCAGCGTCTCGAGGCTGCGCAGCAGCATCCAGGCGGTGTTGGGGTCGCAGATCGTGCCGATCGTGTTGCGCATCGCGCGGATCGTGTTGATGTGCTCCTTCGTGCCCAGGACGCCGCCCGCGACGAGGTCGGAATGTCCACCGGCATATTTGGTCAGGCTATAGACGACGATGTCCGCGCCATGCTGCAGCGGCTTCGACCAGAGCGGGCCGAGGAAGGTGTTGTCGATCGCGATCGGCGGCTTGGACGGGCTGTTCGCGAAGATCGCGTCGCGGCTCGCGCGTACCGCCTCGACGTCGACCAGGGCGTTCGTCGGGTTGGCCGGGCTTTCCAGATAGATGAGCGCGACGTTGCCGCTCGCCGCCTTGGACAGCACCGCGTCGATCTCCGCGCGGGTCGCACCGGCGGGGAAATCGAGCCAGTGGACGCCGAAGCGGCCGAGGATGCGCGCGATCAGCGTCTCGGTCGCAGCGTACAGCGGACCCGAATGGACGATTGTATCGCCGGGCTTGACCATCGACAGGAACAGCGTCGCGATCGCCGACATGCCGCTGGAGAAGGCGAGCGCGTCCTCCGCCTCCTCCCACACCGACAGGCGATCCTCGAGGATCTCCTGGTTGGGGCCGTTGAAGCGCGAGTAGACGAGGCCCTCCGCGCCGCCCGGCCGCTTGCCCGTCACGCCCTCGAAATGGCGCTTGCCCGCGGCGGCGTTGGGGAAGACGAAGGTCGAGGTGAGGAAGATCGGCGGCTTCAGCGATCCCTCCGACAGGGCCGGGTCGAAGCCATGACCCATCATCAGCGTCGACGGCTTCAGCTTGCGCCCGGCGATCGTCTTGGGCGTGCTCGTGCCGGTGTCGGGTGCGGGAACGCCGGTCAGTTCGGCTTCGGTCTCGCGGTCGGGCATCGTGGTCTCCTGGTTATGCGCTGGGCATAGCGCCGGATCGTAACCGGGGATACCAGTTTGCGACTGACGCGCGGATGGGCGCGACCGCCGGCATGCCGCGGCGTCTTAGCGTGCCAAGCCTATCAGGCTGATCTGCCGCCCGTAATCCGCCTCGCGCCGATGGGTCGCCCGGCGATAGCTGAAGAATTGGTCCGCGTCGGCATAGGTGTCGAGTCCCAGCGCCGTGACGCGCGCGATGCCCGCTTCGGCGAGCCGATGCGCGACATAGGCTTCGAGATCGAACTGGTAATGGCCCGCGCGGCCGTCGGCGAAGAAGCGCTCGTTTGCCGGATCGGCGGCCGCGAACCGTGCCACGAAGCCGCCGTCGACCTCGTAGCTCGCGCGCGCGATACACGGTCCGATCGCTGCGACGATGCGCGACCGGGCCGCACCCAGCGCCTCCATCGCCGCCAGCGTCGCGTCGGTGACCCCCGCCAGCGCGCCCTTCCATCCGGCATGCGCCGCGCCGACGACGCCGGCCTCTGCATCCGCGAACAGCACGGGCGCGCAATCGGCGGTGAGGATGCCGAGCAGCAGGCCCGGCCGGTCGGTGACGAGCGCGTCGGCGTGCGGCCGTGCCTCATCGGTCCAGGGCGTCGTGACCGTCACGACATCGGCCGAGTGGATCTGATACGGGGTGACGAGCGCGGCGTCGGACAGGACCGCCGCGGCCGCGCGCCGCCGGTTCTCCGCGACCGCCGCGGGATCGTCCGCCGAACCGAGGCCGACGTTCAGCCCCGCCACGAGCCCGTGCGACACGCCACCGCGCCGACCGAGGAAGCCGTGCGGCAGACTGCCGAACGTGCCCGCGCGGATCACCTCTGGGCGTGCGTCGAGGTTCATAGGGCCAGTCGCATCAGATCGTCCTCGTCGCGGTGATTGCCGACCATGAAGTCGTAGCGGCCGATCCGCTCGAAGCCGTGGCGTTCATAGAAGCGGCGCGCGCGATGGTTGTCGACATAGACGGACAGGAACAGTTCGGCCGCGCCCCGCTGGCGCGCGGTGGCGATCACCCAGTCCATCATCGCCTGCGCCAGACCGCTGCCATGCTGGTCGGCGGCGAGATACAGCTGCCGCAGTTCGATCATCGGCCCGGCCGGGTCGACCGGCAGCGATCGGGGGCCGAGCTTGGCGAAGCCGACCAGCCTGTCGCCTTCGCAGGCGAGCAGGAACGCGAAATCGGGGTCGGCGATCTCGGCGCGCCAGCGATCCAGCGTCAGCCCGTCGAGGAAGGTCGCCAGATCCTCCGGCGCATAGAGATGACCGAACGTCGCCGTGAAGCTCTCGCGCATCAGCGTCGCGATCGCCGGCGCGTCGCGCTCGGTCGCGGGGCGGAGCGTCGCGGTCATGCGCCGAACCCCGCGGGGGCAGGCCAGTCGCGATGCGTCAGCGCCAGCGCGCGGAATAGTTCGCCCATGTCCGCCATCAATCGGTTGCGATCGGCCAGCAGCTGCGTCTCGCGATCCGGCGCGGCGCGGATCAGCGCCGTGGTCCGCGCGTCGATCCCGAGCTGGCCGAGCAGGTCGCGCTGGCTGATCGGTCCCCAGGCGACCGCACCCGCGCCCTGCGCCGCCGCGGCGAGCGTAGCGAAGTCGACATGCGCGGACAGGTCCACCTCGCCTGGCGTCTCGAACGGGTTGGCGAAGCCATGGCCGCGCACCGCCTGCAGCGTGCCGCCGAGCGCGGGGCCCTCATAGCCATAGTCGACCGCAAGCAGGCCTCCGCCCTGGCGCGCGATCCGCGACGCGAGCGCGCGCATCACCGCGACGCCGGCCGGCGACGTTTCCAGGATCGATCCCGCCGGCGCGTCGCGCAGCGGGTCCGGCAGGACGTCCGCGGGCACCGGCTTGCCTGCGATGGGCAGGAACAATGTGTCCTGGCATGCGACCAGCCGCTCGTGCCAGCTGTCGGACCGGCGGATCAGCTGGCGGATCGGCAGCGCGTCGAAGAATTCGTTGGCGACGACGATCAGCGCGACGTCCGCCGGCAGCGTGTCGACGCCGTCGTGCCATGTCGCATCGGGCACCCGCTCCGCCTGGGCGGCCCGCAGCCTCGGGCTGGTCTCGATGAAATGCACGGGCGGGGAAAGGCCCGCCTTCGCCATCGCCCGGCGCGCATCGGCCGCCAGCGTACCGCGCCCGGGCCCGAGCTCGACCCAGGCGACGTCGGGGCGTCCCGCGCGGTCCCACAGGTCGGCGCACCACAGGCCGATCAGCTCGCCGAACATCTGGCTGATCTCGGGCGCGGTGACGAAGTCGCCGCCCGCGCCGAGCGGATCGCGCGTCGCATAATAATGCGCATTGGCGGCGGCCATGAACTGCGACACCGGCATCGGGCCGGCAAGGGTGATCGCACGGGCGAGTCGGTCGGGCAGGGGCCCGTCGCCGGGGGCAGGGTCGGGGGATTGCGTCACGACGGCGGAGATGCAGGCGCGGGCAGGCGTGTGCAAGCCCGATGTGGCATTGCGGATGCCGTCCATTCGACTGCCGTCCTCCCCGCAAGGCGGGGAAGACGGGCGTCAGCTGCGGGGGCGCGCCGTTACGCCACGCTCTCCGTGCCCCAGGTCGGCTCCACGCGCACGCGGCGCTTGGGCGCGGTGAGGATGAGGTAGAGGCCGCCCGCGATCATCGGCACGCACAGCCACTGGCCCATGTGGATGCCCGTCGCCTCGATGAACGTGCCGCGGAACTGCGCATCGGGTTCGCGGAAGAATTCGACGATGAATCGCGCGATGCCGTAGCCCAGCACGAACAGGCCGACGAGCCGGCCCGGCTGGTAGCGCGCCTTGGTCTTCCAGAAGGCGAACCAGAGGATGGCGAACAGCAATATGCCCTCCAGCCCCGCCTCGTAGAGCTGGCTGGGGTGGCGCGCCGGTTCGGGCACGCCATAGGGAACGGTGCGGTCGAAGACGATCGCCCAGGGGACGTTGGCGGGCTTGCCCCACAATTCCCCGTTCACGAAATTGGCGAGCCGGCCGAAGAAGAGGCCGAAGGGCACGCAGCAGGCGATATAGTCGTGGACGCGCAGCCAGTTCAGCCCATGCTTGCGGGCGAACAGGATCAGTCCGATCGACGTGCCGATCACCCCGCCGTGGAAGCTCATGCCGCCGTCCCACAGCCTGAGGATGCGGATCGGGTGCAGGATCATCTCCGGCGCGTAGAACAGTACATAGCCGATACGTCCGCCAAGGATGATGCCCAGCGTCGCGTAGAAGACCAGATCGTCGGCGTGGCGCCGCGCCATCGGCGCGCCCGGCGCGGCGATCAGTCGCAGCAGATACCACCAGCCGACGAGGATGCCGGTGATATAGGCTAGGCTGTACCAGCGCAGCGTGAAGAAGCCGATCGAGAAGATGTCGGGGTGCAACCCCAGGTCGTCGAAGCGGATATGACCGGTCGCGGGTGCGGCGGCGGCGAAGATAGGCAGGATCACGGGCTTCCCCCAGGGATGAGCCGCCTGCATAGTGGGGCAAAGGCTTAAGACCAAGCGGAGAGGTGTATGCGTACCGAACTCGACCAGCGCATGGACGCGACGATGGCGGCGTTGACGGCACCGGGCGGGATGCTCGCCCTCGACCATGTCCGCAAATTCGGGCGCGAGCTACCCGTCATCGCCGCCGCCCCGCCGACGCTGCCGCTCTATTTCGCGCATTATTGTGCCGAACATGCCGACAAGCCCCTGATCGTCGCGGGCACGGAGCGGCTGAGCTTCGCAGAGACCCATGCCGCCGCGACCCGCGTCGCCCGTGCGCTCGTCGCCGGCTATGGCATCGCCAAGGGCGACCGGGTCGGGATCGCGATGCGCAACTCGCCGTCGTGGATCGTGCTCTACATGGGCATCCTCATGGCGGGCGGCGTGGCGACGCTGCTCAACGGCTGGTGGCAGACGGAGGAGCTCGCGGCGGCGATCGCCGACGTCGATTGCGCCCTCGTCTTTGCCGACGGGCCCCGCGCGCAGCGGTTGCTCGCCGCCAGGGGCGTCAGGCCGCCCGTCGTGACGATCGAGGACACGCTGCCGCTCGCCGAAGCGCTCGCCCCGGTGATCGCGCGCGACGCGGCCGAGGCGACGCTTCCCGCGATCGGCGCGCAGGACGATGCGACAATCCTGTTCACGTCCGGGTCGACCGGCAAGTCGAAGGGCGCGGTGTCGGATCACCGCGCGGTGGTCCAGGGCACCTTCAGTTTCCTCGCACAGGCGCTGATGATGCTGAGCCTCGCCACGGCCGACGGCAATCCGCCCACGCTGCCGCACGCGACGCTGCTGACGTTGCCGCTGTTCCACGTCACCGCGCAGGTCGCGGTGCTGCTGCAGAGCTTCGCGATCGGGCGCAAGCTGGTGCTGATGCCCAAATGGGACGCACGCGAGGCGATGCGGCTGATCGAGGCGGAACGGGTGACCTATTTCGTCGGCGTGCCGCTGATGAGCTTCGAGATGCTGACGCATCCCGATCGCGCGCAGTTCGACCTCAGCAGCGTCACCGATTTCGCCGCCGGCGGCGCACCGCGTCCCGAAGAGCATGTCCGGCGGATCGAGGCGGAAATGGGCGGCGGCGCGCCGCTGATCGGCTATGGCCTGACGGAGACGAACGCGGTCGGCGCGGGCAATTGGCGCAGTAACTATCTCGCCAAGCCCGCGAGCACCGGTCGCGCGTCGGCGCCGCTGGTCGAGATCGCGATTCTCGACGAGGCCGGCGCGCCGATGGAGCAGGGGGCGCGCGGCGAGATCGCGATCCGCTCGATCTGCAACTTCCGCGGCTATTGGAACAATGCGGAGGCGACCGCCGCGTGTATCACCGCCGACGGTTTCTTCCGCACGGGAGACATCGGCTACCTCGACGCCGACGGCTATCTGTTCATCGTGGACCGCGCCAAGGACATCGTCATCCGCGGTGGCGAGAACATATCCTGCCAGGAGGTGGAGGCCGCGCTCTACGCGCATCCGGCGGTCGCGGAGGCCGCGGTCTTCGGCCTCGCGGACGAACGCTATGGCGAAGTGCCCGGCGCGGTCGTTCATCTGCGTGATGGGGGAGGGGTGGACGAAGCGGCGCTGAGGGCCTTCCTCGCGGAGCATATCGCCGCCTTCAAGATCCCCGCGCGGCTCTGGTTCAGTGCCGTCGCCCTGCCGCGGCTGGGGACGGAAAAGATCGACAAGGTCAGCCTGCGCAACACGTACCGCGCGCTTGCGGCGGCGGGGTGAGCCTGGGCGCTCGGGTGCCCGCGCGTCAGAAGACGCTGCGGCCTGCTGCCAGGAGCCGGCCCGGATCAAGGCCGTGACGAAAGGATGATGGCTGCCAACGGTCCGATAAGCGGCACAAGCGACGGGCCCGGCCGGCTATGCCCTTGGCCGCCGGCGGCGGCAGAGGCCGCCTGACGAGGCTGCCCCGTGATCCGTCAACCCCGCCGGCCGTCGCGTTCCGCGAGCGGTTGACGCCCTGGCTTCCAATCTCCGGGCTAAAGATCGGGAGCGCCTGCCAGGGCATCGGCGCGCGGCCAGAGGTGATCGCCGGTCCACCCCGCATTGGTCATGTGTCGCTTTTTTGTGACACCTACACTGTCATTTTTGGGATGACATTGTTGTCACTTTCGCAGGCCGGCTCGGTGTGCATGTTCGCCCTAATTCAAAAAAGGGGTGTATCATGCGTTTAAGCCTCCTCGTTGGTGCCAGCGCCATTGCCGTGATTGCCGTCTCCGCCCAACCTGCCTTCGCGCAACAGGCGACGACGGACGCACAGGCGAGCCAGCCAGCCGCAGCGCAGGACGACGGCCAGACCGCCGCACCGGCGCCGGAAACCCCGCGCGACGACATCATCGTGACCGCATCGCGCATTTCGCGGTCGCCGATCGCGGCCCAGCCGACCGAGCAGATCGGTGCGGTCGAGATCGCCAAACGCGGCTACACGAACCTCGGCAACGCGCTGCAGGAACTGCCGGTCTTCAGCGTCCCGTCGAACAGCCCGATCGGGAGCCAGGGTTCGTTCAGTGCCGGGCAGACGTTCGTCAACATGTACAACCTCGGGTCGCAGCGCACGCTCACCCTGGTGAACGGCAATCGCTTCGTGTCGAGCGCCAGTTCGTCGATCTTCGGCGTGGTTGCCGGCAGCCCGGTCGACTTTGCGTCGTTGCCGACCAATCTGGTCGAGCGGATCGAGACCGTGTCGGTGGGCGGTGCGCCGATCTATGGCTCGGATGCGATCGCCGGCACCGTCAACGTCATTCTCAAGCGGAATTTCGAGGGTCTGGCCGTCAACGGTCAGACCGGTATCTCGCAACGCGGCGACGGCGGAAACTACGACGTTTCGGCGCTGCTGGGCAAGAATTTCAGCGAAGGGCGGGGCAACGTCACGCTCAGCGTCCAATACGACAAGCAGAACGGCATTCCGACCTCTGACCGCTTCTACACCAGTGCGGACGGTCCCTTCTTCGCGACCGCGCCCCGCGGTGCGGCGTATCGCCAGCAGCTTTATTACGGCGGGCAGCGATACAACGTCTTCACCAACACCGGCATGCCGCTGTTCGCGGACGATGTGCCGATCTACGCCGGACAGGCAGCCGCCGCGATCACCGACGCGCAGGGACGGCCGCTCGTCTTCAGTCCGTCGGGGCAGCTGACCCCGTTCGTCAATGGGCAGCTGACCGGGAACGGGCTCATCCAGGCAGGAGGAAGCGGGTTCCGGATCCGCGACTATGACAACTTCCTCACCGACAGCAACCGCCTCTCGGCGACGGCGCTGTTCCATTACGACTTCAGCGACCATTTCCGCTTTTCTGGCGAGGGATGGTACGGACGCAGCGTCGCGACCAATCTTCGCGCCCAGCCGTTCTATAATACCGCCCTTTTCGCCGGGGCAGGCCAGACCAACGGCAATCTGGTGCTCAGCACCGACAATCCGTACCTGAGCGCGGCGGATCGCGCGACGATCATCAGCAGCCTCGCCGCCAATGGCCAGCCGACGAACAGCTTCCTGCTCGCGCGCGCGAACACCGATCTCGCGACGGGCAGCTTCCGTACGGCGAGCGATCTCTATCGCGTCGTCGGCGGCTTCGACGGCGACTTCAACGTCGGAAGCCATCAACTCAACTGGGAGGTCAAGGCAACCTATGGTCGTTCGGACACGAGCACCACGACGCGCGAGGTCGTCACCCAGAACTACTATAATGCGCTGAATGCGGTTCGCGACGCCGGCGGCAACATCGTCTGCGCGCCCGGTTATACCAACGCCGCGATCGCGACGGTCAGTTCGACCTGCGCGCCGCTAGATGTGTTCGGCGTGAATCAGGCGAGCCAAGCGGCGCTGAACTACATCTCGGCAATCGCCAATCCGCGTCAGCGCAATCAGCAGTTCGATGCCATCGCCGACATCAAGGGGTCGCTGGTCAAGTTGCCCGGCGGCGACGTTCGCTTCGTGATCGGCTACGAACACCGCTACGAGTCGACGAATTTCGACCCGGGCGCCTTCTATTACGGCCAGCCCAATGCGGATGGCACGCGGACCCAATACGGCAATTCCATTCCGATCGATCCGGTCAAGGGCTCCTACTATACCAACGAAGGGTTCGGAGAGCTCAACATCCCCGTCGTTTCGGGCGATATGCATGTGCCGCTGATCTATAGCCTGGAGCTGCAGGGGGCGGCGCGCTACGTCAAGAACAGCCAGACGGGCGGGTTCTGGACGTATACTGGCGGCGGAAAATACGCGCCATTCCGTGGTCTGACGTTGCGCGGCAACTACACACGATCGTTCCGTGCCCCAGCGATCACGGAATTGTTCGCGCCCATCGGGCAGGTGTATTCGACCGCCAACGACCCGTGCGACAGCCGGTACATCACGGGCGGTCCAAACCCGAGCCGCCGCGCGACCAATTGCGCTGCGGCAGGACTCCCGGCGAACTTCACCTCTAACGTCGTCGACTATACCGCGGCAGGGCGTTCCGGCGGCAATCCGAATCTGCAGAACGAGATCGGCAACAGCTGGACGGCGGGTGGCGTTTTCCAGCCCACGTTCATTCCGGGCCTGCAGGTGTCGGCCGATTACGTGCACATCGACGTCAAGAACGAGGTCGCGACCTTGTCTCTGACCGACGTGATGAATGCCTGCTACGATTCGGGCGATTTCCCCAACAACGCCTATTGCGGCACGTTTACACGCAATGCCGCCGGTCAGGTGACGAGCTTCCTGACGGGCAATTTCAATATCGGAATCGAGCGGTTTAACGGCGTGCAGGCGTCCTTCGCCTATAACTTGCCGCTCTCGCGGGTCGGCCTGCCCGAGTCCGCCGGCGCGCTATCGCTCGGTGTGAACTATCTGCATACGATCGACCATTATTACCGTATCGGGACCGGTGATATCCAATACACCGTCGGAACGACCAGTGAGCCGAAGGATAACTTTACCGCTAATCTTAACTACGACAATCATGGTTTCAATTTGATGTGGCAGTCGGTGTATTACGGCCCGACCCAGATCAATCCGAACCTGCCCGCGACCAACTATCAATATCCTCGCGTCGGTGCGTACTGGATGTTCAATACGTCGATGGGTGTCGATCTGAACAGTCAGTTCAACATTCGACTGATCGTGAATAACGTTCTGGATAAGAAGGTGCCGTTCCCGTATGCGGTCAGCACCACCCGCTATTACGATGCCATCATGGGCCGATACTTCCGCGTCAACGTAGGCTTCAAGTTCTGATCCAGCACGGACGGGCGGGCGGAACACGTCCGCGGCGCGCAAAAGGCCGCTCGCCCGTCCATCACCTTCCCCTGCCCCGATCGTGCCGATAAAGCCGCCGTCATGGCACGGATCAGCAGGCGCGGGGTGATCGTCGGGGGCGGGGCCGGGGTCGGCCTCGTCGTCGCCTGGGCCCTGTGGCCGCGCCACTATCGGCCGAACCTCGCCGCCGCGCCGGGCGAGACAGGGTTCGGCGCGTGGCTCAAGATCGGCGAGGACGGCCACGTTACCGTCGCGGTGCCGCAGCTGGAGCACGGCCAAGGCAGCTGGACCGCCCTGGCGCAGGTGGTCGCCGACGAATTGGGGGCGGATTGGCGCACGGTCGGCATCGAGCCGGCCCCGCTCAATCCCCTCTATGCCAATCCGGTCGCGCTCGATTCGCTCTTCGAGGGCCAGTTCGATCGCGTGCCCGAGGTCATGCGGCGGGCGCTCGCCGCGCGGGCGACGCTGATGCTGACCGCGGCATCTTCCTCGATCCGGATGTTCGAGGACGGATGCCGCCAGGCCGGGGCGGCAGCTCGCGCGCTTCTCTGCATGGCGGCGGCAAGGAAGTGGGACGTGCCGTGGAGCGCCTGCACCGTCGCCGGCGGCTTCGTCGTCCATGGCGACAAGAGGCTGCGGTTCGCGGAACTGGCGGCGACGGCGGCTGCGTTCACCCCACCCGATCCGCTGCCGCTCGGCATGCAGGGCGCCGGCAAACTCACCGGACGGGCGGTGCCGCGGCTCGATGCCCCGGCGAAGGTCGACGGCTCCGCGACCTTCGCCGGCGATATCCGTCTGCCAGACATGGTCCATGCCGCGATCCGCCAAGGGCCGATCGGCAACAGCCGCCTGATGACGGTCGATCGCGCCGCGGCGGACCGCATCCGCGGGGTGCTGTCGATCGTCGAGACCCCGCACTGGGTCGCGGCGGTCGCGACGACCTGGTGGGCCGCAGAGCGCGCGCTCGACGCGATGCAACCACGTTTCGCGACCCCGGAGCCGGTCGTCGACGATACCGCCATCGCCGCGGCGCTCGACGGCGCGCTTGCCGCCAAGGGACACCGGTTGGGTGCGATCGGCACCATCGGGCAGCTGCTCGACGGCGGCGGTGTCATCGAGGCCGGCTATGCGGTCGATCTGGGGCTTCACGCCGCGCTCGAGACACCGAGCGCCACCGCCGCCTATCGCGACGGTCGGCTCGAGATATGGATGCCGACGGGCGCGCCCGCGGTGACGCGCGCCGCCGCGGCGAAGGCGGCTGGCCTCGCGGAGGGGGAGGTCGTCGTCCATCCGGTCCTGGGCGGTGGCCCGTCGGCCATGACGCTGGGGGCGCTGGTGGCGGAGCAGGCGGCCATTCTCGCCGTGCGGCTGAAGCGCCCCGTATGCCTCGCCTGGTCGCGGGGCGAAGACATCGCGCACGATCGCTATCGCCCGCCGGCCCGGGGACATATGCGGGCGCGGCTCGCCGGCAACGGCGGGATCGCGGCCTGGCAGGCGAAGGTCGCCGCGCCCGCCACCGGCCGCGCGCTGGCCGCGCGCCTGCTGCCCGCGGGGTTCGTCGCCACCGCCGGCGGCCTCGGCACGGCGGACCGCTATGCGGTGGCGGGAGCGCTGCCGCCGTATCGCATCGCCGCCGTGGCGATCGACCATCATCCGGCGGATGTCGCCGTGCCGACCGGCCATGTCCGCGGCGGCGCGCATGGCGCGAACTGCTTCTTCACCGAAAGCTTCGTCGACGAGCTCGCGCGCGCGGCCAACAGTGAACCGCTGTCCTACCGGATCGGCATGCTGGGGGGTGATGCCCGCCTCGCGCGCTGCCTTTCGACCGTCGCCTCGCTGGGCGGCTGGGACGGCGGCGGGCCAGGCAGCGGGCAGGGGATCGCCGCCCACGCCTTTCGCGGCAGCTTCGTCGCGGTCCTGGCCGAGGCCGAGCTGGAGGACGGGCGTGTCAGGGTCGGCCGGCTGGTCGCGGCGGTCGATTGCGGGCGGATGGTCAACCCCGATCTGGTGCTGCAGGCAATCGAAGGCGGCCTGATCTATGGCTTGGCGCAGGCGCTCGGCGCGTCGACGGGGATCGTCGCGGGGCGCGCGACCGCGCGGCGGATCGGTCACCTGTCGCTGCCCCGCCTCGCGGACGCGCCCGACATCAACGTCGAGCTGATCCGTTCCGACGAGGATCCCGGCGGCGTCGCGGAACTTGCGGTGCCGCCCGTCGCGCCCGCGGTCGCCAATGCGCTCTTCTCCGCGACCGGCAGGCGCTGGCGCCGCCTGCCGCTGCGGCCATGACGCTGGATCAACGCCGCGCGCGGTGCGTATAACCGGCGCATCATGACCCCGCCCGTCGACCATCCCGCCATTCCGCCGCGCAAGGTCGGCGTATTGCTCGTCAATCTCGGTACGCCGGATGCGCCGGATCCCGCGTCGGTAAGACGGTATCTGGCGGAGTTCCTGTCGGACCGGCGGGTCGTCGAGATCCCGCAACTCGTCTGGCAGCCGATCCTGCGCGGCGCGGTGCTGACGACGCGGCCGAAGAAGAGTGCGCATGCCTATGGCCTCGTCTGGCGCGAGGACGGCTCGCCGCTCGCCGCGATCACGCGCGCACAGGCGGCGAGGCTCGCCGACGCGTTCGGACCGAACGTGATCGTCGATTGGGCCATGCGCTATGGCAATCCCGCAATCGCGGACCGTCTCGCCGCGCTGAAGGCCCAGGGCTGCGAGCGTATCCTGATCGCGCCGCTCTATCCCCAATATTGTGCCGCGACGACCGCGACCGCGAACGACAAGGCGTTCGCCGCGCTCGCCGCCATGCGGTGGCAACCCGCGATACGGACCCTGCCGCCATATTTCGACGATCCCGCCTATATCGACGCGCTCAAGGCGTCGGTGGAAACGCAGCTGGAGGGTCTCGACTTCGCGCCCGACGCGCTGCTCGTCAGTTTCCACGGCATGCCGCAGCGGACGCTGGAGCTGGGCGACCCCTATCATTGTCACTGCCAGAAGACCGCGCGGTTACTCGGCGAGGCTTTGGGGCGCGAGGTGATCGTCGCCTTCCAGTCGCGATTCGGCCGCGCCAAGTGGCTGGGGCCCGCGACCGACACGGTGCTCGAAGGGCTGCCGGCCAAGGGGGTCCGCAAGGTCGCGGTCGTCGCGCCGGGCTTTTCCGCGGATTGCATCGAAACGCTGGAAGAGCTGGCGATCCGCGGCCGCGAAAGCTTCGAGGGCGGCGGCGGCACGCATTTCGCCTATCTGTCGTGTCTTAACGACAGTGCGGTCGGGCTCGCGATGCTGCAGGCGCTGATCGCGCGCGAATTGCTGGGTTGGGCCTGAGGCAGGACGTCAAGTATCTGCTCGCGCGCGCAAAGTGGTGCGTGCGCCATTGCCAGTTTTCCGCGGGAGCCGTAGCGTCCGATCCGGAGTTTCCATCAGGAGAGGCATGCATATGGCACGGGTGGCGATCGTCACGGGCGGAACGCGCGGGATCGGCGAGGCGATCAGCCTTGCCCTGAAGGAGGCCGGCGTCACGGTCGTCGCCAATTATGCCGGCAACGACGAACGGGCGAACGCGTTCAGCGAACGCACCGGGATCAGGGCGTACAAGTGGGATGTCGCCGATTACGATGCCTGCCAGGACGGCTGTGCCCGTGTGGCGGCCGAGGTCGGGCCGGTCGACATCGTCGTCAACAATGCCGGAATCACCCGCGATGGCACGATCCTGAAGATGGACTATCGGGCGTGGAAAGAGGTGATCGACACCAATCTGGGCGGCTGCTTCAACATGGCCAAGGCGGTGTTCCCCGGCATGCGCGACCGTAAATGGGGTCGGATCGTCAACATCGGTTCGATCAACGGCCAGGCCGGCCAATATGGCCAGGTCAATTACGCCGCCGCCAAGTCGGGCATCCACGGTTTCACCAAGGCGCTGGCACAGGAGGGCGCGCGCTTCGGCGTCACGGTCAATGCGATCGCACCGGGCTATATCGATACGGACATGGTCGCGGCGGTGCCGGGCGACGTGCTGGAAAAGATCGTCGCGCGCATTCCCGTCGGTCGCCTGGGCCAGGCGAGCGAGATCGCGCGCGGCGTCTCCTTCCTGTGTTCCGACGAGGCGGGGTTCGTGACCGGATCGACGCTCAGCATCAACGGCGGACAGCATATGTACTGACGATCGGCGGGACCGCCCCTGCCGGCTTCATGCCGAGGGTGCGTCCCGGGACCGCGCGGCGGGCTAGATGCGCCGCAGGGCCGGACGCCGGCATGCGAAAGGGCCGGCTTCCCGTCGGAAGCCGGCCCATCCCGATACGCTACGCGGGACCTCTTGACGGCGCCTCAGCGGCAGTAGCCGGGCCGATCCGAACGCTCGACCGCGCGACCGGCGAGGGCGCCCGCACCGGCACCGAGCACCGTGCCGAGCGTGCGGTCGCCGCGCGTGTCGATCGTGCGGCCGAGCAGGCCACCCGCGATCGCGCCGACGATCGTGCCCGTCGTGCCGCTGTTGCAGCGGCGATAGGCGCGGTCGCGATAATAGCCCCGGTCACCGCGATAGACGCGGTCGCCGCGGCCATAATCGTAGCCGCCGCGATCGTAATAACCGTTGCCATAATAGCGCTGCGCGGCGGCGGGCGCGGTGGGGACGACGGCACCGGCGGTCATGGTCAGCGCGGCGGCGGCGAGGCTCAGGGTCTTCAGCATGGGTCTTCTCCCGTTGTTCCGTGGCGACGGTGGGGAGCCGGTCCGGCAGCCACGATCCGTCGTCGATGGTGCGCTTTTGCCCGAGTCGCATTGAGCCGAGCCTGAATGCGGCTGTTATTGCGCGTTCAGGCTTCCGCCTCGCCGCCCGGCCCCTATGAGGACAGGCCATGAGGCTGGTTCTGCGTGTTGTGTTCGTCGTCGCCGCGGTGCTGGCGGTGGTTCCGGGATGGACCGGCGAGGCGCGGCTGGCGCTCCTTGGCGACCATCCCCAGCTCGTGGCGACGCGAGTCGCGCTCGATCCGCGCGATCCGAACCGGGTCCGCCTGGGAAGCCTGACCTATTTGGGTGGCGTGGAATTGCGCAGCCTCGATCCGGCGTTCGGCGGCTATTCCTCACTTGCCGTCGTCGGCGATCGGTTCACCTTGCTCAGTGACGGCGGCAACGTCGTCATGTTCCGCATGGGCGCGGACTGGCGCCCGCACGCCATCGCGTTTCGCAATCTACCGGCGGGGCCGGGGACCGGCTGGGACAAGCGGGATCGCGATACCGAATCGATGGTGCTCGATCCCGCAACGGGGCGCAGCTGGGTCGGGTATGAGAATTACAATGCGATCTGGCGCTACGCCCCCGGATTCTCTCGCGCTGAGGCGCATGTCGAACCCCTGCGTATGGCCAATTGGCCGGTCAACGGGGGCCCCGAATCACTCGTCCGCCTGCCCGATGGTCGCTTCCTGACGATCAGCGAGACCGGGCACGTGCCCTTCCGGCGTTGGTGGGGCACGCCCAGGGAGCGGCTGGCGACGCGCGATACGCAGCTGTTCGCCGGCGATCCGACGGCGCACGCGCCGGCTGCGACGCTCGCCTATGTGCCGGAAGGACGGTTCGACCCATCGGATGCGACGGCGCTGCCCAATGGCGACCTTATCGTCCTGGAGCGGGATTTCCGCCTGCCCTATCATTTCTACAACCGGATCGCACGGGTCCCGGCGGCGGACATCCGCAAGCGCGCGGTCGCGCGGGGGCGGACGCTCGCGCATCTCGACGCGCCGTTGATCCATGACAATTTCGAAGGCGTGGCGGCGACGCGGGAAGGCGACGCGACAATCCTGTGGCTCGTGTCGGACGACAATCAGTCCGTGCTGCAGCGAACGTTGCTGCTCAAGTTCCGGCTCGATTCGCCCCCGCACGGCTAAGCATATCGCTTATGCGGCTGCCGGTGCTTCGGAACGGACCGGCATGGCCGTGGTGACGCACACGCCAACGGCCCGCCGCCCATGGATAGGGCGGCGGGCCGGAGATGCCATCATCGATAGACCGATTTAGGCCGCCTGGGCGGCGGTCGACAGCTTCTTGACGATGTCGCGCTTCAGGCGGCGGCAACGCAGCGACAGCTTGTCGTCGCTGGTCTTCACCAGCCAGTTGTCCAGGCCGCCATTGTGCTCGACCGAGCGCAGGCCGTGCGTCGACACGCGCAGGCGCACGCTCTTCTCGAGCGCGTCCGAGATCAGCGTGACGTTCTGCAGGTTGGGCAGGAAAGTCCGCTTGGTCTTGTTGTTGGCGTGGGAAACGTTGTGACCCACCTGCCGGCCCTTGCCGGTCAGCTCGCAAATGCGCGACATCGCTTTGATCCTGAATTTCGCCTTGGGTTCCGGTTGCCCGGAAAGTCGGCGCTGGTAACCGGTGACGGACGATCCGTCAACCTCGGACCGGCAACTTGGAGCGCGATGCAACCGCGTCCCGGTGGGCTCGTTGTTACGCCGGTGAATCATTTCAGGGAAGGGGTGCCATCATGCGAACGTTGCTCGTCCTCATCGGAATCGTCGCGCTGATCGCGATCGCGCTGATGTATTTCGGCTTCATCAACATCGACCAGACGCGCCCCGGCGTCGTGCAGGCGCCCGCCTTCAAGGCGGACGTCGCGCGGGTCAGCGTCGGTACCGAGAACAAGACGGTCGCCGTCCCGACGGTCAACGTGGAAAAGCCCGCCAACACCCAGTGAGGGCGCGCGCAGGCCGGGGCTTTACCCCGGCCGCGCGGGGCGGCAGACAATGGCGATGTTCCCGCTGCCGCCCCCGATGCGTCGCGCGCTCGATGTCGCGCGGGAGGCCGCCCTGGCGGACGAGGTGCCGGTCGGCGCGACGCTCGTGTGGCGCGGCGAGATCATCGCTGTCGCTGCCAATGCGCCGCGCGCGCTGCACGACCCCACGGCGCATGCGGAGATACGGGTGATCCGGGCGGCCGCCGCGCTGCTCGAGCGGGAGCGGCTGGAGGATGCCGAGCTCTGGGTGACGCTGGAGCCTTGCGCGATGTGTGCCGGCGCGATCGCGCATGCGCGGATCGGTCGCGTCTATTATGCGGCCGCGGACCCCAAGGGGGGCGCCGTGGAACATGGCCCCCGCCTGTTCACGCAGCCGACCTGCCACCATCGGCCCGACATCTATGCGGGCATCGGCGAGGGTGAGGCCGCGGCAATGCTGAGGGATTTCTTCGCGGCACGGCGCTGATCCCCCTCTCCCCCGGGGGGGGAGGGAGGGAGCCCATGCCCCGCGTCAGCGACGCAGGTCGTTCTCGTTGATCGGCACGATCTTGATCTCGACGCGACGGTTGGCGGCACGGCCGGCTTCGGTCTCGTTCGACGCGACCGGGTTGCTCTCGCCGAACCCGCGCGTACCGATGCGCGCCGGCTGGACGCCGCGGCTGGCGAGATAGTCGGCGACGGCGGTCGCGCGCCGCTCGGACAGCTGCTGATTATAGGCGTCGGAGCCGGTCGAATCGGTGAAGCCGTACACGTCGATATAGGTCTGATTGTATTGCGCCAGCGTCTGCGCGACCTGGTCGAGCGTGCGCTGGAACTGCGGCTGTACCGTCGCACTGTTATAGGCGAAGGTGATTCCCGACGGGATGTTGAGCAGCAGGTTGTCGCCCTCGCGCACTACCTGTACGTCGGTGCCCTGCGTGCGGGCGCGCAGCTCGCGCTCCTGCCGATCCATGTATGCGCCGATGCCCGCGCCGGCGAGACCACCGATGCCCGCGCCGAGGATCTTGGCGGTGCGATCGTTGCGCCCGCCGACAAGGTCACCGAGTACATAGCCGCCCAGTGCGCCGCCGATGCCGCCGATCGCGGTCGGCGACAGGCGTCGCTGGCCCGTTTCCGGATCGGTGGTGCAGGCCGTGGTGGTGACCAGAGCGGTCAGCGCGGCGGCGGCGAAAAACTTGTTCTTCATCGTTTCCCTTTCCGAATGCGATGGGGTGGAAACCACGGTCCGAAGCGGCTTGTTCCGCAGGCGATCTGAACAGGTGCTGATCGAGGGGCAGCACAGACCGTGTTCATCGAACCGGTTGTCGCGCCCGCGATTGTCGGGCAAAGAGGCGCAACGCCGATGGCTCCACTCCCGCCCTTTCCCTGGATCGACGTCCTCATCATCCTCGCGCTCGTCGCGTTGAACGGGGTGTTCGCGATGAGCGAACTCGCGATCGTCTCGTCGCGCCGCGCGCGGCTGGAGGCGATGGCCCGCACGGGGCGCAAGGGGGCAGGCACCGCGATGGCGCTGGCCGCCGATCCCGGCAAGTTCCTCTCGACCGTGCAGATCGGCATCACCCTGATCGGCATCCTCGCAGGCGCCTATTCCGGGTCCAGCCTGGGCGGCCCCACCGCGGCGCGGCTGCAGGCGATGGGCCTGTCGCAGCACAGCGCGGAGACGCTGGGCTTCGCGCTCGTCATCGGCCTGACCACCTATGCCTCGCTGATCATCGGCGAACTGGTCCCCAAGCAATTCGCGCTCCGTAAGCCGGAAGTCGTCGCGGCGCTGGTCGCGGTGCCGATGCGCTGGATCGCGGTGATCTGCGCGCCGCTCGTCTGGCTGCTTGATTCGTCGAGCGCGCTCGTCTTCCGCCTGATCGGGCTCAATCGCGAATCGGAAGACCAGGTGACTGCGGAGGAGTTGCACCTGATCGTCGCGGAGGCGTCGAAGTCGGGCGTCATCGAGGAGCATGAGCGGACCATCATTTCCGGCGTCGTCCGCCTCGCCGACCGGCCGGTGCGCGAGGTGATGACGCCCCGCACCGAAGTCGACTGGCTCGATGTCCGCGCCAGCGCGGACGAGGTTCGCGACGCGCTGCTCGTCTCGCCGCACAGCCGCATTCCCGTCGCAGAAGGATCGATCGACGCGGTCGTCGGCGTGGTCCAGGCGCGCGACATCGCCGGCGCGCTGCTCCGCGGCGCGCCGCTCGACCTGACGCAGCTGATGCGCAAGGCGCCGGTGGTCATCGACCGTATCGACGCGATGGACGCGCTGATCGAGCTGCGCCGCGCGGAGGTGCCGATGGCGCTGATCCACGACGAATATGGCCATTTCGAAGGGATCGTCACGCCGTCCGACCTGCTGGCCGCGATCGCCGGCGAGTTCGCGTCGGATGCCGATCCGGACGAGGCGCCGTCCGTCGTCGTCCGCGACGACGGTTCGCTGCTGGTCGCGGGCACGATGGCGGCGGATGCATTGGCAGAGCGGCTCGGTATCGATCTGCCAGAGGATCGCGACTATGCCACGGTCGCGGGCCTCGCGCTCGCCGCCTTCCGTCACCTGCCGGGCGAGGGCGAGAGCTTTGAGGAGCAGGGCTGGCGGTTCGAGGTGGTCGATCTCGACGGCCGCCGTATCGACAAGCTGCTGGTCAGCGAGGCGTAGCGCGGGCGCGCTTGCCACGCGTCGTCAGCGCGGCGCCAGCACCTCGTCGCGCCTCAGGGTGAGCACCTCGACCCCCGTCGCGGTCACCGCCACGGTATGCTCGAACTGCGCGGAGAGCTTGCCGTCGCCCGTCACCACGGTCCATCCGTCGTCCTCGGTGGATACGCGGCGCGTGCCCTGGTTGAGCATCGGCTCGATCGTGAAAGTCATGCCCTCGCGCAGCGTCGCGCCGGACCCTGCCCGCCCGAAGTGCAATACCGTCGGTTCCTCGTGCATCTCGCGGCCGATCCCGTGGCCGCAATAGTCGCGCACGACCGAATAGCCGTTGGCCTTGGCATGCTTCTCGATCGCAAAGCCGATGTCGCCCAGCCGGGCGCCGGGACGTACCGCATGGATGCCTTTCCACATCGCCGCCTGCGTCACGCTCAACAGCCGACGCGCCGCCGGCGGGACCGTGCCGATCGCATAGGTCTTGCTCGAATCGGCGATATAGCCGTTCTTCTCGAGCGTAATGTCCAGATTGACGATATCGCCGTCGCGCAGCACGTCGGTGGCCGCAGGCACGCCGTGGCAGACGACGTTGTTGATCGAGCTGTTGAGCACATAGGCGAAGCCATATTGCCCCTTGCTTGCCGGCCGAGCGGCGAGGTCGACGGTGATGAACCGTTCGACCATGTCGTTGATCGCCAGCGTCGAAAGGCCGGCGAGCGGCTGTGCGTCGAGCATCTCGAACACCGACGCCAGCAGGCGGCCGGAAATGCGCATCAGCGCCAGTTCGTCGGCGGTCTTGATCATCGGCGTGTCCGTTCGGCCGCTCACAGGCGGCCGAACATTGCCTCGAACCCCTTGACGTCGCCCGCCGCCAGGAAGCGGGCCTGCTCGATCCAGCGGTCGCGCGCCATCCGGCCGCTGAACGCGCCCAGATCGGCGTCGAGCCGCGCCGCGGCCGCGTCGTCGAGCACGGCAAGCTGGCCAACGCGGGTGATGCCGAGTTCGCTCAGTCGCGCGGCGACCTTCGGTCCGAGCCCTTTCAGCAGGGTAACCGGCCGGTCCGCCGGATCGTCGGACGCGGGACCGGCGTCGGGCGCCGAGGCGGCCTCGGCCTGAGGCGCGGCGTCGAGCGGCGCGGCGGCCGCGATCGGTTCGTCCGCGATCGGGGCCGCGGCAACGGGCGCGGCGTCGGTGGCAGGCTGGTCGAGCGGCGGCGGGGGAGGCGCGGTGGGGACGGGCGCGGTGGGGACCGGCGCCGGGGATGGAGCAGGCTCGGCGCTCGCCCTGGGGGCGGCGCGCCTCTCCCGGCCCTCCTCCGGCACCGACGCCGGCGGGGACAAGGGCATCTGCGCCGTTTCCGCATTGCTCGCCTCGATCGTGCGCTCGGCTTGCTTGCGGCGGTGCTTCAGCCGCGCACCCCAGATCAGGCCGATGATGACGAGGATCGCGAAGATCGCGATCACCGTCAGGTGCGCGGTGGTGAAGAGCGTGGTCGTGTCGGGCAACAGGCTTTCGCCCGGGGCCGAGGAGGCGCTGTCGTTCATCCTGTCATCCTAGTCGCGGTCGCGCCGCCTGCCTATGGGCTCGCGAGCAAGACGTGCCGTCAGCGCGCCAGTTCCCGCCAGCCGATGTCGCGGCGGCAGAAGCCGTCGGGGAAACGGATGGCGTCGACGCCGCGATAGGCGGCATCGCGCGCCGCGCGTATGTCCCTGCCGGCCGCGGTCACCGCCAGCACGCGGCCGCCGGCGGCGGCCAACTGCCCGTCCGCGAGGCGCGTGCCCGCCTGGAAGACGACCGCGCCGGTCGCTTCTGCGGAATCGATCCCGGCGATCGCTCCGCCCGCTGCCGGCGTGCCGGGATAGCCCTTGGCAGCCAGCACCACCGTCATCGCGCTGTCCTCGACGAAAGCCGGCGGCGGTGCCTGGTCGAGGCGCCGCTCTGCGACCGCGAGCAACAGCTGCGCCAGGTCGCCGCGAAAGCGCAGCATCAGCACCTGGCATTCGGGGTCGCCGAACCGCGCGTTATACTCGATGAGCTTCGGCCCGGTTGGCGTCAGCATCAGCCCGGCGTAGAGAACGCCGCTGAACGGCGTGCCGTCCGCCGCCATCGCCTCGACCGTCGGCGCGACGATCTCGTCGATCGCTCGCCGTTCGAGTTCGGGGGTCAAGACGGGAGCGGGACTATAGGCCCCCATGCCGCCGGTGTTGGGGCCGGTGTCGCCCTCGCCGACGCGCTTGTGGTCCTGCGCGCTGCCGAACGGCATCAGCGTCGTGCCGTCGGTCAGGACGAACAGGCTCGCTTCCTCGCCGTCGAGGAACTCCTCCAGCACCACGGGTGCGTCGCCGTGCGCGAACATTGCGTCGAACGCCTCCGTCGCGTCCGCCTCGCTGGCGGCGATCACCACGCCCTTGCCCGCCGCAAGGCCGTCCGCCTTGATGACGACGGGATAGCCGAAGGTCGTCGCCAGCGCAGCCTCCGCCTCGGCGCGGCTGTTGACGCGGACATAGCCGGCGGTCGGGATGTTCGCGCGGCGGCACAGGTCCTTGGTGAAGCCCTTCGATCCTTCCAGCTGGGCGGCGGCCTTGTCCGGCCCGAACACCGCGACGCCCGCGCCGCGCAGGGAATCGCCGAGGCCATCGACCAAAGGCGCCTCGGGCCCGATCACGACAAGGTCGACGGCATGGTCGCGGGCAAAGGCGATCACGGCCGCGTGATCCGTCGTGTCGAGCGCGATGCAGGTCGCATGCTCGGCGATCCCGGGGTTGCCAGGCGTCGCATAGAGCGTATCGAGGGTCGGCGACTGCGCCAGCCTCCACGCCAATGCGTGTTCGCGTCCGCCGGAGCCGACCAACAGGACGTTCATGCCCGATCCCTTTCTCGATGATGATCCGCGGCTGCTAGCCGAGCAGCGCCCCGGCGACAACGCGCTGGCTTTGTCCGTCGGAGAGCTGAGCTTCAAGCTCAAGCGCATGGTGGAGGGCGAGTTCGGTCATGTCCGCCTCCGCGGCGAGATTTCCGGTTACAAGCGCGCCGCTTCCGGCCACGCCTATCTGTGCCTGAAGGACGAATCCGCCGTGATCGACGGCGTGATGTGGAAGGGGCAGATGGCCGGCCTCGCCTTCGCGCCGCAGGACGGCGTCGAGGTCATCGCGACGGGGAAGCTCACCACCTATCCCGGCCGATCCAAATATCAGATCGTCATCGAGCGGATGGAGCTCGCCGGCGCCGGCGCGCTGATGGCGCTGTTCGAAAAGCTGAAGGCGCAGCTCGCGGCGGACGGGCTGTTCGACCCGGCACGCAAGCAGCGGCTGCCTTTTCTTCCCCGCACGATCGGTGTCGTCACCTCGCCGACCGGCGCGGTCATCCGCGACATCCTGCATCGGCTTGAGGACCGCTGTCCCAGCCATGTCGTCGTCTGGCCGGTGAAGGTGCAGGGGCAGGGGGCGGCGGAGGAGGTCGCGGCGGCGATCCGCGGCTTCGACGCGCTGCCGGCGTCGCCGGCTGGTTCCGGGCTGCCGCCCCGCCCCGACCTCGTTATCGTCGCGCGCGGCGGCGGCTCGATCGAGGATTTGTGGGCCTTCAACGAGGAAGTCGTCGTCCGCGCCGTTGCCGCCTGCTCGATCCCGATCATCTCCGCCGTCGGGCACGAGACGGATACGACGCTGTGCGACTATGCCGCCGATCTGCGCGCCCCGACCCCGACCGCGGCGGCCGAACTCGCGGTGCCGGTGCTCGCCGACCTGCGTCTCACGGTGCAGAGCCACGCCGCCCGGACATTGCGTTGCGCAAGCCGCTACGTCGAGCGCGGACGCGAGCGGCTCGACGCGACGGCGCGGCTGCTGCCGAAGCGCGATGCGCTGCTCGGCCCGCAGCGGCAGCGCGCCGACGACGCCGGGCAGCGGCTCGACCGCGCGCTGGAGCGGCGGATCGCGGCGGCGCGCGGCCAGCTCGATCGCAACGGGGGGGCGCTGCGTCCTGCGGTCCTGCAGCGGCAGTGGGAGGGGGCGCGCCACCGGCTGGAGGCGACGTGGCGGCTCGCACAGTCGCTCAATCCGGACGCTGTGCTCGACCGGGGCTATGCGCGCGTCACCACGCGGGAGGGCGCGACGCTGGTGAGCGCCGATGCGGCGCGTGCCGCAGGCGCGTTGACCGTGCGCTTCCGCGATGGAACCGTGGACACGGTTGTCGCGTCGGACGAGTCGTCCGCCGATCGGCCCAAGGCCGAACGCACCCGCTCCAGATCCGCGGCCCCTTCCAGGGGCGACCAGCCGACCTTGCTCTGACAGGATATCCGCGATGCTCGTATCCAATTCCGATCGCCCGGCCCGATTACACTATATGGCCAACGGCTTTCGCGTGCTCAGTCCCGGCGACCATGTCACCTGCGCGGTGACGGGCGCGCGCATTCCGCTCGACATGCTGCGCTATTGGAGCGTCTCCCGTCAGGAGGCCTATGCCAATGCGGACCAGGCCGCCGAGGCGCTGCGCCCGCAATGAAACGGGCGGCGGCGATCGGAATGGCGGCCCTCCTTGCGGTGGCGGGGGCCGCCATCTCCATCGCCGCGCCGCCGCGCGACGGGGCCGGCAATGCGCGTGAGCCCGGCTCCTTCCGCTGGACGGGCAGCCTCACGCAGGGCGGGCTGATCCGCGGTACCGCGCCCGCCGGAACGGTGTCGCTGACGCTGGACGGCCATACCGTTTCGCTTGCCGGCGACGGCTTCGTCATCGGTTTCGATCGCGATGCCGGGCCGGTCGCCACCCTGGTGGCGACGCGCGCGGACGGCAGCGTCGAGACGCAGCGGCTGGACGTCGCGCCGCGTGCGTGGCGGATCGAGCGGCTCGACACCTTGCCGCGCTTCCCCGCGCCGGACCCCGTGTTCGCGAAGCTGCGGCCGCCCGAGCTGGCACAGATCGCCGCGGCGCGAGCGATGGTCACCGACGCGCAAGGGTGGCGCCAGACGTTCGCCTGGCCGGCGGAAGGGCGTGTCTCGGGCCTCTTCGGCGCGCAGCGCATCTACCGTGGCGAGCCCGGCGCCTATCACGGCGGCGTCGACGTCGCGCTGCCCGCCGGCACCCCCGTGCGCGCGCCGGCTGACGGTGTCGTCATCCTTGCCGCCGATCACCCCTTCACACTGGAGGGCAATCTGCTGATGATCGACCACGGCCTCGGTCTCAACAGCGCGTTCCTGCACCTTTCCCGCATCGATGTCCGACCGGGCGACCATGTTCGCCAGGGGCAGGTGATCGGCGGCGTCGGCATGACCGGCCGCGCGACCGGCCCACACCTCCACTGGGGCCTGCGCTGGAACGACGCGCGCCTCGATCCCCTGCTGATCGCAGGCCCGATGCCGCTGCGGTGACGCTGTTCGCATTTGCAGCATCTTTGCTGCGCGTGCTCAGGCAACAGGCACATTTTGCGTTACGATCGAGGGCGGTCGCGCACGATGTGTGGCTTTTGTGGCACAACATTCATCAAAGCTTCATGATGACGGAGGTGACACCTTTACAGTCCTACCCTCCATTGCTTTGATCCGATCACGTCTCGTGGAGGTCGTTCAGGCGGCTTTTGGGGGCTTGGTTCAGCCCGGCTATCGGCACCGCGAGAAGCGGGTCGAACGGTCGGGCCAAGCGAGGGAAACACATGATCAGCACATTGAACTTCGCGCGCCGCGCGTTGCGCGGCGGCGTCGCCCTGCAGGCGTTGGCGCTTGTCGGGGCGAGTGTCGCCATCGGCGGCGTGGCAGCACCGGCAGCGGCGCAGGATTATAGCCAGGTCAATGCGACCGGCCGCATTCAGGGTACAAACGGACAGCCGATCGCGGGCGCGACGGTGACGGTGACGTCCAACGATCAGGGATTCTCCCGGACGGCTACGACCGGCTCGGACGGAACCTTTCGCATCTCGTCTCTTCCGCAAGGTAGCTATACCTTCTCTGTCAGCGCTTCGGGTTACGACAGCTTCACGGATAATTCCGTCACGCTGACCCAGGCTGGCGCCGCGAACCAATTCACCTTGTCGCCGACCGGTGCGGCCGACGCAGGCGACATCATCGTTCGTGCAGGCCGTGTGCAGGTCGTCGATTTCGATCGCAACACGACAGGCGCAGTTATCAACGTCGGCGAGCTCGCGACCCGCGTTCCCGTTGCACGGGATATCACGTCCGTTGCGTTGCTGTCGCCGGGTGCTTCGGCAGGCGATAACCGCTTTGGAAGCTTCCCCTCGCTCAACGGCGCGTCGGTTTCCGAAAACGCTTATTATGTGAACGGACTGAACACCACGCAGTTTCGTAACGGTCTCGGCGCTGTTGCCGTGCCGTTTGAATTTTACCAGACGGTCGAGGTCAAGAACAACGGCATCTCGGCTGAATTCGGCCGGTTCACCGGCGGTGTCGTCAATGCGACGACGAAATCCGGCTCGAACACCTTCCACGGCGGCGTCGGTTTCATCTGGCAGCCGAACGAACTGACCTCGAAGGGCAAGAACACCCTCGCATCCGATGAAGATGCCCGGTACACCGAGCAGAAGGATTTTGTTGCCCAGTTGTCGGGGCCGATCATCAAGGATCACTTGTTCTTCTACGGCATCTATGATTCCCGCGAGCGGAAATCGAATATCGGCGCGACTTCGGCGGCCAGTTCTGCTAGTACCTGTGCCAACAACACTGCCTGCGCTCCGTTTGCCGACCTTGCGCAATTCGGTCAGCAGCGTGTCGGCACGCAATATATTCGTGACTCGAACACGTCGCCCTTCTACGGCGGTAAGATCGACGCGGTCATCGTTGATGGTCAGCGTATCGAAGGGACCTACTGGAACACTTCGGGATCAACATATCGTAATGTCTACGGCTACAACGCCGTCACGAATACACCGGGTGCGTTCCAGTCGACGACGTTGTTCCGGTCGGGTGGCGAGAACTATGTTTTCCGCTACACCGGCAGCTTCACGAACTGGCTGACGCTCTCTGCAGCCTATGGTGTGAACAAGAACAAGGACACGACCGAGTCGACCACGCCGAATATTCCCTCGGTTCAGGATGCTCGCTTCGGCGGCAGCATCACGTTGGGCAACACGGCGGCAAACAATTCGGTCAACCTCGACAAGCGGACGTTCTATCGAGCGGACGCAGATCTTAACTTCAGCCTGTTTGGGTCGCATCATATCCGCTTTGGCTATGATCGCGAAGATCTTGATGAGTCGTCATTCACTTCGGCAAACGGCGGCGCACAGTATTCGCTAAACCGTTCGTCGTGCGCGGGTGTGGGTTGCGTCGACCCGGTCTCGGGCCTGACCAATGGTACGGACTATGTTATAGCACGTACCTTCATAACCGGCGGTCAGTTCACATCGCGCGACCAGGCTTATTACATTCAGGACTCGTGGAGCCTGTTTGACAACCGGCTGCAGCTCAACCTTGGCATCCGTAACGACAAGTTCGTTAATACGAATGCGGATGGCGTCGCGTTCTTCACGGCCAAGAACCAGTGGGGGCCGCGTCTCGGCTTCTCCGCGGATCCGTTAGGCGACGGGCGGACCAAGGTTTTCGGTTCGTTCAGCCGCTACTTCCTGCCTGTCGCGATCAATACGAACGTGCGTCTGGCGGGTTCGGAATTAGACTATGATGCCTATTACCGTTTCGCCGGTTTGGGCGCCAACAATGTTCCGATCATCAGCGGTGCAAACGCCATAACCAACTTGCCGAATGGCGAAGCCTGCGTCGGCGGCAATCCTGCAGGCCTTGCATGCGTCGTCCGTAACGATGGCACGGTGCCGGACACCTCTTCGGTCGTTGCTTCCAACCTGAAGCCCCAATCGACCGACGAATATGTTCTCGGGTTCGAGCAGCGCTTTGGCAGCCGTATCCGGGCGAGCGCCTACTTTACCTACGTCCACCTAAACGACTCGCTCGAAGACGCATCGCTCGACCAGGCGATTGTTCCGTATTGCGTGTCGCAGGGTAAGACGGCGGCGGCGTGCCGCAGCATATGGAACGGCGTGCACCAATATGCTCTGATCAATCCGGGGCGTGACGTTGCAATCACGCTGTCGGACCCGTTGCCGGGCGAAAACACGCTGAGGACGGTTACGCTGGGCGCGAATGCCCTTAACTATCCAAAGGCAACTCGTAACTACCGGGCAATGACGTTCACCTTCGATCGGGAATTCGACGGTAAGTGGAGCCTCTCGGCGAATTATGTCTACTCGAAGCTTGTCGGTAACATTGAAGGCGGCGTCCGTTCGGACAATGCGCAGACGGACTCCGGTCTGACGACGGCGTTCGACCTTCCGGCCCTTGTGAACGGCACCTACGGTTACTTGCCGAACGATCGTCGCCACAATTTCAAGATCTACGGCAGCTATCAGGTGACCCCGGGCTTGGTCGTCGGCCTGCAGGCGATCGTGCAGTCGCCGCGCAAGTTCGGTTGCTACGGCCGTGCTCCCGCAAGCGCGGATTACGATGCGACCAGCCCGTCGGGTCTGGCCGGTCGTTTCTACGGAGCGGGCGCGGCCTATTGTAACGTCGTCAACGGTCAGGTCGTGCGCGATCCGACGTTCGCGGTGATCAACGACTCGCTGACGCGCGCCGGTGGTCCCCGTCCGAGCACGTTGACGCTGGTACCGCGCGGGTCGCAACTCAAGGCTGACTGGCTCTCGCAGATCAACCTCGATGGGCAGCTGAAGGTGCCAAGCGACTCGTTTGACGCCTACCTGCGTTTCTCGGTCTTCAACGTGTTCAACTCGCAGCCGGTGCTGCGTGTCAGCGAAACCGGGACGACTAGCGCAGGGACGCCGGCTCCCGCCTATTCGCTGCCGACGCAATATGCGCAGCCGCGCTATGCGCGTATCCAGCTGGGTGTGAACTTCTAAACAAAAGACTATCGAGCTGAAGAGGAGCGGTCGTAAGGCCGCTCCTCTTTCTTTTTTATACGTGCCCTTGGGCTAAGCCACGTCGAGCACCAACCGCCCGTCGCCCTCGTCGACGTGCACCATCGAGCCGTCCTTCACCTCGCCGCGCAGGATCGCCTCCGCCAGCGGGTCCTGGAGGTAGCGCTGCACCGCCCGTTTGAGCGGCCGTGCGCCATAGACGGGATCATAGCCGACCCGGCCCAGCCACGCCCGCGCCGCGTCCGTCAGATCCAGAGTCACCTTGCGGTCCGCCAGCAGCTTGCCGACGCGCGCGACTTGGATGTCGACGATCGGCCCCATGTGCGCCTGGCCCAGGCGATGGAACAGGATCACCTCATCCAGCCGGTTGAGGAATTCCGGACGGAAATGCGCGCGGACGATCTCCATGACCTGCGGTTCGACCGTCTCGACCGCCTGCCCCTCCTCGAGGTTCGCCAGATACTGGCTGCCGAGGTTGCTGGTCAGGATGATCAGCGTGTTGCTGAAATCGACCGTGCGCCCCTGGCCATCGGTCAGGCGGCCGTCGTCGAGCACCTGGAGCAGCACGTTGAACACGTCGCCATGCGCCTTCTCCACCTCGTCGAACAGCACGACCTGATAGGGCCGGCGCCGCACCGCCTCGGTCAGCACGCCGCCTTCCTCATAGCCGACATAGCCGGGAGGGGCGCCGATCAGCCTGGCGACGGCATGCTTCTCCATGAATTCGCTCATGTCGATGCGCACCATCGCGCTCGCATCGTCGAACAGGAATTCGGCGAGCGCCTTGGTCAGCTCCGTCTTGCCGACGCCCGTCGGCCCGAGGAACAGGAAGCTGCCGAGCGGGCGGTTCGGATCCTGCAGCCCCGCGCGCGCGCGCCGTACCGCGGTGGAGACGGCGCGGACGGCATCGCTCTGCCCGATGACGCGCGCGCCGAGCACCTCCTCCATCCGGAGCAGCTTCTCGCGCTCGCCCTCCAGCATCCGGTCGACGGGCACGCCGGTCCAGCGGCTGACCACGCCCGCGATGTCGTCGGCGGTCACCTCCTCGCGCAGCATGGCGCCCTTGGTGGCGCCCTGCGCCTCCGCCAGCTGCTTCTCCAGCGCGGGAATGCGGCCGTAGGAAAGCTCGCCCGCCTTGGCGAGGTCGCCGGACCGCTGCGCCTGCTCCAGCTCGAGCCGCGCGGCGTCGAGCTGTTCCTTGAGCTTGGCCTCCCCGGCGATCTTGTCCTTTTCCGCCTGCCAGCGCGTCGTCAGTTCCGCCGACTGCTGCTCCAGGTTGGCGAGTTCGCCCTCGATCTTCTCCAGCCGGTCCTGCGACGCCTCGTCGGTCTCGCGGCGCAACCCCTCGCGCTCGATCTTGAGGCGCAGGATGCGACGGTCGAGGCTCTCGATCTCCTCGGGCTTCGATTCGACCTCCATGCGGATGCGGCTGGCCGCCTCATCCATCAGGTCGATCGCCTTGTCGGGCAGGAAGCGGTCGGTGATGTACCGGTTCGAGAGCGTCGCTGCGGCGACGAGCGCGCCGTCGGTGATCCGCACGCCATGGTGCATCTCGTACTTGTCCTTGAGCCCGCGCAGGATGCTGATCGTATCCTCGACGGTCGGCTCGCCGACGAACACCGGCTGGAACCGCCGCTGAAGCGCCGGATCCTTCTCGACATGCTTGCGATATTCGTCGAGCGTGGTCGCGCCGACGCAATGCAGTTCGCCGCGCGCGAGCGCCGGCTTCAGCAGATTGCCCGCATCCATCGCGCCCTCGGACTTGCCCGCGCCGATCAGCGTGTGCATCTCGTCGATGAACAGCACGATCTCGCCCTCGGCAGCCTTCACCTCGTCGATGACGCCCTTCAGCCGCTCCTCGAACTCGCCGCGATATTTCGCGCCGGCGATCAGCGCGCCCATGTCGAGCGCCATCAGCGTCTTGTCCTTCAGCCCGTCGGGCACGTCGCCGTTGGCGATGCGCAGCGCCAGTCCCTCGACGATCGCGGTCTTGCCGACGCCGGGTTCACCGATCAGCACGGGATTGTTCTTGGTACGGCGCGCGAGCACCTGGATCGTGCGGCGGATCTCCTCGTCGCGTCCGATCACGGGGTCGAGCTTGCCGTCCCGCGCCGCCTCGGTCAGGTCGCGTGCGAACTTCTTGAGCGCGTCGTAGCGGTCCTCCGCACCCGCGGTGTCGGCGGTGCGGCCCTGACGCAGCTGGTTGATCGCGGCGTTGAGGCCCTCCGGCGTCGCGCCGGACGCCTGCAGCGCCTTGCCCGCCGCGGTGTTGAGCGACAGCGCGATCGCGACGAGCAGTCGCTCGACCGTGACGAAGCTGTCGCCGGCCCGCTGCGCGATCTGCTCGGCCTGGTCGAGGACTCGCACGGCGTCGTTCGACAGGCCAGGCGCGGTCTGCGCGCCCGATCCGGACACGGCCGGGATCTTCGCCAGCGCGGCATCGATGTCGGCGGTAGTGCGACGAGGATCGCCGCCCGCTGCACGGATCAGCCCTGCGGCCATGCCCTGCTCGTCTTCCAGCAGCGACTTCAGCAGATGCTCGGGGGTGATCTGCTGATGGCTCATGCGGATGGCGACGGTCTGCGCGGCTTGCAGAAAACCCTTCGCGCGGTCGGTAAATTTCTCGAGGTTCATCGGGATCCTATCCTGTTGAGCAGCGATATGGTGTTGCCGATGTGCAACACAAGTGTGACATCGGGCCGTTGTCGACTTTATTGCCGACGCCGCTTGTCAGTCCTCCGGCGACCGTTATGCTTGAGCGACACAGTCGTTCCAAGTCTTCGGGGGAAGGTTCGCTTCATGAACAAATGTATCGCGCTGACCGGCGTCGCCACGATGGCGCTCGCCTCGCCTGTTCTTGCCCGGGCAGAGACCACGGCATCGATCAAGGCGGCGCCCGTCTCGGCGCTCGTGAAGGATGTCAGCATCCCCTATCAGGAGTTCAGGCTGGCGAACGGACTTCGCGTCATCGTCCATACTGACCGCAAGGCGCCGGTCGTCGCCGTCAGCGTGTGGTATGACGTGGGTTCCAAGCAGGAGCCAAAGGGTTCGACCGGTTTCGCGCATCTGTTCGAACATCTGATGTTCAACGGATCGGAGAATGCACCGGGCGACTTCTTCGCACCGCTCAAGGAAGTCGGGGCAACCGATTATAACGGAACGACCTATTACGATCGCACGAATTATTTCGAGACGGTGCCGACCGCGGCGTTGCCGCGCGCGCTGTTCCTCGAGTCCGACCGCATGGGCCACCTGCTGGGTGCGATCACGCAAGGCGTGCTCGACGAGCAGCGGGGCGTTGTCCAGAACGAGAAGCGACAGGGCGACAACCGCCCCTACGGCCTGCTCGACTATGCGGTGACCGAGGGGCTGTACCCGGCGACGCACCCCTATGGCCACGACACGATCGGATCCATGGCCGATCTCGACGCGGCGACGCTCGATACCGTCAAGAACTGGTTCCGCAGCCACTATGGCCCCAACAATGCGGTGCTGGTGCTGGCGGGCGACGTCGACGTCGCGACGGCGCGGACCTTGGCCGAAAAGTACTTCGGCGACATTCCGGCGGGACCGAAGAGCGAGCTTCCCGTCGCCCCCGTCGTCACGCTGCCCGAGGCGCGAACCGTGACGCTGAAGGACCGCGTGGCGGCGACGATGATCACCCGCAACTGGTCGGTGCCGGGCCTGAACGACAAGGCCACGCCCGGCCTGGAGGTCGCCGCCGGGGTGCTGGGTGGCATGGCCTCGTCGCGCTTCACGAACCAGCTGGTGCGACAGGAGAAGCTGTTCACTTCGCTGGCCGCGGAGGACAATGCGTTCGCGCAGGTCGGCACGTTCACCATCCAGGGCCTCGTGCGCCCCGGCGTCGACCCGGCCCTAGCCTCGAAGCGGCTGGACGAAGTGCTCGCTGAGTTCCTACGTACCGGCCCGACGCAGGATGAGGTTTCGCGCTTCGTGACGAGCACTGTTGCGCGCACCGTGCGCGGCCTCGAGGCGGTCGGCGGCTTCGGCGGCAAGGCTGTGGCGCTCGCGGAAGGTGCGCTCTATTCGAACGACCCGGGCTTCTACAAGAAACGGCTGGCTGCGCTCGCGGCGGCGACGCCCGCGAGCGTCAAGGCGGCGGCGGACACGTGGCTGTCGCGTCCGGCGCTGACGGTGAACGTCGTCCCCGGCGCGCGGGACGCCTATGCGGAGGCGCAGGTGCCCCCCAAGAAGGACGTGGTCGCCGCGCCGGACCAGCCAGCCAAGGGCAACCGGGGGGCAATGCCGGCCGTCGGCCAGCTGACGGCGCTGACCTTCCCGAAGGTCGAGCGCACGCGGCTCGCGAATGGCATCGAGGTCGTCTACGCGCAGCGCACCGCCGTGCCGGTGACGCAGGCGGTGCTGAGCTTCGATGCGGGCTTTGCCGCCGACGTGCCGGAGAAGCTCGGCACGCAGCAGCTCGCGGTGGGGATGCTCGACGAAGGTACCGAGCATTACGACGTCAACACGCTTGCCGAGCTGCGCGAACGGCTCGGCATGGGTCTGGGCACCGGCAGCAGCAACGATCGCAGCACGGTGGTGATGAGCGTGCCGAGCGTGAACCTTGCGCCGGCGCTCGACCTGTTCGCGGAGGTCGCGCGGCGACCGGCCTATGCCCCGGCGGAGGTGGCGCGCGTCAAGGCGCAGCAGATCGCGGGGATCCAGCAGGAGCTGACCAACCCCGGCGCGCTGGCGCAGCGGATGACGACGCGCATCTTCGCGGCGGGCACGCCCTATGCCAAGGCGCAGGGCAGCGGCGATCCGGCCGCAGTCGCCACGCTGACCCCGGCCGACCTGCGCGCCTTCCAGCAGGCATGGCTGCGGCCCGACAAGGCCAAATTGTTCGTCGTGTCCGACCGGCCGCTGGCTGAGGTGAAGGCGGCATTGGATGCGCGCTTCGGCGACTGGAAGGCGACGGGCACCCCGGGTACCAAGACCTTTGGCGGAGCGCAGCCGCCGGTCACGCCGAAGATCGTCCTGATCGACCGGCCCGACAGCCCGCAGTCGATGATCGTCGGCGGGCAGCGCACCGGATTGAAGGGCACGGACGACATGCTCGTCCTCAACACCGTCAACGACGCGCTCGGCGGCAGCTTCCTGAGCCGCATCAACATGGACCTGCGCGAAAGCAAGCATTGGTCCTATGGCGCAAGCGGCCGGTTCCAGACCGTCGAATATGCGGCGCCCTACGTCGTTTCCGCCGGCGTCCAGGCGGACAAGACCGGGCCGTCGATCGCCTCTGCGGCGGACGACATCAAGCAATTCGTGACGACCAAGCCGATGACGGATGACGAATTCCGTCTGGCGATCACCGGTGCGATCCTGCAATTGCCCGGCCAGTTCGAAACCTCGCCCGCGGTGTTGGGCGCGATGCAGGCCAACGACCTGTTCAAGCGTCCCGACGACTATTACGCGACGCTCGCCACGCGCTACCGCGCCATGACGCTTCCCGAGCTGCGCACGGCCGCCCAGCGCACGATCGATCCCGCGAAGATCACATGGATCGTGGTGGGCGATGCCACGAAGGTGAAGCCACAGCTTGACAGCCTGGGCCTGCCGGTCGAGGTCGTCCCGGCAAGCGCGGTGGCCGGCGCGTCCGCCGGTGCCACCTCCGCGGCGCATTGAGGAGAGTGACGATGGCCGACATCGACGGCACCTGGGATTGCACCGTCAAGTCGCCGCTGGGCGACCAGAACATGACGCTGACCATCACCACCGACGGCGGCAGCTTCAGCGGCTCCGCCTCGGGCGCGATGGGATCGAGCGACATTTCCGGTGACGCGGCGGGCAACACGATCACGTGGAAGCAGCAGATGACGTCGCCGATGCCGATGACGCTCGACATCGAAGCGACCGCCGATGGCGATACGTTGACCGGGTCGGTCGGCGCGGGCGCGTTCGGCAGCTTCCCGCTGTCGGGGACGCGCACCGCGTGATCGCATCGTTCCGATGACCTTCCGGCCCGCCCCTCGCCATCACTCAGATGGCCGGGGGGCGGGCCTTTCTTCGTTCTACCCGTCGTCTTGAGGAGGATGCCGATGACCCGCCAGCTGCTGCTCGCCAGCGCCACTGCCCTGATACTGTCTGCCGGCACGATATCCGCCACCGTCGGGGCGCAGCAGCGGATCAAGCCGACGACCTGGACGGAACGGCCGGCCACACCGCCGGCGAAGGAAGACACCTATGGCTATACCCGCCGCGTCGTCGACATACCTATGCGCGACGGCATCAAGCTGCATACGGTCATCGCGATCCCGAAGGGCGGTCATGACCTCGGCATCCTGATGACCCGCACGCCCTATGACGCCGAGGCTGCTCTGGGCACCAGCCCCAGCGGCTATGCCGCGCCGACGGCGGACGGTACGACGGGCGACGATCCGATCACCGAGGGTGGCTATATCCGCGTCTTCCAAGACGTGCGCGGCATGCATGGATCGCAGGGCGGCTATGTCATGAACCCGGCCCCCGTCGGAACGCCCTTCAACCCGAGCAAGGTAGACGATTCCACCGATACGTACGACACGATCGACTGGCTGGTGAAGAACGTGAAGGAGTCGAACGGACGCGTCGGCATCACCGGCATCAGCTACGACGGCTTCCTGTCACTGATGCCGCTGATCAACCCGCATCCCGCGCTCAAGGTCGCGGTGCCGATGAACCCCATGGTCGACGGCTGGCGTGGCGACGACTGGTTCCACAATGGCGCGTTCCGCGAGACGATGCTGCCCTATATCCTGGGGCAGGAGGCGACCGCCGCGGCCGATACGCCGTTCCGCACCGGCTACGCCGACGACTACGAATATTACCTGAAGATGGGCTCCGCCGGCGCGGTGGCGAAGGCGAAGGGCGTCGATCGGATGGGCTTCTACCAGAAGCTCGTCGAGCATCCCTCCTACGACAGCTATTGGCAGAGCCAGGCGATGGACCAGGTGCTGGCGAAACAGCCGCTCAAGGTGCCCGTGATGCTGGTCGACGGGTTGTGGGACCAGGAGGATATCTACGGCGCCCCGGCCGTCTATCGCGCGCTAAAGCCGAAGGACACGAACAACGACATGGTCTTCCTGTCGGCAGGCCCATGGTATCATGGCCAGGAGGCGGGCGACGGCAATGCGCTGGGCGCGATCAAGTGGGACAGCGACACCGCCAAATGGTGGCGTCGCCACGTGCTGGCGCCGTTCCTGGCGCATTACCTGAAGAGCGACCAGCCGGCGATGGACGTCGCCCCTGTCACCATCTTCCAGACAGGCGTCAACGAATGGCAGCGTCTGCAGTCCTGGCCGACCGCGGCGGACGCCAAGGCTAGACCGCTCTACCTGAAGCCGGGCGGTGCGCTCGACTTCACGCCGGCCGACGGCGCCGGCGCGCAGACCGTCGACTATGTGTCCGACCCTTCCGCGCCCGTCAGCTTCCGCGTCCGTCCGCTCAAGCCGACCTATGCGCCCGGCTCGACCTGGCGCCAGTGGCTGGTCGACGACCAGCGCGCCGTGTCCGGCCGGCCGGACGTCGTCACCTTCGAGACCGAGCCGCTGACCCAGGCAGTGACCGTCGCGGGCGTTCCTGAGGTGCATCTGACCGCCTCCACCAGCGGTACGGACAGCGACTGGGTGGTGAAGCTGATCGACGTCTATCCCGAGGGGCTGAAGGCCGACCAGACGATGGGCGGCTATCAGCTGGCCGTGTCGATGGACATCTTCCGCGGTCGGTACCGTGAAGGCCTGTCGCAGGCGAAGCCGATCGCGGCCAACACGCCGCTGCCCTATCGCTTCGCGCTGCCGATGGTGAATCACGTGTTCCAGCCCGGCCACCGCATCATGGTGCAGGTCCAGTCGAGCTGGTTCCCGCTCTATGATCGCAATCCGCAGACGTTCGTGCCCAACATCTTCAACGCCAAGCCCTCGGACTTCATCAAGGCGACGCAGAGGATCACCGTGGCGGGGCCGGATGCGAGCTACATCGCATTGCCGGTGGTGAAGTGATCCGGCAGTCGCCATCGAGGAGCCGGCGCGGATGAGGCCGCGGCATGCCCCCGATCGACGCGCGCTGGTGCTGACGATCGGGGTGCATGCCGCGTTGTTCGCCATGCTGCTCGCCACGCGCGAGACGGCGCCGGTCCGTCCCGACGTGGCGGCACTGGCGGTGTTCGATGTGCCGCCGCCGCCGCCGCCGCCACCTCCGACCCCCAGGGTGGTGCGCAAGCCACCGCCGCCACGGCCGCCGATGAAGACGCCTGCGGGCGGATCGCCCCCGCCATCGCCTGCGCCGCCGCCCGAGCGCGTCGAAGCGACGCCGCGACCCGAGGCGCCGCCACCGCCGTCCATGATGTCCGATACCTCGCCATTCGCCACGGATGGCACGGGAACGCAGCTTACCGGGGCAGCGACGGGGAACGGCGGTACCGGCCGGGGATCGGGCACCGGCAAAGGTGACGGGGTCGGCGCCGGCGAGGGCGGTGTGCGCTATGCCAGGGCGGAATGGATCCGCATACCGTCCGCCGACGTGATGGCGGCTGCCTGGCCGCGCGTGGCCATGAAAAACCGCGTGGGCGGACACGTCGAACTGGGCTGTTACGTTCCCCGGCCTGGGACACCGAGGCGTTGCTGGCTGCTGAGCGAGACGCCGAAGGGCTTGGGCTTCGGGAAATCTGCGCTGACCCTTTGGAGGTCGTTTCGTATCCGGCCGGTGCGACGGAATGACGCGCCGTTGGACATGCCGGTGATCGTCCCCGTCGAATTTACCGTGCCTGTCACGCCACCGCTGCGGCATTGAGCAAGGCCCATTGCCGTCCGATCGATAAGGCGATGCGGCCAGATAGCACGACGGCGTCGGCTCGGCCTGTCGCCGCCGCGATACAGCGAGGGGCCAGGCCGGCTTCGGTCGAGGCGATCACCGTGTGACGCGGGTCACGTGCCCCATCTTGCGCCCCGGCCGTGCCTCTCCCTTGCCGTAGAGATGCAGGTGCGCGCCGGGCTCGGTCAGTGCATCCGCCCAGGGATCGTCGCCGATCAGGTTGCGCATCTCGACCCGACCCGTTGGTGTCGTCGCCCCCAGCGGCAGGCCGCAAATCGCGCGAACATGGTTCTCGAACTGAGAGGTTTCGGCCCCCTCGATCGTCCAATGGCCCGAATTATGGACCCGCGGCGCCATTTCGTTGAACACCGGGCCGTCTACGGTGGCGAAGAACTCGCAGGCGAGCACGCCGACATAGCCGAGCGCATCGGCGATGCGGCAGGCGAGCGCCGTCGCTTCCTCGGCCTGTTCTACGATTTCCGCGGGCGCTGGGACGGTGGAGGTGCGCAGGATCGCATCGCGATGGACGTTGTGCGGCGGGTCGTACCGCACGCTTACACCGTTGTGCCCGCGCGCGATCAGGATCGAGAATTCATGGTCGAAGCGGATGAAACCTTCGAGCACCGCCGGGCCGCCGATCGTCTCCCACGCCTGGGCGGCCTCCCCAGGCGTGGCGATCACCGCCTGCCCCTTGCCGTCATAGCCGAACCGCGTGGTTTTCAGGATCGCGGGACAGCCGATCCGCGCGATCGCCGCGTCCAGGTCCGCGGCGCTGTCCACCGCTGCCCAAGGCGCCGGGCGACCTCCGACCGTTTCGACGAATCTCTTTTCCGCGATCCGATCCTGCGCGACGCGCAGCGCGGCGGGGGAAGGATGGACAGGCACGCGCTGCGCCAGCCACTCGACGGGCGTGACGTCGATGTTCTCGAACTCGTAGGTCACGACATCGCAGGCGGCGGCGAAATCGGCCAGGACGGTGCGATTGTGGTAATCGGCGCGGGTCAGGCTGGACGCCGTCTGCGCCGCGACGCTTTCGCGATCGGGCGCGAGAACATGCGTGCGATAGCCGAGCTGGGCCGCGGCCACGGCGAGCATGCGGCCGAGCTGGCCGCCGCCGAGGATACCGATCGTCGCGCCGGGATCGAGCCTCATGCGGGGTCGACCGCCACGCTTTCGGTCTGGCGGCGGCGCCAGTCCTGCAGCCGCTGCGAAAGCGACTCGTCGCCTGTTGCAAGGATCGCGGCGGCGAGCAGGCCGGCGTTGATCGCGCCGGCCTTGCCGATCGCCAGCGTCCCCACCGGAATGCCGCCCGGCATCTGGACGATCGACAAAAGGCTGTCCTGTCCCTTCAGCGCCTTGCTTTCGACCGGAACACCGAGCACCGGCAGGTGGGTCATCGCGGCGGCCATGCCAGGCAGGTGCGCCGCGCCGCCGGCACCCGCGATCACCACCTTCAGCCCGCGATCCGCGGCGCCCTTGGCATAATCATAGAGCCGGTCCGGAGTACGATGCGCGGAAACGACCTTGGTCTCGTGCGCGACTTCGAGCTCGGCGAGCACGGCGGCGGCATGACGCATCGTCTCCCAGTCGGACGTTGATCCCATGATGATGCCGACCAGAGGCTCTGTCACGCGTTGCTCCTCGCGAGGGAGACGCTGCCTAGCCAAAGGTACGGGGCAGGGCAACGGTCAGGGGCGAGCAGGCGAGGGGGCCGTCTCACGTGATGCCGACGGTAACGGGCGCGCAGCTGCGTCATGCGTCGTCCCGATGGAAGCCGAGCGCTAGGGACGCGCGTCATCGACGTCGCGCAATCGAGGCCGATCGCCCCCGTGGACTTCGACTTTCGGGGGGATGACCAGTTGGGCGAGGATCAGCGCGCAGCCATGGCTATGGCCGCGCGCTCGATCGGGCCACTCAGCGCTCGCTGAGATAGTAGCGGTCGGTCGCGTTGAGCGTCGCGTCCAGTTCGTAGACGATCGGCTGGCCGGTCGGGATCTCCAGGCCGGTGATCTCTTCGTCCGAGATGCCCGACAGGTGCTTGACCAGCGCCCGCAGCGAATTGCCGTGGGCGGAGATCAGGACGCGCTGGCCGTCCTTCAGCGCGGGGGCGATCCGCTCCTCCCAATAGGGCAGGACGCGGGCGATCGTGTCCTTCAGGCTCTCCGTCTGCGGAACGGCGATGCCGGCATAACGGCGATCCTGCGACAGATCGTAGGCGCTGCCCGGCTCCATCGGCGGGGGGGGCACGTCGAAGCTGCGGCGCCAGATGTGCACCTGCTCGTCGCCGTGCCTGGCGGCGGTCTCCGCCTTGTCGAGCCCGGTCAGACCGCCGTAATGCCGCTCGTTCAGGCGCCAGTCCTTCTCCGTCGGCAGCCACAGTCGGCCCATCGCCTCCAGCGCGAGGTTCAGCGTCTTGATCGCGCGCGTCTGCAGCGAGGTGAAGGTCATGTCGAAGTCGAGGCCCTTCGCGGCCATCAGCTCGCCGGCCGCGCGCGCCTCCGCGGCCCCCTTTTCGGTCACGTCGACGTCCCACCACCCGGTGAAGCGGTTCTCGAGGTTCCAGGCGGACTGGCCGTGGCGGATCAGGACGAGGGTGGGCATACGGGCTCCGACAGGTCGAGGGTCATGAACTGGTTGAACGGGGTCGCCTCATAGTCGGCGAACGGGCCGGCGCCAACAAAGCCGTGCGCCGCGTACAGCGCGATCGCCGGCGCGAAGGCGGCGCCGGTTCCCGTTTCCAGACTGAGCCGCGTCATGCCATCGGCGCGCGCCACCGCGATGAGATGGCGGAGCAGCGCGCGCGCCACGCCGCGACGTAGCGCGGTCGGGGCGGTGCGCATCGATTTGATCTCGCCATGGCTGGGCGCCAGCGTCCTGATCGCGCCGCAGCCGAGCAGCATGTCGTGCTCCCAGATCGTCCAGAGACGCACGTCGGGTCGCTGCAACCCCGACAGGTCGAGGTAATGGTAATGGCCGGGCGGCGAATGGGCCTCCATGCCCGCCGCATGGAGGCGGAGCAGCGCCAGGAGCTGCGGATCGCCGAAGTCGCCCGCCCGGACCTGCATCACAGGTCGTCGATCATCCCGGCCAGCACCTCCAGGCAGGATACTCCGAGCGCCTTCGATCGTTCGGGCGACCAGCCGAATTCGGGATCCGGATTGGGGTCATGGTCCTTGAACGGCATCTCCAGCGTCACCGAGACCGCGCCGAAGCGCTGGGCCAGCTGGTTTGTCGACATGGAAAGGTTGGCATTGCCCGCGCTCGCCTTCTCATAGCCCTTTTCGACCTGGAAATCGGGCGTGTGTGCGGCGAGGCGGCGGCCGAATTCGTAGAATTTGGCGCCGTGATCCTCGGTCCAGTTCGGAATGCCTTCATAGCCCGCGATGAAGTTCGCCGGGATCGCCTCGTCGCCATGCACGTCGATGGCGAAGACGACGCCGGTCTCGTCCATCGCATCGCGCACGCACAGCACTTCCGGGCTACGCTCCGCGCTGGGCGCGTGCCATTCGCGATTGAGGTTCACGCCTGCGGCATTGGTGCGCAGGTGGCCGCGGCGCGTGCCGTCCGGATTCATGTTCGGCACGACATGGACGGTCGCCTTCGCCAGCAGCGGCGCGGCGGCCGCGCTGGTCAACCATTCGAGCGCGCCCTCCATCCACCATTCCGCCATGGATTCGCCGGGATGCTGGCGGGCGTAGAGCCACACGGGCTTCGACCCCGAGCCGATGCGGAAATAATCGATGGCCTGACCGTCGAGCGAGGTGCCGAGCTCGCGATGGGTGACGCCAGGCCTGCCCGCGATGCGCGCGACCAACGCCTCGTGCATCTCCATCGTAAAGGGCGCAAAATAGGCGAACCAGGCGAGTTCCGTCGCGACGTCATAGTCGAACGACAGGACGCCGCCCTCGTACCGTGTGTCGATCATGCGCCAGGAGACGCGATCCGCGCTGGCGCGGGCCTTGTAGCCCGGCCAGCCGAACGGATAGGCCGACTGGCCCGCGTTGAGGATGCGAAAGGTCAACCGCCGGCCCCGCGCCCCGGCGATGCGGAAGGAGAACCACTGGAAGAAATCCGACTGGTGGTCCTTCAGAATTTCCAGATCCACACGGTCGCCTTCGATGGCGACGAGCTTGATGTTGCCACCGTCGAAGGCAGCGTTGATCGCGATAGTCATTTCACCTCGATAGTGCGACCGGACTGACCGGGGAACCCCGTGAACAGCGCACGGGCGAGGCGCGGGGCCTGCTCGTCGGCGCTTCTGAGGTCGCTGATCCCCTGTGCCTGCCCTTCCCAGACGGGCGACTGGTCGCGGCCGTTCTTGATCGTGACGGACAATTGCGCCGCGAGCAGCTCGGTCGGGCGTCGCTTGCCGATCGGGAAGCTGATGCCGCCGCCAAGCCCGACACCGCCGCCATGCCAGCCACCGCCGCTGAAGCCGCCGCCGCCCAGGCCGACGCTGACCGGCGGCTGGCGGGGCGGCCCTTCGCGCGTGGTTCGCGTGAAGTTGACGGTGGCGACATAATCCGGGCGCGCGCCGGCGGCGGGAAGCGTATAGCCTAGCTTGAGCAACTCGCCTTCGACGGCGGCGGCGTAGGTCTTGAATTCTATGCTCGGCGTGCCCGCGTCGAGCGGCTGGACGGAGATCGTGCCGCGCGCGATCGGCTGGTCGAGGTGGTAGCGGATGACCTGCGTCGGCGGGAGCGACGGGCCTGTCGCGCAACCGGCAAGCGTGACACCCGCGAGGCCGAGGGCGAGGAAAGGGCGAAGGGTCATGCGGCGAATCCCGGTAAAGTTACGCATCGGAAACGCTCTAACCATCCCCGCGTTGCTTGACTATTGCAGCGCTTCTGCCTAGGCGCTCGCGCTTTCTCAGACACCTCTTAGTTCGAAAAGAAGCGAATCGATCATGAAGATCCGCAACAGCCTGAAGTCGCTCAAGGACCGCCACCGGGACAACCGCGTGATCCGCCGCCGCGGCCGCACCTACGTCATCAACAAGACCAACCGCCGGTTCAAGGCGCGCCAGGGCTAAGCAGCCATGGGCCTGCCGACCGCCGTCATCTTCGACGTCGGCCGGGTCTTGTACGACTGGGACCCCCGGTTCCTGTATCGGCGCCTGATCGACGACGATCGGGCGCTCGATGCGTTTCTGCGTGACGTCGTCACGCACGACTGGCACTTCCAGCATGACGCCGGACGTGACTTCGCCGATACGTCGGCGGAGCTCGTGGCACTGTATCCGGACCATGCCGACCTGATCCATGCCTGGGGACCGCGTTTCCTGGAAAGCATCGGCGATCCGATGCCGGGCATGCACGCGCTGGTCGACGAGCTGCATGACCGCGGCGTACCGCTGTTCGCGATCACCAATTTCAGCCACGAATTCTGGCCGCCGTTCCGGGCGCGTGAGGCGGCGATGTTCGACCGGTTCCGCGACGTCGTCGTGTCGGGCGATGAGAAGATGGTGAAGCCCGATCCCGCCATCTACCGCCTTGCCCTCGACCGGTTCGGGTTGGCGGCGGAGGACACGGTGTTCATCGACGACAATGTCGCCAATATTGCGGGTGCGAACGGCGTCGGGCTGATCGGCCTGCACTTCACCGGCGAGCCGAAGCTGCGGCAGGAGCTCACCCGGCTGGGGTTGCTCTGAAGATCCAGGGCATCAGCCCAGGACCGTGCTGAGCACATCGGGGTGGAAGCTCCAGCCCAGGAAGCCGCACAGCGACAGGAACAGGCCGAAGCCGCCGAACACCCAGGCGACGGCGAGCAACCATGAGCTTTCGACCAGGGCGGCGACCGCGGCGGTCGAGATGGCGGTGGCGATCAGCGCCTCGCTCGCGTCGAACTGGTCGTCATGGATGTTCAGCGCGTCGTAGAGCGCGCCGGCGGTCCGGGCGTCTCGGGCAAGAGCGGGCGCCTCGGCACGATAGCGAGCCGCATCCGCGGCGAGCTTCGCCGACGGCGCCGCATGCACCGCGGTCAGTTGAATCTGCGCGATCTCCGTCATGCGCAGCTTCGTGCGCGTCGCCTGATATTCGTTCCACAGATCGACCGAGCGCGATTCCGTGCGCTCCATCGCCTGGACGATGTTCCCGTCCTTGATGGTGCCAAGGCCCATGACGACCGAGAGGGCAAGAACGGTGATCGCGACCCGGCGGTTGAGGCGCTTGTCCTTCGCCTCGGCACTGACTTCGAATTCCATGGCGCGGCCCGATGCGCCGGCGGGCGCGGCGGGGCCAGTGAAATCGCCGTCATGAACGGCCCCTCCCGTGGCAAGCGGGAGGGGGCCGTCGGTCAGCTATAGTCCTTCAGCTCGTCGCCGATGATGCGCACGACGTGGATGACGTTGGTCGACCCCGGTGTGCGGAAGGGGACGCCGGCCATCACGATGACCCGATCGCCCGCCTTGGCGATGCCCGTGCGCAGCGCCATGCGCTTCGACTTGCCGACCATGTCCTCGAAAGATTCGACGTCGCGGGTATGGACCGCGTGCGTGCCCCACAGCAGGCCGAGGCGACGCGCCGTATCCTTGTTCGGCGTGAGCGTCAGGATCGGCACCGGCGGCCGTTCGCGCGCGATGCGGCGCGCGGTCGAGCCCGACGTGGTGAAGCAGATGATCGCGGTCGCAGACGTGGTGCGCGCGATCGACTTGGCGGCTTCCGCCAGGGCGTCGGCGGTCGTCGGGTCGGGGCGCGTCACGGTGAAGTGGATGCGGTCGCCATGGCCGGGATCGCTTTCCACCGAGATGCCGATCGCATTCATCATCGCGACCGATTCGACCGGCCAGGCACCCGCCGCGCTCTCCGCCGACAGCATGATCGCGTCGGCGCCGTCGTAGATCGCGGTGGCGACGTCGGACACTTCGGCGCGCGTCGGCGAGGGGCTGGTGATCATCGATTCGAGCATCTGCGTCGCGACGACGACGGGGCGGCCAAGGCGGCGCGCGGTTTCGACGATCCGCTTCTGCAGCGGTGGCACCGTCTGCGGCGGCAGTTCCACGCCCAGGTCACCGCGCGCGACCATGACGCCGTCGCACATCTCGACGATCTCTTCGAGCCGATCGATCGCCGCCGGCTTCTCGATCTTGGCAAGGAGGGCGGCCTTGCCCTCGATCAGCTTGCGCGCCTCGGCGAGGTCCTCCGGCCGCTGCACGAAGGAGAGGGCGATCCAGTCGACGCCCTGCTCGACCGCAAAGGCCAGGTCGCTGCGGTCCTTCTCGGTCAGGGCCGCCATCGGCAGCACCACGTCCGGGACGTTCAGCCCCTTGTTGTTCGACAGCGGGCCGCCGACCTCGACGGTGGTGACGATGCGATCGGCGTCATGCTCGCTGACGCGCAGCACGAGCTTGCCGTCGTCGAGCAACAGCCGCGCGCCCGGCTCGATCGCCTCGAAGATCTCGCGATGCGGCAGCTCGACGCGTGTCGCGTCTCCGGGCGTCGGATCGCGATCGAGCACGAACGTGCTGCCGTGTTCCAGAACGACCTTGCCACCATCGAACTTGCCGACACGCAGCTTGGGACCCTGAAGATCGGCCAGGATGGTGGTGGGGCGACGGAACTCGCGTTCCAGGTCGCGGATCGCCTGGATCACGGGCACCTTCGATGCCTGGTCGCCATGGCTCATGTTGATGCGGAAGGCGTCGGCGCCCGCCTGGAACAGATTGGCGATCATCTCGGGGCTGTTGCTTGCTGGCCCTAGGGTCGCGAGCACGCGCACTTTCCGGGATCGGGGCGCGATGGCAGTGGTCATGAATGGGCTCCTGGGGATTGGCCGCCGTCCCCTCTAGTCCCTATCTGGTCGGGATCAACCATTGGAAGGCCTGGCTCGCGCATGAACGATCCTATCGATTCGCTGGACGATGCCGTCGCGGCGGCCGCATTCCGCCGCCTCGTCCGTCATCTCCGGCACCGGACCGACGCACAGAATATCGACCTGATGGGCCTCGCCGGCTTCTGCCGCAACTGCCTGTCGGACTGGATCGAGGAAGCGGGCGGCCTGCCGAAGGACGTGGCGCGGGAGACGATCTACGGCATGCCGCAGGCCGAATGGAAGGCGCGCTACCAGACGGAGGCGACGCCGGAGCAACTCGAACGCATGAAGAACAGCGTCGCCAGGAACCCGTCAGCCTGATCGGGGTAGCGCGCCGACAAGGCTTGAGCCCCTCTTGGTAAACGCCTAGACGCGCACGCCTGCCGGCGAACCGGCGACATCATCGAATCGGACAAGGAAAGGGCCGCGCGGCGTGCGCGGCGGGTGGGACATATGGCGGAAGATCGTGGCGAAGGCATGGGTGGCGGGCACGTCGCGGCGGACGAGCTGCGCCTGCTGATCGAACGTGCGGAGCGGCTCGAGGAAGAGAAAAAGGGTATCGCCGACGACATCAAGGACGTGATGGCAGAGGCCAAGGGCCGCGGCTACGACCCCAAGGCCATTCGCAAGATCCTGTCGATCCGCAAGAAAAAGAAGGAAGAGTATCAAGAGGAGGAAGCGATCCTCGAGGTCTACATGCAGGCGCTCGGCATGATCTGACGACATGGGCGGCGGCCGTTCCGGTCGTCGCCCGCGGATCGTGCGGGGGTCGCGGCCACGGTCCGTGGCCTCGGCGTCCGATCGAACGGTTTGACGACTGCCGTTGGTGTGTTAGGCGTGCCGTACACCCTGTGGAGGACGTCGTCTTCATGCCTATCTTGCTCGCGTTCACCCTGCTCGCGACCGCTGGCGCTACGACCGACGGTGTGACCGTCGCGCAGCTGGTCGACCGGTTCAACGCCGCCCGCGCCGCCTTCGCCGACACGGATCTGGCAGCGACGCTGGCCCCGGACTATCAGGAGATTTCTCCTGTCGGGGATGTCGACAGCCGGGCCGAAGTCCTGAGCTTCTATCGCCCCGACAAGCGCACCCCCGTACCGGCGATGACCGGCAGCGAACGCAATGTCGCGCTGCACGGCACATGGGGCATCGTCACGGAGCGTTTGTCCTTCGCCGTGCCGAAGCCCGACGGCACCACGATCACGCGATCGATCCGCGTCCGCTATGTCGCGGCAAGGGGCCGGAGCGGCTGGCAGCTGGTATCGGCGCAATATACCGGCATGCCCGCCGCCAGATGATGCCGCCGGCGGTTCAGGCCGCCTCGCTCGCCGCGGTGGTCCAGCCGAGGCGCGGGATCGTGATCGAGCGCTTCCCCGACAGGTCGGTGCGCAGCACGAAGAGCTCGCGGCTCTCGATATAGCCGACGAGGCGGCGGACGCGGCCGAGCGAACTGGTGCCGTACGTTTCCGCCAACGCCGTGTCGGACGGACAGGGTGCGCCCTCGCGCGCGGCGCGTGCGACGAGCAGGAAGGGGCCGATCATGTCTTCGGGCAGCGTATCGGCCAGCGTCATCGCCTCCGCCCATTCGGGATCGCCGATGTCGAAGATGCCGGCGCGCGCCGCCGACAGCCGCCGGGTGAAGCCGGCGAGGTCGAGCGCGGGCCGGGCAAGCCCTGCCATGCGACAGCGGACCTGGAAATCCTGGAACAGGACCGACGGCGGCCGCATCGCCGCGTCGCCGTCCGCCACGATCGCGCGCAGGACGTCGGCGTAGATGGCGTCGACCTCTTCGTCCGATTTGTCGGGAACGGGGGCCAGGCTGGGCTGCGCCGGCGCGGGCCGCTCGATCGTGTCGAGCAACTCGTCCGCGGGCACGCGGCGCGGACGCGGGTCGAACGTCATCGGCAGCTGCGGCGCGGCTTCCGGCGGGGGGGCGAAGATCAGTTCCTGCAGATTCTCGACGGGCGCGCTCGGCAGCGGCGTGAGCTTCGGGCTACCCGACCGCGCCGAGGTTTCGACGGCGCCGATTTTCACGGTGATCGGCCGGCGCGACACCGCCGGGCCCAGCGCGAGGAAGGTGCCGCGCGCGAGATCGCGGATCGATTCGGCCTGACGCCGCTCCATGCCGAGCAGGTCGGCGGCCCGCGCCATGTCGATGTCCAGAAAGGTACGGCCCATCAGGAAGTTCGACGCCTCGGCGGCGACGTTCTTCGCGAGCTTCGCAAGCCGCTGCGTCGCAATCACGCCGGCGAGGCCGCGCTTGCGGCCGCGGCACATCAGGTTGGTCATCGCCGACAGCGACGCGCGGCGCACCTCTTCCGCGACCTCGCCGCCCGTCGTCGGCGCGAACAGCTGTGCCTCGTCGACGACGACGAGCGCGGGATACCAATGTTCGCGCGGGGCGTCGAACAGCGCCGACAGGAAGGCGGCGGCGCAGCGCATCTGCCCTTCCGCTTCCAGTCCCTCCAGGCTGAGCACGACGCTCGCGCGATGTTCGCGGAGCCTGCCGGCGATGCGCGCGATCTCGCGCTCCGAATAATCCGCCGCCTCGACCACGACATGGCCATAGGCGTCGGACAGGGTCACGAAGTCGCCCTCCGGGTCGATCACCACCTGCTGCACCTGACCGGCCGACCGCTCGAGCATCCTGCGCAGCAGGTGCGACTTGCCCGACCCGGAATTGCCCTGGACGAGCAACCGGGTGGCGAGCAGTTCTTCGAGGTCCATGGTCACGGGCGCGCCGCGTTCGTCGCTGCCCATGTCTACGCTGACGGTCATGATCGCGGATCGTTTGGCCGATGCGTGGGGGAGGGGCAAGCGCTTTGCGGCGGGTTGGCCGGCGCGACGCAGGCGGCTAGGGCGGGTTTTGATCGATCTGCACCCGTGCGCCTGCGAACACAGGAGCCCAGAGCCGCGTGCGATGACGGGTTTGGCTCTGGGTTCCCGCATTCGCAGGAACACGGCCAAGGTCGAACGGCCTTTATTCCGGAAACACGTCCATGGCCCAGCGTCCGCCGTTTGCCGACATCGCTCTCCGCCTGCTGCGCAAGCCAAGTCATGCGCTTGATCCCGAGGAACGGCGCGTGCTGGCCAGCATCGATGCGGGAACCCTGGTCAGCCGCGACGCGGCGGACGAGGCGGACGCGCGCGCCAGCGTCGGCGATCGTCTGGCGGACAAGGTCGCCGCGGTCGGCGGTTCGTGGGGCTTCATCATCGCCTTCACCCTCGTGCTGCTTGCCTGGATGGTCCTCAATTCCGACGTGCTCGGGCATTTCGGGCTGGTCTTCGATCCCTATCCCTACATCTTCCTCAACCTGATGCTGTCGACGCTGGCGGCGGTCCAGGCCCCGGTGATCATGATGAGCCAGAACCGGCAGGCGGCGAAGGACCGGCTGGCGGCCAGCCTGGACTATGAGACAAACCTGCGCGCCGAGCTGGAGATCTTGCGCCTCCATGAGAAGCTCGACTTGCTGGTCGCCGATCGGCTGGCGGGGCTGGAGGAGAAAATCGACCGCTTGGCGAAGACGGGGTCCGCGTCCTAAAGGCACACGATTATCCGTCAGAGGCGATCATGGCAGGCCATTCCAAGTTCAAGAACATCATGCACCGCAAGGGCGCGCAGGATAAGAAGCGCTCGAGCATGTTTTCCAAGCTCAGCCGCGAAATCACCGTCGCGGCGAAGATGGGGCTGCCCGACCCCGACATGAACCCGCGCCTGCGCGCCGCGATCGCCGCGGCGAAGGCGCAGTCGATGCCCAAGGACAATATCCAGCGCTCGATCGACAAGGCGTCGAAGGGTGACGCGGAGAATTACGAGGAAATCCGCTACGAGGGTTTCGGCCCCGGCGGCGTGTCGCTGATCATCGAGGCGTTGACCGACAACCGCAACCGTACCGCGACCAACGTCCGCACCGCGGTGTCGAAGAACGGCGGCAATCTGGGCGCGAGCGGATCGGTCAGCCACGGCTTCGACCGCATGGGCCTGATCACCTATCCCGCGAGCGCGGGCGACGCCGAGACGGTGTTCGAGGCGGCGCTGGAGGCGGGTGCGGAGGATGTGACGTCGAACGAGGACGGCCACGAGATCTGGACCGCGCAGGCCGACCTGCACGAGGTTGCCAAGGCGCTGGAGCCGGTGCTGGGCGAGGCGGAAGGCGCGAAGCTCGCCTGGCGTCCGCAGACGATGGTCGCGGTGACGGAGGCCGATGCGGCGACGCTGTTCAAGCTGATCGACGCGCTGGACGACGACGACGACGTGCAGACCGTCTGGGGCAATTACGAAGTGTCCGACGAGGTGATGGAGAAGCTGGGTTGATCATGGCCCCCCCGCTTGCCGGGTCGGTCAGGGGGGGGCAGCGCCGCGGACACGCCGCCTGCCTGACCGGCTTCCTCCGGTCGGGTCCGGTCGGCGGGAAGGCATGGCCGTGATCATCCTGGGTCTCGACCCCGGGCTGGGGACGACCGGTTGGGGCGTCATCCACGCCGACGGCAACCGCCTGCGCCATATCGCGAACGGCCAGATCAAGACCGATCCGTCGATGGCGCTGCCGCGGCGGCTCGCCAATCTCAACGCAGCGCTGACCGACGTCATTCTCGCCGAGCGACCCGACAGCGCGGCGGTGGAGGAAGTGCTGGGCAACACCAACGCGCAATCGACGCTGAAGCTGGGGCAGGCGCGCGGCGTCGTGCTGCTGACTGCCGCCACGGCGGGGCTGATCGTCGGGGAATATCATCCGTCGACCGTCAAGAAGGCGGTGGTCGGTACCGGCGGCGCGGAGAAGCGGCAGATCCAGGCGATGATGGCGGTGCTGCTGCCCGGTGCCAAGCTGGCGGGGCCTGACGCGGCGGATGCGCTGGCAGTGGCGATCACGCACGCGCATCATCTGGCGAGCGCGGCCGGCATGGCGCGCCGGGCAAGGATCATGGCATGATCGCACATCTGAAGGGCCGCCTCGATTCGACGGGCATCGACCATGCCGTGATCGATGTCGGCGGCGTCGGCTATCTGGTCGGGGCGTCGTCGCGCACGCTCGCCGCGATCGGCCCTGTCGGGGAGGCGGCGACGCTGTTCACCGAGATGCTGGTCGGCGAGGATTTCCTGCGCCTGGTCGGGTTCGCGACGGCGGGGGAGCGTGACTGGTTCCGCCTGCTGACCGGGGTGCAGGGCGTGGGCGCGCGGGTCGCGCTGGCGATCCTGTCGGCGCTGGAGCCATCGGAACTGTCGCGGGCGGTGGCGGCGCAGGACAAGGCGATGGTCGCCCGCGCGAACGGCGTCGGCCCGAAGCTCGCCGAGCGGATCGTGCGGGAATTGAAGGACAAGGTCGGCGCGGTCGCGACGCTCGGGCCGGCGGCGGTGTCGCAGGTCGCGCCGGTCGGGGCGGGTGCGGATGCGGTGTCGGCGCTGCTCAACCTGGGGTTCCGCTCCGCCGAGGCGGCGAGCGCTGTCGGCGCTGCGGAAGAGGAATTGGGGACGGGCGCGACGCTGGACGCGTTGGTGCGACTGGCCTTGCGGAAGGCCGCGAAGGGTTAGTCGCGTCCGTCGGACAGGGTCCGTTCCGGCATCCACCGTTCGACAGGCGCGCCGACGGCGGCGCTCCTGCGACGGTGGAGCCGGGAACGGGCCCGGTAGGCCCGGTGTGCGATCCGGCACGGCTGGATCGGCGCGGTACCGGCCCTCCCACCCCCACCCGGCCGCCTATCCAGGATACGCTAAGTGCGGCGTGAGGGTGGCACCGCTGCCGCGCAAGCTATCGATTACGCCGGCGGCGTCGCCCTCGCTTCCGACCGCAGCGTTCGCGCCGCGGCGACCATCGCCTCGATCGCCGGTCGAACCTCCTCCCAGCGGCGCGTCTTCAGTCCGCAATCCGGGTTGATCCACAATTGCTCGGGCCGCAGATGCGTCTCTGCCAGGCGGATCAGCCGGACCATATCCGCCTCGTCGGGGACACGGGCGGAATGGATGTCATAGACGCCGGGCCCGATCATGCTGGGGTAGCGGTAGCGCGCGAAACCTTCGAGCAGCTCCATCTGCGAACGCGCCGTCTCGATCGAGATGACGTCGGTGTCCATCGCGCCGATAGCGGGCAGGATCTCGTTGAACTCCGAATAGCACATGTGCGTGTGGATCTGCGTCGCGGGGCCGACGCCCGCGGCGGTCAGGCGGAAACAGTCGACGGCCCAGTCGAGATAGGTCTGCCAGTCGGACCTGCGCAGCGGCAGCCCTTCGCGCAATGCCGCCTCGTCGATCTGGATCGCCTTGCACCCCGCCGCCTCCAGATCACGGACCTCGTCGCGGATCGCCAGCGCGATCTGGCGGCATGACGCCGCACGCGGCTGATCGTCGCGCACGAAGCTCCAGTTGAGAATGGTGACCGGACCGGTCAGCATGCCCTTGACCGGTCTGTCGGTCAGCCCCTGGGCATAGCGCCACCACGCGACCGTCATCGGTTCCGGGCGCGCGACATCGCCGTACAGGATCGGGGGCCGTACGCAGCGCGAGCCATAGCTCTGGACCCAGCCATTGGTCGTGAAGGCGAAGCCCGACAACCGCTCGCCGAAATACTGCACCATGTCGTTGCGCTCGAATTCACCGTGAACGAGCATGTCGAGGCCGACCTCCTCCTGCCAACGGATAGCGCGGGCTGTCTCGTCCCGCAGGAACGCCGCATAGGTCGCATCGTCCAGCCGGCCGCGATTGTGCTCGGCCCGCGCGTGCCGGACGGCCGCCGTTTGCGGGAAGGAGCCGATCGTCGTCGTCGGGTAGCGCGGCAGCCCGAGGACGGCAGCCTGCGCGGCCTCGCGTTCGGCATGACTGGCGCCGCGCTCGCGCATCGCGGGGGACACTGCGGCGAGCCGCGCCTGTACCGCCTGGTCGTGGATGCGCGCGCTGGTCCCGCGCGCGATGACGGCGCGGGTGGCGGCGGCGAGCGGGCCCGAAACGCTGGCGCGCCCCCCGTTCAGGGCGAGCTTGAGCAGCGCAAGTTCCTCGACCTTCTGGACCGCGAAGGCGAGCCATTGGCGGACCTCGTCGTCGAGCCGGGTCTCGAGCGCCAGATCGACGGGTACGTGCAACAGCGAGCAGGAGGGTGCGAGGATCAGGTCGCGCGTCGCGGCGACCGGCTCCAGCCGGAAAAGCAGAGCGTCGAGGTCGGTCCGCCACACGTTACGGCCGTCGACGACGCCGAGCGACAGCAGCAGGTGTGCGGGCGCGACCTTCACCAGGGCATCGATCTGATCCGGCGCGCGGACGAGGTCGACGTGCAGACCCGCGACAGGAAGCGCGGCCGCGAAGGACAGATTGTCACCCAAGCCGCCGAAATAGGTGGTCAGCATCAGCTTCGGCCCCACGCGGCCGAGCCTCGCATAGGCACGCACCAGCGCGCGCCGCTGTACGTCGCTCAGGTCCGTGACGAGGATGGGTTCGTCGATCTGCACCCATTCCGCGCCGGCCCGCGCGAGATGACCCAGAATGACGCCGTAGAGGCCGAGCACCTCGTCGAGCAGCGCGAAGGGATCGTCATGCCCCTTGGCGAGGCTGAGCCAGGTGACCGGGCCGAGCAGCACGGGCCGCGTCTGGTAGCCCAGCGCCTTCGCCTCGCGGTAATCGTCGAGTACCTTCAGCCGGCCGAGGCTGAGCTTGCAGCCTGGTTCGATCTCCGGGACGATATAATGATAATTGGTGTCGAACCATTTGGTCATCTCGCCCGCGGTGACGCTGGCGTGGCCGCAGCCGCCCGCCGCGCCGCGCGCCATCGCGAAATAGGTCGCGAGATCCGCCGTGCCGTCGGCCGCGCCGTACCGTGCCGGCACCGCGCCGAGCATCAGGCTGGTGTCCAGCACGTGATCGTAGAGCGAGAAGTCGCCCGAGGGCAGCCAGTCCGTGCCGAGCGCGTGCTGGCGTGCCCAGTTGGCGGCGCGCAACGCCGCCGTCGACTCCTGCAGCTGTATCGCCCCTGTTTCGCCCGACCAGAAGGATTCGAGCGCGGTCTTCAATTCGCGCCGCGGGCCGATACGCGGAAAGCCCAGAGTGGCAATGGTGACGGTCATCTTCCTATACCCCGAAGAAGGGCGGGGATGGAATCGGACGCGCGCTCCCGTCGACGGATGCCGGCAGGCGGCCGCAGGCGGGCGCCGACCGGCGACCGCACGCGGACAGGCGGCCAGACCGGGCACCCCGCCGGTGGACGTTATCGCGTCGGAAGGCAGGTCTCCTGGCTCGCGGGTCCTCGCGACTGGTCCGGCCTTCCCGGGCGCGAGCGCCCAGTGACCCATGATCGACCAGCCGCTCGCCGCATACAGTTGCGGGGGCAGCGCCGGCCTTGCCCGGAGGCGCACCGGCTTCCCGTCTTAGCTCCGGCGCGGGCGGACCCGACCGAAGAACCTTCGACCGCCCAAGCATCGGTGATGCTCGCCGCTACGTCAAGATAGATATAAAGATATCTTTATATCTTTATGCGACGCTGTTCGCCGGAAGGGTCGGCTACATTGCCAACGCGCACCGTCCATCTGCCCACGCCACCCCGGGATAGACCGAGATGACGGGGAGTGCGGCCTCGGCGCGATCGTCGATCCGGGGACGCTTACAGCTGCTGGTCGGGCAGCGCGTTCGTCGGTCTCGAGCCCCAGAGCGCATAGGACAAGACGTAGAGCGCGCACGCCGCCGGGATCAGAAAGCCCCAGTGCAGGCCATAGGTGTCGCCGATCTTGCCCTGGATCGACGCAAGCGCACCGCCCGCGATCGACATGATCAAGAGCCCCGATCCCTCTTCGGTGAGGGGGCCCAGACCGCGGATCGCCAGTGCGAAGATCGCCGGGAACATGATCGAGATGCCGAGGCCCGACACGATAAGGCCATACATTGCCGCCGGACCCGTCACGAAGGCCGCGGTCAACGTGCCGGCCAGCGCGATCAGGGAGAATAGCGCGAGCACATGCTGCGGCGCGATCTTGCGCATCAGCGCGGCGCCGGCGAAGCGGCCGACCATCATTCCCGCCCAGAAGAACAGCAGGTACGACGCCGCATGTTCCTGGGTCAGGTTGGCGACGTCGGGTTGCGACACGAAGTTGATGAAATAGCTGCTGACGCCGATCTCGCCGAGCACGCACAGCGCGATCCCGACGCAGCCGAGGATCAGGTTGCGATGGTTCCATAGCGACAGGCCCTTGCGATCCTCCGCATTGACCCGCTGCGTCGCAGCGCCAAGCGCCGGCAGCTTCGCGCGGGCGATCAGGGCCGCAAGCAGCGCCAGCACGATGGCGACGATCAGATAGGGCAGTTCGGTCGCCTGCGCGTCGGCCATGCGCTGCGCGGCGGTGAGCTGCGTGCCGTGAGCGGCCGTGCCCGCCGTGGTGCGGGCGAGGATCAGATATTTGCCGAAGATGATCGCGAGCACGTCACCCGTCGTGTTGAAGGCCTGGACGAGCGTCAGTCGCCCCTCGGCACTTTCCGGCGGGCCGATCACCGCGACATACGGATTCGCCGCAACCTGCAGCAATGCGATGCCGCATGAAACGACGAACAGCGATGCGACGGTGATGCCATAAGACACCAGCGACGCCGCCAGGATCATGCCGAGCGAGCCGATCGTCATCACGCCCAGGCCCGCCGTCAACGCACGCTGATAGCCGATCCGCTCGATCAGTTTCGCGGCCGGGATCGAGGCCAGCAGATAGCCGATGAACCATACCGACTCGATCAGGCCCGTCTGGAAATAGTTCAGCTCGAACACGCTGCGCAGGTGCGGCAGCAGCGTGTTGTTGATGACGGTGATGAAGCCCCACATGAAGAACAGGGAGGCGAGCAGCGCGAGCGCGGGGCCATAGGACGCCGAAGAGCCCGTCCCCCCTCTCGCTGCGGTGTTGGCAACCATCGGTCCGGGCATGATCCTCTCCTTGGCAACGCGGCGCTGTTGCGGCCGGGTGGACATCAAGTCTGGTATCCCCCGGCACAATCGCTTGCGCTCTTATATGTCTGACTATAAGCCGTCCTAGACACGGTCAATCAGGAAACGGCCGGTCGGGAGGAGAACGATGCGAAAGGTTGCCACGCTGTTGTCGTCCGCCGTGCTAGCGAGTCTGTCGATCCCCGGAGCGGCCTCCGCCGCCACCGCGACGCGCGGCGCCTTCGGTCAATTGCCGGACGGAACGAAGATCGAGGCCGTGACGCTGGCCGGCGCCAATGGGGTCAAGGCGCGCATCATGACGCTCGGCGCGACGCTGCAGGCGTTCGAGGCGCCCGATCGCAACGGCAAGGTGGCCGACATCACGCTCGGCCACGATACGGCGTCGGAATATGTCACCCAGCCGAATTTCTGGGGGCAGACGGTCGGCCGCTACGCCAACCGCATCGCGGGCGGTCGGTTCGTGCTCGACGGCAAGACCTATCAGCTGCCGCTCAACGACAAGACCAATTCGCTGCACGGCGGCACGACCGGCTTCGACAAGGCGGTGTGGCGGATCGTCTCGGTCCGTCAGGGGCCGCAGGCGAGCGTGACGCTGGCGATGACCAGCCCTGCGGGCGATCAGGGCTATCCCGGCAAGCTGGAGGTGACGACCACCTACACGCTGGACGATACGGGGGCGCTGACGATCGACTATGAGGCGAAAACCGACGCGCCGACGATCGTCAACCTGACCAACCACGCCCTATTCAACCTGGCCGGTGAGGGATCGGCAGGGGGAATCTATGCGCAGCGGATGACGGTGCCCGCCGCGCGCTATACCCCGGTGGACGACAAGCTGATCCCCACGGGCGAGATGAAGGCCGTGGCAGGGACGGTGTTCGACTTCACGCGCGGACGCGTCATCGGTCAGGACGTGCGCGACGGACGCGATCCGCAGATCGTGATCGGCCGCGGTTACGATCACAATTTCGTCCTGGACAGCGGCTCTACCGCGCAGCCGAAGCTGGCGGCGCGCGTCGAGGACCCCGCGTCGGGACGCGTGCTCGAGGTGCTGACGACGGAGCCGGGCGTGCAATTCTATTCGGGCAATTTCCTCGACGGGACGATCGTCGGCAAGCAGGGCCACGTCTATCGGATGGGCGACGGTTTCGCGCTGGAGCCGCAGAAGTTTCCGGACACCCCCAATCACCCCGCGTTCGGATCGGCCCGCGTCGACCCGGGCAAGCCCTATCACCACCGCATGATCTATCGCGTCTCCGTGGCGCGCTGACCGGAGCCTATCCATGACCACCGATGCCCAGATGGGCGACGCCCCGAAGCAACTGCGCAGTCGCGCCTGGTTCGACAATCCGGCGAACATCGACATGACGGCGCTCTATCTGGAGCGGTATCTCAATTTCGGCCTCAGCCTGGAGGAACTGCGCTCCGGCAAGCCGATCATCGGTATCGCGCAGACGGGCAGCGACCTGTCGCCGTGCAACCGGCACCATCTGGTGCTGGCGGAGCGGGTGCGGGAGGGTATCCGCGAGGCCGGCGGCATCGCGATCGAATTTCCGGTCCACCCGATCCAGGAGACCGGCAAGCGCCCAACCGCGGGCCTCGATCGCAACCTCGCCTATCTGGGCATCGTCGAGGTGCTGTACGGCTATCCGCTCGACGGCGTCGTGCTGACGATCGGTTGCGACAAGACCACGCCGGCCTGTCTGATGGCGGCGGCGACGGTGAACATCCCGGCGATCGCGCTGTCGGTCGGGCCGATGCTGAACGGCTGGCACAAGGGCGAGCGGACGGGCTCCGGCACGATCGTCTGGAAGGCGCGTCAGATGCTCGCCGCCGGCGAGATCGACGACGCGGAATTCATCCGCCTCGTCGCCTCCTCGGCGCCCTCGACCGGCTATTGCAACACCATGGGTACGGCGACGACGATGAACAGCCTCGCGGAGGCGCTGGGCATGTCGTTGCCGGGGTCGGCTGCGATCCCGGCCCCCTATCGCGACCGCCAGGAAGTGGCGTGGCGCACGGGCAAGCGCATCGTCGACATGGTGCACGAGGACCTGAAGCCGTCCGACATCCTGACGAAGCAGGCCTTCCACAACGCGATCCGCGTCAACTCGGCGATCGGCGGGTCGACCAACGCGCCGATCCATCTGGCCGCGCTGGCGCGTCATGTCGGCGTCGACCTGCCGCTGACCGACTGGCAGGAGCAGGGACACGACGTGCCGCTTCTCGTCAACCTGCAGCCGGCGGGCGAATATCTGGGTGAGGATTACTATCGGGCCGGCGGCGTGCCCGCGGTGGTCAGCCAGCTAATGGCGCAGGGGCTGATCCACGAGGACGCGATCACGGCCAACGGACGCACGATGGGCGACAATTGCCGCGACGCGCGGATCGAGGACGAGGCGGTGATCCGCCCGTTCGACCGGCCGTTGAAGGAGCGGGCGGGCTTCATCGTCCTGTCGGGCAATCTGTTCGACGCCGCGATCATGAAGACCAGCGTGATCTCCGAGGAATTCCGGACGCGCTACCTGTCCAACCCGGATGATCCGGGTGCGTTCGAGGGGCCGGCGGTGGTGTTCGACGGCCCGGAGGATTACCATCACCGTATCGACGATTCCGCGCTCGGCATCACGCCGCAGACGCTGATGTTCATGCGCGGCGCCGGGCCCGTCGGCTATCCGGGTGCGGCGGAGGTCGTCAACATGCGTCCGCCCGCCTATCTGATCACCGAAGGCGTCCATGCGCTGCCGTGCGTCGGCGATGGCCGCCAGTCCGGCACCAGCGGCAGCCCGTCGATCCTCAATGCCTCGCCTGAGGCGGCGGCAATGGGTGGCCTCGCGCTGCTCCGCACCGGCGACCGCGTCCGGATCGACCTCAACAAGGGCTCGGTCGACGTGCTGATCCCGGACGAGGAACTTGCTGAACGCCGCGCGGCGCTCGAGGCGGCGGGCGGCTACCCCTATCCGGCGTCGCAGACGCCCTGGCAGGAAATCCAGCGGTCCGTCGTCGGTCAGATGAACACGGGCGCGATCCTGGAGGGCGCGGAGAAGTATCAGCGCATCGCGCAGACCATGGGGCTACCGCGCGACAATCACTGACCGCCGCTCCCGACGGCGAGGCAAAAGGGGGCGTTCAGCCAACCTGGCGGGGCGCCCCTTTCATTTCAGGCGGTCACCCACGGGTTGATCGGGCTTCGAGATCGTCTATTGTCAGACATAGGAGCCGTACTGGGTCCGGCAATCTGGGAGGGCGGCTATGCGGGCACTGATCCTGGCGGGGGTGGGACTGATCGGCTTGGCCACGGGCATCGCACGGGCGCAGGACGACGTACCGCGGGTGCAGCCCGTGCAGATCGACCCAAGCCGGCCGGCCTGGGAAAACCCGGCGATCAATTATGTCGGCAAGCTGCCCGCCCGGGCCACCGGCTTCCCCTTCGAGAGCCGCGAACGGGCGATCGCTGCCGACATCGCGCGATCCGACCGCTTCATCTCCTTGAACGGCACGTGGAAGTTCGCGCTGTCGCCCGATGCGGACCGGACGCCGACCGGGTTCGAACAGCCAGCCTATGACGTCACGAGCTGGAAGACGATCAAGGTTCCGGCCGACTGGCAGGCCGAGGGGTTCGATCAGCCGCGTTACAACAATATCACCTATCCGTTTCCCGCGAACCGGCCGCTCATTCCGCACGCGGCCGATCCGGTCGGATCGTACCGACGCGACATCGACCTGCCGGCCAGCTGGTCGGGCAGCGACGTCCTGCTGTATATCGGCGCTGCCGGATCGGCCTATGACATATGGGGCAACGGCCGGAAGGTCGGCTATTCGGAAGACTCGAAGCTGCCGAGCGAGTTCGACGTCACGCGCTTCGTCCATCCGGGCCGCAACGTCATCGCCATCCAGATTCACCGCTGGTCGGACGGAAGCTATCTGGAGGATCAGGATTTCTGGCGGGTGTCGGGTATCGAGCGCGACGTCTATCTGATCGCCGCGCCCCGGACGCGGATCCGCGACGTCTTCGTGCATGCGGGCCTCGTCAATGGATATCGCGACGGGTCGCTCGCGCTCGACCTGGCGGTGACGCCGGGCGCGGCGACGTCGGCGCGCTACGTGCTGACGGATGGCGCGCACGTGGTCGCGGAGGGGCGGCAACCGGTCGCTGCGGGCGCGGCCGAACGGACGCTGACGCTGACCGGGCTGGTTGCGAACGTGAAGCCCTGGACCGCCGAGACACCCGACCTCTACACGTTGCTGGTCGAACTGTACGACGGCAAGGGCGCGCTGGTGCAGTCGACGCCGCTGCGGATCGGTTTTCGCACCGTCGCGATCATCGACGGGCGCGTCACCGTCAACGGCAAGCCGATCACGATCCGCGGCGCCAATCGCCACGAGCATGATCCGCAGACGTTCCATGTGGTCAGCCGCGAACTGATGGAGCGCGACGTCCGGCTGATGAAGCGGAACAACGTCAACGCGATCCGAACGTCGCACTATCCGAACGACCCGTATCTCTACGAACTCGCCGATCGTTACGGTCTCTATGTGATGGACGAGGCGAACGTCGAGAGTCACGCCTACATGGACTATGCGAACAGGCATCCCGACGATCGCGCGCGCTATCAGATCGGCTTCGACCCCGCGTGGAAGGATGCGCACGTCAGCCGCGTCGTCAACATGGTGGAACGCGACAAGAATCACCCGTCGATCATCTTCTGGTCGCTGGGCAACGAAGCCGGCATCGGCCCCAATTTCGAAGCGGCGGCGGCGGCGGCCAGGGTACGCGATCCGTCGCGGCTGATCAGCTATCTCGGCTGGGGGACCTGGGACGGGGTGCACGACCACCGGCCCAACTGGTTCGCCGACATCTACGCGCCGATGTACGATCCTGCGGTCAAGATGGCGGATTATGCAACGAACTGGACGTTCAAGCAGCCGATGATCCAGTGCGAATATGCGCACATGATGGGCCAGTCCGGTGGCGACCTGAAGGAATATTGGGATACGATCTATGCCCATCCGGACAAGCTGCAAGGCGGCTTCGTCTGGGACTGGGTCGATCAGTCCATGTACCGCTACACCAGGGATGGACGGCGCTATTGGGGCGACGGGGGCGAATATGGGCCGAACCCGGGCGGGGACATAGAATTCGGCGATGGCCTGTTGCAGTCGGATCGCACGCCCAACCCGCAACTGTACGAATTGCGCAAGGTCTACGCACCCGTGCAGTTCGACGGCTTCGACCCGGTGCACGGCCGCGTCACCGTGCGCAACCGCCATGATTTCCGCGACCTGTCGGGCTTCACCTTCGACTGGGCATTGGAAGAGAATGGCGTGCCGGTCGCCAAGGGCGAGCTGCCGCCGCTCACCACGCCGGCACGCGCCGCCGAGTCGATCGCGCTGCCACTCGCGGGCCATGCGTTGGCCCCGGGCGCGGAATATTTCGTGACGGTCAACGTACGCGCCAGGGAGGGCGCGGTGCCGGGGGTCGCCGGGGGAACGCTGGTCGGGTTCGAGCAGTTCGCCATACCCGGCATGGCCAGCGAGCGGCTCGTCATGCCGAGCGGCATGGTTGCCGTCACGGAGCGGGACGGTGCCTTCGTGATGGCCAGCCGGGGTGCCGAACTGCAGATCGATCGTACGACCGGCCTGATCCGCCGCTACGCGCTCGACGGACGTCCGCTGGTGACCGGAGGACAACCGCATTTCTGGCGTGCGGTGACCGACAACGACATCGGCATCGGCGTCGATCGGAAGCTGGCCGTATGGAAGGCGATGAGCGAGACGCGCACCGTGCGCGCGATCCGCGCGGCGGGCGATACGGTGACCGTCACCTACGCATTGGGCGACGGAGCGGCGACCTTTACCACTAGCTACCGCATGGCCGTCGACGGCAGCGTGGCCGTCAGCGGGCAATTGCTCCCGGGCAGGTCGGATCTGCCGCCCCCGTTCCGCGTCGGTCTCGCCTTCGCCATGCCGACCGACTTCGAGACGGTGGAATGGTACGGGCGCGGACCGCACGAAAGCTATGTCGACCGCAAGGCCAGCGCACCGATCGGGTTATGGCGCGGCCGGATCGCCGATCAGAACCACGACTTCATCCGGCCGCAGGAGACCGGCAACAAGGTCGACGTCCGCTGGATGGAAGTGTCGCGTGCTGCGGGCGCCGGCGCCATGGGGCTGCGCGTCGAGGGCGATGCGCCCCTGATGATGAACGCGCTCGCCTTCCCCTATGCCGATCTCGACCGTCACGCGCCGGGTAGCTGGAAGTCGACCGATATCGTGCCGCACGGTCAGGTCACGTTGCTCGTCGACGCGACGCAATGGGGCGTCGGCGGCGACACGCAGTGGAGCGCGGTCGGCGAGCCGCTGCCCCGCTATCGCACCAGCGCCGAGCCCACCCGCATTGTCTTTCGGCTGACGCCGTTCGCGGGAATGGGCACGACGCCCGACAAGGCGCGCGCTGCCAGCGCGACGGGCGAGGAGTGATGCGTCTCTTCCTGGTACGGACGGCGTAGCGCCGCGCGTTCGCTCGATCGGGCGATCCGTGCCAGGAGGGAAGGGCGCGTCGTCGCGCCGTTCCCTCGCGGGATCATTCGAAGAAGGGGTCGACGCTGACGTGGCGCCCGCGCAGGAACGCATCGGCGACATGGCGCAGGGGCGCGACATCGACGTCGGAAACGCCCGCCGCGACGATCTCCGCGAAGCGCGCATAGAGGCCGGGATATTCGCCATGCAGCGCGTCTTCCGCCACCGGGATCTCGCCGCCCCCAATCGACAGTTCCGATCCGCCCTTGGCGAGCGTCAGCGTGCCGGACTCGGTCTCGACGACGATGTCCCAGCTCTGCGGTCCTTCCTGGCGGAAATCGAGATCCATCGCGATCGGCACATCGGCGGTGTCGCGAAAGGCGATCCTTGCCGCGATCGGCGCCGCGCAATTCGACGGCACGTCGAGTTCCGCCTCCTCGACGAAGAACGGCCGCGGCAGGATATGCGTCGCGATCGACAGCGCGTTGATCCCGGGGTCGAAGACGCCGAAGCCACCCGGCTGCCATATCCAGGCCTGTCCGGGATGCCAGACGCGCACGTCCTCGCGCCAGGTGATCGTCACCCCGCGCAGCGTCTTGCCGGCGAGCCATGCCCGCGCGGGTTCGACGCCTGGCGCATAGCGTGAATGCCAACTGGCGAAGAGGCTGATGCCCCTGGCCTCCGCAGCAAGGCGCAGCGACTCCACCTCCGCCAGCGTCGCGCCGGGCGGCTTTTCCAGGAAGACGTGCCAGCCCTTCGCGATCGCCGTCTCGGCGATGGCGCGGCGGACCTGCGGCGGCGTGCACAGCGCGACCGCATCGACCGAAACGTCGCTGGCGGCGAGCGCGTGGATATCGGGAAAGAAGGGCAGGTCGCCTTCGGGGCCGCCATGGCGGCTGACCGTCGCGACGAGTTCGAAGTGCGGATCGGCGGCGATCGCGGGCAGATGCTGGTCGCGCGCGATCTTGCCCATGCCGACGAGTGCGAGGCGGATCGGCCCGCTCACAGCACGCGCACCGCGACCGGCGCGTCCGCGGCGACCGCCAGCGGATTGCGCAGCGGCAGCGTGAATGGCGCGGCCTCGATTTCGAAGACGTCGCCCGGCTGCGTCCGGACCTGATCGGCAAAGGACAGGGTGGCGGTCCCGAAGAAGTGCACGTGAACATCCCCCGGGCGGCGGAAGCCGGCATATTTGAAGTGGTGATGCTCCAGGTTGGAGAGCGTATGGGACATGTTGTCCTCGCCCGTCAGGAACGGCTTCTCCCACACTGTCTGGCCGTCGCGGAGGATGCGACTGGTGCCGCGGATGTCGCGGGGCACGTCGCCGATCAGCAGCTCGGCGCCCAGCGCCGCCTGGCGCAGCTTCGAATGCGCGAGCCACAGATAATTGTGACGCTCGGTGACATGGTCGCTGAATTCGTTGGCGAGCGCGACGCCGAGACGGAAGGGCGTGCCGTCATCGCCGATCAGGTAGATTCCCGCGAGTTCCGGTTCCTCGCCCCCGTCCTGCGCGAAGGACGGCGAGGTCAGCGGCTGGCCGGGGCCGACCAGCGCCAGACCATCGCCCTTGTAGAACCATTCCGGCTGCTGGCCGACCGTGCCGGCGGCCGGCTTGCCGCCCTCGACGCCCTCCAGGAACATGCGCATCGAATCGGTCGGCGTGTCGCTGGACGCCGCCGCCTTGTGCATCGCGTCGCGCCCCTCGGCGGAACCGAGGTGGGTGAGCCCGGTCCCGGCGAGCGTCAGCCGCGCCGTGTCGTCATGGTCGATCGCGGGAAGCAGGTGGCCGTCGGCAAGCGCCGCATCGAGGTCGATACGGTCATCGGTCGCCCGCGCACGGGCGGCCTCGAGAAGCGTGACGCCGTCCGCGATCGCGGCGCGGGCGAGGGCCAGCGTGCTGTCGACACCGTCGAGGAAGCGGCTGCCGTCGGCGTCCGACAGGATGACCCGACGACGGCCGTCGACGCCGCGATGCTGGAGGAGGCGGATAGAGGTCATGCCGGATCCTTGATGGCGGAAACGAAACGCGCGGCATCCGCCGCGACATCGGCGGCGGCCTTGCCGCTGCGGTAGAGGTTGGAGCCGAGCCCGAATCCGTCGGCGCCGGCGGCGCGCCAGGCCGGGATCGTCTCCGGCGAAACACCGCCGACGGCGAGCACGGCGATGTCGCGGGGCAACACCGCACGCTGCGCCTTGAGCATCGCGGGGCTGGCGCCCTCTGCGGGGAAGAGCTTCAGCGCGGTCGCGCCCGCCGCCAGCGCCGCGAAGGCCTCGCTCGGCGTGAAGTAGCCCGGCAACGAGATCAGCCCGCGCGCGGCGCTGGCACGGATCACGATCGGATCGGTGTTGGGAGAGACGATCAACGCCCCACCGGCGGCCGCGACATCGGCGACCGCGCCCTCGGTCAGTACCGTCCCCGCGCCGACCAGCGCGCGCCCGGACAGCCGGTCGGCGAGCAACCGGATGCTGTCGAGCGGTCGCGGCGAGTTGAGGGGCACCTCGATCAGCGTGATGCCCGCCTCCACCAGCGCATCGCCGATCGCGGGCGCTTCCTCGGGAGTCAGGCCGCGCAAAATCGCGACGAGGGGGCAGGCGGCGAAGGCTGCCCGGTAACGATCGGCAAGGTCGGTCATCATATCCGCTTCCAAAGAGCATGGGCGCCGGCGGCGAAGGCAGCCTGGCTGTCGATCGTTACCGTCGTGCCGCCGCAGAGGCGGATCGCGGCGGCATAGAGATCGGCGAGCGCGCCGGTCGCCAGCAGGTGCACGGTAGCGCCGGACACATCGCTGCGCGCGCCGACGTCCGCGCCGATCAGCACGCCGCTGGCGAAGGCGGCGGCGTCCTCCCCCGCGAGCGTGCCCAGCAAGACGCCGGCCCGAACCTCGAACAGGGCGGTCGCGAGATCATACGCCTTTGCGCCCCGGGCGATGCCGGCGCGAAAGGCTCCGCCATCGGCAACCGCACCGTCGAGCATGCCTGCGAGGATGCCATGCCCCTTCAGCAGCGCGAACAGTTCGCCCGTCATCGCGGTCGCGAAATCGGCGATCCGGCCGCCCTGCATGCTGATCCACTTGTTGTGCGTGCCGGGCTGCGCGAGCAGGGCATCGGCCGGAACGAGGCGGGCAGCGACCGCACCGAGCGCCTGGACCTCTTCGCCGCGCATGACGTCGCTGCGCGGTCCGGTCAGCGCGACGCCCGGGACGATCGCCACATCGCCGTCGAGCCGCAGGCAGGCCGCGGCGAGCGCATCGAGGTCCGTCGGAGCGGGGACATAGGGGGCCTCGTGCCAGCCGCGCGTCGAGCCGACCATTCCGGCCGCGATCACCGGCAGGGCGCCCCAGCGGCTGCGGAACGCGGCGATATCCCGCCGATAGCCGTCGGGCGCCATCGCCAGCACGCCGCGATCGTCGCGGATCGAATCGCGGATCGTACCGTCCGCGCCCAGCAGATAGGCGCGGCGGTTGGTCGTTCCCCAGTCGATCGCGATACAGGCGTCGCTCACCGGCGCAGATGCTCCTCTCCCTATTTGTTAGACAATATCTTTTGCTTGGCTGCCGGGTCAACCCGTTGCGTCCCCCTCCGGCCTGGGGAGGGGGACAAATGCTTATTCCGCCTTGCCGTCCACGAGCCTGGGACCCGCGGCACCGTCGCGCAGTTCGGGCGGCAGCAGGTCTGCGGGCAGGTCCTGGTAGCAGACGGGGCGGAGATAGCGGTCGATCGCCAGCGTTCCAACCGAGGTGGTGCGGCCATCAGACGTTGCAGGGAACGGGCCGCCATGCACCATCGCATGCGCGACCTCGACACCCGTCGGCCAGCCATTGGCGAGGATGCGGCCGGCCTTCCGCTCCAGGATCGGGATCAAGGGCGCGGCGGCGGCGCGGTCCTCAGCGTCCATGTGCAAGGTCGCGGTGAGCTGCCCCTCAACCGTCGCGAGCACCTTGGCGAGCGCCGCCATGTCCGCGCAACGGACGAGCAACGAAGAGGCGCCGAACACTTCGTGCCCCATCGACTCGTCGGCGAGGAACGCATCCGACGTGGTCGAGAAGAAGCGCGCCGTTTCGCGCGCCACGCCGTCGCCGGTGCGGCCGGCACCGAGTTCGTCGACCTGCGGATTGGCGGCGAGCGCCGCGGTGCCATGCGCGAACGCCTGGCGGATGCCGCCGGTCAGCATCGGTTGCGGGTCGTGTGCGGCCAGCGCCTCCTGCGCCGCGGCGACGAAGGCGTCGAGACCGGGCCCCTCCACCGCGAGCAACAGCCCCGGATTGGTGCAGAACTGCCCGGCGCCCATCGTCAGCGATCCGACGAAAGCGGTGCCAAGCGCGGCGCCGCGATCGGCGAGCGCGTGCGGCATCAGCACCACGGGGTTGATGCTCGACATCTCCGCATAGACGGGAATCGGCACGTCGCGGCTCTGCGCGATGCGGACGAGCGCCAGGCCGCCGGCGCGCGAACCGGTGAAACCGACCGCCGCGATGCGCGGGTCCGCGACCAGCGCCGCGCCGAGATCGTTGGCGGGTCCGCGCACATGGCCGAACACGCCGTCGGGCATGCCGGTGCGCTTGGCCGCCGCGCGGATAGCGTCGGCGACCATCGCGTCGGTGCCGGGGTGCGCGGGATGACCCTTCACCACCACCGGGCACCCTGCCGCCAGGGCGCTCGCGGTGTCGCCGCCGGCGGTGGAGAAGGCGAGGGGGAAGTTGGATGCGCCGAACACCGCCACCGGGCCGACGGGGATCATGCGGAGACGCAGGTCCGGGCGCGGCAACGGCTGCCGATCGGGCTGCGCGGGATCGACCCGCACACCGCGCCAGCGGCCGGCGCGTACCACTTCCGCGAACAGCTTGAGCTGGCCGACCGTACGGCCACGCTCGCCGGTCAGGCGTGCGAGCGGGAGGCCGCTTTCCTTGGCGGCGCGATCGAGCAAAGCGTCGCCGAGCGCCAAGATCTCCTCCGCGATCGCCTCCAGGAACGTGGCGCGCGCCTCCGCATCGGTGGCACGATAGGCATCGAAGGCCGCGTCCGCCGCGGCGCAGGCCGCATCGACGTCGGCGAGCGTGCTCACCGCATAGGCGGGTTCGAGCGGCTGGCCGGTTGCGGCCTCGACACCGCGGAAGCTCTGCTGGGGGTCGGCTTCACTCACGACGGTCTCCACTTCTGTCTGACTTATTTGATGGTATAGAAGCGTCTATAGGAAGGCACCCGGCGAACCACAACAACGTCGGGTCGGTGAGAGAGGAAGTTTCGATGAGCGAAGTGCGCACCGTGTGGCGGGGACATGCGACGCTGGGCGAGGGCCCGGTATGGGATGCGCGCCGCGGCTGTCTGTGGTTCGTCGATATCAAGCAGCAGCGTGTCTACCGCCTCATCGAGGGTCGGGACGTCGACCATTGGGACGCACCCGCCCAGGTTGGATGGGTGCTTCCCGCGGCCGACGGCCGCCTGCTCGCCGGGCTGCAGACCGGGATCGCGTGCTTCGATCCTGCGGACGGCAGCTTCACGCCGCTGCACGATCCCGAGCCCGATCTGCCCGGCAATCGCCTGAACGATGCCACCGTCGCGCCGGACGGTATCGTCTGGTTCGGGACGATGGACGACGGCGAGGCGCAGGTGACCGGCCGCGTCCATCGGTTCGACGGCGCGCGCGTCACCACCACCGCCATTCCCGCGGTAGCGATCACCAATGGTCCTGGCGTGAGCCCGGACGGTCGTACCCTCTACCACGTCGATACGCTGGGCGGGATCATCCATGCCGTGCCGATCGAGCCGGACGGCACAACCGGCAGTCCCCGCGAATTCGCGCGCATCGATCCGGCGCATGGCTGGCCAGACGGCGTGTCGGTCGATTCGGCCGGCAACGTCTGGCTCGGGCTATGGGGTGGCTGGGCGGCACGCTGCTACGCGCCCGACGGCAGCCTTCGTGCCGAGGTGCGGATGCCCGCGGCCAACATCACCAAGGTCGCGCTCGGCGGTCCCGACCTGATGACCGCCTATGCGACCAGCGCGAGCAAGGGGCTGAGCGAGGCCGAGCGCGCGGCGCAGCCGGAGGCCGGCAACGTCTTCGCGTTCCGCGTCGACATACCGGGACAGGCGCAGGTCCTGGCGCGGCTGGGTTGACCCTGCGATCGGGAGGGGGGCGACCGGGACGGCCGCCCGCCTCAGCCGAGTGCCAGTCGCACCCCCAGCGCCGCGACGAGCGCGAGCGGCATCGCGACCGCGCCGACGCGAAGGAAACGCCAGAACCCGACGTCCTCGCCCTCCCGCCGGATTGCCTGCAACCACAGGATCGTCGCCAGCGAACCCGTCACGGACAGGTTCGGCCCCAGGTCGACGCCGATCAGCAGCGCGTCGACGATCAGGCGCGGCGGGTGCGCCTGCGCGACCGCGGTGCTGGCGATCAGCCCGGCCGGCAGGTTGTTCATCAGGTTCGACGCGAAGGCGAGGATCGCACCCGCCCAGGCTGCCCCCTCGACCGGATGCGCACTGGCGTCGCGCAGCATCTGCGCGACGCGACCGATGACGCCGGTACGATCGAGCGCCTCGACCAGCACGAACAACCCTGCGACCAGCGGCAGCACGCCCCATGACACGTCCCGGGCCAGCGCCAGCGGCGATCGTCGCGCGATGACGGACACGAACAAGGCGGTGGCGATGCCCGCGAGCGCCGTGGGCAGGCCGAGTTCGATGTCGAGCGCGGAAACCGCCAGCAGCAGCACCGCCGTCGCGATGATCCCGGCAAGCGCGGCCTTGCCCTCGCGGCTCAGCGTCGGTGATTCGACGTCGCAGGCGCAGGCGCCCTCCAGCCGCGACCGCTCGACGAGCCGCAGCACCATATAGGTCACGCCGATCGACGCGAGCGACGGCAGCGCGAACGAGGCGAGCCACTGGCCGAGCGGTGGCATATGCCCGCCGTACAGGACGAGATTGGCGGGGTTTGAGATCGGCAGGACGAAGCTGGCCGCGTTGGCGATCAGGGCGCAGGCGAGCAGCAGCGGCAACGGATTGGCCTCCGCCCGGCGCGCCACCGCGAAGACCGCGGGCGTCAGGACGACCGCGGTCGCGTCGTTCGACATGAACGTGGTGACGACGACACCGGTCAGATAGACGAGCGTGAAGAGCCGCGGCGTCGATCCGCCCGCCCGATTGACGGCCAGCGCCGCGATCCAGTCGAAGACGCCTTGCGCGCGCGCGGCCTCGCTCAGCAGCATCATGCCGGTCAGGAAGAGATAGACGTCGAGCCCCTTGGCGATCGCGCCGCCCGCCGCCGCCACGGGGACAAGGCCGGTGACGACGAGCAGCGCCGCGCCGCCGACCGCCCAGATCCATTCCGGCCAGCGCATCGGCCGCACGATCACGCCGGCGGTAGCAAGGCCCGCGACCCCCCAGGTCGCACCCGTGGCCAGGATCACGGCTTTCCCCCGTTCCGGTTGGGGCCGAGCTGGAACCCGTCGATCCCTGCCACCGGCCATGCGCCGATGCTGTGGCAGCTATGGCCGGGGGCGACCAGCCCGAAACGCTTCGGCGTCTGGTCGGCGGGGCGGACGAGCAGGTCGATCCTGTCCTCGCCCCCGCCCGCCCGCACGCAGATCGCGTGGCGACCCGCGGGAAGGACGACGCGGGCGCGCCAGCATCCGTCGTCACCACGCGCCATCACCATGGATGCGCCGTCGTCGACCGTCAGCAGCGCCGGGGTCGCGACATCCCCGAAGACGCGCGCCACGATCTCGACCGCGCCGGGGCGCGCGACCTGGGTCGGATCGTGCGGTCGCGTCACCAGCCGCAGGTCGCAGGGCGACACGATCTGCACGTGCGGCCAGGGCGCGCCCAGACGGCGGAAGCGCCAGCTGGGCACGCGATCGTGGACGGCGACGATCGCATAGCCGTGCGCCCCGCCGTCCTCTTCGATCTGGCCCGTCGAGCGCGTCGCACCATAGATCACGGCGCCGTCGTTGAGCAGTTCGTTGTAGTGCGTGTGCCCGGTATCGACGAAGGCGACTCCCGCCGCGGCGAAGGTGCGTGCGATTTCGTCACCGTCCGCGGCAAGGTCGCAGGGGAAGGCGTGCATGAAGACCAAAGGGACCTGCCCCAGCGCCGCTGCCGTCGCCAGTTCCTCGCGCAGCCGGTTGCGATGATGCATGGTCAGGCGGAAGTCCGGGCCGCCATGTCCCGCCGACACGATGTCGAGATAGATGCAGCGGTGCGTGCCGATCGTCTCGCCTTCGGGTCGATTCTCTTCGGGTACGGCGGCTTCGTAGGCGCGCAGGTCGCCGGGTTCATAGTCATGGTCGCCGGGGATGATGCGCCACGGCAGACCGGCGGGCAGTCCGCCCAGGGTCTCGCACATCGCGGCATAGTCCGATGCCTCGCCGTGATTGGCATTGTCGCCGGGGAGGAAGACGAGATCCACCTCTCCCGCCAGATTGTCCGCAACTTCGGCGACGATGTCCGCAAGCCGCTCAAGGTTCTCCGGCGCGGCGGACTCCAGATGCAGGTCGCCGATATGCACCCAGGCGATCGACCCGGTCATCGCGCGGCTTCCTTGCGGGCGCCGGCGCAGGCGGGACGCAACGTCGCCGCAAAACCGATCCACAGCGCCAGGCTGACCAGTGCGAAGCTGCCGAGGATGAAGAAGGCCGCCTTGTAGCCTAGCAACTGCGCGAGCCACCCTCCGATCGCGGGCGACAGGCTGGCGCCGACGCCCTGGATCGTCATCACGGCGCCCTGGCCGACGTTGACGCGCCCCGTGCCGTTCAGCAGGCAGGCGACGAGGCCCGGCACCGCAACGCTCTGCAACCCCGCACCGATGCCGTCGAGCGCCTGCACCGGCCAGACGCCCCAATGTTCGATGAAGCTGCCCGCGAGCAGGCCGCGCACGGGCAAGGCGGCAAAGGAGATCAGCATCACCAGCCAATAGCCGCGACCCGCCGCCATCTTCATGGCGATCAGGCTGGTCACGATCATCACGGCCTGCGCGACGACGACGGTGGTGGCGGTGAAGGTTGCGGCATTGCCCTTGCCCGCCCCCACCACGGCGAGGCCGTAGAGCGGCAGCATCGCGCCGTTGCCGAGGTGGAAACAGGCAAGAGCGGCGGCGAGGATCAGCATCGGCTTGTTCGAGAGCAGGGTCTTGAACCCCTCCGCCTTGCCGTCGGCGGCGTCGTCCCCGTCCCCGTCGCCGTCCCCGTCGCCGTCCTCGTCCTTCTCGAGCCCGCGCGCCGCCTTGTGGTCGATGGCGCGTTCGGGAATCAGGAGTACCGACGTGATCGCGAGCACGCCGAAGGCGGCGGCGAGGTAGAAGATCGCCGGCATGCCGAACTTCCAGCCGAGATAGCCCGACAGGCCGGCGCCCACCATGTTGCCGGCGTGGTTCCACGCCTGGTTGCGGCCGTTCTGCGCGTTGAAGCCCTTTTGTCGCACGATGCCCAGCGTCATGCCCGTCACCGCCGGCCCGATCGCCGCGCCTGCGATCGCGGTGGCGACCTGGCTGACGGTGACGACGATTCCCGATTGCGACCACAGGATCAGGAATGAGGCGAGCACGGTGCAGATGCCGGTGATCACCACCACCCAGCGTTTGCGCTCGGTATGATCGATGAACGCGCCGGCGGGGACCGTCATGATCATGCCGGCGACGCCGCCTGCCGTCATGACCGTGCCGATCGGTCCGGTCTGCCAGCCGCGCTGCTGGAGGAAGACACCCAGGAACGGGCCGATACCCGCCTGCATGTCTGCCATGAAGAAGTTGAGCGCCTGAAGGAAGCCGCGCGCACGGCGTGTTTCATCCCGATCCGGCGCGGCGCCGGACCGGTCCATCGGAAGCGTCGTCGCCATCGGTCACCTTCGTGTGGAGGGGCCGCAGCAAAACTATGTTACGATGGATTGGGTCCGCGCCGGAGCGATGTGGATCAAATAATTGTATACGCCTCCGTTATGATCTTCCACCGCATGCCTCAGCCGGCGGCGGCGGTGCGCATCATCAGCAAGGTCGCGAACCGATCCAGCGGACAGGTCGCGGAACAGCCAGGTACGCGCAGCACGACGTCGTCGATGCCGGACTGGAGGTAACGCAGTGCCATGATCGGCTGGACGCGATAGCTGGTGCGCACGAACCGCGCGCCGGTGGCGGGATCGCGCAGCAGCGTCAGCACCAGGGCGCCGTCCGGCGGCACGTCGCCCGTCGCATAGTCGGGCGAAGAGAGGTCGACGCGCAAGGCTGCGGCCAAGGCGGTGACGTTGGTGTCGTGGCCGACGAACAGGTCGAGCCGCCGGTCCCCATGCGCTTCCAGCGCCGCCAGCATCGCGCGGGCCAGCGGGCCTGCCTGTTTGGCCGCCATATAGGGCGCACGCGTGAAGACATCGAAGAGCGCCGCATGCAATGCGCCGAGCCGCTTGAGTGCGGCCGCGTCGACGCGACCCCAGCCCACCTGCGCCGCGGGCATGCCCTGTACATATTGCAGCAGCAGGACCTGCGCGATGCCCGATGCGCGGCGGATGGGGCCGGTCAGCACGATGCTTCGGCCGTCCGCGCTCGCACGCACCGATGCCGCGTCGCGGGGCGTGCAGGCGACGCGCTGCGGACAGTCGAGCACGCGGTCGAGTGCGTCGAGCTCCGCCCGGTGTCGCCGCGTCAGCGCGTCCATGCCGCCGGTGTGGAGATCGATCGATGCCATGGCGGCCGCGGCATCGAAGCGGGCGTTACGGTCGCGGAGAGGCTCGAACAGCGGGTCGACGGTACCGGCCGCCTGGTGATCCACCGTCAGGCCGCAGCCGGGGGCGAAGCCCCGCGCGAAGGCGTTTGCGCTGTCGATCGTGCGCTGGCTGACGTTGCTGTGGATGCGCACGGTCGTCGGGGCCGGGCACCGGCCCGGCGTGAACAGGCCGCTGCGGTCGAGCCAGGCGCGGTCGTCCGCTCCGCGCAGCTCCAGCGCCGCGAGACCGTGCGGCGTCATCTGCTCCGCCGCGACCGGCCAGTGTGGCCAGGGCGCGCCGGTGTGCGTGTCGGCCGGAACCTCGCCATCGATCGGCGCGCGCACGCCGTGCCGCATCACCATCACGACGCGCTCCAGCAGCAGCCGGTGCGGTGTCGTCTGCGCGGCGGCCGGGGCCGTCGTCGCGGGCCGGGACAGGGCGGCTTGCGACAGCGCGGCGAGCAGCAGGAGGAACATCGTCGACAGGGCTCCGGAAAGCAGGAAAAACGGCAAGGCGGACAGGGCGCTGGCGCACCCCGTCCGCCCCTATACCTTATTACGCCTGCGTTACATCTTCATGGTCAGGCTGAACTGGAAGACGCGGCCGGTCTTGAGGAAGCCCCCATTGCGGTCGTTGGCGATATAGCGCTGCGGTTCGCCGACGGTGCTCCACAGCGCATGCTGGTCGAGCAGGTTGCGCGCGGACAGGCCGATCTCCAGCGTGTCGGTCGCCTCGAAGGCGAGGCCGGCATTCAGTTCGCCGACCGGCTGGATGTAGATGTCGGGCTGGCTGTCCTGCACCGTCGCCAGGATGCGGCTCGTCCAATTGTACCACAGGTTGGCGCGCATCGGCCCGGTCGCATAGAAGAGTTCGGCGTTGTAGACGAGGTCGGGCGCCTGGGGCAGCTGCGTGGTGCGTATGTCGGTCGCCGCGATCGTATAGGTCGCCCGGGTCCGCTGCCAGGTAACATTGCCGCCGACGCCGAATCCTCCGAGCATGCGCGACGCGACGAGATCGCCGATCGTGTAGCGGCCCGACACCTCGATCCCCGTGGCGTTGCCACGACCACCGTTGGCGGGGCGGATATAGACGATGCCGTCCAGCGTCTCGCCGACCGATCGCGTGCCGGTCGGCACCAGCACGTTGCGCAGATCCTTGTGATAGGCCGCGACCTGCAGGTAGCGGCCGACGCCCGCATAATAGTCGAAGCCGAGATCGTAGCTCCATGCCTCGACGGGTTTCAGGTTCGGATTGGGCTGGGTGATCGACAGGATCGCGTTGGTCGCCGCGTCGCGCGAAATCTGCGTCGGGCCGGCAAGCTGGTCAAAGGCGGGCCGGGCGTAGCTGGATCGGATCGCGCCGCGCACGACGAGCGCGTCGTTCGGACGCCACGTCGCGAGCAGACTGGGATCGACGTGGTGATAGGAGCGGCCCGCGTCGACGAACCGCGCCCCGTCCGCGTCGGACAGGAAGTAGCGCGCGGCGAAGCGGTTGTCCTCATAGCGGATGCCCGGCACCAGTTCGAACGTGCCGTAGCCGAGCGTCGCGGTGGCGTAGAGCGCCTTGCGCGTCTCCGTGCCGTCGAGCAGGCCCTGGCTGATCAGCGTCGGCGAGACCTTGGTCAGGTCGACATACTGGCTGACCTGCGCGTCGAGCTGGCTCCTCGACAGAACCTTGATCGGGCGCTGCGGATAATAGTCCAGGAAATCGGTCAGTACCTTGCCGAAATACTGGTTGATCGTCGGCCCCTGGACCGTGCCCGCCTGCAGCGGCGTCAGGAACCGGTAGCGGGTCGGATCCGGGGCAAGGCTGCGGCCGGTGCGATGCGAATCCTCGTACAGGCCGCCGACGCCGATGCCGCGCACCAGCCCCTCGCCGCTCCAGCCGATGCTTCCGCGCAGCGTCTTCTTCGTCTCGGCGAGATAGTCATAGCCCTGCTGGATGTAGAGCTGCGTCGGCCGGTCCAGCGAGCCGACATAGGCTGCGGCGGCGCTCGAGAGGACCGGTCGCGGCGAGCGGGGGTCGGACAGGTCGACGGTCAGCCCTTCCGTCGCGGCGCCGGTGTTGCCGGTTGCGCCGTTATAGGCGATTCCACGGAACGCCGCCTCGATGCGTTTGGGCTGGTTGAAATGACCGTCCGCATAGGCGCCCTCCAGCGCCGCGGTGAAGCCGTTCCAACGCGCCTTGCCGCCGACCTGCGCGGAGAAGAGGCCCTGATCGACATCCTCGGTGCGGAAATAGCTGGCCGGATTGATGCCGTACGGCGTGTACACGCCCGCCGCATTATACGCGGTGGTGGTGCTGCCGTTGCTGAGCGTGCGCCGCGGATTGGGGTTGGTCTGGCCTGCGGTCAGCTCGTTGCGCAGGCCGGTCTGGTTCATCGTATTGGTGTCGAGATAGCTCGCGTAGTTGACGCGCGCATAGAGGTCGACCGGCTCCGTCCGCATGTCGAACGACCCACTCGCGCCGTAGCGGCGGATACGGTTGTTGTAGAAATTCCACTGCACGCCATCCGCAGAAAGGGCGTTGCCGTTGGCGCGCGCGGTGCCGACGTTGAAAGCGGTCGTCTTGTAGTCGTTCTGGACCGCGGTCGATTCGGCGGCGTTGCTGCGCTCCTCGAAATAGCCGGCGAGATAGACGCCGAACTGGTTCGACTATCCGAAACGCTGCGCGCTGTCGATACCGACCATGCCGCCCCAGCCGCCCTGCTTGCGATCGATCGCCAGCTGTGCCCCTTGCGCGACGGTGCGCGCGCGGACGAAGCCGGTCGAGAAATCGAAGGCGGTTGGCGTGCGCAGGTCGATGTTGCCCGCGATCGAGTCGGCATCCTTGTCCGCACCCGGCGTCTTGTCGGCGACGATGGCACCGATCGCAAAAGGGGAGAAGAGGTTCAGCGAGATCGCGCGATTGCTGCCCGACGTCTGCGGCAGGCGGACGCCGTCCAGCGTATAGCTGTTGTAGCTGGCGTCGAATCCGCGGATCGTGGCGTATTGCGTTTCGCCGGTGGCGCTCTGGTTGCGACCCTGATCGCGGGAAACGGAAACGCCGGGCAGGCGGCGGGCGAGATCGGTGACGTTGGTCTGCGAATTGATCGCGACGTCGCCCGTGGTGACGATGTCGATCGTGGCGATCGCGGCCTTTTCCTCTGCGACGGCGCTGCGGTCGCGCCGGCCGTTGACGACGATGTCGGCGGTGATCGCCTCGCTGACGCTTTTCTCCCGCGCCTCTTCGGCGCGTTCGGCAGGCGATTGCACGGTTTCCTGCTGGGCCAGCGCGGCGGCGGGCAATCCGGCCAATGTCAGTGCGAGAAGCGAGGTGCAGGTGCGGCGGGCCGTGGATGCGCGGCCGGAACGCCGCAGGCAGGCCCGCGACGGAAGCGTCGAGTTCATGATGTCCCCCAAGGATGAAAAGCGATGCGGTCTCTGCCGCTGGCGACGCCCGCTAGGTCCGAATTGAGACGATTACGTTACGTTCGTATAACAAATAAATTTAATGCTTCGGCTTCAGTGCAATGCGGCTGTCGTTTCCCGTCGGGCCGGCAGACGGGGCGTGAGCTATCCGGCAGCCAGCTGCGCACGAAGGGCGCGCACCGTGGCTTGCGGCAGGGGCGGGAGCGGGGCGGCTGCCTTGCCGCGCCGAAGGCGTTCGCGGTCGCGTTCGGCGGGGTCGACGACGCGCACCCTGACGGGTGCATGTCCGCTTCCGATCCCGAGCAGCGCTGCGGCGCCGCGAGACAGGTCTATGATCTGCGCATCGCCACCCGCGAAGGGGCCGCGGTCGTTGACGCGCACGACGATCCGTGCGCCGCTGTCGAGCGCGGTTACCTCGACATAGGTGGGCAGCGGCAGCGTGCGATGCGCCGCGGTCGGCCAGCGCGGCCGGAACTTCTCGCCCAGCGCGGTGAGGTTACCCGATTCGCCACCATAAACCGTGGCATAGCCGAGCATGTCATAGGCCGGCTGGGCGGCCGGAACGTAGGTGCGACCGCGCACGATATAGGGCCGGCCGATCCGGACCGGCGTGTCGCTGACCGGCCGGTACCCGCCGGCGCAGGCGGAGAGCGCCAGAGCCATCGCGACGCCACCGATTGCGCACCTCATCGGTCGTTCCTGGCGAAGCGGCGGGGCCGGTCTGCGTGCACGGGCTTTCCTTTGATCGAACGCGGCATGCGGTAGCCGGCCGTCACGTGCTGTCAAACCATGCCCCGGCATAGGCCGCCTTCTCCCTCGACTTTCGGCGAGCGACCGTCGAAGGACGGCGGCATGGAGCGGGATGACGAGGGATCGGCGCGCGTCGGGCGGCTGCGGCTGGCGGGGTTCGCCGCCGGCGACTTCGCCTTCAACCTCTACTGGCAGAGCGCGATGCTCTACCTGCTGTTCTATTACACCGATGCGCTGGGACTGAAGGTGGAGACGGCGGCGGCAATCTATCTCGCCGCGTCGATCTGGGACGGCCTGGTCAGCTTCGCGGTCGGCGTACTCGTCGACCGGCGCGGCGCGGCGGGGGACTACCGGCGCGTGCTGATCTGGGGCGCGGTGCCGCTCGGCCTGGCGTTCTGCGCCGCCTATCTGCCGCTGCCGGTGTCGGGCGGCATGGCGGCGATCGGCATTCTGCTCGGGCACCTCGTCTTCCGCACCGCCTATGCGCTGGTGAACATTCCCTATCTCGCCATGTCGGCGCGCGTCAGCCCCCATGCCGGCGATCGCGCCTTCGTGGCAGGGCTGCGCATGCTGGCCGGCACCGCGGCGGCGGTCGTCGTCGCGCTCGGCACGGTGCCGCTGGGCGGCATGATCATGGGCGTGAAGGGCGGTCCGAAGGCATTCCTGGGCGCGGCCCTGCTCTTCGCCGCCATCGCGAGCGTGATCCTGATCCTGGTGGGCCGAACGTTCCGCGATGCGCTGGCGCGCGATGATGCCCCGCCGCCGCCCAGGGTGCCGCTCGGCCGCGCGCTTCGTGCGGTGGTGCGCAACCGGGCCTTCACCACCCTCGTCGCGGCGATGATGGCGATGATCGTCGCGACCAGCGTGCTCAACAAGTCGGTGCTCTATTATTTCAAATATGTCTTCGGCGATCAGGCCGCGGGACAGCTCGCGCTTGGCGCGATGATGGCGGTCAGCGCGGCGGCTGTGCCGGTATGGATGGCGATCGCGCGCGCCATCGGCGTGCGGCGCGTGTGGTTTGCGGCGATCCTGGTGAGCAGCCTGGGGCTGTCCCTGTTCGCGCTCGGCGACCTGCCGCGCGCGGGCGCGATGCAGCTGTTCCTGGTCGGTATGCAGGCGGCGACCGTCGGATTGCACTTCGCCTTCTGGGCGCTGCTGCCCGAGGTCATCGACCATGGCGAGCGGACCGGCGGCGTGCGGACCGAGGGCATCGTGTTCGGTCTGGCGGCGCTGCTGCAGCGGATCGCGATCGGCCTGGCGACGCTGCTGATCGGCGTTTCGTTCGGCGAGGCAGGCTATGTCGCCAATGTCGTGCAGACGCCGGCGACCCTGGCCGCGATGCGGATGACGATCGCCCTGGTACCGCTGGCGGGATTCGTCGTGTCGGGGCTTCTGATGGCGCTCGCGCCCGCAGCATCGCGGCGCCGCGCGGCATAGCCCGATCCCGCCGGGAGCGGGGGAGGGGATCCACGCCCCCGCGCATCGATGCGCGGTCGGGCGTGATCGCAGCGCGATGCCCCCCCGCCACGTCGCGGGAGGGGGGCGCATTTACCGTAGCAGGTCGAACGTGCCGTGCGCGCCCGGTGCCTGCGCGGACGGGGCGATCCATACGTCGAACGTACCCGGCTCCACCGTCGGTTGCAGGTCCTTCCCCAGGAATTCCAGCTGCTGCCGCGTCAGCGTGAAGATCACCCGCTCGCTCTTGCCCGGCGCAAGCGCCACCTTGCGGAACGCCTTCATCTCGCGGACCGGTCGCGTGATGCTCGCGACGCGGTCGCGGATATAGAGCTGCACCAGCTCCTCGCACGCTCTCGTGCCGGTGTTGGTGACGGTCGCCGCTACCTCGATGCGTCCGTCCCACGGCAAGGTGGCCGGCACGCTGGCGGCGTCGTAGCTGACCTTGCCATAGGTCAGGCCATGGCCGAACGGATACAGGGCCGCATTGGGCGCGGTCCGCCACTGCGCCTTGTACGGCTCGCGCGGGCCGTCGGGCGCGGGGCGGCCGGTCGCCTTGTGCGCATAATAATAGGGCTCCTGCCCGCTTTCATGCGGGAAGCTGAGGGGCAGGCGGCCGGACGGTCCGACCTTGCCGAACAGCACGTCGGCAATGGCATGGCCGGTCTCGGATCCCAGGAACCAGGTGACGAGGATCGCGGGCGCGTCCTTCACCGCCCCTTCGAGGGCCAGGCCACGGCCGTTCTTGAGCAGCACGACGATCGGCTTGCCGGTCTTCGCCACCGCCTCCGCCAGCGCCATCTGCGGCGCGGGCACGGTGATCGAGGTGCGCGACTGCGCCTCGCCCGACATGGTCTCGCTCTCGCCGATCGCCAGCACGACGACGTCCGCCGCCTGCGCCGCCGCGACCGCCGCCTCGATCCCGCCGGCGAGCGGCGCCTCGACGCCCGACCCCGCCGTGACGGTGATGTTGGTGGCGCCCGCCGCGCGGAGGCCGGTGGCGAGGTCGATCGCCTGGTTGTTGTCGCCATAGACGACCCAGGGGCCATTGAGATCGTGCTGGCCGCTGGCGAAGGGGCCGATCAGCGCGAGCTTGCGGCCCTTGTCCAGCGGCAGCAGGTCGCCGTCGTTCTTCAGCAGCACCATCGCCTTCTGCGCCGCCTCGCGCGACAGGGCGATCGCCGCCTTGGTCCGCGAGCGCGTCGCCTCGCGCTTCTTGTCGATGCGGCGGAAGGGATCGTCGAACAGGCCGAGCATCTGCTTGACCGCCAGCACGCGCCGCACCGACCGGTCCAGCGCCTCCTGCGGTACCGCACCTTCACGCACCAGACTGGGGAGGTGGAGCGCGTAAAGGTTCGACTGCATGCTCATGTCGACGCCGGCGAGGAAGGCGATGCGCGCCGCGTCCTTGCCGTCCTTGGCGAAGCCCGCGGCGATCATCTCCTCGTCGCCGGTATAGTCGGAGACGATGATGCCGGGGAACTTCCACTCGTCGCGCAGCACCTGCTTCATCAGCCACGGATTGCCCGTGGAGGGGATGCCGTCGATCTCGTTGAACGAGGCCATGCCGCTCATCGCGCCCGCGTCGAAACCGGCCTTGTAGGGTGGCAGATACACCTCGCGCAGCGTCCGCTCGGACAGGTCGACGATGTTATAGTCGAGGCCGCTTTCCGCCGCGCCATAGGCGGCGAAATGCTTGACGCAGGCCATCACCGCGTCGTCCGCGGCCAGGCTCTTGCCCTGGAAGCCCTTCACCCGCGCGGCGGCGAACATGTTGCCGAGCAGCACGTCCTCGCCCGCGCCCTCCATCGTGCGGCCCCAGCGCTGGTCGCGCGCGATGTCGACCATCGGGAAGAAGGTCCAGTCGATACCCGCGCCGGCCGCCTCGAACGCGGCCATGCGCGCGGTGCGCATCGCCAGATCGGGCTCGAAGCTGGCGGCTTCCGCCACGGGGACCGGGAAGATGGTGCGGTGGCCGTGAATGACGTCTGCGGCGAAGATCAGCGGGATCTTGAGCCGCGAATCGCGCATCACCGCGGCCTGCATCCGCCGCGCCATCTCCGCGCCGTTGCCGTTGAAAACGCCGGTCAATTTGCCCGCGACCGCATCGGCGATCTGGCCCTCGAAGCTCGGACCGGTCGACGGCGGGTTGAGCGCGGTGGCGATGCCGCCACCCCAGGCCGCGGCATTGAGTTGCAACTGGCCGGCCTTCTCCTCCAGCGTCATCGTCGCCAGGATCGCCTCGACCCGCTTGGACAGCGCGGCGCCGTCCGCCTGTGCCAGCAGCGCACGCGCCGGGCTGGACGCCCAGGCGACCACCGCGCCCGCGCCGAGCAGCGCCGCGCGCCGCGAGATGGTGATGTCGGTCATGCCTTGCGAAACTCCCCTCACATGCGCCGAACGCTCGAACTTTCCCGCCGCGGCGGCCATTCAGCTTTTCGCGTTGACGCTTTCCTGTAACCGGTTACACAGGCTGGGAGGCTCGCACAAGATGCGATGGGTCGGGTATAGCGCCCGGGCGAACATTTGAGGAGGGGGCGAGTCTTGGGTCAGGCATCCGCCACGATACGCGACGTGGCGCGCGAGGCTTCGGTATCGGTTGCGTCGGTATCGCGCGCGCTCAACGGGCATAGCAGCGTCCATCCGGAAACCCGCGCGCGCGTCGTCGCCGCGGCGGAGGCGCTGGGGTACGTGCCGCACGCGGGCGCACGCAGCCTGTCCCTGGCGCGCAGCCATGCGATCGGGGTGATCCTGCCCGACCTTCACGGTGAGTTCTTTTCCGAAATCGTGCGCGGCATGGACCGCGAGGTGAACGCGCGCGGCTATCATCTGCTGCTGTCGAACATGCATGCCGACGCGTCGCTGGCGGCGCAGGCGATGCGGTCGATGCGCGGGCGGGTAGACGGGTTGATCGTCATGGCGCCGCAACTGGATGCGGCCGGCCTCGATGCCGCCTTGCCGAAGGGCGTGCCGGCGGTGCTGGTCAATTCGCATGACGGGATCGGCCGCGCCTCGTTCCGCATCGACAATGGCGCGGGCATCATCGCCAGTGTCGCGCACCTTGCCGCCCTGGGGCGCCGCCGGATCGTGCATGTCGCGGGACCAGCCGGCAACATCGACGCGCGCGAACGGAGCGAGGCCTATTATGCCGCCATGGCGGCGCATGCTCCCGGTATCGCCCCGATCGTCATCGAGGGCGACTTTCATGAACAGTCGGGTGCCGACGCCGTTGCGATGCTGCGCAGCATGGATGCAACATTTGATGCGATCGTCGCGGCGAACGACATGATGGCGCTCGGCGTACTGCGGGGACTTCGCGAAGCCGGCATGGACGTGCCGGGGACGGTCGCGGTGACCGGTTTCGACGACATTCCGCTCGCCCGCTATCTGGGGCTCACCACCGTCCGCGTTCCGCTGGCGGAGATCGGCGCGCGTGCCGTCGGCCGACTGGTCGATGCCCTCGAAGGGGGCGACCTGTCTCCCGATACGCTCACCGTGGCGACGGAACTCGTCGTGCGCGGTACCACCGCTCTTTCCCCGGGTACTCCATGACCTTTATCTCTAAGCCGCTTGATCGTCGGACCCTGTTGGCGCGGACGCCCCTGGCCGCCGTCGCGGCGAGCCAGTCGCTGCCCACGCTGGCGGCGGGCCGACCCGCGCTGCCCGGATGGTTCGACGATCTGGAGCATCGCACGTTCCGCTATTTCTGGGATCTCGCCAACCGCAAGAACGGCCTGGTCCCCGATCGCTGGCCGACGCCGTCCTTCGCCAGCATCGCCGCGGTCGGTTTCGCCCTGACCGCCTATCCGATCGGCGTCGCGCGCGGCTGGATACGGCGCGAGGAAGCGCGCGACCTGACGCTGACGACGCTACGCTTCTTCGATACCGCGCCGCAGGGCGACGCGCCGGCCGGGATGAGCGGCCACAAGGGGTTCTTCTACCATTTCCTCGACATGGAAACCGGCAAGCGCTTTCGCGATACCGAGCTTTCCAGCGTCGACACGACCCTGCTCTTTCTGGGCATCCTATTCGCGGGGGCCTGGTACGACCGTGCCGATCCGGCGGAGACGGAGATCCGTACGCTGGCGCAGCGCATCACCGATCGCGCCGACTGGCCCTGGTTCACCAACGCGCGTGGCAGCGTGTCGATGGGCTGGCATCCGGGCCAGGGCTTCATCGAGCGGTCGTGGGAAGGGTATAACGAGGGGATGATGGTCTATATCGTCGGCCTCGGCAGTCGCGGCAGATCGCTCCATGACGGGGCATGGAATGCCTGGGCGAAGACCTATCCGGAATTCTGGCGTGGGCAGGGCGCGACGCGGCACCTCGCCTTCGCGCCGCTGTTCGGGCACCAGTACAGCCAGATGTGGATCGACTTTCGCGGCATCCGCGATGCCACGATGCGGCAGGCTGGCCTCGATTATTTCGAGAACAGCCGCCGCGCGACCTATGCCAACCGCGCCTATTGCATCGCCAACCCGATGGGTTGGCGCGGCTATTCCGGCGATATCTGGGGCCTGACCGCTTGCGACGGACCGGGCAATTTCGAGCTGCCGTACCGGGGCGGCAGCGCCACCTTCTACGGCTATTCGGCGCGCGGGCCGCTCGGCCAGCCCGACGGGCGCGACGATGGCACGCTGGCGCCGACCGCCGCGCTCGGCAGCCTCGCCTTCGCGCCGGAGATCGCGGTGCGGGCAGGCAATGCGCTGCGTCGCTGGCCGGGGCTGTACGGCAAATACGGATTCCTCGACAGCTTCAATCCCTCGTTCCGCTACGCGTCCGCCAAGCTGGAAACGGGGTCGGTCGACCCTGCCACCGGCTGGGTGGCGCGCGATTACCTCGGCATCGACCAGGGCGCGATCACGGGCGCTATCGCCAATGTGCGCGACGAGGGGGTGTGGCGGGTCATGCGTCGGTCGCCGACGATCCGGCGCGGGCTGCAGCGCGCGGGCTTCGCCGGCGGGTGGCTGGGATGACGATGCCCTTCCGGCGCGACCTGGTGGGCGATCGGAGCGTCCCGGCATGACCGCCTCCCACCCCAATCCGCCGATCAAGACCATCACTATCGTCGGCGGTGGCACGGCCGGCTGGATGACGGCCGCGTTGCTCTCGCGCCTGTTCCTCGGCGCCTATGAGATACGGCTGATCGAGTCGGAGGAGATCGGCACGATCGGCGTCGGCGAGGCGACGATCCCCGCGATCCGCACCTACAACGGACTTGCGGGCATCGACGAGTTCGAGATGGTCCGCGCGACGCAGGCGACGTTCAAGCTCGGCATCGAATTCCGTAACTGGCGCGCGCCCGGCCACAGCTACATCCACGGCTTCGGCAAGATCGGCCAGGACCTCTACTGGCTGCACTGCCACCAGTTCTGGCTCAAGGAACAGGCGGCGGGACGCGCCAAGCACCTCGACCATTATGCCCTCAACACGCTGGCGGCGCGGATGAATCGCTTCGCCATGCCCGATCCGTCGAATCCGTATTCGCCGGTGGCCGACCTCGACTATGCCTATCATTTCGATGCGTCGTTGTTCGCCCGCTTCCTGCGATCCCGCGCGGAACAGGCGGGTGTCCTCCGGATCGAGGGGCGGATCGTCGCTGCCAACCGGCGCGGGCAGGACGGCTTCCTGGATCATGTCGTGCTCGCCGACGGCCGTACGGTCGACGGCGACCTGTTCATCGACTGTTCGGGGATGCGCGGCCTGTTGATCGGCGGCGCGATGGGCGTCGGGTACGAGGATTGGGACCGGTGGCTGCTGTGCGACCGCGCGCTGGCCGTGCCGAGTGCGCGCGGAACGGGGCCGCTGACGCCCTATACCCGCTCGACCGCGCATGACGCAGGGTGGCAGTGGCGCATCCCCCTCCAGCATCGCACCGGCAACGGCCATGTCTATGCCAGCCGCTTCGTGTCGGACGAGGCGGCGGCGCAGACGCTGCTCGCGCATCTGGATACGCCCGCGCTGGCCGATCCGCGCCCGGTCCGCTTCCGTCCCGGCAAGCGCCTGCGCGCCTGGGAAAAGAACGTCGTCGCGCTCGGTCTCGCCGGCGGCTTCCTCGAACCGCTCGAATCGACCAGCATCCACCTGATCCAGACGGGTATCCTGCGCCTGGTTGCGCTGTTCCCGGGGCAAGGCTTCAATGCCGCCGATATCGACGAATACAATCGCCAGACCGACTTCGAATATCGGGACGTCCGCGACTTCATCATCGCCCATTACAAGGTCACCGATCGCGAGGACTCCGAATTCTGGCGCTATCTGAAGCATATGGATGTGCCAGACAGCCTGGCGGAGCGGCTCGACCTGTTCCGCGCCTCTGCCCGGTTCTTCATGCACGGCAAGGCGGAACTGTTCCGCGAGGAAAGCTGGGTGCAGGTGCTGCTGGGCCAGGGGCTCCAGGCCGCCTATGACCCGATGGTGGACATGATCCCCGACGATCAGGCGCGGGCGTTCCTCCAGGATGTCGAGGAGGTGATCGCCGACGTCGCGCAGGGACTGCCGACGCACGAGGCGTTCATCGCCCGGCACTGCCTTGCGCCTCCGCCGTCCGCCTGACGGGAATCATCAACAAACTGTGACAGTTCGGCAACAGCCGGGACGATATTGAGCGGGGCTATAGCTAGATTGTTGTAACCGGTTACGCGGGGGAGTAACCGGTTCCATACGCCCTCCGCGATCCGCGGCCGATGCCTGTCGTCGGTCTTCCGGGAGCAAAAAGGGGGCTGGTCGACCGAGAGGGGATGAAAATGGCTTCCAAGATTCAGCGCGCGTCCGTCCGTCGCGGCATTTCGGCGGCGGCGCTCGCCGCGGCACTCGTCATCGGCGCGCCGGCATTCGCCCAGGCGACCTCGACGCTGCGCGGCCATATCGAGGGCGCGGCCGCAGGGACGGCCGTCGTCATCACCGATCTGACCACGGGCCAGGTGATCAACAGCCGCACCAATGCGGCGGGCGACTATACCATTCCCGGCATCCGCCCGAGCACCTATCGCGTCGACGTGGCTGGCCAGCGGCCGGAGCAGGTCGTCGTTCCCGTCGGCCAGACGATCACGCTCGACATCGGCACGCCGGCCGCCAATGCGGAAGCCGCGACGACCGAGACGACCACCTCCGCCGATGCCGGCACGGGGTCGGGCAGCGACATCATCGTCACCGGCCGCCGCACGCAGGAGGTCCGCACCGCCGAAGTCGCGACCAACGTGTCGCAGCAGCAGATCGAGAGCCTGCCGCAGAGCGACCGCAACTTCCTGAACTTCGCCGCGCTTGCGCCGGGCGTCGCGGTGACGCCGGGTCGCGGCAACCGTCAGGTGCAGGCGGGCGGCATCAGCGCCGACAACATCAACGTCTTCGTCGACGGCCTCAGCCTCAAGAACCAGGTCAACCACGGCGGCGTCGCGGGCCAGAACTTCAGCCAGGGCAATCCCTTCCCGCAGCTCGCGGTGCAGGAATTCAAGGTCGATACGCAGAACTACAAGGCGGAATACGAGCAGGCCGGCTCCGCGATCATCACCGCGGTGACCAAGTCGGGCGGCACGTCCTTCCACGGCGACCTGTTCGGCGAATGGCAGCCCAGCTCGTTCTACGGCACCAAATATTTCGATCGTCCCGGCAACGCCAACAATCTCGATGGCTCGCGCACGCAGGGCAATTACGACCGCAAGCAATATGGCGGCGACCTGGGCGGTCCGATCATCAAGAACGTGCTGCATTTCTACGGCGCGTTCGAGGCGACCGACCAGAAGGCGCCTTCGGCCGCGGTCCTGCTCGGCAACGGCACCTCCGCCGACCCGACGCAGATCGTGCCGCAGGCGATCGTGCAGCAGTATAACGGCAGCTATCCGCAGGATTTCCACCAGAAGCTGTATTTCGGCAAGCTGACCGCCTTCGTCAGCAATGCCGATACGGTGAACTTCAGCGGTTTCTTCCGTCGCGAGAGCAATCTCGCCGACTTCGGCGGTACGTCGGTTCCGTCGCACGGCCATCTGCTGCAGTCGAAGATCGACCTGTACCAGCTCGAATGGAACCACCGCGGCGACAATTGGCTGAACGAGGCGACGGTCGCGTACAACACCGTCTTCAACGGCACACCGCGCACCAGCAGCGGGCCGGAGATCGTGCTGGGCAAGCCGGGCGCCGTGGTCGCGTCGCTGGGAACCAACGGCTTCGAGCAGGCCGACAATCAGAAGACATGGACCTTCAAGGACAATGTCACCTTCTACGGCGCGGCGCATGTCGTGAAGGCGGGCGTCAAGGTCACGCTGAACGATCTGTCGCGTGCCGAGGACAATCTCGGCAACGGGTCCTACTTTTTCCAGCCTTCGACGTTCACGACCTTCGACGCCTCGACGCCGCAGCAGGCGGCGGTTTCCGTCGTCCCTGTGCGTCCGGCGATGGCCAAGGATACGCAGATCGGCCTGTTCATCCAGGACGACTGGACCGTCAACGATCACCTGACGATCAACGCCGGCATCCGCTGGGATTACGAGACCAACGCGAAGAACGAGAAGTTCGTCACGCCCGCCGGCATCGTCACCGCGCTGCGCAACTACCAGCCGTGGCAGGCGGCGGGGATCAACCCGAACGACTATATCTCGACCGGCACCAATCGTAAGCCGTATTGGAAGGCGTTCCAGCCGCGTCTGGGCCTGTCGTACGACGTCAACGGCGATCGCGACATCGTGCTCTTCGCGGGTGCCGGTCGCTATTACGACCGCCCGCTGTTCATCGACTCGGGCATCGAGACGATCAAGGCGCTCTACCAGCGGACCATCACGCTCAGCTTCTGCGACGGCCCGGGCCAGCCGAGCTGCGCCTCGGTGCGTGCCGGCAACAACGGTGCCCTGCCGGCGACGACGCTGGCGTGGAATGCCAATTACAAGAACGTCGATGCCCTTCGCGCCGCGGCGACGGCGACCGGCGTGGGCGGCGAGGTATGGCTGCTCAACAACGACACCAAGCTGCCCTATTCGGACCAGTTCAACTTCGGCGTCCGCAAGCGCCTGGGCGCGGTCCAGACCTCGATCACCTTCAGCCACATCCGCAGCCACAACATCTTCAAATATGTGCGCGGCAATCGTCTGCCCAGCGGCCAGTACACCAGCCAGGGCGACCAGTGGATCGAGGATACCTTCCCCGCGCAGGGCATCCTGCCCGGCTATAGCGGCAAGCTGAACATCGGGTCGAATGACGGCAAGGCCTATTACACCGCGATCTACTTCACCGCGGAAAAGCCGTTCGTCACGGGTTCGACCTGGGGCTTCACCTCGACGCTGACGTTGCAGCGTGCCCGGTCGAACGTCGCGCAGGAACTGCAGGGCGACGAATTCTACAACGGTCCGCGCGTCGATGCCTATGGCATCAACTATGTCGCGGGCGTCGAGAAGTGGCGCTTCGTCGGCACCGGCATCGCCCGCGGCCCATGGGACACGAAGCTGTCGGTCACCGGCACGTTCAGCTCGGGCCCGTCGTTCGGCCAGGTCATCTTCCCGACCGTCAAGCCCGAGAACGCCAGTGCCTACGGCAATTTCGGCGGCGTGTTCTGGCCTGACCAGATTGTCGGCTATGCCTCGGTCGATGCGCGCATCTCGAAGACGTTCACCATGCCCTGGGGCCACGACCTCGAGGTCAACTTCGCGGCGTTCAACCTCTTCGACTCGGTCAATCGCACCTATTCGGCCTGGGGCGCCGGATCGGGGGTCAACCCGACCAAGCGCGAGAACGACACGCAGGGCGTGCCGCGCTCGTTCCAGGTCGGCGCGCGCTACAAGTTCTGATGCGTTTTCCGTGCTCCTGCGGACGCAGGAGCCCAGGACGGCAGGCGATGTCCTGTGTGGCTCTGGGTTCCCGCGTTCGCGGGAACACTGGAATTGGAGGGGCGGTAGCATGACCCCCAGCCTCATCCGTGTCGGCCGAAGCGAGAGCCCGGTGGTCGTCGTGGACGATGCCGTTCCCGACGTGGACGCCGTCGTCGATCTGGCCGCCGCGCTGGCGCCGTTCCCCAGCGTCGCGAGCAGCTATTATCCCGGCGTCCGCCGCGTCCTGACCGCCGCCGACGGCGCCGCGCACGACTATGCGACCGCCCTGTTGCGATCCCTCGCGCCGTTCATCGGCGGCGCGTTCGACGTCGATGGCTTCGACTGGATCGAGGGCAGCTTCTCGATCGTGACCGCCGATCCGGCCACGCTGTCGCCCGCGCAGCGCGCGCCGCACTTCGACTCGACCGATCCCGGCTATCTCGCGGTGCTCCACTATCTGTCGGACACGCCCGGGACCGGCACCGCCTTCTACCGCCAGCGATCGACCGGCATCGAGTGCGTCGACGCCGCCAACCGCGAGACGTTCGTCGCCGCCGCGCGCCGCGACAGCACGGCCCTGAGCGGCTACACCAACGCCAGCAACGCCGCGTTCGAACGGATCGGGGCGGTGGAGGGGTGGCGCAATCGCGTCGTTCTCTACCAGGGGAGCCTGCTTCATTCGGGCATCATCCCCGCCGCCATGCCGCTGAGCGCCGATCCGCGCGTCGGGCGGCTGACCGCCAACCTCTTCATCCAGGCGCATCGATGATCGCAGCCCTCCTTCTCGCCACCGCCGCGCCGGCCGCGCAGCACACCTACGCCAATCCCGTCGACATCGATTACCGCTACAATTTCGAGCAGGTGAACGAAGGCATTTCCTACCGGACGGGGGCCGATCCGGTGATCGTGCCGTTCAAGGGCGCCTACTATCTCTTCCTGACGCTGGCGGACGGTTATTGGCGCTCCACCGACCTCGTGACCTGGCACTTCGTCACGCCCAGCCGCTGGCCGGCGGAAGGGATCGTCGCCCCCGCCGTCACGTCCGACGGAAGCCGGCTGCTCATCATGCCGTCGATGACGACGCAGGGTACGATATACGGCACGTCGGATCCCGAGAGCGGCCGGATCGACTATGTCGTCCGCCGCATGCCGCCGCTGCCCGGCGCGGTGAAGTCGGGTCTGGAGGATACGATCAGGCCGGGGCAGGTTCCGCCCGGTCCATGGGACCCCGACCTGTTCCAGGACGACGACAAGCGCTGGTACCTGTACTGGAATTCTTCGAACGTCTTTCCGATCTACGGCGCGCCGGTGTCGTTCGCCGATGGTCGGATGACCTATGGCAGTCCGCGCAAATCGTTCATCCTGCTCGACCCGACGTGGCACGGCTGGGAACGCTTCGGCCAGGACCATAGCGGCACCCTGCCCGATGGCACGCCGATCACGCCGTTCATGGAAGGCGCCTGGATGACGAAGGTCGGCGGGCGCTACTATCTGCAATATGGCGCGCCCGGCACCGAATATAACGCCTATGCGACCGGTACCTATGTCGGGACGTCGCCGATGGGGCCGTTCACCTACGCCGCGTACAATCCGGTCGGCTACAAGCCCGGCGGCTTCGTCCAGGGCGCAGGCCATGGCAACACGTTCCAGGATATCCACGGCAACTGGTGGAACACCGGAACGCCATGGATCGGCTACAACTGGACGTTCGAGCGGCGGATCGGCCTGTGGCCGACCATGTTCGATGCCGATGGGCAGATGCGCGTCTCCACGCGCTTTGGCGATTTCCCGCAGCGCATGCCGACTACGCGCTTCGCCGATCCCGACTCGCTGTTCACGGGCTGGATGTTGCTGTCCTACCGCAAGGCCGCGACCGCCAGCGCAAGCGTCACCGGCCATGCGCCGGCAGACGCGACCGACGAGAACCCCCGGAGCTTCTGGCTGTCGCCGTCCAAGGCGGCCGGGACGACGCTGACGATCGACCTGGGCGCCGCGAAGACCGTGCGCGCGGTGCAGGTCAACTTCGCCGATTACAAGGCGGGCCGCTTCGGCGATGCGCCGGACATCTATACGGAATTCCGCCTCGAATCGTCGCGCGACGGACGCGATTGGCGACCGCTCGCCCGCACGACGGGGCCGCGTCGCGATCGGCCGAACGCCTATTTCGAACTGCCCGCACCCGTCACGGCGCGCTACGTGCGCTACGTCCACGGCCATATCGGCGGCGCCAATCTCGCGATCAGCGACCTCAGGGTGTTCGGCACCGCGGGCGGCGGCGCACCGTCCGCGCCCGAGCTGGTCGGCGCGACGCGCGCCGCCGATACGCGCGACGCGACGATCCGATGGCGGCGCGTACCCGGGGCGGTCGGCTACAACGTCCGCTGGGGCATCCGGCCGGACCGGCTGGCCCTGACGTACCAGGTCTTTGCGGACCGCGTCGCGACCGGCGACGCCGCGACGCTGCCGCTGCGGGCCCTCACGGTCGGGCAGCGTTATTATGTCGCGGTCGAGGCGTTCGACGAGAACGGCGTGTCGCGGTTGAGCAGGGTTCAGGCGATGTGATGCGTCGGCCGGTTACGCCGCTGGAGAAGGGGGGCTTAAAGACTCGACCGACCCCTGCTAACCCGCCGCCATGACGCCCAGGATCACCGTCACCCGCCACGGCGCGGAAGCCCAGCCGGTCGTCGTGTTCGACGATTTCGCCGATGCGGAGGCGCTGCGCGACGACGCCGGTTTCCTGTCGTTCGCGTCGATCGGCGAACATTATCCCGGCGTCCGCGCGCATGTCGCCGCGGCGATGCTGCGCCCGATGCTGGCCACCGTCGCGCCCGTCGCTGCGGACGTATTTGGGCTGCACGACCTGGACGTGGTGGACGCCTTCTACTCGCTGGTCACCACGCCGCCCGCACGCCTCGCGCCGATCCAGCGCTTGCCGCATTTCGACGAGGTGTCGCCGACACGGCTGGCGCTGCTCCACTATCTGTCGCCGGACCAACGCAGCGGTACCGCCTTCTACCGCCAGCGCAGCACGGGCTTCGAGTCCGTCGATGCGGCGCGGCTCGCCGGCTATCGCGCCGCGCTGCAGGCCGATCTGGCGCAGCATGGGCTGCCCGATCCGGCGTACATCGCGGGCGATACGCCGCTGTTCGAGCAGGTCGCGCGCCACGAAGGCCGGTTCAATCGTGCGATTCTCTATCGGTCCAATACGCTGCATTGCGCGGTCATCCCGCCCGACATGGCGCTGTCCGACGACGCGTTGGAGGGTCGGCTGACGGTGAATACCTTCCTCGACGGACGAACCATTTCGTAACGGTATGTTGCCGGAATATCACGCCCCCCCCGTGGCGCATGAATACGTATGTGGCCATGTTGGCACGAAATCCCCCTTTGTTCACAAGCGCTCGGGTTAGACCGGCCGATCGTCCTCCCATGCCAGGGGGCGAGGGCACGGTATCACTTCAAGGGGGAGGATTCTTCTCGTGGCCCGTTCCGTTTCGTCGTTTTCGCTGCGCAGCCGCTGCGCACTCCGCTCCACCACCGTCGGCCTCGGCAGCCTGTTCCTGGTAACGGGCGGCGCTGCGTTTGCGCAGGAAACCCCGAACCCGCAGTCGCCCAACGCCAACCCGCCGGCGGCCGCGACGGTCCAGGCGCCGGCTCCCGCCGCGGAACCGACCCCGAACCAGAATGCCGAGCAGGCGCAGACCCAGTCGAACGCCGTGCAGGACGAAGGTGGCCAGGACATCGTCGTCACCGGCATCCGCGCCAGCCTCGCCAGCTCCGCCAAGATCAAGCGCGACTCCGCGCTGATCGTCGACAGCGTCTCGGCCGAGGACGTCGGCAAGCTGCCCGACGTGTCGATCGCCGACAGCCTGGCGCGTCTTCCCGGCGTCACCGCGCAGCGCCTGGAAGGGCGCGACCAGCGCCTGTCGATCCGCGGCCTCGGCCCCGACTTCTCGACCACGCTGCTGAACGGCCGCGAGCAGGTGACCGTCGGTGACAACCGCGGCGTCGAATACGACCAGTATCCGTCGGAATTCTTCCGCAACGTCAACGTCTACAAGTCCGCCAATGCGTCGCTGATCGCCGCGGGCATCTCGGGCACCGTCGACCTGCGCATGCTGCGTCCGCTGGACCAGCCCGGCCGCGTGTTCGCGATCAATGCCCGTGGCCAGATGAACGGCATCGACAACCTCAACCCGGACTCGTCGCGCTACGGCTATCGTGCGTCGGCGACCTATGTCGACAAGTTCGCCAACGACACGCTCGGCATCGCGCTCGGCGTCTCGGCGACCCAGACGCCGTCGCAGGACGAGCGCTACAACGCCTGGGGCTATTCGGGCAGCGGCACCGCGGCCGATCCTTATGTGCTCGGCGGCGCCAAGCCCTATGTCCAGTCGAACGAGCTGCGCCGCTACGGTGGCGTCGCGACGATCGAATGGCAGCCGTCGGAGAATTTCCATTCGACGTTCGATGCGCTCTACTCGAAATTCAAGGAAGAGCAGCACCTGCGCGGCGTCGAATTCCCGCTGGGCTTCTCCGATCCGGTCAAGAGCGGCATCCAGACCTCGAACGGGTTTGCGACCGCGACCACCTTCAGCAACGTGTTCGCCGTCATGCGCAACGACTATAATCGTCGCGACGCGGAGAACCTGTCGCTCGGCTGGAACAACGACCTGAAGGTCACCGACCGGATCCACTTCAACGTCGATGCGAGCTGGAGCCGCGCGACCCGCACGGACTTCCTGCTCGAGACCAACGCCGGCACCGGCTATCAGAAGAGCGGGGTTCCCGATCGCGTCACCGTGACGCAGAATGCCAACGGCACGTATCGCATCGTGCCGACGCTCGACTATACCAACACCAACATCTTCAAGCTCACCGACCCGCAGGGTTGGGGCTACAACGGCACGCAGCCCGTGGTTCAGTCGGGCTTCCTCAACCGGCCGAGCTTCAAGGACGATCTGAAGTCGCTGCGTGCGAGCTTCAACGGCGAGATCGACGGCAGCGTGGTGAAGAGCTGGGAAGTCGGCGGCAACTACAGCCGTCGCGAGAAGACCAGCGCCTATTCGTCCTATTTCCTGTGCCCGACCGGCGGCGGCACGGGCTGCACCGTGGCCAGCGGCACGCCGACCAGTGCGCCGGTGCCGACCGCGGCGCTGCTCGGCACCAACGTGCCGCTCGCCTATCTCGGCATCCCCGCGATGCTGACGTGGGACCCGCTCTACGTTTATAACAACGCGCTCAACAAGGCGTTCGACGGTCGTCCGTCCTCGCTGGTCCGCGACAATGTCGTCACCGAGGACGTGTGGACTGGCTATGCGCAGATCAATCTCGACGGCGAGGTCGGCGGCAAGGCCGTCAAGGGCGCGCTGGGCGCACAGGTCGTACGCAGCCAGCAGCGTGGCACCGGACAGATCGCCAGCGTCAACAACGGCGTCGTGACGATCGCCCCGGCGAACCAGAAGGAAACCTACACCAACTTCCTGCCGAGCGCGACCTTCTCGGTCGAGCTGATACCGAGCGGCTATGTGAAGATGGGTGCATCGCAGACGATGATCCGGCCGCGTCTCGACCAGGAGCGCGTGACGCAGGACGTGTCGATCAACATCGCCAACATCGGACGCACGCAGCCCGGCCTGCTGTTCCCGGTCTTCTCGTCCAACGGCGGCAACGTCGCGCTGCGTCCCTACCAGTCGACCAACATCGATCTTTCGTTCGAAAAGTACTTTTCGGGCGGCGGCTACGTCGCGGTCGCAACCTACTTCAAGCACCTGACCGACTTCGTCGATCCGAACAACAGCTATGCCTACGACTTCTCGGGCCTGTTGCCGGCGCTGACGTCGGCCCAGCAGGCGCAGGTCATTGCGGCGAATCAGACGATCGGCACCGTCTCGGCGCCCGCGAACACGGGTCGCGGCGAGATCCTGGGTGTCGAGGGCACGATCTCGCTGCCGTTCAAGTCGATCACCAGCGCGCTTGACGGGTTCGGCATCTTCGTGACCGGCGGCTACACCGACTCCACCATCAAATATGCCAACAACCCGACCCCGATCACCCTGCCGGGCCTGTCGGACGTCACGGCTAGCGGCACGCTCTATTTCGAGAAGTGGGGCTTCCAGGCGCGGGCGAACTACCGCTACCGGTCGTCGTTCCTGGCAGAGGTCGCCGGCCTTTCGGCGAGCCCGACGTACCGGACGGCAAAGGACGAGGCGATCCTCGATGCCCAGATCGGCTACGAGTTCCAAAGCGGCTTCCTGAAGGGCTTCTCGATCCTCGCGCAGGGCAAGAACCTGACCGACCGTCCGTTCGTCACCTACCAGAACAACGATCCGCGGCAGGTCATCGATTATCAGCGCTACGGCCGCGATTACTATATCGGCATCAGCTACAAGTTCTGATCCTCTTCCTCCCCGCCTCAAGGGCTGTCGCCGCGATCCGGCGGCAGCCCTTTTTGTTTCCAATTTACGCCAGCCCCGGGCTTGTTCCGCCGGCATCGTTCCGCAAGATGCACGGACGGTACGTGCATGGCACGGTGGAGGCCGGAACCGGTCCGGCCCGACGATCGGCACAGCAGAGGATGCCATTCATGACCCTGAAGACCATCGTCATCGCAGGCGGCGGCACCGCGGGCTGGATGGCGGCCGCCGCGCTCGGCCATCTGCTGGGCGAGCACATCCACGTCCACCTGGTAGAGTCCGAGGCGATCGGCACCGTCGGCGTCGGCGAGGCGACGATCCCGCAGATCCGCCTCTTCAACCAGGCGCTGGGCCTGGACGAGGACGCGTTCCTCCGTGCGACGGGCGGCACCTTCAAGCTCGGGATCGCCTTCGACGGCTGGACGGCGCCGGGTCACAGTTACATGCACGCCTTCGGTGATGTCGGCCGTGACGTCGGACCCGTGCCGTTCCAGCATTACTGGTTGCGCGCGCAGGCCGAGGGGGTCGCGGGGCCTCTCGGCGACTATTGCATGAACGAAGTCGCGGCGTGGGCCGGCCGCATGCATCGCGGCGCGCCCCTCACCGCGCGGACGATCCCGGCGATCCCCTATGCCTTCCACTTCGACGCGAACCTCTACGCTGCCTATCTCCGGCGGTTTGCGCAGAACCGCGGCGTGTCACGGATCGAGGGGCGGATCGCCGCGGTCGAGCGCGACGGGGAAAGCGGCGACGTCACCGCCCTGGTGCTCGACGGCGGCGAGCGGGTGGCGGGGGACCTGTTCCTCGATTGCACGGGCTTCCGCGCGCTGCTGATCGAAGGTGCCTTGCAGGCGGGCTATGAAGACTGGTCGCGCTGGCTGCCCTGCGACCGCGCGGTTGCACAGCCGAGCACGGGAACGGGTGCGCCCTTGCCCTATACGCGGGCGATCGCAAGGTCGGCGGGTTGGCAGTGGCGCATCCCCCTCCAGCATCGAACCGGTAACGGACACGTCTATTGCAGCGCCTTCACCAGCGATGACGAGGCCGTGGCGGTGCTCGCCGCGAACCTGGACGGCGAGGCGACCGGCGACCCCCGGCCGCTGCGCTTCGTTACCGGACGTCGGCGCAAGGCGTGGAGCCACAATGTCGTTGCACTCGGCCTAGCCAGCGGCTTTCTCGAACCGCTTGAGTCGACCAGCATCCACCTCATCCAGGCGGCGATCGCGCGGCTCGTGAAGCTGTTGCCGGCCATGCCCGTCGCGGCCGCGCTGCGCAGCGAATACAACCGACAGACCAATTTCGAGATGGAGCGTATCCGCGATTTCCTGATCTTGCATTATTGGGCGAACGGTCGCGAAGAACCCTTCTGGCAGGCGTGCCGGACGATGGCGCTGCCGGACAGCCTGCAGGCGAAGATCGATCTGTGGCGCGAGACGGGCGTCATCACGCGCGAGCACGAGGAACTGTTCACCGAGGACGGCTGGCTGCAGGTGCTGGCAGGGCAGGGCGTGACGGCGCGGTCGCACCATCCGCTCGCCGATACGATCCCCGACGCCGATCTTGCGGAATATATGGAGACGCTGCCGCTGCTCTACCGTCGCGAGGCCGGCGCCCTTGCGACGCACGAGTCCTTCATCGCGCGCCACTGCGCGATGCGGCGCTAGATTGCGATCCGGCAAGGCTTGATCGGGGCGGTGCCGGCCCTCACTCCACCCGGCCGCCCGTCCTGGATCGGCTGTATGGGCCGCTTGGTGGGGAGAGAGGGGGCCGGCACCGCTCCCACAAGGTGCATCGGATTATAGCTAGAGCCGTCAGCTCGATCCCCGCACGACGAGACGGGGCAGCAGCAGGCTCGCCTGTGTCGGCTGATCGGCGATACGGCGCAGCAGCGTGTCGACGAGGACCTCGCCGGCCAAACGATAGTCCTGCGCCACGGTGGTCAGCGATGGCTGCGTCGTCGCGGCAGCCGGTATGTCGTCGAAGCCGACCACCGACACGTCGGCCGGCACGCGCAGGCCGGCTTCCGCCAGCGCTCGCATCGCGCCGAGCGCGATGAGGTCGGACGCGGCGAACAAGGCATCGAACGGAATGCCGCGCACCAGCAACCGCTGCATGGCATCATAGCCGCCCTGTTCCACCGACAGCGAATCCGCATGCAGGCCCGGGTCGACCGCCAATCCGGCCGCGCGGAGTGCTTGCGCCATGCCGTGATACCGATCGCGGAATTCGGGATAATGGTCGTCCGCTTGGCCGATGAAGGCGACGCGGCGGCGACCCCGGGCGATCAGATGCTCGCCGGCAGCGCGTCCGCCGGCGATATTGTCGCTTCCGATGGTCGTCGCCAGCCCGTCGGGATCCACCGCACCCCAGCGCACGAAATGCGTCCCCTGCGCGCGCAGCGCCTCGAGGCGCGCCTTGTAGACCTCGTAATCGCCGTAGCCGAGCAGGATGATCCCGTCCGCCTTGCGGCTGTCCTCATAGTCCATGTGCCAATCGGCGGAGAGATGCTGGAACGACGTCAGCAGGTCGTAGCCGCGTGCGGCGCATGTCCGCAGGATCGATCCCAGCATCGAAAGGAAGAAGGGATTGATGTACGTACCGTCGGGCAGCGGGTCCTCGAAGAACAGCAGCGCCAGCGTCATCGTCTGGCCGCGCCGCAGCGACGAGGCGTTCTTGTCGACCTTGTAATTCAATTGGTGCGCGATCGCCTCGATCCGCATCCGGGTCGCCGCGCTCACCGTGGGATCGCCACGCAACGCCCGGCTGACCGTCGGCTGGGAGACACCGGCGCGGGCGGCAATGTCGAACGACGTCGGCTTGTCGCTGGTTCCCCTGCTGCGCGTCTTCGCCGTCATTGCTGCGCAATAGACCAGCGGCAGAAAAGACGAAAGGGTCGCGTGAATACGTATGCCTTGCGCTTGGCTTGTGCGTGCCGCTTACCCAGAACGGCCCCGACGCGGGCGGCACAGGCATCGTTCCGCGCGAACCTGTGATACGACCGGGAGGGGCCTGCCATGCGCCGAAACGCGCCACGACATTTCGCCATCGCCGCCGCGCTTTGCGCCCTTGTAGCCGCGGTTGCGCCTCCTGGCGTCGCGGGGGCGCAGGCCGCCGCTTCCGACTTCCGCGCGCGGCCGCCCCAGGACGAAGTGATCTACTTCCTGCTTCCCGACCGGTTCGACAACGCCGATCCGTCCAACGACCGCGGCGGTTTGACCGGCGACCGCAGCGTGACCGGCTACGACCCGACCGCGAAGGGATGGTATCACGGCGGCGATCTGAAGGGGTTGACCCGCCGGCTCGACTATATCCAGGCGCTCGGCGCCACCGCGATCTGGGTCGGGCCGATATTCAAGAACAAGGCGGTTCAGGGCGCGCCGGGGCAACAGTCCGCGGGCTACCACGGCTACTGGATCACCGACTTCACCCAGGTCGACCCCCATCTGGGCACTAACCAGGATTTCGCCGACCTCGTCGCCGCCGCCCACGAGCGCGGCATGAAGGTCTATATGGACATAGTCGTCAACCATACCGCGGACGTGATCCAGTATCGCGAATGCGTCGGTAAGAACGAATGCCCGTATCGCAGCCGCGCCGACTATCCGTATCAGCGGCGCGGCGGCGTCACCGGCCCTGCGATCAACGCCGGCTTTACCGGCGACGAGGATGGCAGTGCGGCGAATTTCGCGAAGCTGACCAACCCCAATTATGCCTACACGCCCTTCGTTCCCGATGCGGAGAAGGCGGTGAAGGTCCCCGCGTGGCTCAACGACCCGCTTTATTACCACAATCGCGGCAACACGACGTTCCTCGACGAAAGCGCGACGATGGGCGATTTTGGCGGCCTCGACGACGTGATGACCGAAAATCCGCGCGTGGTCGCCGGGATGATCGACATCTACGGCGGCTGGATCGACCGGTTCGGCATCGACGGCTTCCGCATCGACACCGCGCGCCATGTCGAGCCGGCATTCTGGCAGAAGTTCGTGCCCGCGATGCTGGCCCGCGCAAAGGCGAAGGGAATTCCCAATTTCCACATCTTCGGCGAGGTCGCGTTCGAAACGCTCGATGTCGGACTGCTCGCCGAACATACCCGCATCGACAAGCTGCCTGGCATCCTCGACTTCGCGACCCGGCAGGCGATCCTCGAAACCGTCACCGGCAAGCAGGAAACCGGTGCCTGGGACAAGCTGACGCTGGGCGATGCTCTGTACGAGGGCGGCTATGCGACCGCGCAGACGCTGCCGACCTTCGTCAGCAACCACGATGCCGGCCGTCTCGCGACCTATGTCCGCCAGGCCCTGCCCAAGGCGGACGATGCCGAGGTGTTGAAGCGCGTCCAACTGGCGCATGCCATGCTGCTGACGCTGCGCGGCGTGCCGACGATCTATTCGGGCGACGAGCAGGGCTTCGTCGGCGATGGCAACGACCAGGATTCGCGCGAAGACATGTTCGCCAGCAAGGTCGCCTCCTACAACGACAATCGCCTGCTCGGCACCACCACCACGACCGCGACCGAACATTTCGGCCGTGACAATCCGCTGTTCCGCGAAATCGCCACGCTCTCGAAGCTGCGTACGGCGACGCCGGCGCTGATGCGGGGTTCGACCGTCCTGCGCGCTCGCCAGGACACGCCGGGTCTCATCGCCGTCTCCCGCATCGATCCCGCGACCAAGGCGGAGGTGCTGCTCGCCTTCAACAGCTCGACCGCGCCGCTGACCCGGCAGGTCCAGGTCGAAGCCGGCGCCACGTCGGCGCAGACGCTGGCCGGCGGCGGATGCGGCAGGGTGGCGGCGCCCGGCAGTCTTACCGTGACGTTGCCGCCGCTCGGCTATGCGGTGTGCGCGATGAAGGCGCCGCGATGAGCGGTATGCAGCCTCGTCAGCAACGGCCGTGGTGGCGCGGTGCGACCATTTACCAGATCTATCCGCGCAGCTTCGCCGACTCGAATGGCGATGGAATCGGGGATCTTGCGGGCATCACGGCGCATCTCGATCACGTCGCCGGCCTGGGCGTCGAGGCGATCTGGCTGTCGCCCTTCTTCCGGTCGCCGATGGCCGACTTCGGCTATGATGTCTCCGACTATTGCGACGTCGACCCGATCTTCGGCACGCTCGCGGATTTCGACGCGCTCGTCGCGCGGGCGCACGCGCTCGGCCTGAAGGTGATCATCGACCAGGTCTGGGCGCATACCAGCGACCGGCACCCCTGGTTCGAGCAAAGCCGCCAGAGCCGCGACAACCCCTATGCCGACTGGTACGTCTGGCACGATCCCCAGCCGGACGGTTCGCCCCCCAACAACTGGCAGTCGGTGTTCGGCGGCCCGGCATGGACCTGGGACGCGCGCCGGCGCCAATATTACATGCACAATTTCCTGAAGGAGCAGCCGCAGGTCAACGGGCACCACCCGGCGGTGCAACAGGCGTTCCTCGATGTCGCCCGCTTCTGGCTGGAGCGCGGCATCGATGGTTTCCGGATCGACGCGATCAACTTCATGATGTTTGATCCCGCCTTCCGCGACAATCCGCCCGCGCCCGACGACGACGGCATTCCGCGCACCCGCCCGTTCGACTATCAGCTGCATCGCTACAACCAGAGCCACGACGCGATCCCCGGGTTCCTGGAACGGATCCGGGCGCTGTTCGACAGCTACGACGCGCGCTTCACCGTCGCCGAAGTCGGTGGTGCGGACAGCGACCGCGAGATGAAGCTTTTCACCGCCGAGGGGCGGCGGCTGCACAGCGCCTATGGCTTCGATTTTCTCTACGCGCCGGCGCTGACGCCGGCGGCGGTGGCGGAGGCGGTCGCGAAATGGCCGGAAGCGGAGGGCGTCGGCTGGCCGAGCTGGGCGTTCGAGAACCACGACGCGCCGCGCGCGATCTCCCGTTGGACAGAGCCGGCCCACGCCCGCGCCTTTGCCCGAATGAAGATGCTGCTGCTGGCGTCGCTGCGCGGCAACATCTTCCTCTATTACGGCGAGGAGCTCGGCCTGACGCAGGTCGAGGTGCCGTTCGACCAGCTCCGCGATCCCGAGGCGATCGCCAACTGGCCGCGCACGCTGTCGCGCGACGGTGCGCGGACCCCGATGCCGTGGCGCGCCGAGGCACCCCATCTCGGCTTCTCGTCCGCCACGCCATGGCTGCCCGTCGGCGCCGACCATGCGGCGCTCGCGGTGGACCGGCAGGCGGAGGACCCGCATGCGCTGCTACAATGGACGCGCGACGTGCTTGCCCTGCGCAAGCGTCACCCTGCGCTGCTGACCGGCGACATCCGTGTCGTGGAGGCGGGGGAGGCGATGCTGGCGCTCGAGCGGCGCGGGGGCGGCGAGACGATGCTGTGCGTCTTCAACCTGTCGCCCGAACCCCGGCACTGGATGCCGGCGGAGCCGGATCGCTGGCACACGGTCGCCGACACAGCGACGCAGGGCTGGCATTTCGATGGATATGGCGCTTTGATCGCGCAACGTACTGGAGAGGCATGATGAATCCTTGGAAGATCGGGACCGCCGTGGCGCTGGCGCTGACGGCAACCGCGGGGTTCGCGCAGACCGATCCCAATGCGGTCGCGCAAATCCCGACGGTGGCGTTCAAGCCGGTCGCCACCGCCACGTCGCCGGATGGCCAGCTGGTGGTGTCGATCGCCTTCGACAACGACGGCCGCCCGACCTACGCCGTGACGCGCAAGGGCAAGCCGGTGCTCAACCCGGGTCGTCTCGGCATCATGTTCACCGACGCGCCTAAGATCGAGCGCAACGTCGAGCTGATCGGCCAGTCGACCAGCGCGTCCGACAGCAGCTGGACGCAGCCCTATGGCGAGTGGAAGACGATCCGTGACAATCACAAGGAACTCGCGCTCCGCTTTCGCGAGAAGACCGGCCTCAAGCGCGAGATGGACGTCACCTTCCGCATCTTCGACGACGGCATCGGCTTCCGCTACAGCTTTCCCGACCAGCCGAACCTGCATCAGGCGAACATCGCCGACGAACTGACGGAATTCGCCTTCGCGGAAGGCGGCACGGCATGGTGGAAGCCCGCCTATCAGTGGAACCGCGAGGAATATCTCTACAACAAGACCCCGCTCGACGCGGTCGGCACCGCGCAGACGGTGATGACGGTCAAGCTTGCCGACGGCACGCATGCCGCCGTGCACGAGGCGGCGCTGGTCGACTATGCCGCCATGAACCTCGCCCGGTCGGAGGGCAACACGTTCAAGGCCTCGCTGACCCCCGGCGCCGGCGCGCCGAAGGTGACGCGGATGGCGCCCTTCGCCTCGCCGTGGCGGACCGTCATACTCGCGGACGACGCGCCGGGCCTGTACATGAGCCACCTCGAGCTGAACCTAAACGAGCCCAACACGCTCGGCGACGTCAGCTGGATCAAGCCCGCCAAGTTCGTCGGCGTGTGGTGGAAAATGATCAAGGGCGAATGGACCTGGGCGACCGGCCCGCAGCACGGCGCCACCACCGCCAACGTCAAGACGTACATCGACTTCGCCGCCGCGAACAAGATTCCGGGCGTGCTGGTCGAGGGGTGGAACGTCGGCTGGGACGGCGACTGGTTCGGCAACGGCAACGACATGCAGTTCGACAAGCCGACGCCCGACTTCGATGCCGCCGAACTCTATCGCTACGCCAAGGCGAAGGGCGTGCATCTGGTCGGGCACAATGAGACCGGCGGCTCCGCGAGCCATTATGACGCGCAGCTCGACCGCGCCTTCTCCTATGCGCGCGATCACGGCATCCCGGTGGTCAAGACCGGCTATGTCACCGATGCCGGCCAGATCGAGCGCGTCGACGCCGACGGCACCCGCAAGCGCGAGTGGCACGAGGGCCAGTGGATGGTGAACCACTATCTGCGCGTCGTGCAGACGGCCGCCAAGTACAAGGTCGGCATCGACAGCCACGAGCCGGTCAAGGACACCGGCCTGCGCCGCACCTATCCGAACTGGATGAGCCGCGAGGGCGGACGGGGCATGGAATACAACAGCTGGCCCGGCAAGAATCCGCCCAACCACGAAGCGAACATGTTCTTCACCCAATGGCTGGGCGGACCGATGGACTTCACGCCGGGCGTGCTGAGCCTGACCGGCCAGGGCGGCAGCGCGCTGATGTCGACCGAGGCGAAGCAGCTCGCGCTCTACGTCGTCATCTATTCGCCGGTGCAGATGGCGGCCGACACGCCGGAAAATTATGCGAAGCACATGGACGCGTTCCAGTTCATCCGCGACGTGCCGGTCGACTGGTCGGAAACGCGCGTGCTGAACGGCGAGGTCGGCGATTACGTTACCGTCGTGCGCAAGGACAAGGCGAGCGACGACTGGTTTCTGGGGTCGATCACCAACGAGGCAGGCCGGTCGCTGACGGTGCCGCTCGATTTCCTCGACGCCGGGCGGCGCTATACCGCCGAAATCTATCGCGATGGTGACGGCGCGGATTATCGCACCGAGGCGCGTCATGCGATCGCGATCGAGAAACGGCCCGTCAAGAAGGGCGACACGCTGACGCTCGCGCTCGCCCCCGGCGGCGGTCAGGCGATCCGCTTCGTCGCCGCGGGCAAGGGGAAGCGGTGAGGCGCCATCACCGCATGCCCCTCCCGCGTGCGGGAGAATCCAGGGAAGGGTGCGGACGGCCGACGCCTTCACGGCAGGTGACCGTATGTCCAGGACGCGCCCACCCCCGGCCCCTCCCGCAAGCGGGAGGGGAGAGGGTGTGGCGATGACCGGCCCCGGCATCGCGGATATCAAATGCGGCGGCAATGCAGCGGCGCCGAGCCGCCACGCCCGCATTCCCCTCCCGCACGCGGGAGGGGTTAGAGGTGGGCGCGTCCGTGCCGTACGGCCGACGCCTTCCCGGCGGGTGACCGTATGTCCAGGACGCGCCCACCCCCGGCCCCTCCCGCAAGCGGGAGGGGAGAGGATGTGGCGATGACGGGACCGAGCGTCGCGATCGTCGGATGCGGCGGCGTCGACGGCAGAGCGGCGCCGAGCCGCCACGACCGCGTTCCCCTCCCGCTTGCGGGAGGGGTTAGGGGTGGGCGCGTTCGTGCCGTACGGCCGACGCCTTCCCGGCGGGTGACCGTATGTCCAGGACGCGCCCATCCCCGGCCCCTCCCGCAAGCGGGAGGGGAGAGGATGTGGCGATGACCGGACCGAGCATCGCGATCGTCGGTGGCGGTACCGCCGGTTGGATGGCCGCCTGCCTGATGGCGAAGGCGTGGCCCGAGGCGGCGATCACGCTCGTTGAATCCCCCGACGTCGGCATTGTCGGCGTCGGCGAGGGGTCGACGCCGCAGCTGAAAGCGCTGTTCGACACGCTCGGCATCGCCGAGGCCGACTGGATGCCGGCCGCCGACGCCACCTACAAGACCGGCATCGCGTTCGAGGGCTGGGGCGGTTTGGGGACGCGCTATTTCCACCCCTTCGCGGGCGCGGTCGATCTGCATACGCAGCCTGCCTTCCATGCGAGCGCGCTCGCCCGCCGCACAGGCGCGGACGTCCCCGCGCACCCGGACCGGTTCTTCCTCAACAGCCGCCTTGCCAACGCTCGCCGCGCGCCGGTGGCGTCGTCGAACTTTCCGTTCCCGGTCGGCTACGGCTATCATTTCGACGCGCACAAGGTGGGCGGAGTGCTGCGCGCCGAGGCGCTGCGCCGCGGCGTCCGCCACCTCAGCGCGCATGTCGCCGACGTCGTCGTCGCGGCAAACGGCGACATCGCCAGCCTGACGATCGCCGACCATGAACCGCTCGCCGCCGACATCTTCGTCGATGCCAGCGGGTTCCGCGGACTGCTGCTGCAACAGGTGCTCGGCGTGCCGTTCCGACCGTTCGCGCAGAATCTGTTCAACGACCGTGCCGTGGTGATGCCCACCCCGCGCGGCGCCGCGCTCGACGCCCATACCACCGCCACCGCGCTGTCGGCGGGCTGGGCCTGGTCGATCCCGCTGACCGCGCGTACCGGCAACGGCTATGTCTATGCCTCGGCCTATGTCTCGCCGGACGACGCCGAGACGGAACTGCGCCGTCACCTCGGCCTGCTGGACAGCCCGGTCCCTGCACGCCACCTGACGATGAAGGTCGGTCGGGTTGACCAAAGCTGGGCCGCCAACTGCCTGGCGATCGGCCTTGCGCAGGGGTTCATCGAGCCGCTGGAGGCGACCGCGCTCCACATCGTCCAGGCGACGGTCGAGGGCTTCGTCCATGCGCTTGGCGAAGGCGGCTTCACGCCGCGTCATCGCGATGCGTTCAACGCGCGCATCGCACGGCGATACGAGGGCATCCGCGACTATATCGTCGCGCATTATCGCCTGAACCGCCGTGTCGATACGCCGTACTGGCGCGACGCCGCGGCGATCGAGCAGCTTTCCGACGATCTCAAGGCGATCATGACCGCCTGGTTCACCGGCCGCGACGTCGCGGCGGTGATCGAGGCGCGCGATCTGGGTGGCTATTACGCCCCGATGTCGTGGGAAGTCCTGCTGGCCGGCTACGGCACCTTTCCCGACCGGCTTCGCCCGGTGCCGCCGGTCGTCGACCTCGCCGGCATCGACCGCCTGCTCGACGGCTGCCTGCTCAATTTCCCGCCGCATGCCGCGGCGATCGAGGACCTCGCATGACCGAAATGCCCGCCCGCCGCCCGCGCCAGAGCTGGGTGGGCCTTTGGAACATCTCCTTCGGCTTCTTCGGTATCCAGGTCGGCTTCGCGCTCCAGAACGCGAACATGAGCCGTATCTTCCAGTCGCTCGGCACCAGCCTCGACGATCTGCCGGCACTGTGGATCGCCGCGCCGCTGACCGGCCTGCTCGTCCAGCCGGTGATCGGCCATCTGAGCGACCGCACGTGGCTGGGGCGGCTTGGGCGGCGGCGGCCGTATTTCCTGGCCGGCGCGCTGCTCGCGGGGCTGGCGCTGTTCGTGATGCCGGAAAGCCCGTCGCTGCTCGTCGCGGCGATGATGCTGTGGCTGCTCGACGCCTCGCTCAACATCTCGATGGAGCCGTTTCGCGCCTTCGTCGGCGACATGCTCGACAGGGACCAGCATGCCGCCGGCTATGCGGTGCAGACCGCCTTCATCGGCGCGGGCGCGGTGTTCGGATCCATCTTCCCCTGGCTGCTCGAACGTCTCGGCATCAGTAACCAGGCAGCGGCGGGTGGCATTCCCGATACGGTGCGGCTCGCCTTCTGGTTCGGCGGTGCGGCCCTGGTGCTCGCGGTCGTGTGGACCGTGCTGACGACGCGCGAATATTCGCCGGACGAGATGGCGCGGTTTCACGGCAGCGCCGATCCGGAGGAGGGCGCGCACGTGCTGCGTGCGCTCGCCGCGCGCAGCTATGGCGCCAGCGTCGCCTGGATCGCCGCGGGTGCGGTCGTCGTTGCGGCTGTCGCCGCGTTGCGGCTCGAAAAGGAGATGTATCTGCTCGGCGGCCTGCTCGCCGCCTATGGCCTCGCCAGCATCGCGGCGGTCGCGCGCGCGAAGCGCGGGCAGACGCCGGGGCTGCTCGGCCATATCGTCGGCGACTTCGCCGGCATGCCCGTGCTGATGAAGCGGCTGGCGGTGGCGCAATTCTTCAGCTGGTCGGCGCTGTTCATCATGTGGATCAACACCACGCCGATCGTCGCGGGTCGCTTCTACGGCGCGCCCGACGCTGCCAGCCCGCTGTATCAGGAAGGCGCCAACTGGGTCGACGTGCTGTTCGCCGCCTATAACGGCATCGCCGCCGTGGCGGCGCTGACGCTGTTGCCGCTGCTGTCGCGGCGAATCGGCCAGGCGCGGACGCATATCGTCGGCCTGCTGTGCGGTGCGGCCGGCTTCGCGAGCTTCTTCTTCATCCGCGACCCGCGCTGGCTGCTGGCGAGCGAGATCGGCGTCGGCATCGCCTGGGCGTCGATCCTCGCCATGCCCTATGCGATCCTCGCGTCCAGCCTGCCGCAGCGCAAGCTCGGCATCTACATGGGCCTGTTCAACGTCTTCGTCGTCGTGCCGCAGTTGCTGGTGGCGACGGTGATGGGCTCGATCACCAAGCATTTCTTCCCGACCCAGCCGATCTGGACCCTGGTGTTCGCCGCTGGCGCCCTGCTGTTCGCGGCGGCGGCGATGACGCGGGTGGAGGCGGCGCGCCGGTAGAAGCCTGCACGGGATCTGCACGCATCGCGCGCGCGATCCCGATGGTGACTGCCGCTCGTTCTGCGCGGCCGGCTGCGATGACATGGGCATTCCGTCGTCAGGAGTGCGCATGCCCTATCCATCCCCGCCGAAACCCCTTTGGGCGAAGGCGCTCGCCGTGCTGATCGTCGCGCTCGCCGCCGATCTGCTGCTGTTCGACACGGCTCCGGGATCGGCGTTCGGCCTGCTCCTGATCCTGTGGTGCGCGGTCGTCGCGATCCTGATGCCGCCGATGCGGCGCGGTTTTTCCAGACTGCTGATCGGGATCGCGGCGCTGTTCGCGCTGGTCATGGCGATCGATCCGGGCTTCCTGGCCTGGTGTCTCTATTGGGCGGCCCTGGGCAGCGCGGTGCTGCTGCCGCGCCACCGGTTCGACGACGCCGCGCGCTGGGGGTGCCGCCTGGTCGTGCAGGCGCTGGCCGCCGTGCCAGCCCCGCTTCGCGACTTTCGGTCGGCGATGGGCAGGGGCGGGTGGCGGCTTAGCTGGTCGGTGATGATCCTGCCGATCGTCGGCGGGACGCTCTTCCTGTTGCTGTTCGGCGTCGCCAACCCCGTCATCGGCACCATGCTCGACCGGATCCAGCCGCCGGACGTCGACCGCCTCGTCGGCCATGGCGTGATGATATCGGTCGCGCTGATCGTCGCCTGGGCGTCGCTGCGACCGCGCAGCCTGCGCCGGGCGCCGTTTCCGCAATGGCAGGCCCCTCGCATCACCCTGTCGTCCGCGACTCTGGCGTCGTCGCTCGCCGTGTTCAACCTCGTCTTCGCGCTGCAGAACGGCCTCGATCTCGCCTTCCTTTGGAGCGGGGCACCGCTGCCTGCGGGCGTCACGCTGGCCGATTATGCGCATCAGGGCGCCTATACGCTGATCGTCGTCGCGCTCCTCGCCGCTGCCTTCGTGCTCCTCCTCCTGCGGCCCGGCGGTGCGCCGATCCTGCGCCCGCTCGTCCTCGTCTGGCTCGCGCAGACCCTGCTGCTCGTCGCGTCGAGCCTCTTGCGGCTCGCCGATTACGTCGCGGCCTATATGCTCACCGGCTGGCGGATCGCGGCCTTTGCGTGGATGGTGCTGGTTGCGGTCGGTATCGTGCTGATCGCCTGGCGCTGGATCGCGGGCCGGTCCGCGCTTTGGCTGGTCAATGCCAATGCGATGGCGGCGCTCGCGGTGCTGGCGCTGGCCAGCACTGTCGACTCGGGCGCGATCGCCGCGACCTGGAACGTGCGCCACGCCCGGACCGCCGCCCAGATCGACCTTGCCTATCTGCGCCGGCTCGGCCCGTCCGCCCTGTTGTCGCTGGCGGCGCTCGAACGTCGCGCCGGCGGACCGGTGTTGCGCGGCCGCGCTCGCGCCCTGCGCATCGCCGCGCAGATCCGGCTTGAGAGCGATCAGCGCGACTGGCGATCCTGGACGATACTTGGCGCGTACCGATCGGCCGCCATCGGTGCCGCAACCGCTGCGGACCGGCGCTGGTACGCCCGCCAGGCCAAGAATGCGGAGATGCGTTGACGCGGAGCGAGCCAGCGATGATCCCTAATGCCATGCCACGCACCATCCTGGTCGTCGACGACGACCCGCACATCCGCCAATTGCTCGTCTTCGCCCTCGGCAAGGCGGGGTTGGACACCGTCGAGGCGGCGGATGGCGAGGCGGCGCTCGCTTCGGTGATGGCCCGCGCGCCCGACCTCATCGTGCTCGACATCAACATGCCGCGCCTCGACGGGCTGGAGGTGTGTCGTCGGCTGCGCGCCGCGCCGGCGCCGCAAGGGGAGGTGCCGGTGCTGTTCCTGTCGAGCCGCGACGACGAGATCGACCGTATCCTCGGCATCGAGCTCGGCGCGGACGATTATGTCGTCAAGCCGTTTTCCCCGCGCGAAGTCGTGGCACGGGTGATGGCGATCCTGCGCCGCACCGAGGCGCGCGCGCCGGACACCGGCGCTGCGGCCAGCGCGATCCGCCAGGGGCACCTCTCGCTCGACCTCGAGGGCTGGCGCGCGGAATGGGAGGGGCGCGAGGTGCCGCTCACCGTCAGTGAATTCTCGATCCTGCGCACGCTCGCGGCGATGCCGGCGAAGGTGTTCGGACGCGATGCGATCATCGATCGGCTGCATGGCCCGGGCTTCGCGATCACCGATCGCACGATCGACAGCCATATCCGCAATCTGCGCGCGAAGTTCGCCCGGGTTGGCGGTGGGGACGTGATCGAGACCCGACCGGGGATCGGCTATCGCCTCGGCGCCTGTTCGGGTGGCGCCGGCGGATGATCGCGGCCGCGAAGGACTGGCTGAAGCAGCGCTGGCCCCGGCTCCGCCTGCGCACGATCCTGTTCGCGACGCTGTTCTTCGTCGCCGCGCTGCCGGGGTTCGGCGCCATCTTCCTGCGCGTCTACGAGAACAGTCTGGTGCGGCAGACCGAGGCGGAGCTCGTCGCACAGGGCGCCGCGCTCGCGGCCGCTGCTGCGGTCGACTGGCCGGCCGCCGCCGGTGGCGCCGGGGCGGGAGGGGCGCGGCCCGCCGTTCCGCGCGCGACGCCGCAGACCCCCCGTCCGGCCGAACCGGCGGAGGTCGATCTGAGCACCACCGCGATCCTGCCGGAGCGTCCGGCACCCGCCGTGGCGCCGCCACCGTCCGCCGATGCGCGCGCGGCGGCAGCACGCATCGCGCCCGTGATCGACAAGACCGGATCGACGACCATGGCCAATATCATCCTGCTCGATCGAGACGGCCGTCTCGTCGCGGGGCGGGGGCCTGCCGGCAGCTACGCGGCGCTGCCCGAGGTCGCCGCCGCCCTCGCGGGAACGCCGCGCACCATCTTGCGCCGCAATGGCGCCTATCGCGCCGTCTATCGGTTCGAGTGGCTGTCGCGGGCCGCGGCGATCCGTGTGCATCATGCGCGGCCGGTGATCGTCAACGGCCGCGTGGTCGGCGTCCTGTTGCTGTCGCGGTCGGCACGCGCGCTGTTCAAGGGGATCTACGACGATCGCGGCAAGATCGTCCTGGGCATCCTCGTCATCCTGGGCCTGCTCGTCGTGCTCAGTGGCATCATCTCGCGCGGCATCACGCGGCCGATCGAGCGGCTCGGCGCGGCGACGCGTGCGGTCGCCAGCGGCAGGGGCGCGATACCCGACGTGCCACCCACGGCCGCGATCGAGATCCAGGGCCTCTACGCCGATTTTGCGACGATGGCCGCGGCGATCGACCGCCGATCGCGCTACCTGCGCGACATGGCCTATGCGATGAGCCACGAATTCAAGACGCCGCTGGCGGGCATCCGGGGCGCGATCGAACTGCTGCACGACCATCGCGCGACCATGACCGAGTCGGACCGCGGCCGCTTCCTCGGCAATATCGATGCGGATGCGGGGCGGCTGGCGCAGCTCGTCACCCGGCTGCTCGACCTCGCGCGTGCCGACATGGCGCAGGCTGCCCCGTCGGCCAGCACGTCGCTGGAGCCGGTTGTCGCGCGGGTCGCCGATGCGCAACCGAGGCTCGAGACGCGTGTGCACGTGCCCGCCAGCCTGCCGCTCGTCGCGGTACCGCCGGCGGCGCTGGAGACCGTATTCTCCACGCTGCTGGAGAACAGTCGCCTTGCCGGGGCGCGGCGGGCCACGCTGGTCGCGAGCGACGACGGCGGATACGTCCAAGTGCTGGTGGCAGACGATGGGCCCGGTATCGCACAGGCGGATCGCGTCCGCTTGTTCGAACCGTTTTTCACGACGCGTCGCGCTGCCGGGGGGACGGGCCTTGGCCTCACCATCGCTCGCTCGCTGCTCGACGCGCATGGCGCGACCATTGCCCTCGCCGAAGGCGACGCGACGGTCTTCGTGGTGCGCCTGCCCGTCACACGCTGACGGTGAATGATCCGAACGCCGGGCCGGAAGGCGGGATCACACCGCCTCCGACCGGGACCGCCGCAGCGCCGGAACGGCAAGCCACACGCCGGACAGCAGGAAGTAAAAGGCGCCGAAGCCGACATAGGGCACCAGGGTCAGCAGCGTCACCGGATCGGGACCGCCCGCCGCCTTGATCGAGATGACCCCTGCGATCATCGATTGCGCGCCGCTGAGGATCATCGGCCACTGACCGCCGATCGTCGACCAGCGACGGAGCGCCGCCACAAGCTGGAAGAGGCCCGAAAGCGCGGCCCAGACCCCGAACACGATCAGCGCCTGGTTCAAACCCCCACGCAGGGCGATCGCAAGGCCGACCGCCGCGGCGGCACTGACCAGGGTGTTGAACCGCTGCGACGGATTTTGCGCCAGCCCGCCGTGGCGGCGCGCATCGACGACATTCGCCGCGGCATCCCATAGCGGATAGCCGACCAGCAGCGCCGCGGCCGCGCCGGACGCGCCAGCAGCGGTGACGGCGCAGGCGGCGCCGATCCATGCGGCGGAGAAGCCGAACCGGGCGAAATAATAGCGCATCAGCCAGGGCGATTGCGGGCGCGCTTCAGCCGACTGCCGATCAAGGACGAGACTGGACATCGAAACCTCCTTCACCAAAAGAATGACAACAACCTACTAGTAGGTAGATAAGGCACGTGTCAAGAGACTTTGTCCGAACTCGACACTTTTTCGTGATCGTCAGTCGAGCAGGCGTTCGACAGCCGATTGCGCGATCGCGGGGAAGCGCGCGGGATCGTCGAAGGCGCGCGCCACCAGCATGGCGCCATAGATCGTCGACAGCAGCGCCTCCGCCTCCGCTTCCGGCGGCGCGTCGAGCCGCATCGTCCCCTGCCGTTCACCCTGAGCGAGCACCTCGGCCAGCCACGCGGTCAGATCGTGGAAATGTCCGCGCACGGCGCCTGCAACCGCGTCGGGCAGGCTGGGCAGTTCCGCGGCGAGCACCGCCGCGAGGCAGAAGGGCGCCGACCGATCGGCGATGCAGGTCGCCCAGCGGCCGACGTAAGCCGACAGCCGGTCGACCGCGTCTCCGGAGGCCTGGTCCGGCGCATTGGTCTGCGCACGGATCGCCGCGCGGGCCGCCTCGACCACGGCGACCACCAGGTCGGCCTTGGCGGGAAAGTGATGATGAATGCTCGCCTTGCGGATCCCGATCTCCGCCGCGAGATCGGCATAGCTGAAGCCGTTGTAACCGACCCGCATGATCTGGCCGGCGGCGCTTTCGATCAATCGGTCCGCGGTGTCGCTCATCGTTCCTGCCTAGCCTGTGCTAGGCAGCTAGGGGCGCGCCGACGGCGGGGCAAGGCCGTCGCGGAGTCTGGCGTTTGATCCACGTGCGTGGAAGCGGCCCCCACCTCCGCCCGGCCGCCCACTCAGCGTATCCTGGATGGGCGGCCGGGCGGGGGGTGAGGGCTGCTACCGCGCCGATCCGGCTTTGCTGGATCGCACACTTGCGATGCGCCGTTCAGTCACGGCGGGGCCAGAGGCGGAGGCACCCCACGGCGAAGGCGGCGATCACCACGTAGCAGAACAGCGACAGCGAGAAGGCGAGGCGGAGGCCGATCGCATCCGCTATCCGGCCCGTCAGCACGGGCACCACCGCGCCGCCCACCACCGCCATGCATAGGGCCATCGACGCATAGGGCGCCGCCGTCGCCTCGTCGGGCAGGGAAAGCGCGAAGATCGTCGGGTACATGATCGCGTTGCACAGGCCGACCGCCAGCAGGGCCGCCGCTCCGGTCGCGCCTTGCGCACCCATTGCGATCGCGACCAGTATCACCGCGCCGCACGCGGTGCCGGCCAGCGCCCGTGGCGGCGCGATCCGCACGAAGGCGGCGGCGCCGACGAAACGGCCGATCATCGCCCCCGCCCAATAGAGGCTGACCAGTCGCCCGGCTGTAACCAGCGGCACGCCCAGCACGTCGCTGCGGACCAGATAATTGGCGAGCAGCGATCCGATCGTCACCTCCGCGCCGACATAGGCGAACATCGCCAGGCTGCCCGCGAGCAGGCGTGGTGCGCGCAACAGCGACAGCATCCGCGTCACCGGTACGCGGCGGGGCGGCGTGACGCCGTCGAGCAGCGTCCGCGCGCGAAAGAAGGCGATCGCCAGTATCGCCAGCCCGGCCGCGGATGCGAGAAAAGGCAGTGCCAGGGCCAGCCAGCCCGACGGCACCGCCGTTGCGTCGCCGAGCAGGAAGGAGGCGCCGAGCAGCGGCGCCAATACCGTCCCGAGCGAGTTGAATCCCTGCACCAGGGGCAGACGCGACATTGCGCGCGGCCCGTCCTCGACGACGACGAAGACGATGCCCCCCGCCAGTTGCAGGAACGTCACGCCTGCGGACAGCGTCAGCAGCGCGACGAGCACGAGCGGATAGCTGCCCGCGGCCGCGGCGCCCGCCAGCCCCGCACAGCCGCATGCCATCACCGAGAGCCCCAGCGACAGGCCGCGCATGTAACCGATCGCGACGATCCAGGCGGTGATCGGCAGCGCAAACAGGAGGTAGCTGGAATGGAACGCCAGCTGGACCAGCGACGCCTGGAAATAGTCGAGCCCCATCAGCAGCTTCAGCCGCGGTACCAGCAGGCTGATCAGTGATATGATGAAGCCGCCCATGAAATAGTTGCCCAGCGACAGGCGGAACATGCGGCGCGCGCGCAATTCGTGAGAGAGGCGGGAGCCGGGAGAGGCGGGGGTTTCGCGAAACACCGTGGCGACCTTATCGGCGTCGAGGCCGGGGGCAACGGCGGTTGTGCATATCTCCGCCACTGTGACTTGGGTGCACCACCAGCCTTTAAAATCGCCCCGGGGCAGACCGGGCGCGACCCCCGCCCGCGCCGAAAGCCGGCCTTGCCGTAGGAGCAATGTGATTCATGAAATCAACGTGAAATTCGCGAGAACGCGTCGTCATCGATCTGTCATTGGACCGACCCGACTCAGTCATAAGGCGCCTCGGGACAGCCGAATTGGCCTGCTAAGGGGACTCTGACGTGAACACTATCCAATCGCGCCTGCTCGCGGGTGCCGCGCTGCTCGCCATGTCCGGCGTGGCGCAGGCGGAGACGAAGCCTGCGGCGGCGCCTGCCGCTGTCGCCCAGGATACGACGGCATCGGCCGCCACGGCGACGGACGCACAGGACAGCGGCGGATCGCAGCTGGGCGATATCGTCGTCACCGCGACCCGCCGCGAGACCAACCTGCAGAAGACCCCGATCTCGATCAGCGTGCTCAACACGCAGGGTCTGCAGGACCGTCACGTCCTCAGCCTGTTCAATCTTGCCGACGGCACGATCCCTTCGCTGCGCGTCGCGACGTTCGAGGCGCGCCAGTCGGCGCTGACGATCGGCATCCGCGGCATCGTTCCCTACGACCAGAACCAGACCGCGCGCGACGGTGGCGTCGGCGTGTATCTCGACGGCGTGGCACTGGGTAAGACCCAGGGCCTCAACGCCGCGCTGTTCGACATCGAGCGGATCGAGGTCCTCAAGGGCCCGCAGGGCACGCTGTTCGGTCGCAACACCGAAGGCGGCGCGCTGTCGCTCGTGTCGCGCGCCCCGTCCGGCGAATTCGGTGGCCGCATGACCGCGGGCGTCGGCAACTACGGCAGCCGCAACGCGGACGTGCACGTCGACCTGCCCGCCTTCTACGGCGTCGCGCTGAAGCTGGACGGCGTGTATCAGCATCAGGATCCGACCGTGAAGGATCCGCTCACCGGATCGACCGGCTGGAACTATTACGATCGCAAGGGCGGCCGCGTCGCCGCACGCTGGAAGCCCGTCGACGGTCTGACCGCAGACTTCGCCTATGATTATGCGAAGGACGACAATACGCCGCAGTTCAGCCAGTTGGTCAATTACAACCCCAATGGCTACACCGTGGGCGCGTTCAACGGCACGACGCTGGTCCTGCCGGGTACGACCACCGCGTGCGGCGGCACCATCGCTGCCGGCAGCACCAAGCCGATCTGTATCGCGCCCAAGGCGCCGTTGGTCGGCATCCACCCCGATCGTCAGAAGGTCGCCGACGTCGGCGTGCCGCAGCAGCCCAGCGTCGACATCACGCACGGCTTCTCCTCGAACCTGAAGTACACGCTTGCGCCTGAAATCGAGCTGCGCTCGATCACCGCGTGGCGCGGCGTCAGCACCGACCAGTGGGACAATTCGGGTGGTCCGGAGCGGAGCAGCTTCGCGCCGAGCTCGAACTTCAGCCGCTACAGCCTGTCCTACCTGCGCCAGCACCAGTTCAGCCAGGAATTCCAGGCCGTCGGCAGCGTGCCGCAGCTCGACTATGTTCTCGGCGCCTATTATTTCACCGAGCACGCCACCGAATATGCCGCGACCCCGCTAAGCAACCTGTGGAACGCGGACGGCACGAGCTACACCATCCGCAGCCCAATCTTCCCGGGCACGATCAACTCGGGCGGCAACTCGGGCTATCAGCAGTTCGATCCGGCCTGTAACAACCTGCTGTCCACGGCGGCGAACAACCCGCTGGCGCTGCAGTTCACCAATAGCTGCCAGTTCATCACCCGCGCCAGCGAAGCCTATGACCACAACTATTCGCTGTTCGGCAACCTGACCTTCACCCCGGCCGCGCTCAACGACGTGCTGCACGTCACGCTCGGCGGTCGCTGGACCAAGGACAAGCGCCGCGGCCAGCTCTATGTGATCAACAACAACTATATCGCGGGCGTTTTCCAGCCCAACTTCGTCCCGTTCACCTTCAGCAACAGCATCAGCCGGTTCGATCCGATGATCAACGTCGCGTTCGACGCGACGCCCGACATCCATCTCTACGCCAAATATGCGACCGGCTTCCGGGCCGGCGGCGCGAACGACCGTTCGCTCCAGTTCAACGCCTTCGGTCCCGAAGCAGTGAAGTCGTATGAAATCGGCTCCAAGATGGACTTCTGGAACCACAAGGCGCGTCTGAACCTGGCCGGCTACATCATGGACCGGACCAACACGCAGTTCGACTTCGACTATTTCGACACGAACGGATCCAGCCCGACCAACGGCAGCCACATCGAACAGACGATCAACGCCGGCAACAGCAAGATCCGCGGCGTCGAGGCGGACCTGACCGTCGCGCCGGTGCAGGGGCTGACGCTGACCGGCTCCTACGCCTACACCTACTGGCGCGCTCCGTCGGCCGTGAACCCGCTGACCCCGGGCGCGCCGCCGCAGCAGCTGTACATCGTCTACACGCCGCGCAACGCCGCGTCGGGCGCGATCGACTATAACGTGCCGATCGGCAATGGCGACGCGACCGTGCGGTTCCACCTCGACGGCAATTACGCGAGCAGCCAGTACAGCTTCCAGCTCGAGCCGACGAAGACCGATGCCAGCTTCATCATGAACGGTCGCGTCGCGCTGGCCGACATCGCGGTGTCGGATCACAACAAGGTCACGTTCGCCTTCTGGGTACGCAACCTGCTGGACACGACGTACATCTACCGTCGCTCGGCCGCCAATTCGTCGCCCGTGTACAATTATGGCGCCAACGGCCAGCTGATCTCGACCAGCTACGGCGGCATTCTGGGCGATTACGCCAACTTCAATCCGCCGCGGACCTGGGGCGTGGAAGCGACCGTTCGCTTCTGATCTTCTTCCGTCCGATCCGATTGCGCGCGCCCGGTCCTCCGCCATGGAGGGCCGGGCGCTTCGCTTAGGGCCTGACTCGCGTGTTTGGATCGGACGCTAACGGGCCTTGGGCAGTGGCAGGACGAGCGCCGCGGCGAGGCCGGGACCCGCATCGTCCAGCGTCAGCGTCCCCCGGTGCAGGCGCGCGATCGCATCGACCAGCGGCAGGCCGAGGCCATGGCCCTCGGTGGTGCGACTGGCTTCGAGCCGGCCGAACCGGCGCAGGGCCAGCGGCACGTCCGTCGCGGCAATCCCGGGTCCGCGATCGACGACTTCCAGTATCGCCGCGCCGTGGCGGTACGTCGCCACGATCGAGACTGGCGTTCCGGTCGGCGTGTGGCGCAGCGCATTCTCGACGAGATTGACCAGGGCCTGCGTCAGCAGGCGATCGTCGCCTTCGACGAACAGGGGGGTGTCGGCGCGTATCGTCAGGGGATGGCCGCCTTCGTCCGCGACCGCCGCCATACCCTCGCCGACCTTGTGGGCCAGCTGCGCCAGGTCGACGCGGGCGAAGCCGGCGCGCCGGTCGCTGCCCTCGATCTCCGTGATCCGCAACGTCGCCGCGAACATGGCGAGCAGGTCGTCGCATTGCGCCAGCGCGCCATGCAGGTCCTCTCTTATCGCCTCGGTCGGCGCACGCGCGGCGATCAGCGTCAGGCGCGAGTGCAGGCGGGCCAGTGGCAGGCGCAGATCGTGGGCGATGTCGTGACTGACCCCCGCAATCCCTTCCATCAGCGTCGCGATGCGATCGAGCATGCGGTTGAAGCTCATCGCCTGCGCGGCGAAGGCGCCGTCGGCAGGATTGACGGGGACGCGCGCGCGCAGATCGCCGTCGATGATCGCCTCCGCCGTCTCCCGGACGCGCGCGATGCGCCGTTCGATCAGGAAGGCGAACAGGATGGTGCCGCCCAGCACGACCAGCACAATCGCGCCGAATCCGACGATGGCGTTGCGCAGGCGCAGGCGCGCAAAATCGTCGACGGGCTCGGTCTCCGCGACGACAGTGAGCACGAGGCCGCCGCCGAGGTCGCGGACCAGGGCCCGTCCCTCGGACAGGCCGGCGATCCCGTCGCGATGGCGCAGGGTCGAGAACCCCGGCGGCAGGTTGCGGCCGAGCGCCACGTTCCCGCCAAGCCGCCGACCGGTGGCATCCCTCAGCTCCAGGCCGATATCGCCGGTGTCGCGGGTGCGGCTGAGCCGGTCGATCCGCGCCAGCAGCTCGCGCGCGTCGCCGGGGCGAAGACCGTCGTCGAGTTCGTCGCTGACGGTGACGATCCGCCGATCGATCAACCGCACGATCGCCGCGCGCGACGCCGAATAGGTCGCGACGCCCGTCGCCAGCACCGTCGCGAGGAAGAGGGCGAGAAAGGCCGCGGTCAGCGTCCGCAGCGATCCCCGGCCCACTATCCGCATGCGCCGGCCGTCCTGTTTCGCGTCGCAATCACCCGCGAAGCATATAGCCCAATCCGCGCTTCGTCACGATCGGGTCGTCGCCGCCGTCCGCGGTCAGCTTGCGGCGCAGCATGCGCACCTGCGCATCGACGATGTTGGTCGCCGGCTCGAAATCATAGCCCCAGACGCGTTCGAGCAGCATCGCCCGGGTGAGGATCATGTTGGGCTGACGCGCAAGTTCGGTCAGCAGGCCGAGTTCCAGCTTCGTCAGGTCGAGCGGAACGTCGGCCCGCCAGGCGCGCAGCTGCGTCGGACTGACGGTGATGTCGCCCGCACGGAGCGTGTCGCCGTTCCTCTCCGTCCATCCGCGCGCGCGCGCCAGGGCCTTGAGCCGGGCGTCCAGCTCCGGGGCCGGAGTCGGCTTGACGACATAATCATCCGCGCCCGCTTCGAGGCCCTCCACCTTTTCCACCGATCGTCCCAATGCGCTCAGCATCAGGACGGGCAGCGTCGCACCGCTTTCGCGCAGCCGCTGCAGCACCGCGGTGCCTTCCATCTGCGGCAGCATGCGGTCCAGGATCACCGCATCGAAGCTTTCGCGCGCCACCGCTTCCAGGGCGGCGACGCCGTTCGTGGCGATCGTCACGCGATGCTCGAGCGCGCGCAATTCCTGCGCGAGCGTGTCGGCATAAGCGGCATCGTCTTCGACCAGTAAGAGGTCCATCGCATCGGTCCGTCGCTTCGTCAGCTACGCGCTCTAGAACGTGCCCGGTTCGGGAGAAAGTCCGCGCCGCCGACATGACGCTTTTGACACGATGGCGACAGGATATCGGCGTCAGCGCGCCGCCAGCACGACGCGGGTTTCCTCCGGTCCGAGCGGGATGGTATAGCCGCCACGCTCGACGACGCCCCTGTCCGGCGCAAAGCTTCGCGTACCCGCGGTGGTCGCTGTGACGAACATGCGGGCGCTCGGCGTTCCAGCGTCCGCGCGGTCGAGCGTCAGCACGATGCTTCGCGTGGCGGGCATGTACTCCGCCCGGGCGATCTTGCCCGCCTCGAGCGTGATCCACTGGCCGGCGGGTGCCACGAACAGCCGGGATCGCGCGCCGTCCCTGGGCGCGATGGAGATCACCCCCCGCGCCGTACGGACCTCACCGCCGAAGCCGAGCCAGCCGAACGTCGGGTCGTCGACCAGATACGTCGCCGCCGCATAGGCGTGGCCGAAGAACCCCATGCCGTAATCGCCGCTATAGGGGTCCCAGCGCATCATGTCCGGCCAGCTGTGAAATCCGGCTGACGAGGCGCCATCCCGGCCCATGTTCGTGACCGCGCCCATCATGCCGCCATAGGCGACCCGCAGCATGTAGAGGTCGTCCGGCGCGGCCCGATAGGCGTCGAACAGCGGCACTGCGTTCAATGCCGATCCGTAATGATGGATCTGGCGCTCGATCCGCGGATATTTGCCCCCGTACAGGAAGTCCCAATAGCGGCGCGCATTGCCGTTATAGCCCCAGTGCGGAACGGTGGGGTCGTAACCCAGGATCACCTCGCGCGTTGCGTCCGCCTGCGGCTGGAAGCCGAAATAGCGCATCCAGGCATAGACTTCGGGCTGGCCGGTCGAATCCCAGGCCATCTCGGATCCGAACGGATATTTCAGGCTGCGCCAATGGTCCGCGCGCTTGCGCATCAGCGCTTCCATGTCCGCTGCCTGGCGCGTCCAGCCCTCCCGCTGCAGGTCCTTGAGGATGTCGACGAAGACGTCGCCCTCCATCAGGCCGAATTCGGTATAATAGGGCGCATCGCGCATCATGGCGACGACGGTCTGATACGCATGGTCGAGATACCATGGCCAGGCGTGACGCGTCACCAGCCCGGGATGGTTGCGCGCCGTGCGATACAGAACCCAATGGCCGATCGCGACATGGGGGTAATTATAGGCCCGGCCGAGATCGGCGGCATCCTTGGGCTTCCACGAGGTCCAGCTTTGCCAGAGCTTCCGATCGCCCGCATACAGCGCGGGAAACGTGGCGGGATCGTAATAGAACAGGCTCTTCTTCACGGCGCCGGCGTGGGGACCGTCCGCGATCTGGAGGTTGCCGACGACGGTGCCGTCGATCAGGCGTTCCAGCTTCGCGAGCTCGGCGGCGTCGGGGTTGTCGAGCTGCTTCATCGCCGCGGCGACCCAGCTGCCGCCGCCACCCTCGTCGCTCATTCCCGCGATCCATACGCGCGGCTCGACGTCGACGATCCGCTTGGCGTCGTCGTCCCACGTCAGGATCGCGGGCGAGCGGCCGAAGGGATCGTTCTTGCCCTCATACCATTGCCGCGTCGTCGCGAAGCGACCGAGGTCTGCCATCGTTTGGGCCAAAGGCTTGGTGACATAATAGCTGATCGTCTGCGCCTGACCGTCGGCATAGGTCAGCGTCAGGCGTGCCCGTCCCCATTGCCGGCCATGAACGGCAAGGCGGGTCCATCCCCTGACGCCCTCGGCACGCGCAACGGTGAGGGCACCCGCCGGCCAGCTGTCGATGCGCGCGACCGGCGAGGGCGCCTTGACGAACAGGCTCGCGGGGCTGTCCATCGGCACCACATAGCCTGGAATACCGATCGCGACCGGCCGGCCCGCGGTCGCCAGCGCCGCCTCGATACCCCGGATCGAAGGCGAGGGCATCAGGCGCAACCCCACGGTCATCGCTTCGCCGGGTGCAAGCGTGCGGGCGGTGGGCGTGTTCCATTGTTCGCCCGCGGTCTTCCACTCGCGCTCGGCATAGGCAGCGGAATGGACGGTCCAATCGTAGAAGCCTTCGGCGGTCTGCGCGCGCGCGCTCTTGTCGGTGAACGAGGTTGCGCCGTCCTTGTCATGGGGCGTGCGCAGCGGGACATAGGCTTCCAGCGGGGTGCCGCGCTCGGGCAGGACCAGCAGTGCAGGCCCCCTGCCGTTGAGCCGGGTGACCTGCAGATAGCCGGCGTCGCGGCCGATATAGGGGTCAACGAAGCTCGCCTGTGCGTGCGCCTGGTCCAGCGTGCGGTCCGAGATGATATTGTCGAAGACCATCGGCAGGCCGAGCACGCCGATCTCCAGCGGCGCGGCGCCGGTGTTGCGGATCGTGAAGGTCAAAGCGAGCTGTCCCGCCGCATCGCGCCACCGCCGCTCGACCGCCACCGGCGGGTCGTCGCCGAGGCTTGCGCTGATATCCGCCGCCGCGATCGTCCGGCCGCTGACCGGCAGTATGCGGATCGGTTGCCGGTGCGCGGCGGAGTCCAGGTCGCGCCACGCGCCGCCCGGATGGCGCACGCGCAGGTGGATGTCGCCAAGGTGATTATAGCCGTCGCCCGCGCGTTCCGCCTCGCGGCCGGTCGGCACGAAGCTGAACGCGGGCTCGTTGGCGGGGGAGAGGCGGGCGAGGGTCTGCGTGTCGCGGCGCAACGCGACGCGGAAAGACCCCACCCTGTACTCGCGTGTCGCGACGGGCGACGGCGCGACGGGGCGTTTCGTCTCCTCCGCGCCCGCACCGATCGCAATCGTACCCGGCATCAGCAGCAGCAGCGAGAACAGGCGGGTCGGGTGCATCGGAAAGCGACCTCTCGATCAGAAGAGGCCGGGGTTCCCTCCACGATCCTGTCGTGACGGGAAGAAACCCCGGCCTGGGTTTGCGACGACGTGTATCCGGATCAGAACTTCACGGTAGCCCCGGCGAAGAGGCGCCGGCCGATCACGTCGTAGACGCCGGGATAGGTGTTGCCGTTGCCGAACACCGTTAGCAGATTGGTGTCGATCGCCGGCGGGTTCCTGTCGAACAGGTTGGTGGCGCCAATGCGTAGCGACAGGTTCTCGCTGACGGTGAACGCCGCGGTCAGATCGAAATAATGATAGGGTTTGATCCGCGCATCGATCGGATCGGGGCTGCCATTCAGGAATTCGTTGCTCGACGTGCTCGAGAGCGCCGTCGGTCCGATATAGCGCCATGCCAGCGACAAGCTGGTGCTGCGATCGGGGCTCCATGTCAGGCGCGCGTTGTGACGCCATTCCGGCTGCGGCTGGCCGCAGCTGAAGCCGTACAGACCCGTGCAGTCGAACGTACCGCCGCCGGGCAGCGGCTGCTGCACCGTCTGGAACAGCCAGGTGCCGACCAGTTCGGCGTTGAGCTTGCCGAAGCGCCCCAGGCCGAGGTTGAGATTGGCGCCGAAATCGAGACCCGATGTGAGGAGGTAGCCGGTGTTCAGCGTCGTCGACACGACATAGCCGTTCGTGCCGAAGATCGTGCCGGTGATCGGATCGCGGTGGAACAGGCTGCAATAATAGGGGCTACCGGTCTTGATGCACTGGTTGATGATCGTGTTGGTATCGATGCTGCCGATGTAATCCTTCACCTTGATGCGATAATAGTCGACCGACAGCGAGAGCGTCCGGCCGCCATTGGGCGCCAGGACGATGCCGCCGGTCAGCGTATCGGCCGTTTCCGGCTTGACCGCGACGTTGCCGCCGAACTGGCCGCTGCACTGACCGGCCGGACAGTCGATGATCAGCTTGTTGTTGTATTGTGCCGCGGTGACGCCGGAAAGTTGGCATGCCGCGAGCGATGCCCGAAGGTCCGCCGTGCCCGCACAGGGATCGGCGGCGCTGACGTTGCCGACGCTCAGCGGGGCGAACAGCTCGGTGACGTTGGGCGCGCGCAAGGCATGGTTGAGGCTGGCACGCAGGCGCAGCGGTTCGACAAGTTGCCAGTTGAGCTCGCCCTTGTACGTGAACGCGTTGTAGGAAGAGCCGCGACCCGTCGAGTCCTGATGGTTCTTGTAGGCCGAATAGCGGAAGCCGCCGTTGACGGTCAGCGCCCGGAACGCCGGCTTGTCCTGGATCAGCGGTAGCTCGATCTCGCCGAACGCTTCGTTGACGGAGATGATGCCGTCCGAATCCTGCGTGCCGTTCGCCTTCGCCTGGGCGTCGCCCTGGAAGAGCAGGGTCTCGCGGCGATGTTCGCCACCGATGACGATGCCCACGCCGTCGCGCGCCCAGGGACTGATGATGCCGAGCTTGCCGAGGTCGCCCGTCACCGATCCGTTGATGACGTTCAGCGCGGTGCGGGCCATGGTGCGCGTCGGCGCATAGAGATAGGCGGCTTGCTGCGCGGTCAGGCCGCCAGCCTGGAAGACATTGATCGGAATGCAGTTCGGGTCGGAACCGTTGAGCACCGACTGGCAGGTGACCCCGCCCTTGCCGTCGGAGACGGCGTAGAGCGCCTTGTTGGCCTTATCCACGTTGACGTCGTTGAGATATTGTTCGTCGAGGTCGGCCTTGGTCCGCAGAACGCTGACGTCGTAGCTGAATCCGCTGCCCAGGTCGCCGCGGACGCCGACCATGTAGCGATAATATTCGTGCTGCAGATTGTCGCGGCGCGGCAGCGTGCCGTTGCCGCCGAGGCGGTAGCCGATGAACGCATTCTGCGTCGCGCCGGTGCCGGCCGCGGTGCCGCACAGCATCTGCTGCTGGCTCGCGCTCATCAGCGGGTTGTTGCACGGGATGGTGAAGACGCTGCCCTGGAACAGGGCCGAGGGCGCGACCTGCGAGAAGGTGCGGTCCCGCATGTACATGAAGCTGCCGTAGACTTCGGCGGCATCCACGACCTTGGCGTGCAGGAACGCTCCGCCGGTGACGCGATCGTCGACGCGCTGGAAGTAGTTCAGCGGCGCATAGTTATAGGCGTAGACCGACCCGACATAGGGCACCCATGTCTTGGTGCTGTCGATGTTGTTGGTCAGTCGCTGCGCCTGATAGGGGCCGCCGAGCGGCACGAAGGTGCCATAGGGCGTGTTGCTCGATCCGCCGCAGGCGAAGCTCGCGCCCGTCGTGTTGAGAGCGCAGGCGGAGACATCCCGCGTCGCCTGAAGGACGGGATCGGTATGGCGATAGCCGCCGTAGACGGTGATGTTCAGCCGGCCATCGAAGAAATCCTTGCCGAACGCGCCGTTGATATCCTGCTTCGCCGCATCGAACGTGTGGCGGGGCGGCGTCTGGTAGCCGCGGGTCGAGACGATCGAGCGGACGAAGTCGTTGTCGTTGGTGTGATCCGCGACGCTCGACTGCGCGTCGAGCCGGATGCCGTTCATCCTGTCGCGGAGGATGAAATTGACGACGCCCGACAAGGCGTCCGACCCGTAGACGGCGGAGGCGCCGCCGGTCGATACGTCGACGCGCTCGATCAGCGCGGACGGCACGAAGTTGATGTCCGTCGCCTGGGTGGGCAGCATGCGCTGGCCGTTGATCAGCGTCAGCACGCGGTTCGACCCGAGGTTGCGCAGGTTGATCTGCGCCGTGCCGCTCGCGCCGTTGGAGATATTCTCGTTATCGTCGGCGGTGAACTGCGGCAGCCGGTTGAGCGCGGTCTCGATGTTCGTCGTGCCCTGGAGCGCCAGTTCCTGCGACGACACCGTGGTCAGGGGGCTGTTGCTGAGCAGTTCGGGACGGCGGATGCGCGTGCCGGTGACGATGATCTCGTCCGGCGCTTTTTCCGCCTGCTGCGCGTCGGCCGCATCGGCGGAGTCGGGCGGTGGAGCGGCGGTCTGTGCCGACGCCGCATGCGTGGTCATCAACCCCGTTGCCAGCGCAATCAATGCCGCCGATCGCCGCAGATAAATGCCGTATGTCATGTCTCTTCTGCCCCTTTGAGAAATTTTGTTGCTTTTCTCCCGTTGGCGCATATCAAGTACATTATACGGTATCTGGTCAATAGGTTTGTGGTTGACGGCGTGACCAGAGCCTTCACAGTATACGAAATTCCTGGGGGAAGGATGATGGCGACACGTCGGTCGGTGCTGGGGGGGATCGCGGGATCGATCGCGGTGGCGCCTGGCCACGCGACAGGAGCGGCCGGCCTTTCGTCCGCCGCGTCCGGGGTGGCACGGCCGCTGCCGCTCGCGGCGGTTCGCCTGCGTCCCTCCGACTATGACACCGCGATATCGGTCAACCGCGCCTATCTGCTCCGGCTGCAGCCCGATCGCCTGTTGCACAATTTCCGACTCTATGCCGGCCTTACGCCGAAGGGCGCGATCTATGGCGGGTGGGAGAGCGATACGATCGCGGGCCATACGCTGGGCCACTATCTCTCCGCGCTCGTGCTGATGTGGCAGCAAACGGGCGACGCGGAGATGCGGCGCCGGGCCGATTACATCGTCGGCGAACTCGCGCTGTGCCAGGCGAAGCGGGGGACGGGCTACGTCGGCGGCCTCGGCCGCAAGCGCAAGGACGGCACCATCGTCGACGGCGAGGAGATCTTCCCGGAACTGATGAAGGGGGACATCCGCTCGGGCGGCTTCGACCTGAACGGCTCCTGGTCGCCGCTCTATACGGTGCACAAGCTGTTCGCCGGTCTGCTCGACGTCCATGGCGGCTGGGGCAATGCCCAGGCGCTGCACGTCGCCGAGGGGCTGGCGGGGTATTTCGCGCGTGTCTTCGAAGCGCTGTCGCCGGATCAGGTGCAGACGGTGCTGGGCTGCGAATATGGCGGCCTCAACGAAAGCTATGCGGAGCTCTACGCCCGCACGCGCGAGCCCCGCTGGCTGCGGATGGCGAACACGCTGTACGACACGCGCGTGCTCGACCCGCTGGCACAGGGCGAGGACAGGCTCGCGAATCTGCATGCCAACACGCAGGTCCCCAAGTTGATCGGCCTCGCGCGGATCCACGAGGTGTCGGGTGGCGCGCCGGACAAGGCGCGCGCCGCGCGCGTCTTCTGGGAAGCCGTGACGCGGCACCACAGCTACGTGATCGGCGGCAACGCCGACCGCGAGTATTTCAGCGAACCGGATTCGATCGCGCAGCACGTCACCGAGCAGACGTGCGAGCATTGCAACAGCTACAATATGCTCAAGCTGACGCGCCACCTCTGGTCGTGGCAACCCGACGGCGCGCTGTTCGACTATTACGAGCGCGCGCACCTCAACCATGTGATGAGCGCGCAGGACCCGGCGACGGGCGGCTTCACCTACATGACCCCGCTGATGAGCGCGGCGCCGCGCGACTATTCGACGACGGCGGACGATGCGTTCTGGTGCTGCGTCGGCACGGGGATGGAGGCGCATGCCAAGCACGGCGACAGCATCTTCGCGGAAGGGGATGACGGCACCTTTTACGTCAATCTCTATATCCCGGCCGACGCGTACTGGTCGGCGCGCGTGGCGACGGTCGGCCTTGCCACGCGATATCCCTTTGAGGGGATGGCGACGCTCAGCTTCGCGAAGCTTCGCCGCGGTCGGTTCCCGGTCGCGCTGCGTGTGCCCGGCTGGGCGGCGGGCAGGGCGGTCGTGACCGTCAACGGGGCGGCGGCGACGCCGGTGATGGCGCGCGGCTATGCCGTGGTGACGCGCAACTGGCAGGCGGGCGACCGGATCGCGATCACGCTGCCGCTCGACCTAAGGCTGGAAGCGACTCCGGGCGACGACAGCATGGTGGCGGTGGTCCGGGGCCCGATGGTGCTTGCCGCCGATCTGGGGCCGGTGACGTCCGAATGGACCAAGCCGGATCCCGCGCTCGTAGGGACGGACCTGCTCGGCGGCTTCAGCGCCACGGATGCCGCGGCCGGGTCCTATGCCACCTACGGCGTCATGCGGCCGGGCGATCTGCCGTTTGTTCCCTTCTATCGCCAGTATCGCCGTCGCAGCGCGGTCTATTTTAAGCGGTTCTCCGACAGTGCCTGGGCGAAGGAAGAGGCCGCGTACATCGCGGATCAGGCGCGACTGAAGGACATCGCCGCACGCTCCGTCGATGTGATGCATCTGGGCGAGATGCAGCCGGAGCGCGACCACAAGCTGACCAGCGAAATCTCTTATCCCGTCACCTATCGCGGGCGGCAAGGACGCGACGCGCGGTCCGGCGGCTTCATCGGCTTTGAAATGGCGACGCGGTCCGGGCCGCTGATCCTGCAGGCGACCTATTGGGGCGGCGAGCGCGCGCGCGACTTCGATATCCTGGTCGATAACGTCAAGGTCGCCACGCAGCATCTCGACAATGACGCGCCAGGCAAGTTCTTCGACGTCGACTATCCGCTGCCTGAGGCGCTGACGCGCGGCAAGGCGAAGATCGCCGTCCGCATCGTGCCGCACGACCGCAGCAGCGCGGGGCCGATCTTCGGCATGCGCCTCTACACCGCGAAGCCCGGCACAGTGGCATGAGCGAGGCGACCGGAAAGGACGACGTCCATCTCGACCTCGATACGTTGCGGGTCCTGGCGCAGGACAGGTTGCGCGCGGTCGGGCTCGCGCCCGATCATGCGGTGGCGGTCGCGGAGACGATGGTGGCGGGCGAGCGCGACGGCTGCGCCAGCCACGGCATCTACCGCCTGCTCGTGGCGGCGAACAGCGTCGCCCGTGGCGTCGTCGTGCCCGACGCGGTGCCCGTGGTGACCGAGCCCGCCCGCGCCGTGGCCCGGGTCGACGGCGGTGGCGGATTCGCGCAGCTTGCCTTTGCGCGCGGGCTGCCCCTGCTGATCGAAAAGGCGCGCGCCAACGGCATTGCGGCGCTGGCGCTCAACAATGTCGTCCACTTCGCCGCGCTATGGCCGGAGGTCGAGGCGCTCGCTGAGCAGGGCATCGTTGCGCTCGCCTTCACGCCGAGTCACGCCTGGGTCGCGCCTGAGGGGGGTACGAAGCCGGTGTTTGGCACCAATCCCGTGGCATTCGGCTGGCCGCGGCCCGGCGGCATGCCCTTCGTGTTCGATTTCGCGACGAGCGTCGTGGCGCGCGGCGAGATCGAGTTGCACCGGCGCGCGGGGCGCCCGGTTCCCGACGACTGGGGCTATGACGCGCAGGGCCGTCCGACGACGGATGCCGAACAGGTGCTGGCGGGCGCGATGCGGACGTTCGGCGGGCACAAGGGCTCTGCGCTGGCGGCGATGGTCGAACTGATCGCGGGACCGCTGATCGGCGACCTGACGAGCGCCGAATCGCTTGCCGCCGATGCGGCACGCGGCGGGTCGCCGATCGGCGGCGAACTGATCGTCGCGATCGACCCGGCCGGTTTCCTCGGCGACGCGGTCGCCACGCACCTTGCACGGGCGGAGGCCATGTTCGCGGCGATCGAGGCGCAGGGCGCGCGCCTGCCCGGCAGCCGCCGCCATGCCGCGCGGCGGCACAGTCTGGCGCATGGCGTCACGCTATCGCGGGCGCTCTATGACGATATCCTGAGGATCGCGGCATGAGCCTGTTGCTTGCCGCTTTGATGCTTGCGACGCCCGCCGGGGCATCGGCCGCGGACGCACGTTTGAAGGCGCTCTACACCGACGAATATGCCTGGCGTAAGCATATGCTGGCGGCGGGCGACGCCAATCCGGGCGGCAATGCGCGGCGCCTGCCCGACGTCGGGCCGGCCGCGCAGGCGCAAAAGCTGGCGCGCTGGACGCGCACCGCCGCCGCGCTGGCCGCCATCAGGCCCGCGACCCTGTCCGACGCGGGACGTGCCGACTATCTGGTCTACAAGGGGCAGATCGATGCCCTGCTCGCCGAGCAGCGTTTCCGCGACTATGAAAAGCCGCTCAATGCGGACACCAGCTTTTGGGGCGACGTTGCCGACGCATCGCGCGGCGATTTCGTGCGCGAGCAGGACTATCGCGATTACGTCGCGATGCTGCGGGAGATACCCCGCTATTTCGATCAGCAGATCGTCAACATGCGGGCGGGCCTCGCCCGTGGGTTCACCGCGCCGCAGGTGACGCTGAAGGGGCGCGATATCGGCGTCGCCCAAGTGGCCGAGGCACGCACCGCCGAAGACTCGCTGTTCTATGCGCCTTTCGTCAGGATGCCCGCGACGATCCCTGCCGCCACCCAAAGCGCGCTGCGCGCGCAAGCTGCGGCGGCGATCCGCGAGGCGGTGGTGCCGGCGCATGCGCGCCTGCTCGCCTTCCTGCGCGCGGAATACATCCCGGGCGCGCGGCGCACCATCGCCGCCTACGATCTCCCGGACGGCAAGGCCTATTATCAGTCCAAGGTCGCGGAATACACGACGCAGGGGCAGACACCGGACGCGATCCACCGGATCGGCCTTGCCGAAGTCGCCAAGCTGCGCGGACGGATGCAGGACGTCATGAACCGCGTCGGCTTCAAGGGCGATCTTCCCGCGTTCCTCGCCTTTCTCCGCACCGATCCGCGTTTCTATGCCAAGACGCCGCAGGATCTGCTCGACCGCGCGGCATGGATCGCCAAGACGTTCGACGGCAAGGCGAGCCAGTATTTCGGGCATCTGCCGCGCGCGCGCTTCGCGATCCGGCCGGTGCCGGCGGATCTCGCGCCCTTCTACACCAGCGGCCGCGGCGGGCCGGGGGTCTATCTCGTCAATACCTACAATCTGCCGGCCCGCCCGCTCTATTCGCTGGCCGCGCTGACGCTGCACGAGAGCGCGCCGGGCCATGCCTTCCAGATGCCGCTCGCCGCGGAGAACACCGACCTGCCGGCATTCCGTCGCGACGGCTATCTGTCGGTCTATGGCGAGGGCTGGGCGCTCTATTGCGAGGCGCTGGGCGAGGAGATGGGGATGTACGACACGCCCTACGATCTGTTCGGCATGCTGAGCTATCAGGCATGGCGTGCGGCCCGGCTGGTCGTCGACACCGGTATCCATGCGAAAGGCTGGACGCGCGAGCAGGCGCAGCGATACCTTCACGACAATACGGCGCTTGCCGACCACGAGATCGAGACCGAGGTGGATCGATATATCGCGTGGCCGGGACAGGCGTTGAGCTATTACACCGGTGAACTCGCGATCCAGCGGGATCGCGCGCGGGCGCAGGCGGCGCTCGGGCCGAAGTTCGACCTGCGCGCCTTTCACGATGCGATCCTGGCGCTCGGTTCGGTTCCCGTGTCCGTGATCGACGCGCGGACCGATCGGCTTATCCGCGACGGCGGCCGGGGGCCGTACCCGGAGGAAGAGAGATAGGCATCTCACCGATCGGCGCCAAAGTGTCGGGTGCCGCCGGCCGCATACGGGCAAGTGTCGGCGCAACGTTTTAACACATGTCGAGACCCTTGAACCCTATCATCGAAGACGGTATACGATTCTCAAATGTTTCCGAAAGGTTGGGTATGACAGTGGCTTGGAAGGGGGTTTTCCCCGCGGTGACGACGCAGGTTCGCGCGGACATGACCATCGATCTTGCCGACACGCAGCGCGTCGTCGACGATCTGATCCGCGACGGCGTCACCGGTGTTATCGCGCTCGGTACGGTGGGTGAGAACAATTCGCTCGATTACGACGAGAAGGTCACCGTGCTGTCCGCGATCGTCGAGGTGGTCGCAGGCCGGGTGCCGGTCATCACGGGCGTGTCCGAATATGACACCAGACGCGCCGTCCGCTATGCGCAGGCGGCCGAAAAGGCCGGGGCCGACGGCCTGATGCTGCTGCCGCCGATGGTCTATGTGCCGAAGCCCCATGAACTGGTGAACCATTTCAAGGGTGTGGCCGAGCAAACCGGCCTGCCGATCATGCTCTACAACAATCCGCCGGCCTATCGGACCGTGATCGATCGCGAGGTCCTCGCGGCGCTGGTCGACGTCCGGAATATCGTCGCGGTGAAGGAGAGTGCGCCGGACACGCGCCGTTTCACCGACTTCCGCAATGACTTCGGCGATCGTTATGTCCTGTTCGCGGGGTTGGACGACGTCGCGCTCGAGGGCCTGTACCTGGGGGCGCAGGGTTGGGTGTCGGGCCTCACCAACGCCTTTCCGAAGGAATCGGTCGAACTCGTCCGTGCGTTCGAACGCGGCGATCATGGCAAGGCGATGGAAATCTATCGCTGGTTCATGCCGCTGCTCCATCTCGACGCGGAGCACGACCTCGTCCAGTCGATCAAGCTCGCCGAGCAGGTGATGGGCCGCGGCTCTGAACGCGTGCTGCCGCCGCGCTACGTGCTGGAAGGCGCGCGGCGGGCCGAGGTGATCGCGATGGTCGAGAAGGCGGCGGCGACGCGGCCGACGCTCGACTCGGCGGCCGAGCGCATTGCGGCCTGATGCGCCACACCTTCTTCTGCATCGACGGCCATACCGCGGGTAATCCCGTCCGCCTCGTCGCGGGCGGCGCGCCGCTGCTGAAGGGCGGATCGATGTCGGAACGGCGGCAGGATTTCCTGTCCCGCTTCGACTGGATCCGGACGGGGCTTTGCTTCGAGCCGCGCGGCCATGACATGATGTCGGGCGGCTTCCTCTATCCGCCGACCATGGCGGATGCCGATATCGGCATCCTGTTCATCGAGACCAGCGGCTGCCTCCCGATGTGCGGGCACGGCACGATCGGCATGGTGACCTTCGGGTTGGAGCACGGCCTCATCCAGCCGGCGACGCCGGGACGGCTCAAGGTAGAGGTGCCGGCGGGCGTTATCGACATCGCCTACGAGGCGGCGGGCGGCAAGGTGACCGCGGTCCGCATCACCAACGTCCCCGCCTATGTCGCGGCGAAGGGCGTTGCCGTCGACGTCGAGGGCATCGGCCCGCTGCTCGTCGACGTCGCCTATGGCGGCAATTATTATGCGATCGTCGAGCCGCAGGGTCGATATACCGGCCTCGACGCGATGGGCGCCGGGCGCCTGATCGATGTGTCGGGGCGGATCCGCGAGGCGGTGCGCGCCAAGGTCGAGCCGGTGCATCCGCTCGATCCCACGATCCGTGGCGTCAGCCATGTCCTGTGGGCGGACACGCCGCGATCGCATGATGCGGACGGCCGCAACGCCGTTTTCTATGGCGACAAGGCGATCGATCGCAGCCCCTGCGGCACCGGCACGTCGGCGCGTCTGGCGCATCTTGCCGACCGCGGCGCGCTGAAGGTCGGCGACCGCTTCGTCCACGAAAGCTACATCGGCAGCCGGTTCGTCGGGCGGGTCGAGGCGACGACGACGTTGGGCGGCACGCCAGCCATCGTGCCTTCGATCGAGGGATCGGCGATCGCGACGGGGTTCAATACGATCTGGATCGACCGCGCGGATCCCTTCTGGGAGGGCTTCCAGGTGAAGTGACCCATAATTCCTCCCCGCTTTGCGGGGAGGGGGGCCGCCCGGCGCAGCCGGGTGGTGGAGGGGCAGCCAGGCAGCGTGCGCGGTCGTGGCTGCCCCTCCACCGTCGCCTTTGGCGACGAACACCCTCCCTTGCGAACCAGGGTAGGATCGATGACAAAGAGGGGGAGCGCGCATGTTCGGACCGAAGAAGAGCCTATCCGCCGTCACGCAGCATGAAGCGGGCAGGGCGCTCGCCAAGACGCTGTCCTGGCCACACCTCATCGCGCTCGGCGTTGGCGCGATCGTCGGCACCGGCATCTATACGCTGACCGGCGTCGGGGCGGAGCGGGCGGGTCCTGCGGTGATCCTCGCCTTCGCCATCGCGGGCGCGGTCTGTGCCTGTGCCGCCCTCGCCTATGCCGAACTCGCAACGATGATTCCCGCGGCAGGCAGCGCCTACACCTTCAGTTATGCCGCGCTCGGCGAAGGCATCGCCTGGATCGTCGGGTGGAGCCTCATTCTGGAATATTCGCTTGCCTGCTCGACCGTGGCAGTCGGCTGGTCAGGCTATCTCGTCGGCTGGATTCAATCGGCGGGTGTCCACCTGCCGCACGCGTTGCTGAACGGCCCGCACGGCGGTGGCATCCTGAACCTGCCGGCTGTGCTCGTCGCGCTCGCCGTGATGGGCATGTTGGTCGGGGGTACGCGGGAGAGCGCAACGCTCAACATCGTTCTGGTCATCGTCAAGCTGGTGGCTCTGGGGGTGTTCATCGTCTTCGCGCTGCCGGCCTTCAACGGCGACAACCTCCATCCGTTCATGCCCTATGGTTTCGCATCGGTGGAAAGCGGCGGCGAGAAGCGGGGTGTCATGGCCGCCGCCGCGATCGTGTTCTTCGCCTTCTACGGCTTCGATGCGGTCGCCACGTCGGCGGAAGAGGCAAAGCGGCCGGGACGCGACCTGACGATCGGCATCGTCGGGTCGATGCTGGTGTGCACCATCATCTACATGGCGGTCGCGATCGCCGCCGTCGGGGCGCTGCCCTTCCGGCAACTGGCCAATTCGCCCGAGCCGCTCGCGCTGGTGCTGCGCAGCCTCGGACAGCCGCTTGCCGGACATCTGATCGCCCTTGCCGCGATCGTTGCGTTGCCGTCCGTCATTCTCGTGATGATGTACGGGCAGAGCCGGATCTTCTTCGTCATGGCGCGCGACGGCCTGTTGCCGCGAACGCTGGCTGTCGTATCGCCCCGCACCGGCGCGCCGACGCGAATCACGATCCTGACCGGGGTGTCGATCGCGATTGTCGCGGGGCTGTTCCGCCTCGACGAGATCGCGGAGCTCGCCAATGCCGGGACGCTCCTCGCCTTCATCGCGGTCGGCGCCTGCCTGATGGTGCTGCGTCGGACCGCGCCGGACCAGCCGCGACTGTTCCGGTGTCCGGCGCCCTATCTCGTCGGCACGCTGGCGATCCTGGGTTGCCTGTACCTGCTCACCAGCCTGCCGTCGGCGACGCTCGTGCGGTTCGTCGTCTGGAACGTCATCGGGCTCGTGCTGTATCTCGCCTATGGGCGGCGGCGGAGCCTCGTCGCCGCCTGACACGTTGGGTTCAGCTGGATCGGCCTAGAGGTGAGCTTATGGTCTTGCTGTTCGCACTTTCGCTTGCCGCCGGCGCGGCGATCGACCGCACCCCGGCGCAGGCCCGCGACGTCGTGGCGCGCTATTATGCCGCGCTCGATCGTGGCGCCTATCGCACGGCTTACGCGTTATGGGATCGTGGTGGGCAGGCGAGCGGCCAGCGCTATGCCGATTTCGTCCGGGGGTTCGCCCGCACCGCCCGCACCCGCGTGGTTGCCGGCGTGCCGCAGGGTCCTGAGGGCGCGGCGGGTTCGTCGTACATCACCGTCCCGGTCCGGGTTTACGCCATGCTGAAGAACGGCGCGGGCCAGCGCTTCGTCGGCACCTACACGCTGCGGCGTGTCAACGACGTGCCGGGCGCGACGGCGTCGCAGCGCAGCTGGCACCTCGTGTCCGCGAAGCTCCACCAGATCGGTTGAAGCGCCCCGATACGCAAAGTCGGGTCCGTATCGGGGGTGAGGGCCCGCATAGCGTTAGCGCAAGCGCATCAGACGCTAACGCCGCTCCAGCTCCGCGATCTGGCTGGTGTTTGCGTCGGCCGTTTCGGTCGTCGTCGCATCGGCATCATACGATGGCGGCGGAAGCAGGCCGTCGTCTAGGCTCATATCGGTCACCGATACGCGCGTCCCGACGCTCGTCGCCGCAAAGAGTCGCTTGGCGAAGTCCATCGGCACCCTGATGCAGCCATGCGATGCGGGGAAGCCGGGGTTGTTGCCGGCATGGATGGCGACGCCATCCCACGTCAGCCGCTGCATGAACGGCATCGGCGCGGCGTCGTAGAGACTAGATTTGTGCTTCTCCGACTTCTGCAGGATCGTGAACTCTCCGACCGGGGTTTCCTTACCGTCTTTGCCGGTTGAAACGGTCGAGGCTGCGATCAGGGTACCGCCCCGATAGACATAGGCCTTCTGGTCGGGAATCGATACGACGATCGTGACGGGTTCGGTCGACGACGAGTCGGACCAGACATAGCGATTGGGTGATAGGGACGCGGCTTCGGCGGCAACTCCGCCGTCATTCGCGGCAACGGCTTGAGCGGGAGCGAAGGCAAGAAAAACGGCGCCCGCAACTGCAAGCATGTTCTTCATAACAGGTCCCTTTCGTCTCACCCCCTCCGTATTTTGAACGCACGTTTTGCACTTTCGTGCCATGTCAAGTCTTCGATCAACCGGTTATCGACCGCGTCGAGTCGTGCAACCGAAGCGCCAAGCCGCTCAATGTGCAGCAGAAAATTAAGTCCAAAAACGCTATATGGGGTCCACGCGGGGATTGAGACCGGGGCTTATTTTTTCGATGATTGATGAGCATGACGACGCGCTGCGCAGCCGGCGCGCCCTTCTGAAAAATGGACTGGTGCTGGGCGCTACGCTCGCTGTGCCGGGTGCGGTTTCCGCTGCGACCCGTCGCCTGACGCAGCAGGACCTTCGCGCCGTAGCGACACCGCCTTTGCCGGCGGCCGCGCCTCGCGTCGCGGCTCAGCCGATAACGTCACCCCGCGTGGCTCGCCCCGAACTATTGCGCCGGGCAATGGCCGCGCTCGACCGTCATGGCCGGCAGCTCGCCAACCGCGACCGTATCGCGATCGCCGACATGGCGGCGCCTTCGTCGCAGCCGCGCTTCCACATCGTTGATCTCGTCGGTGGGCGCAGCCAGTCGTTCCTCGTCGCGCATGGCAGCGGTTCGGACCCTTCGCACACCGGGTTCCTCAAGCGTTTCTCGAACGATCCGGGTTCCAATGCGAGCAGCGAGGGTGCCTTCCTGACCGCCGATTATTATGTCGGCAAGCATGGGCGTTCGCAGCGGCTGATCGGCCTCGATGCGACGAACAACAATGCGCTGGCGCGCGCCATCGTCGTTCACTCCGCCTGGTATGCCAATCCGGACATGATCCGCAGCCACGGCATGCTCGGGCGCAGCCAGGGTTGCTTTGCGGTCGGCGAGGACGATCTGTCGCGCGTGTTCGCAGCGCTCGGGCCGGGGCGAATGATCTACTCGGACAAGATCTAACGACGGGTCAGCCGACGCGACGTAGGCGCCGCGCCGCACCGACCGCGCCGGAAACGAGCAGGTTCTCGATCCCTGCATAGCCAAGGCCGAGGTGCGGCGGCCTCGCGGCGATCACGTCTCCGAGACCGACCGCGCCCGAGCGGAGCGCAGTGCGCCCGATCCGCGCCCAGCGCCGCGCCGTTTCCCAGCGGATGAGCTTTCGGCTTTCGCGGTCCGGCTGGTGTCGCGCGATAAACGCCCCCTGCAGTCGGGAAATGCCCTCGCCCAGCGTCCGCAGCGTCGCCACGTCGGCGACGGGCGCGCCGCCCATGTTATGCAGCACGAGCAATGCGGCAAGGATGTGCGCATCCTCTCCCAGGATATCGTCATGCGCCTCCGCCATCGCGCGAGTCGCGCTCTTCCGCATCGTATCGACGAACCGCTTCGAAACGCCTCCGGCATGCTGGCGGTACAGCAGCAGCGGTTCGTCGAGTCGCGCGAGGCGGCCGTGGGGGGAGAGGCGGTGATATAGGTCGAAATCTTCGGCGTAGACGAGCTCGGGACGCGTGAAAGGATCGAGTTTTCGCGCGATGTCGGCGCGGATCATCACCGAGGACCAGACCAGCGGATTCTCGATCCAGGTGAGCCAGCCGATCAGGTCGGGCGTGCTGTGCGCCGGATAGGGCAGCGGCGACACCCTGCCGTCGCGCAGCTGTTCGGCCTGGGTACCGACCAGCACGACGTCGCGATGGCGCTCGAGATAGGCGACCTGGCGCATCAGCCGCTCCGGCCGGCACAGATCGTCCTGGTCGAGCCCCGCGATATAGCGGCCGCGCGCCTCCGCGACGCCGGCGTTGCGCGCCACTACCGGACCGCCGTTCTGCGCGCGTTCGACCAGCCGGACGCGCGGATCCGGCCAGCCGCGCACCATCGCGCGCGTATTGTCGGACGACCCGTCGTCGACGACGATCGCCTCCCAGTCGGTCAGCGTCTGCGCCTCGATCGAGCGCAACGTCTCCCCCAGGAAATGCTCGCCGTTGTAGCTGGGGATGACGAAGGAAACGAGGGGCGCGGTCATGCCGCGGCCTGGACCGTCGCCGCATCGCGGCCGAGGACCTGGTCGACGATCATCTGGCCGACGTCGTTCTGCCACAGCCACAATCCGTTCGCCTGGCCGCGGAAGCTCTTCTCGCCCCCCAATCTGCCCCAGGGCACGAAGCCCGCCGAAAGGCCGATGCCGAACGCGCCGGGCACGGGCCGGTCGGCGGCGTCGAGGATGCGGCAATGGCGGTCGACCATCGGGCGTCCGGCGCTATGCGCCAGCGCGATCGGCGCGCCCGCGGCATCGAACAGCGGCAGCGAGCGCGGACGATAGCCGAGCGCGCCGACGACCAGATCCGCGTCCGCGAGCAGCGCGCGCGCCGCGCCGTCCCCCTCGCCGGCGATGCGATGGATCACCACGCGGGGCTCCGGCGCACGACCGCCAAGCGCCAGCATCCGCAGCACCAGCTCGCGCGATTCGAGCCGCAGGCCGGCGAGGCGGAGCACAAAGCCGCTGACCGGACAGATGTCGTCCGCATCGAAATCCGTGAAGCCGTCCGCCGCCGCCGCCTCGACGGTGGGATAGAAGGGCTTGGGATGATCGCGCACCAGCAGGGTGATGCCGCCCGCGCCGAACGGCAGGTCCGCGCGCTTCAGCAGCAGGACCGCGGCGGCGAGCGCGCTCGTGGAGGCGCCGACGATCGCGACCTTCGGCGCAGGGATGCCCGCGAGCCGCGCCGCCGCCCGTTCGACGCCGCCGAGCCGCAGCAACGCGTCCGATCGCATCAGCCGCTCACCCGCCACGTCGCCCAGCCGCACGCCGGCGACGACCTTCTCCGCGACATGCGCGTCGGTCTGGTAGCCGCCGGTCGCCACGACGATATGCCGCGACGTCACGGTACGCGGCCCGGCCGCCGTCGACAGCGACGTGCACCACGCGCCGTCCTGCGTCTGCTGGGCGTGAAGCGCCTCCGCGCCGGTCAGCACCGACCCGCCATGACCGGCGACGATGTCGCGCAGCCGGTCCGCGGTGACGCCGAGCAGCGGCGCCGTCTCGACCAGCGGGGCGCCGAGCTGCCCGCAATAGCTCGCCATGCGCTGGCCCGCGGGATGATCGGCGAGGGCGGCGAGTTCGGGATGGGGATTGTCCCTGACCGCGGACAGGAAGGTCTCCGCGGTCGTGTCGGACCGGATCGCATAGTCGCCGAGCGCGCCGGGGCCGATCCGCGCGCCGCGTTCGACGAGCGTCAGGCCCTCGGCCGCGAGCGGAACCAGCTTGCCCTGCTTGCTGGCGGCGGTGAGTATCGCGGTACCGGCAGGGCCGCCGCCGATGACGACGCAGCCGCGGATCGTCCTGTCCCTGTCGCCTCCGGACGAAAGCGTCGCGGTGGCCGCGATCCGGTCGACCGCGGCGCGCAGTCGATGCGCGACGATTGTGGCGTCCGCCGGCGTCATCGCATCGGTGATCGGCAGGCTGAGTATCCGTGCCGCGACATCGTCGGCGATCGGCGTCGGCTCGACCATCGCGGTCGCCCGGAACAGCGGCTGCTCGCCGAGGTGCGGGCTGAAATACTGGCCGACGCCGACCCCCTGCGCCTCGAGTGCCGCGGCGATCGCGTCGCGTTGCGACGCCAGCGCGGGCGGCAGCAGCAGCGGCATGAACTGCGTCGCCTGTCGCGATCCGAGGGCGTGCTGGAATCCGAAATCGGGCAGCGCCGCGCGATAGGCAGCGTCGATCGCGGCGCGCGCGTCGCAGATCGCGTCGATCTCGGCCAGCTTGGCGCGCGCCATCAGCGCCAGCACCTCGGGCATCTTGGCGTTGATGCCGGGCAGGGTGGCGCTTCGGCCCGTTTCGAAGCCGAAATTGACCATGCTGCGCAGCTGCGCGATCAGCGCGGGATCGCCGCTGTAGATCATGCCGCCTTCGCCGACGGAGAAGGTCTTGGTCGCGTGCATCGAATAGACGAGCGTGAACGGCGCGCCCGTGCCGAACCCGTGCCCCGCCGCGTCGCGCGTGCCGAGCGACGCGGCCGCGTCGATCACCACGCCGACCTCATATCGTCGGGCGAGCCAGGCGTAGCGATCCAGATCGATCGCATTGCCGAAGGTCGCATAGGGCACGATGACGCCGATCCGCCTGCCGTAACGGGCGAGCGCGCGCTCCTCCGTCGCCGGGTCGATGCTCCATCCGTCCGGTTCGATGTCGACGATGAGCGGCGTGAGCCCGGCCCAGATGGCGGCCTGCGCCGTGGCGGCGAAGGTCATCGCGGGCATCAGCGCGAGCGTGCCCGGCGCAGGATGCAGCCCCGCGGCCTGCCGGATCGCGACCATCAGCCCGAGCGTCGCGTTGCCGACCGCGAGCGCCGCACCGGTACCGCCGAACAGCGCGTCGACCACTTCGGCTTCGAAGGCGCGCACTTCCGGCCCGTTGTTGCTGAACACGCCGGACGCCTCGATGCGGCGCAGATCGTCGACGAGGGCCGACAGGCGCGGCGGGCGCGGGGCGATCAGCGGATAGTCCATGGCGCGGGAATCCTTTGGCACGGTACCGCGCTTATCGCCGCCCTCCCTAAAAACCGGTTAGCAGTGCCGATCCGGACCGGCTCGCGGTCGTCGGGGCTAGACGGCGGCGCCGGGATCGGCACGCAGGGACATCGTCCAGCCGGGGGATCGCCCAGCCGGCCTCTCGGCCGGCAGGCGATCCGATCCTGCCTGTCGGCGCTTGCAATCATAGCGGCGCATGCTCGCAAACAGCTTGATGTCGTGCTCACGCTTTTCTGCCACTGGCGGGCGGCATCCTGCTCGAATGATCTGCCAGTGTGCTCGCCATCATGCGGCGCCGCTTGCAAACGGGGCGTCGTGCTCGCGCTCCCTGCCCATGGGTTCTCCAAACCCGTCGCCGGCAGACGGTTTCGCGAAGCGGGTTTCCGGAACAGTTCCGACAAGCGGCGGGCCGCGGAAATGCGTCGCGGTCATGGCCCGCCGCGAGCTCGTCAGAAAGGAAGGTTTTCGCAAACAGCGGGCGGCGCAAGGAACGGGCGCAAACATACGCCGACGACCGAACCAGCCGTACCGCGCTGGCCGCAATCGTCCTGATTGGGATGATGAAACGGGAATGTCCGATCTTGGGAGGAAGCGGACATTCGCGCGATCGCAAAATCCAGGTCCGCTAGGGTCAAAAGCGGACCCGTGCCGGACAGATCAGGCAGGAAAATGAATTCCACATAGTTTGTTGCCGTCTGGGTCGCGAAAATAGGCAAGTTCGACTGTCCCCAGCGATGCCGTATTACGCGGGCCGGGCGGGGCTTCGATCGAGGTGCCACCGTTGGCGACAGCGGTATCATGAAGCTGCTTCACTTGTTCAGGCGAGTTGCACGAAAAGGCGACGGTGCTGCCGTTGGCGACGCTTGCCGGTTCGTCGTTAATCGGCTGGCTGACGATGAAGTTGGTTCCGTTGCCATTATTATAGATCAGCCGTGTATGGCCGCTGTCGGCAATGTTCCGCGCCCCTTCGCCTGCCCCCAAAACGGCGAGCACCGTGTCGTAGAAGCGCTTCGACCGTTCAATGTCGTTCGATCCGACCATGGTGTGAAAAAGCATGCGGGCTCTCCTTGAGGCTGATCGACTTCCGATCGCCACTAGCCTTCTTACCTAACCGGCCGTTAGTACGCGGTCACCCCCGGGTCGTCGAATGTCCGCGATTGGGCGAGAGCGGAATGTCCGCTTTAGGCAGAAAGCTTAGAAAGCCGACCTTTACCATGGCGTCGCCAAGGCCTTGATTGTTTCATCGTGCGTGGGCGGTCTGCTGTCATCTGCCACAAAGTTCACCGCCTCGCGAAGGGCCTCGTCCGCCAAGTCAAAGTCGTCACTCATGATGACGCAGTCTGCGACGTAGTTCGCCAGTTGGAACGACAATCGCCCATCCGCTATAGCCGCGAGTAGTCGCCGTGCGCCTTCTCTTGTCACTTCGACGGGCGGACCATCAGTGATGATAATGTAGCCGGTCTCACCCGCTCGGATGGACGCTTCGCAGGCATTCACTTCGGTGGTGATCTCGTCAACCAGCACCTCCGGCGAAAGCTTTCCGGTCAAAAATCCTACGAGGGTCGCATGCTCCATAGGAGCAGAGTGCATAGGTGAACGAATGTCCGCAATGGGGAGCCGTGAGACTGCTCTGAAAGGCTAGCAATGGGCGTTAGCGGCTCGTCCGTTTTTGGGGGTTTGCAGACCGGCAGCTTTTGGGCGGCGAGCGCCGGGTAGCTGCCGTTGCGGGCCGATCTCCTCAAATGGCACGCATCGCCCCGAAACTGAGGTTCGGCTGTCGGCCCTATGCCGCTTAAGATTTGGGGTTCGCTCCGGAATTAGCGGGGGCAAACCAACCTAAAATTACCGGTACGCAGCCGATGATATATCCACCGAAAGCAATCGTCAGAGAGTCTGAGGGGTGCCATGTCGGACCGATGTCGAATTGCAAGATCATCAAGACGACCCACGCGCCTGAACATTCGGCATTGCGGAGGCGGTGGTAGGTGATGACAGTGAGGGCGATGGACAAGGCCGCAGCAACCAGTAAGCAAAGCCAACCGGGAAAGCCCACGAGAACGCTCGCAAGCGCGAGACAGGACGCGAGCATCAGCGCAAGCGACGCGGGTCGATAGCAGGAGCGTTCAGCAAATGCTGTCCAATCGAACTTCATAATCGGCAAATAAATGCTTCGATGCCCGAATTCCACGCGTTTCCTTCTATCCGCGCTCAAGCTGAGTGTAAGTCCGATTTGAGCCAGAGTAGCAGCTGCGCTGAATAATTGACTTTGGGCGTTAGCGGACATACCTTCGCAACCACTGCGGCACCATCTGTCGTGGGTCACTCACATGCTCTAGCCGTACCTTGGGCCTGCCGAACGCGGTTCCTGACACTTCTCCGTCTACGTGAGCCTCATAGAACAGGCGCTCGGTAGGGACGCTGAAGTCTGCACCTCTATAGCCGGGTAGAACCACATCTTCCGGCAGCTCTGCCGTGACGCCACCGTCGCATGCGGCCGGAAAAATCATAGGCCGTTGATGGTAACCAGCAAAGATCAGGACCGTCCCACGGAAGCGTTCGCCGTGCTGAAGATCGGCCGCGCGCCAGCACGGAGACAAGGTCGTAGGAGTCGACCTGCAGGCAGCAAGCGCCGCGAGAGCGGAAACGGCCTGCAGTGGACGAATGAACCGCATGAGCGGACTATACGTGGGGCCTGAATGTCCGCAATTGGGCGAAAGCGGACATTCCCGAAAACGAACGGCAGCGAGACGGCTGACGGCAGCGCGGCCCGCTGGATGGCAAAGACGGTGTCGTTTTCGCGGAATATGTTCCGATTGCTGATTCTCGAAATGGCCGGTTGGAGACGGAGAAACGGGACAGTGCCGCTCGTGTGAGGAACTCGCCTTTGGCATCTGCCCGGAATAGATAATGTGAGCAGGCATCTCCGAGTGCGAGCGGCGCCAGGAGATGGCGAGCACGCTGGCAGCTCATTCGAGCACGATGCCGCCCGCCAGAGGCAGAAAGCGTGAGCAGGACATTGCTCCGATGGCGAGCACAAGCCGCTATGGTTGCGAGCAGCTACACCTGCACGGCTGCCGAAAATACGCGATCTCAGAACGTTATGCAGCGTCTCCGCGTGCGTCGCGACCCCGCCCGCCACCTCACGGCGCACTATCCGGGAGGCGCGTAGCCCGGTCTGACAGGGGCTGCGGATCGTCCGCACAGGGACCGGGCCTGAGGAGCGTGTAAAGCCATGAACTGAGGGCCGAAGGCTGAGGTACAGCCGGGCGTCGCATCCGGCAGCGATGGCGGCGGGCCCGCGTTAGGCAGCGCGTATGACACTTATGTCATTTGACTGCTCCGGCAATAGTTGCCATGGCAACCATATGGCTTTCTACAGCGACTCGACCTTCACGCCCGATACGTCGATCGGCTATCTGGCGCGACGCGTGCACCAGCTCGGCACGCTCGCGCTCGAGCCGATCTTCGCCGCGGCGGGGATGACCGCGACGCAATGGTCGGCGCTCGCCTCCATCTATGTGCAGCGTGCCAACACCTGCGCCGCGATCGCGCGCGACATGGCGTACGACAAGGGCGCGACGACGCGGCTGGTGGACACGCTGGAGGAACGCGGCTGGATCACCCGTCACCGTGCGGGCGACGATCGCCGGGTGGTCCGTCTGGCGCTGACGCCGGCGGGCGAGGCGGCGGCGATGGCGGTGCGCGATGCCGTGGTGGAGCAGTGGAACGGCTGGCTTCGCGATTGGAACGACAAGGATATCATGGACCTGATCCGTCTTCTGCAACGGGTGCGCGACACGCTCGCGCGCGCCGCCGACGAAAGCGCCTCGGCATGACGCGCGTGCGCTCCGCCCCGCTCGTCGCCACCCTCGTCGCCACGCTGCTGGCGGGCTGCGCCGTGCCGCACAGCCCGCCCGCCGTGGCGCCGGTCGCACCCGCATCGCTCGGGCTGGACGCCGCCGCCGCGCCGGCGATCGCCGACGACTGGTGGAAGAGCTTCGGCGACCCGCAGCTCGACCGCATCGTCGCGGATGCGACGGCCGGCAATCCGACGCTGGATGCCGCGCTCGCCCGCGTTCGCCAGGCGGAGGCGGTGCTCGCCAGCCGTCGCGCCGACGATGGTCCCAATGCGACGCTCGACGGCTCCATCCAGCCGCAGCGCCTGTCGGGCCGCTACATCATCCCGCCGCCCTATGGCGGCACGGTCCGGACGATCGGCCAGGTCCAGGGCAACCTGTCCTGGAATCTCGACCTGTTCGGCCGGCAGCGCGCCGCGATCGAGGGCGCCCGGGCCTCCGCCCGCGCCGCCGCGCTCGATGTCGCCGCCGCTCGGCTCGCGATCGCCGGGTCGGTGGTGCAGACCTATGTCGATCTTGCCCGCGCGGAAGCGCAGGCGCGGCTGGCCCGCGACACGGTCGCGACGCGCGAACGCACCGTGCAGCTCGTCCAGGTCCGCATCCGCAACCGGCTCGCCAGCAACCTGCAGGCCGAAGCGGCGGGAACGCTGCTGGCGCAGGCGCGCGAGGCGGCGGTGCAGGCCGATGGTGCGCGCGCGGTCGCGGCGAATGCGCTCGCCGCGCTGGCGGGGCGCGGGCACGACTATGCGCTTGCCATCCAGCCCGCCCGGCTGAACCTGGACAGCGCGCTGCCGTTGCCCAAGACGCTGCCCGCCGACCTGCTCGCCCGCCGGCCGGACATCGCCGCCGCGCAGGCGCGCATCGCCGCGGCCGCGGCGGGACGACAGGTGGCGCGGCGCGCCTTCTATCCCAACATCAATCTCGCCGCCTTTGCGGGATTGCAGGCGATCGGCCTCGGCAATCTGATCAACCTGGACGCGGCCGCGGTCGGCGCCGGCCCTGCCGTGCACCTGCCGCTGTTCGACAACGGCCGGCTGAAGGCGGACCTGGCCGGCGCGACCGCGGCGCTCGATCTCGCCACCGCCGATTACAACGAGCGCGTCGTCGGCGCGGTGCGCGACACCGCGGACGCGCTGGCGCTCGTCGACAATATCGCGCAGCAGCGCGCGCGCGCGGCGGAGGTCGTGCGCGGCCTGTCCGAAACCAACCGCCTGAACGCGGTCCGCGTCTCGAGCGGCCTCGACAGCAAGCTCGACCTCGTCGACAACGACATCCGCCTGCTCGACGCGCGGCTCGCCACCACCAACCTCGCCGCGGATGCGGCCCGCCAGCGCGTCGCGCTGGTGCTGGCGCTCGGCGGCGGCTTCACGCCTTCGCAGGACAATGCCCGATGACCGACGCACGCTCTTCCTATGACGATTCCGCCGCCGCTCCGGGCGCGGAAGTGCAGGCCCCCGAGACGATGGCCGTCAAGGAACCCGGCCGTCCGCGCGCCCGGCGGCTGGGCTTCGCCATCCTGGCGATCGTCGTCGTCGTCGCGCTCATAGTCTGGGCGGTGATGCATTTCCTGCTCGCCAAGCCGCAGGAGGAGACCGACGACGCCTATGTCGCGGGTGACGTGGTCGCGGTGACGGCGCGCGACGCGGGGCAGGTGATCGGCATCCATGCCGACAATACGCAGACGGTGAAGGCCGGCCAGCCGCTGCTCGACCTCGATCCCGCGACGGCGGACGTCAACCTCGCCAGCGCGGCGGCCGAGCTCGCCCGCGCGGTGCGCGCGACGCGGGCCGATTTCTCGAAGGTCTCGGAAAGCGGCGCCTCGGTGGTCCAGGCGCGCGCGCAACTGTCCGCCGCGCAATCCGACTATGCGCGCCGCCAGGGCGCGGCGGCGCAGGGCGCGGTGTCGGGCGAGGAGCTGGCGCATGCGGCCGATGCGGTGAAGGTGGCCCGCGCCAACCTCAACCTCGCGCTCAGCCAGCAGGCGCAGTCGCGGTCCGCGGTGCAGGGCACCGACGTCGACACCAATCCGGCGGTGCTCGCCGCGATCGCCGCCTATCGCCGCGCCGCGATCACGCGCAGCCACATGCACATCGTCGCGCCGATCGACGGCGTCGTCGCGCAGCGCACGGTGCAGATCGGCCAGCAGGTGGCGGCGGGTACGCCGCTGATGGCGGTGGTGCCGCTCAGCCGCGTCTGGGTCGACGCCAATTTCCGCGAGACGCAGCTCAAGGACCTGCGCATCGGCCAGCCCGCGACGGTGACCGCCGATATGTACGGCGACGGAATCGTCTATCACGGCAAGGTGATCGGCCTGGGCGCCGGTTCGGGCAATGCCTTCGCGCTGCTGCCGCCGCAGAACGCCAGCGGCAACTGGATCAAGATCGTCCAGCGCGTGCCGGTGCGCATCGCGCTCGACCCGCGGGAATTGCAGCGCAACCCGCTGCGCGTCGGCCTGTCGGTGAATGCGACGGTGGACACCGCCAGCCTGACCGGTGCGCGGCTGGGCCAGGCGGCGAGCGCGGCCTATAGCGGCACCCCGACCGACGCGCGCGATCCGGCGGTCGAGGCGCGCATCCGCCAGATCATCGCGGCGAACCGGTAAGCGGCGCGTCGCGATGAGCGCTCCTCAATCCACCCTGCCGCCGCTGGAGGGCGGGGGGCGCGCCCTGCTCGCCTTCGCGCTGGCGCTCGGCACGTTCATGACGGTGCTGGACAGCACGATCGCCAACGTGTCGCTGCCGACGATCGCGGGCAACCTCGGCGTGTCGAGCGACAATTCGACCTGGATCATCACCGCCTTCGCGGTGGCGAACGGCGTCGCGGTGCCGCTGACCGGCTGGCTGATGGGCCGGTTCGGCGTGGTGCGCACCTTCTGCGTCGCGGTGGCGGCGTTCACGCTCGCCTCGTTCCTGTGCGGCATCGCCTGGAACCTGCAGTCGCTGATCGTCTTCCGCATCCTGCAGGGTGCCTGCTCCGGGCCGATGATGCCGGGCAGCCAGGCGCTGCTGATCGCGATCTTCCCGCCCGAACGGCGATCGACCGCGCTGGGCGTCTGGTCGATGACGACGCTGGTCGGACCCGTGATGGGGCCGATCCTGGGCGGCTGGATCAGCGACAATTACCACTGGAGCTGGATCTTCCTGATCAACGTGCCGGTCGGCATCTTCTGCGCGCTGACCTGCTGGAACGGCCTCAAGACGCGCGAAACGCCGACCCGCAAGCTGCCGATCGACACGATCGGCATGGGCCTGCTGGTGGTGTGGGTCGGGGCGCTGCAGGTCGTGCTCGACCTGGGCAAGAACGCGGACTGGTTCAACGACACGACGATCTGCGTGATGACGGTCGTCGCGGCGGTCGGCTTCGTCGCCTGGCTGATCTGGGAGCTGACCGACGCCAATCCGGCGGTCGACCTGTCGCTGTTCGCCAACCGCAACTTCGCGATCGGCACCGCCGTGTTCTGCATGGGCTATGCGATCTTCTTCGCCAACACGCTGATCCTGCCGCTGTGGCTGCAGACGCAGATCGGCTATACCGCGACCTGGGCGGGACTGACCGCCGCGCCGAGCGGACTCGTCGCGGTGGTGATGTCGCCGCTCGCCGCGCGCCTGTCGGGCAAGATCGACGCGCGCATCCTGGGGTCCTTCTCCTTCCTCGCCTTCGCCCTGTCCTACTGGATGCGCTCGCATTTCGTGACCGATGCGTCGGTGGTCGACTTCATGCTGCCGATGCTGGTGCAGGGGGTCGGCATGAGCATCTTCTTCCTGTCGATGATCACCATCCTGCTCGACGGCATCCCGCCGCACCGCATCCCGTCGGCCACCGGCATCTCCAACTTCGCGCGCATCGTGGCGGGATCCTTCTCCGCCTCGATCATCACCACCGCCTGGGATCGGCGCGAGACGCTGCACCAGACGCGGCTGGCGGATGCGGTGGGGCAGGGGACGGCGTATCGGATGGCGAGCGACACGCTGCAGCATCTCGGCGCCTCGTCGACGCAGGCGGCGGCGGCGATCACGCGGCAGATGGTGGGGCAGGCCTATCTGCTCGCCTCGACCGACCTGTTCCGCCTGTCCGCCTATCTGTGCCTGGCGGGGACGCTGGTGGTGTGGTTCACGCGGCGCCCGGCGGCGGTGAGCGGCCCGATCGCGGCGGATTGAGGCGCGGGCGGCGGACCCCGGCACGGGTCAAGGGAGCGGGGGCCCGCCTGCGTCCCGGCTAGCGGGGTGCCGATGAACCTCGCCGGAACGGGATTTCCGGGCATCACGCCGCGCCGTTCGCCCGCCCCGATCGGCGCCGTAGCGGCAGGGTGAGGGCGGACGGCGGCGGACGCGATCAGTCGCGCGCGACGACGGGGGCGATCGGGCTGGGCCGCAGCTTGTCGTTGGCGGCCACGGTCTGCGCCTTGGTCTTGCAGAAATAGACCGGCGCGTGGCTGACGATCTTGCCGGCGGGGGCGTGGACCTGATGCTTGGTGCAGCCGGCGGCGACCTTCGGGTCGGACGGCTGGCCGGCGACGGCGGGCGTGGCGAGTGCGATCAGGGCGAGCGTGGCGAACGTACGGATCATGCGGAAACCTCCTCCAAGTGCATGTGGCGCAGGATCTAGGCGTCCGCCGTTGCCGGCGATCGGCCGGGGCGTAAGATATTGTGTCCAAGTCGGCCTCTGTTGACCCGAACGGGCGCGCGGCCTACCTCTCCGGCCATGACCGCCCCCACCATCCTCCTGGTCGAGGACGATCCCGCGCTGCGCACGCTGACCACCCGCGCGTTGCAGGAGAACGGCTATCTCGTCCGCCCCGCCTCCGCCGCGCCGGAGATGTGGCTGGCGCTGGAGGCCGGGCCCGTCGACCTCGTGCTGCTCGACATCATGCTGCCGGGCACCAGCGGCATCGACCTGTGCCGTGCGCTCCGCCAGAAGAGCGAGGTGCCGATCATCTTCATCAGCGCCAAGGGCAGCGAGACCGACCGCGTCGTCGGTCTGGAGCTCGGCGCGGACGACTATCTGCCCAAGCCGTTCGGGACGCGCGAGCTGATCGCCCGCGTCCGCGCGGTGCTGCGCCGCGGCCAGCTGGAGCGGCGGAGCGGCGAGCGCGAGGACGGCGTGCTGAGCTTCGACGGCTGGACGGTGACGCTGCCGCGCCGCGAGCTGACGTCGCCGACCGGCGCGGTCGTCGACCTGACCGGCGCGGAGTTCGACCTGCTCGTCGCGCTCGCCGAACATGCCGGCCGCGTCATCGCGCGCGAGCGGCTGATCGAATTGTCGCGCACGCGGCTGGGCGACAGTTCCGACCGCAGCATCGACGTGCTGATCAGCCGCCTGCGCCGCAAGCTGTCGAATGCGGGACAGGACGCACCGATCATCACCGTGCGCGGCGTCGGCTATATGTTCAACACCGAGGTGACGCGCCGTTGAGGCGATTGCTGCGGCCCTCGATCGGCCTGATCGGGCAGATCGTCGCGATCCTGCTGCTGACCATGGTGATCGAATTCGGCGTCTCGACGCTGCTCTACGAGCGCGCGAGCCAGTTCTCCGTCCGCGACGACGAGGCGCGGCGGCTCGCCGAGCATCTCGTCATCGCCCGCCGCCTCGTCGCCGAACAGCCGGCGATGCGCCGCGCCGAGATGGCGGAGGACCTGACCACCGAACGCTATGCGCTGCACTGGCAGCAGTCGCTGCCCGCGCCGCCGCCGATCGCCCCCGCGCTCGACAGCATGCGGCACCAGGTCATCGAATGGGAGCCGTCGCTCGCGCGGTCCGACCTCCGGCTGCGGCTGAGCTCGCCCGGACGCAGTTCGGTGGTGACCGGCGGCCTGCAACTGCCCGATGGCAGCTGGCTCTACTTCCGCACGCTGGAGCCGCTGCAGAACCTCAACCTCGCCGCGGAGCGCATCCTGCTCGCGCTGATCCCGGCGCTCGCGCTGATGCTGCTCGGCGGGTTGCTGATCCAGCAGATGCTGCGGCCGATGCGCAACCTCGCCGCCGCGGCGGACCGGTTCGGCGACGGCGTCCATGCGCCGGTGCCGGAGGACGGGCCGGGCGAGGTGCGTCGCGTCGTCGCCGCCTTCAACCGCATGGCGGGGCGCATCCAGCGGCTGATCGCCGACCGGACGCAGGCGCTGGCCGCGGTCGGCCACGACCTGCGCACGCCGCTCGCCCGGCTGCGGCTTCGCGCGGACGGCGTGGAGGATCCCGCGGTGCGCGCCGCGATCGGCCGGGACCTCGGCGAGATGGAGGCGATGATCGCCTCGCTGCTCGCCTTCCTGGGCGGCGACAGCGATCCGGAAAAACCGGTGCTGACGGACATCGCCGTCGTCTGCGCGACGTTGATCGACGATGTCGAGGACCGCGACCTGCCGGGGTCCTATGAAGGGCCGAACCATTGCGAGGTGCGCGTGCGGCCGGTCGCGTTCAAGCGCGCGCTCGGCAACCTCGTCGAGAATGCCGTCCATTACGCCGGCAACGTCGTCATCCGGCTCGACAGCAAGAGCGAGGGCGTGGCGATCGCGGTCGAGGACGACGGCCCCGGCATTCCCGAGGAGCAGCTCAAGCGCGTGCTCGAACCCTTCGTCCGCCTTGACACGGCGCGACCGCGCGACACGGTGGGGTTCGGCCTGGGGCTGCCGATCGTCGCCAAGATCGTCGCGGGGGAGGGCGGGACGCTCAGCCTCGCCAACCGGGCCGAGGGCGGCTTACGCGCGACGATCTTCCTGCCGCGGTAGATCGCGATCCAGCGATGCTGGATCGGGCCGGTGCCGGCCCTCGCCCCCACGCACAGGGACCGGACGCCAGGACGGTTTCTCCGCCGCTTCTTCCCGGCAACACTTTCTCACATCGGCGCGGCGTGTCAGCAAAACGGGCCACGTACATACTCTCCGCAAGACCCGCTGGCGGGTTTCGAGGAGGAGTATCAACCATGAACAACGAAGTGATCGGCCGCGTCCTTGCCTTCGAAAAGAAGGTGTTCCAGGATCAGCAGGCGCTCTATTCCAATCTCGCGCTCAACGGGCAGAGCCCGAAGGCGCTGATCATCTCCTGCTCCGATTCGCGCATCGTGCCCGAGCATATCATGCAGGCGCAGCCGGGCGATCTGTTCGTCTGCCGCAACGCGGGCAATATCGTCCCTCCCTTCGCGCAGCCCAGCGGCGGCACCACCGCGACGGTCGAATATGCGATCTCCGTGCTCGGCGTGCGCGACATCATCGTCTGCGGCCATTCCGACTGCGGCGCGATGAAGGGTCTGTCGGGCGACCCCGCCGCGCTGTCGTCGGTGCCCAACGTCGCGCAGTGGCTGCGCCACGGTGCCGCGGCGCGCCAGGTCGTCGACCGCAGCTATCCGGAGCTGACCGACGGCGAGCGCGTGCGCGCGCTGAGCCTGGAGAATGTGGTCGCACAGATCGCCAACCTGCGCACCCATCCGTCGGTCGCGGCCGGAATCGCGCGCGGCGACATCTCTCTGCACGGCTGGTTCGTCGACATCCACGAGGGCAACGTCCTGGGTCTCGACGGGAACACGGGCAAGTTCGTGGTGATCCGCGAGGGCGAGCCCTTCCCGGTCGCGTTGCCCGCCGCCGAGCGGCGCGCGAGCGACGTCGAATTCGCCCAGGCCGCGGAGTGATGCGCGGATTGAAACTGCCATCGACGACGATGCTGACGCGGGATTTCACCGCGTCCATCGTCGTCTTCCTCGTCGCGATGCCGCTGTGCATGGGCATTGCGGTCGCGTCCGGCGTGCCGCCGGAAAAGGGGCTGATCACCGGCATCATCGGCGGCATCGTCGTGGGTGCGCTGGCGGGTTCGCCGCTGCAGGTCAGCGGTCCCGCCGCCGGCCTGGCGGTGGTCGTATTCGAGCTGGTACGCGACCATGGCATGTCCGCGCTGGGCCCGATCCTGATCATTGCCGGCGTGATCCAGTTCGTCGCCGGCGTGCTGCGGCTGGGCGGCTGGTTCCGCGCGATCAGTCCGGCCGTCGTCCACGGCATGCTCGCCGGCATCGGCCTGTTGATCGTGGTCGGCCAGTTCCACGTCCTGTTCGACGCCAAGCCGCTGCCCTCGGGCATCCAGAACCTCTTCGCCATGCCCGGCCGCCTGCTGGGCCTGTCCCCCGACAACATCCAGGCCGCCGAACTCGCCTTCGGCATCGGCATGCTGACGATCGTCTGCATGATCGGCTGGGAAAAGATCCGGCCCGCGTCGCTGAAGCTCGTCCCCGGCGCGCTCGTCGGCGTGCTCGCGGGTACCTTTACCGCCATGGCCTTCGGAATCGAGGTCGCGCGCGTCAGCGTGCCGGAGTCGATCACCGCGGCGATCAGCCTGCCGGGCAACGACATCGTCGCGCGGTTCATGGATCCGTCGATCCTCGCCGCAGCGCTCGCCATCGCCTTCATCGCCAGCGCGGAGACGTTGCTGTCGGCGGCGGCGGTGGACCGGATGCACGACGGGCCGCGCACCAACTACAACAAGGAACTGCGTGCGCAAGGCGTCGGCAACCTGCTGTGCGGCATCGCCGGCGCCCTGCCGATGACCGGCGTCATCGTGCGATCGTCGGCCAACGTCCAGGCGGGGGCGAAGAGCCGCGCGTCGACGATGCTGCACGGGACGTGGATCCTGGGCTTCGTCGCGCTGCTGCCCTGGGTATTGCGCGAGATCCCGATGGCGGCGTTGGGCGCGATCCTTGTCGTCACCGGCTGGCGGCTCGTCAGCCTCCACCATGCAAGGCATCTGTTCACGCATTATGGTGTGCTGCCCGCCTTCATCTGGCTGGCGACGCTCGTCACCGTGGTCGCGGCGGACCTGCTCACCGGCGTGCTGGTCGGCATCGGCCTGTCGCTGCTCGAACTGGTGCCAAACCTGACGCGGCTCAGGCTGAAGGTGTCGGAAGGCGAGGCCGCTGGCGGCCATGCCATAGGCCTCGCCGGCGCGGCGACGTTCGTCTCGCTGCCGAAGCTGTCCGACACGCTCGATCGGGCGCCGACCGGCCCGGTGCGGCTCGACGTCAGCGATCTGAAGACCGTCGACCATACGTGCGCGGAGTTCATCAAGGACTGGTTCCAGCGCCGCCGCGCCGCCGGCGACGCGGTGGAGGTGTTCGGCGCCAGCGGCAAGGTCGCCGCGCTGGCGCAGTGACGCGACAGGCCGCAAGCACCCTCGCATGGCCTCCCCTGCCGTCCGTGCCGGTCCATCCCCCCAGAGGCCGGCACGGACGGATTTTTTCTCCCCGGAGAGAGCGCCAAAGCATTCGACCATGTGACGTGACGCGCGGCAACATTTCGTCACGTCGAAGCAACCCGCGGGCAGCTTTGCTGCACTAGCGAGGACCGTGCCCGGGAACGACCGGCGATCCGTCTCATCCTCCTCCGAGACGAGCGCGCTGGCGGGCCCGGGCGCAGGAGGGACCTCACGCATGTGAAAGGGGTCCCATGAAGTCCTATATCTTCGCCGCGGCCATGGCGGCCGCGTTGTCTCTCTTCCTGACCGCCGCGCCCGTCGCCGCGCAGGATACCGCGCCTCCCAGGCCCGTCACCGTCACGGGCAGCGTCGCGCTCGTCTCCGACTATCGCTTTCGCGGCGTGTCGCAGTCCGACGAGGAGATGGCGATCCAGGGCGGCCTCACGATCGCGCATGAAAGCGGTCTGTACGTCGGCACCTGGGCGTCGAACCTCGCGGGCTGGGGGACGTTCGGCGGTGCCAACATGGAGCTCGACCTGATCGGCGGGTTCAAGACGCCGGTCGGCAACGGCGGCACGCTCGACATCGGCCTGACCTGGTACATGTATCCCGGCGGCGCATCGAAGACCGACTTCGCCGAACCCTATGTGAAGCTGTCGGGAACGTTCGGCCCGGCGACGCTGCTGGCGGGAGTCGCCTATGCGCCGAAGCAGCAGGCGCTCGGCAACTGGTATGCGACCGGCGCGGCGGCGCAGTCCGGGGTCTACACGCGGCCCGGCGACAAGCAGGACAATCTGTACCTGTGGGGCGACGCCGCCGCCGGCATTCCGTCGACGCCGCTGACCGCCAAGGCGCATATCGGCTATTCGAAGGGCAATCCCGGCCTCGGCCCCAACGGCACGTCGGTGGCGCCGACCGGCAAATACTGGGACTGGATGCTCGGCGCCGACCTGGCGGTGAAGGGCACGCCGCTGACGTTGGGCGTCGCCTATGTCGATACCGACATCGGCAGGCGCGAGTCGGCCTATCTGCTGCCCAACTTCTCGTCGACCAAGGACGGCGGACCGATCGCGGGGCCGCAGGTGGTGTTCTCGGTGACGGCCGCGTTCTGAACCATCGCCCCTCCCCGTGGGGCGGGGAGGGGCAGCATCGCGGGAACCCATCGTCGGCCGCCGCGCTTCACGCGGCATGATCCACGCCGATACGCTGATCTTCACCCCCGACGACGTCGACCTCGCCCGCTCGCCGCTGCGCCGCGGCATCGCGGAGCCGACCTATGTGCTCGGTGCGTTCAACCCGGGCTTCACGCGGCTGCCGAGCGGCAACCTGCTGCTGATGGTCCGCATTGCGGAGGCCCTGTCGGAGCCGGTGCGCGACGGCCATGTCCGGGCGATCCGCTGGACGCCCGAAGGCTATCGGCTCGACGCATGGCCGCTCGCCGACGTGGACATGGCCGATCCGCGCCAGTTCGAGATCAAGGGCCGCCGCCATCGCGTGCTTGGCCTCACCTCGCTGTCCTGGCTGCTGCCGGTGGAGCTCGATCCCGCCGGCGAACGCATCGTGCAAGTCCATTACGACCGGGCGATCGAACCCGCCGCCTCCTATCAATGTTACGGCGTCGAGGACGCGCGGATCACGCGGATCGGCGACACCTGGTACATGACGACCTGTTCGGTCGGCGCGGAGCGGCATTGCACGAGCCTGCACACGTCACGCGACGGGCTGACCTATCGCCTCGACGGCATCGTCCTCGACCATCAGAACAAGGACATGATCCTGTTCGAGGGGCTGGTCCGCGACCGGTTCATGGCGCTGACTCGACCGCTCGGCGAGGTGTATTTCGCCTATCCGCCGGACAGCCAATGGGTCGGCGGGCCGTCGATCAACTTCGCGCAGAGCCCCGACGCGCTGCACTGGAAGCCGCTCGACGCGCCGGGCCTGCGCGCGCGCAAGGGCTCGACCTCCGCGATGAAGATCGGCGGCGGCACGCAGCCGGTGCTGACGGGCGACGGCTGGATGATGATCTATCACGGCGTCGAGGCGCGCGAGACGGTGGGCATCTACCGCAGCTTCTGGGCGCTGCTCGATCGCGACGACCCGTCGCGCATCCTGCGGATCGAGGACGACGTCCCCCTGCTGGAGGCCGATCCGGCGCTGACCGCGCCGATCGCGCACCAGATGTATCTGCCGACGCCGGTCGTCTTTTCGACGGGCCTGGTCGACGATGGCGACGCCTATCTGGTCGCGAGCGGCGAGGCGGACCTGGCGTGCCGGATGACGCGCATCGCCAAGACGCGCTTCGCCTGAACGGAACCGTTACGCCCGCGCACCGTTCCGCCTGCGCCTGTCGGAGCGGCCGGTCCCTCCCCTTCGAAGCGAGGATCACCGCTCCGGCAGGCTCGGGCGCGGACGGGGGTGCGAAGGCCAATGGCGACGTGGTGGCAATCGGGCGCGATCTATCAGGTCTATCCGCGCTCGTTCCAGGACAGCGACGGCGACGGCATCGGCGACCTAAAGGGGATCGAGGCGCGGCTCGACCATCTCGTCGCGCTGGGCGTGGATGCGCTGTGGATCTCGCCGATCTTCCCGTCGCCGATGGCCGACTTCGGCTATGATGTCGCCGACTATTGCGACGTCGATCCGCGCTTCGGCACGCTCGGGGATTTCGACGAGCTGCTCGCGGCGGCGCATGCGCGCGGGCTGAAGGTGCTGCTCGACTTCGTGCCCAACCATTCGTCGAGCGCGCATCCGTGGTTCCGCGAGAGCCGCGCGTCGCGCGACAATCCGAAGCGCGACTGGTACATCTGGCGCGATCCCGCGCCGGACGGCGGCCCGCCCAACAACTGGATCAGCGATTTCGGCGGCTCCGCCTGGGAATGGGACGCGGTCACCGGCCAATATTACTACCACGCCTTCCTCAAGGAACAGCCCGACCTCAACTGGCGCAACCCCGCGCTGCGCGCGGCGATGATGGACGTGCTGCGCTTCTGGTTCGACCGCGGCGTCGACGGCTTCCGCATCGACGTGCTGTGGCACATGGTGAAGCATGCGCAGTTTCCGGACAATCCGCCCAACCCCGCCTACCGGCCGGAGATGGGCGGGATGCACGCGGTGCTGCAGCTGCATTCCACCGACCAGCCGGAGGTGCATGCCATCGCCGCCGAGATGCGGCGGATCGCCGACGGCTATGACGGCGACCGCGTGCTGATCGGCGAGATCTACCTGCCGGTCGAACGCCTGATGCACTATTACGGGCGGGAGGCGCCGGAGGTGCACCTGCCCTTCAACTTCCAGCTGATCGAGGCGACCTGGGACGCGCGGCATCTCGCCGCCCTGATCGACGAATATGAGCGCGCGCTGCCACCCGGCGGCTGGCCCAACTGGGTGCTCGGCAATCACGACCGGCCGCGGATCGCGAGCCGCGTCGGGGAACGCCAGGCGCGCGTCGCGGCCATGCTGCTGCTGACGCTGCGCGGCACGCCGACGATCTATTACGGCGACGAGATCGGCCTCGCCGACGTCGCCATCCCGCGCGACCGGGTGCAGGACCCGCGCGAACTGCGCGAGCCCGGCCTCGGCCTCGGTCGCGACCCCGTCCGTACGCCGATGCCGTGGAACGACAGCGAGCATGCCGGCTTCACCAGCGGCGAGCCCTGGCTGCCGCTCGGCCCGGACTGGTCCACGCGCAACGTCGCCGCGCAGGGCGGCGACGAGGCGTCGATGCTCGCGCTCTACCGGCGCCTGCTGCACCTGCGGCGCAAGCACGCCGCGCTCGCGGTCGGCGACTTCCGCCTGATCGAGGCGGAGGGCGACGTCCTCGCGTTCGAACGGCGGAATGGCGACGAGCGGATCGTCGTCGCGCTCAATCTGGGTGCCGAGCCGCAACCGTTCGCGCTGCCGGAAGGGGACGTCCTGGCGAGCACACGTGGCGGGACGCCCAAGTCAGGTGTGTTGCGTGGCGACGAGGGCGTCGTGTTCCTCGCTCGGCCTGCATGACCTCCCATTTTCGCCATCCCCGCGCAGGCGGGAATGCAGAGACGCCGCCGTCCCGCTTCATGCCAGACCTGCGCGTCTGGATCCCCGCCTGGGCGGGGATGACGGCATAAGTTGATGATCGAGGACATCCCCCGCCCCATGATGATCGCCCCATGAAGATCGCCCCATGAAGATCGCAATGCTCGCCCCCATCTCCTGGCGCACGCCGCCGCGCCACTATGGCCCGTGGGAGCTCGTCACCAGCCTGCTGACCGAGGCGCTCGTCGCGCGCGGCGTCGATGTCACATTGTTCGCGACACAGGACAGCCAGACCGCGGGCCGTCTCGCCGGCGTCGTTCCCGCGCCTTATTCCGAAGACCCGTCGATCGACGCGAAAGTGTGGGAATACCGCCATCTGGCGCATGTTTTCGAGCATGCGGACGCGTTCGACCTGATCCACAACCAGGCGGATTTTCCCGCCCATGCCTTCGCCAATCTGGTCGACACGCCGATGGTGACGACGATCCACGGCTTCTCGTCGGACCGTATCCTGCCGATGTACAAGCCGTATGAGGATCGCGTCCATTACGTCGCGATCAGCGACGCGGACCGATCGCCGCACCTGCGCTATGCCGCGACGATCCACCACGGCATCGTGCTGGACGATTTCCCCTTCGACGCGCAGGGCAGCGAAGACCTCCTCTTTTTCGGCCGCATGCATCCCGACAAGGGCGCGGGAGAAGCGATCCGGGTGGCGCAGGCGACCGGCCGCGGGCTCGCCATGTATGGCATCGTGCAGGACCAGGGCTATTACGAGCGCGAGGTCGCGCCGCACCTGGACGGCGCGCGCATCCGCCACCCCGGCGCGGTCGGCGGTGCCGAGCGGACGCGCGCACTGGGCCAGGCGGCGGCGCTGCTGCACCTGATCAACTTCGACGAACCCTTCGGCCTGTCGGTGATCGAGGCGATGGCCTGCGGCACCCCGGTGATCGCGATCAACCGAGGCTCGATGCCGGAACTGATCGAGGACGGCGTCACCGGGTTTCTGGTCGATAGCATCGACGAGGCGATCGCCGCCGTCGGCCGCCTAGGCGAGATCGACCGTGCCGCCTGCCGCGCGGCGGTGGCGGCGCGCTTCACCGTCGAGCGGATGGCGGACCGGTACATCCAGCTCTACCGCGACATCCTGGGCGCTTGATCTTTGATGAAATCGGCGTGAGGATTTGCTCGAAACCATGGCCCCGATCCGTCCTGCCGGACGCGCGCCGGCAACGGTCAGTCCGCAGCCCCCGAGGTCGGCGCGTCCGCCGCGCGGCGGATGCCGGAACGGAACCGGCGTGACGGCACCGGCTCGCAAAGGGAGGAACCGCACGCCGCGATGCTGACCAGGTTGCGCCGTTTCCTGACCGAGGAACATTGGGAGTTCCTGCCGCATGAGCGACCGGCATTGCCTGGTTCGCCCGGCTCGGTCGAACATGCGACGCGTATCCGCGTCGCCTATGGCGTGATCGCCATCCTCGTCGGCCTGACCGGCGGGTTCGGCAACGCGCTGATCAGCGCCAACACGACGACGCTGCAGGGTGCGCTCGGCCTCGATCCCTCGGAGATCGCCTGGCTGCCGACGGTCTATGTGATGACCAACGTCAGCATCAACCTGCTGCTGATCAAGTTCCGCGCGCAATTCGGCCTGAGACCCTTCGCGCTGATCTTCCTCGGTCTCTATGTCGCGGTGACGCTGGGCCACCTGTTCGTCCGCGAATTCCAGACCGCGATTCTCGTCCGCGCGATCAGCGGCATGGCGGGTGCGCCGCTGTCCAGCCTGTGCCTCTATTACATGATGCAGGCGCTGCCGTTGAAATGGCGGCTGAAGGCGATCGTGCTCGGCATCGGCGTGCCGCAATGCGCGACGCCGCTCGCCCGCCTGTTCTCGCCCGAACTGCTCGCCATGTCGCAATGGCGCGAGCTCTACCTGTTCGAACTTGGCCTCTCCCTGATGAGCTTCGCCGCGGTGGCGCTGCTGCGCCTGCCGCCGACGACGCGGTCGAAGGCGTTCGAGCGGCTCGACTTCGTCACCTTTGCGCTGTTCGCCGTCGCGATGGCGCTGATCGCGGCGGTGCTCGGCCTGGGTCGCTACGTCTGGTGGACGAATGCCGCCTGGATCGGCTGGGCATTGCTTGCCGCGATCCCGATGCTCGCCGCCGCGCTGGTCATCGAACACAATCGCGCCAATCCGCTGCTCAACACGCGCTGGCTCGGCAGCGCCGACATCCTGCGCTTCGCGATCGTCACGATCATGGCGCGCATCGTCCTGTCCGAACAGACCTATGCCGCGGTCGGCCTGCTGACCGTGCTCGGCCAGAACAACGATCAGCTCGGCACGTTCTTCACCGTCATCTTCCTTTGCTCGGCGGCGGGCGTCGCGCTCAGCGCGATCACGCTGGACACGGACCGCACCGCGCATCCGATCATGCTCGCGGTCGGTCTGGTCGCGATCGCCGCCTGGGCGGACAGCTATTCGACCAGCCTGACGCGCGCGCCGCAAATGTACTGGACGCAGGGGCTGATCGCCTTCGCCGGCACCTATTTCCTGGGGCCGGCTTTGCTCTTCGGCATGCTGCGCGCGCTGCAGCAGGGCGCGGGCCACGTGATCAGCTTCATCGCGGTGTTCGGTATCGTCAACGGCATCGGCGGCCTGGCCGGATCGGCGCTGCTCGGCACCTACCAGATCGTCCGCGAGAAGGCGAACAGCGCCGGGCTCGTCCAGGCGATCGACCCGACCGACCCGATCGTCACGCAGCGGCTGGCGGCGGGCGGGCAGGCGGTGGCGCGTGTCGTCGGCGACCCCGCGCTGCGCAGCGCCGAGGGCGGCGCGCTGCTGTCGCAGACCGCGACGCGCGAGGCGAACGTGCTCGCCTATGACGACACGTTCCGCCTCGTCGCCGTGCTGGCGGCCGCGACGTTCGTCTACCTTCTTTTCCTCCTGATCCGCCGCGCCTACCGTGCCAGACGCGCAACGCCGGCAGGGGCCTCAGCATGACCGACACCCGTAGTTCCGCAAGCCAGAACCCTGTCGATTCGGCACCCGCCACCGACGAAGCGCGCGCCGAAGCGGCGGCAGCCGCCGCGGCGCCGGCCAGTTCCGGCTGGCGCCCGACCCCCCCGAGCCGAACGGCCACGATCGTCATCGTGATCATCGCCGTGGCGGGCCTTCTTGCGGTGCTCGCCGCCTGGCGCCTGCCGCCCTTCGCCACCGCCTACCAGTCCACGGACAATGCCTATGTGCGCGGACGCACGACGGTGATCGCGCCGCAGGTGTCGGGCTATGTCACGCAGGTGCTCGTCCGCGACTTCGAGCAGGTCACCGCCGGCCAGCCGCTGGTTCGGATCGACGACCGCATCTACCGCCAGCGGGTCGACCAGGCGGCGGCGCAGGTGTCGGCGCAGGCGGCGACGCTCGCCAACGCGCAGCAGTCCGAGCGCAGCCGCGAGGCGAGCCTCGCCGCGCAGAATGCCGCCGTCGCCAACGCCGAGGCGCAGCTGATGCGCGCGCAGGCGGACATGGCGCGCGTCAACGACCTGGTGAAGGACGGCTCCGTTTCCCTGCGCGAGCGCGACCAGACGCTCGCCGCGTTGCGCCAGGCGCAGGCCGGCGTGCAGCAGGCGAATGCCGCGCGCGAGATCGCCCGGCAGGATATCCGCACCGTCCAGGTCGGCCGCGGCGGCCAGCGCGCCGGCGTGTCGGGGGCGGAGGCGGCGCAGCGCCTGGCGCAGATCGATCTCGCCAATACGGTGATCCGCGCGCCGGAGACCGGGCGCCTGTCCGAGGTGGGCGTGCGCGTCGGCCAATATGTGACCGCCGGCTCGCAGCTGATGTTCCTGGTGCCCCCCGAAACCTGGGTGATCGCCAATTTCAAGGAGGCGCAGACCGCCCGGATGATCGTCGGCCAGCCGGCCAGCTTCACCGTCGACGGCCTCGCCAATGCGCGGCTGACCGGCCGGGTCGAGCGTATCTCGCCCGCGGCGGGCTCGGAATTCGCGGTGCTGAAGGCGGACAATGCGACGGGCAATTTCACCAAGGTGCCGCAACGCATCGCGGTGCGTATCCGCATCGATCCCGGCCAGCCGCTGATGCAGCGCCTGCGCCCGGGCATGTCGGTCCAGGCGCGCGTCGACACCTCCTCCGGCCCGATGGTGCGATGATGAGGCACGGACGCGACGTGCGACGCGATCTCCTGTTCAGTGGCGAGGGTCGGGGAACGGGAAGAGGCGCGGCCATAGCGGACACCGGATCGCGTCGCCGCGTCTTCGCGCGCACGTTTGCCGCATTGGCGGCGAGCGCGATCCTGGCGGGCTGTATCGGTCCGCGCCCCGCGCCGCCCGCCGCCAGCGCGGTCGCACCGCCGCCGGGATGGCGCACCGCGCTCGGGCCCGGCGCGCCGATCCGCGCCGACTGGTGGAACGCCTTCGGCGACCCCGTGCTCGCCGATCTCGTCGCTCGTGCGCTGGCCAACAACGTCGATATCGCCACCGCCGCGGCGCGTGTCGAGGAAGCGCGCGCGTCGCTGCGCCTCGCCCGCGCGCAGCAGACACCGCTGATCGGCGGGCAGGTGCCATCGACCAGCGGTCAGACGGTGAGTCCGTTCGGCACGCCCAGCGACGCGATCGGGGCCGCCCCCGCGATCACCGCCAGCTACGACCTCGACCTGTTCGGCCGGCTGCGCCAGGCGAGCCGCGCGGCGCAGGCACAGGCGCTCGCCAGCGAGGGCGCGCGCGACACGGTGCGCCTTGCCGTCGCGAGCGGCGTCGCCACCGGCTATGTCACGCTGCGCGCGCTCGACCAGCGGCTGGCGGTGGCGCGCGAGACGCTCGCCGCCCGCGCGGAGGGGCTGCGCATCGCGCGGCGGCGCGCGGAGACGGGCTATACCTCCAACCTGGAACTGCATCAGGCGGAGGCGGAATATCAGGCGACGCTGCAGCTCGTGCCCGCCGCCGAACTCGCCGTCAGCCGCCAGGAGAATGCGCTGAGCCTGCTGCTCGGCGAGGCGCCGGCCGCCATTCCGCGCGGCCTGCCGCTCGACCGGCTGCTGACGCCGCCGATCCCCGACGGGCTGCCGGCCGACCTGCTGCGCCGCCGGCCCGACCTGTTCCAGGCCGAACAGACGCTGGTCGCCGCCGATCGCACGCTCGACAGCGCGCGCGCGGCGATGCTGCCCAATATCGCGCTCACCGGCACGGCGGGCGTGACGCTGTCGACCGTGCTTGCGAAGCCGATCGGCGTGTTCACTTTGGGCGCGAGCATCCTGTCGCCGATCCTCGACGGCGGGCGCCTGCGGGCGCAGGCGGACGTCGCGACCGCGCGACGCGACCAGGCGGCCTTCACCTACCGCCGCACCGCGCTCACCGCCTTTCGCGAAGTGGACGATGCGCTGGCGGGCGTGCGCCGGTCGGGCGAACAGGCGACCGCGCTCGGCGGCCAGGTCGACGCGCTCGCGGCCGCGCTGCGCAACGCCAGCAACCGCTATCGCGCGGGCTACAGCAGCTATATCGACCAGCTCGACGCGCAGCGCGGCCTGCTCGCGGCGCAGCTGTCGCTGGTGCAGGCGCGCGCCGATCGCCTCAACGCCTATGTCGCACTGTACCAGGCGATGGGCGGCGGCTGGAGCGCCGACGACGTCGCGGCGACGCGGCGGCCATGACGATGAACCGCTGCGGGCCTAAGGGATCGTCCCTGCATCACGGTCGTTGCCGCGCTCGATGACACAGGACACACGTCATGCGGAGGACGCCGTCGCCAACGGACCGTCCAGCGTCGGCAGCTGGGACTGGGACGTCGGAGCCAACCGGATCACGGCGGATCCCGGGTTCGCCCTGCTCTACGGCGTGCCGGTCGACGTGGCGCAGGCGGGCGCACCCATCGAGCGGTTCTTCGCCGGCATCCATCCGGACGACCGTGCGCGGGTCGAGGCCGAGGTCGCGCGGACCGTCGTCGAACGGGGCGAGTTCGTCAGCGAATATCGTCTCGTCCAGCCGGACGGCCGCAGCCGCTGGGTGATGGCGCAAGGCCGCTGCGTGACCGAAGCGGGCGGCGAGGGGCTGCGCTTCCCGGGCATCAGCTTCGACATCGATGCGCGCAAGCGGTCGGAACTGCGCCTCGCCGCGCTGCTCGAACTCAACGACCGTCTACGCGAGCCGGGCGATGCCGCGGATCTCGCCTATGCGGCGGCGGAGATCCTCGGCCGCCTGTTCGAGGTCAGCCGCGCCGGCTACGGCACGATCGACCGCGCGGCGGAGACGATCGTGACCGAGCGCGCCTGGTGCGCACCCGGCATCAGTCCGCTGCCCGGCATCCTCCATTTCCGCGACTATGGCTCGTATATCGAGGATCTGAAGCGCGGCGACACGGTCGCGATCGGCAACGCCTATGAGGACCCGCGCACGCGCAACACCGCGGAGGGGCTGAAGGGGCTGTCCGCGCTGTCGTTCATCAACATGCCGGTGACCGAGCAGGGCGGCTTCGTCGCGCTCCTCTACCTCAACAATGCGGTGCCGCGCGCCTGGCTGGCGGAGGAGGTCATCTTCGTCCGCGACGTCGCGGAACGGACGCGCGATGCGGTGGAGCGTCGCCGCGCCGAGAGCGAGCTCGCCGCGCTGACCGCCTCGCTGGAAGCGCAGGTCGAGGCGCGCACCGCTGAGCTGATGGCGGCCGAGGAGCATCTGCGCCAGGCGCAGAAGATGGAGGCGGTGGGACAGCTGACCGGCGGCCTCGCCCACGATTTCAACAATATGCTGACCGGCATCTCGGGCGCGCTGGAGATGATGCAGGTGCGCATCCGCCAGGGGCGGATCGGCGAGCTCGACCGCTATGCCACCGCGGCGCAGGGCGCCTCGAAGCGCGCCGCCGCGCTGACGCACCGGCTGCTCGCCTTCTCGCGGCGCCAGACGCTCGACCCCAAGCCGACCGACGTCAATCGCTTGGTCGCCGACCTGCACGATCTCGTGCAGCGCACGGTCGGGCCGGCGATCGAGGTGGAGCTGGTCGGGCAGGCGGGCCTGTGGCCCGCGATGGTCGATCCCAACCAGCTCGAGAACGCGCTGCTCAACCTGTGCATCAATGCCCGCGACGCGATGCCGGACGGCGGGCGGATCACGATCGAGACCGCCAACCGCTGGCTCGACCAGCGCGCCGCCCGCGAACGGGACCTGGCGCAGGGCCAGTATCTGTCGCTGTGCGTCACCGACACCGGCACCGGCATGACGCCGGAGGTGCAGGCGCGCGCCTTCGACCCCTTCTACACCACCAAGCCGATGGGCGAGGGGACGGGCCTGGGCCTGTCGATGATCTACGGCTTCGCACGCCAGTCGGGCGGGCAGGTGCGCATCTATTCGGAGCTGGGACAGGGCACGACGATGTGCATCTACCTGCCGCGCCACTATGGCGACGCGGACGGGGATGCGGATCCCGGCACTGGGCGGGCGCTGCCCCGCGCCGGCGAGGGCAAGGCGACGGTGATGGTCGTCGACGACGAACCGACGATCCGCATGCTCGTCGCGGAGGTGCTCGACGACATGGGCCATACGGTGCTGGAGGCGGGCGACGCAGCGGCGGCGATGCGGCTGTTCGCGACCGGCGCGCACGTCGACCTGCTCGTCACCGACGTCGGCCTGCCGGGCCAGATGAACGGCCGCCAGCTCGCCGATGCGATCCGTCTCGAGCGGCCAGGGATGAAGGTGCTGTTCATCACCGGCTATGCGGAAAATGCGGTTATCGGCAACGGTCCGCTCGCCCCGAACATGGCGCTCGTGACCAAGCCGTTCGCGATGGATCATATCGCAGACCGAATTGCGGGCCTGCTGGAGACATAGAGCCTGATCCACGTGCGTGGCGGCGGTCCCGCCCCGATTGCGCCCGCCGATCAGGCAATCGTTTCTTCCCGTCCCGCATGCGCGCCAGGGGGGCGGGTCATAGCATCGCCAGCACCCGCTCCGCCTCGGCGAGATGCAGCCGTTCGACCATCGCGCCGTCCAGCCGGATCGCACCCTTGCCCACGGCCTCGGGGGCGGCGAATGCGTCGACCACGCGTCGCGCCCAGGCGATCCGGTCCGGGTCCGGCGCGAAGGCGGCGTTGGCCGCGTCGATCTGGCTCGGGTGGATCAGCGTCTTGCCGTCGAACCCCAGCATCGCGCCCTGCGCGCACTCCGCCGCCAGCCGCGCCTCGTCGCCGATCGCGTTGCACACGCCGTCGAGCACGAAGAGGTCCGCCGCGCGCGCCGCCATCACCATCTGCGTCAGCGCGGGCACCAGCGGCATCCGGTCCGCGCCCGGCCGGCACCGCATCTCCTTGGCCAGATCGTTGGTCCCGGCGATCAGCATCGTGCAGCGCACCGCCGGCGCCACGTCGACGATCTCGGCGAGGCGCAGCATGGCGTCGCACGTTTCGATCATCGCCCAGATCGGGGGGCCGTCGTCGCCGATGGCGTCCCGTGCCGCCGCGAGGTCGGCGGCGCCCCCCACCTTGGGCAGTACCACCGCCAGCGCGCCGCGCGCCGCCGCGGCATCGTCCAGTCCCCAGGGGGTGTCGAGCGCGTTGATCCGGATCGCGGCGCGCGCTCCAGCCAGCACCGCGGCCGTGGCCGCGGCGCGCGCAACCGCCTTCGCGTCCGGCGCGACGGCGTCCTCCAGGTCGAGGATCGCCGCGTCGCAGGCGAGCGTCGTCAGTTTCGCGATCGCGCGCGGGTTCGACGCGGGCAGGAACAGCACGCTGCGCCAGCGTCCCGGGTTCGTCGTCATCGCCCCTTCCTCCTATCCGCTTACCAGCCGCGCGAGATCGAGCAACGCGCGCGGCATCGCCACGCCGGGCGGCGTCGCGATGTAGCGCGCCTCCCACACGGGGCCGAACTTCGCCTTGAACGCGCGCAGCCCCGCAAAGCCGTAAAGCCGCTCGCCGTTGGCGAACAAGGCATGGCCCAGCCGCGCCCAGATCGGGGCCAGCCGCCCCGTCGGCAGGCCGGCGAGCGGCGCCATGCCGAGGTTGAACCGCGCATAACCCTGCGCCCGACCCCATTCGATCAGCCGCACCATCATCGCCTCCATCGTGCCATAGGGCGCGTCGGGCAGGTGGCGCATCAGGTCGACGGAAATCTCGGCGCCGTCGCCGGAGGACCAGATGTTGGCGAAGGCGACGATCCGCCCCTGGCACCGCACCAGCGCGACGGGAAACCGGGCGAGGTAATCGGGATCGAAGGCGCCGAGGCTGAAGCGCTTTTCGCGGCCCTTCTTGTGCGCCAGCCACGCGTCCGACACCGCGCGCAATTCCTCGACCAGCAGGGGGACCGCAGACGCCGGCTCGACCGAGAAGGTCGCGCCGGCCTGCTCGCTGCGCCGGATCGCATGGCGCAGCGGCTTCGCGCGCGGTCCCGCCAACGCGAAGGTGTCGAGGGGGAGCAGCGCCTCCTCGCCATATTTGATCGGTTGCAGGCCGAGCTCGACGAAGAGGGGCAGCATCCGCTCGCTCGCCTGATAGACGCACAATCGCCCGGCCCCGGCGTCGCATGCGCGGCGGATGCTCCACGCCAGTTCGCCCCAGGCGGCAACCGGGCCGATCGGATCGCCCATTACCGTCCATGTCCGGCCCTGCACGCGATACATCAGGAACGCGTCGCCCGCCGCCGACACGATGAAGCTCTTGTCCCCCGTGAAGGCGAGGTTGGCGTCGGCACGCGGCGCTCGGGCCAGCGCGTCCAGGACTGCCGGCGGCGGGGCCGCATCGGTGACCCGAGTGGTACGGCTGCCGGTCAGCAACTGCCACGCGCTCGCCGCGGTCAGCAGCACACCCGCCGCGAAGCTTGCGCGCAGGAAGCGCGGCGCGTTGCCGTCGAGCGCGAACCGCCACCACAGATCGTCGGCATAGGGCGTCCGCTTGTAGGCGAAGAATCCGGCCCAGATACTCAGGCCCAGCGCCGCGACCGCTGCCGCCAGCCACGGCCAGCGCGGCCGGTCGGTCAGGATGCCGCCGGTGCGATAGAAACTGGGCCGGCAATATTGCAGCACGCCCGCGACGACGAGCTGCAGCAGCGCCTCCTCCCAATCCAGGCCCTTCATGAGCGAGAAGATCGCGCCACCGACCAGCAGCGCGCGCGCCGCCGCCCAGCCGGAGCGGAGGCGCGCGTTGAGCGCGGGGGCGACGAGCAGCAGCGCGGTGCCGATCAGGCTACCCGCCATGTGCGACCCCTCGATGAAGGGCAGCGGCACCAGATCGTCGAGGTCGGCGAGCCGCCCCTTCACCCCAGGCAGCGCGCCGGACACGAGCAGCACGAATCCGGCGACGAAGACGAGGGCGGTGACCGCGCCCGGGCCAAGCGCCTGTGCCGCCCTGTCGGCGATGCCCAGCGACCGGCGCAGCGGATGCCGCAGCCGCCATCCTTCGGTCGCGGCGATGCCGATCGCGGCGATCAGCAGCGGCAGCAGGTAATAGATGAGCCGATACAGGAGCAAGGCGGCGAAGATCGTCGGCCGGTCGCCGGGCACCGTCGCCAGCACCACCGTCTCGAACACGCCCAGGCCGCCGGGGACGTGCAGGACCAAAGCGACGATGACCGCGACGGCATAGGCGACGAGAAAGTCGGGATAGGCGCCGATCGCGGTGCCGGGCACCAGCACGAAGAGCGCGGCGGATGCGCCCGCCAGGTCGATCAGCGACAGGCCGGTCAGGGTGGCCATGTCGCGCACCGCGGGCACCGGCATCCGCCAGCGCGAGAGGCCGATGCTGGACAGCCCGCGTGCCCGCGCGATCGGCGGGATGGCGAGCATCGCGATCAGCCCGGCGCCGATCAGCCGCGCGGCGAGGGCGGGCACCGTCACCGGTCCGAGCGCGACGGCACCCGGCGTCAGCAGCAGTCCGATCCCGGCCGCACCGAAGATGCCGCCCCAGAAGGAGACGCCGGCGATGCCCGCGACCTGCGCGACCTCGCCCAGGGACAGACCCGCAGCGCCATAGATGCGCAGTCGGGCCGATCCGCCGGTCAGCACCGCCATCCCGAAATTGTGGCTGAGCGTGTAGCTGGTGAACGAGCCTGCCGCCGCGATCCGCCACGGTTGCGGTCGGCCGATCGTGCGCAGCGCGACCCAGTCGAGCCCGGTCAGCACGAGATAGCTCAGCACCGTCAGCCCGAGTGCCGCCGCGATCCTGCCGTCCGGGATGGCATGGAGCGCGGCGCGCACGTCGCGCAGATGCACCTGTTTCAGGACGATGTGCAGCGCCTCGAACCCGATCAGTGCGATCAGCGCGACCGCCGCCACCGTCAGGATGCGACGGTAGCGCGCGGCCAGCGCCAGCGCGGCATCGATCCGGGCGTTCACATCCATCAGCCGATCCGGTGCCAGACCTGCGATTTGCACAGGAAACGGCCGAGCAGGCATTGCGATATGGTCAGCCGCGCCGGGGAGTGTTGCTGGATGTGCGAGGCATAGCTGCGACCCATGTCGGGTATGAAGACGCGGCCCTCCCAATGACCCGCGCCGACCCGGCGATAATCATGGAGCAGGCGCGTGCCGACCAGCGGCGGCAGCTTCGCCTGGCGCGCGGCCGCCTGCGCATGGGCGCTCGCCCAGACGATCGTGCCGCACAGCGTGCCGTCGGGACAGGGATGGGTTTCCACGGCCAATGTGCCCTTGGGATTGCTCCAGCGCCCCATCACCGGGTCGCGGGCCGCGGGCGGTGCCTGCGCGGCGAGTGCGAACAGCATGGCGACGATTGCCGGCATGGTCAGCGGACCGCCCCCGCCGGGGCGGGCAACGCACGGCGGACCGCGTCCATTTCGTGCGCGACGAGCGCGCTGTGATCGTTTTTCAGGAAATGCCCCCCCGGCATCGCAATGACGCGCGCTTCGCGTCTATGCACCAGCGGACAGGCGCTGTCGCCTTCCTCGATGCCGTAGATGCAGGTCAGCGGCGTCCAGTCGCTTTCGTTCACCGTGTCGGCGGCGCGCGATGCGGGCTGTCCCAGATAGGCGATGCCCGACGGATCCGCGCGAAAGAATATCGTTTCGCCCGGCACGACCAGGACCACGCCCGCCACACGCGCGCGCAGGTCCGCGGGCAGCGCGATCAGGCCGGTCTGCAGGATGTCCGCGCCAAAGGACTGGCCGATCAGGACCAGCCGCTCCGCGCCCGTCCGCGCCAGGCCGGCGCGCACGCCGTCGGCGACGATGCGGTCGACCGTCGCGGCGCTGCGCCATCGGCCGAACAGCGTCGGCGTATTGATGCCGAGGACGGTGACACCCTGCGCCGCGAGCCCTTCCGTCGTCTCTGCCGCCATGCCGAAGCGCAGGCCCAGATCGCCGGAGAATACCACCGCCGCGATCGGCAGCGCGGGTGCGTGCGCCGGGTAGAGGCGCGTCGCCTCGCCAGCGAAGAAGCCAGCCGCCGTCCACAGTCCGGCCATGCCGCACGCAATCGTCGCCGCGATCCCGCCGACCGCGACGGCGCGTCGGCGCGGGCGGCGAGAGGGGGCGGACGGAGACGACATGGGGTCAGGCTCTGCGCCTTTGTTGCAGCCGCCGCAATGTCCGCAGGCCGCGAAATCACACGTCGCGCGTCGCGCCTAGATCACTGCCACCGCGGCATGCGAATGGTCCGTGACAAGGACGTTTCCGCATGTTGCCGACTGTGTCTTCCGCGCAACATATCGGAAAAATGATGAAGACCACGTCACTAGGTCAGTGGTCCATCTGTTTCAAACGCTCTAGGGGCGCCGATCCGGTCAGCTATGCTGCCCGAGTTGGTCGATAACAAGACATTTAGGATCAGGGACCATGACCATCGCGTACCGTCGCCAGTTGCTCGCGACCTCTCTTCTCGTCGGCGCGGCCATGCTCGCGACGCCCGCCGCCGCGCAACAGGCCGGCACCCCGGCACCCGCGGCGCAGGACCAGACGGTCCCGAACACCGGCACGCCCGCCGACACGACCAACGACCAGGCCGCCAGCCCCGCCGCGACCGGCGTCACCCCCGCTGGCGACAACGCGACGTCGACGCAAGCCCCGACGCCGGGCGGCGACATCGTCGTGACCGGTTCGCGCATCGCCTCGCCCGCCGCCGCCAGCGCGTCGCCGCTGCAGGTGATCGGCGCCGAGCAGATCCAGCAGCAGGGCGCGATCAACGTCCAGGAAGTGCTGCAGCTCAACCCCGCCTTTGGTTCGCCGGGCATCAGCCGCACCAACTCGTCCTTCGCGACCCAGGGCGCGGGTGCCGCGACCGTCAACCTGCGCAACCTCGGTGAGGACCGCACGCTCGTGCTGGTCAACGGCCGCCGCTTCGTCTCGGGCCAGCCGGGCAGCCAGGCGGTCGACCTCAACGTCATCCCCACCCAGTTCATCGACCGGATCGACGTGCTGACCGGCGGCGCCTCCGCCGTCTATGGCTCGGACGCGGTCGCCGGCGTCGTCAACATCATCTACAAGAAGAACTTCGAGGGCCTGCAGCTCGACGGCCAGATGGGCATTTCGGAGCATGGCGACGGCGCCGACCGCCAGGTCAGCCTGCTCGGCGGCAAGAACTTCGCCGACGGCCGCGGCAACATCATGCTGTTCGGCAGCTATTCGAAGCAGGGCACCGTCCTCAAGCGCAACCGCTCGACGGAAGCCGGCTCGAGCGCGGTCGACACCAGCAGCCTGGGGCTGGCCACCGGCCGTGACGAGGATCTCTTCACACCGCGCGTCCTGCTGTCGGGCTTCACCCCCGGCGGCCGGATCTATGCGGGCGACCAGACCTTCAGCTACAATACCGGTTCGCTGGTGAACTGCACGGGCGTCAGCTGCGGCGGCTACAACCGCTCCGACTCGCGCTACCTCGCCGTGCCGGTCGAGCGTTACGTCGCCGCGGGCCGCGCCACCTTCGAAGTGTCGCCGGCGGCCAACCTGTGGGTCGAGGGCAATTACGCCAAGACCAAGGTGCAGACCTCGATCGAGCCCTTCCCGCTCAGCTCCGATCTCGTCGCGATCGCCAGCGGCGGCCAGGTGCCGATCCAGACCCGCGTCGGCGGCGTCACCTATCGCAACCCGTTCGTGCCCGACGCGATCTTCAACGCGGCGACCGACACGGACGGCGACGGCCTGCGCGACATCTATTTCGACCGTCGCCTCGCCGATTTCGGTCCGCGCACCAGTTCGGCCGATCGTGACCTGTTCCGCATCGCCGGCGGCCTCAACGGCAGCTTCGGCGGCGATCGCTGGAGCTACGAGGTCTACGGCATCTACGGCGAGAGCAAGGAGCACCAGACCGGCAGCGGCCAGTTCAACAGCACCAACTTCGTCCAGGCGCTGAACAGCTATCGCGATCCGGCTACCGGTCAGATCGTCTGCGCCGACCCTGCGGCGCGCGCGGCGGGCTGCATTCCGGCGAACATCTACGGCATCGGCACGCTCGCCGCGGCGGCGCCCTATCTCGCCGTGCCGACGACGCTCGACGCCAAGATTACCCAGACGGTGGCCGGCGGCAACGTCACCGGCAAGCTGTTCTCGCTGTTCGGGGCGGACCCGATCGGCGTCAACATCGGCACCGAATATCGTCGTGAAACCAGCAGCAACGTCTTCGACATCCTGACGCAGCAGGGGCTCAACGGCAACAATGCGCTGCCGTCGACCTCGGGCAGCTTCCACCTGTGGGAAGGCTTCGCCGAGGCGATCGTGCCGTTGGTCCAGGACAAGCCGTTCTTCCACTCGCTGTCGGTGCGTGGCGCGGTGCGCGTGTCCGACTATTCGACGATCGGCACGACGTTCAGCTACAATTACGGCGGCGAATGGGCGCCCGTGGAGGACATCCGCTTCCGCGTGATCAAGGCGCGTTCGGTCCGTGCGCCGAACATCAACGAGCTGTTCCAGCCCGCGCAGCAGGATTTCCCGTCGGGTCTGCAGGATCCGTGCCGCGGCGTCACCGCCACGACCACGGGCACGATCGCCACGAACTGCCGCGCGGCGCCCGGCGTCGCGGCGAACATCGCGGCGAACGGCGCCTTCACGGTCAGCCAGGCCGACTTGCAGGGCATCACCAGCTTCGGCGGCGGCAACCCGAACCTCAGCGAGGAAAAGGGCGACAGCTTCACCGCCGGCGTGGTGGTCAATCCGCGCTCGATCAACGCGCTGCGCAACTTCGTCCTGACGGTCGACTATTTCAACATCCGCGTGAAGGGCGCGATCGTCTCGACCCCGCTGCAGTTCATCCTGAACCAATGCTATGCGGCGTCGGACCAGGCGGCCTGCGCCCAGATCGTGCGGCGTCCGACGATCGTCGGCCCGAACAGCGCCGGCTCGCTGGACGAGGTCAACACCAGCCCGACCAACAGCGGTGGCCTGAAGACCTCGGGCATCGATACGACGGTGACGTGGCGCCAGAATCTCGCCGACTGGGGTCTCGACGGTACGCTTGGCGTGCGTGGCTCGTACACGCATCTGATCAGCGGCTACACCGTGCCGCTGCCGGGTTCGCCGCGCGACTATTTCGCCGGAGAGATCGGTGCGTCGCGTGACAAGTTCACGATCAACGGCTCGTACGATGTCGAGGGAGTTGGCCTGACCATGACGGGCACCTGGCTCAGCCAGGCGAGCCTGGACGATCAGCTGACGGGCGCGCGCCCGGGCAGCAACCCGCTGTACCGCGTCCGTCCGCAGTTCTACCTCGACTCGCAGATCCGCTTCCGCACCAAGGACAATTTCGAGTTCTTCGTCGGCGGCGACAATCTGCTCAACAACAAGCCGCCGTATCTCGCCGACATCGGCGCCTCGGCGGGTCAGGATACCGATGCCGGTACCTACGACCCGCTCGGCCGCCGCTATTACGCGGGCGTGCGCATCGGCTTCTGATCGACCCGATCGTCAGCAACACCTGGGGGAGTGGCCGCGAGGCCGCTCCCTTTTCTTATGCGGCACGGCGCAGGCGATAGCCTTCACGATCCCGCGCGACATGGCCGAGCCGCGCCAGCGCCTCCAGCGTCGCCGCGACTCGGCGTTCGATCTTGCGGCCTTGCGCAAATCCCCGCGCGATCATCGCCGCATCCAGCACCGCGCCCGCGCGCAGCGCGGCAAACACCGCCGCCGTCTGGCCGACCGCATCGCGCGGGAACCGGGGCTTGGCGTCGGGCGCGTCGAAGGGCGCCTCGAACTGCTCGGACGGCGCGCCGATGCCGGGCAGCGCGCTGAGCCCGGCGCGCGCGATCTGATACGACGGGCGCAGCCAGCGCACCTTGCCCCGCCGCTCCTCCGCCCGGCGCTCGGCGTTGAGCGCGACGAGGCGGGCGACGATCTCCTCTGCCGGCAGGTCGACCGGCCAGCCATAGGCGTCCGCCACGGCGACATCGATCCGGTCGTGCAGTTCCGCGATGATGTCCACCCGTCCACGACGGCGCTGGTCCTCTTCCGGGGCTATCAACGGGATGGCTGCAGTGATCTTTTCACGTAGATTGTAAAGCCTTGTCAGGGTTAGGTCTGTATACTCCAAAATGACCTCTTTACGCACGGTATCCAATTCTTCCGTCAAATCGCGAATCTTTCGAATCTGTTGCCCGGAAGGTGATGGAAATGGCAGAGGATCGAATATAGTAGATTTAGTATAGCGATGCCCCTGCTCAAACCTGGCGACCCCTAATAAGCCGCAATTTGCGTAGGTCCATTCCAAGGAAATTCGGGAACTCAGTACCCCAAGGTGATAACCATCGTCCGATCCTATCGATACGATCATATTATCAGGCAATATGCTGGCGTCCAGGAATTGGAAGACGCGGTGCTTACTCGTTTCGACGGTGGCTATGTATCGCCGCAGGCCGTGCAGAAAACCTCGCATGTCGGTATTTCGACGACCGAAAAGCCACCAGTTGAGGCGGCGATACTCCTCGTTGTTGGTAGCCCGCTGGGGTTTAACCGTTACAAGAAGGTGCTGATAGGCTTCGGGGTACCGCTTCCTTACGTCGGTTTCGCTCAAGCCGTCGAAATCGATAACGAGGAGACCGCGCGGAACATCCATCAAATCCCGTCCATGGCGATAGTGACGAATATGCTGCTCAAGGCCCGGCCGCCTGCCTAATCCGAGCGTGGCGGCTTGTGCGGGTGTGACCAAGAAGCCGGCACCGTGCAATTTCACGCCTGGCGAGCACAGCCACGCATTCGCTAGCAACGGCTCCGCCGACCCGACATCAACACCCACACCGAAATTCGCATTCACCCGCCCCTCGCGCGCAGCAAAGCCGATCTCCGGTGCGTCGCTGTCCAGCCCGCGCTCCTCCGTCACCGTCAGCGCGACGCCGTCGTGCACGCCCGCCTCCGCCACGCTCATCGCGATGCGCACCGCGGCGGCGTCGCGGGTGGCCTTGGTCCACGGATGATCCGCGATCGCCATCACCAGCGAGACGGGCCGGGCGCCCGCCATCCGCCGGGCGATGACGCGGCGGCTGAAGGTCTGGGTGATCGAGTTGGTCGTGACGAAGCCGAACCGCTTCAGCCGTGTGCCCGGCTCCGTCAGCCGCTCGGCCGCGCGATCCCACCAGTACATGACGTAATCGGCCGACCGGTTGACCTTGGGATGCGCCTTCCACAGCGCGGTCGCATAGGCATCGCCCAGCCGCGCACGGATATCCTTGCCACCGATGAAGGGCGGGTTGCCGACGATATAATCCGCCTCCGGCCATGCGGGTCGCGTCGGCCGGCCCGCGGCGGGACCCTCGTGGCGCAGGACCGCGTCGCCGACCTCGATCGTGCGGAGCGTCTCGAGGACAGGGTCCGACACCGTGCCGCCATTGCGGATCTGCCACTGCAGATAGCCCAGCCACAAGACCAGCTCGGCGATCGCCGCGGCGCGCGGATTGACCTCGATCCCCAGGAAATGGCGCGGGTGGACGGTAGCGGTCTCGAGCGCGAGCGCCTCCTGGCCGCCGAGGTCGGCGAGCACCTCCAGCACGTCGCCCTCCAGCCGCTTCATCAGTTCGAGCGCGACATAGAGGAAGTTGCCGGTTCCGCATGCCGGGTCGAGCACGACGATCCCCGCCAGCTTCTCGTGAAAATCATGCACCGCGCGGATCGCGGCGGCGGGATCGGCGCTGCGCTCGCGCTCCACGGTGCCGAGCACGATCTCCTCCCATTCGCGTTGGAGCGGCGCGATCACGGTGGCGACCACCAGCCGCTCGACATAGGCACGCGGCGTGTAATGCGCGCCCAGTCGGCGACGCTCGCGCGTGTCGAGCGCCTGTTCCAGCAGCGTGCCGAAGATCGCCGGCTCCACCTCCGTCCAGACATGGCGCGCGGCCTCGTGCAGTTCGCCGATCTCCGCGGGTTCCAGCGGGATCGCGCGCGCATCGGCGAACAGGCCGCCGTTGAACCGGCGGATCGGCCGGTGCAGCACGTGCGAGAAGCCGCCGCGGTTCATCTCCGCCCATAGCCCCTCCAGCAGGGGCGCGAAGGCCTCCGGCGCCGCCCGCGTCTCCGCCAGCAGCCGCGTGAAACAGCCCCGTTCCAACAGGCCGGTGTCCTCCGCGAACATCGTGAACAGGCAGCGCATCAGGAAATGGGCGACGGCCTCGGCGTCGTGGCCGCGATCCTCCAGCCGCTTGCTGACGCGCGCCAGTCGCCCGGCGATGTCGCGCGTCACGGTCGCGGCGCGACGCGCGGGATCGAGCGCCTGCGGATCGGTCCAGATGGCGACCAGCCGCGCGCGCACCTCGGCACGGCGCAGGTCGTCCAGATAGATGCGGTAGCCGCCGCGATCCGGGAACTGCCGGTAATTCTTTCCCTGACCGGAAAAGTCGGCGAACACCTCGATCGCATGGCCGACGTCGGCGACCAGGATGAATGGCGGCCAGCCGTGGCTTTCCGGCAGCGCGCGGGCATATTGCTCCGCCTGCTCGCGCGCGTTGCGCATCAGCACGTCCCAGCCGCGATGCGCGCTGCGTCGTCCCCGCATCGCCGCCTCGAAGCCGGGTAGCGTCGCCTGCGTGCCGCCGAGCGACACTTCCTTCGCCCCGCCGGGCTCGCGGCTCTGCTTCGCCTCGAGGACGAAGCAGCCTTTCTTGTAGAGGTCGATGCGTCCATGCCCGGTTCGGTCGGCACCGTCGTGGAAGGTCACGGCGCGCTCGAAGACGTAATCGTTGCGCGCATGGTCCGCCTCGGCGGGGTCGGGACGATCGAGCCCGAGCAGATCGCACAGCTCGGTCAGGAACAGCACGTAATTCGCGCGCTCGGCGCCGCCCTCGTTGCGGCGCCAGCGCTCGATGAACCGGTCGATCCGTATTGTTTCCACATCGTCCGCCATGGCGTTCCCCCTGTCGGCAGGGTGGCGCGGCGGGACGACCAAGCTCCAGCACAGATGGCTCCGATTTGCTGTTCAAAACCGATCATTCTTCTTTTGTTTTCGACCATGTCGACGGTGCTCGGGCCGGACGGCACCCGCGTCCGGCAAGGTTGCCACAGCGCGATCGGCAGCCTCCGGCTTGCGAAACCTCCGTCGGGACAAGGGTGGGGCGACGCGCCATGGCCTGTCCGACCGGCGGGCGTGACGAGAGGCTCGGCAAGCGGGCGGCGGGCCTGCGATCGCACGGCGGCGACGTCCTGCCATGAAAGAAACGGCCGGCGCCCCGGCGGGTCGCGGCAACCGGTGCCGGTATTTCGGATCGATCGGGCGCCGTCATGAGGCTGGCGCGCCCACGGTTTCTTCGCGCGATCTCACCGTCGAGACCGCGTCGTGCGACATCGGGAGGCGGCAGCCCGGCCGCCGCCTCCGACCGCATGGCGAAAGGCTTTAAGCGAACGCCTTGTCCGTCAGTTTCTTGATGGTCGCCAGTATCGTGTCGTAAAGGTATTTGACGGTTCGCGCATCGACACCGTCGAAGTTATCGATGGCGGTGATGTCCTCCGCCTCCGGTACGCTCGCTCCGACGCCATAAGCGATATTCGCCAGGATGGCGGCATTCGGAGGCAGTCGATTGCATTTCCGGAACGAATAGCCGTCACCGCGGGCGAGGGGGCTGTTGAAGTGATAACGCTCCGCTGTGGGCGACGCCTTGGTGACGAGCATCACGTTGCCCGCCGGGCTGAGCCCGACGATCATGCCGCAGGTGTTCCACAGTCGATTGTGCCAGCGCGGTTCGAACTGCGGCTGGCTCGGATCCGTCAGCCAAGCGCGAAGCGTCGGCAGCGGCACGATCCTGTCGCCGCCGTCCGCCCCTGCGCCGACGATGTCCATGAATCCGTATGCGGCGCCGTCTATCGTCGTGCCGTAGCGACAGCCCAACGTGTGGTTGAAGATGAAAAGCGCTTCTTGTGGTGTCAAAGGCACGGTTGATCCTCCTTGCAGGATTCGTTCGCTGTCTGACCCGACGGCGCCCGGGCGGGCGCCCGGGTGCGGTTTAGGCGGCAAGCCTTTCCCGGATGTGGCGCCGCGCCAGCGCGGCTTCCCAGGGGTTGAAGAGGTGGTCGATCTGGAGTGCTTCGCTCGCGGCAGCGGCGACGCCGAACTCCGTCAGATCCAGTTCGTCGAACAGCCGGTCGACCGTATCCGTGACGGTCTTGTACTTGTTGTATTGCTCGATCACCTTGTCGCGATCCGCCTTGGTGTCATCGAGCGCGAGGTCGTAGGCGGCCTTTGTCGACTGGTAATCCTTGATATCGTTCTTCAGGATGTCTTTCAGGCTGGCGGCCTGTTGCTGCCGGATCGTGATGATAAGATCGTTGAGGATGGCCAGTTCCTGTTCGGTCGTCGCCAGGATCTGCTGGATTCCCACGTATTTCGCTTCGTCGGCACTCACATAGGCCTCGAACACGATCTGGAACGCACCGATGAACTGATTGCTGAAGAAGCGGTTTTCCTTGTAGACCTTGCCGGAAGACGCAAAGAATAGATGAAGGCCGCCCGATAACGGCAGGTCGCGCAGTTCCGACTTGCGAGTGACCTCAGACCTGATCGAAAACTGGCTGAGCGCGCCGGAAATCAGGGCCTGCACGCGTGCGACGATCAGCGAATAATCGCCGGCGAAAATGCCCTTGAACTTCTTCGCTTCTTCGATCGTGCTCTTGCTGGCTTCGTCAGACCCGGGCACCTTGGAGGACGGGTAATCACCGGCGGCCAGCGCGTCGCCGATCGACTTGATGATCGCATTGACGCGATCCAGTCCCCAGTCGCTGTAGTTCTGATAGTCGCTGCGTCGTTCGCCGAACAGTCGCGCGTGATCCCATCCGTTAGCTTTGTAATGTTCGTCGACCAATGTGCGAATTTCGGCAAGAAGCTTGTCTTCGTCGGCCTTCGACTCGGCGCCGAGCTTTTCCATGAAGCTGCGAAATTCGGCGTCTTGTTTTTCCTTGTCCTTGATTGTTGCAGTCTTTCCCACGACATTGCTCCCTGCGAAATGCAAGCGATCGTGTAAATCGCAGGGGAGTCGGAGAGTAGGCCAGACGTATCCGTAATGGCATCTTATCGCGTCATGCAGATGCGCATTCGGGGCCGCGATGCACTGCCGGTCAGGAAGGCGCCTGATTCATAAGGAATTGGGTAGACCCGTTTCGGATGTGCTCGGCGATGTCACGGCCAGTTCGGATCCATGCGATCGTACGTCGGAAAAGACCATGCGATCGTGGAAAGTGAAAGGTCATGCCGGCTGACCTTTAGCATGTCATGCCTTCTTCGCGAACAGTTTGCCCAGCACCGTTTCGGCCACCGTGCCCACCATCGCCAGCATCGCGGCGGGATCGGGATCGCGGTCGGTACCCCGAGGCGGGGCGGGGGGCGGCGGTGGGGAGGGTGGCACCGCGCCATCCGCGGCCGACTCCGGCGGGACGGGTTGGGGCTGGGCCGCCTGGGACGGCGCGGCGTCGCGCTTCGCCCGGCCCTTCGCCACCGCCGCGCTCGCCGCCGCGGCCGCCATGGTCAGGCCCGCCGCCAGCATCTCCCGGCCCTGCGGCGTGTTGGCCTTTTCCAGCACGGCGCCGCCGATCTCGCGCACTTCCTTCGGCAGGCGGATGCCCATCACCTCCTTGGGCAGCTTGGTCTTCTTCGCTTTCCCGGCCTTCTCGGCCTTCTTAGCCTTCTTGTCCTTCGCCATCGTCGCCTCGTCGCTGTGCCTGACCAAGGTAATACACATGCGGGAGGGATCAATGGTGCTGGCAGCAGCTTTCGCGCGTTCCTATCTGCAAACCTAGCATATTTCCCGGAACAGAAGTAGAACCGCGAGCATGAGCCTCACCACCATTTCCGTCCGCGGCGCGCGCGAGCACAACCTCAAGGACGTCGACGTCGACATCCCGCGCGACACGCTGACGGTGATCACCGGCCTGTCCGGCTCGGGCAAGTCGAGCCTCGCGTTCGACACCATCTATGCCGAGGGACAGCGGCGCTACGTCGAATCCCTGTCGGCCTATGCGCGCCAGTTCCTCGAGCTGATGCAGAAGCCCGACGTCGACCATATCGAGGGCCTGAGCCCCGCGATCTCGATCGAGCAGAAGACGACCAGCCGCAACCCGCGCTCGACGGTGGCGACCGTCACCGAGATCTACGATTACATGCGCCTGCTCTGGGCGCGCGTCGGCATCCCCTACAGCCCCGCGACGGGCGAGCCGATCGCCGCGCAGACGGTCAGCCAGATGGTCGATCGCGTGATGACCCTGCCGGAGGGGACTCGCCTCTACTTGCTCGCGCCCGTCGTGCGCGGCCGCAAGGGCGAATATCGCAAGGAACTGGCCGAGTGGCAGAAGGCGGGTTTCACCCGCGTCCGGATCGACGGCGAGATTTACGAGATCGACGAGGCGCCCGCGCTCGACAAGAAGTTCAAGCACGACATCGAGGTCGTCGTCGATCGCCTCGTCATTCGCGAGGATATCGCCACGCGGCTTGCCGAGAGCTTCGAGACCGCGCTCGGCCTCGCCGACGGGCTCGCCTATGTCGACCCGGCGGATCCAGTCGAACCGCACACACCCAAGTCCGCGGTGCTCGGCGATCACGCCCCGCCGGGACGGATCGTGTTCAGCGAGAAGTTCGCCTGCCCGATTTCCGGTTTCACCATCCCGGAGATCGAGCCGCGCCTGTTCTCGTTCAACGCGCCGCAGGGCGCCTGCCCGGCGTGCGACGGGCTGGGGGAGAAACTGCTGTTCGACGAGGACCTCGTCGTCCCCAACCACGACCTCAGCATCAAGAAGGGCGCCGTCGTCCCCTGGGCCAAGTCCAACCCGCCCAGCCCCTATTACATGCAGGTGCTCGGCAGCCTCGCGCGCGAGCTCAAGTTCGACCTCGACACGCCGTGGAAGGACCTGCACCCCGAAATCCAGGACAAGATCCTGTTCGGCACCGGCAAGACCGCGGTGACGCTGACCTTCATCGACGGCAAGAAGAGCTACGACGTCAAGAAGCCGTTCGAGGGGGTCATCGGCAACCTCAACCGCCGCATGCTCCAGACGGAGAGCGCCTGGATGCGCGAGGAGCTGTCGCGCTACCAGTCGAGCCGGCCGTGCGAGGTGTGCCACGGCGCGCGGCTGAAGCCCGAGGCGCTGGCGGTGAAGATCGCCGGCCAGGACATCGCGCATGCGACGCATTTGTCGGTGGTCGACGCGCTCGCCTTCTTCACCGACATGCCGCAGACGCTCTCCGACCAGCAGCGCGCGATCGCCGAGCGTATCCTGAAGGAGATCGTGGAGCGGCTCGGCTTCCTCAACAACGTCGGGCTCGACTATCTCAACCTCGACCGGACCAGCGGCACGCTGTCGGGCGGCGAGAGCCAGCGCATCCGCCTCGCCAGCCAGATCGGCAGCGGCCTGTCGGGCGTGCTCTACGTGCTCGACGAGCCGTCGATCGGGCTGCACCAGCGCGACAACGACATGCTGCTCGCGACGCTCCGGCGGCTGCGCGATCTCGGCAACACCGTGCTCGTCGTCGAGCATGACGAGGATGCGATCCGCACCGCCGATTACGTGATCGACATGGGGCCGGGCGCGGGCGTCCACGGCGGCCAGGTCGTCGCGAAGGGAACGCTGCCCGAACTGCTCGCCAGCGACGGGTCCGTCACCGCCGATTACCTGAACGGCGTGCGCGAGGTGCCGGTGCCGGAAGCCCGCCGCAAGGGGAATGGCAAGAAGCTGACCGTGCACAATGCCCGCGCCAACAACCTGACCGGCGTCACCGCCAGCATCCCGCTCGGCACCTTCACCTGCATCACCGGCGTCAGCGGCTCGGGCAAGTCGAGCTTCACGATCGACACGCTCTTCGCCGCCGCCGCGCGCCAATTGAACGGTGCGCGCATCCTCGCCGGAAAGCACGACAAGGTGACGGGGCTGCAGCACCTCGACAAGGTGATCGACATCGACCAGTCGCCGATCGGCCGCACCCCGCGCTCCAACCCGGCGACCTATACCGGCAGCTTCACGCAGATCCGCGACTGGTTCGCCGGCCTGCCGGAAGCGCAGGCGCGCGGCTACAAGCCGGGCCGCTTCAGCTTCAACGTCAAGGGCGGCCGCTGCGAGGCATGTCAGGGCGACGGCGTGCTCAAGATCGAGATGCACTTCCTTCCCGACGTCTACGTCACCTGCGACGTCTGCCACGGCGCGCGCTACAACCGCGAGACGCTGGAGGTGAAGTTCAAGGGCAAGAGCATCGCCGACGTGCTCGACATGACGGTCGAGGATGCCGCGGAGTTCTTCAAGGCGGTGCCGCCGATCCGCGACAAGATGGAGATGCTGGTCGAGGTCGGCCTGGGCTATGTCAAGGTCGGCCAGCAGGCGACGACGCTGTCCGGCGGCGAGGCGCAGCGCGTCAAGCTCGCCAAGGAACTGTCGCGCCGCGCCACCGGCAACACGCTCTATATTCTGGACGAGCCCACCACCGGGCTCCATTTCGAGGACGTGCGCAAGCTGCTCGAGGTGCTCCACCAGTTGGTCGAGCAGGGCAACACCGTGGTGGTAATCGAGCACAACCTCGACGTCATCAAGACCGCCGACTGGATCATCGACCTGGGGCCGGAAGGCGGGGTGAAGGGCGGCGAGATCGTCGCGACCGGCACGCCGGAAGAGGTGGTGAAGGAGAAGCGGAGTTATACGGGGAAGTATCTGGCGCCGTTGTTGAAGGGCGCGCGGGCGGAGGCGGCGGAGTAGGTGCGGGCGCGTTAGGCCTGGGTCAGTTCCCTTTCGAAGCATAGCGGTTCGTTGCGGTCGTTGGGCGTCAAATATCAAAAGGCGCGATTGCTCGCCGAGCGGCTCTAGAAACGGTAGATTGCAACGTCATGAGCCGATGTACGTTGCTTTCTACGTCCAGGTGATTTTGTATGCTTCGTAAGGTATCGTCGCAGCTTAGAGGCAATTAATACGTAAAGTCCGCCGTATTGCCGAATTGGCGTGGACCAAAGTTTATCCGGCTCGCCCACGTCTTCCATGCCTTTCAATTATGGGCTAGCCAATGAGTATGGCCGACCTAACGCCCATCGAGTCTGAGTTTGCCACCAGCGAGGATGCCGCCGCCTATGACGCATGGTTCCGCGCCAAGGTGGAACGGGCGATGGCCTCCACGGCACCCAAAATCCCCCACGATCAGGTCATGGCCGAAATGTGGGCGATCATCGAGCGCGCCAAGCACCGATGACGCTGGCGGTCGAATGGAGCGATGAAGCCCGCGACGACCTGCAGCACATCACCCGTTACATCGCAGATCGTAATCCGACCGCTGCCGCCAAGATCGGTGGCGCGCTTCAGCACACCGCCGACCGCCTGCCGGATCACCCCTATGTCCACTGCCCCGGCCGCGTGCCCGGCACGCGCGAGGCGATCGTCCACCCCAATTACATCCTCGTCTATCGTGTCGGCGCGGCGATCGAGATCCTCGCCGTCCTCCACGCTCGCCAGCAATATCCGTGACGTCGCTGCGGCGCCGCTTTCGTCCGCACCATCCGCCACCACGACGGAACGCCGCCGTACCTTGACCCGTTGGGCCATCGATCCCCGACCGGCGAAAGGACATTCCCCATGGTTTACAAGAAGATCGCCTTCGGCCTCGGCGCGTTCGCCGCCGGTGCGGCGGCGTGGACCGCGGGCGCTGCCGCTTTCGGTCCCCAGCCCGGCAGGAAGCCCGGCCGCCGCGATGACGCCGCCAACGACGGCGCGTCCGATCCGCTGAACGAAGGCGTCGGCGCGGTGCCTGGCGACAGCACCACCTCGCCGATCCATCCGCGACCCGCGACCATGGCCGCCGCGCCGGTCGGCCGCGCCGAGGAAGAGAAGCATTTCGAGGAGCGACCCGGCAATCCCGCCGCCGAGCATGTGCCGACCGACCTGATGGGCGACGCGCATCCTGGCGCCGACAGCCGCGCGCCCGACGCCTTCCGCCCCGATCCCACCGCCGTGCCGACCGACGCCGAGAAGGAAGCGCTGCGCCCCGCGACAGGCCCCGCGCCGACATTGGTCGCCGATCGCGGCAGCGGCTTCAGCGAAGGCGCCGGCGCGGCCTGAACGCCTCTCATTCGTCTATCTGTAGCAGGAGTATATCGATGAGCATCTTCGGCGCGATCCGCCATGCGATCTTCGGCGACAAGGGGCCGCTGGGTGGTCAATTCTCCGGCCATGCCGCCAACACGCAGAGCGGGCATCCGCAGACGACCGACGCCGAACCGGAGCGGCCCGCCGCGCCGGCACCCCAGGCGCCCGCCGCCGCGCCCGCCCCGGCCCCGACCCCAGCCGCGCCTGCACAGGCGGCTCCCGCCGCGCAGCCGGTCGACGCCGAGGCGGCCATCGCCCGCATCGCGCAGGAAAAGGGCAATCCGAACCTCGACTGGCGCCATTCGATCGTCGACCTGATGAAGCTGCTCGACCTCGATTCCAGCCTCGACAACCGCAAGCAGCTGGCGACCGAGCTCGGCTATACGGGTGCCAAGGATGGATCGGCCGAGATGAACATCTGGCTGCACCAGGCGGTGATGCGCGAACTGTCGCAGAACGGCGGTGCGGTACCGGCCGGACTGAAGGACTGATCCGCCTTATCCGGCAGGAGCGCGGGCCGGTCCGATCCGTTGGGCCGGCCCGTTCCGTGTTCCGGAAACAATCTCATGGATTATAAAAGGCTTATTATCGGTCTCGGCGTCTTCAGTATCGCGCTCGGCGCCGCCGCCCGTCGCGCCCCCGGCAACCGCGCCGTTCAGGCGGCGCTCGCGTTCGTCGCGGCCGTCACCGCCCTCGACGTGGTGACCGCGCTCGGGCTCGACCGCCAGACCGGGAAGGCGCTGCCGCTGCGCGAATCCCCGTCCGCCTGACGCGCGGCGCCGCCGGCCGCGTCCGGTCGCCAGGGCATGGACGGCGATCCGCGTCGGCCGGCTGACGCAGAATCCCGGCCCACGGTGCGATCGGCGTTGATGGGTCGGGGCGGGAGCCACGGGCGCGGCGACGGCCCACGGCGATGGCGTGCGACCGATCTTCCCGTCATTGCGCGCACGGAGGTCTATCGAGCGGCGGAATCGCCGCCCGGCATCGCGCCGCCGTGTGTTGAAATTTGATACGCCGTCCCGGCGCGGAGGGGCAGCGGCGGCGATACCGGGGCAGGGGGGCGGACAGGGAATGCCGCCGCGCAAGGCGCGCGACCGGTGTCGTCTCGGCCCGGCGGCGCTAGGCGTTCTTGGTGAGCGACGACTTTCGCGAGATCGTCTCCCCTTCGGGCTGCCCCTTGTCGAGCGTCTCGCTCGGCCGGCGCGCATCGCCAGGGCGCTGATGTTCGGTCGACAGATTGGGGTCGCGCGTTTCGGTCGTCGGCTTGAGATCGTCCTTCATCGTCCGGCTCCTGTGCTCATTCGCGGCCAACGGTCAGCGCCGCTGACCCGTTCCCCTTGCGGGCGCGTCGAGGCACGCTAAGCTGCGCGCATCCACCGCCCGTCCGGAGCCGTCATGCGCTTGAAATCCGCCGCCTTTGCCTCTGCCGCCATCCTCGTCTCCGCGATCCCCGCCGCGTCGCAGACCGTGCCCGTCATCCATCAATATGGCGCGCTTGCGCTTAGTCCCGCCGGTGACCGGATCGCGACGATCGAGGCACAGGCGGGGCGTGGCGTGGTGACGTTGCGCAACGCGGCCGATGGCAAAGTCGTCGGCACGCTCGATCCCTGTGCCAGCTGCGGCTATTCGGGCCTGACCTTCGCCCCCGGCGGCGACCTCGTCTTCCTCGCGCGCGATTACAAGGCCGGCACGGTCGCGCTCGATTATGCCGATGCGAAGGGCAAGGTGCGGACGCTCGCCACCGTGCGCGGCATCGCGCAGACGCCGCGCGTCTCGCCCGACGGCAGGCGCGTCGCGCTGCTCGTCACGCTCGGGGCGGCGAAGGAATCGGGCGCGACGCAGGCCGGCGTGCGCATGATCGGCGAGATCGGCGAGCATAACGACGAGCAGCGGCTCGCGGTGTTCGACGTCGCCGCCAGCACCGTCGCGGACGTGCAGCCGGTCTCGCCGCAAGGCCGCTACGTCTATGAATATGACTGGACGCCCGATGGCCGCGGCTTCGTCGCCACCACCGCGCTCGGCAACGGCGACAACAATTGGTGGGTCGCGACGCTGGACGCGATCGACGCGCAGACGGGCGCCGTGCGCCAGATCGCCAAGCCCGCGACGCAGCTCAACCAGCCACGCGTTTCGCCCGACGGCCGCACGATCGCCTATATCGGCGGGTTGATGAGCGACTTCGGCTCGATCGGCGGCGACGTCTTCACCGTGCCCTTCGCCGGCGGCACGCCGCGCAACGTCACGGCGGGCGCGAAGGAGACGGTGACGACGATCGACTGGACGCGGGGCGGGCTGCGCACCGTCAGCCTCGTCGGCGACCGCGTCCGGCTGGGCATGCTGGAGCCCGGCCGCGCGGTCGCTCCCGGCTTCGCGCAGGCGGCGAGCGCGAGCGCGGGCGACGGACGCGCCGTCTTTTCCGCCGATGGCCGCATCGCCGCGGCGGTGATGCAGGATTACGAGCATGCGCCCGCCATCTATGCCGGCCCCGTCGCCGCGCTGCGCCAGCTCACGCACGACAACGACTCGGTCCAGCCCTCCGTCGCCGCGCGCAGCGTCAGCTGGAAGAACGAGGGCTTCGACGTGCAGGGCTGGCTGCTCGGCCCGCGCACCGTGCCCAGCGCCAAGGCGCCGATGATCACCATGGTGCACGGCGGCCCGTCGGCGGCCTCGACGCCGGGCTTCGTCATGCCGACGACGATGGTCGGGCAGCTGGTGAACGCGGGCTATTACATCTTCCTGCCCAATCCGCGCGGCAGCTATGGCCAGGGCGAGGCGTTCACCGCCGCGAACAAGCGCGACTTCGGCGGCGGCGACCTGCGCGACATCCTGGCCGGCATCGACGCGGTGGAGAAGGTCGCACCGGTCGACGATGGCCGGCTGGGCCTCGGCGGGTGCAGCTATGGCGGCTTCATGGCGATGTGGGCGAACACGCAGACCAACCGGTTCAAGGGGATCGTCGCGGGCGCCGGCCTGTCGGACTGGGTCAGCTATTATGGCACCAACGGCATCGACCAGTGGATGCTGCCCTTCTTCGGCAAGACGATGTACGAGGACATGAAGGCGTATCAGGACGTCTCGGCCGTCTATTTCGCCAAGAAGGCGAAGACGCCGACCTTCATCTACGTCGGCGAGCGCGACATCGAGGTCCCGCCGACCCAGTCGATCGAATGGTGGCACGCGCTGAAGGACATGAACGTGCCCGTCAGCCTGGTGATCTATCCGGACGCCGGCCATTGCGTCCCCGCGCCGGAACAGTCGCGCGACGTGACGCAGCGCGCGATCGCGTGGTACGACAAATATGTGAAGGCAGCGCGCTGACCCCGGTCGCGGCGGACGGATGCCGTCCGCCCCGGCATGGGGCAAGGGCAAGGCGCGTCACTTGAGCGGCTTGCCGGAATCCTTCCACTTGTCGAGCACGGTGGACGCCGGCGGCAGGTGATCGTCGCTCGCGGCGGCGGGCAGGGCGGTCGCCTGCCCTGCTCCCACGATCGGAGCGCCCGTGGCGACCGCGGGCGCGACCGGCACCGCGGCGGTGGTTGCGATCAACGTGGCCGGCGGTGGCGGCGCGAGCGGCGGCGCATGCGGCCCCGGCACCGGCTCGCCGCCGCGATAGGGACGGGTGAAGGCCCCGGCGGTGCCCCAATAGCCCTTCCAGCGGTGGAACAGGTGCGCGCCGACCACGTCGGTCAGCACCAGCGTCCGGTTCCACGCTGGCGTCACGGCATAGGTATGGTAATGCGTCGCCAGCCCTACCGGTGCGAAGACATAGCCGCCGAGCGCCCGAGCCGCCGCCCGCGCCGCGCGCGCCCAGCCCCCGCGCGACGGCACGCGCGCCATCGCGCCGTCGCAGGCGAAGCTGAACTGGCAGCCCGATCGCTCCGACCCCTGATAGACGACGCCGCAGACGGTGGCGGGGAAGGCGGGGTGACGGACGCGGTTGAGCACGACCTGTGCCACCGCCGCCTGACCCGCGTCCGGCTCCGACGCCGCCTCGTAATAGATCGCCGCGGTCAGGCATTCGACGGCGCGACCGCGATCGGTCGCGCTCGCCAGCCGCATCGAGAAAGGCGCGGCGCCAGCGCCCGCCTGGAGCCCCGCCGAGAGCTGGGCCGCGGCGGCGGGCGGCGGCGGCAGCGCGATCGTACCGGTCACGCCGGCTGCCGGCGCGGCCTGTTCGGCGGCGGCGGGCATGTCCTCCGCGGCGGCATAAAGCAGCGCCGCGCCGGGGAAATGCGCCTCCGCCTCGTAACCGACGGTTGCGGGCATCGGTGGCACGCTACCCGCCGGGTGCGCTGCGATGGCGAGCCACGCCGCCCGCATCGCCAGCGCGACGAGCACCGCAAGCGCAAGGCCGATCGCGACCAGCCAGCCGCGCGCCACCTTCCGCATCGTCTCTGCACGCACCCGCATGCCCCGCCCATAGCCGATCGTGCCGTGCAAAGCGCCCCTTTGCGGAGACCCGTCGATGCCCAAAGCGGCACAGGTCGTGGGGCGGCCTGGCCATCCGGCTCCCGATCAGCAGCCTCCGCGTCGGTGATGCACGGCATTGCCGCCGATACGCACCACCGACACCCTCCGGACGCTTATTTCAAGGTCGCGCTGTCCAGGTTGAGCTGTCCCTCGCTCAGCGTCTCCACCGTCGGATAGGCCTGGCGGAGCGGCGCGATGAACTGCTTGGCGTCGCCGACCACGGCGATGCTCGCCGCCTTGGGATCGAGCAACGTCGCCGACACGCTCTGCACCTCCGCCGGCGTCACCGCCTCGACCTTCGTCGTATAGCGCTGCAGCTCGTCGAGCGGCACGCCGTCGAGCACATAGGTGCCGAGGATGCCCGCGACGCCCTCGGTGGTCTCGATGCCGCGGCCGAAATTGCCGACCAACACCGCCTTGCGCGACGCGAGTTCGCTGTCCGGCACGGGCGCGGCGCCCATCTTGGCCATCTCCGCCGTCATCAGCGTCACGACTTCCGCCGCGGTCGGGTTCTTGGTCTGCGTCCGCGCCGCGAAGCTGCCCGTCGCCCGCGCCGCGTCGACGCCGCTCGACGCACCATAGGCGAGGCCACGCTTGATCCGCACCTCCTGGTTGATCCGCGACGAGAAGCCGCCGCCGAGCACGGTGTTGGCGACGGCGAGCGGGTAGAAGCGCGGATCGTTGCGCGCGATCGCCGGACGCTCGACGACGACACCAGCCTGGCCCGCGCCGGGCATGTCGACCGCGACGACGCGCGGCGCGGGCAGGGCCGGCGCGGCCGGCAGGGGCGTCGCACGACCCGCGACCCGCCAATTGCCCAGTTGCGCCTCGGCCAGCGCCTTCGCCCGCGCCGGCGTGACGTCGCCGACCAGGATCAGCGCCGCCTGATCGGGCCGCCAGGTACGCGCATAGGCGGCGGTCACATCGGCGCGGGTCATCGCCTTGAGCGACGCGGGCGTACCGTTGCCCGGCGCGCCATAGGGCGACGCGCCGAAGGTCGCGCGATCGGCGACCAGCGCGGCGAGCTGGGCCGGGTTCTTGAACGCGACGGTGACGCCATCGACCGCCTGCGACCGCGCGCGCTCCAGCTCCTGCGGCGCGAAGGCGGGATGCTGCGCGACATCCGCCAGGATCGTCATCGCCGGCGCAAGTTGGTCGGACTTGACCGTGACGGCAACGGAGCCGCCCTCTTCGGCCGCGTCAGCGCCGATCGATCCGCCCAGGCTTTCCATCTGCCGTGCGATCTCGGTCGCGGAGCGCGTCGCCGTGCCCTTGGTCATCAACGTCGCGGCAAGCTGGCTGACGCCGGGGCGATTGGCGGGGTCGAGCGCCTCGCCGCCGGTGGCGACCAGATAGGCGGTGGTGATCGGCAGGTCGTGCTTCTCCACCGTGATGACGCGCAGTCCGTTGGAAAGGCGCGTTTCGACCGGCTGCGGCAGATTGGCCTTGACCGGCGCACCCGGCGCGGGCGGCATCACGCGCTGCCCCTCGGGTGCGGGCGTCACGACGGCGATGTTCGCGGGCGGCGTCAGCGGCTCGGTCTGCACCGTGGCGGCGACCTGGATCGTGTCGCCGGTGGCAGTGGCCGGCTTTGCGCTGTCCGGCAGGTAGCGGATCGTCGCCGACTGGTCGTCGTTCAGATATTTGCGCGCGACCCGTTGCACGTCGGCGGCGGTGACCCGCGCGATTTCGGCCAGCTGGCGGTCGGCGGCGCGCGGATCGCCATCGATGATCACGGAGGAAGCGAGGATGCGGGCCTTGCCCTCCGCGGTCTCGCGGCTCTTGATCGCGGCGGTAAGGATCTCGTTCTTCGCCTCCGCCAGTTCGGCGGCACTGACCGGCGCGTCACGGAAGCGCGCGATCTCCGCCTTCAGCGCGGCGGCGCCCTGGTCCGCCGTCTTGCCGCCCGCCAGGATCGCATAAGCGACGAGGTTGCCCGTCCCCTGCTTGGTGTCGAGGAACGACGCGGCATCCTGCGCGAGCTGGTCGCGATAGACCAAGTTCTCGTACATCCGGCTGCTCTCGCCGGTCGACAGGATCGTGTTGAGCACGGTCAGCGCGGGGACGTCGGCGCTGCGGTCGGCCGGGACGTGCCACGTCATGAGCACCGCGGGCAGCGGTGTATTGGGCTCGTAGACGGTGTAGCTGACCGCCTTCGTCCGGTCGGGTTCGGTCGCCGTCACGCGCGGGATCGCGCCGGCGGGTTTGGCGATGCCCGCGAAATACTGGTCGACCCAGCGGTTCAGCGTCGCGGGATCGAAGTTGCCGGCGACGACCAGGATCGCATTGTCGGGCCGGTAGTAAGTGGCGTGGAAGGCGCGCACGTCGTCGATGCCGGCCGAATCGAGATTCTCGATGCTGCCGATCGTCGAGCGGGCATAGGGATGGCGCGTGTAGGAGGCCGCAGAAAGATAGGTGGAGAACAGTTTGCCGTAGGGCCGCGCGAGCGTCGATTGGCGCAGCTCCTCCTTCACCACGTCGCGCTCGGACGCGAAGCTCTTGGGCTCCACGACCAGGCTCGCCATCCGGTCGGCTTCCGCGAACAGCAGCCGCTGCAGGTGGTTGGCCGGCACCACCTCATAGTAATTGGTATAATCGTCGTTGGTCGAGGCGTTGTTGTAGCCGCCGACGTCCTCGGTCAGCCGATCCATCTGTTCGGAGACGAGATTGCGCGTCGCCTTGAACATCAGATGCTCGAACATGTGCGCGAAGCCGGAGCGGCCCTTGGGATCGTCCTTCGACCCGACGTCATACCAGACCTGTACCGCGACGTTCGGCGTCGACGTGTCGCGGATGGCGTAGACGCGCAGGCCATTGGTCAGCGTACGCTCGGTGAAGGCGATCGGCTTGACGGCCGCGGCGTCGGTCGTGGCCGCCGTCTGGGCGGTGGCGGCGAGCGGCAGCAGGGCAGCGCCCAGAAGAAGGGCGGCACGGACGAGACGCATGTGTATAGGCTCCGGCAAGCGGCGGTTCGGGAGCCCCGGAGGGTGGCCCGTCCGGCCGGGCGGTGTCAATCGGCGCTTCGCATCGCCCGACGGCGGCGGAGGGGTGCCATTTTCGCCCGGTTGCCGTATCGCGTCCGCGCATGCTTCCGGCGTGGTTTCTTCCCCGGTCGGGCCCACCCCCAGCCCCTCCCGCAAGCGGGAGGGGAGCGGGATGTCGGAGCTGCACTGTGTTCGTCTCGGGTATGGAGCCGGCGAAACGCATCCGCATCGCGTGCGGCCATCTCGGCGCCGACCAGGTCTGTCGCCGGCCTGCGCAACCGACATCCGATCACGCCCCTCCCGCTGGCGGGAGGGGGCGGGGGTGGGCGCGTCGTGACGTCCGATGTCGGCCGTCGTATTGCGTCGGCGCACGTATCCGGCTTAGTTTCTTCCCCGGTCAGGCCGACCCCCCAGCCCCTCCCACAAGCGGGAGGGGAGCGGCCGTCAGCCCCGCGTCTTGCCCTTCTTCCGCCCGGAATTGGCGAACAGCACCGCCGCGGCCACCGCGGCCGATCCGATACCGACGCCGATGATGCGCATCGGCCAGTGTCCGGTCTTCGCAGGATCCGCGGTGCGCGTTTCCGCGGCGGCGCCGCGCGCCTTGGCGGCAGCGGCGGCTTCCAAGATCTCGTTGGGCTGTTCGTCCGGCTGGTCGGCCATCTTACTCTCCCTTTTCGCGCCGATACGTTGCGCGAAACGTCGTGGCGAATGCGGTCAACGCGCCATCTGCAATGGCGCTTCGCAGGTCCGCCATCAACCCTTCATAAAAAGCGATGTTATGCTCGGTCATCAGCATCGCGCCCAGAATCTCGCCGGCGCGAACCAGATGGTGGATATAGGCCCGGCTCCAAGTCGCGCACACGGGGCAGCCGCATGCGGGATCGAGCGGACCCGTATCCTCCGCGAATTTCGCGTTGCGCAGGTTGATCGGGCCGCCGCGCGTGAACGCCTGGCCGGTGCGCCCCGATCGCGTCGGCATGACGCAATCGAACATGTCGATGCCGCGCTCGACCGCCCCGACGATGTCATCCGGTTTGCCGACCCCCATCAGGTAGCGCGGCTTGTCGGCGGGTAGCTGTTGCGGCGCGAAGTCGAGGCAGCCGAACATCGCCTCCTGTCCCTCCCCCACGGCCAGCCCGCCGACGGCATAGCCGTCGAAGCCGATATCGATCAGCGCGTCCGCGCTCGCCTTGCGCAGCGACTCGTCCAGCGCGCCCTGCTGAATGCCAAAGATGGCGTTGTTCGCGGCATGGTCGCCGCCGCCGTCGAAGGCATCGCGGCTGCGCTTCGCCCAGCGCATCGATCGCTCCATCGCCGCCGCCTGCACCTCGCGCGTCGAGGTGGTCGGCACGAGCTCGTCGAACGCCATGACGATGTTGCTGCCGAGCAGCCGTTGGATCTCGATCGATCGTTCGGGGCTCAGCATGTGGCGCGTGCCGTCTAGGTGCGACTTGAACGCCACGCCCTCCTCCGACCTCTTGGTCAGGTCGGACAGGCTCATCACCTGGTACCCACCCGAGTCGGTCAGGATAGGGCGTTGCCAGCCCATGAAATCGTGTAGCCCGCCGAGCTTCGCGACCCGCTCCGCGCCGGGGCGCAGCATCAGGTGGTAGGTGTTGCCCAGGATGATGTCCGCACCCGCCCGCTCGACATCGGCGGGCTTCATCGCCTTGACGGTGGCGGCGGTGCCGACGGGCATGAAGGCGGGGGTGCGGATCGTGCCGCGCTGCATCCGGATGGTGCCGGTACGCGCGCGACCGTCGGTGGCCGCGATGGTGAAGGCGAAACGCTCGGTCATGGGGCAGGGCTCTTGGCGAAAGCGGCGCCGGCTGTCGAGGATATGCCGCGCCGGCCAAGGCTTTCGACGTCATGGCGCGACCCGTGCGGCGTGACGGCGCGGCAAGCGGTGCGTCGTGCGCGCGGCGGCATGGAGGCCGGATCGCGTCGGCATCGCGACGGCGGACGCATGACGATCCGCAATGCCCCTAGGGTCGCTTGCGTCGTCCCGCCGGCGGCCCGTTAGCCATGCCGGCATTGGCGCGGATCGTCAGCGCCTCCTTGCGCGTCACTGCGCCGTCGCGGTCCTTGTCGAGCCGATCGAAGATGCGCGCGAAGGCCGCCTCCAGCTCCGGCAGCGTGATCCGGTTGTCGCCGTCCGCATCCACCTCGAACGGGCTCGGCAGGGCATTGGGATCGCCCAGCCACCGCGTCGCCCAGTCTGCGAAGCCGATATAGCCGATGGAACCGGTCGCGCTGCCGTCGACGCCGGCGAAGCTGCGACGGACCCCGGCCTGCATTTCCACGCGTGTCGTGCGGCCGTCGCCGTCCGCGTCCCAGGCGACGATCGCCATCGCCGCGGGCTCGACGACGAAGGTCGCGGGCGGCTGTGGCTGCGTCGGCGGCTGCGTCGGGACGGGCGCGGCCGAAACCTGGGCCTGGAGCAGCAGCGCGAGCAGCATGGGGGTCACCGTGGCGGCAGGAGGAGCGACGAATCGCCGTAGCTGTAGAATCGGTATCCGCTCGCGATCGCATGCGCATAGGCCGCCTGCATCCGCTCCAGTCCCATCAGCGCCGATACGAGCATGAACAGCGTGCTCTTGGGCAGATGGAAATTGGTCATCAGCCCGTCGATCGCGCGGAACCGGTAGCCCGGCGTGATGAAGATCGCGGTGTCGCCCTCGAACGGTGCAATCGTGTCGTCGTCGCGGGCGGCGCTTTCGAGCAGGCGCAGCGACGTGGTGCCGACGGCAATCACGCGGCCGCCGCGCGCGCGCACCGCATTCAGCCGATCGGCGGTCGCCGCATCGATGCGCCCCCATTCGGTATGCATCCGGTGTGCGTCCGTATCCTCCGCCTTCACCGGAAGGAAGGTGCCCGCCCCGACGTGCAGCGTCAGCGTCTCGTGCCAGATCCCCGCAGCATCGAGGCGCGCGAGCAGGTCCGGCGTGAAGTGCAGCGCGGCCGTAGGCGCCGCCACCGCACCCGGCTCGGCGGCGAACATCGTCTGATAGTCGTCCGCGTCGCGCGCGTCGGTCGGCCGCTTGGCGGCGATATAGGGGGGCAACGGCATGCGCCCCGCACGCTCCAGCAGCTGTTCGACCGGCTCGTCGCCGGCGAAATCGAGTGCGAAGCTGCCATCCTCCGCCCGGTCGCTGGCGGTGGCGGAGACGCCGGCGCCGAAGTCGATCGCGTCGCCCTCGCGTAGCCGCTTGGCGTTGCGGATGAACGCGCGCCAGCGTCGCAGCCCCTCGCGCTTGTGCAGCGTCGCGCCGATGCTCGCGTCGCCGCGCCGACCCTCCAGCTGCGCCGGGATCACCCGCGTATCGTTGAACACGAGGCAGTCGCCCGCGCGCAGCTGCGCCGGCAGGTCGCGGACATGGGCATCGCGCGTCGCGTCGCCGTCGAGAACCAGCATCCGCGCCGCGTCGCGCGGCGAGGCGGGGCGCAGCGCGATATTCTCCGGCGGCAGCGCGAAATCGAAGAGTTCGACCCTCACTTCGCCTTCGGTGCCACCTTCTTGGGCGCCGCCTTGCCGGCGGGGGTACCCGAACCGGGCAGCGTCACCGGTGCCCCGAGGCTGACCGGCGCGGGGGCGGGTACATTGACGTAGGGCGGGGGATCGTCCGCGGCGATATAGGCATGGACGATCTTGGTCGGGTCCGAGGGCGGCTCGCCGCGCTCGATCCCGTCGACATATTGCATGCCGTCGATGACGCGGCCGAAGACCGTATATTTCTTGTCGAGGTTCAGCTTGGGCTGGAAGACGATGAAGAACTGGCTGTTGGCGCTGTTCGGGTCGTCCGCCCGTGCCGCCGACACGGCCCCGCGGACGTGCGGCAGGTAATTGAATTCGGATGGGACGTTGGGCAGCGTCGAGCCGCCGGTGCCGTCACCCTTCGGGTCGCCACCCTGCGCCATGAAGCCGTCGATCACCCGGTGAAAGACGAGGCCGTCATAGAAATGCTGCCGGGTCAGCGTCTTGATCCGCTCGACCATCTTGGGCGCGACGTCGGGGCGCAGCCAGATCGTGACCCGACCGCCGTCGGACAGGTCGAGCAGCCAGAGGTTCTGCTTGTCGGTGATCGGCGGCGGAGTCTCCCGGCCGGCGACATTGGCTTCGATGACCTGCGCCGCGACCGGCGCGGTCGCGAGGCACAGGGTGGTCAACGCAAGGAAACGGGCGAACGCGCGCATGGAAATCCTATCCAGGTGATGGCGGCGACTTAGACCAGAATGCGGGTTGCACCAAACTGAACGTTGCGGGGGCGGCAGCCTCTCGCTGGACGAGGGGCGGTCAGCTACCCTTTTGACCCATGGTCTTGACGCGCGCGACGACCTCCTCGCAGACCTGCGGCGTGACGAAGCGCGCGATCGGGCCCCCGAACAGCGCGATCTCCTTGACCAGGCGGCTTGCGATCGGCTGCAGCGCGACATCCGCCATCAGGAACACCGTCTCGACCCGCGGATTGATCTGCTGGTTCATGCCGGCCATCTGATACTCATATTCGAAATCGGCCACCGCGCGGAGGCCGCGAACGATCACCTTGGCGCCCTCGCGCTCTGCGAAATCCATCAGCAGCGAATCGAATGCGACGACCTCGATCGCCCCCGCGATATCCTCGACCTCGCGCCGCACCATCGCCATCCGCTCGTCCAGCGTGAACATCGGCGACTTGGACGGGTTGGTGGTCACGCCGATCACCAGCTTGTCGACCAGCTTCGCGCCGCGCCGGATGATGTCCATATGGCCCAGCGTGATGGGGTCGAAGGTCCCGGGATAGACGCCGATGCGGCTGGTCATGGGGCTCGTCCTTACCGATCGCGCGCGACGACGTAGCGGGCCAGTTCGCGCAGCACGTCGGCCTCGGCGCCATGGCCCTTGAGATGCGCGATCGCCTGGTCGACCAGCATCGCGCATTGCTCGCGCGCGCGCTCGATTCCGAGCAGCGTCAGGAAGGTTTCCTTGCCCGCGTCCGCATCCTTGCGCAGCCTTTTGCCAGCCGCCTCCTCATCGCCTTCCGCGTCGAGCAGGTCGTCGGCGATCTGGAAAGCGAGGCCGAGGTCGTGGGCATATCCGCGCAGTGCGCGACGACCGTCGACGGGCACGCGGCCCAGGATCATCCCCGCCTCGACCGAGACGGAGATCAGCGCGCCCGTCTTCATCTGCTGCAGCCGGGTGACCGTCGCCAGGTCGAAGCGCGAGCGTTCTGCGACCAGGTCCATCATCTGGCCGCCGGCCATGCCCGATGGGCCCGAGGCGTGCGCCACGGCCATCACCAGTTCCGCGCGGACGAAGGGGTCGGGATGCGTCGCCGGCTCCGCCAGCACCTCGAACGCCAGCGCGTGCAGGCAATCGCCGGCGAGGATGGCGGTGGCCTCGTCGAACGCCTTGTGCACCGTCGGCTTGCCACGGCGCAGGTCGTCGTCGTCCATCGCGGGCAGATCGTCATGGATCAGTGAATAGACGTGGATCGCCTCGATCGCTGCCGCGACCTCTCCCGAACATGCCCGCGACACGCCGAACAGATCGGCCGTGGCGCGGACGAGCAACGGGCGCAGTCGCTTGCCGCCGCCGATCGCGGCGTGGCGCATCGCGCGGTACAGGTCGGCGCGCGCGTCGTCGGGCACCGCCAGCAGCCGGTCGAAACGCCCGTCGATATCCGTCGCCACCTCGGCCAGGGCGGTCGCGAGCGTGGGGTGGAGCGGGGCGGCGGCCATCGGCTCAGCCCGCGGCAAAGGGACGCGTACCGGCGGCCTTGCCCTCCGCGTCGAGGCGTATCGCCTCGATCCGGGCCTGGGCGGCGTCGAGCCGCTCCGCGCAGCGCTGGCGAAGGCGATCACCGCGTTCGTACAGCGCGATCGATTCGTCCAGGCTGGCTTCCCCGCTCTCGAGTCTGGACACGATGCGTTCCAGCTCCTTGAGGGCTTCCTCGAACGACAGGCTCTCGATCGGCGTATCCATGGGGACGCGCTATGCGGCAGGGCGCGGGATCGGGCAAGCATTCCAAGCGTTCGCCGACGCATGTTCACCAGCATCAATCCCGCGACCGGCGAGGCCGGAACTCCGATTCCAGAAATGACCGCCGACGCGGTAGAGGCGCGGATCGCGCGCGCCGCGGCGACGTTCGCGACGTGGCGCGTGTCCTCCTATGACGAGCGTACCGATCTGCTCGAACGGATCGCGGAAGCGTTCGAGGCGGACAAGCGGCGGCTCGCGGAGATCGCGACGCGCGAAATGGGCAAGACCCTCTCTTCCGCGATCGCCGAAGTCGAGAAATGTGCCGCCGCCTTCCGTCATTATGCGCAGGAAGGGCCGTCGATGCTGGCGCCCAAGTCGTTCGAGACGGCATCCGGCCCGGCGACGGCCCGCTGGCTGCCGATGGGGCCGGTGCTGGCGGTCATGCCGTGGAACTTCCCTTATTGGCAGGTCATCCGCTTCGTCGCGCCGACGATCATGGCGGGGAATGTCGGGCTGCTCAAACACGCCTCGATCACGCAGGGGTGTGCCGCCGCCATCGAGGAAACGATCATCGCGGCCGGCGCACCCGCCGGACTGTTCCAGAATCTCGCGATCCGTTCGGACAAGGTGCAGGCGCTGATCGACGACCCGCGGATCGTCGCCGTCACGCTGACCGGCAGCGAGGGCGCGGGCATGAAGGTCGCGGAGGCCGCGGGACGCAACCTCAAGAAGGTGGTGCTCGAGCTCGGCGGCTCCGACCCGTTCATCGTCATGCCGTCCGCCGATCTCGACAAGGCTGTCGCCCAGGCCGTCAAGGCGCGCGTGCAGAACACCGGCCAGTCGTGCATCTGCGCCAAGCGCATGATCGTCCATGCCGATGTCTACGACGCGTTTCTCGACCGCTTTTCCGCCGCGATGCGCGCGGTGAAGGCGGGCGATCCGATGGCGAGCGACACGGACATGGGCCCCTTGTCCAGCGAGGAGCAGCGGCAGACGACGCTTGACCAGCTCGCCGCCATCCAGCAGGCGGGCGGCCGGCTGCTGTTCGGCGGAGAGGCGCTTCCAGGCAAGGGGGCCTATATGTCGGCGGGCGTGCTGGTCGATGTTCCGATCGATCATCCGGCCGCGCAGGAGGAGCTGTTCGGCCCCGTCGCGATGGTGTTCAGGGCGGACGATATCGATGCCGCCATCGCCCTTGCCAACGACGTGCCCTTCGGCCTCGGATCCTCGGTCTGGACGAACGACGCCGCAGAGCGGGAACGGTTCGAGCGCGACATCGCGGCGGGCATGACCGCGGTCAACGCCATGCTCGCCTCGTCACCCGAAGCGCCCTTCGGCGGGATCAAGCGCTCCGGTCACGGTCGGGAACTCGGGCCCTATGGCCTGCACGAGTTCATGAACCTGAAGACGGTCTTCGGCTGATCGGTCAGCGCAGGCGCTGGGTCCAGGTGTAGAGGATCGAAACGCCGACGAGGCCGAAGTCGATCGCGGCCTGCATCCGGTGGGGCGTTGGATCGGCCATGTCGTGCGTGATGACGCGAATGTCCGCGGTCGGGTGGCGCACGGCGAGAATCGCGATGGCAACGCCCACCCCAATTGCAATCTTCCGCCGGTCGCTCATCCGCGTGTCTCCCGGCTGCGAACGCTAGCATCGACGCGAATTTAAGGCCAGTAGTTTAGAGTGTGATCCACGTGCGTGGACGATCCAGCTATGCTGGATCGCACACTAGGCGGCGGAGTAAAGCCGCGCGGCGTCGCGAACCCGGTCGCGGCCTGCCGCCTTCGCTTCGAAGAGCGCGCGATCGGCACAGCGGTAAAGGGCTTTCCAGTCCGTTTCGCGTACTAGGGGGCCGTTGCAGGTGCCGATGCTTGCGGTGACGGTGAGGTCGAAAGGCATCCGTTCCGCCCGCATCGCGTCGAGCGCCCGGTCGGCGTCGAAGCCGGACGCGGCGGGCACGAGCAGCGCGAATTCCTCACCGCCGAATCGCGCCACCAGGGCGCCCGGCGGTGCTACACTGACCAACGCCCGCGCGACGCGTCGCAACACCTCGTCGCCCCCGTCGTGGCCGATCGTCTCGTTGACCGCCTTGAAATGATCGATGTCCGCGATGACGAGCTGCTGGTCGCCCTCTCTGCCGATGGCCTGTTCGAGGAATGCGCGGCGGTTGAGCAGTCCCGTCAGGGGATCGGTTGCGGCCAGCAGGCGGGCGGCGATCTCCTGCTCGCGCGCGACATCGCGCTCAACGCTGAGAAGACGGATGCGGTAGGCGACGCCAAAAGACGACAAGGACGCTTCCAGTGCCATCGCCAGCAACGTCGACTGATCGATCCACCAATGCCAGCCGATGACGTTCATCGCAGCGAGCACGCGCACCGAACAGAGGGCGACGGGCGCGCCCCATGCGATCGCGAAGATCCAGAGATGGTTGCTGCGCACCCGCCACGCGCGCCAGAGCACGGCCCCGACAAGTCCGATGAGCAGGAGATAGGACAGGTTCACCGCGAGGTTGATCGCGACGGCAAAACGCGGGGAGAGCAGCGCGAATGCCGAGGCGGTCGCCAGCACGCCGAGCGCGACCGCGGTGCTGGCCGGGCGCAACCAGCCATCGAAGACGCGCCGTTCGAAGAAGGTGCGCGCAAAGGTGACGGCCGCGGTCGCCGCGGCGGCCAGCAGCAGATAATTCAACCGCATGCGATCGTTGTTGTCGATCGCGGTGATCTGTCCCAGCAGGCCGGACGAACTGAACGCATAGCCGAGCAGGCACAGGACCATCAGGCAATAGGCCGGCTGGAAAGCCTGGCGCAGCGCTGCCCACAGCGCGAGATTGTAGATCAGGAGCGCGATGCACATGCCCGCGAACGCCGCGTAGAGCGCCGCCATTGCGAGTTCGTATCGGGCACTGTCGGTATAGTTGCCGACGAGCGGGCCATTGACGATGCCGCGCAGGTTCAACGATCCGCGAACGTGCCACAGCAAGCGGGTGGGGGGCGCCTGCCGCGGCGGAACGATCTGCTGGAATGTCGCGCCCAGCATCAGCGCGCGGCCAGCAGTGCGGCTGTCGAAGCCGGTGCGTCGGATATGGCCGTCGGCATACAGGATATAGAGCGCGACGCCGTGCTGCCACGTGCTTGCGAACCGAACCGTCGCCGCGCCTTTGGGCAGCGGGCCGAGCGTCTGCGACAATATCCAGAAATCGCCAGAGCCGTACGCATTCTGCGGCCCCTTGCAGTCGAACCGGGCGGTATGGGCGAACAGGCGTGCCGGCGTGTCACCGGGACGCGCGCGCGTCACACAGGTCGCGACCGGCTTGCCCGGCATCGCCATGGCGGGCATCGGGCATGCGAACAGGGTCAGCGCCCCCAGCAGCGCGAACAGTCGTGACAAGGCAATGTTCACCGACATCGCATTGGCGATACGGCGGGTTCACCAAGCAATGGTTAACGCGGCAACAGGACAAGCTGATGCGTGGAGTGCGGCCGAGGCGCACCCAACGCCTGTGGAGCTTTTCGGAGGCGTCCAGCGCAGCGCGCCGCGGCGCGTCAGCGGAGAGGGCTGCCGCATTGCCTCACGGCCAGGACGAACCCGGTCGGCCCTTCGCCATGAACACGCAGCACGAACGGGGCAAGGAGCGGGACATCATGGCATCCGTCGGTATGGATCGGCGCTGCGTCGAGCCGCCGGCTCGTATCCACGATCGCCCATGCCAGCCGCAGTTCGCCGCCGCCCCCGATGGCGCGCAGGTAGCGGCGAACGTGTTCCAGATCGGTGACGGCCCCTTCCGTCCAGATCAGCGACATCGCGGCGCCTCGTCGCCCGTCTGGCTCCACATGCCAAGCCACACGGTCACCGCCTCATTTCCGAGCAGTCGCCCCGCGGTAATGTCGCGATAACCGCGCATGTCGAGGCGACGGATCGCCGCTGGATTGTCGAACAAGGCGTGCTCGTCGAGCGATGCATCATCGTCGTCCGGGCAGCCCGGGTCATGTCCGTCGGTGTTCATGCAAACGAAGATACGGCGAAAACGGAGCGAATCTCGCCGAGACCGCTCCGTTTCGGATCAAAAAGGGCGAAGGCTCAATCGGCGTCGATCGGCTCCGCCTTTCCCTTCTTCTTGGGCTTCTTCGGGGCCGCGGGCTCGATGCCGAACGACAGCTGGCCGTCCTTCAGCCGCACGGTCACCTCGCCGCCATGTACCAGCTTGCCGAACAGCAGCTCTTCGGCGAGGGGCTGCTTGATCTTCTCCTGGATGAGGCGACCCATGGGACGCGCGCCATACAGGCGGTCATAGCCCTTTTCCGTGAGCCACGTCTTCGCGGCTTCGTCCAGATTGATATGGACCTGCCGATCCGCCAACTGCAGTTCGAGCTGGAGGATGAACTTGTCCACCACACGCGCCACGACTTCGGTCGGCAGGTAGCCGAACGGCACGATCGCATCCAGGCGATTGCGGAACTCGGGCGAGAACATCCGCTGGACCGCCTGCTCGTCCTCACCCTCGCGGGTCAGGTTGCCGAAGCCAACCGTCTCGCGCGCCATGTCGGCGGCGCCGGCATTGGTCGTCATGATGAGGATGACGTTGCGGAAGTCGACGGTCTTGCCGTGCTGGTCGGTCAGGCGGCCGTTGTCCATCACCTGCAACAGGATGTTGTACAGGTCCGGGTGCGCCTTCTCGATCTCGTCGAGCAGCAGTACGCAATGCGGGTTCTGATCCACCGCATCGGTCAGCAGCCCGCCCTGGTCGAAGCCGACATAGCCCGGAGGCGCGCCGATCAGCCGGCTGACCGAATGGCGTTCCATATATTCGGACATGTCGAAGCGCTGCAGCGGAATGCCCAGGATCGCGGCGAGCTGCTTGGCGACCTCCGTCTTGCCGACGCCCGTGGGCCCGGTGAACAGATAGTTGCCGATCGGCTTTTCGGGATCACGCAGGCCGGCGCGGCTGAGCTTGATCGCCGCACTGAGCTTCTCGATCGCGCCGTTCTGGCCGAACACCACGCGCTTGAGGTCCGTCTCCAGCGTCTCCAGCACCTTCTTGTCGTCGGAACTGACCGACTTGGGCGGGATGCGCGCCATCGTCGCGATCACCGCCTCGATCTCGCGCGCGGTGATCGTCTTCTTGCGCTTGTTGGCAGGCACCAGCATCTGCATCGCCCCGACCTCGTCGATCACGTCGATCGCCTTGTCGGGAAGCTTGCGGTCGTTGATGTAGCGTGCCGACAGCTCGACCGCCGATTTGATCGCGTCGGGCGTGTACCGGACCGAATGATGTTCCTCGAAGGCGGACCGCAGACCGGCGAGGATCTTGATCGTGTCCTCCACCGTCGGTTCGTTGACGTCGATCTTCTGGAACCGGCGCAGCAACGCGCGGTCCTTCTCGAAGTGGTTGCGGAATTCCTTGTAGGTGGTCGAGCCGATGCAGCGGATCGTCCCGCCCGACAAGGCCGGCTTGAGGAGGTTCGAGGCGTCCATCGCACCGCCGCTGGTCGCGCCGGCGCCGATCACGGTATGGATCTCGTCGATGAACAGCACCGCGTGCGGCATCTTCTCGAGCTCGGAGACGACCGCCTTCAGCCGCTCCTCGAAATCGCCTCGGTAGCGCGTGCCGGCCAGCAGCGCGCCCATGTCGAGGCTGTAGATCACCGCCTCCTTCAGGACGTCGGGCACCTCGCCCTCGACGATCTTGCGCGCAAGACCCTCCGCGATCGCGGTCTTGCCGACGCCGGGATCACCGACATAGAGCGGGTTGTTCTTGCTGCGGCGGCACAGGATCTGGATCGTGCGATCCACCTCCGGCCCACGGCCGATCAGCGGATCGACCTTGCCGTTCTTGGCCTTTTCGTTGAGGTCGACGGTGAACTGCTTGAGCGCGCTCTCGCCCTTGCCCTTGTCGGCCGCGGCTTTCGGCTTTTCCTCCTCCGCGCCCTTGGGCGGTGCGGCCTCCGCCGCCTGGCCGCCCTTGCCGACGCCATGGCTGATGAAGCTGACCGCGTCGAGACGGCTCATGTCCTGCTGCTGCAGGAAGTAGACGGCATAGCTTTCGCGCTCGCTGAACAGCGCGACAAGGACGTTGGCGCCGGTCACCTCGTCGCGGCCGGACGACTGGACGTGCAGGATCGCGCGCTGCACGACGCGCTGGAACCCGCTGGTCGGCGACGGATCGGTGACGGCATCGACCTTCAGCGCGTCGAGTTCGGTATCCAGATAATGGGCGACGGTGGTCTTCAGATCGCCGAGATCGACGTTGCAGGCCTCCATCACCTTCGACGCATGCTCGTCGCCGATCAGCGCGAGGAGCAAATGCTCCAGCGTCGCATATTCGTGGCGGCGGGACGACGCGGCCTCGAGCGCCTTGTGCAGCGTGGTCTCGAGCGCGGGGGCGAAGGATGGCATGAGAAACTTACTCCACTCGGGCCGCGGACAATGACGCGACCCTTTCCACCAATGTCGGTATCGCGGGGCCGTCCATCAACCGGTCGGGCATCGTACCGGCGCGTATCGAACGCGCGGGGACGGTGCCCGGTCCGGTCATCGGCGAAATAGCGCGTCGGCGCTTGCCCGATGGTTAACGGCGCGTTCGCGATGGGCGCGAATGCGGGCGATCTCCGCTTCCAGCGCCGCGACGCGCGCGTCCAGTTCGGCCACGGAAAGCGGGTCGAGGTCCTGCCGGCGCAGCGCGGCGAGCGCATCGTCGGGACGAGAGGGAAAATCGTCCGGGTCCATAACGTGGCTCAACGTTGACCCGTGGCGAAGCGATGTCAATAAGCGACGGACCGCGCCATGAACGAGGATGCGACCGGATGAGCGATATCCCCGAAACGATGCAGGCGATCGACCCGGAAGGGGCAGGCGGGCCGGAGGTGTTGCGGCTCGTATCTCGGCCCGTTCCCCGGCCCGGCGAGGGCGAGGTGCTGATCCGCGTGGCGGCGGCGGGGGTCAATCGACCCGATGTGCTCCAGCGCAAGGGAGGTTATCCGCCACCGCCGGGGGCGCCGTCGATCCCCGGGCTCGAGATTGCGGGCAGTGTCGTCGCCCTCGGCGCCGGCGTCGACCAGGCGCTGCTTGGCCAGCGGGTGTGCGCGTTGCTCGGCGGCGGCGGCTATGCCGAATATGCCACGGTCGCGGCGGGGCAGTGTCTGCCCGTGCCGGACGGACTCGAGATGTTCGAGGCCGCGGCGCTGCCCGAGACGGTCTTCACGGTGTGGACCAACCTGTTCGAGCGGGCCTTCGCCGCGCAGGGCGACACGGTGCTGGTCCATGGCGGCACCAGCGGGATCGGTACCACCGCGATCGCGCTGGGGACGTTGTTCGGCCTGACCGTGATCGTCACCTGCGGCAGCGCCGCCAAGTGCCAGCGCGCCCTCGAACTCGGCGCCGCGCACGCCATCAACTATCGCGAGGAGGATTTCGTCGAGAGGGTCCGCGCGATCACCAACGGCACGGGCGTTGCGGCGGTGCTCGACATGGTGGGCGGCGATTATGTCCCCCGCAACCTGCAATGCCTTGCCGAGGACGGGCGGCACGTCTCCATCGCCGTCCAGCGCGGCATGGAGGCGACCGTGCCGCTGTTCGATATCATGCGACGCCGCCTGACCCTGACCGGTTCGACGCTCCGGCCGCGCGACGCCGTGTTCAAGTCGCTCGTGGCCGACGAGATCGCGCGCCACGTCTGGCCGCACGTCGAGGCGGGACGATTGCGCCCGGTCATCGACCAGATCTATCCGCTCGGCGAGGCGGCCGCCGCGCATGCGCGGATGGAGGCGGGCGATCATGTCGGCAAGATCGTCCTGACCGTCGGCTGATGCGGGCGCGATCTGACACGGCCGGATCGAACCTGCCGGGCCAACGTTGAACGGGCATAACGGGCGAGGATCGGCGGATGCGGTTTTGGTTGGGCGGTGCCATGATGGCCGCGACGGTGATCAGCTGTCCCTGCGCCGCAGAAACCGCCCGCGACGTCCTGACCCAGGCTTCGTTCAACGATCGTGATCCGAACGACGCATTGAAGCGCATCGGCATCGCTCAAGCGCTCGCCGCGTCCGCGCTCAAGCGCAACCCGGACGATCGCGAGGCGCAGCTGATGCAGGCGACCGCGCTGGGGTACCGTGCCCGGCTCGACGGGAGTCGCACGGAGGCGATCGCGGCCCGTAAGCTGTTCGAGGCACTCGTCGCGCGCGATCCGCGCAACCCGGAAGCGCAGCTTGCGCTCGGTGCCTGGCATGTCGGCGCGGTGTTCCGGCTCGGCCGGTTGGGTGGCCGCGCGATCCTCGGTGCGCAGAAGCCGCTGGCCTATGCAGCCCTCGACAAGGCGGTCGCGCTCGGCGGGGATCGGGCGCTCTTCCCCGGCCTCAGCGCGCTGTTGCGGCTGGAGCTCGATCCCGGCGATGCCCGCGCGCGCCAGCTGGCCGAAGTGGCGGTCAAGGCGGGTACGCAGACCGCGATCGACCGGATCATCCAGCGCGCGGTGTCGGCGGTGCTGATACCCCTGCGCGCCGGGCGCAGCGACGAGGTCAAGCAGCTCGCCGCGGAGCTGCTGCCTTTTGGCCGCCTGCGCAAGGACTGACCGGCTCAGGGACTGGCCGCGTCAGGGATCGGCCGCCACGTCGGGCGGACCGGGCATGCAAAAGGCCCCACGGCGCCAGCCATGGGGCCTCGAAGCGCACGACCGAAGCCGGTGCGCGTTGCGATCAGTTGCTGTCCGACTTGTCCGTCGCGACGAGGACGATGGCGGTCAGCGCACCGAGGATGCCGATGCTGATCAGCGTCGCGGTCGAGACCGACGCGCCGATCTTGCTCTTGCCCGCTGCCGGGGCGGCGGCGCGCGCAATGGAAAGGCTGGCCGCCGGATTGGCGGTCGCCGGCGCGGCGGAGGCCGCGACGGGCGCGGCGGCCAGCGCGGTGCCCGCGACGATGAGCGACAGGCTCTTGAAAATGGTCATGTTTCCCGAACTCCCTGAAGATCTTCTGTTTGACGATGCGGCGCCATAGTCGGGAAATGTGACAGTTCGGTCAACGCGAGTGCCACAAAATGCCTGACGGGTTGCCCTTCGGCCACACGCGCAGTACATCGTCGTGGTACGACGGCCGCTCCGTGATGGGGCGGCCCTATTTATTTCTACGGAGTAAGACCCGTGTCCCAGCCGCTTATGCCCCATGCGACCGCTTCCTGGCTGGTCGACAACACCTCGCTGTCCTTCGACCAGATCGCCGACTTCTGCGGGCTGCACATCCTCGAGGTGCAGGCGATCGCCGACGATACCGCCGGCACCAAGCTGACCGGGCGCGATCCCGTGCGTGCGCACGAGGTGACGCAGGAGGAAATCGAGAAGGGCCAGGCCGATCCCGCCTATCGGCTCAAGATGACCAAGGGCCCCGAGCAGGTCCGTCGCACCAAGGGGCCGCGATATACGCCCGTCTCGAAGCGTCAGGACAAGCCGGACGGCATCGCCTGGATCATCCGCAACCACCCGGAGATCAGCGACGGCGCGATCAGCAACCTGATCGGCACGACGCGCACGACGATCGCCGCGATCCGCGACCGCAGCCATTGGAACATCGCCAACATCACGCCCAAGGATCCTGTGACCCTCGGCCTGACGACGCAGCGCGAGCTGGACGCCGCCGTGTCGAAGGCCGCGAAGGCGACGGGTGCCGAGCCGGCGCCGCAGGATACGCGTCTCGAGGGCGACCGCGAGGCGCTCATCGCGTCGCTGCGGGCGGAGCGCGAAGCCGCCGCGCGCGGAGTCGAGGAGGGCGAAACCGACGCCCAGGCCGAAGCGCGCGCCCTGTTCGGCGACCGCTGATCCGACGGGACGGACCCATCGCCCCCGGCGGTTCCGGGGCGGTGGATGCGCGACGCGCCTTGCGTCAACATACTGGCGGTTCGCCTATTCGTGAGCTAGCGTCGCGCCCGGATGTCGGAACGGGAGAGGCGCGATGTGCGACGAATGGACCGCCGAGGATAACGAACACCACCTGTCCCGCCGCGCCTTCGGGGCGGCGGCAGGGGCAGCGGGCATCGCGATGATGCTGCCGGTCGCCGCGGACGCGATGCCCGTCAAGGGTCGCGACGTGACGATCGCGACGCCGGACGGACACTGCGACGCCTATTTCGTCGCACCCGCGGGCGGGCGGCACCCGGGCGTGCTGATGTGGCCGGACATCATGGGCCTGCGCCCGGCGTTTCGCCAGATGGCGGACCGGCTGGCGCAGAGCGGCTATGCCGTGCTGGTCGTCAACCAATTTTACCGCTCGACCAAGGCGCCGTTCCTCAAGCCCGGCGAATCCTTCGACCAGCCCGCGGTGCGGGACCGGATCATGCCCTGGCGCGAAAAGCTGACGCCGGCCGCGACGGACAGCGACGCACGAACCTTCATCGCCTTCCTCGACAAGCAGCCGCAGGTGGATACCCGCCGCCCGCTCGGAACGGCCGGCTATTGCATGGGTGGCCCGTTCGTCCTGCGCACGGCGGCCGTCGATCCCGCCCGCGTCCATGCCGGGGCATCGTTCCACGGTGCGGCGCTCGTCACCAAGGATGCCGACAGTCCGCATCTGCTCGCGTCGAAGCTGCGGGGTGCCTATCTGATCGCGATCGCCGAGAATGACGATGCGCGAAGCCCCGGTGACAAGGACGCGCTGCGTGCCGCGTTCGCGGCGGCGAAGCTGCCCGCGGCGATCGCGGTCTATCCGGGTGCGATGCACGGCTGGTGCGTCATCGACAGTCGGGTCTACAACGCCCAGCAGGCCGAGCGCGCATGGGGCGGGATGCTCGACCTGTTTAAGCGGACTCTGTGATCTTTTCGGGGAGCGACACGTGGCCGACCTGACGCTGTATACCAATCCGATGTCGCGTGGCCGGATCGCGCGCTGGATGATCGAGGAAACCGGCCAGCCCTATCAGACCGTGGTGCTCGATTATGCGAGCGACATGAAGGGCGAGGCCTATCGTGCGATCAATCCGATGATGAAGGTCCCCGCGATCCGCCATGGCGACCAGGTCGTCACGGAAGGGGCTGCCATCTGCGCCTATCTCGCCGACGCCTTTCCGGAAGCCGAACTGGCGCCGACGGCCGCGGAGAGGGCGGACTATTATCGCTGGCTGTTCTTCGCGGCCGGACCGCTGGAGGCAGCGATCACCAACCGCTCGATGGGTGTGGAGCCGAATATCGACCAGCAGCGCATGGCGGGCTACGGCAATTTCGACCTCGTCGCCGGTGTTTTCGAGCAGGCGGTGACGCGTCATCCGTACATCGCCGGCGATCGCTTTACCGCGGCCGATGTCTTCGTCGGCTCGGCGGCGATGTGGTACACGCAATTCGGCCTGTTGCCCAAGACGGAGGGGATCATGGCCTATGTCGCGCGTCTGGCGGAACGGGCAGCCTATCGGCGGGCGGGCGAGATCGACGACGCGCTGATCGCCAAGCAGCCCGGCTGAGGCTCGTGCATCGGTAGCGGGGGGTGCCGCGCCGTTGGTGCATGGCCACCGCTCCCCATCGTCGGCGCTTGCCCCACTCGCACATCCCGCTGACCCCAGTTGCGGTCCAGCGAGGCTGAATCGTGGCGGCACCGCTTCCGCAAAAACGGATCAGATTTTAGGGGGCGGTCCCTTGCCGTGATCGTGGCGGGACCGCTGAGGATCCTGAGACTAAAAACCCCGCTAAGCCGGTGGCCTAGCGGGGTTTTTAAGTGGTGGGCGTGGCAAGGATTGAACTTGCGACCCCTGCGATGTCAACACAGTGCTCTACCACTGAGCTACACGCCCGCCGGGAGTGGCGCTGTTAGCCGCGCCGTTCGGGGGATGCAAGCGTCAATTGATGCCGCTCGCATTTCCCGTCTCGAAGACGCGATCGACCTCCGCGACCAGGTCGCGCAGGTGGAACGGCTTGGACAGCACGCGGGCGTTCGGCATCTCGCGCCCCGCCTTCAGCGTCACCGCGGCAAAGCCCGTGATGAACATGACCCGCAGACCCTGGACCATCTCGCTCGCGCGACGGGCCAGTTCGATGCCGTCCATCTCCGGCATCACGATATCGGTCAGCAGAAGGTCGAACCGTTCCGCCTGCAGCAGCGGGATCGCGGCGGTGCCGCGATCGACCGCCGTCACCGCATATCCCGCCCGTTCGAGCGCGCGGGTGAGATATTCGCGCATCACCTGGTCGTCTTCCGCCAGCAGAATCCGGATCATGACTCGTGTCTTCGTCCCTGTTCGGCGGCGATTATGATCGCGGCACCTTAATATTTCCAGCGCACGCAACGCGCGGGCAGGCTATGGCGTGCCATTGATGGACGGTTCGTTCGACCTGATCGGCGCAACGCCGCCTGCCAGCCCGGTCATCCTGTCGGTGCCGCACGCCGGGCGCGACTATCCGGCGGCGCTCGACGCCGCCCGGCGCGTCCCGGCCTCCGCGCTGATGATTCTGGAGGACCGCTATGTCGATGCGGTGGCGCAGGGTGCGCGCGGCGTCGAGACGATGATCGTGCAACGCCGTGCGCGCGCATGGATCGACCTCAACCGCGGCGAGGACGAGCGCGATGCCCGGATCGACGAAGGCGCGCGACCGACTGCGCAGGCGCAGGCCTCCGTCAAATTGCGCAGTGGCCTAGGGCTGATCCCGCGTCGCGGCGGACCCGCGGGCGATCTGTGGCAGAGGCGTTTTACCGCATTTGAGGTGGAGGCGCGCATCATCGCGGATCATCGCCCCTATCATGCCGCCCTGGCGGACGCGCTGATCGCGGCGCGCGCACGATTCGGAGTCGCCGTCCTGCTCGACGTCCATTCGATGCCGCCGCTGGACGGAAGGACGCGCGTGGTCCTGGGCGACCGGTTCGGCAAGAGCGCCAGCCCACGGTTCGTCGCGCGGCTCAAGGCGGCCACGGCAGAGATGGGCATGGGCTGTGCCGTGAACGCACCCTATGCGGGCGGCCATATCCTGGCGCGCCATGCGGCGCCCGCCGCGGGCATCCACGCGGTTCAGATCGAACTCGATCGATCGCTGTATCTCGACAGCGCCCTCGACCGGCCGGGGCAGGGGATGGGCGCCAGTGTCGCGCTGCTCCGTCACATGATCGCCGCGGTCGAGGACGAGGCGCTGGCGGGCGGCCGCACGCTCGCGGCGGAATGAGCGCATAAAAAAACCACCTCGTGCAGCGCACGAGGTGGCCAAGGTTCAGGGAGGAGACACACCCGAAGGCGTGCCATACGGTGTCGCGAAAGGGGGGACACGGCACCGTACGATTGATAAAATAGGCAGGCGTCGATTTGGTTCAACCCCCCGGCGTCGAACGCGGTGATTTTGTCGGTCAGCCGCGATCGAGCACGGGCGCCATGCGGACCAGGATCCGGTCGCGGCGGATGAAATGGTGCCGCAATGCCGCGGCGACATGCAGCACCACCAGCGCGAGCATGGCCCAGCCGAGGACGCCGTGCGCTTCATGGCCGAAACCCGCCGCGCCCTTGCTCGCCGGCAGAAACGGCATGTTGAACAGGCCGAACCAGGTCATCGGCCGGTGCGGCCCGGGGCCCGACATCATCAGCCAGCCGGTCAGCGGCAACGCCAGCATCAGGACGTAGAGCAGCCACTGATTGGCGTGGGCCATCCCTTTTTCCCAGCCCGCCATCGAATCGGGATAGGACGGCGCACGATGGCCAAGCCGCCAGCCGAGCCTGAGCACGGTCAGCGCCAGCACGGTCAGGCCGATCGCGAAATGCGCGCCCATCAGCGCCCGCAACGCGGGGACGCCGTCATGGCCGATACCGATGATCAGGTTCGCGATGATGAGCAGCGCGATGATCCAGTGAAACCAGATCGCGACGGTCGAATAGCGCTCGTCGCGCGGCAGGCGGCTCATCGGCAGCATCCTATGTTGGGATAGAGAGATATTGAGCTTCGCGCGCGCTGGCAGAACGGTCAAGCGCGCATGCGGAAAGGGGCGGCGCCAGAATGCCGGCACCGCCCCTTTTCATCGTCAGTCAAAAGCGCGTTGTCAGCCGATCTGCGGCTGCGGCTGCTTGCCCTGGTCCATCTGGCGCGCGAACACCTCGCGCATCAGCGACAGGGAGAAGAGATGCGCATAGAGCAGCGGCAGCATGCCCGACTGGCTCATCTTGCGCAGCTGGTCGCCGCGCAGGTTCGCCAGCTTCTCTTCGTTGATCATCTGGAAGCCGCGATAGACGAACGGCTGCTGGTTCTGGTCGACCTGGATGGTGACCTCGCCCTCCATCAGCAATTCCATCTCGCGCAGCTCGTTCATGAAATTCTGCGTGCGGGCACCGGCCTGCTCGAACTGCTCGGCGAAGCCCAGCACGCTCTTCGTGAACTCGGTGGGCTGGCCGCCCTCGAACAGCGCCTCTCCGTCCTCGAAATCGCCGATCGTCTCCGACGTCGGATCGAAGCAGAGCGACAGCTCCTCGCTGTCCGGGCGGAGGCGCGCCAGCATATAGGGATAGCGGCGGATATAGGCGGGGACGTAGAAATTGGATTCGGTCAGCTTGCCGTCGTCACCGACGAAGACGTTGACGCCCTCGTTGAGGCCCATCAGCGCGAGTGGGATCGCATCGTCGCCGCTGGAGAAGACGATCGGCATGAAACGCTGCACCAGCGGGAATTCGTCCGTGGTGATCGGGATGGCGTGCTGGCCGGCGAGGAAGGGCGCGCTGTCCTGCGGCCGGACGCGCCAGGTCGCATGCGTCTCGCTCGAGAGCGGCTCCAGGCCATTGTAGAACAGGGGAAGCGGCGCACTGGCCATGGGAACTCTCTCCGTATCCGTGAGTTTTGGCGCGTCCGCGCGCCGACAAACCGGCCGACGCTCTATTGTGCGGCGGCAGGGCGCGCAAGCGGGACGAGCTTTCCGGGGTTGAGAATCCCCAGCGGGTCCATCGCCGTCTTGACCGCCCGAAGCATGGTCAGCCGGGCCGGCGTCGAGAGGCGGGCGAGCTCGTCTATCTTCATCTGGCCGATGCCGTGCTCCGCCGCGATCGATCCGCCCGCCGCGACGACGAGGTCGTCGACGAAGCGCGTAACCACCGGAACATCCTCCGCATACCAGCGCGCGGGGTCGGCGCCGGGGGCAGCGCGGACATGGAAATGGATATTGCCGTCGCCCAGATGGCCGAAGCCGCTGGCGTGCGTGCTCGGGAAGCGCGCCTCGCATGCCTCCGCGGCCTCTATCATGAACCGCGGCATCGCTGCGACGGGAACCGAGATATCGTGCTGCGAAGCCGGGCCGAGCGCGCGCTCGGAGTCGGAGATTGATTCGCGGATCAGCCAGAAGCCGGCGGCCTGGGCCTCGCTCTGTGCGATCACGGCGTCGGCGATCAGCCCGTCGGCCAGGGCCTCGCCGAGCAGGCGCTCCAGCAGGGGCGCACCGCGCGGGTCGGTGATCTCAATCAGCAGGTGCCAGCCATGCTCGCCCGCCAGCGGGGCCCGGGCGGACGGCACGTGCGCCAGCACCGCCGCCAGCGATTCCCCGGGCAAAATCTCGAAACTCTCGACCGCGTCGCTGGCCTGCTGGAAACGGCGCAGCAGCGTCAGCGCCGACTCGGGATCGGGCGTCGCCGCCCAGGCGGTTGCCCGCGTCATCGGCAACGGCACGATCCGCAGCGAGGCGGCGGTGACGATCGCGAGCGTTCCCTCGCTTCCGACGAGCAGCTGTGTCAGGTCGTAGCCGCGATTGTCCTTCTTGAGCACGGCGAGACCGTCATGCACCGAGCCGTCGGCCAGCACCGCCTCCATCCCCGCGACCAGACCGCGCATCGAGCCGAAGCGCAGCACCTGCGTGCCGCCGGCATTGGTCGAGACGAGCCCGCCGACCGTCGCATTGCCCTTTGCCCCGAGGGTCAGCGGAAAGCGGCGATCGACGGCGAGCGCGGCCTCGTGGAGGTCGGACAGGATCACGCCCGCCTCCGCGATCGCGAGGCCCGCGTCCGCGTCGACATGGCGGATGCGGTTCATCCGGCGCAGCGAGAGGATCAGCGCCGATCCGTCGGTCGGCGGGGTGGCGCCACCGACCATCGAGCTGTTGCCGCCCTGTGGCACCAGCGGCACGCGGTGCGCCGCTGCGGCGGCGACGATCGTGGCCACCTGGGCGGTGTCCGCCGGGGCCAGGATGGCCGGCGCATGCCCGTGGAAGCGGCGACGCCAATCCGTTTCCCAAGGGGTGATCGCGTCGCGGTCCGTGACGATCGCCTTGGCGTCGAGATGGGGGGCGAGAGCCGCCAGCAGCGCGGATTGGCTCGGGGTCATGGCCGCGCGGCTACGCCAAGTTCATGCAGCGTTCAACGATTGTCGCTAAGGGCGCTGCATCGACCATGACCCACCGTTCATGATCCATCCGGGTTTGCCCCTGTCGCTGTTCGCGCTGCTCGCGCCCGTCACCGCGGGCGCGTGGGACGATTTTGCCGACATGCAGTTCGCGCAGGTCACGATCCACCAGCGCGTGGTGATCCGGGTCACGTCCGCACCCGCCAGCGCGGCGCGCGTCATGGCGCCGCAGCCGATCCGCTGGAAGGAGAAGAAGGGGCCGAAATGCATCGCCGTCGCCGATCTGGGCGGTGCCCTGGTCAGCGGCGATGGCGCGATCGACCTCGCGCTCACGGGCAATCGCCGTATCCGCGCCAAGCTGGGGGGCGAATGCCGCCCGATGGATTTCTACTCGCGCTTCTACCTGAAGCCCGCCGCCGACGGGCGCGTCTGCGCGAACCGCGACGTATTGAGCATGCGTTCCGGTCTGTCTTGTGAAATCAAGGGTTTCAGGACGCTGGTCGCGCAGAAATAGGCCGCGATTGCGCGTAAATCTTGACTTTCGCGCGTAAATCCGCAAGCGCGCGAAGCGATGTCGCAGGCCATCGCCGCGATCGATTTCCCGGACCTCTGCATGAGCTTTGCCGATCTCGGCCTTTCCGACGAACTCCTGAAGGCGGTGACCGACGCCGGCTATTCCGAGCCGACGCCGATCCAGGCGAGCGCCATCCCCTCGGTCCTGATGATGCGCGACCTGATCGGCATCGCGCAGACGGGGACGGGCAAGACCGCGGCCTTCGTGCTGCCGATGATCGACATTCTGGCGCATGGCCGCAGCCGCGCCCGCATGCCGCGCAGCCTGATCCTGGAGCCGACGCGCGAACTCGCCGCGCAGGTCGCGGAGAATTTCGAGAAATACGGTGCGGGCCACAAACTTTCGATGGCGTTGCTGATCGGCGGCGTGTCGATGGGCGATCAGATCAAGGCGCTGGAAAAGGGCGTCGACGTGCTGATCGCGACCCCCGGCCGGCTGATGGACCTGTTCAGCCGCGGCAACATCCTGCTGACCGGCTGCTCGATGCTGGTCATCGACGAGGCGGACCGCATGCTCGACATGGGGTTCATCCCGGATATCGAGGAAATCTGCACCAAGCTGCCCAAGCAGCGCCAGACGCTGCTGTTCTCGGCGACGATGCCGCCGCCGATCAAGAAGCTGGCCGACAAGTTCCTCGACAATCCGAAGACGATCGAGGTCGCGCGGCCCGCTTCGACCAACGTCAACATCAAGCAGTGGCTGGTGCCCGTCTCGGGAACCGCGTTCAAGAAGCGCAGCGCGCTCCGCCAGCTGCTCCGGCAGGACGACGTCACCACCGCGATCATCTTCTGCAATCGCAAGACGACGGTCCGCGAGCTCAACAAGAGCCTGAAGAAGCACGGTTTCCGGTCCGGCGAAATCCATGGCGACATGGAACAGCCGCAGCGGCTGGCCGAACTCGACCTGTTCAAGAAGGGCGACATCAACATCCTGGTCGCGTCCGACGTCGCCGCACGCGGGCTGGACATCAAGGGTGTCAGTCACGTCTTCAACTTCGACGCGCCCTGGCATCCCGACGATTACGTCCACCGTATCGGCCGTACCGGCCGGGGCGGTGCGACGGGCGTGGCCTATACGCTGATGACCGCGGACGATGCCGAGAACATCGACAATATCGAGAAACTGACGGGTCAGAAGATCGATCGGCTCACGATCGAAGACGCTCCCGAGCCCGCTGAGGAAGCCCGTCCGGCCCGCCGCGAGCGGCATGGCCGTGGTGGCGAGCGCAGCGCGCCGCGGCGTGAGGAGCGCACCGACGGCCGTGGCGAGGAACGCGGTGATCGGGGCGGACGCCGCGACCGCCGCGACGCCGGGAACCTGCCGGACGCGGCTCGCGCGGAGCGCACGCATCAGGATCGTGCAGGCAGCAGTGATCGCCGTCCGCGGCGCGACAGCTACGACGACGGGCCCGATGTCGGCTGGAACGGACCGATTCCGGAATTCCTGTCGGTCTCGCTCAACGTCGACGATCCCGTCGACGACTGAGACGGCGCGCGCGATGATCGAGATCGTGCCGGCCGAACCGGCGAGCCTCGCGTCGCCGTGCGTCAATGTCTGCACGCTCGACCCGGCGACGGGCTGGTGTCGTGGCTGCGGCCGATCGATCGCGGAGATTTCCAACTGGAGCGCCAAGCCTGCCGCGGAGCGCCGTGCCATCCTCGCCGCTTTGCCGCCGCGCATGGCACGGCTCGCCGGCCGGGGATGACCGGGCGCGGACCGGTCCGATCCAGGTGGATGACAGGCGACGCGCGTCGAGGTAACGCAAGCTGGTGGATGCGCTGCGCCGCCTGATCCTGCGTCGACGCACCGTGGCGGGCATCATGCTCGCCGCGGCGCTGGCGATGCGCCTGCTCGTTCCCGCCGGCTTCATGCCCGACAGCGCCGCCGGGAACCTGCGCCTGATCCTGTGCCCGGCGGCCTCGCCGATCGATGCGCTGACGGCGGCCGGACCGGCCAAGCACGTCATGACGCGACAGGATCATCGCGAACACGGGCATCAATCCGCGCCGCAGGACGCACCCTGCGCTTTCGGCGGCCTCGCCCTCGCCTCGCTCCTGCCGGTCGATCCGGTGCTGCTCGCGGCGGCGATCCTGTTCGCCATGGTGCTGGCCGCGTTCGGGCGGATCGCGCCCACGCCACCCATAGCATTGTTCCTGCGCCCGCCGCTCAGAGGTCCGCCCGTGCGCGTCTGATCCACGTGCGTGAAAGGCGGTGCCAGTCCTCCTCCCTAACGGTCGCCCCCATAGCCTGTCCCGGATGGGCGGCCGGGCGGGGGTAGGGGCGGCACTGCCTCGATCCGGCGTCGCCGGATCGCACGTCGTGGAGAGCCGGTCGAACCGCTGATCCTCGACTCCGATTGCGTGCGGGGTGCGGACGGGGTCGATCCGGCATCAGCCGCTCGCGCTGCGACGCGCGAGGTCGACCGATCCCGACCAGGAACAATCCATGTCCATTCTCCTCGTTCTTGCCGCCACGCTGGCGGCGGGGCAGGGCGATCCCGCCGCGGACCGCCGTGCCGAATTGCTGCGACAGCGCGCCGCCATCGATGCCGAACTGCAGGCGCTCGACCGTCAGGGCGCCGGCCCGCCTGCCGCCCCGGAGCGCCGGGATCAACCGCGCGCCGTCGACGATATCGTCGTCACCGGCCACGCCTTGTCGCTGACCACCGACGTCCGGGGACAGACCGTCACGACCGTCGATGCCGCCGCCTTCCGCAACACGCCGGCGACGACGATCGCCGACATCGTGCGCCTGTCGCCGGGTGTCGTCGTCATCCAGGGCAACGGCCCCCGCGACGTCGGCGTGTCGGTGCGCGGCTCGAACGCGCGCAACAGCTTCGGTGCGCGCAACCTCCAGGTGTTCGAGGACGATTTCCCGGTCACCCAACCCGACGGGCTCGCCCGCTTCGATCTCACCGATCCTCACGCTTATGGCGCAGTCGATGTGGTGCGCGGCCCTTCCTCCGCGCGCTACGGCAATTATGCCCTGGGCGGTGCGATCAATTTCCGCACCCGGCGCGGCCGCGACATTCGCGGCGCCGACGTGGGCACGGATGTCGGCGGCGATGGCTATGCCAACATCTATGCGACGATCGGCAATGCCGGATCGCGCTACGACTATAGTCTGTTCGCCAGCCTCGTCGGAGGCGATGGCGCGACGGGGCATACCGGCTACCAGACCGGAACGCTCAACGGCCTCGTCACCGTCGGGCTCGGCGATCGCGACCGCCTGACCGGCAAGCTCATCTACAACGAGGGCCTGTTCCGGCTTTCGACCCGACTGTCCTACAACCAGTATCTGGCCAATCCCTACCAGCAGGGATGTGCGCGGGCGGCGACCGCTGCGCCGGGCTGCGGCACCATTTCCGTGCTGGTCAACGGCGTCAACGGCGCGCGGATCGCACAGACCGCGGCGGAGGGCGACCTTGCGCGCAACGATCGCCGCACGATCGCGGGCCTGCGGTGGGAGCATGATCTCGACGGCGACACGACGCTGCGTACACAAGCGACGTTCGACAGCCGCGTCGTCAACCAGCCGACGGGTGCGACGCCGTTCCGCGGCACGCTGGACAGCTACAATCTGTCGAGCGACCTGACCGATCGTCATCGTCTGTTCGGCATGGATGCGACGAGTTTCGTCGGCGTCTTCTACAATTACCTCGACAACCAGAGCTACAGTTTCAACAAGACGCCGGCGGGACGAAACGGGCTGGGCGCGCCCACGCAGACGGTGCTCGGCGACGTGCGCAACCTGGGCGCGCGGGCGCGGGAGGAGCTGGCGCTGACCGATCGGCTGCGCTTCGTCGCCGGGATCGGGGGCGAACGCTCCGACATCCGCGTGCGGCAGATCGCCTTCAGCTACCCGCTCGCCGCGTCGCCGGTACTGGCGACCATCCCCGCCGACCGGCGGTTCTGGAACGTCGCGCCCGAAGCCTCGCTGGTCTGGCAGGCGGTCGACGCGATACGGCTGCACGCGCGCCTTGGCACCGGCTATGGCATTCCGCAGGCGGGCAGCCTGTTCGTCACCAGCGCCGGCGTGCCGGGCAACAATGTCGCGCTGAAGGCGCAGCGGAATACCGGGATCGATATCGGCGCGCAGATCGCGCTGGGGAACCGGCTGAGCGCGGAGCTGACCGGCTATTACGAATGGTTCCGCAACGAGTTGGTGACGCAGTCGGCGGGCGTGAACCTGCTCGCCTATACCGCCAACGCGCCCAGATCGGTGCACCGCGGTGTCGAGGTCGGCCTCGACTGGAAGCCGCTGGCGGGCGTCGCCCTGCTGGCGAGCTACAGCTACAACGACCAATATTATACCGACTTCGCGGAGCGGCTGACGGCGGGCTCGACATCGGTGGTGATCGATCGCGCGGGCAATCCGATCCCCGGCGTGGTGCCCAACATGGCGAATGTGCGACTGGGCTACGACCAGCCGCACGGCGCCTTGCGGGGATTGGGCGGCTTTGCCGAGCTGGGCTGGCGTGACCGCTATCCGATCGACAACGGCACGCTGCTGAACGTGCCGGGATACACGCTGGTCAATCTGAACCTGCACTACGATCCGCCTGCGGGCGACGATTGGTGGCGGCGCGTCAGCCTGTTCGCGAGCGTCCAGAACCTGTTCGACACGACCTATGTCGGATCGGCCTCGGTCATCGCCGATGGCATCAACGCCACCACCGGCGTGCAGAATCCGGCGAGCGTCTTGCGCGGAGTGACGGGCTCCTTCTACGCTGGCCAGCCGCGCACGGTCTATGCCGGCATGAAGACGAGGTTCTGACGATGGCGACCCAGTCCACCCGTCGCTGGCCCGGATATGTCGCCATCTGGCGCTGGCACTTCTATGCGGGGCTGCTGTGCATCCCGTTCGTCCTGTGGCTGGCGCTGACCGGTGCGGCCTATCTGTTCCGTCCGCAGGTCGAGGCGCTGATCGACCGGCCCTATGCCCATGTCGCCGGCGCCGGGCCGCGCGCGTCCGCCGCCGCGCAGGTCGACGCCGCGCTTCGCGCCGTACCGGGTGCGGTCCTGCACCGCTACCAGATGCCCGACACGCCGGAGCAGGCGGTGCAGGTGATCGTCGGCGTCCACGGCCGCGAGACGCGCGTCTACGTCCATCCGCAGACGCTCGCCGTGCTCAAGACGGTCGGCGAGCAGGACCGGCTGATGCGCATCGTCTTCCGGTTGCACGGCGAGTTGCTGGCCGGAAACGTCGGATCCTATGTCGTCGAACTGGCAGCATCATGGACGATCGTCATGGTGCTGAGCGGCCTGTTCCTCTGGTGGCCGCGCAGTGGGGCGCTCGCCGGCGTGGTCTATCCGCGGCTGCACGCCGGCGGCCGGCGCTTCTGGCGCGACCTGCACGGCGTCACCGGCTTCTGGGTTTCCGCGATGACGCTGCTACTGCTCGTCTCCGGCCTGCCCTGGGCGAAGAGCTGGGGCACGTATCTCAAGACGGCGAGAACCATGGTCGAGGGCAGTCCGGTCCGACAGGACTGGACGATCGGCGCCGGTGCGGGCGGCACGCGCGCCATGGAGGGCGCCCATGCCGAGCACGGCGGCATGACGATGGATCACCCGCGCCAGTCCTATCAGGCGCTCGACCGGATGGTGGCGACCGTGAAACCACTCGACCTCGCGCCGCCCGTGCTGATCGCGCCGCCGGCCGGCATGGGTCAGCCCTGGACCGCCAAATCGGATTCCGCTGACCGGCCGCTGCGCACCGATCTGGAGCTCGACGCCACCGGCCGCATCGTGTCGCGCAAGGGTTTCGCGCAGCGCCGGCTGGTCGACCGCATCGTCGGCTATGGCGTCGCGTTGCACGAAGGCGCGCTTTACGGCTGGCTCAACCAGCTGGTGAATCTGCTGACCGCGCTCGGCCTGATGCTGCTGGCGATCAGCAGCGTGGTCTTGTGGTGGCGGCGCCGGCCGGACGGTGTGCTCGGTGCGCCGCATGCCCGCCCACGGCCGGCACTGGCGGTCGGCCTGGTCGCGGTGATCGTGCTGCTCGGGGTCCTGCTGCCGTTGTTCGGGGTGTCGCTGGTCGCGGTGCTGCTCGTCGAGCGGCTGGTGCTCACGCGCCTCCCAGCCGCGCGGCGATGGCTCGGGCTGGCGGGGTAGGTCGTCCCACCCCTCCCGCGTGCAGCGTGCAGCCTATCGGCGCGGGTCCGCGATCAGGCCGGGCCAGCGCGCGTCGATCGCACTGGCGACGCCGTTGGTCCAGCCGAAGCCGTCCTGGTTGGGATACTCGCCGCCGCCGCCGGGCTTGCGCTCCTCGACGTCGTATTTCTCCAGCATCTTGCCCGTTTCCGCATAGGTCCGGGACACGGTGCCCATCCAGCGGCGGGCGATGTCCTTCGCCAGCGCCTGCTCGCCGCTGCGGGCGAGGCCATCGATCGCCACCCATTGCAGCGGGGCCCAGCCGTTCGGCTCGTCCCACTGCAGCCCGGTGCGCTGCGTGGTGGTGCGCAATCCGCCCTCGCCGAGCAGGCGGGCACGCACCAGCGAGGCGGTGGCGCGTGCCTGCGCCGGCGAGGCGGCGCCGACGAACAGCGGGAACAGCATCGCGGCGCTGATCGCGGCGGTCGGCCGCCTTGCCGCCAGGTCCCAGTCGGCGAAGCGCCGTTCGCCAGCCACCCAGAGGTAGCGCGCGATGGCGGCGCGGCGCGCGACGGCGCGCCGGCGGAAGTCGTCCGTGCAGGCCCGGTCACCTGCCGCCGCGCAACGCGTCGCGATCCGCTCCTCCATCGCGAGCATCAGGCTGTTGAGGTCGACGGGTGCGATCTGCGTCGTCCGGATCGTCGCCAGGGTCCGGCCGTCGGCAAGCCAGCGGCTGGAAAAGTCCCAGCCGCTTTCCGCCGCGGCACGTAGGTCGCGGTACACGGTCGCGGTGTCACGGCCGGCCTTCGCCGCCTCCGCCCCCGTGGCGACGTCCTCCGCGTAGGATTCGTCGCGCGGCGTGTCACGGTCGTCCCAATAGCGATTGAGCAGGCTGCCGTCGGGCATGCGCACGACACGCGCGCAGGCACCAGTCCTGGCGACGCAGGCGGTGCCCTGCATCCAATAGGCATATTCGCGGCGCAGCGCCGTCAGCCGCCGGGCGGCGAGCGCCGGGTCGGCGTCGCGCGACAGGTCCAGCATCAGCGCGAAGAAGGGGGGCTGCGACCGGCTGAGATAATAGCTGCGCATGCCGTTGGGGATATGGCCGTAGCGCTCGATCACGTCGGTAAAGTCCGCCAGCATCGATTCGACCAGCGGCTGCTGCCCGTCGGCGACGAGGCCGAGCATCGTGAAATAGCTGTCCCAATAATACATCTCGCGGAACCGGCCGCCGGGTACGACATAAGGTTCGGGCAGCGACAGCGCGGAGCTTCCGGGCCTGGCGGCCTCGGGCTGGCGGACCAGCATCGGCCACAGCGACCGGACATGCGCGCGGACATCGGTGGCGTCGTGATCGTTGACGCCGGGTACGGTGAAATTGGCGAGCACGAACGCCTTCAGGTCGCCGATCCGCGCGCGATCGAAATCCGCCATGATCGCGGCCGGATCGCGTTTCGGCACGGCGTCGACGAACGTCTTGCCGTCCGGGAAGATCTTTCGCGTCTGCACCGCGACGAACAGCGGTCCGAACAGGTCGGCGGGAGAGGGCGCGCGCGCTTCGGCAGTGGGGGATGCCTGCATCGCCCCCGTCATCGCCCCCGTCATCGCCGGGATGGCGGCGAGCGCGGCGCCGGCTGCAAGACGTGAAAGAAAACGTGCCATGTGCCTCTCCCGAAAGGTGACCATGCGGTGGCACAGGCCGGCGGAGACTTCCACCGTCTGATCCCGCGGCCGCGGTGTCCCCTCGCCATGGTCGGCGCGCATGTGGCAAGGAGCGGCGATGACCACCAAGCCTCCGATCGGTCGCGACACGCGACTGTGCATGTCGCTCGCCGCCCGTCCCGGCAACTTCGGATCGCGCTTCCACAACCGGCTCTACGAGCTGACCGGCCTCGACTACGTCTACAAGGCGTTCTCGACGCGGGATCTGGCGGCGGCGGTCGGCGGAATCCGGGCGCTCGGCATTCGAGGCTCGGCGATCTCCATGCCCTTCAAGGAAGCGGTGATCCCGTTGCTCGACGCCCTCGCCCCGACCGCGGCGGCGATCGACAGCGTCAACACGATCGTCAACGACGACGGTCTATTGACCGGGCATAACACGGACTATGGCGCCGTGCGGACGCTGCTCGACGCGGCGGCTGTCGATCCGGCGATGCCGTTCGTGCTGCGCGGGTCGGGTGGGATGGCAAAGGCGGTCGCCGCGGCGCTGCGCGACCGCGGCCATCGCCACGGCACGATCGTCGCGCGCAATGCCGACGCGGGTGGCGCGCTCGCGGCGCTCTACGGCTTCGCCTGGAAGGCGGACCTCGGCGACCTGTCCGCGCCGCTGCTGATCAACGTGACGCCGATCGGCATGACGGGCGACGCCGCGGAGATGCTCGCCTTCCCGATGGCGGCGATCGATGCGGCAACGGTTGCGTTCGACGTCGTCGCATTGCCACCGGAGACGCCCTTCCTGCGCGCGGCCCGGGGTGCGGGCAAAAGTTGCATCACGGGCACCGCCGTCGCGACGCTTCAGGCGCTCGACCAGTTCGTGCTCTACACCGGCGTTCGCCCGACGGATGCGCAGATCGTGGAAGCGGAGGCGTTCGCGCGGGCCGGATAGAAATATGGCGGACACATGCGACGAACGCCCGAACCGGACGATTGCCCGCCGGGCCCGCACGCTTTAATGCCAGCCGCCGCATGTACGCGGCGTCCTATCGATCACCACCGGACCGCCGCCGCAGGGCGATCAGCCTCGCGCTGACGATCGCCGCGCACATCCTGATCGCGCTGCTACTGCTCCTGCTGCCCAATTCGCCGCTGACGCGCATGGGGCCGAGTTCCGCGCTGACGACGTTCGACGTTTCCGATTCCGGCAGCCCCTCGCCCAGCAAGGCGCAGGCGAAGAAACAGGCGGCCGCCGCGCCGCGCGGGGGCGCCCCGGAGGTTCGGCCCGAGCCCACGCCGCCGCAGGACCAGCCGGTCCCGCCGCCCCCGCCCGAGGTGGTGCAGAACAACATGCTGATCATGGATCGCGCGTCGTTCGCGGCGACCGACGTCGGCAAGATCAAGGGCAGGAAGAGCGCGCGCGCGCTCGCCGCGGCGGGTGATGCGAACGGCGATAGTGGCGATGCGGGGGGTGGCAACGACACGCCGGGCGCGGGCATGGGGCCGGGCGGGCAGCGCCTCTACGCTGCCGACTGGTACGTGCGTCCGCCGCGGACGGCGCTGAACCCCTATATGCCCCAGCACGACGTCCCTGCCGGTTCCTGGGGCGAGATCGCCTGCAGAACCGCGCCCAACTACCGCGTCGAGGATTGCGTCCAGATCGCCGATTCGCGCCCCGGCCTGGGCGTGTCCCGCGCGATGAGGGAAGCTGCGTGGCAGTTTCGCGTCATGCCGCCGCGCATCAACGGCAAGCAGCAGATCGGGACCTGGGTGCGAATCCACTATGACATCGTCGACAAGGGCGGCGACGGGGGCGACTGACGGAGCGCGTCCTCAGCCCCGCTCGCGCGCACGGCGGTAGGTGCCCAGCACGCGGACCCATTTGGAATGGAAGCCCAGTTCGTCCAACGCGCGATCGACCGCGGCATCCCCGGGCTTTCCCTCGATATCCGCGTAGAATTCGGTCGCGGCGAAGGTACCCCCCCGCTGGTAGCTTTCGAGCTTGGTCATGTTGACGCCGTTGGTCGCGAAACCGCCCATCGCCTTGTACAGCGCGGCGGGAACGTTCTTCACCTCGAAGATGAGCGTTGTCATCCATGGGCCTTCGCCGGCCGCCGGCTTGCCGCCGCGCGCCAGCACGACGAAGCGCGTCGTATTGTGGTCGGCATCGGCGATGTCGACGGCCAGCAGGTCCAGTCCATAGATCGCCGCCGCCCCGGGCGGGGCAAGCGCCGCCACCGATGGTTCGGCGAGCTCGGCGACATGAGCGGCTGCCCCGGCAGTGTCCGGATAGGGAACCTGCCGGATGCCATGCGCCTTCAGCCAGTGGCGGCACTGGCCCAGCGCCTGGGGATGGCTCATCGCCTCGCGCACGCCGTCGCGCGGACCGATGCCGATCAGCGCATGGCGGATCGGCAGGAAGTGCTCGCCGGTTATGACGAGGCCGGATTCGGGTAGCAGGAAGTGGATGTCGGCGACGCGACCGTGCAGCGAATTCTCGATGGGAATGACCGCGCAGTCCGCCCGGCCTTCGCGCACCGCGTCGATCGCATCGTCGAAGGCGAAGCAGGGGAGGGGAAGGCCGTCCGGAAAGGCCTCCAGCGCGGCGACGTGGCTGTTCGCCCCCGGCGCGCCCTGGAAGGCGACCGCGCGGTCCGGCTCGGCGGCGGCGGCGGCGGTCATTGCGGCGACGATCGGGCGGGCGGGTGCGGCATAGCTTTGCATGATCGGTGCGCGCGTACGGCGCCCGCCCGCCCCCTGCAAGCGCGCGCTTGCGGGCACGCACGGGCTTTCCTATGGGTTGGCCCAAGAGGCGAGGATAAGAGGGGCAAGGCCGGCTGATGGATAACCGCACCAATACGATTGCCGGCTGGGCGCTGGCGGCCTGCGGCGTTGCGCTCGGCCTGTCGATCGCCGGCGGCATGGTCTTCCATGGCGGCCGTCCGGAAAAGATGGGTTACGCGATCGAGGGCGTCGAGGAAGCCGGCGGCGGCGGCGAGGCCGCGGCGGTTCCGATCGCGACGCTGCTGCCCACCGCAGATCCCGCGAAGGGCGCGGAGGTGTTCAAGAAGTGCGCGGCCTGCCACACGATCAATCAGGGCGGTGCGAACGGGATCGGCCCCAACCTCTATGGCACGCTGGGCGAGCCGATCGGTCAGGGCAAGGGCGGGTTCGCCTTCTCCGACGCGCTCAAGGGCGTCGGCGGCAATTGGGACTTCGACAAGATGAACGCGTGGCTCACCAGCCCGCGCAAGTTCGCGCCCGGTACCAAGATGACCTTCGCGGGCCTCGGCAACGCCCAGGATCGCGCGAACGTCATCGCCTATATCAATAGCCAGGGCTCGAACCTGCCGCTGCCCGCCGCGCCTGCCGCCGGTGCGGCGCCCGCCGGCAAGCCGGACGCCAAGCCGGCGACCAATGCCGCGAAGGATTCGATCACCAATACGGATGCCGCGAACAATCTCGGCAATACCGGCACCCCGGCGTCGGGTGCCCCCTCGGTCGATCCGAATGCGGCCAAGGAGGGCGCGAAGGCCGGCAAGTAAGCCGCGTGACCCTCCCCCTCGTCCGGGGGAGGTGTGTTGCCGTCATCGGCTCTCAAGGAAAGTCGATGGCATGATCCGCGCAGGGGGCCTTGCCCATTGCGCCACGCTGATGTGCGATCCGGCAGGGCCGGAACGGGCCGGCGCTACTGCCACGCATATGGACCAGGCACTGGCCGATCCCCCGTAACGTCTCTCCCCTCTTCCGCCCTGGAAGAGGGGAGGAAGGCTCAGCCTTCCTTGCGCGCCTGTTCCTCGTAGAATTCGCGCACCACGTCCCAGGCCTCCTCGGCCGTTTCGACGTAGGTGAAAATCCCGAGATCGCGCTGACTGACGACGCCTTCGTCAACGAGCGCCTGGAAGTTCACGACCTTGTCCCAGAATTCGCGACCGAAGAGCAGGACGGGAATGGGCTTGATCTTGCCCGTCTGGATCAGCGTGAGCAGCTCGAACAGTTCGTCGAACGTTCCAAACCCTCCCGGAAACGCTGCCAGGGCCCGGGCGCGCAGGAGGAAGTGCATCTTGCGCAGGGCGAAATAATGGAACTGGAAGCTTAGCGAGGGCGTGACATAGGGATTGGGCGCCTGTTCGTGCGGCAGGACGATGTTGAGCCCGATCGATTCCGCGCCGACGTCGGTCGCGCCGCGGTTCGCGGCTTCCATGATCGAGGGGCCGCCGCCCGAGCAGACGACGAACTGGCGCATGCCGTTCTGGTCGCGCGGAACGCGGCTGGCGATCTGCGCCAGCTCGCGCGCGACCTCGTAATAGCGGCTCTTGGCGACCAGCTTCTCGGCGATCGCGCGGGCGGTATCGTCGCTCGCCATGTCGAGCAGCGCCTTGGCCTTCGCCGGCTCGGGAATGCGCGCCGAGCCGTACATGACGAAGGTCGACGCGATCTTCGCCTCTTCCAGCAGCAATTCGGGCTTCAGCAGCTCGAGCTGGAAACGGACGGGGCGCAGATCCTCGCGGAGCAGGAAGTCCATGTCCTGAAAGGCGAGTTTGTAGGCGGGATGCTCGGTCTGCGGCGTGGAAATCGCCGCCTTGGCGCTTTCTGCGTCCTGCTTGGCATGCGGGAAGACGCGCGCGGGTACTCGTGTATCGGTCATTTTCGCCGGGTTAGAGCAAAGCCGACAGGCGCTCAACGGCAGAAATGCGCGTCATCGTCCTCCAGGTGCAGGTGATTGCGATGCGCCGCATTATAGGCGGGCGACAGCACGGTGCCGAAGCGCCGGCAGGCGGAGCGGTGGATCGTCGACAAGAACGACTGGACCTGCGGGTCGGGCGAGGTCCAGTCGTTCAGGATGCTGATCCGCCGCCCGTCCTTCAGCGTCACGCCGCCGACGTCGACCGCATTGGCGATGGCGTGGCCCGAGCGGCGGTCGCCTGACCCCGCCGTACCGACGACGTTGCGGCATACGTAGCTGCCCATGCCCTGGACGCTGGCGAGCTCGCTGCCGAGGATCTGATAGGCGGCGGGGCCGACGGCATTGCGCACCCAGGCGGAAAAGGCGCGCGCTTCGCCGCACCGCATCGCGGTGACGCCGGTGACGGGTACGCCGATCTCGACCAGCTGCACCGCCCCGGACAGGCCGCAGCCATTGCCGAAATCGCGATCGGGCAGGACCCTGTAGGCGACATGGTCCGCACGCAGGTCGGCCAGGCACTGCGCGGTGGCGCGAGGCGAGGCGAGGGCGATCGATGATCGCTGCGGTGCGGCGCGTTCGCGGCTGCCGCAACCGGCAAGAAGGACGAGCAGCACCGAGCAGGCAAGGAGGCGACGCATCTCCACTTCCTATCGCGCGGATCGGCCGGCGGAAGACGGCGGCCGCCCGAAAGCGGCTTTGCGTGACGACCCGCGCGGAAACGGCGGTGGACCGACGGATGGGGGCCGATTGGTGTCGGGCCGATCCGCCGGAGAGACGACCCGAAAGCCGTTCACCGTCAGGGCCGAGCGGACGCGGGAGCCGCGTGTGCTACTGGCGCGACAGCCGGCGCATGGACTGTTTCCATCGTCCGTGCGGTCAGGAAAGTCCGTGGCATCGCCCAGCTCCGATCGAAAATTGTGCAGCGCCTCACGGAGGCGATCGATCCGAACTTTCCCGCTTGCCACGTCACGCTCGTATCCCTAGGGCCGTCGACGGGCCACGCGGTCCCAACGCCGCGCGTGCTCTCTGTGAGGAGAGTCTACATGACTGATACGACGCTCGCCGACGCCACCATTGCGCCCGCGAAACCCGCCGCCAAGCCGGCGCGCCCCCAATTCTCGTCCGGCCCCTGCGCCAAGCCACCCGGCTACGATCCCGCCAAGCTCGCGACCGCCGTCCTCGGCCGCTCTCACCGCTCGAAGCTCGGCAAGCAGCGCCTGCAATATTGCATCGACCTGATGCGCGAGCTGCTCGGCCTGCCCGACACGCATCGCATCGGCATCGTCCCGGGCTCCGACACCGGCGCCTTCGAAATGGCGATGTGGACGATGCTCGGCGCCCGCCCGGTTACCGCGCTCGCCTGGGAAAGCTTCGGTGAAGGCTGGGTGACCGATGCGGTCAAGCAGCTGAAGATCGACCCCAAGGTGATCCGCGCCGACTACGGCCAGCTACCCGACCTCACGCAGGTCGACTGGGCGACCGACGTGCTGTTCACCTGGAACGGCACCACCAGCGGCGTGCGCGTGCCGAACGGCGACTGGATCGCCGAGGATCGCGAGGGGCTGAGCTTCGCCGACGCGACCAGCGGCGTCTTCGCCTATGACCTGCCCTGGGACAAGATCGACGTCGCGACCTTCAGCTGGCAGAAGGTGCTGGGCGGCGAGGGCGCGCATGGCGTACTCATCCTCGGCCCCCGCGCCGTCGAACGGCTCGAGAGCTACACCCCCGCCTGGCCGCTGCCCAAGGTGTTCCGCCTGGTGTCGAAGGGCAAGCTGACCGAGGGCATCTTCAAGGGCGAGACGATCAACACGCCGTCGATGCTCGCCGTCGAGGACGCGATCTTCAGCCTCGAATGGGCGAAGTCGCTGGGACAGGGGGGGCTGATCGCGCGGTCCGACGCGAACGCCGCCGCGCTCGACCGGATCGTCGAGGCGCGCGACTGGCTCGGTCACCTCGCGGAGGACCCGGCGTCGCGTTCGAGGACCAGCGTCTGCCTGACGGTCGACGCGGACGAGACCGTCATCAAGAAAATGGTCTCGCTGCTCGAGGCGGAGGACGCCGCCTATGACATCGGCGGCTATCGCGACGCACCGCCGGGCCTGCGCATCTGGTGCGGCGCCACGGTCGACACGGCGGATATCGAAGCGCTCGGGCCGTGGCTCGACTGGGCCTACGCCACCGCCAAGGCGGCGGCCTAACTTTCTCCCGACCCCCATCGTCATCCCGGCGAAAGCCGGGACCCACGGACGCGATACGGCTGCGACTTCAAGCGTTCCGTATTCATGGGCCCCGGCTTTCGCCGGGGTGACGAGCGGAGGGCCGCGATCCCGTCTTTCCAGAAAGGCCATTTCATGCCCAAAGTCCTCATCAGCGATAAAATGGACCCCAAGGCCGCGCAGATCTTCCGCGAGCGCGGCGTCGAGGTCGACGAGATCACCGGCAAGACGCCGGACGAATTGAAGGCCATCATCGGCCAGTATGACGGGCTCGCCATCCGGTCGTCGACCAAGGTGACCAGGGATATTCTGGACCATGCGACCAATCTGAAGGTCGTCGGGCGCGCCGGCATCGGTGTCGACAATGTCGATATCCCCGCCGCATCAGCGAAGGGCGTCGTCGTGATGAACACGCCGTTCGGCAATTCGATCACCACCGCCGAACATGCCATCGCGCTGATGTTCGCCCTCGCACGCCAGCTGCCGGAGGCGGACGCCTCGACCCAGGCGGGCAAGTGGGAAAAGAACCGCTTCATGGGGGTCGAGCTGACAGCCAAGACGCTCGGCCTCATCGGTGCGGGCAATATCGGCTCGATCGTCGCCGACCGTGCGCGGGGGCTGAAGATGAAGGTCGTCGCCTTCGACCCGTTCCTGACGCCCGAGCGCGCGGTGGAGATGGGCGTCGAGAAGGTGACGCTGGACGACCTGCTCGCCCGTGCCGACTTCATTACCCTGCACACGCCGCTGACCGACCAGACGCGCAACATCCTGTCGGCGGAGAATCTGGCGAAGACGAAGAAGGGCGTGCGCATCATCAACTGCGCGCGCGGCGGCCTGATCGACGAGGCGGCGTTGAAGGAAGGGCTCGACAGCGGCCATATCGCCGGCGCCGCGCTCGACGTGTTCGTCGAGGAGCCGGCCAAGGCCTCGCCGCTGTTCGGCACGCCCAATTTCGTCTCGACGCCGCACCTCGGCGCCTCGACGACCGAAGCCCAGGTCAACGTCGCCATCCAGGTCGCCGAGCAGATGGCGGACTATCTGGTATCGGGCGGCGTGACCAACGCGCTGAACGTACCGAGCCTGTCGGCGGAGGAAGCGCCGAAGCTGAAGCCCTATATGGCACTGGCCGAGAAGCTCGGCAGCCTCGTCGGCCAGCTGACCACGGGCGCGATCGCACGCATCTCGATCCATACCGAGGGCGCGGCGGCGGAACTCAACCCCAAGCCGATCACCAGCGCGGTCTTGGCGGGCTTCCTGCGCAATCAGACCGACACGGTGAACATGGTCAACGCACCCTTCCTGGCGAAGGATCGCGGCATGGAGGTGCGCGAGGTGCGTACCGAGCGCGAGGGCGATTACCACACGCTGCTGCGCGTGTCGGTGAAGACGGCGGACGGCGAGCGTTCCGTCGCGGGCACGTTGTTCGGCGACCAGGCAGCGCGTCTCGTCGAGCTGTTCGGGATCAAGGTCGAGGCCGATCTGGCCGGCCAGATGCTCTATGTCGTCAACGAGGACGCGCCGGGCTTCATCGGCCGGCTCGGCACGACGCTGGGCGAGGCTGGGGTCAACATCGGCACCTTCCACCTCGGCCGCCGCTCGGCGGGTGGCGAGGCGGTGCTGCTGCTCTCGGTCGACGAGCCGGTCAGCGGGGACCTGCTCGCCCGCGTCAAGGCGCTGCCGGGCGTGAAGACGGCGATGGGGCTGTCCTTCTAAACCGCCGGACCTGTCCCGATCCCCGCCGTCCGGGCGTCTCTTCCTTCTCCCGCCGGGAGCGGGAAGAGACGGCGATGCCGGCCAATAGGGTGAGGGGCAGCGCCGGAACCGCCAGTGGCGCGGCGCGCGCAAGCGGGCTATCGGGCGAGCCATGATGACGACCGGCCTGCTTCCCGAAGGATTCCACGACCGCCTGCCGCCGCACGCCGATGCCGCCGCCGCGGTCGAGGCACGCGTGCTGGAGGCGGCGCGTCTGCACGGCTATGAGCGGGTCGATCCGCCCCTCGCGGAACATGCCGATGGCCTGTCCTCGCGGCTGAAGGATGGCGCCCTGACGGACGCGGTGCGCTTCGTCGATCCGGTGTCGCAGCGCACGCTGGCGATCCGTCCCGACATGACCGCGCAGATCGCTCGGATCGCCGCGACCCGCATGGGCCATCATCCGCGTCCGGTACGCCTGTCCTATGCCGGTCCCGTCCTCAGATTGCGCGCGGACCAGCTCGCACCGGCGCGCGAATGGCGTCAGATCGGCTGCGAACTCATCGGCCGCGATTCGGTCGCGGCGGCGGCGGAAGTCGTCGGGGTCGCGGTCGAGTCGCTGAGCGCGGCCGGTGCGAGCGGCCTGTCGATCGATTTCACATTGCCCGATCTGGTGGCGACGCTCGCCGCCGGCCCCCTGCCGGTGGCAGCGGACCAGATCGAGCCGCTGCGCAGCGCGCTCGACGCCAAGGACGCCGGTGCGGTCGCGACGCTGGCCCCCGCCTATCTGCCGCTGGTCGAGGCGGCGGGGCCGTTCGACGCCGCGGTCGCGCGGCTGCGCGCGTTCGACGCGAAGGGCGTCCTGGCGAGCCGTCTCGATGCGCTGTCGGCGATCGCCGTATCCTTGGGAGACCGCGTGGCGCTGACCCTGGACCCGACCGAGCGACATGGCTTCGAATATCAGTCGTGGCTCGGCTTCTCGCTGTTCGTCGCCGGCGCGAGTCGGGAGGTCGGGCGCGGCGGCACCTATATGATCGTGGGGGCGGAGGGCGAGGAACCCGCGACGGGCTTTTCGCTCTATGCCGATGCGATCGTCGCGACCGCCGGTGCGGTCGAGCGTCGCCGGCTGTTCCTGCCGCTCGGCACGCCGGTGGCCGACGGTGCGGCGATGCGCGCCGCCGGCTGGGTCACGGTGGCGGCGCTGGAAGCGGACGATACGCCGCAGGCGCAATTGTGCACCCACCTATGGAAGGACGGCGTGGCACAGCCGGTCTGAGACCGATCGGCGAGCGTCCCTGGCGCCGACCGGGCGGAACCGGCAATAACGTACCTCCACGGTTGACCCCGCGGGCGCGCGCCGCTAACCGCCCGCCCGCACTTGATGGAAATCCCGCCGCGCCGAGTCCTGTCGAAGGGCGCGCCGGGTCTGGCCGGCAGGTGGAGACCTGTACATGGCGAACGTCGCGGTGATCGGCGCCCAATGGGGCGACGAGGGCAAGGGCAAGATCGTCGACTGGCTGGCGGAGCGCGCCGACATCGTCGTGCGATTCCAGGGCGGGCACAATGCCGGCCACACGCTCGTCGTCGGCGAGAATGTCTACAAGCTGTCGCTGCTGCCGTCGGGCATCGTGCGCGGCACGCCCTCGGTGATCGGCAATGGCGTGGTGCTCGATCCCTGGGCGCTCAAGGCGGAGATCGAGCGGCTTGCCGATCAGGGCGTCGTCGCGACCCCCGATACGCTGCGGATCGCCGACAGTTGCGCACTGATCCTGCCGCTGCACCGCGATCTCGACGGCTTGCGCGAGGATGCGAGCGGCGCGGGCAAGATCGGCACGACGCGCCGCGGTATCGGCCCGGCCTATGAGGACAAGGTCGGCCGCCGTGCGATCCGCGTCTGCGACCTTGCGCATCTCGACGACCTCGGGCCGCAGCTCGACCGGCTGCTCGCGCATCACGATGCCCTGCGCGCGGGGTTCGGCGCCGTGCCGATCGATCGCGAGGGACTGATCGCGGAGCTAAGCGACATCGCGGGCTTCGTCCTGCCCTTCGCCAAGCCCGTGTGGCGCGATCTCAACGAGGCGAAGGGACGCGGCAAGCGGATCCTGTTCGAGGGCGCGCAGGGCGTGCTGCTGGACGTCGACCACGGCACCTATCCGTTCGTCACGTCCTCCAACACGATCGCTGGCACGGCGGCGGGCGGGTCGGGGCTGGGGCCGGCGGCCGTCGGTTTCGTACTGGGCATCGCCAAGGCCTACACCACGCGTGTCGGCTCCGGTCCCTTCCCGACCGAGCTGCACGACGAGACGGGCGAACGACTGGGCGTGCGCGGCCACGAGTTCGGCACGGTGACGGGACGCAAGCGCCGCTGCGGCTGGATCGACACGGTGCTGCTGCGCCAGTCGGCGGCGGTCGGCGGGATCACCGGGATCGCGCTGACCAAGATCGACGTGCTGGATGGCTTCGACACGGTGAAGATCTGCACCGGCTATCGGCTGAACGGCGAGACGATCGACTATTTCCCCGCCCATGCCGCCGATCAGGCGGCGGTCGAGCCGGTGTACGAGGAAATGGAAGGCTGGCAGCAGTCCACCGCCGGCGCGCGCAGCTGGGCGGACCTGCCGGCGCAGGCGATCAAGTACATCCGGCGCGTCGAGGAACTGATCCGCTGCCCCGTCGCGCTGGTGTCGACCAGCCCGGAACGCGAGGACACGATCCTGGTCCGCGATCCGTTCGCCGACTGATCCGGACACGCGAAAAGGCCGGCTGACATGACGTCAGCCGGCCCTTCGCTAGCCTCGTAAGGCGAGGCCGTTATTGCGGCGTCGGCGTGCCGGTGGTCGTGCCGGCGGTGCCGCCCATCGTGCCGGTGGTCGAAGTGCCGCCCATCGTGCCGGTCGTGCCGCCACCCATCGTGCCGGTGGTCGTGCCCGTGCCGGTGCCGGTCGTGCCGCCCATCGTATCGGTGGTGCCGGTCGTGCCGCCCATGCTGCCCGTGGTCGACGTGCCCGTCGAATTGTCGACGCCCGTCGTGCTGCCGTTGGTTCCGGCGCGGCTGCTCCGTCCACGCTTGTTCATCTTGCCGCGCGACTGCGTCGACATGCTGCCCGACGTGGTCGTCTGGTCGGTCGGCGACGTGGTGGTCTGGCCGCCCATCGAGCCCGTCGTAGAACCGCCGGTGGTGGTGGTCTGCGCGAACGCGGCTGGGCTGATCAGCATGGCAGCTGCCATGATCGGAAGGACCTTACGCATTGTTCTCTCCTGCAAAAATCTGTCCGCCCTCAACGGGTCGGGTGCAGGAGCGTTCCCTTTATCCGCCGCATTGACCCCGGTGAAGCAACGCCTGATCGGCTAAAACGAGCGCGACCATCGCCTCCACGACGGGGACGCCGCGGATGCCCACACATGGATCATGACGCCCCTTGGTCAGGATTTCGGCGGACGCGCCGGACCGGTCGACGGTCTCGACCGGGATCAGGATGGAGCTGGTCGGCTTGAACGCGACGCGCAGCCGGATCGGCTGGCCCGTCGCGATGCCACCCGCGATGCCACCGGCATGATTGGCCAGGAACGTCGGGCCGGATGGGCCCGGGCGCATCGGATCGGCATTCTGCTCGCCCCGCAGCGCGGCCGCGGCAAAGCCGTCGCCGATCTCCACGCCCTTGACCGCATTGATCCCCATGCAAGCATGCGCCAGTTCCGCGTCGAGCTTGGCATAGAGCGGCGCGCCCCAGCCGGCGGGGACGCCCGTCGCCTCGCACGCCACGACCGCGCCCAGCGACGATCCGTCCTTGCGCGCGGCATCCACCATCGCTTCCCACCGTGCCGCGGCGGCAGGATCCGGGCAGAAGAACGGGTTGTCGTCGATCGCGGCATCGTCGAACGCGCCATAATCGATCGGATCGCCGCCGATCGCCTCCACCCAGGCACGGATGCGGACCCCCGGCACGACCAGCCGCGCGACCGCGCCGGCAGCGACGCGGCTCGCCGTCTCGCGCGCGGAGGAGCGTCCGCCACCACGATAATCGCGAAAGCCGTACTTGGCGTCATAGGCATAGTCGGCGTGGCCGGGACGATAGGCCTTGGCGACATCCGAATAGTCCTTCGACCGTTGGTCGACGTTCTCGATCATCAGGCTGATCGGCGTACCGGTGGTGCGCCCTTCGAAGACGCCGGACAGGATGCGGACCTGATCGGGTTCGCGCCGCTGGGTCGTGAAGCGACTGGTCCCCGGCCGCCGCTTGTCGAGCCAGGGCTGGATATCGGCCGCGTCGAGCGCGATTCCCGGCGGGCAGCCGTCGACCACCGCCCCGATCGCGGGGCCGTGGCTCTCGCCCCAGGTGGTGAAGCGGAACAGATGACCGAAGCTGTTGACGCTCATGCGCGCGCTCTCGTGCGCGGGGCCAGGATGGCGGGAACGACGCGGTGGTGGGGGCGGGCGGGCATGCCGCCAGCCATGGCAGATCGACGCGCGATATCCTAGCGTCGCCATGACGGCACGATGCGCCGATTCGAAGGCCTGATTGGGGGATTGGGATGCGATTGGGGGGATGTGCGATCGTCGCTGCGGCGCTCGCGAGCGCGACGCCGGCACTGGCGGAAGCCGACAAGGCCGATTTCGAGACCTGCGACGGACTGCAGGCGCCCGGCAAACAGGCGGATGGCATGCGTCCGCCGTCGTCCGTCTCATCCTGGAGAATGGCGGGGGATCGCAACGGCGCGGCGATCGCCGCCTGTACCCGTGCGCTCGCCAGTCCGCGCTTGCTGCCGACGCAGACGCTGCGGCGTGTCCATCTGTTGCGCGCCCGTGCCGCCGCGAACATGGCCAGCGACGCGATTCCCGCCGCCATCGCCGACTTGGAGGCGGCCGAGGCGGCGGGTGCGCCGCTGGCCGGCGACCCCTTCTACAAGCGCAGCATGGGCGTTTCGCTGTCGCTGCTACGGGCGATCGCGCTCGCCCGGCAGGGCGATGTCGCGGCGGCGGGCCCGCTGGCGCGCGCGGCGATGGCGGCGCGACCCTACGCGCTGCATGTCCAGCTCGCGGGGGAAAGCGTGCTCGAGCAGCTGTCCGATGGCGGGGTCGCGGCGATGGACAGCGTCGTCCGGCTCGATCCCGATCTGTCCACCAAGCTGATCCTGCTCGAAACCGCGGCAGGACATCATGCCAGGGTGCTCGAACTGGCGCCCCGCACCGATGCCGCCTGGCCTGTGGCGCGCCTCGCGCCCATGGCGCTGGCGGTGCAAGCGCCCGATGGCAAGGCGCTGTTGCGCGCGCTTACGCTGACGCTGCACACCGCTTATGCCCGCGCCGCGACAGGTGATGCGGCCGGCGCACGGCGCGACGTCGCCAATGCAATGACGCATCTCGATGCGCTGCTGCCGGTGGCCAGCGCCGATCCAAAGGCCGGGGCGGGGAGCGTGCAGGGCGCGGCATTCGTCGGGATGCTCAACGAGAACGTGCGCAAATTCGCGGGAGACTATGGCCGGCTGGTCGAGGCACGGATCGCGATCGACCAGAAGCGCCCGGCCGAAGCGCTCGCCGCGATCGGCCCGGTGACGATCAGGCCTGGCGTGACGATGCCGTACAGCGGACCGTTGCTCGACGTGACGACGAAGCTTCGCCCGATGCTGACCGCCGATCAGGCGCAGTCGCTTCCCGATACCACGTCGATCGTCGCGCAACTGGCGAAGGCGCGCGGCGACGCCCTGGTCGCAGCGATTCCCCTGGCGATGATCGTGCCGGAAACGCCGCGTGCCGTCATCGATTACAACCGCGCGCGCCCGAACATCCTCGGGGCGCTGGTGGGCGGCGCCTTGTCGATGGGCACCAGCCTGCTCGGCGGCATCAAGCGCACCGACGGCTTCCGATCGACGCTGAATCCCGACGGTACCCAAAAAGTCGAGTTCATCGGCAATTCGAGTTCGCCGGCGGTGATCCAGGAAATGACGCTGCTGCGCGCGGCCGAGGTGACGCGCGGCGCCGGCAAAGCTGCCTTCGCGATCACGACGCGGGCCGATTATTCGCGGCAGCTGGTCCAGTCGCAATATGGCCGCGAAATCAGTCGCACCCCGACCGGCTTCAAGAGCGAGTTGACGATCCGCCCGCTCGACCCCGGGGCAGATACGACGCACGCGATCGATGCCACGGCGGTGATCGATGCCTTGGGCCCGCTCTATTACGAGGAGAAGAAGCCGGCGGCCTGATCCGCGATCGCGGTGAACCGCGTGATGCTGAGCATGAGGCCCGGTGATCGAGGGACGGATCGGGCCGGTTCTTCCTGGCGGGGCAGGCAAACCCCGTCGCTATTGCGATGCAATCGCCGGTCCGCCGCGAAGCGCTTGCCGCGCTTGCGTTCAGCGCTGCGGGCCGGGATCGATGCGGAAGGCGCGGAGAAGCGCGCGCCGGGCGGGACCGGCGATCAGGACGGCCAGCAATACGCCGATGCTCGCGCCCGCGCTGCCCGCCCCCGATATCCATCCCCATTGGGGCGCGATCCAGCCGCCGATCCACACGCCGGCGATGATCAGCGCCAATGCCAACGTGTCGCCGACCGCCCGCGCATGCGCCTCACGCGGCGTTACGGCCCGTTCGTACCGGCCGCGTTGCCAGCCGTAATAGCCGGCGAGCATGGCGATCAGCGCGAGAGCGGCGGATAGCGTCATCGTCAGGTCTTCAGGCGAGCGCGATGTCCGGCGCATCCTCGGCCTTCATGCCGATGACGTTATAACCTGCGTCGACATGATGGATCTCTCCGGTCACGCCCGCCGACAGATCGGACAGCATGTACAGGCCGGCACCGCCGACATCCTCGATCGTGACGGTGCGGCGCAACGGCGCGTTCAGCTCGTTCCACTTGAGGATATAGTTGAAGTCGCCGATGCCCCGCGCCGCCAGCGTCTGGATCGGCCCGGCGGAGATGGCGTTGACGCGGATGTTTTCCGGCCCAAGGTCGACCGCGAGATATTTGACGCTGGTCTCCAGCGCGGCCTTCGCCACGCCCATGACGTTGTAATGCGGAATGACCTTTTCGGCGCCATAATAGGTCAGCGTCAGGATCGCGCCGCCGTTCGGCATCATCGCGCGCGCGCGCTGCGCCACCGCGACCAGCGAATAGGCGGAGATGTTCATCGTCATCAGGAAATTGTCGAGCGTCGTGTCGTAATAGCGCCCGCGCAGCTGCGACTTGTCGGAGAACCCGATCGCGTGGACGACGAAATCGATCGTCGGCCATTCCGCCTTCAGCGCCGCGAACGTCGCGTCCAGCGCGGCCATGTCGGACACGTCGCAGTCGAACAGCCGCGCGACGCCGAGCTGCTCCGCGAGCGGGCGCACGCGCTTCTCCATCGCCGCGCCCTGATAGGAAAAGGCCAGCTCCGCCCCCGCTTCGGACAATTGCTTGGCGATTCCCCAGGCCAGCGACTTGTCGTTCGCCAGTCCCATGATCAGCCCGCGCTTGCCCGCCATCAACCCCGTCGTCACGCCGCCTGTGCCTCCACCTTATGCGTCGCGCCTTCCTCTAGCGCCGGTTCGGGTGGTTCCGCCAGTGCCGCGTTGAGATGCGCGCCGAACACGAGGCCGAGGCCGATCAGGTAGAAGAACAGCAGCATGACGACCACGCCCGCCAGGCTGCCGTAGGTGAGGTCATAGCCGCCGAGATGGCTGAGCACCAAGGGCAGCAACGCCGTCATCGACACCCACCAGCCCGCCGTGAACAGCGCGCCGGGCCATTTCGGGCAGTCGGAATGGCGGTATTTGCCGGGCGTCACCGAGTAGAACAGCAGGTAGAGCGCGCCGTACATCACGATGCCGGGGATCACGCGCGACAGGCCAACCCAGCCTGCGGCGTCGCGGGCGAACGGGAGCAGGCGGTAGATGAACTGTTCGGCGGCGGTCAGGATACCCTGGATGAGGAAGCTCATCAGCGCGATCACCACCGACAGGATGATGACACCCGACGACGACAGGCGGGATCGCCAGAATGGCACGCTCGCCTTGGTCCCATAAGCGCGATGGAACATGTCGCGGATGGTTTCGATGAACCCCCCGACGGTCCACAATCCGACGAGGCCGCCGAGCCATAGAAGCGATCCCGTCCGCGCGACGAGCACGTCGGCGATCGGCTTGCGCAGGATCTCCGCGACGTCGGGGGGAAGTACGTGAAGGAAGGAGGCGACGGCGCGCTGCGTCTCGGCGCTCTGGCCCAGCAGCGACAGCACCGCCGCCGCCGTGATGAAGAACGGGAACACCGTCATCAGCGCGAGATAGGCCAGATTGCCGGCGTGGATGAAGCCATCGTTGAACACGCCGATCGCGGCGCGCTTGGTCACTTCCCAGGCCGCGGCGGGCGGCCGCAGCTTCGCGAGACGCTGGCGTGCGCCGCGATGCTGATGCGCGCGATCTTCGGGGGTATAGGCTATGGTATCTGTCACGTCATGGCGTCAGACGCCCATCGCCGCGCGCGGGTTCCGCCCATCGGACCATCCTTCGACGAACTGTTGCAGCGCTACATCATCCGCCGGCACGTCGATCATCAGCGTGACGAGCTGGTCGCCGCGCGTTCCGTCCTTCCGGTGGAACCCCTTGCCCTTGAGGCGCAGCGTCTTTCCCGACGTCGTGCCCTTGGGCACCGTCAGCATCACCGCCTTGTCGACGGTCGGCACGCGCACCTGTCCGCCAAGCACCGCCTCGCGCAGCGACAAGGGCAGATCGAGGCGGACATCGTCGCCGTCGCGGGTGAAGAAGCGGTGCGGCTGTATCTCGATCGTCACGATCGCGTCGCCGGCTCCCCCCGGACCCTGCTCGCCCTTGCCGCCCAGCCGCATCTGCGTGCCGTCCTCGACGCCGGCGGGCAGCTTGAGGTCGATCGTCTTGCCGTCGCCCAGCGTCACGCGCTGCGGGCTGAGCGTCGCGGCATCGACGAAGGGCACGCGTAGCGAATAGGCGACATTCGCACCCTTCGGCTGCGGTCGACGGCCGAAACCGCTGGCGAAGCCGCCGCCACGCGCGCCACCGCCGCCGAACAGGCCCTCGAATATGTCCCCCATGTCGCCGGCATCGCCGCCGAATTCGAAACCGGCGCTGCTGAAGCCGCCGCCGGCGCCGGGCCGGGCATAGGTACCGCCGCCGCCCGGCCGAGCGCCGCCATAGCCGAAGGGGGAGGCGGGATTGCCGTCGCCGTCGATCTCGCCCCGGTCGAAGCGGGCGCGCTTGTCCTTGTCGGTCAGCAGGTCGTAGGCGGACGTCACCTGGCTGAACCGCTCGGCCGCCTTGGGATTGTCCTTGTTCCGATCGGGATGCAGTTCCTTGGCGAGCTTGCGATACGCCTTCTTGATGTCCGCCTCGGACGCATCGCGCGCGACGCCCAGGGTCTTGTAAGGATCGGCCATTGGGTCCCCGTTGGTGTATTACCGACCTATGTGGGGGAGGGCGAGGCGCAACGCAATCGGCTCGACGCTCGTTGAAGGCCGCAAGGAGACGGACGATGAGCGACAAGCAGCCAACGCAGGCGATGGATACCGACCATGACGGCGCGCACGACGGCGTCGGCGACGCACCGGGCAAGCGCGCGGGCGGCGGCGAAAGTGGCGGCGGCGCCTATCCCAACCCGCATACAGCCAAGGGCGGGGGCGATGCCGGCGGCGGCTTCATGGAACATGGCGGCCAGTCGGAGATCGACTATTCGGGCACGGGCGACAAGGATACCGACGATACCGTCGGCAACGACAATGCGGTGACCAAGGAATAGCTTGGCATTTCCGCTGTCGAGAAGCGGGCCGGCAGGAGGGCGTGCCATAGTCGGTGCCCTCCCGGTCTCAGATATCCGGCAACAGCTGGTCCGCGATACCCCAGCCCTGCAATGCGCGCGACGTCGCACGGGCAAGCAGCGCGTCGCGATCGGCGACCGACCAGCGCGCCGCGCTATCGAGGTCGCGCAACTCGCTCCACGATACCGGGGCTGCAACCGGGGCGCCGGCACGCGCGCGGGCCGCATAGGGCATGATGGCGGTGCTGCCGCGCTGGTTGCGCAAATAGTCGATGAAGATTCGCCCCTTGCGCTTCGCCTTGGTCATGACCGCAACGAAGCGATCCGGATCGGCCGCGGCGAGTGCCTTGGCGAAGCGCTCGGCGAAGTCGCGGACAATTGGCCATTCGGCCCCTGGCATCAGCGGCACGACGACATGGACGCCCTTTCCGCCCGACAGCAACGGAAAGCTGGTCAGGCCGATCTCGGCGAGCTGGTCGGCGACATATTGCGCGGCCTTCCGCGTTTCCGCGAAGTCCAGCGCCTCGTCGGGATCCAGGTCGAAGACCATGCGGTCAGGCGTTTCCAGTGCATCGATCGTCGATCCCCAGCCGTGGAATTCGATCGTCCCCATCTGCACGCAGGCGACCAGCCCGTCCGCGTCGTCGACCCACAGATAGGGTTCGGTGCTGCCGTCCTTTTCGGTGATGTCGACGTGGTGGACATGATCGCCGAAGCTGCCCGCGTCATGTTTCTGGAAGAAGCACGCCTTGGCGCGGCCTTGCGGGCAACGGACGAGACTGACCGGCCGTCGCCCCGTCCAGGGCAGCACGACGGGCGCGAGCGCCGCATAATAATCGGCAAGGTCGCCCTTGGTGACCTGGCTGTCGGGAAAGATCACGCGATCGCGGCTTGATACCTTGACCGTCACGGACGGTGCGCCTTGTGCGGGTGCCGGTTCCGGCGTCTCGACGACCACGTCCTGCGCTCGCTTGTCGCCTCGCAATCCGATGAAGCTCGGGTGGCGTAGCAGGCCGTCCGGCGTCACCTCGGTGAAGGCGATTTCCGCGACGAGCTTCGGACTGACCCACTGCGCCCCGCGGACCATGGCGCGCGGCGCCTCGACCGTCGGCGTCTTGCGTGCGAGCCGGGACAATTGTGCGGCGATCGCGTCCATGCGGCTGGCGTCGAAGCCGGTGCCGACCTTTCCCGCGTACCGCAGCCGGCCGTTCTCGTGCACGCCCAGCAGCAGCGAGCGAAAGCCGCGCTTCTTGTCCGATGGCAGCCAGCCGACGATGACGAATTCCTGCCGACGGGTGCATTTCGCCTTGAGCCAGGCGCGCGTGCGGCCCGACCGATAGGGCGCGTCGGCGCGCTTGGAGACCACGCCTTCCAGTCCCTCGCGGCACATCGTCTCGAACAGGGGCTCGCCCGCGCCCAGCACATGTTCGGCGAACTGCAGCCGTTCGCCGGCCGGCAGCAGCGCGCGCAGCCGCTCCTTGCGCGCCAGATTGGGCAAGGCGCGCAGATCCTCGCCGTCGTGCTCGAGACAATCGAACGCGAACAGCGTCATCGCGCCGCCGCCAGCGATCGCATCCTTGAGCGTGGAGAAATCGGGACGCCCGTCCTTGAACGCGACGATCTCTCCATCGATCAGCGCGCTGCCCGGGATGGCGGCGGCGGCCTGTGCGATCGCCGCGAACTTGTCCGTCCAATCCAGGCCGTTGCGCGTGAAGACCGTCGCCTGGCCTCCCGCGACCGCGACGAGCGCACGATAACCGTCATACTTCACCTCGTGCATCCATCCGCTGCCCGCCGGCACCGCTTCCACCAACGTGCACAATTGCGGTTCGATGAAAGCCGGGGCTTTCGCTTCGGCAGAAGCGGGGGACGCCCGTCGTCTACGCCGGCTCGTGCCCGGTGTCGCCGCGCTCTTTGCGGGTGATCCGGCGCTTCCGCCGGTGGTGCGCCCCGGCGCCGCCTTGCCGCGGCGGGACGGCGTCTTCCCTTCAGCGATCTCCTGCATCGTGCGGCCGGTCGCGACGCTGGTCAGCGCCTCCTCGGTCAGCGTGTCCGTCCCTGCAGCGAAGGCGTCGTCGATCTTGCGCAGCAGCCAGTTCTCGCGCCGCTCCTTGCCGCGTGGCTTCAGGCGGATCAGCAGCCATTCGCCCTTCATCCGCTCGCCGTCCAGCACGAAGTGGAGATGGCCCTTTTCCAGGTCCTTCGCCGATTTACCGGCGACGGGCGACCAGGTGCCGCGATCCCATAGCATGACGGTGCCGCCGCCATATTCCCCTGCGGGGATCGTGCCCTCGAACGTCGCATAGGACAAAGGATGATCTTCGGTGCGTACCGCGAGACGCTTTTCGTCCGGGTCGAGGCTCGGGCCGCGCGTCACCGCCCAGCTCTTCAGCACGCCGTCGATCTCGAGCCGGAAGTCCCAGTGCAGCCGGGTCGCGTCGTGCTTCTGCACCATGAAGCTGTTGCCGTGGCCGGGGGCGAGCGTGCCGGCTGGCTCGGCGGTCTTCGCGAAGTCGCGCTTGGCGTTGTACGCGGCGAGCGGATCGGTCATCGGCGTGCGCCGAAATGACGGTGGAGGGGGCGGTCAGGCACGTTTCTTCGCCGCGGCCTTGGTGGCCGGCTTCTTGGCTGGCGTCTTCGCCGCCGGCTTGCGGGACGGGGCCGTCTTCGCGGGTGCCGCGTCCGCCTTGCCGCCTTCCATCGATTTCTTGAGCGCCGCCATCAGGTCGACGACGTTGCTGCCTGAACGCCCGCCGCCCTCGTCCTTCTCCTCGATGATCTTGCGACCCTTCGCCTTTCGCTTGCGTTCGATCAGGTCTTTCAGCGCGTCGACATAGCGGTCGTGGAACTCCTGCGGATCGAAGGCGCCCGTCTTCTTGTCGATCAACGCCTGCGCCAGATCGAGAAGGTCGGGATCCGGCTTGTCGTCGGGAATCTCGCGGAAATAGCTCTGCGCCTTGTTGACCTCGTCGGCATAGCGCAGCGTTTCCAGTACCATGCCGCGCCCGCACGGCTTCAGGCTGACGACATATTCACGCCCCCTCAGCGCGAGCTGGCCCAGGCCGACCTTCTTCGACCGCTTCAGCGCCTCGCGTAGGACGATGAACGCCTCCTCCGCCAGATCGTCCGCCGGCACGACGAAATAGGGCTTTTCGTAGTAAATGACGTCGATCTCGCTGGCGTCGACGAATTGCGTCAGCTCCAGCGTTTTCTTGGATTCGAGCTTCACCGCATCGATCTCGTCCTGCTCGAGCAGCACGAATTCGCCCTTCGACACCTCATAGCCCTTCATGATCTCGTCGGTATCGACGGGGCCGATGCCGGTGACGACCTTCTCGTAATGGATCGGTTTGCCGCTGGGTTCGTGGATCTGCTTGAACGAAACGGTCGCGCCGCTGCGCGTCGCCGAATAGATTTCTACCGGGATCGAGACGAGGGCGAGGCGGATCTGGCCTTGCCAATAGGCGCGTGCGGGCATGGGACAGAGCCTTGACGTTGCGGAAGCGATTCAATTCGCCGGCGGATGACGGGTTCCGCGGTGATCTGGATCGGGCTGTGACAGCGGCGGCATTTTCGGTTAGGGCGCGCGCATGGCTGACGATCCCTTCGCGCTGTTCGACGCCTGGCTGCAAGAGGCCGAGGCGGGCGAACCCAACGACCCCAATGCCATGGCGCTCGCGACGGTCGACGCCTCCGGTCAGCCGTCCGTCCGGATGGTGCTGCTGAAGGGGCATGGCCCCGACGGATTCGTCTTCTACACCAATCGTGAAAGCCGCAAGGCGGCCGCTCTTGCCGCGGTGCCCAAGGCGGGCCTGCTGTTCCATTGGAAGTCGCTCCGCCGCCAGATCCGGATCGACGGAACCGTCGAGCGCGTCGGCGATGCGGAATCGGACGCCTATTTCGTCACCCGCGGGCGCGACTCGCGACTTGGCGCCTGGGCCTCCGACCAGTCGCGCCCGCTCGACACGCGCGAGACGTTCGAGGCGCGGTTCGCGGCGATGCAGGTGCGCTTCGAAGGGCAGGACGTGCCCAGGCCGCCGCATTGGGGCGGCTATCGCGTGGTTCCCGATCGGATCGAGTTCTGGCAGGACCGTGCGCATCGCCTGCACGAACGCAGGCTCTTCACCCGCGACGGCGACGGCTGGACCGAAGGACTGCTGTATCCATGACCCAGGACGAACGACGCAGGATCATACCCCTTGCGACGCGTGCGGCGCTCGCCAGCGTCGCCATGGCGTGTTTCCTGCTGGCGCTCAAAAGCTACGCGGCGTGGCAGACCGGATCGATCGCGATGCTCGGCAGCCTTGCCGATACCGCGCTCGACCTGCTCGCCAGCCTCGTGACGCTGTATGGCGTGCGGCTGGCGGCGACACCCGCCGACCATGACCATCGCTTCGGCCACGGCAAGGCGGAGGCGCTGGCGGCGCTGTTCCAGGTCGCGCTGATCACCGCGTCGGCGGGCGGGATCGCCTGGCGCGCCATCCAGGCGCTGGGCGCGGACACCGCGACCGGCGACGCCGAATTCGGCATCGGCGTCTCCATCATCGCGATCGTCGCGACCATGGTCCTGCTATGGTACCAGCGCCGCATCATCCGCCAGACCGGGTCGGTCGCCATCATGGCGGACAATGTCCATTATCAGTCGGACGTGCTGCTCAACGGATCGGTGATGGTCGCGCTGATCGTCGACCAGTATCTGGGCTTCCACAAGGCCGATCCGCTGTTCGGCATCGCTATCGCGATCTGGCTGGCCTGGGGCGCCTTCCAGGCTTCGTCGACCGCGATCGATCAGCTGATGGACAAGGAATGGCCGGAAGACCAGCGTGCCGCCTTCCTCGACGTCGCGGCACGCCAGCCGGGGCTGAAGGGTATTCACGATTTCCGTACGCGCCGTTCGGGCAGCCACGATTTCGCGCAATTCCACATGGAGGTCGACCGGCACCTGACGGTCGGCGCGGCGCATGATATCGTCGAGAATGTCGAGAAGAGCCTGCGCAGCGCCTTTCCTAAGGTCGAGGTGCTGATCCATCTCGATCCGGAGGGCCATGTCGATACCGACAACCCGCTGGTCGAGGCGGACGTGACGCCGCACTGGTTCGGCAAACGCGTCGGCTATTGAGAGGGTAACCGGCATGCGCATCCCGTTCAGCCAGATCGACGCCTTCGCCGACGCGCCGTTCGCCGGCAATCCGGCGGCGGTGATGCCGCTGTCGACGTGGCTCGAAGATGCGACGCTGCAGGCGATCGCGGCCGAGAACAACCTCTCGGAAACCGCCTTCCTCGTACCCGACGCGAGCGGAGAGGCGGATTTCGAGCTGCGTTGGTTCACCCCGGCATCAGAGGTGCGCCTGTGCGGCCATGCGACGCTGGCGAGCGGGCATTTCGTGCTCTCTTCGGGAGAGCCGCGTGATGCGGTGCGGTTCCGGACGCGGCAGGCGGGCATCCTGACGGTGGCCCGGGTCGGCGCCGGCTACGAGCTGGCGCTGCCCGCCTGGAAGCCGGAATCCAAGTCCTTGCCGGACGTGGTGGCGGCGCTGGGTGTCGGGGATGTCGTCGAAACCTTGTGGCGCGAGGGCGGCTATGGCGTGGTCGTTCTGTCGTCCGAGGCGGCGGTGCGCGCGGTGCAGCCCGATTTCAGGGCGCTTGCAGCGACCGGAGAGCATCAGGCGATCGTCACCGCCCGCGGCGACACGGCCGATGTCGTCAGCCGCGTCTTCGTCCCCGCCTTCGGCATCGACGAGGATCCGGTGACCGGATCGGCGCATGCGGTGATCGTGCCCTATTGGGCGGAGGCGCTGGGTCGAGACACCTTCACTGCCTATCAGGTGAGCGGACGGGGCGGGCGCTTGACCTGCCGTCTGGACGGCGATCGTTCCGTCCTCGGCGGACAGTGCATCACCGTGATCGAGGGTACGTTCCTGCTGCCGTGACCTCTTGGTGTGCGATCCAGCAAAGCTGGATCGGCGCGATACCGGCCCTCACCCCTCCCCGTCGGGGGAGGATTCGTTACGCGGCCGCGAGGGCGGCTTCGGTTTCCGCGATCCAGCCGCCACCGAGCACCCGGTCACCTGCATAGAGCACCGCCGCCTGGCCCGGCGCCACGCCATATTCGGGCATGTCGAACACCAGGCGCTCGCCGATCATGCGCGCCGGCACGGGCTTGGCCATCGAGCGGACCTTGGCGGTCAGCGGGCCGTCGAGCGGACCCAGACGGTTGAGATCGGTAAGCCGTGCCGCCGCGACGGCGAGCGCGGCGCGAGGACCGACGACGACACGCTTCGTCTCGGCGTCCAGCCGCACGACATAGAGCGGTTCGGCGGTGCCGCCGATCTCCAGCCCGCGTCGCTGGCCGACGGTGAAATGGATGATGCCGCGGTGCTCGCCCAGCTTTCGGCCGCCGAGATCGACGATGTCGCCGGCGGTATCGGCGTCCGGGCGCAGCTTCTTGACCAGTCCGGCATAGTCGCCGTCGGGTACGAAGCAGATGTCCTGGCTGTCCGGCTTGCCCGCGACGGCAAGACCCATGTCGGCGGCCAGTTCGCGCACCCGCGCCTTGGGTAGGGGCCCCAGCGGAAAGCGCAGGAAGTCCAGCTGTTCCTGCGTCGTGCCGAACAGGAAATAGCTCTGGTCGCGTGCGGGATCGGCACCGCGGTGCAACTCGGCTCCCTGCGGACCGACGACACGCCGCACGTAGTGGCCGGTGGCGAGGCAGTCCGCGCCAAGCTCGCGAGCCATTTGGAGGAGGTCGGTGAACTTCGGCCCGGTGTTGCATTGGACGCAGGGAATGGGCGTGCGACCGGCGAGATATTCGTCGGCGAAGCGGTCGACCACCGTCTCGCGAAAGCGGCTTTCGTGATCGAATACGTAATGCGCGATGCCAAGCCGGTCGCACACCGCGCGCGCGTCGCGGATGTCGCGGCCGGCGCAGCAGGCGCCGGCGCGACCGATCGCCTCGCCGTGATCGTAGAGCTGCAGCGTCACGCCGATCGTTTCCGCACCGGTGCGCGCGGCGAGCGCGGCGACCACCGAGCTGTCGACGCCCCCCGACATCGCGACCACGATACGCCGCGACCCTATGGGCCCGGCCAACTGGAAATCCACATCGTCCATGATGGCGCGTCCCATACGCCCTTTCCGGTCCGGCGGCAAAGTTCGCGAAGGATCACGAGGCATTGTCCGGCGCTTTTACGGACCCTTCATCCTGTGTGGCCTAAACCGTCCGTCCCGAACGACGATGTGGGCGTACGCTTTTGGATCTGAGCTTTCCCGGTTTCGACAAGGATGCGGAGGTTACCCGGCTGCCGGGCGACCTCGCCGTGCTCATGGTCGGTATCGCGGCGCGCCAGAATGCCAGCGCGACCGCGGCGGCGCAGGCGCAATTCGGCCGGGTTCGCGACATCGGGCGGCTGCTCCAGCCACTCGACGGCGCGTTCAACGGCCCGATGGCGGCGGCGCTTATGCGGTGGGGCGAGGGGTGAACGCGATATTTACCGAGGCGCTTCAGGTGATCTTCAAGCGTCGTCGTTAGGGAAGCGTATCGAATGTTGAACGTAGGCCTGCTGGCCCCGGTCGAGGTTGAGTAATGATCGAGAACCAGAAAATCCGTCCCGCCAAGGTCATCGGCCCGCTCGGAGAGTCGCTGACCCTGGATTCGCTGCCGCCGCCGTCGACGACGCGGTGGGTGGTCCGTCGCAAGGCGGAAGTGGTCGCCGCGGTCAACGGCGGCCTCCTGTCGGTGGACGAGGTCTGCGAACGGTACGGCCTGACGGTCGAGGAATTCGCGGGATGGCAGCGCGCGATCGACCGGTCGGGCATGCCCGGACTGCGCGTGACGCGCATCCAGCATTACAAATCGCTGTACGAGCGCCAGCAGAAATACTGATCCGCGCGCCCTGGCGCCGCATGCCGGCCCGCCTTTCCCCGGTTCGTACCGGGTGCAAAGGCGGGCCGGTTTCGATTCGGGGAGGCGGCGGTTCCTGCCCGGGCCGGCACGCGATCCCCGCGGCCGGCGTGAGTCAGAACCCCCGCGGTAGCGGCAGCCTCGCCTCGAAACGGGTATGATCGTCGATGCGCGGCAGGAGGCGGACGTCGCCGCCATGACCGCGCACGATCTGACGGGCGAGCGCCAGCCCGACCCCGCTGCCCGACGGCTTGGTCGTCATGAATGGGTGAAAGATCGAGTCGGTCAGGTCGGCGGGAACGGCAGGGCCGTCATTGCCGATCGTCACGACGACGCCATCGGCATCGCGTGACGCCGTCAGCGTCACGGCGCCGGGGCGGTCGTTCTCCGTCGCTTCCGCCGCATTCTGCAGGATCGCCCACAGCGCCGCAGTGAGCTGGTCGGCATCCGCGATGACGCTCGGCGGCGCGTGCTGCATATCGACCGCAAGCGGTATCGCGGGCCAGCGGACCGCGAACAGCCGGGCGAGGTCGGCCACGAGGTCGGCGGTCGCGATCCGGGTCCGCTTGGGCGCGGGAAGGCGGGCCAGACTGCGATAGGCGTCACCGAATCGCTGAAGCCCGCCGGCGCGACGCGCGATGGTCTCCGCCGCCTCGCGTACCGCCTCCAGTTCCAGCGGCGTATCGTGCAGCATCGCGGCGACCGTGTCGGCAAGCGATGCGATCGGCGTAAGCGCGTTGACGATCTCGTGGCTGAGGATCTGGACGAGTTCGCGCAAGGCGGTCGCCTCCGCGGCCTTCAACTCGGCGTCGATATCGATCAGCGCGCCGACCTGCGCCACCCGCCCTCCGAGCAGAAGTTCGCCGGCCGCGAGGGCAAAGGGGCGCGGCATGCCGGCAAGCTCGAGCGTGACGGTGGCGGTGCGGCCCGGCTGCGTGCGTGCCAGCGCGTCGAGCAATGCGGCTGGCGGCGCGGGAAGCACGTCGTCCGCGCCGAAAAGCCGGCGCGCGGCGCGGTTGACCGCGCGCAGCACACCGGCCTCCAGCACGACGAGCGGCGCAGGCGACAGGTCGAGATAGGCGGTCAGCCGGCGATGATCGTCCTCGCCCCGCATGGCCGCGGGGGGCGGCAGCGGCAGGGGCGGGCGGGTGGCGATCACGGCGGCGGCGGCGGTCCAACCGGCGACGAGCAGCGCGAGCACGGTCGTAGCATAGAGGCCTGAGGCGGCGCTCCACGCTGCCGCGCCTCCCGCGAAGGTGCCGACCGCGACGCGGATACCGGCTGCGAGCCGATCAGAGACCATAGCGGGCCATCCGCCGGTAGAGCGCGGCGCGCGTCAGGCCCAGTTCGGCGGCGGCGCGACTGACGTTGAATGCGTGCCGTTGGAGCGCCGCGGCGACGAGCGCCGCTTCGCTGCGCGCGAGATTGAGATCGGCGGCAAGCGCGCGCGGCGCGAGATCGTCGGGTGGCAGCGCCAGCGCGAGATCGGCGACATCATGCGCCGGGGCGGTGCCGAGCAGCACCGCGCGCTCGGTTGCGCGACGCAGGCCGCGGACATTGTCCGGCCATGGGTCCGCCGCGATGGCGCGTGCGGCTTCGGGTGTCAGCGGGCGCGCCGGCTTGCCGTACCGCCCCGCGAAGACGCCAAGGAAATGCTGCGCCAGCAACAGCGCGTCATCGTCGCGCGCGGCGAGCGGGGGCAGGTCGATCTCGATCGTCGCGACGCGGTCGAGCAGGTCCTCGTGCAGCGCGCTACGCAGCGTCGCGCGATCGAGGCGGCTGGTCGCGATCACGCGGTCCGGGCCGAGCGCCCGCGCCAGCGTCGCGTGCAGCACCGGGGCAAGTCGATCGATCTGGTCGATGACCAGCGTCGCGCCGGCGGCCTCGGCCAGCGTCGCGTCGAGAACGGCGGCATCCGCCGCCGCGGCATCCAGTGTCACCAGCGGCCGATCGCTCCGTGGCGAACCTCGGTGAATCAGCGTCGCGGCCAGCGTCTTGCCGCTGCCGGGGCCGCCGCTCAGCAACACCGGCGCGTCGGTGGGCGCGATCCGCGCGATCAGCCCGCGGACCGCGGCGATCGCAGCGCTCTCCCCGAGCAAGGCCGGTGCCGCATCGGGCGCGGGTGCCGGCGCGGCGTCGAGCTTGGCGCGCCGCAGCGCGACGCCGCGTTCGACGGTCGCGAGCAGGCGGGCGTTGCTCCATGGCTTGATGACGAAATCCGCCGCACCGCCGCGCATCGCCTGCACCGCCACCTGGATGCCGCTATGCCCGGTGACGACGATGACGACCGCATGGCGATCGGCAGCCATCAGCCGGTCGAGCAGGGCGAAACCCTCCTCGCCGCTGGTCCGGCCGCGCGCGAAATTGAGGTCGAGCAGGATCACGTCGGCGGGGCGCTGTGCCAGGCTGACCCAGGCGGCATCCGGATCCGCGGCGCAGGCGACGGCCATGCCGTGGCGCTCGAGCAGCAGCTGCGCGGCTCGCGCGATATCGGGATCGTCGTCGACGACGAGAATGGTCGGTGATTCGGTTGACATCACGCCTGCACTGTCCGGAAACGGACACTGGCTACAGGTACGTACGGCCCCTTGGCTAGAGGTTCGAGAAATAGATAGCTAAAACAGCGCTTTAGGCGTGCGCCGGGTGTCCGGTCTACACTGTCCGGCATGTTGGACACGCCTTCTTCGACCCCGATCAGCGGCGCAGGCATGGATCGCCGTATCGAGCGGCCATCCGCCAAACGTCGCAAGCGGCTGATCCGCATCGCAATCGGTTTGGCGATCGCCTGCGCCGCCGCCGTGCTGTGGTGGCTGATGCCGGGCGGCAACAGCCTTGCGGTGGACGCGCAGTCCATCCGCACGGGCGCGGTGACGCGCGAGGCGTTCCGCGACTTCGTGCCGCTGCGGGCCGAGGTCGCGCCGTTGCGCACCGTCTATGTCGCCGCGGTACAGGGCGGCTCGGTGGCGCAGGTGATCGCCGCGGACGGCACGATGGTCGCGGCCGGCGCGCCGCTCGCGCGCCTGTCCAACCCCGGTCTCGAGCTCGACGTCGCCAGCCGCTCCGCGACGATCGTCGGCCAGCTCAGCGCCAACAGCGGCGAGCGGCTTTCCGTGCAGCGCACGCGCCAGGACAGCGCCCGCGACGTCGCCGAGGCGCGCAACGCCCTGTCCAAGGCGCAGACCGCGCTGCGCCAAAAGCAGGTGCTGTTCGACAAGGGGTTCGTCACCGCCGCCGCGATCGATCCGCTGCGCGAGGAAGTCGCCTACCAGTCCAATCGCGTGGCCGCGCTCACCGCGGGTCAGGCACAGGCCAACGGCACCCTTGCCGATCAGTCCACCGGCATCGCCGCGACGGCGCGCGAACTGCGCGAAAGCCTGGCGATGGTGCGGGCGAGTCTCGCGGCGCTCACCGTCCGCGCGCCGGTCGCGGGACGGCTAACCGCCTTCACCATCCAGCCCGGACAGATCCTCAAGGCTGGCGACCCGGTCGGCCAGATCGATTCGGAAGGACAGTGGAAACTCGTCGCCGATGTCGACCAATTCTACCTCGGCCGCGTGCGGACCGGCCTGTCGGCGACCGCCGACCTCGACGGCGGGCACTATGCGCTCCACGTCATCCGTATCCTGCCACAGGTGACGGAAGGGCGATTCCGCGTCGAATTGGGCTTCGACGATCGGGTTCCGACCGGGCTCAATCGTGGCCAGACGCTCGACGTGCGCCTCGTGCTCGGCGCGGACCGTCCCGCGACGGTCGTACCGACGGGCGGCTGGCTCGATGCGGGCGGCACCACGGCCTTCGTCATGGACGGCGACAAGCGGGCGGTGCGGCGGGCGATCCAGACCGGTCGCCGCAATCCCGACCAGGTCGAGGTGACGAGCGGCCTGTCCCCCGGCGAGCGCATCGTGACGACGCCGCTTTCGACCTACGCCCAATACCAGACCCTCCTCATCCGATAGGACTTGCCATGATCCAGCTTCAGGACGTCAGCCGCACCTATGCTTCCGACGAGGTCGAAACCACGGCCTTGGGCGGCATCGACCTTCACGTCGAGGGTGGCGAATTCGTCGCCATCATGGGCCCGTCGGGGTGCGGCAAGTCCACGCTTCTCAACATCCTGGGCACGATCGACCGGCCGAGCGGCGGACGGTATGTGTTCGAGGGAGAGGACATCGCCCGCGCGCCGGAGGCGGAACTGGCGAAGCTGCGCCGCGACAGGCTGGGCTTCGTGTTCCAGAGCTTCAACCTGATCGACGAACTGACGATCGCGGAGAATGTCGCGCTTGGCCTCGCCTATCGGTCGATGCCCGCGCGCGAAAAGAAGGATCGGATCGCCGCGGCGATGGACCGCGTCGGCATCGCCCACCGCCAGCGGCACCATCCGCATCAACTGTCGGGCGGTCAGCAGCAGCGTGCCGCCATCGCGCGCGCGATCGTCGGCGAGCCGCGGCTGATCCTGGCGGACGAGCCGACCGGCAACCTGGACACCGCCAATGGCGCACAGGTGATGGAGATCCTGCAGCAGCTGAACGCGGAGGGCGCGACGATCGTGATGGTCACGCACAGCCCCGCGCATGCCGACATCGCGAAGCGCACCGTCCATATGCTGGACGGCCGTATCCTCGCCTCCGCGCGGCTGGCGGCGTGATGCTGCGCCGCGCCCCTCGCACGCGCGGCAACGGTGTCATCGTCGTGCTGCTCGTCCTCGTCCTGCTGCTCGTTCTGCGCATCGCGTCGCAGACCAAGCCCGTCGCCTGAAGGTGATCGCCATGTCCTCCTCGGCCTCCGCCCTCGTCAGCTTCTACCGCGCGCTGACCCGCCACCGCCTGTTCGCCCTGCTCAACATCGGCGGCCTCGCGCTCGGTATCGCGGTGTTCCTGCTGCTGTTCCTCTACGTGCGGTTCGAGACGGGCTATGACCGTTTCCTGCCGGATGCGGACAAGCTCTACATCGTCCAGGAACGCTATTTTACCCCGGGGTATCGGAAGGAGGCGAACCCCTACACGATGGGTGCCTTCCTCGATCACCTGCATGGCGACTACCCGGACGTGAAGGGTACCCGCTATTGGGAGCAGAACGCGACCATCCACCAGGGCAGCAACGTCACCGACGAGCATCTGACCGTCGTCGATCCCAATTTCTTTACGTTGTTCCGCCTCCCGGCGATCAGCGGCGATCCGACGAAGGTGCTGGGGGATCCGGACACGGCCGTCGTGACGGAGCGGATCGCGCGGAAATATTTCGGGACCGTGCCGGCGATCGGCCGCACGCTGACGATCACGATCGATGGCAAGACCTTCACCTATCGCGTGGGCGCGGTGATTGCGGACTTGCCGGACGATTTCAGTTTCTCGGCCGACATCTTCATTCCGCTGGTTCGCGCGCGCTTTGCCAACGAGTGGTTTGATCACTGGGGCAGCACCTCGCTCGCGACGTTTCTCCTTTTTCCGGATGCGGCGGCGGCCAAGGCCTTCGAAGGCGAACTGGCGCGCTTCGCCGAGCGTCACGTCTTCCCGGACGGCAATATCAAGAAGGGGCAATGGCAGCAGTCGCTTCGCCCCCTGGTCGACAATCATCTCTACGACCCCGCCGACCGTAGCGCGGTGACGACGCTCGGCATCGTCGGGCTGCTCACCTTGCTGATCGCCATCGTCAATTACGTCAATTTGGCGACCGCGCGGGCGGGCCTGCGCGCGCGCGAGGTCGCGATTCGCAAGGTGCTGGGCGGCACGCGCACCGCGCTGCTGCGCCAGTTCATGCTGGAAGCGACGGCGACCGTTGCGCTCGCCGCGCTGATCGGACTGGCAATCGCCGAACTCGCATTGCCGCTGGTCAACGCGGCCGGCGGCATGTCGCTGTCGATCCGCTATGCCGGCCCCGAATCGATCCTGTGGCCGCTGGTACTGATGGTCGTCGTCGTCGGTGGCGTGGCGGGCATCTACCCGGCACTGGTCCTGACTCGCTTCCGGCCGGCGGCGGTGCTCGCCTCGGCAAGGGCGCCTGGCGGCGGACGGGCGGGTGCCCGACTGCGCGCCGCCCTCGTCGTCGGCCAGTTCGCCATCGCCATCGCCTTCGGCATCAGCACGGTGACGATGCTGGCGCAGGCCGCGCACGTTCGTGCCGCCGATCTCGGCTTCCGGCGCGACGGCCTGTTCATCCTGTCCAAATACGCGTGGGTGGACGAGGATCAGCAACCAGGCGTGCTGCGCGCTTATGCGGCGCTGCCCGGCGTCACTGCGGTGACGTCCGCGCAGAACGCGCCCGGCGACCAGATGATGACCAACACGTCGAACATCTACCGCGCAGGGCTCGACGAAAGCCGCGGGCGTTCGACCATGGATGTCGTCGTCGGCGACGCATATTTTCCGACGGTGGGCGCGCGCCTTATCGCCGGCCGGCTGTTCGACACGGCCCATCCCGCCGACGACACGGCCTTGCGGCAGAAGGGTAGCAAGGCACCGTATAACGTCGTCATCAATCGCACCGCCGCAGCGAACTTGGGTTTCGCGAGCCCGGCGGCGGCCATCGGTCAGTCGCTCGCCGGCAACGGAACGATGACGATCATCGGCGTCGTCGACGACTTGCGTTTCCGCGGCCCGCGCGAGCCAGTCGCCAGCGTCGAGTACCGCTATTCCAGCAAGCCGTTCGGCAGCCCCTACGGCATGGTCCGCTACACGGGCGATCCCGCCGCCTTCCGCGACATCGCCGAGGCGACGTGGAAGCGGGTCGCGCCCGCGGTCCCCTTCGCGGGGCGCACGGTCGAGGAAAATCTGTACCAGCGGTACTACAAGACGGACAAGCAACGCGCCAACCTGTTCACCATCGGTGCGGTGCTGGCGGTGCTGATCGGCTGCATCGGTCTCTACGGGCTTGCCGCCTTCGACACCGCGCGGCGGATCAAGGAGATCGGCATCCGCAAGACCTTGGGTGCGTCGACCCAGGATGTGCTCAGGCTGCTGATCGGACAGTTCATGCGACCGGTGGTCCTCGCCAACATCGTCGCCTGGCCGATTGCTTTCGTCGCGATGCGGCGCTGGCTCGGCGGCTTCGACGATCGCATCGCGCTGTCGCCGCTGTTCTTCGTCTCGGTAGCGTTGGTCGCGGCGGGAATCGCGGCGGCGACGGTCTTCGCCCAGGCGTGGCGCGTCGCCCGCGCGGAGCCCGCGCGCGCCTTGCGCTACGAATAGGAGGGGCCAATGCAATCGGCGCTCACTTCGCTTTACCGGTCGATCGCGCGGCATCGGCTCTACGCCCTGCTCAATATCGGCGGTCTCGCGCTCGGCATTGCGACGTTCCTGGTGCTCTTCTTGTTCGTGCGCTTCGAAACGCACTACGGTCGCTGGCTGCCGGATAACGACCGTCTGTGGCAGGTCCACACCAGCGTCGCGATGCCGGGGTTCGATCCGTTCGAGAACGATACCACTTCCCCGCACTTTCTTCGGCTGTTGCGAAGCGATCAGCCGCAAGTGACGGGTACGCGGTTCGTGATGGGCAACGGCAGCGTGCGCAAGGGGGTGGGTGCCGCGACGGAAAGAATCATCCAGGGCGATGCGGCATTCTTCCGCCTATTGCCCTATCCGGCCTTTGTCGGGGATCCAGTGCGGGCGATGCAGCGGCCGGGCGCCGCCGTGGTCACGGAATCCGTCGCGCGCAGCTATTTCGGGAGCGCGGCCAATGCGATGGGCCGGACGCTGACCATCACGCAGGCCGGCAAGACCGAAGATCACAGCGTCGCCGCGGTGCTCCGTGACCTGCCTGCCGATACGATGTACGAGGCGGGCATCTTCCTGCCGATCGCACCGCCGGATGCTCGGGACCAGGGCTGGTCATTCGGCAGCGATACCGTCCTGCTGCGCCTGTCCGATGCCGCGGCGGCCAAGTCCCTGGAGGCGCAATTCACCTCTTTTCTGCGACGGCACCCGATGGCGGAACCGATCCCGGGCGGGCGGGTCGTCCTGAGCCTGCAACCCGTCGATTCGCTGCATTTGCGCGACGGCGCGGCAAAGACCGTCACGGCGACGCTCGGCCTGATCGGACTGGTTACCTTGCTGGTCGCGATCGTGAACTACGTCAATCTGGCAACCGCCCGCGCTGGACTGCGAGCGCGAGAGGTGGCGCTTCGAAAGGTGCTCGGGGCCACGCGTCGCGCGCTCGTCGGGCAATTTCTCGGCGAATCGCTTGCAGCGGCTGCGCTTGCCGGATTGCTCGGCCTCGCGCTGGCAGAATTGACTTTGCCGATGATAAATGCGGCCGGCGGGACGTCGCTGGCCCTTCGCTACGGGGGAGCGGACTCGATTTTGCTGCCGCTGGCGCTGCTGGTGGTCGGCACGGGCGTGATTGCGGGTCTCTATCCGGCGCTCGTGCTGTCGCAGTTCCAGCCTGCTGGCGTACTGGCCTCGGCGCGTGCGCCAGGAGGAGGGCGGGCGGGAGCGCGGCTGCGGCAGGCTTTGGTGTTGTTGCAATTCACCATCGCCGTGGCACTGGGCGCGGGCACGGCGGTGCTCGTCGCGCAGACGCAGCATGTCCGCAACGCCGACCTCGGCTTCGACCAGACGGGGCTGATGCTCGTCCCGTCCCTGGGCGACAAGGCGCTCGATCCCGGTAAGCGGCAACGGCTTCTCGACGCCTTCCTGCGCGTACCGGGCGTGACGCGCGCCTCCTATGCCGCATCCACCCCCGCCGGCGGCCAATACATGCTGCGCTCGATAAAGCTGCAGGGCGGCCAGAGCGGTAATATCCCACTTGCCTTCAACACAGTCGGTATCGGCTTTCTCAAGATGATGGGCGTGCCGTTTCGCGCCGGCCGCGATTTCGACGCGCGCTTCGCCAGCGACGATTCCAGCCGCGACCGGAGGAAGAACGTCGTGAGGTTCGGCAACGTTATCTTGAACGAATCTGCCTTGCGAAAGGTCGGCCTCGGCACCCCCGCCGCGGCCGTCGGCAAGCTGTTGCGCAGCGACGGGCACGAGGAGACGCGGGTCGTCGGCGTGGTCGCCGACATGCGCTTCAACGGCCCGAAGAACGGTGACGACGCGATGATGTATGTCTGGCGCCCGGCGCCGGGCGACGACAGCACCGGCTTCGTCCGGTTCGTCGGGGGCGCGACGGAAGTGTCGACGGGCTTGGAGCGCGCGTGGCACGCCATCGCGCCGGGTGTGCCGTTCGACGCCGGGACGGTCCAACAGGCCCGTGACGCGATGTTCATCCGCAAGGATGCGCAGCGCATGCGCCTCTTCACCATCGGCGCGATGCTTGCGCTGATGATCGCGTGCATCGGGCTCTACGGTCTTGCCGCGTTCGACACCGCGCGCCGAGTGCGGGAGATCGGCATCCGCAAGACGCTGGGCGCCTCGACGACGGAGATGCTGCGCATGCTGGTCGGCCAGTTCCTGCGTCCGGTGGTCGTCGCCACCGTGCTGGCCTGGCCGATCGCCTTTTACGCGATGCGCCAATGGCTCGCCGCCTTCGCCGATCGGATCGCGCTGTCGCCGCTCTATTTCCTCGGTGCCGGCGCGGCGGCGCTCGTGATCGCGGCGGCGACGGTCCTCGCCCAGTCATGGCGCGTCGCCCGCGCGGAGCCCGCGCGCGCCTTGCGCTACGAATAGGGGACTACTCGTCCGTCCGGCGTTGTGCGAAGGCGGCGGCATGACCACCATCCACCTGTCCGCCGCACCACGTCCGTTGGGGCGCAGCGATATCCTGGTCTCGCCGATTGCCTGGGGCATGTGGCGGCTGGCGGGTGCGGTGGCGGGCGCGCGCGCGTCGATCGACGCGGCGCTGGAGGCGGGGATCACGTTGTTCGATACCGCGGACATCTATGGCGCGGACCAGCCCGCCGGCTTCGGATCGGCGGAACTGCTGTTCGGCGATGCGCTCGCGGAAGCGCCCGACCTGCGCGAGCGGATGGTGATCGCGACCAAGGGCGGCATCCGTCCCGGCATCCCGTACAATTCGAGCGCGGCCTATCTGGCGGATGCGCTCGACGCCTCGCTGACGCGGATGCGGGTGGAGCGGGTCGACCTCTACCAGATCCACCGCCGCGACCTGCTGACCCATCCGCAGGAGGTGGCGGGGGCGCTGACGCGGATGGTCGAAAGCGGCAAGGTCCGCGCCGTTGGCGTCTCCAATTACAGCCCGGCGGAATTCGAGGCGCTGCAGGCGTTCCTCGACCAGCCGATCGTCAGTACGCAGCCCGAATTCTCGGCTTTGCACAGCGCGCCGCTGTTCGATGGCACGCTCGACCAGGCGATGCGGCTCGGGGTGGGCGTGCTCGCCTGGTCTCCGCTGGGCGGCGGCCGCCTGGCCACGGGCGACCATCCCGCCGCGGCGGCGCTGGCGGCGCATGGCGCGCGGCACGGCGTCGATGCGGCCACGGCCGCACTCGCCTGGGTGATGGCGCATCCGGCGCGGATCGTCCCCATCGTCGGATCGCAGGCGCCGGAGCGCATCCGCGCCGTCGCCGATGCCTATACGGTCGGCTGGACGCGCGCCGAATGGTATGCCGTGCTCGAGGCCGGCCTCGGCGCGCGCCTGCCGTGATCAGCGGGTGAACGCGCCGATATCGGCGATGGCGAGCTGGCCCACCGGTTTCGCGGCGGCGGGGAAGGCCAGGCGCAGATAACGCGCGCGGACCGGTGCGGCGAAGGCGATACGCTGCGTCGAGAGGGCATAGGCGATGTTCGGAAATTCGCCGTCGCCCGCCGGAGCCCAGGACGTGCCGTCGCGGCTCGTTTCGACGCGATAGCCACGCGGCGGCGCGCTGTCGGGATCGGGGTGGCGCCATGGCGTCAGGCTGAAGCCGGCGATCGTCTGTACCCCGCCGATGTCGAGCGTGACGCCGGCCGGCGTCGTGGCGGTGGGCGCGGGTTGCGTCCAGACCGTCGATCCGTCGCCGTCGAGCAGTGCCTCCGCGCCCGGGGCGGTCGCCGCGACGACCTTCCAGCCGCGCGTCGAGAGGGTCGTCGGATCATTCGATTGCGGCGGCGCGACGTCGGCGGGCGCGACGCTGCGGAAGAGGGCGATCTCGCTGATCGCCGGGCAGACGGGCGCCTCGAGGATCACGAGCCGCACCCGGCGCGCAGCGATCGGGGAGGGCAGGCGGATCAGCCGCTGCGCGCCGATGCAGGCGTGGGTCGCCAGCCGCCGCCACGTGCCATCGACGTCCGCCTCCACCGCGAACCGCGTCACCCGCACGCCGAGCGGCAGGTGTTCACGCAGCCGGATCAGGTCGAACGCGCGGCCGGGCGGCAGGTCCAGCGTCAGCGTCGGCGTCGTCACGCCATCGGGCGTAGACCAATAGGTGTCGCGGTTGCCGTCCAGCACCTTTGCGGCGCCGAACGCCGGGCCCCGGATCGCGCTGGCTTGCGCTACTGCGCCTTGCGCGAGATCGGTGGCAAAGGTCGCGCGCATCGCGTCGCCGAAGCTCTTCAGCACCGCGACGTCATGCGCCGGGATCTGCCCGCGCCGGTCGGGCGGAAGGTTGAGATTGAGGTTGGTGCCGCGACCCACCGATTCGTCCAGCAGGCGGACGAGCCGCGCCGGGCTCTTCACCTTCGCATCCTCGTCGGCGTGGTAGAACCAGCCGGGTCGGATCGACACGTCCGTTTCCGCCGGCCACCACAGGGGGGCGCCCCGCACGCCGCTATTGCCTTCCTCCTGGACATAGGGGTGGTCGGGCATCGTCGGCCAGCACGGATCGCCCGCGACGCCGTCCTCATTCCCCACCCAGCGGATATCGGCGCCCAGCGGATCGAAGGTACAGGCCATCGGCTGATGCTGGTGCACCAGCGCGATGATCGAGGGCCAGTTGTAATATTTCGGCGCGTCGATCTTCCGCGTCTCGCGCGCGCCGCCGTAATAGCCGTCGCCGCCATTGGCGCCGTCGAACCAGAATTCGAAAAGCTCGCCGTAGCGGGTGCAGAGCTCGACGACCTGCTTGCGGTAATAGTCGATATAGGCCGGTCGGCCATAGTCCGCGTGGTTGCGATCCCAGGGCGACAGATACAGGCCGAAAGACAGGCCGGCGCGGCGCGTCGCCTGTTCCATCTCGCGGACGATGTCGCCCCTGCCGTTCTTGTACGGGCTGTTGCGGATGCAATGTTCGGTCAGCATCGTCGGCCAGAGGCAAAAGCCGTCGTGATGCTTGGCGGTGAGGATAATGCCGGTCATGCCCCCCGCCTTGGCAGCGGCGACGATCTGGTCGGGCCGGAAGTCGGTCGGGTTGAACAGCGTCGGGCTCTCATCGCCATAGCCCCATTCGCGATCGGTGAAGGTGTTGATCGAGAAATGGACGAAGGCGTAGCGCTCGCGCCGGTGCCAGGCGAGCTGCCTTGCGGACGGCAGCGCTCCCCATGGCGTGGGCGCGGCGACGCTGGTGAGGCGCGCCTTGGCGGCGAAGGCAGGAGCGGTGCTGGCGGCGAGGCCGGCGGCAACGAGCGTGCGGCGGGAAAGATCGTTCATGGACGCGTGGCTCCGGTGGAAAGGGGGGCGGGAATCAGCCAGGTCTCGGCGACCTGCTTGCCGCGGCCGCTGCCACCCATGCCGGGCGGTCGGGTCCAGGCGAGGTCGAGCGTGCCGCGCGCCGTCGCGGCCCTGGGCACGTCGAGCGTGACCTGCATCGGATTGTCGGTGCGGCGGAAGGCGTCCTGGAGGACGTACCGGCCGTTGGCGACGAGCCGGATCGGCAGCGTATAGTCCTCGCCCGCATAGGTGATCGTCAGCCGATAGTGCCGGCGCGGGTCGAGTCCGGCATAATGCAGCCGCAGGGGCGTATCATAGAGCGTCTCGGCATAGTCGAGCGCGGATGGCGCCCAGCCGTCGGCGAGCGTACGGTCGGCGATACCGTCGATCGCGGTGGCGAACCCCTGAGGATCGCGCGACAGGCCGAGGCCGCGCACCAGATGCGGTTCGGCATCGGGGCGGCCCAGATCACCGTAGAGTGCCCCCTCCGCCCGGCGGCTGCGGTCCGGGATCGGCCAGCGCTTCTCCATCTCTGTCTCGATCCAGGCGCGCCCCGCGAGGTCGGTGTCGGCGCGGTCCAGATTGGCGCCCCGCTCGACGTTCGATGCGCCGTAGCGCGCGACGCTGAGCTGCAGCCGTGCCCCCTGCCACAGTCGCTCGGCCAGCGCGTTCAGGCGCGCGAGCAGGGCATCGACGACGGCGCCATCCGGCCGGGCGAGGATGGCGCGCGCCGTCACGGGGTCGGGAGCGGCCAGCGCCGCCCTGCGCCGTGCGCGCGCCGAAATCGTCCGATGGCGCACGAGCGCGTCATAAACCGCGCGATAGCGCAGCGCGTCGATCCGCCAGTCGGCGAAGGCGGCGGGGCGGATCGCATCGGCATGCGCCAGCGTGGCATCGATGCCGGCGTTGGTCGCCGGGTCTCCGATCCAATTCGCTTCCAGCGCGGCGGGCAATCCTGCGGCGGCGGCATCCCCGATGAAGACGCGGGCGTAGTCCGCCGCATAGCTGTCGAGACCGGTGTGCGGGTCCCAGCCCAAGCGGAACCACAGGAACTGGTTGAAATCGTCGTTCACCCCTTCGGAATAGGTGACGAAGCCGACGGCATGCGGCGCGAGATGAGCGAAGATGCGGGCATAGGCGGCGGGACGGGGATTGATCGGCTCACGACCCTCGGTCAGCGCGAATTCGGGCCACCAGCGATCCACCGGAAACTGCGCGTGCATCGTATGCGCGATGTCGGGATAGAGGATCAGCGGATAGCGTGCGGGGATGCGCGCCCGCTTCACGGCCAGCGGATCGCGCGTCTGCGGGCCGACGAAGATGCCCGTCAGCCATGCGGGGCACTTGTCGAGTTCGTGGTAGAAGGCATCGAACCCGGCGGCGTCGAACCCCTGGGACGAAATATAGACGGGCGCGCCCGGTGCCCGTGCGCGCAACAGCGCTGCCTGCGCGGCGACGAGTGGGAACAGCCTGTCGGGCGCGGTGTGGCCGGGGTCGCCGCCCGGTACATAGAGCGCGTCGACGAAAGGGAGGTCGGCGAGCGTACGACGAAAGGTCGCCATCTCCGCAGCGACCGCCCCGGGCTTCGCGTAATCCCCGAGCTCGGGATAATAGAGCGCGACGTCGAGGCCGAGCCGGTGCGCGATCGTCGCGATCCCGGCCAGCGTTTCGCGCGGCGGCGCGGGAAACAGCGGGCCGGTCGCCTCATCGTCGGACACGGGCGCGATCAGCTGGACGCCGCTCGCGCCCCACAAGGCGAAATCCTCGATCCGCCGCGCGAACATCGGCAGCGTCCACGCGTCGTAGCTGTTGTTCTTCGGCCGGTAGCCTATCTGCGTCAGCCGTGTCGGTTGTGCCGGTGCCTCGTCGACGGGGCGGGGCAGGCGGAGCCGGGCCGTTCCGCCGGCGACCTCGAGATGCCGGAGCACCCAGCCTGCACCGTAGACGAGCCCGCGGGTGCCGTGCGCGGTCACCACCGTCGTGGCGCCGACGCGGCGGATCGCGAACCCTTCGCGCGGTAGGGACGCCGGAGGGCGCCACCGCCGCTGGTCCGGGGCCGGCAGGGCAGCGGCGACCGCTTCGACCGGCGCGATGACCAGTCGCAGTGTTCCGCACGTCGCTGCCCGTTCTGCGATGCGGCTCCGCAGCAGGGCGGCGGCGACCTCGCCGCCCGCTCCGGTCGTCACGCAGGATGCGGCGAGCGCCGCCGCCAGCATCATGCGCGCAGACGGCCGTTCGACGGCGGGCGGGCGGCCGGCGCGCGGCCGAAGCGCGTGTCTGGCGTCGCGCTCATCGTGAAGCTGAGCGTGCCGCCCTTCACCAGATCGGCGTGGCGGATCCAGGTCCTGGTCCAGGGGCGGCCGTTCCACCGGACGGCGGTGACATAGGGCGTGTCCGCGCGGTTGCCCGGTGCCTCTATCACCAGCCGCTTGCCACCGGGTAGGCACAGCGTCGCACGCTCGAACAGCGGCGATCCGAAGACATAGACCGCCTCGACCGGGTCGACGGGATAGAAACCGAGCGCGGACAGCACGAACCAGGCGCTCATCTGGCCGCAATCGTCGTTGCCGATGACGCCGTCCGGATCGTTCCTGTACATGTCCGTGCAGAGGCGGCGCACCATGGCCTGCGTCTTCCAGGGCGAACCGCTATAGGCGTAGAGATAGGCGACGTGATGGTCGGGCTCGTTGCCGTGCGCATATTGCCCGACGAGGCCGGATATGTCCGGCGGCGCATTGGCGGGGAGCGTCGACGGAGCGGTGAACAGCGCATCGAGCTTCGCCTCGAACTTCGCCTCGCCGCCCATATGGTCGATCAGGCCATAGACGTCGTGCTGGTTGAGGAACGTCGCCTGCCAGCCGTTCGCTTCCGTATAGTCGCGCCACCAAGGCTTCGGCATGTGCCCGAGCTGGACGGGATCGTAGGGGCTCCACCAGCTGCCATCGGCGAAGCGAGGGCGGGCGAAGCCGATGCCGCCGTCGATGACGTTGCGCCAGTTGCGCGAACGCCGGAGCAGGCGGTCGGCCTCGGCCGGTCTGCCGATGGCGCGCGCGATGTGCGACGATGCCCAGTCGTCATAGGCATATTCCTGCGTTCGGCTGACGCTTTCCCACCAGGTGTCGGCGGGGACGTAGCCCTTGGCATCGTAGAGGTCGCGGCCCTTGCTGTTGTCCATATCGGGCGCCGCAAAGTCGAAGGACCGCCGGGCAATGCCCGGCCAGGCGGCGGCATAGTCGCCCGGAATGCCCTTGGCCTGCGCCTCCGCGAGGACCGAGACGCCGTGCCAGCCGATCATGCAGCCCGTCTCGACGCCCTGCAGCGGCCAGACGGGCGGTCCATAGGGGCTCTGCTGCGTCTGGCGGATCATATCCGCGACCAGGCTCTCGACCCGCTCCGGCGCGACGATGGTGAGCAACGGGTGGAGCGCCCGGTACGTATCCCACAGCGAGAAGGTGCTGTAGGCGGCCTGCCCCTTCGGCAGGCGGTGCACCTTGCGATCCATCCCGACGTAGCGACCGTCGACATCGGAGAAGAGCGTCGGCGCGAGCTGCGCATGATAGAGCGCCGAGGCCATGATCGTGCGCTGGTCGGCGGTGCCACCCTCGACCGTGATCGTGTCGAGCGCTTCCGCCCAGCGCGCCCGCGCGGCGCGGCGGATGCGGTCGAAATCCCAGTGCGGAGCCTCCGCCGCGAGGTTGGCACGCGCGCCCGCGACATCGACCGCCGACAGGCCGCAGCGGGCGACGACCGGCGCGGCGCCCGCGTCGTCGTAATGCAGCACCGCCTTCAGCCGCATGCCCGCGACGGCGCGCGATCCCGCCGGCTGCTCCCTGTCGCCGTCGCCGTAGAAGGTGATGCGATCGGGCTTGCGCGACAGCTGCAGCGCGAAATGGATGCGCCGCCCCTTGGCCCAGCGATTGACGGTGCGCGCGCCCGTGATCGTGCCCGCGTCGTCGACCCCCAGCGTCGCGTCGGTGATCAGCGGGGGCTGGTCGCTCGAGTCGAGGATCAGGTGCGACAGGTCGACCAGGATATGGCCGGGCCCGGCGGGAAACGTATAACGGTGCCAGCCGGTCCGTTCGGTCACCGTCAGCTCGGCGGCGACACCGCTCTCCAGCGTGACACGGTAATAGCCGGGCTCGGCATGCTCGTCCCGGAAGCGCTGACGATAGCCCTTGTCCGGATCGTCGAGCGGGCCGGGGAGCAGCTCTACGGGGCCGCGCGTCGGGACCAGCAGCACGTCCAGCATGTCGCCGATGCCCGTGCCCGACAGATGGGTGTGACTGAATCCCATGATCGACCCGTCGCCGCTGTGGTAGCCGGAACAGGCGTCCCAGCGTTCGACATCGGTGTCGGGGCCCAGCTGTACCATGCCGAAGGGCAGGCTTGGGCCGGGGTAGGTATGGCCGTGGCCGCCGGTGCCGACGAACAAATTGGGCGATGTAGGGACGGGGGTAGCGGCGAAGGCGGGCAGCGGTAGCGCGGCGGCTGCGGTGGAGGCTAGCAGCGCGCGGCGCGTGACGTGCACACCCTCACCCGTCCCACCCGTCTTCGGCGGGCTGGCGCCCTTCCTCCGCCAGGGGGAGAGGGCGGGGGCGGCGAGACCGCGGGAGGGCGTGGGTGTCATCGGAACGTCTCCTGCAGGATCGCCGGCTGCGTCCGTGCCAGCGTCACGATCAGCTCGCCGAACAGGCCGTTCGCCCAGGCGAACCAGTCGCGCGTGAATTTGGCGGGATCGTCGCGATCGAAGGTCTCGTGAATGAAGCCGGTGCCCGCGTCGCTGTCGCGGATCGTCCTCAGGCAGGCGCGGATCGTCGCGGCGTCGCTGGTCGACAGCGCGCGGACGATCAGCGACATCGGCCAGATCTGGCCGGGGCCGACATGGGGGCCGCCGATGCCCTCGCCCGCGCGACCGCGGAAGAACCAGGGGTTTGCCTCGCTCCACGCCGCCGCTTCGGTCGTGCGCCACAGGCGATCGTCCGGCGTCACGCAGCCGAGATAGGCGAGGCCGGACAGCGACGGGACATTGGCATCGTCCATGAACAACCGGTTGCCATAGCCGTCGACCTCATAGGCCCAGACCTCGCGCCCGTCCGGCAGGCGCATCGTGCCATGCTGCCGCAACGCTGCGGCCACTTCGTCGGCAAGAGCGGCGGCATCACCGGCGAGTGCGACGTCGCCGACCGCCTGCGCGAGCTGTGCGAGCTCGCGCAGCGCCGTCGCCGCGAACAGGTTCGACGGGATCAGGAAGGGGTAGAGGCAGGCATCGTCGGAGGGGCGGAAGCCCGATGCGATCAGCCCGACCGGCTTCACCGGATGGCCATGGCCCCACAGCAAAGTCTCGGTCGGCTGCGGCGCGCTGCGGCGGAAGCTGTAGGGGCCGTCGCCCTGCTTGCGCTGCTGCTCGCGAAAGGTGCGCAGCGTCGTGCGCGCCGCTTCGCGCCACGTCGCGTCGAAGGGGCGCGTGTCGCCCGTTGCGCGCCAATATTGGTTCGCGAGGCGGATCGGATAGCAGAGCGAGTCCACTTCCCATTTCCGCTCGGCGACGCCCGGCTTCATCGCCGTCTCGTCCTTCAGTGCCCAGGGCAGGTTGGTGGTCGCCCCCGGGTCTTCCATGAAGGCATTGGCGTAAGGATCGAGAAGGATCGAGCGCGCCTGCCGTGCGATCAGGCCGCGAAACAGCTCGGCGAGCCGGGCGTCCTCCTTCACCAGGTGCAGATACGGCTTCAGCTGTGCTGACGAGTCCCGCAGCCACAGGCAGGGGATGTCGCCGGTAATGACGAAGGCATCGGGCTGGCCGTCCGCCATGCCCATCCTGACGGTGGTGTCGAGCGTGTTCGGATAGCAATTGCCGAACATCCAGGCGAGCTTCGGATCAGCGATCCGCTTCTGGATACGGACGATCTCGCGCTCGACCGCGCGGCTGGTGAAGCGGCGGTCGGCGGGGGCGGGGCGCTTGCTGACAAGGGCGGGCGCGGCGGCGGCGAAGGCCGGGGTGGAGGCGATCGCCACGCTACCGGCGACGAAGGTGCGACGATCGATCCTCATTTCGGCAGCTCCGTGTCCGCGCCCGTCACCGTGAAATCGTGCCAGACGCCTGCGCCGTCGCCCGGCTGGCCGCCGCCGACGTAGAGGCGATAGGCCCCCGGTGCGACGTGGCGGCGGCCGTCTCGGTCGACGATGCTCATGGCGCGCGGATCGATCGCGAAGCTGACCCGGCCGCTGCCGCCGCGCTTCACCGACACGCGCGCATAGCCGACGAGCTGGCGCTGCAGCACCGCCTCGGTCATGGTCGGCTTTTCGGACGGGGCAGGGGGGACGAGATAGGCCTGAACCACCTCCTCGCCATCGCGCATGCCGGTGTTGCGGACGGTGGCGGTCACGGCAAGCGTCGCGCCCGCCACGACGGTCGCGGGCGCCGCGACGGGATCGTAGGTGAAGCGCGTATAGCTGAGGCCGTGGCCGAAGCCCCAGAGCGGCGTACCGGTGAAATAGCGATAGGTGCGTTCCTTCATCGCATAATCGACGAAGGCGGGCAGATCGCTCGTCGCCTTGTAGAAGGTGACGGGCAGGCGGCCCGCCGGGTTGTTGCGGCCGGCGAGCGTATCCGCGATCGCCGTGCCGCCCGCCTCGCCGGGATACCAGGCGGCAAGGATCGCGTGGGCGTCCGAAGGATCGACGGCGACCGCGCTGCCGCTGGTCAGGACCAGGACGATCGGCTTGCCGGTCGCCCGGAGCGCTTCGATCAGCGCGCGTTGCGGCGCGGGCAGCGCGATATCGGTACGATCGCCGCCGACAAAGCCGGGGACGGACACCGACAGCGCCTCGCCCTCCAGATCGGGCGACAGGCCGGCGACGACGACTGCGACGTCCGACGCCTGTGCCGCCGCCACCGCCTCGGCCAGCAGCGGCGCGGCGGGCGGCATCCAGGACAGGCGGAAGCTCTCGTCCTCGCTCTTGTGATCGAGCAGGATGTCGAGCGGCTGCGCGCTGCCGTCGCTGTCGATCGTCAGCTCGACGCGCCCCCTGGCCAGCGGCCCGTCGTGCAGGACCTTGCCGCCGATCGCGACACGTACGCTGTCATGCGACGTGCAATCCTTCCAGCATTGCGCCTGATCGAGGATCAGCCGGTAGCGGCCCGGCGCGGGCGGTACAAAGTCGCCGGTCCAATGCGCGATATAGCCCGTCGCCGGCACCCCCGCGGCGGGCGGGGCGCGATTGAGGTCGAGGTCGATGCGGCGGACATGGTCGGTGACGACGCGGTCGCCGGTGCGATATTCGACCGCGAGGCCGGGCCGGCCGCCGCTGCGCAGCGCGGTTTCCGGCAGCACGACGGCTGCGCCTTCGGCCAGCAGCGATCCCTGTGCATAGCGGACGTTGCCCGCGCCGAAGGCGGTACGCAGCCCCTCCAGCGGGGTCACAGGTGCCGCGGCGGTGCCGTGATAATTGCCCTGCAGCACGCCAAGGTCATCGGCGTCCGCGCCGATCACCGCAATCCGGGTCCCGGGTTTGAGCGGCAGCAGGTCGTTGGCGTTCTGGAGCAGCACGATCGCCTTGCGCGCGGCCGTCAGCGCAAGCGCCCGGTGGGCCGGCGTGTCGACCTCGCTCGGCCTGATCCGCGCATAGGGGCTGGTCGCGCCGAAGGCGATGCCGAGTGCCTGCCGAGCGCGCAACGCACGCGCCAGTGCGGTGTCGACCTCACCCTGCGTGACGAGGCCGCGACGCAGCGCCTCGGGCAGGGCGGCATAGGCGCCGCCGCAATTGAGGTCCGTGCCGCCGCGCACCGCCGCCGCCGCGCCGGCCGCGGCGTCCAGTTTATAGTGATGGAACAGGGAGATGTTCGCCACCGCATCGCAGTCCGACACGGTGAAACCGGTGAAGCCCCAATCCCGGCGCAGCCGGTCGTTCATCAGCCATGACGCCGCGCATGCCGGCGTGCCGTGGATCGCGTTGTAGGCGCACATCAGCGACTGCGCCTTGCCGTCCGTCACGACGCGTCGGAAGGCAGGGAAATAGGTCGCCTCCAGGTCGCGGGGGGAGGGGTCAACGTCGAAGCCGTCGCGCCCCGCCTCCGGTCCGCTGTGCACAGCGAAATGCTTCGGCGTGCCGACGACCCGTGGGTGCGCCGGGTCCGGCCCTTGCAGCCCGCGCACGAATGCGGTGCCGAGCGTACCGGTCAGATACGGGTCCTCGCCATAGGTCTCCTGGCCCCGGCCCCAGCGCGGATCGCGGAAGATGTTGATGTTGGGCGACCATATCGTCAGCCCCTGGTAGATGCGCCGGTCCGCTCCGACCGGGCGGGCATTGAAGCGCGCGCGCGCCTCCGTCGACACGACGGTACCTGCAGCCTCGAGCAACGGCGCGTCCCAGGTGGCGGCCATGCCGATCGCCTGCGGAAAGACGGTGGCCACGCCGTTGCGCGCAAGGCCGTGCAGCCCCTCGTTCCACCAGTCATAGGCGGGCAGGCCCACCGCCGGATCGGCGGGCGCGGTGTTCTGCAATTGCGCGGCCTTCTGCTCCGGGGTCATCTTCGCAACGGCAGCCGCGACCGGGTCGGCGGCCTGCGCCGCGAGCAACAGGGCGAGGATCATCGTGCGAGCGTCCTTGGCGTCGGCATGGGGCCGGTGATGGTGACGGTGCGGCTCTCGCCCGGCAAGAGGTCGAAGCCGTTGTCCGACGCGCTGCCGCCCGCCGCGCCGAAGTCGAGCATCACCGCACGGGCGAGGTTGCGCGCCGTGATCGTCAGCGTATCGCCCTTGCGACGCAAGGTCAGGCCCGGGTCGGGATAGGCCATGTCCTTTGGCGCGCCCCGCTCGACCAGTTCGCGGCTCACCACCGTGCCGCCGACCAGCAACTCCGCGACGGCATAGCTTCGCGCGGGATCGGCGGCCCCGAACAGGTCCGTGTCCGCAAAGCGCGCGACATCGGTGGAGGACAGCGGGGCAAGGCTGGTCGCGCCTTCCCGCGTCGCCAGCGTCGCGCCCGTCATGTCCCGTACCGTCACGCGCCATGTGGCCGGCATGGCTTGCTGCGCGTCGGAAACCAGCGCGATCCGCGTCGCGCCCTCCTTGTGCTCGGCGACGATCGCCTGGGGCGCGTACATGCGCCGCGACTCATATTGCAGCAGCTTCCAGCGGCCGAGATGATCGATGCTCGCCCAGGAAACCGCCGGCCAGACGTCGTTGAGCTGCCAGAACAGCGAGCCCATCGTCACCGGGCGGCAGGCGCGATGATGACGCGCCGCCGTGCCGATCGCCTGTGCCTGATTGACCTGCGTCAGATAGACGAAGTCGGCGAAATCCTTCGCGGGGCGCAGGCGCTGGTCGAGGTAGAGCTGCAGGCGTGCATTGCCCTCGCCCGCCAGGAACTTCTGGTGCGCCTTCATCACCGGGCTGTCGGGCGTCAGCCCCTTCAGCGAGCCGGCGAAATTCCTGATCGTCTCCAGCGTCGGCATGGACTGGAAGCCATATTCGCTCATGAAGCGGGGGCAGCCGTCCAGATAGCGTTCGACCGGCTTCGACCCGGACCAGACGTCCCAGAAGTGGCGGTCGCCGTTCGCGTCCGTGTCGACGGGCCCGTCATAGTCGGTCGACGGCGAGCCCGGCATATAGGGCGTCCCCGGGCTGTTGCGCGTCACCGCGTCGCGCAGCACGCGGTCGAACAGCACCGCCATGCCGGTGCCGATCCTCTCCTGCGCATCGGGGCCGATCGCGGTCTTGAACGCCTTGCGATCGCTCCAATTCTCCCAGCCCGACAGAACTTCGTTGTTGCCGGTCCAGATGACGATCGAGGGATGGTCGCCCAGCCGCGCGGTCTGCTCGTCCGCCTCGATCGCGACATTCCGGCGATAGGCGAGGTCGGGCGGCGTCACCGACCCGCCGAACATGAAGTCCTGCCACACCATCAGGCCCATGCGGTCGGCGAGGTCGTAGAAGGCGTCGTCCAGATAATAGCCGCCGCCCCAGACGCGTACCATGTTCATGTTGGCGTCGCGCGCGCTGGTGAGCAGATGCGCCATCTCGCTCTGTTCGACACGCGCAGGGAAGCTGTCGAACGGGATCAGGTTCGCGCCCTTGGCGAAGATCGGCACACCATTGATCGACAGGGCGAAGGCGCCACCGGTGCGATCGAGCGTGACGGTCCGCAGGCCTATCGTCCGGGTCGCGCTGTCGCGCATCGTGCCGCCGTCCACCAAGGCACCGGTGACGGTGTAGAGCGGCTGGGCGCCGTAGCCGACCGGCTGCCACCGCTGCGGCCGCGCCACCGTCAGGGGGATGGTGATCGAGTTGGCACCGGCGGCCAGCGCGACCTGTCGCTCGACGCTCTGGCGCTCGCCGTTCGGACCGCTCAGTGCGACGCGGACCGTCTGCGTTGCGGCGCGGTCCGCGACCAGCGTCATTCGCGCGGTCAGCCGCGCTTCCGCGTCATTGAGATCGTCCTGCGCGACCTGCAGGCGCTCGATCCGCGCGGTGTCCCATGCCTCCAGCCGGGCGGGGCGCCAGATGCCCATGGCAACGAGGCGCGGGCCCCAATCCCAGCCGTACTGATATTTGGGCTTGCGGATATAGGGCGACGTCTGCCTGCCTTTCGGCTCGTCGCCGAACGCGCTGTCATACTCCCCCGGCAACGCGTTCTTCTCGGCCAGCACCATCGGCTGGAGCGTGCGGATCGGCGAGGCGATGCGCACCAGGATCTCGTTGTCGCCCGCATGCAGCAGCGCCTTGGCATCGGCGCGCCAGCGTCGATGCGCGTTGTCGGCGGACAGCAGCCGCGTGCCGTTCACCCAGACACTGGCGAAGGTATCGAGCCCGTCGAACACGAGGTCGAGATGTCCGTGTGCCAGCATTGCCGGGGTCACGGCGAGCGTGCGGCGGAACTGCCAGTCGGTCAGGCCGACCCATTGTATCGCGCCTTCGTTGATGCCGAGGAACGGATCGGGGACCCGGTGCGCGCGGATCAGGTCCTCCTGCACGCTGCCCGGTACGCGTGCGGGCAGCCAGCGCGCCTCCTGCGGATGCGCCTTTGCCGCTGCGCCGTCGGCGGGATCGATCCGCACCTGCCACGCGCCATCGAGCGTCACCGTGTCGCGCGGGCCGGCCAGGGCGGGGGCCGCAATGCTTGCGAGGAGAAGGGCAAGCGCGACACCGCGGATCATCGTACGCCTTCCGACAATTGCACGCGCTCGACCGCGTAGAAGGGATCGCTGAGCGGCGAGGTGAACTGGAAGCAGAGGTCCGCGTCAGTCATCCCGGCCGGAATTGGCGCATCGAAGCGGAACTGCGTCGGGGCCTTTGCCGGGTCGGGCAGGGGGAAGGTCGCGATGACCGGGGTCTTCGGCCCGTCCTTTACCGGGCAGCCGGCGGTGACCACCAGTTCGCCATAAGGCGTGACGTTGAAATGGCCGCGCAACGCCGTGAAGTCGTGCGCGAGGCCGTAATTGCGCGGCAGGCGCGCGACGGCCACCGCGATCGATCGCGCGTTGGCGAGGGGCGCGCCCTTCCAGGCGGTGCAGGTGTCGAACAGGTTGACGTTGAACACCGGGGCATTGGCCGTGGCCTCGGAGGTCAGCGGCACGCGCAGGCCGAGCGCGCCCATCGGACAGGCGACGAGGTCGCTGGGCGTCGCGGAAAGCAGGCTGACGCGGCTCGTCTCGAACGGCCGAGGCGCGGCCAGCATGTCGCCCTCCAGGAAGGCGGCAGCGCGGATCGGCGTGCCGGAGGCGACGCCGATCGGCGCGCTATAGACGCGGGAGCGGGGCGTCGGAGGGCTGCCGTCGGTTGTGTAGCGGATCGTGCCGAGCGACACCTGGGTTTTCAGCGCAACCGTCAACCGGCCGGAACGCAGCGCGGCGCTGCGGCTGCCCTGCAGCGCATAGGCAACGGCGAAGGCGCTGTCGGCGACCTCTCCACCATCGCGGCGCCAGCGCGCCATCTGCGGCACGATGCGGCGCGAGAAGCTGCTGAAATCGCGCGCGCTCTTCGGCGACCAGGTCACCTCCGCCAGCGCGCCGAGCCGCGGATAGACGTTGTGGTCCACCTGATACGGCGTGACGAGATATTCGCTCCATGCATTTGCCTGCGCGCCCAGGACGTGCCGCGCCTTGTCGGCATTGATGCCGGCCGGCATCGGGTCGTAGCCATAGACGGCTTCCAGCGTCTGGATGCCGATCCGGCCGTTGGGTTCGTCGGGCAGATCGCTCTGCAGATTGTCCAGATAGAGGTTCGGGGCCGGTGAGAGGACGACGTCGTGGCCCTTGTTGGCGGCGTCGACCGCACCCTTGTCGCCGCGCCATGACATCACGCTGGCCGAGGGGGGTACGCCGCCCTCCAGGATCTCGTCCCAGCCGATCAGGCGACGGCCCTTGCTTGCGAGATAGGCGCCGAACTGGTCGATCAGCCAGCTCTGCATCTCGTTTTCGGTCTTCGCGCCCACGGCCGCCATCTGCGCCTGCACCGCCGGGCTGCGTTGCCATTGATCCTTGACCGCCTCGTCGCCACCCAGATGGATATAGGTGCCGGGAAAGACCGCCATCACCTCGTCGAGAATGTCCTCCACGAAGCGCACCGTCTTCGCATCGGGGTTGAGGAGATAGGGGTTGACGCCCCAGTCGTGACCCACGTCCGGCCGGTCGCCGAACACGCCATGTTCGGGATAGGCGGCGACCAGCGCCTGCGCGTGGCCAGGCAGGTCGATCTCCGGCACGATCGTGATGCCGCGTTCGGCAGCATAAGCGACGAGCGCCTTGAGCTGTTCCTGCGTGTAGAAGCCGCCAACCTTCGCGGCCGGTGACCCGCCGGTCGAAGGCGGCGTCCGCCAGGCTCCGATCTCCGTCAGTCGCGGATACCGCTTGACCTCGAACCGCCAGCCCTGGTCGTCCGATAGATGCAGGTGCAGCGTGTTGAGCTTGACGGCGGCCATGCGGTCGACGGTGCGATAGAGAAATTCGATCGGCTGGAAATGACGCGACGGGTCGATCATCAGCCCGCGCCAGGAAAAGCGCGGCGCGTCGGCAATCGACACCGCCGGAATGGCGGCGGGGTGGCCCATCATGCCGCCGGGACTGGCAAGCTGCGCCAGGGTCGCCGCACCATGCACAAATCCCCGGTCGCCCGATGCGGCGATGACGATGCCGCGCGGCGTGACATCCAGACGATAGGCTTCGTCGCCTGCGACCGAGGGGTCGCGGACGAAGCGGACCGCCGCTTGACCGATCGTGGGCCGCAGCACCAGGCCGCGGGCTGCCTTGACCTGCGCGGACAGCAGGCGCGCCGCCGCGGCAGCGCCGGCATCGCCCGGCGCGGTCCCGATCGCGGCGCCGTCGGTCAGCAGGAAGCGCCCGGCACCGCGGATCACGCTTTGCGGCATCGGCACGAGCGGCAACGGGGCGGATCGGGTGGCGGAGTGGGACGCGGAACCCGCGGAAGCAGGCGCGCCGGCGGCGATCAACGTCGTTGCGAGAAGAAGCGACGCGCTGCGGATCATGACCGGCTCCCTGGTTCCGTTTTGGTATGGTCAGGTACCATGACCGAGCGAAAGCCTGTCGTCCATGCCCCTCACAAAAAAGGCCCCGGCATCGCTGCCGGGGCCGAGGGAGGGGCGGGTGCAAGCCCCGCCTCCCGGGGATGAGGTGTCAGAAGCGCGCGGTCGCCATCAGCGAGAAGACGCGGCCGTTCTTGTAGACGGAGGTCGGCGCATCCGGCGTGCTGCTATACTGGTAGTAGGTTTCGTCCAGCAGGTTCTGGGCCGCGGCACTCAGTTGGACGTTGTCGGTGATCGCATAGGAAATCGACGCGTCCAACTGACGATATGCATCGGTATAATCCTGGCTCTGCTGACGGCCGAACCGATAGAAGTACTTCGAGCGTCGGTTGTAGCTGAGCCGCGCCTGGAACGGCCCCTTTTCATAATAGGGCACGATCGTGACGACGTTGCGCGACAGATAGGGCAGGCCGGTCGGCAGTCCCGTATCGGCGTCGGTGAAGGTGTAGTTCGCCTGGATCCCGAAGCCCCAGAGCAGGTTGGCGTTGCCGGTCAGCGAGAAGCCGGTGACCGTTGCCTTGCCGCCATTGACGGGGCGGCTGATCGAGTATGTCAGCGTTCGGCCCGTGACCGTATTGGTAATGGTGACGCCGTCGATGGTCTGATTGCCAATATAATTCGAGATGTCTCGATAGAAGATCTCACCCGAGATGTAGCTTGCTGGCGCGAAGTACCATTCGGTCGACAGGCCGAAGTTGGTTGCCGCATAGGGCTTCAGGTTCGGGTTGCCGCCACTGCCACTACGCGTCGTGTCGTCCAGCGATAGCGAACCGGCAAGGTCGCTGTAACGGGGGCGAGCGATGACCTTTGCCGCCGAGCCGCGGATCACGACGCTGTCGCCCGCCTGGAAAATGAGGTTTGCGGCAGGCAGGAAGCGATTGTCGTCGGTCGATACGCGCGTCGGCGCGAAGAGGTTGTTACTCTGCGTGAAGAAGTTCGAAACGTCCTGCGTATGGACGTAGCGGCCACCGATGTTGCCGCGGAACTTGCCACTCTCGAAGTTCGCCTGGACGTAACCAGCGGCGATCCGTTCCTTCACAAGCCAGTAGCTGCTGGGGGAAAAGCCGCGGTCAACGTTGAAGTTGCCGTACTTCTGCAGCGTGGAGATGATGCCGTCCTTGTCCAGCGTCGCATAGGGCGTGCCGTTGCCGCCCGTGGACAGGCCGTCATACAAATCGTCCGCACGCACCACGAACGGCAGGTTCGCCAACGTGAAATTCTGATTGGTGTAGATCGCGTTGCTGCTTTCGGTGTTGCTGTTGGCGTGATCCGCATAGCGTGCGCCGAACAGGATCGTCTTCAGCGGCCCGAGGTCGACATCGTGCTTGAAGTTCACTTCGCCGAACGTCTCCTTGTCGACGGTGAAGCCGACCTGGAGCGGGATGCCGCCGATCTGCCGGGCGAAGAAGTTCTGTCCGCTATCCTTGACGTTCTCGCCGCCAAGCGCCGAGTAATTGCTCAGCCACTTGGTCGCGTCGCTCGCGGGCGAGGTCCAGTTCACATAAGTGTTGCGGCCGTTTGCGCCCGCCGTGAAGCCTTGTTGCGTACGGAAATCCAGCAGATATTCGGGATTCTTGCCGCCCGACGCGCGCGTCGCACCGACGTTGCCGGTGATTTCCCAGCCCTGCGGCCGCCAGTCGATCAGCATCGAGACCGTATCGTTCTTGATGCGGGTACGGCGGAATAACGTGTCGAGCTGGCCGGTCGCGCCCGTCTGTCCGGCGGGAATGCCGGAGAAGGTGGCGGAGTTCACGATGCCGGGCGACGCGCCGGAGGCGGGGATGTAGGTTGCCGCCGTCATCCGCGACCCCTCGTACCCGTAGGTATATTCCGAATTGGAAAGGTTGTCGTAGTTGCCGCGGATGATCAGCGCGGTGCCGGTGATCGTGAGATTGTCGGTCGGCTTCGCCTGAATGGCGAGGGAGCCGCCAATTCGCTGCCGTTCCTGCTTGAAGAATTCGTGCGCGAGGAACGACGCATAGCGGGCCTGACTGAACGCGTCGATCGTCGCCTTGTTGGGGAGCGATCCGTTGATCGTTGCGCCGCTGGCAACGGTACCGTTCGGGCCGTTGTAGACGATGTTGCCGTTGGCATCCTTCGGATAGCTTTCCAGCAACGCAGCGCCGGTCCGATACCAATAGACGGCTGTGCCGGCGCGGCTGAGCTGTTCCTTGTCGTAGTTGATCGCGCCGAGGATGCCGAAGGTATCGTCGTCGTTGTGCCAGCTATAGAGCGCATTGCCGCGGAAGCTGCCGCGCTTGGCGCGGTCGTTGTATTCGCCGCCCACGGTCAGCGACAGGGTGTTCGGCTTCAGGTCGAGCGGACGGCGGGTGACGATGTCCACGCTCGCGCCGATGGCGCCTTCCTGCAAGCGCGCCTCCGGCGTCTTGTAGACGATCGCTTGGCTGATGATCGCGGGCGACAGCAGCGAATAGTTGAATGTCCGGCTCGACCGGTCCGATGGATTGCCACCCCAGTCAGCCGAAGCGACGGAATGGCCGTCGATGGTCAGGCGGTTGAGGGCCGGTTCAACGCCGGCAATCGACAATTGCTCGCCCTCGCCGAACTGGTGATCGACGGTGACACCCGGCAGACGGGACAGGGATTCGGCGACATTGTTGTCCGCCAGCTTGCCGACGTCCTCGGCGCTGATCACGTCAACAATGGAATTCGCTTCGCGCTTGGTCTCGATAGCATCCTGCAGACTCTTGCGGATGCCGCGAACCACGATGTCGTTGTCGCGACTGGGGGCACCCTCGTCCTGCGTCGAAGCGGGCGGGTCGACCTGAGTCTGGGCGTGAGCGGAACCGGCGAGGCCGGCGAGTGCGGTGGTCACGAGGATAACGTGGCGCAGGCGCATAATCAAAATTCCCCCCTCTAAAACGATCCCGACCCGATCGGCGTGGATCGTCGTTGCTGCAGCCGGACCGGGCCGGCGGATGCGAGCCGCCGACCCATGCTCTATAGGATCGTTTCGGCCCTTAACCGTATACGGCCATATACCAATTGAAGTCCAGAACGCTACCATAAAAATTGCATTATTGTTTCAGCGGCTACATTGGCCTTACAAATGAACAGGTCGCTGCGTCGGCGGGCGCGGTCTGATAAGGCGACGCGGACACGGCGCGGTCGGGAAGGGGCAGGCGTGATACGCGAAGGGACAGGGACCAGGATCAATCTCGAAGTCTGCGTCGAATCGGTCGCCGGTGCGCGGGCGGCGATCGCTGGCGGGGCGGATCGTCTCGAATTGTGCTCGGCACTCGCGCTGGGCGGCCTGACACCGTCGCAGGGCCTGGTGGCCGCCGTAATGCCGGTGGCGAGCGCGGCTGGCATACCCGTGCGGGCGATGGTGCGCCCGCGCGCGGGCGATTTCGCTTATGATGCGGACATGCTCGCGATGGCGCAGACGGAGGCCGCGGCCTTGCTCGCGCAGGGCGTGGAGGGGCTGGTGTTCGGCGCGGCGCGTGGCGGGGCGCTGGATTGCGAGGCGTTGCGGACATGGGCGGCCGGCCTTGCGCGGCCGTTCGCGCCGCCGGGCCTCACGCTGCATCGCGCCGTCGATCTGCTCGACGACCCGGTGTCTGCCGTCGATCAGGCGATCGCGCTGGGGTTCGACCGGATCCTGACGTCGGGCGGCGCCACAACAGCCTTCGAAGGGGCGGCCACGATCGGGGCGATGGCGCGGCAGGCAGGGGGGCGGATCAGGATCGTCGCGGGCGCCGGCGTGCGACCGGACGGTGTCGTGGCGCTGATCGCGGCGACGGGGGTTCGCGATGTCCATGCCTCCGCCAGCACGGCGGACCGCGCCGACGATCCGGCGGCACTGCGTCTCGCATTCGGCGCGCGGCCCCGCGTGACGTCATCCGACGTCGTCGCCGAATTGCGCGCTGCGATTGACGACATATCCAATCTAGGACAAATGTAATGCGGGCCGCGATCCCGCGTGCGTTACTTCCCAGTCCTGTCACCGCACATGCGCGGGCAAGGAGCCGCCAATGACCTTCATCAGCAAGATCGGGACGTTTCGCACGGACAATCCGTCGCCGCTCTACCTGCAGCTGCAACAGCTCATCCGGGACGCCATCGCGGGCGAACTGATCGCGCGTGGCGAGGCGATCCCCGCCGAGCGCGATCTCGCGACGGAATATGGCGTGTCGCGCATCACCGTGCGTAAGGCGATCGAGGGGCTGGTCGAAGAGGGCCTGCTGACCCGGCGGCGCGGCGCCGGCACTTTCGTCGCCGGGCGCGTCGAAAAGAATTTTTCCAAATTGTCCTCCTTCACGGAGGACATGATCGCGCGCGGTCGCGTGCCGAGCAGCGCCTGGATTTCGCGCAGCAGCGGCATCGTCAGTCCGGAGGAATCGATGGCGCTGGCGCTGTCGCCGGGCGAGCCGGTGATGCGGTTCCAGCGGCTGCGCTTCGCCGACGAGGTGCCGATGGCGCTGGAGCTGTCGACGATCGCGGGCTTCTGCCTGCCGGGCGTCGATGCGGTCGATGCATCGCTGTACGAGGCGCTGACCGCCGCCGGGCATCGACCGGTGCGGGCGTTGCAGCGCCTGCGCGCGGTGCCGTTCGGCGGCGACCACGCCCGCATGCTCGGCGTCGATCCTGGGTCGCCCGGATTGCTAATCGAGCGGCGCGGCTTCCTGCGCGACGGCCGCGCGGTCGAATTCACACGATCCTATTATCGCGGCGACAGCTACGACTTCGTGGCCGAACTCGCCGACGCCTGACCTGCACGACCTGGGGGACCCGACGTGACCACTGCCACCGCGACGACGCTGATGCGCGCGGAGACCCATGAGGCGGGCGCCGCCGTCGCGCGGTTGCTCGCGCGCAACGGCGAGGGGCTCGCCGCCCTTGGCGCCCGGCTCCGTAACGCGGCGCCCGACGTGGTCGTCACCTGCGCGCGCGGCTCGTCGGACCATGCGGCGACCTACGGCAAATATCTGATCGAGACGATGGTCGGCGTGCCGGTCGCCTCCGCCGCGCCGTCTGTGGTGTCGCTCTTCGACGCGCCGGTAACGACGCGTCGCGCGCTGTGCCTCGCCATATCGCAGTCCGGCCGGAGTCCCGACCTGCTCGCCACGGTGGATGCGCATCGCCGTGGCGGCGCGCAGGTCGTGGCGCTGGTCAATGACGAGCAATCGCCCCTCGCCACCGGCGCGGACACGCTGCTGGCGCTGTGCGCCGGTCCCGAGCGGTCGGTGGCGGCGACCAAGTCCTGTATCGCGGCGATGGCCGCGCTCGCCGCACTGGTCGCCGCCTGGTCGCAGGATGCCGCACTGTCCGCCGCGGTCGCCACGCTGCCGCAGGCGCTTGACGACGCGGTGGCGCGCGATTGGGGCGCGGCGGTCGCGCCGCTGGCCGACGCGCGCCAGATGTTCGTGATCGGCCGTGGCTATGGCTTCGGTATCGCCCAGGAATGCGCGTTGAAGCTGAAGGAGACCTGTCAGCTGCAGGCGGAGCCGTTCAGCGCGGCGGAAGTCCGCCACGGTCCGATGGCGATCGTCGGAGAAGGCTTTCCCGTGCTCGCGCTCGCCACGTCCGATGCGGCGGGCGACGACGTTATGAGCGTGGCCCGCGCCTTCGCGGAACGCGACGCTGTGGTGCTGGCGGCACATGCTGGCGAGTTGACCGGGGCCTTGCCGGCGGCCGCCGCGCATCCCGCGATCGAACCGATCCTGATGCTCGCCAGCTTCTATGGCCTGGTGGAGCAGCTTTCGCGGCGGCGGGGGCTCGACCCCGATCAGCCGCCGCATCTCGCCAAGGTCACCCGGACGCTATGACCCTGCTTCATCGTTACGCCAACGGCCAGGTCGTGGTCGGCGATGCCTGCTGGCCAGGTGCCGAGATCGCGGTGACGGGCGACCGGATCTTCGCCATCCGTCCGCTCGCCGCGGATGCCGCCGACGCCGTCGATCTCGAGGGGGGCTGGTTGATGCCCGGCTTCATCGACACGCAGGTGAACGGTGGCGGCGGCGTGCTGTTCAACGACGAGACGAGCGTCGATGGCATCGCCGCGATCGGCGCGGCGCACGCGCGCTACGGCACCACTGCCTTTCTCCCGACGCTGATCAGCGACACGCCCGATCGTATCGCGCTCGCGCTCGATGCGGTGGACGACGCGATCGAGGCCGGCGTGCCCGGCGTGGTCGGCGTCCACATCGAGGGGCCGTTCCTCAACGTCGCGCGCAAGGGTATCCACGATGCGGCGCGCTTCCGCCTGCTCGACGATGCGATCGTCGCGTTGCTGACCAGGCCGCGTCGCGGGCGGGTGGTGGTGACCCTCGCCCCGGAACTGGCGGAGATGGATCAGATCGCGACGCTCGCCAGGGCCGGGGTGCGGGTCAGCGCCGGGCATAGCGAGGCGCCGTACGAGACGATGCTCGCGGCGTTCGATGCCGGACTGACGGGCGTGACGCATCTGTACAATGCGATGCCGCCGATGGTGCAGCGCACGCCGGGGCTGGTCGGCGCGGCACTCGACGATCCGCGGCCCTGGTGCGGGTTGATCGTCGACGGCGTCCATGTCGCGCCGGCGGTGCTGCGCATCGCGTTGCGCGCGCGCGGTACGGAGCGGATGATGCTGGTCACCGACGCCATGTCGTCGGTGGGCGCGACCGACAAGGATTTCGTGCTGCAGGGCCGTACGATCCGTGTCGCCGATGGCATCTGTTCGTACGAGGACGGGACGCTCGCCGGATCGGACCTCGACATGGCACAGGCGGTGGCGAACGCGATGGCGATGCTGGGGCTGGACCCGGTGACGGTCGCGCGGCTGGCTGCCGCCAATCCCGCCGCCTTCCTGGGCCTGAATCACGAAAGAGGGACGCTGGCCGAGGGCCAGCGGGCGGACTGGGTGCAATTGTCGACCGCGATGGCGCCGGTCGCGACGGTGATCGGCGGGCACGCCGCATGACGATCGACCGGCGCCGGGTGTTGATGGGATCCACCGGCGTCGGTCTGTCGCTGACCTTGCCCGCCGGCCGCCTGATCGCCGCGCCTGCGCCAGGCGCCGGCGAGGCGGGGGCGCTGCCGATGCCGCCCGTCGGCGATACGCTGCCCGCGCCGCTGCCCGTCACGGACCCGTCCCGGATCGGCTTCGACGAGGGATGGCTGTTCCATGCGGGCGATATTCCGGTGCCGCCCGCGACCGACCACGAGCAGACCTATCTGCGCGCCAAGGCCGGTCATGCGGTCGGCGCGGCGGCGATGACCTATGACGACAGCGACTGGCAGGCGGTGACGCTGCCGCACGACTGGGCGAGTTTCCAGCCCTTCGTCGAGAGCGCCAACGTCAGCCAGGGCTATCGGCCGCGCGGCATCGGCTGGTATCGGCGCACCTTCCGTCTCGATCCGGCCGATCGCGGCAAGTACTTGGAACTGCAGTTCGACGCGATCGCGACCCATGCGACGATCTGGGTCAACGGCAGCGTCGCCGCGCACAATTGGTCGGGCTACAACAGCGTCTACATCGACATCACCCCGTTCGCGCGGTTCGGCGACGAGCCCAACGTCGTCGCGATCCGTGTCGATGCGGAGGCGATGGAAGGATGGTGGTATGAAGGCGCGGGCCTCTACCGCCACGCTTGGCTGGCCCGGCGGGCACCGGTGTCGATCGTCACCGACGGCGTGCATTGCGATCCGCGCAGGGGCGATTCGGGCTGGCACGTTCCCGTCACGGTGACAGCGCGCACGGTCGAGGCGGCGACGGCGACCGTCACCACGCGCGCGCGCCTGCTCGACCCGGACGGCCGAATGGTGGCGGAGGCGCGGTCGCAGCCCGTCGCGGTGCCGACGCTCGACACCGCCGATCTGACGCTGGACCTCGCGGTTCCGGCGCCGCGGCTCTGGTCGATCGAGACGCCTGTGCTCTACGCGGTCGAGGTGACGCTGGAGCGCGACGGCGCGGCGCTGGATATGCGCCGCCTGCCGGTCGGCTTCCGCACGATCCGCTTCGACGCCGATCGCGGCCTGTTCGTCAACGAACGGCCGGTCAAGATGAAGGGCGTGTGCCTGCATCAGGATCATGCCGGGGTCGGCGTGGCGGTGCCGGACGCGCTGCTCGCGTGGCGGCTGTCGCGGCTGAAGGACATGGGCTGCAACGCCATCCGCTGTTCGCACAATGCGCCTTCGTCGGCTTTCCTGCATCTGACCGACCGCATGGGTTTCGTCGTCATGGACGAGAACCGCAATTTCGATCCGGCGCCCGACTATATGGCGCAACTGGAATGGATGGTGCGGCGTGACCGCAATCATCCCAGCGTCATCCTGTGGTCGGTGTTCAACGAGGAGCCGATGCAGGGTACGCCCGCGGGCGTCGAGATGGTCCGCCGCATGGCCGCAGCGGTCCACCGGCTGGACGGCAGTCGCCCGGTCACCGCGGCGATGAACGGGTCCTTCTTCGAGCCGGTCAACGTGTCCACCGTCGTCGAGGTGATGGGCTTCAACTACTACCAGTCCGACTATGATCGATTCCACGCGCTTAACCCGCGCAAGCCGACGACCAGTTCCGAGGATACCAGCGCGTTCATGACGCGTGGCGCCTATGCCAACGATCCGGCGGCGCATGTCATCACGTCGATGGACACGGAGGCCGCTTCATGGGGCGGGACGCATCGTGAAACCTGGCGGCGGATCGCGGAGCGGCCGTTCGTCGCGGGCGGCTTCGTGTGGACCGGGTTCGACTATCATGGCGAGCCGACACCCTATGCCTGGCCAACGATCGCCAGCTTCTTCGGCATCCTCGACCTGTGCGGCTTTCCCAAGACGGCCTATGACATCCATCGCGCGCAATGGATCGACGATGCCCCGGTGATCGGCCTCGCGCCGCACTGGACCTGGCCGGGCCGCGAGGGGCAGTCGATCGACGTGCTGGTGCTCTCCAACACGGAGCGGGTCGTGCTCAAGCTCGACGGCCGCGTGGTCGGGGAGGCTAAGGGCGATCGCATCATGGGTAACAGCTTCACCGTCCCCTATGCACCGGGGACGCTGGAAGCGCTGGGCTATAACGGTGGTCGCCTCGTCGCGCGCGCGGCGCATGCCACCGTCGGCGCGCCGGTCGCGCTGCGGTTGACGCCGGCGCGGCGAGTGATGGCGGGCGATGGCGTCGACGTACAGCCTTTCACCGTCGATGCGGTCGACGCCGCCGGGCGCCACGTGCCCACCGCCAATCTCCCCGTGCGCTTCGCGGTCGAGGGAGGGACGATCATCGGGCTGGGCAATGGCGATCCCAACAGCCACGAACCGGAAAAGGGCGACGCACGGTCGTTGTTCAACGGCCTGGCGCAGGTGATCGTGCAGGCCGAGGGCGGGCGCGGCCCCCTGACGCTGCGGGCCACCGCGCCGGGATTGCGGCCCGCAAGCGTTCGCGTCGACCGGCTTGCGGTGGCGACACCGGCGCAGGTGCCGCCACTGGCGTCCGCGACGCGTATCGAGGGCTGGCGCGTCTCTCCGCCGCTTGCCGCGAAACCCGATCCTGCCTTCGCGCCGGCGGATGGCGACAACAACAGCTGGGCCTTCCAGCGTAGTGGCGTCGCGACGCCACCGGACGCGAGCCCTGCCTGGCGGCTGTATCGCGCCAAGCTGACGCCGCCGCGCCGCGTCATGCGGGACGGCGGCACGCTGACGCTGGATAACGTGTCGGGAAAAGCGGAAGTGTGGATCGACGGGAGGCAGATCGCGCGCAAGGCGGATCCGCGCCCCGCGCCGCTGACGGCGCCTGTTCCGGCGGGGCAGGGCGAGCGGACCGTCGTGCTGATCGTGCAATCGCAGGCGGGGGCGGTGTCCGGCGTCGGCGGCTCCGCAACGGTCGCGCCCTGACGATCGTCGGACTGCCACGGCTCTAGGCTTTACAGGCAACGACATCGCGCTCTTGTCGCGACGCGCCCTAGTCTGGTCAGCGTGTGCCAGGCCCATCCAGCCTTGCTCGATCGCACGCCAGACCCTCTTCCCCGAACGAGCGGCCAGCGAGCGGCGCCACTCTGGTTGGTTTTCGGCGCGCTGGCGGCAGGGTGGGCGATCACGCCGCTTGGCGGACCGATCCGTCTCATGACCGCGCCACACAATCGTAACAAAATGGTCTTTAATAGGTATTGTCAGCCGGCCCGCTTAGGATACGATAGTCGAATGGGTCGGGGACGTGCAGATGGTTGAGGTGAAACTGGCGGCGCCGCTGCAAGGCTGGGCGATGCCGCTCGCGACGGTGCCCGATCCGGTGTTCGCGCGTGGCATGATGGGCGATGGCATGGCGATCGACCCGGTCGGCGACACGCTCTACGCACCCTGCGACGCACGCGTCGTGTCGATCCACGCGGCGGGTCATGCCGTCACGCTGGATGCGGGGGAAGGCCTCCGGCTGCTGGTACATGTCGGGATCGACACGGTGACGCTGGCCGGCGCGCCGTTTTCCGCCTGCGTCGCGGCGGGCGAGACCGTGCGGGCAGGCGATCCCTTGCTGCGCTTCGATCTCGACGCGGTCGTCCAGGCAGCGACCGCGGCAGCGACGCCGATCCTGGTCGTCGAGCCTGAAGGCGCGACCATTTCCGCGCGCGCCGAAGAGGGGCCGATCGCCGTCGGCGACCCGCTATATGTCGTGACGATGGGCGATAAGGGTGCGGAGGCGACCGCACAGACCGGCGAGACGCTGCGTCACGCCATGACCGTCGGGCTGCCGCACGGACTGCATGCGCGTCCGGCCGCGCGTGTCGTTGCGGCGGCGCGAGAGACGGGCGCGGCGGTGACGCTGGTCAGGGGCGATCGCCAGGGCGCGGCGACGAGTCCCGTATCGCTGCTGTCGCTCGGGCTTGCGCAGGGCGACGCGGTGACGATCGAAGCGCGGGGCGCGGGGGCCGCGGCGGCGATCGCCGCGATCGTGCCGCTGCTGACAGCGGAGGTCGACGCTACGCCGACCGCGCGCCCGCATTCTGCGCCGACGATCCCTGCGACGGTCGATCCCGACGCCGCGGTCGGCGTCGCAGCGGCGCCCGGTCTGGCGATCGGCACCGCGTGCTGGCTGCGCCCGGTGGTGCCCGACATAGCCGCGACCTGCGAAGATCCGGCGGCCGAGCAGGCGAGGCTGACCACTGCGATCGGCGCGGTCGGCGCCGCGCTAGACGCGGGCGGTCATGGCGCGCAGCTTGCGTCGGTGATGGCGGCGCATCGCGCGATCCTCGACGATCCCGACCTGATCGCCGCCGCCCGACGGGCGATCGACACGGGCGCGTCCGCTGCCGCGGCGATCCTTGCCGCCGCGGCCGATCAGGGCGCGCGGCTGCGCGCGTCGGGAAACGCCCGGGTCGCGGAACGCGCCGACGATATCCATGATGTCGCGCTGCGCGTCGTCCACGCACTGCTGGGCACGACGGCAGATGCCCCAGTCCTCCCGCATCGCGCGATCCTGGTGGCGCACGACCTGCTGCCATCACAACTCGCGGCACTGGACGCGCGGCGACTGGCGGGGATCGCACTGGCCGGCGGCGGCCCGACGTCGCATGTCGCCATCCTCGCTGCCGGACTGGGCGTCCCGATGGTCGTAGCGCTCGGTGCCGCGATCGACGGCGCGGCGGACGGCGCGACCGTGATCCTCGATGGCGATGCCGGTACGCTCGTTGCCGCGCCGACGACGGATCGCCTCGCGGCCGCGACGACGACGATCGCCGAACGGGCGGCGGCGGAAGCGGCCGCGCGCGCGGCGGGTGATCGGCCCGCGAGGACGCGCGACGGCACGGCAGTGTCCGTCTTCGCCAATCTCGGCTCTGTCGAGGACGCGCGGGCCGCCGCGGCGACGGGCGCGGAAGGCTGCGGCCTGTTGCGGACCGAATTCCTGTTCCTCGACCGCGCGACGCCGCCGACGCTCGACGAACAGAGCGCGGACTATGCCGGTGTCGTCGCCGCGCTCGCCGGCAAGCCGGTGGTGATCCGCCTGCTCGACGTCGGCGGTGACAAGCCGGCGCCCTACCTCGACCTTCCTGCGGAGGAGAATCCGGCGTTGGGCGTACGCGGCATTCGTGTCGGGCTGGCGCAGCCTGCGCTGCTGGAGACGCAACTGCGCGCCATCCTCGCGGTGCCAGACCGCGCCGCCTGTCGGATCATGGTGCCGATGGTGGCGAGCGGCGACGAGATGGCGCAGGTGCGCGCGATGCTCGATCGGCTGCATGACGAGATCGGCGGCGCGCCGGTTCAGCTCGGCGCGATGGTCGAGACGCCCGCCGCGGCAGTGACCGCGGACCTGATCGCCGCACATGCCGATTTCCTATCGATCGGCAGCAACGACCTCACCCAATATGTGCTGGCGATGGATCGCGGCAATTCCGCGCTGGCTGGCGGTATCGACGGCCTGCATCCGGCGGTGCTGCGGCTGATCGGCCAGACATGTGCACGGGCCGCGACCACGGCGACGCCGGTGAGCGTCTGCGGCGGCCTGGCCGCCGACCCTCTCGCCGCGCCGATCCTGGTGGGTCTTGGCGTGCGCACCCTGTCGGTGCCGCCGGCGCGCGTGCCCGCGATCAAGGCGCTGATCGCCCGTCTCGATCTCGGCGCGGCGGAGGCGCATGCGCGGGCCGCGCTCGATACGCCATCCGTATCCGCCGTCCGCGCGCTGGCGCGTGCCTTTGCCGAGGAGATGCGCTGATGTCGCGCGGACGTTTCAATCCGATGGCGTTCCTCCAGCCGCTCGGCCGCGCGCTGATGCTGCCGATCGCGGTGCTACCCGTCGCCGGCCTGCTGCTGCGCGTCGGTCAGCCCGATATGCTGAACATCGCGTTCGTCAGCGCCGCCGGCGACGCGATCTTCGCGCATCTCGGCCTGCTCTTCGCGGTCGGCGTCGCGACGGGGTTCGCGCGTGACGGCAACGGCGCGGCGGCGATGGCGGGCGTGGTCTGCTACCTCGTCGTCGGCAATTGCGCGCAATTGTTCTTTGCCGTGCCCCCGGGCGCCGTGCCTGCGGGATTGGAGGACAAGCTTTCCGCGACGCTGACCGCGGCGTGGAAGGCGGCGGCGATCGACAAGCTGCAGGTGCCGATCGGCATCATCGCCGGACTGGTCGGCGGCGGCTTCTACAATCGGTTCGCGACGGTGAAGCTGCCCGACTATCTCGCATTCTTCGGCGGGCGACGGCTGGTGCCGATCCTGGCGGGAATCGCGGGTCTCGTCATCGGCGGTCTGCTGGGGCCGAGCTATGGCGCGATCAGCGCGGGCGTGGACGGCCTCAGCCGCGGCGTCGTCGCGGCCGGTGGCTGGGGCCTGTTCGCGTTCGGCGTGCTCAATCGGCTGCTCATCGTCACCGGGCTGCACCACATCCTGAACAACGTCGCCTATTTCGTCGTCGGCGATTATCACGGCAAGACGGGCGACCTGACGCGCTTCTTCGCCGGCGATCCGACCGCGGGCGGCTTCATGAGCGGGTTCTTCCCGGTCATGATGTTCGGCCTGCCCGCCGCCTGCCTTGCGATGTACCGGACCGCGCTGCCCGAGCGGCGCAAGGCGGTCGGCGGCATGCTGCTCAGCCTAGCGCTGACCTCGTTCCTGACCGGCGTCACCGAGCCGATCGAGTTCAGCTTCATGTTCCTCGCGCCCGTGCTCTATGCGATCCATGCGCTGCTGACCGGGGCGGCGGAGGCGCTGATGAACGCGCTGGGCGTCCGGATGGGCTATGGTTTTTCGGCCGGGCTGTTCGACTATCTCCTGAACTTCGGCAAGGCGACGAAGCCGCTGCTGCTGCTGCCGGTCGGCCTGCTTTACGCCGGGCTGTACTATGGCCTGTTCCGATGGGCGATCGTGCGGTTCGACCTGAAGACGCCAGGACGCGAGCCGCTGGAGGCAGCGGCGACGTCGATGCCCGCCCCCGCGACCGCCGATGCGAAGGCCGCCGCGTTCGTGGCCGCGCTGGGCGGCGCGAGCAACCTGCGCGCCATCGATGCCTGTACGACGCGGCTGCGGCTGACCGTCGCCGACGCCCAGGCAATCGACGAGCCGCGCCTGAAGGCGCTGGGGGCGCGTGGCGTGCTGCGCCCGTCGCCGACGGCGGTGCAGGTGATCGTCGGTGGTATCGCCGACGGCCTCGCGATGGACATGCGCGCGGCGCTCGACGCCGATCCGGTGCCACCGGCCGCGCCCGATGTCGCACCGGCGGCACCGGTGGTGCTACCGGACGGGCTGCTCGCGGCCCTCGGCGGACAGGCCAATGTCGCAGCCGCCTCCGCGCATGCGGGGCGCTATCGCGTGCGCGTCGCCGATCGCTCGCGGGTGGACGAGGCGGCACTGGCGGGCGCCGCGCGGATGATCGCCTGGCCGGTGCCGGACGTCGCGCACATTCTGGCGGTCGCGATCTGATCCCGCGCCGGGCGATCGGCTGACGCGGGCCGGCGTTCCGCTCGATCGCGTCGTCCGGATCGGACCCTCAGGATAGGCGCGGCAGCGTCAGTCGCGCGCGCAATCCGCCCATGTCTGCGGCGCCGAGCGTCAGCGTGCCGCCATAGAGTTCCGCCAGTTCCGCGACGATCGCGAGCCCGAAGCCATAGCCCGGCTGGCGCTCGTCCAGCCGCACGCCTGGCTGCAGCGCCTGCGCGCGCGCCGCCGGCGAGAGGCCTGGCCCGTCATCGGCAATGTCGATCGCCCAGATCGCGTCGCCGGGCGTGGCATTGATCTCCACGATCGCCGAAGCATGGCGACAGGCATTGTCGATGAGGTTGCCCAGCATCTCCTCCAGGTCCTGACGCTCGACCGCGACGGCGGCTTGTGCCGGTATCGTCGATCGGATTGCGATCTCCCGCTCGGCGTGGATGTGCCGCAGCGCGCCGGCGACGTCGCGGGTCACGCTGGCCAATTCGGTCCGCGCACGTGTCCCGGCGGACGGTGCGGCGCTGCGGGCGCGGCGCAGGTGATGCGCGATGCGCTCGCCGAGTTCCGCGACGAGGCCGCGCGCCTCCGCGGACGCCTGCTCGCGGTCCAGACGCAGCGCCAATGTCGCCAATGGCGTCTTCAACCCATGGGCCAGATTGGCGACGTGGTGCCGCGCATTGGCGAGGCCGGCTGCATTCTGAGCGATCAGGGCGTTGATCTCCGCCGCCAGCGGCACCAGCTCGCGCGGCTGATCGAGTGGCAGCGCGTTGTCGTCACCCGCACGGACGCGGGCGACCGCGTCCTGCAGGCGGCGGATGGGGCGAAGCCCGACGCGCAACTGTACCCAGGTCGCTGCGGCGAGACCCAGGCCGAGCAGCGCGAGGGCGCCCGACAGCGTGCCGATCGCCGCCCGGATCGGTCGGCGTACGAGTGCGCGCGGGGCCGCGGCGACCACCTCTGCGGTGCCGCCCGCGACGGGCATGGTCAGCCGCCGCAGGTGGATCGGCTCGCCATCGGCGCCGCGGACATCGCCGGGCATGATCGGCGCCGGCGGCGGGGGCGCCGCGACGGGCGATGCCTCGGAAGGGGGCGGGGGACCGGGTAGCGGCGGATGGCGATCACGGGGAGGCGGGCGATCCGCGTCCGCCACGTCGCCGATGCGCGCACCAAGCCGCCATTCGCCCGCCGGGGTCCGTACCCGCCATCCCCAGCCGGATCCCGTTCGGGAGAAGCCGGGCAGATCGACGACCCGTGCAGGATCCAGACGCCCCTGCGCGTCGATCGCGCGGGCAAGGACGGTCACCTGTGCGTCCAGTCGTTCGTCAAGCCCCTGCATGACGAAGCGCTCCAGCACGCCGCCGATCGCGAACGCCGCGAAGGCGAGCGCGGCCAAACCGCTGACCCCGGCCACGAGCAGCAGGCGTGCGTGGAGCGACAGTCGGCTCACTTCGCCACCGCGTCGCCCGCGGTGAGGCGATAGCCGCGACCGCGTACCGTCTCGATCATGTCCGCGCCGATCTTTCGACGCAGCCGCGCGACGATCACCTCGAGCGAATTCGAGTCGCCCTCCGCATCATATTCGTAGACCCGTTCGAGCAACTCGCCGCGATCGACCACCATTTCCCGGCGCAGCATCAGGGCGGACAGGACGCGCCATTCGAACGCGGTCAGCTTGAGCGGCAGGCCATCGAGATCGAAATGCCCGACCTGCGTATCATAGCCGAGCCGCCCGCATGTTATCCGCGCGGCGGCATGGCCCGCCGCACGCCGGACGAGCGCGCGCAGCCGCATCACCACCTCCTCGATCCGGAACGGCTTGGTCAGATAGTCGTCGGCGCCGGCCTTGAAGCCCGCGACCTTTTCCGACCAGGCATCGCGCGCGGTCAGGATCAGCACGGGCAGGTCGCGCCCCGCCTTGCGCCACGCCGCCAGCACGGACAGTCCGTCGATCACCGGCAATCCGAGGTCGAGGACGGCGGCGTCATACCGTTCGGTGTCGCCGAGGTGCAGCCCGTCCTCGCCGTTCCGCGCGAGGTCGACGGCGAAATTCTCGGCCCGCAGCGCGCGGGCGATCTCGCTGCCCAGATCCTCGTCGTCCTCGACCAGCAGGATGCGCACCGTCTTCGTCTCCCTGACCCGCCGCGCCGATCGCGCCCGGGCTCGGCCACGATGGACCGAATGCGGACAGGAACGCCGTCTAGGCAAGAAAGCCAAACCGAAACTGAACGATCCGGTTCAGTCTGGCCGCTACCCAATGCGCGTAAATCCCCGGATGTCATCTGACGAAGAGGAGGTTTGAAAATGGTTTTTGCTACTCCCAAGGCGCGTATCGCCATGGCCGGCGCCGCTTTGCTGCTCGCGGGCGGCGGGATCGGGTCGGCGATCACCCATGCGGTGGCGCCAGAGCGGGTGATGGCCGCGGCGCCGCCGGTGCGCATCGGTTCGCTCGCCACGATGCAGGCGCCGATCTTGGGCGACCCGATCGCGACCGTGCGTGGCCGCATCGCCGAACAGTTCGGCAATCGCGTGGTGCTCGACGACGGCAGCGGTCGCGTGCTGGTCGACACGGGGCCGGGCCGCGACGGGCCCACGCTCGCCATCGGCCAGACGATCACGGCGCAGGGACGGTATGGCGACGGTTCGATCCATGCCATGTATCTGATCGGCGCCGATGGGCGCACCTACGCGACGGGTCGCCCGCCGCATGGGCCGCATCCGGGCGGTCCGGACGGTCCCGGTGGACCGCGCCCCGACGGCCCCCCGCCGCATGGCGGCCGCGGCCCGGGGGATGCGGGACCGCCGCCGCCCCCGCCGCCGGGACCTACCGGCCAGCCGCCGATGCCGGGCGCGGGCACGATGCCCGGTGGCCAGCCTGGCGCGGCGTCGGCAGTGCCGCCCCAGGCTCCTACCGCGGTGCCGAAAGGCTAATATTAAGTTGTGTTTACTCAGTGACTTGATCGACGCTCGTGGTCGCCGTCCGGTTCCGTACCGGGCGGCGATCCGCCTGTTGTGCGCGCGCCGGATTACCGTATGCTGACCGCATGGGAGACGATCGATCGGGTCAGCCGTGGGGGCACGGCGCCGACGCTGGAGCGTCCACGGATGCCGCGCGCGCGCAGCTTGCGCTCGCCGCCTCGATCATCGAGGCCGTGCCCGGGGTCGTCTTCGCCAAGGATCGCCAGGGTCGGCTGATCCTGGGCAATGCCGGCACGACGGCGCTGATCGGCCTGCCGCCCGAAGACTATATCGGCCGCACCGACCTGGAGGTGCTGCGCGATCGCGATCAGGCGCTGCGGGTGATGGCGAACGACCGTCGCATCATGGAGACGCAGGAGGCCGAGCAGATCGAGGAGGAGGTGAGCCTGCCCGACGGCACGCGCGCCGTCTGGCTGTCCACCAAGGCGCCGCTGTTCGATGCCGCGGGCGAGGTGATCGGTCTGGTCGGGTCTTCGCTCGACATCACCGAGCGCAAGCAGGCCGAGGAGGAAAGGCTGGCACTCAACACCATGCTCGAGCAGCGCGTGGCCGCCGCGATCGCAGAACGCGAGCAGGTCGAAGAGGCGATGCGTCAGTCGCAGAAGATGGAGGCGGTCGGGCAGCTGACCGGCGGCGTCGCCCACGACTTCAATAATCTGCTGACCATCATTCGATCGTCGGTCGACCTGCTTCGCCGTCCTGACCTGCCCGACGACCGCCGCCGCCGGTATCTCGATGCGGTATCCGATACCGTCGATCGCGCAGCCCGCCTGACGCGGCAATTGCTCGCCTTTGCCCGGCGTCAGACGCTGAAGCCCGAAACGTTCGACGTCTGCTGCAAGCTTTCCGAGGTGGTCGACATGCTCGATACGCTGACCGGCGCACGGGTGGATATTGCGCTGCAACTGCCTGAGGAGCCATGCTGCATCGATGCCGACCTCAGCCAGTTCGAGACGGCGCTCGTCAACATGGCGGTGAACGCCCGCGACGCGATGGACGGGACCGGCACGATCACGCTGCGCGTGACCGCGCATCGCACGCTTCCCGCGATCCGTGGCCACGCCGAATCGCCGGGTCCGTTCGTCGCGGTCAGCGTCGTCGACCATGGCGAGGGCATCGCGCCGCAGCATCTGGCCGCGATCTTCGAGCCCTTCTTCACCACCAAGGGCGTTGGAAAGGGAACCGGACTCGGCCTCAGCCAGGTGTTCGGATTCGCCAAACAGTCAGGCGGCGACGTCGAGGTCGAGAGCACGCCGGGGCAGGGCAGCACCTTCACCTTATACCTGCCGCAAGTGTCCGAACCTGCGCAGGGGGCAAAAAGCGTGAACGTGACGGTCGCTCCGCGCGGTCACGGCAGCCACGTGCTGGTCGTGGAGGACAACGTCGAGGTCGGTGGTTTCGCGTCGCAGATTCTGGAGGACCTCGGCTATCACCCCCATTGGGTGACCAACGCCGATGCGGCGCTCGCCAAGCTGGGGCGCGACGGCGGCGGGTTCGACATCGTCTTTTCCGATGTGGTGATGCCCGGGATGGGCGGCGTCGAGCTGGCGCATACCATCCGCGCGCGTTTGCCCCATCTGCCGGTGATCCTCGCATCGGGATACAGCCATGTACTGGTCGACGATGCCGAGCATGGCTTCCCGTTGCTGAACAAGCCCTATTCCGCCGAGCAGTTGTCGAGCGCGCTACGCGCGACGTTGCGGGGGCAGCAGATCGGCTGAGGCGGGTCGCTAGAACTAGATCCGCATGCATGGAAGCGGTACCGGCCATCACCCCCACCCGGCCGCCCACGCAGCGTATCCCGGATGGGCGGCCGGGTGGGGTAAGGGCCGGTAGCGCGCCGATCCGGCTTTGCTGGATCGCACACAAAGGCGTTCGCTCGTCCGCGCCGTATCAGCCGCGCCCACGATCCGCGGCGAGTTGCTCTGCCGCGACGCGTTGCAGCGAAAGCGCAAGGTCGGGCGACAGGCCCAGTTCGTCGGCGGCGCGTTCGTTCGCGCCGAGCATGCGCGGATCGAGGCCTGTGACCCTGCCGAACACCATGAGCGCTTCCAGGTAATAGCCGGCGATGCTGGCATGATACTGGTCGTAGGACCATAGATTGACCTGGCCGAAGGTGATGCCGTCATACGGATCCGGATCGGCGACATGCTGCGCCATCGCGCGGGTCCAGGCTTGGCCCACGCTGACGACGCCCGTCGCGCCGCTCGCGCGCCGCGCGCGTTCGGCGGCCGCGGCGAGGTCGTCGGCCATGGCCGCGATGCCCCGCCCGTACCAATGGCCGCCCGGTCGGTAGGTCTGGTCCGCTCGACTCCAGGTCGCGGTAAGCTCGATGCGCGCGCCGGGATTGCGCGCCCGGAACAGCCGGGTCAGCCGTTCAACGGCCGACAGATATTTGCCCGGATCGCCAGGTCGCTCCGCGTCGAGCGTGCTATATTCCTGCAGCACGACGACATCCCATGCGCGGTCGAACAATTGCCGTCGCTCGTCATAGTGGAACGCAAGACTGCGCCCGCCCTGCGTCTCCAGGCTGACCGCGTAGCGCAGGCCCGCTTCGTCGGCGAACTCCTTGAACAGCGCCGGGACGCCGCCATAGCGTTGGCCAGTGAGATCGACGACCCGATCCGCATGCCAATTGCGCACCGCCGAATGCGCGCCCTGCGTGAAGCTATTGCCGATGAACAGGATCGTGCGCTGGGTCGGCGCGGTCGGCGGTGGCGAGACGCGCTGACTTGTGCGAGCTTGCACAGCGGACGGTATCAGGGCGAGGAGCAGCGCGGGAAGCAGGCGGATCATCCATGCCTCTTGCCAGACAAGGCGGCGCCGCCACAACCGGCGTAGGGACATGACGCACCCGCAATCGCGCGCTATCAGCCGCGACGACAATGCCGCAGTTCCATCATGACGATCTGGCCAAGCTTCGCGCAGCCGACCGCTTCCGGTCGCTGCGGCCGCGGATGGGACACGACTTCGCGTCGAACGATTATCTCGGCCTTGCCGATGCGCCGCGTCTGCGCGCGGCGGTGGCGGATGCGCTGGCGCGCGGCGTCGCGGTCGGCTCTGGCGGGTCGCGGCTGCTGCGCGGCAACGATCCGGAGCATGAGGCGCTGGAAGCGGAGGCGGCGCGGCATTTCGGCAGCGAGTCCGCCATGTTCTTCGCGACAGGCTTCGCCGCCAATCAGGCCCTGTTCGCGACCTTGCCGCAGCCGCAGGACATCGTCGTCCACGATGCCCGCATCCACGCCAGCGCGCATGACGGCATGCGTCTGGGCCGCGCGCCGCATATCGCCGTGGCCCACAATGACGCCGATGCGATGGAGACGGCGGTACGCCGCTGGCGGCTCGAGGGAGGCACCGGCACGCCCTGGATCGCGGTGGAAAGCCTTTATTCGATGGACGGCGATATCGCGCCACTCGACGATCTGGCGGAGATCGCCCGGCGGCACGAGGCGATGCTGCTGATCGACGAGGCGCATGCGACGGGCGTCTTCGGCCCGCAGGGGCGCGGCCTCGCCCACCATCTCCATGGCCGTAAGGACGTCGTGACCCTGCATACCTGCGGCAAGGCGCTGGGCGTGGAGGGGGGGCTGTTGTGCCTGCCCGCGCACCTGCGCGACTTCCTGATCAACCGCGGTCGCGGCTTCGTCTTTTCGACCGCGCCATCGCCGCTGATCGCCGCGGCGGTCCGCGAAGCGCTGCGCATCCTTGTCGACGAACCGCAGCGACAGGCAGCGCTTGCCGCGCTCGTCGACCATGCGGGTGTCCGACTGGCCGGCATAGGCGCGGCGACGACGGGCACGCAGATCATCCCCGTCATCCTGGGTGCGGATGGACTCGCGGTCTCGCGCGCGGCGGCATTGCAGGCGGCGGGGTTCGACGTGCGGGCGATCCGGCCGCCGACGGTCGCGCCTGGGACAGCGCGGCTGCGCCTGTCGATCACCCTCAACGTCGACGCGAACGCGATCGACGAACTGACGCGGACACTTGCCGCGGAACTGGAGATGGCATGAACCCGATCGTGGTCACCGGCACCGACACCGACGTCGGCAAGACCGTCTTCGCCGCTGCGCTCGCTGCCGCGATCGGCGCGCGGTATTGGAAGCCCGTCCAGGCAGGCGATGATGACGGGACCGACCGTGAGCGGGTCCGCCGTCTTGCCCGCCTGCCTGAGGGGGCGATCCTGCCGGAGGCATATCGCCTGCGCACGCCCTGTTCGCCGCACCGCGCCGCGGCGATCGACGGCGTGACGATCGACGCGGCGCGACTGGTCTTGCCGGCCCTGGACGGCAGTCTGGTGGTGGAGGGAGCTGGCGGCGTGCTGGTGCCGGTGACCGACGGCCTCCTCTTCGCGGACCTTTTCGCGCGCTGGCAGGCACCCGTCGTGCTTGTCGCGCGCACTTCGCTCGGCACGATCAACCACAGCCTGCTGTCGATCGAGGCGCTCCGCTCGCGCGAGGTGCCGATACTGGGCATCGCCTTCGTCGGCGACGCCGTCGAGGACAGCGAGGCGACGATCGCGCGCATCGGGGGCGTCCGCCGCCTCGGCCGCCTGCCGCACCTGGACCCGCTGACACCCGAAGCGCTCGCCGACGCCTTTGCCGCCAACTTCGATCTGGCGGCGTTCCGATGAGCGACTCGCCGATCTGGCATCCGTTCACCCAGCACGGCCTGGGCGAGCCGATCCCCTTGGTCACCCATGCCTCGGGCGCCGCGCTGTACACGGCGGATGGCCGTCGTATCGTCGATGCGATCTCCTCCTGGTGGGTGACGACGCACGGTCACGCGCATCCCCGCATCGCCGCCGCCATCGCGGACCAGGCGGCGCGGCTCGACCAGATCATCTTCGCCGGGTGGACGCATCAGCCGGCGCTCGACGTGGCCGAGGGGCTGCGCGCGATCATGCCGCCGGCGCTGACGCGCGTCTTCTTCTCCGATTCAGGGTCCACCGCGGTCGAGGTCGCGCTCAAGATGGCGCTCGGATACTGGCTGCATCGCGGCACGCCGCGCCACCATATCCTCGTCCTCGAACATGGCTATCACGGCGATACGATCGGCGCGATGTCGATCGGCGCGCGGGGCGCGTTCAATCGCGCCTACGAGCCCCTGCTGTTCGACGTTGCGACCATCCCCTTTCCTGCGGAGGGCGCGGAGCAGGTAACGCTCGACGCGCTGGCGGCGGCGCTGGCGGACGATCCCGCGGCGCTGATCATTGAGCCGTTGATCGTCGGCGCGGGCGGCATGCTGACCTACCCGCCGCACGTGCTCGCCACGATGCGACGGATGTGCGCCGACGCGGGCGTGCTGTTCATCGCGGACGAGGTGATGACCGGGTGGGGACGCACGGGTACGCTGTTGGCTTGCGAGCAGGCGGGTGTCGTCCCCGATATCCTGTGCCTGTCGAAGGGGCTGACCGGCGGCGCGGTGCCGCTCGCGGTGACGATGGCGAGCGAACCCATCTATCAGGCACACTATGCCGCCGACCGCGCGCGGATGTTCTTCCACTCGTCCAGCTACACCGCCAACCCGATCGCGTGCGCGGCGGCGGCGGCGAACCTTGCGATCTGGCGCGAGGAGCCGGTGATGGGGCGGATCAAGACCCTGGTCGAGCGGCAGCGCGTGCGCCTCTCCGAACTCGCGAACGTTCCCGGCGTGGCGAACGCGCGGCAGATCGGCACGATTGCGGCCGTCGACCTGCCGGGGGGCGAAGGCGGCTATCTGTCCGACCGCGCGCCACGCCTGCTCGCCTTCTTTCGGGAGCGTGATCTGCTGCTCAGGCCGCTCGGCACGACCGTCTACGTCATGCCGCCCTATTGCATCGGCGGCGACGACCTCGATGCGGTCTATGCGGCGATCGGTGAGGCGGCGGGGCTATAGAAGCCGAGCGCCCGGCTGACGGCGGGGGTTGATCGCTCAGATCGGTATCTTCTCGCTCAGATACGGGTCCTTCGGCGGCTTGCGCGGTACGTGGACCTTGATGGCGGGGCGGGCGGCCTGTTCCGCCAGCCACGCAGGGCCGTTCTTCTGCTTGCGGATCGAAGCGTCGGTCCGATAGGCGACCAGCCCATAGATCGGCCGCCGGCCATAGCCTGGCGCTGAATCGCCGAAGGCCCAGGCGATGTTGCCATAGGTCGACGGATCGCGGCCATCGAGGCTGAATCGGTCGTTGAGATAACAGGCGGTCGCCCAGCCTTCTTGCGGGCTCGGGGTCATCTGGATCAGCCATTTCGCCCAGAACATGCGCAGGTTGTTGTGCATCCAGCCATCGAGCAGGAATTGCTTCTGGGCGGCGTTCCAGCTCTCGTTCTCGGTCTCACCATGAACGAGCGCATGCAGCGTCTCACGATGCGGTCTTTCGTCCCCGGCGTGTTCCCCGAGTTCCCGTCGTGCCCAGTCGGGCAGGCGCGCAAAGCTTTCGGGAACGCGCATGCGCCGCGCCTTGTAGTGGAACCATTCGCGCCAGGTGAGCAGCTCGTCCAGATACTTGCCGCGCTTTTCCGCCGACACGTCCGCCCCTCGTACCGCCGCGACGATCTCGCGCGGGCCGACCATCCCGAAATGAAGATAGGGCGACAGTTCGCTGGCGCCGTCATCGCGCGAGGCATCGCCGCGTGCCTCGGCGTAGCGGGGCAGCACGTCTTCTGCCAGCCGCTGCAGCCGCTCGGTCACCGCCTCGCGCGTCGCCGGGAAACGCGCGACCGGCGGCAGATCGTGGTCGATCGCGAGGCCGGCGACCAAAGCGTCGATCTGGGCATCGTCCATGCCCGCGACGTCGTCCGGCGCATAAGGCAGGGGGCCGTCATAGGGGGCGCGCTCCGGCTCCTCGTCGTGGCTGTCGTACCAGTCCTCGCGGATCGCTTCGTGCCGGCGACGGAAGGCGCTGGTCGCGCGAATATCCTGGTCGAGCGCCGCGGGCGGCACCGTGCAGGCGGCATTCACCGCATAGACGGGCCGCTCGACCCTGCCAGCCACCCGTTCGGCCTGCCATTGCGCGACGAAGGCCGGCTGATCCTCCAGCACCACCGCCGCGGCCTGCTGGGCAAGGCGATAGACGAGGCCCTTCTCGCGCTTTTCTTCGCGGTCGACGAAATGGACGCAGGCAAGGCCGCGCTCTCGGCACCCTTTGCCCAAATCGCGCGACGCACCGAGGATGAAGCGGTGCAGCCGGTCGGAGGCGTAGGGATAATCCTCGCGCAGGCCGTGATAGACCAGCACCGGCAGGCCCAGCGCATTGCCCAGCCGCACGGCCGCGTCGATCACCGGATTGTCGTGCGCGCGCAAGGCCTGTTGCAGCCAGCACAGGACGTAGTCCGCCTTGGCCGGGGGTTCGCAGCCGTTCATCGCACGCACGCGCGGCGCCTCGCGCCAGTCTGCCAGCGCCGGGGGAAGGGTATCGGTCATCGCCCCCCAACGCTTGCCGCTTCCGATGGTGTCAGGCAAGCCGGCGGCTATGGCCGTCACCGATATCGCCACGCGCACCTGGGATCACAACTGGCGGCTCGACCCGATCGTTCGCAGCCTGCTCGACACGGATTTCTACAAATTGCTGATGCTGCAGATGATCCGGCATCTGCACGGCGAGACCCAGGCGACCTTCCGGCTGATCAACCGGACGACGTCAGTGCGGCTGGCGGCGGTGATCGACGAGGCCGACCTGCGCGCGCAGCTGGATCATGTAAGGACACTGCGTTTTTCGAAAAAGGAGCTGATCTGGCTGGCGGGTAACAGCTTCTACGGGCGCTCGCAGATGTTTTCGGCGGATTTCCTGGCCTGGCTGGCCGATTTCCGGCTGCCGCCCTACGAACTGCACGTGGTCGACGGCCAGTTCGAACTGACCTTCGCGGGGCCGTGGACGCATACCACGATGTGGGAGATACCCGCGCTCGCCATCGTCAACGAATTGCGCGCGCGGGCGGCGCTGCGCGACAAGGGGCGGTTCGCGCTCGACGTGCTGTACGCCCGCGCCAAGGCGAAGCTGTGGGACAAGGTGGAGCGGCTGCGCGATCTTCCCGACCTCGTCCTCTCCGACTTTGGTACGCGGCGGCGGCACGGTTTCCTGTGGCAACGCTGGTGCGTCGAGGCGTTGAAGGAGGGCCTGGGAGAGCGGATGGTCGGCACGTCCAACGTGCTGCTGGCGATGGACAACGACCTGGAAGCGATCGGCACCAATGCGCACGAGCTGCCGATGGTGCTCGCCGCCCTCGCGCCGGACGACGCCGGGATCGCGGCGGCGCCCTATCGCGTGCTGCAGGAATGGCAGGCGCATTATGCGGGAAACCTGCTGGTTGTGCTGCCCGATGCCTTCGGCACCGAGGCATTCCTGCGGAATGCGCCTGCCTGGGTTGCGGAATGGACCGGGTTCCGCCCGGACAGCGCGCCGCCGATCGAGGCGGGCGAGCGCATCATCCGCTGGTGGCAGGACCATGGTCAGGATCCCCGCACCAAGCTGCTGATCTTTTCCGACGGGATGGACGTCGACAGTATCGAGCGCGTCTATCGCCATTTCCATGGTCGGGTGCGGATGAGCTTCGGCTGGGGGACCAACCTGACCAACGATTTTCGCGGCTGCGATCCCGACGGGCTGCCGGGGCTGGAGCCGATCTCCCTCGTCGCAAAGGTCGTCAGCGCGGACGGTCATCCCGCGGTGAAGCTTTCCGACAATCCGGCGAAGGCGACCGGCGATCCGGCCGAGATCGCCCGCTATTTGAGGATTTTCGGGAACGCCGGGCGTGAGGCGGCGACGGTCAGCGTGTGAGCAACCGCCGCAGGTTTAGCCTATAGCGTGAACCACACCGGCCCCGCGGCGAACAGCGTCGCTGCCGGAACAGGGCCGTCGCCGAAGCGGACGGTCGCCGCCGGCACGTCGATTCCCCGGATCAGCGCGGCGACCTTGAGCGTCTTGCCCGCCGCGGATCGCTCGAACGCGACGATCCTTTCGCTCCCGCTGACCGCCACGGCTCGATAGTCGCCGTCCGCGAACACGGCCGGCTCCGCGCGTCGCAGCGCCAGCAGATCGGCGATCAGCCGCATCTTCGCGGGCATGCCGTCCGCCATCAGTTGCTGGCGCGAGGCATAATCCACCGGGCGTCGATTGTCGGGATCGACGAGGCTCAGGTCGTCGAGCTCCGTCCCCTGATAGAGGTCCGGGACGCCGGGCACGGTATAGCGCAGCAGCGTCTGGACCAGGGAGTTTGCCTCCGCTGCGGGAGCGAGCGTGGCGACATAGTCCGCCAGGTCGCGGACGAAGGCGGCATCGCCGAGCAGGTCGTCGACCAGGCCCGCAGCCTCCGCTTCATAGGCCTCGTCCGGCGCTTCCCAGGAGGACCGCAGCTTTCCTTCCCGTAACGCCTTCTGCTGCCACGCCTTGACGCGATCGGCGAGGTCATGCCGCGCGCCGTCTGCCGGCCAGGCGCCGACCAACGTCTGCAGCAGCATGTAGCGGTCGTCGGCAGCGACCCCGCGCGCCTCGTACAGCCGCATCCAGCGCTCGACCCGCACGCGCCAGTCGTCCGGCCGGTTGCTCAGCACCGCGAGCCGGGCGCGCATGTCCTCGCCGCGCTTGTGGTCGTGCGTCGCCGTGGTGAGCATCGCATGCGGTACGTCGCGCGCGCGCTCCGCCATGGCGTCGTGAAACGCCGCGACGGAAATGCCGAGCGTCTCCGCGTCCGCACCGACGTCGTTGCGGCTGATCAACCGGCCATGGCGGTAGAAGGCGGTATCCTCGACCGCCTTGGCCGCGATCGGTGCGGACAATTGCTGGAAACGACGCACCGCATCCGCCGCCAGCACGGTATCGCCGGGCCCTTCGCCCGCCAGCCAGGCAAGGACCATGTCGGTCACCGCCGCCTCCCCGGGCGGGATGAGGGCGGCAACCTTCTCGCGCACGAGCGCGCGGATGCGGGTGTCGGACGTAGGAGCGGCAGTGCCGGTGCCATAGGTGCGGTAGACAGGAAAGACCCAGAGCAGCCGTTCGATCGCGCGACGCAACATCGCGCGCGTGATGCCGTCGCCCTGTGGTGACGATGCCGCGAGCGCGGCAAAGGCGGCGACGCAGGCGTCGAACTGGCCGGCAAACTGCCAGGACAGAAGGTCTTGCCGCGCTTCGAATTCCTCGACCTCGAAAAATTCGCCGCGGCGACTGATGGCGTCCCACATGCCGGCGAGCGGCTCCGATCCCGCCGGATCGTGGATCAGCGTGCTCACCTGTTCCATGAAATCATAGCCGCTCGTACCGTCGACGCCCCAGCCGACCGGCTGAGTCTCCGCCGTCCCCAGGATCTTCTCGACGACGATCCAGGCGCCCGGCCCGAGCCGCTCGCGCAGCTTGCGGCAATAGCCGATCGGATCGGTCAGCCCGTCGACATGGTCGACGCGCACGCCGTCGATCAGTCCTTCATCGTACAGCCGGAAATAGAGCGCGTGGGTCGCCTCGAACACCGCCGGATCCTCGATCCGCACGCCGGCGAGATCGTTGACCGTGAAGAACCGCCGCCAGTTGAGTTCGTCGTTCGCGACGCGCCAGCTTGCGAGCCGATAATGCTGGCGATCGACCAGCGCGGCGAGCGGCAGGGTATCGGCCTTCGCCTGATCCTGATCGCGGATGGGGAAGCGGTGCTCGCCATAGGCGACCAGCGTCCACCGATCGGCGTCACGCTCGATCGCCAGGTCGCCTGCGGCAAGAACCTCGGACAGCGGTGCGCCGAGCACGGGCAGGACCAGCTTGCCGTCGGGATCGCGCGTCCAATCGATGTCGAAGACGCGGGCATGCTCGCTCGCCTGCCCCTTGGCCAGCACATCGTTCCACCACGCGTTGCCGCCGCCGGCGACCCCCATGTGATTGGGCACGATGTCGATGACTATGCCCATTCCGCGCGCCCTCGCCGCCGCGGCGAGCGCCCGGAACGCCGACTCGCCACCCAGTTCGGGATTGATCCGCGTTGGATCGACGACGTCATAGCCGTGCATCGATCCCGCCGCCGCCACGGTCACGGGGGACGCATAGACATGGCTGATCCCGAGCGCGTCGAGATAGGGAAGCAGCGCCTCCGCGTCGGCGAAGCCGAAATTCTCGTGAAACTGGAAGCGATAGGTGGCGCGCGGCGTCATGCGGATCGGCTTTCGGTAAGCAGGGCGGTACGTCGCGCAACCTCCGGCCGGGCGAGCAGCGCCGCCGTCGTATCGGGAAGGCGCCGGCGCCAGTTGGGATGTTCGTCGGTCGTCCCGGGCAGATTCGGTTGCTCTTCAAGCCCGATCAGATCCTCTGCCGGCACGATCACCAGGGGACAGGCGGCGGTGGCGGTCAGCGCGAGCGCGGCGTCGACCGCCAGGGCGGGATCGTTGGGCATCGGCCCGCTCGCCACGCCTGCCTCGGTCGCCGCGGTCCACAGCTTCTTGCGCTCGCCGATACGGCGGACGCGTTCCGCCCCCTCGTCGCCGTCACTGCGCTTCAGCTTGTGCGCCCAAGTGATGTCACGCCCCGCCCACCAGCCCGCGAGCGTCGCCGTGTCATGCGTGCCCGTCATCGCCACGGCGCAGCGGTCCCATCCGGCGGGATCGGTGAACCCGCCCGTGTCGTCGCGCTCGAACGGCAGGACGCGCATGCCGTGGATATTGCGCGCTTTCATCGTATCGCGGAAGCCCGGCGGCACGGTGCCGAGGTCCTCGCCGATCACCACCGCGCCGGCGCGATGCGATTCGATCGCGAGGATGTGCAGCAGATCGTCGAACGGCATTGATAGATAGGCGCCGTCGGCCGCGTTGCCGCCGTCCGGGATCACCCACAGGCGCTTCAGGCCGAGCGCGTGATCGATACGGATGCCTCCCGCGTGACACAGGGTCGCGCGCACGGTGCGGATGAAGGCGTCGAACCCCGTCCGCCGCATCGCGAAGGGCGACAAAGCGGTGATCCCCCAATTCTGCCCTTGCGGCCCGAGCAGGTCGGGCGGCGCGCCGATCGACAGACCGGTCAGGACGTCGTCGCGCCTGCTCCACGCCTGGGCGCCACCTGCGTCCATGCCGACGGCGAGATCGGCAATCAGGCCGATTCGCATGCCGGCATCGCGCGCGGCGCCTTGCGCGGCGGCAAGGCTGTCCTCTGCCAGCCATTGCAGGAAGGCGTAGAAGGCGACGTCCGCGTCATGCTCGGCCGCGAAGCGGGCGACGGAGGGGCCGGCGGGATCGTGATAGGGGGCGGGCCAGTCCTGCCAGCCTCGGGCGCCGCCGCGTGCGAAGAAATGGGCGTGCAGCGCATCGAAGCGAGCCTGCGCCTCAAGCGCAGGCCGTTCCCTGCGCAGGCCCGCGATTTGCTGGCGCACGTCGGGCATAGCGGCGTCGAACGCCTGACGCAAAAGCGCAAGCCGCGAGGGCAGGGCATGAGTCCAGTCGATCAGCGCCGGGGACGTCCCGGCTTCCGGAGAGACGCCCGCCAGCGTCGGATCGGCCAGCAAGGCATGATGGAAGAGGCGCGAGGATGGCGCATAGGGGCTGAACCGCGAGGCATCGGCGGGGAACAGCGCGTGGGTCGGGCTGATCGCCAGCGCATCCGCACCGGCGGCGGCGAAGGCGCGCGCCGCATCGGCGAGCGTGCCGAGATCGCCGAAGTCCGTCCCGCGCGCGTCGCGCAGCGCGGGTATCTGCACCGCCGGGCCCCAGAAGCGGCCCGGGGGCAGCGAGATGCACCGCGGCGGGGCGATTGCGATGTCGATGCCGCGACCGTCGATCGACAGCCGGTGATAGCCAGGTGCGGCGATCGGCTCCAGCCGGCCGGCGGTCAGCTGCAGTACGCGGCGCGTGCCGTCTTCCAGTTCGAGCTCCGCGGCGCCATCCGGCGTATCCGGCAGCACGATCGGCGCGCCGACATCCGCGCTGACGAAGGTGCGCTCGCCTGTCTCTGTATCGAGCGTCGCCAGGATGGCGTCCAGCACCGCATCGGCGACGACATGCTGCCGGCCGTCGGCATCTTGCCAGACGCGATTCAGCCCGACGGCGGCGGCGCGGGCAGCAAGGTCGGTCATGCCGCGATCCCCGTCGTCACCGCGCGATCCACGCGGCGAAACGATCGCCGTCGGCGTGGAGCAGCGCTCCGCCACCCGCGGGCAGCGAAGCCGGGGTATCACCGAGATCGATCGCGATCGTCAGCACGCTGCCGTCGTTCAATCGCCAGCGTGCGGTCACCGCCGCCTCTCCCGTGGCGACCGCGCCGAGGGCCGTCGCGTCGTCGAGGTATGGCGCGACCTGGTTTGCGCGCAGGGCGAGAAGGTCACGGTACAGCGCTGTCCAGCACTCGGCGTCCGGCCCCGGCCGTGGCCGGCTCGCCTCGAACGTCGACAGCGCATTGGGATCGGGGATGCGCGCACGGGCCTCGGCATCCGCGAAAGCGTCGAACTTGGCGAATTCCTTGCGGCGTCCCTCGCGCACCGCATCGGCGAGCGCGTCGTGGAAATCGGTGAAAAAGAGAAACGGCGTCTTGCTGCCTTCGGGATCGCCCATGAAGAGTAGGGGAATCTGCGGGCAGAGCAGCAAAAGCGCGGTCGCGGCGCGCAGACGATCGGCATCGGCCAGCACGGTCAGCCGTTCGCCGAACGCGCGGTTGCCGACCTGGTCGTGGTTCTGGAGGAAGGAGACGAAGCGGGTCGGCGGCAGATGTGCGCTCGGCGTGCCGCGCGGCTTGCCGTCGTGATTGCCCGATCCCTCGCCCTGATAGACGAATCCTTCCGCCAGACAGCGCGCCAGCCGCTCCGCCGGCCGGTCCGCGAAGTCGCCATAATAGGCGCTGGTCTCTCCGGTCAGCAGCACGTGGAGGACGTTGTGGAAATCGTCGTTCCATTGCGCGTCGAAGGTCGCGGACGTCAGGCGCGCCGCATCGTTGCGCTCGTTCTCCAGCACGAGATGGACGTGCCGGTCGGGCAGCGCGGCACGGATCTCCCGCGCCATGGCATCGAGGAAGGCGTCGTCGGCGATCGCATGGACGGCGTCGAAGCGAAGCCCGTCGATGCGATAGTCGGTCAGCCACATCAGCGCATTGTCGACGAAGTAGCGATGCACCGCCGGCTGGTCGACCGCCACCGCGCCGCCCCAGGGCGTATGCACCTCCGGATGGAAGAACCCCTTGGCATAAGCGTTGAGGTAGTTTCCGTCCGGCCCGAAATGATTGTAGACCACGTCGAGGAAGACCGACAGGCCGTGGCCATGCGCGGCGTCGACCAGTGCGCGAAGGTCGTCGGGGGTGCCATAGCTTTCGGCGACGGCATAGGGCAGCACGCCGTCATAGCCCCAGTTGCGCCGTCCCCCGAAGGCGTTGACCGGCATCAGTTCGATCGCGGTGATGCCGAGCGCCGCCCAGTCCGCCAGATGGTCGGCGACGCCGGCGAAGCCGCCGAGCGTTCCCGCATGCACCTCCAGCACGACCGTCTCTTCCCAGGGCCGGCCGCGCCAGTCGGCCTGCTGCCATGCGAAGCCCGGATCGACGACGACGCTCCAGCCGTGGACGCCGTCCGCCTGCAGGCGCGACGCGGGGTCGGGCACCGCCGTCTCGGCGTCGAGGCGAAAGCGATAGCGGCTCCCCGCGGGCGCGAGTGCCTCCGCGACGAACCAGCCGTCCTCGGCCGCGGTCATCGCCACCGGATCGGCGCCGTCGATCTCCAGCGTCACCGCGTCGCGATCGGGTGCCCAGAGCCGGAAGCGCACCCGACCTCCTTCAAGCGGATGCGCACCCCAGGTCATGCCTCGAGCTCTCCCGTCCAGGTCAGCAGCACCGCACCCTGCGGCGCGACCTCGTAGCTGTCATCGATCCGCGTCTCGCCCTGATCGGGCTTCGCGCTGTCGATCAGCACGATGCGCGCGGTGTGGGGCGGCGGCAGGTGGAAGGTGATCGGCCCGCTCGAGGCATTGAGCAGCAGCGATACCGCCTCGAGTTCGCCCGCCTCGTTGCGCGTCGCGCGGCGCATCATCAGGGCGCGCCCTTCCGGATTGTCCCAATCCGCCGCGCTCAGCTGCTGGCCGCGCTCGTCCCACCATTCGATGTCGTTGATGCCCTGGCCGGGCGAATCCTGCCCGTAGAGGAACGTCGCGGCGCGCAGGACGGGGTAGCGGCGGCGCAGGTCGGCGAGGCGCGCGACATAGTCGATCTGGCGCTGTCCGTCTTCCGAGGCGGCGGCGTTCCAGTCGAGCCAACTGATCGCATTGTCCTGGCAATAGGCGTTGTTGTTGCCCTGCTGCGTCCGGCCGAATTCATCGCCCGCGACCAGCATCGGCGTGCCGAGCGAAGCAAGCAGCGTCGTCAGCATCGATCGCATCACGCGGCCGCGCGCGTCGTTGATCGCGGCATCGTCGGTCGGCCCTTCCGCCCCCCAGTTGCGCGCGTAATTCTCCGAATGGCCGTCGCGATTGTCTTCCTTGTTGGCCTCGTTGTGGCGTTCCTCGTACATCACCGTGTCGGCGAGCGTGAAGCCGTCGTGGGCGGAGATCAGGTTGATGCTCGCCCACGGCCGGCGCGCGCGCCGGTCGAACAGATCGCCGGAGCCGGCCAGACGCGCGGCCAGTTCGCCGCGCTGGCCCGCGTCGCCGCGCCAGAAACGACGGACCGTGTCGCGATACTTGTCGTTCCATTCGGCGAAGCCGGGCGGGAAGTTGCCAAGCTGGTAGCCGCCCGGCCCCACGTCCCAGGGCTCGCCCATCAGCTTCAGACGGCCGAGCACCGGGTCCTGCCGCAGCACGTCGAAGAAGGCTGCGCCGGGATCGAAGCCGTCGTCCTCGCGGCCGAGCGTCAGGCCGAGGTCGAACCGAAAGCCGTCGATGCCGAAGCTGGTCGCCCAGTAGCGGAGCGAATCCGCCACCATCTGGATGACGCGCGCCTTCGACAGGTTCAGCGTATTGCCGGTGCCGGTGTCGTTGATCGAATAGCGCGGCTGATCCTTGACGAGGCGATAGTAGCTGGCGTTGTCGAGCCCGCGCCACGACAGCGTCGGCCCCTTTTCCGATCCCTCGCACGTGTGGTTGTAGACGACGTCCAGGATCACCTCGATCCCCGCCTTGTGCAGCCGGTGCACCGCGCGCCGGAGTTCGTCCTGATGGTCGGAGGCCATATAAGCCTGTTCGGGGGCGAAGAAGCCGAGCGTGTTATAGCCCCAGTAGTTCTTCAGCCCCTTTTCCTGGAGGAACCGGTCCTGCGTGAAGGCGTGGATCGGCAGCAGTTCGAGCGCGGTGACGCCGATCCGCTTCAGGTGCGCGATCACGGCCGGATGGCCGAGCGCGGCATAGGTGCCCCGCTCGCGCGCCGGCACGAGTTCCATCAGCTTGGTGAGGCCCTTGACGTGCGCCTCGTAGATGACGGTTTCGGACCAGGGCGTGTTGGGGCGCCTGTCGCGCGACCAGTCCCAGTGATCGTCGACGACCACCGCCTTCGGCATCGCCGGTGCGCTGTCGCGCTTGTCGAAGGACAAATCCTCCCTGGCGTGGCCGACCTTGTACCCGTGCAAGGCATCGGTCCATTTGATCTGCCCGGCCAGCTTGCGCGCATAGGGGTCGAGCAGCAGCTTGTTCGGGTTGAACCGATGCCCTTCCTCCGGCGCGTAGCGGCCGTGTGCGCGATAGCCGTAGAGCAGGCCAGGCTCCGCATCCGGCAGGTAGCCGTGGAACACCTCGTCGGTACATTCGGGCAGCGCGATGCGCCCGATCTCGCGTTTCCCCGAAGGATCGAACAGGCAGAGGTCGATCCGGTCGGCGTTGGCGGAAAAAACCGCGAAATTCACGCCCATGCCATCGAACGTCGCGCCGAGCGGGTAGGGCGAGCCGGCATCGAGCCGGTCGGGCAGGCTGTGCAAGATGGTGTCCCCCTTGATCTGACCTGCGCGCAACGCAGATGCAGCATGGAAAGGTCCGCCATGGTTGCGCGCCCGACGACCCGATGCCGGCGCCGGTCTGCAATCACCGTCCGGGCAGCGGGTCGATCCCCAGCGTACGCCATTGGCCGAGCAGGCGGCATTCCCGCATGGGGACCCGCGATCCGGTGACGGTATCGACGACACAGACGCGCGGATTGTAGGCGCGCGGTTTCGCGCCCTTGTCCGCAGATGCGGCGATCGCCGGCGCGGGTGTCGCGACGGGAGACTTGGAAGCGGCGGTGTCGATATGGCCGGCGACGGACAAGAGCATGGCTGCGACGGTGACGTGCATGAGCGATCTCCTCGAACAACACAGCCGAAGCGGCTGCACGTGTGTTAGTGCATTATGCATGCCAAACACCTTCTCAAGGAAGATCAGCCGGTTACCGCGAGGCGGCTTGGCGCGATTCGCCAATCCATGGCGCGGACCGCCGAGGTTGCGGAATTCTAGCGCGGGGGCTTGCTGAGGTAGCGGGAGCCTGCCGCACAGAATCGCCAGAGCGTGTCGACGCCGACGCTTATGCCGATGCGCGGACCGGCAAGGAGAGGCGGCGCTGCACCGGCGTCGATCAGGGCAAAGGGCGGCCGGTCCAGCGGCGCACCGTCCAGCGATTTGTCGACGCCCAGCGCCTGGCACAGTCGCCCCGGGCCGGCGCACAGCAGCCGCAGGTCGGAAAGACCGCGGCGTTGCACCATGCGCGCCACCCCCTCCAGCGGTTCGATCGCACGGATCAGCACCGCGCTGCCCGGCCGACAGACGACGTTCAGACACCAGTGCAGCCCATAGCTGCGATAGACATAGGCATGGCCCGGCGGGCCGAACATCGCCGCGTTGCGCGGCGTCGGTCCGCGGAAGCTGTGCGCGGCCGGATCGTCCGGGGCATAGGCTTCGGTCTCGACGATCGGACCGCCCGTGCCGTCGACCAGCAACGTCACGCCGACCAGCGCGCGCGCGACGGTTTCGACGTCGCGATCGAAGAAGGCGGGGGATAAGGTTTCCATCCGCCCTTCGCTGCACGCTGCGGCGGCCGAATGCCAGTCCGGCGTCGCGGACACCGGCCCGCCCGGGCCGGTGGCGCCGCAATGTTCAGTTGCGAGACACGTCGGCACATGTAATCTTCCTATCGTGGGGTGGGCATTTTGGGTCAGAATCGGCGCCGTGGCGGCGTTGCTCGGAGGCGTTCCGGCAGCGGCGCAGGATTATACCTCCGCCGCGGCGCCGATGGCGGCGGCGCGCCAGGCAGCGCTCGCGCAGGATGGGGCGACGATCGCCAATCACCTCGGCATTCCGGCCGACGTCGCGGCGCACCAGCTGCGATTGCAGGAGGACAGCGTCGCCGCGAGCGACGCCCTCGCGACGCGCTTTGCCGGCCGGCTCGCGGGCATCGCGATCCGCCATCAGCCGCAGTTCGGCATCGTCGTGCTCCTTACCGGCGACGAACCGGTGCCCGATGAGACCGTGCTCGTAGACGAAGAGGCTGTCCCCGTCGTCTTCGCCACCGGTGCGCGGGCGCGTCACGTCGAGCTCGTCCAGGCGATCGCCACCTACCAGGCGGCGATCCGCGCCAGCCTGCTGGCGCCACCGGGCCTCGGCGTCGACCCCCGATCGGGCGAGGTCGTCGCGGTCGTTTCGACGCGCGACGTCGCGCGCGAAGGCGCGGCTGCCCTTCGCGACCGACTGGCGGCGATGACGCATGTGCCGGTGCGGCTGCGCGTCGTCGACACGCCTGCGCTCGACATGGGCGGGACGATCGCGGGCGGCGCGCGGGTCGTCGGCACCGTGCCGGGCGACCCGCATCTCTATATGTGCACGGCGGGCTTCGTGGTCAGCGACGGTCAACGTACCGGCCTCGCCACGGCCGCCCATTGCCCCGATGCGCTCAGCACGCGCGACGCGGACGGCGTCGAGACCGAGCTGCCGTTCGTCGGGCAATGGGGCTGGGGCAATCAGGACGTGCAGATCAACGCCAGCCCGACGGCGCTCGCGCCCGTCTTCTTCGCCGACAGCGCGCGAACCGTCAGCCGCCCCGTCACAGGGGCCCGCCCGCGCGCGGGGATGCGGGCCGGCGACGTCGTCTGTCACCGCGGCGAGCGGACGGGCTACAGCTGTGCCGAGGTGGAACTGACCGACTTCGCCCCGGCGGGCGACCTGTGCGGCGGCGCCTGCCTGCCGACCTGGACAACCGTGGCGGGGCCGACCTGCAAGGGCGGCGACAGCGGCAGCCCGGTGTTCCTGGGCACCACCGCTTATGGCATCCTGAAGGGCGGCAGCTACCGGTCGAACGGCAGCTGCGCCTTCTATTTCTACATGTCCACGGATTACCTGCCCGAGGGGTGGCACCTGCTGACCGCGGACGCCGTTCCGGTGGCGGAAGGGGGCGATCCGCCGGCGCCCTGATCATGCGCGGCGGTACGGCGGATCGCGCGCGCCGTGTCGCTGGCGCTCAGGTCCGCAGCAGGGCCACGCCGAGAAACAGCACGCCCGCCATGGCGACGAAGAGGCAGACGAGCGCGACCACGATCACGCGTCGGACGATCGGCCGGTTTTCCATGGTCTCCCTGTCCCTTTCGATGCGCCCGCCGTGGTCGAGGGCGCGATGATGGCGCCCCCCTACGGCTTGCGCTGCCCGCGTGGAAGTCGATCGCGTCTCTCATGCGGATGGAAGGATGCGCACGGGAGCCGCCATTGCGTCACAGGCTCACGCGCCCGCCGGCGTGACGTTCCAGCCGCCCCGCCATCTCCAGTTCGAGCAGGACGGTCAGCACCACGGCCGGCGCCAGGCCGCTCTGGCGGACCAGCTCGTCGATCGTCACCGGAACCGGGCCCAGCAGCCCTACCACGGCGCCGCGGTCCCGGTCGGACGCGTCGCGGGCGGGCGCCATGCCGAACGGCGTCGCAGGCGCACGCACGCCGCGCGGATCGATCGGACGTATCTGTTCCAGCACGTCCGCAGCGTTCTGGATCAGCGTCGCGCCCTCGCGGATCAGCAAGTTGCAACCCTGCGCGCGCGGATCGAGGGGGCTGCCGGGCACGGCCATCACCTCGCGCCCAGCCTCGGTCGCTAGACGGGCGGTGATGAGCGAGCCGGAGCGGGGCGCGGCCTCGACCACGACCGTCCCGCTCGCCAGACCCGCGATGATGCGGTTGCGGGACGGGAAATGCCGTGCCAGCGGCTGCGTGCCGGGCGGCTGTTCGGCGACGATCAGGCCGACACAGGCGACCTGTTCCTGCAAGGCGGCATTCTCCGGCGGGAAGGCGATGTCGATCCCGCTGGCGATCACGCCGATCGTGCGCGGCAATGCGCCCGCATGGGCGGCCGTGTCGATCCCGCGCGCGAGGCCCGAGACAACCACGACGCCGGCCTCCGCGAGATCGTGCGCCAGCCCGCGCGCGAAACGACAGGCGGCGGCCGAGGCGTTGCGCGCGCCGACCAGGGAGACGCAGGGCGCGGCGTTGGCGAGCGCCAGATCGCCGCGGACGATCACCGCCGGCGGGGCCGTGTCGATGGCGGCGAGGAGCGGCGGATAGTCGGGCGCGTCGAGGAAGACATGACGGGCGCCCAGCGCGTCGACGGCGGCGATCTCGCGCAGGGCGGCACGCTCGTCCGGCACCGCGGGTGGCCTGCCGCCACCGCGTCGCGCGAGCGTCGGCAGCGCCTCGATCGCCGCGCCGGCGCTGCCGAAGCGGGCCAGCAGCTGGCGGTAGGTAACGGGTCCGACGCCCGGCGTACGGATCAGGCGGAGGCGGGCGGCGCCGTCCTCCACGCGCTAGCGATCCTTTGCGCCGCCGATGCGCGGCTCATCGCCCGCCGCGAGCCGCTCGATGTTCTCGCGGTGCTTCCACAGGACGATCGCCGCGAGGCCCAGCAGCAGCATGACGAGGTCGAAGCGGCCGAATGCCGCACCGCTCACCGGCGCGCTCACCGCAGCGGCCATGCCCGCGACCGACGAAATGCGGATGCCGGCCAGAAGCCCCAGCCAGACCGCCGCATAGACGAGTCCCATCGGCCAGTGCAGCGCGAGGACGATGCCCATCAGCGTGGCGACACCCTTGCCGCCGCGAAAGCGCAGCCAGACGGGGTAGCAATGGCCGATGAACGCGGCAGCCGCGGCGATCATCTCGTCGCCGGGAAACAGCCAGGCGACCAGCCAGACCGCCGCCGCCCCCTTGAGCAGGTCGAGCAGCAAGGTCGCCGCGGCCAGGCCCTTGCGCCCGGTGCGCAGGACGTTGGTCGCGCCGATATTGCCGGACCCGATCTGGCGCAGGTCACCGGCACCGCCCATCCGCGTCAGAATGACGCCGAACGGGATCGAGCCCAGCAGATAGCCGAGCAGCAGTGCGCAGGTCGGCGCGATCCAGAGAATTTCGGTCTGCAAACGGCCCCCTTTCCGTCGATGCCTCATAGCGGCGTACGGCGTCCTTGGCCACAATATCGATCGGTGAACGTGCGCTTCCGTCCGGCGGCGGACGGTGGGCTTCGTTGCCGGCACGGCTGGACGAGCGGCGCGGGGCCGACCTATGGCGCAAGGCCATGGACGCGCGGCCTATCCTGTTTTTCGATTCCGGTGTCGGCGGCCTTTCCGTCGTCGGGCCGACGCGGGCGCTGCTACCGCGCGCGCCGATCGTCTATGCCGCGGATTCGGCGGGCTTCCCCTATGGCATCAAGAGCGAGGGGGAGATCGCGGCCCGCGTGCCCGCGCTGCTCGGCCGCCTCGTCGAACGCTATCGCCCGCGGCTGGTGGTGATCGCGTGCAACACCGCGTCGACGATCGCGCTGCCGGCGGTGCGCGCCGCGCTGGACCTTCCCGTTGTGGGCACGGTGCCCGCGATCAAGCCAGCTGCGGCGATGAGCGTGACGCGCACGATCGGCGTCCTCGGCACGGAGGCCACGGTGCGGCAGCCCTATGTCGACGACCTCGCGGCCCGCTTCGCCGCCGATTGCCGCGTATTGCGGCACGGGTCGGCGCGGCTGGTCGCGCTGGCGGAGGCGAAGCTTGGCGGCGAGCCGGTGCCGGCGGAGGCGGTCGCGGCGGAACTTGCCGGCCTGACGGGGCAGCCGGGCGGCGCGGAGATCGACGTCGTCGTCAATGCCTGCACGCATTTCCCGCTGCTCGCGCAGGAACTCGCAGCCGCGGCGCCGACCGTGCGGTTCGTCGACGGCGGCCCCGGCATCGCCCGCCGGATCGCCGCGCTGACCGAAGGACAGGACTGGCCCCAGGGGCCCGCGCCTCACCGCCTCGTCTTCACGCATCTCGGCGCGCGGGAGCGTGCCATCGCCGCCGGCCTCGCGGCGCAGGGCTTCGATACCGCCGAAGCCCTTTAGCATCGCCTGCTGCAAGGAAGGGGAGCGGCGGCCGACCTGGGACAAAATGCCCAAGGGATCGATCACCCTGAGCGTCATTCTCCGCTGGCAAGCCCCTGTCCGGCGGTCTACATGGGCTCCCCATGGACAGCGACGTGACAGAGGCACGCGTGGATTATTCCCGTGTCTTCACCCAGGCGATCGACCGACTGCATGCCGAAGGGCGGTACCGCGTCTTCATCGACATCCTGCGCAACAAGGGCATGTTTCCCAATGCGCGCTGTTTCGCGGGCCATAACGGACCCAAGCCGATCACGGTGTGGTGCTCGAACGACTATCTCGCGATGGGCCAGCACCCCAAGGTGATCGCCGCGATGGAGGAGGCGCTGCACGATGTCGGCGCGGGATCCGGCGGTACGCGCAACATCGGCGGCAATACCCATTATCACGTCGACCTCGAGGCGGAACTCGCCGATCTGCACGGCAAGGAAGCCGCGCTACTGTTCACCAGCGGCTATGTCTCGAACGAGGCGACGCTGTCGACCATGGCGAAGATCCTGCCCGGCTGCGTCATCTTCTCCGACGAGCTCAACCATGCCTCGATGATCGCGGGCATCCGCAACGCCGGCTGCGAAAAGCGCATCTTCCGCCACAACGATCTCGCGCATCTCGAGGAGCTGCTCGCCGCCGAGGACCCGTCGGTGCCGAAGCTGATCGCGTTCGAAAGCGTCTATTCGATGGAGGCGGACGTCGCGCCGATCGCGGCGATCTGCGACCTTGCCGACAAATACAATGCGCTGACCTACCTCGACGAGGTCCATGCGGTCGGCATGTACGGCGCGCGCGGCGGCGGCATTTCCGAACGCGACGGCGTCGCCCAGCGGCTGACGATCATCGAGGGGACGCTGGGCAAGGCGTTCGGCGTGATGGGCGGCTATATCGCCGCGGACCGCACGATCGTCGACGTCATCCGCTCCTATGCGCCGGGGTTCATCTTCACGACGTCGCTTTCGCCGGTGCTGGTCGCCGGCGTGCTCGCCAGCGTCCGCCACCTGAAGGCCTCGAGCGTCGAGCGCGAGGGACAGCAGGTGGCGGCGGCGACGCTGAAGGCGATGCTGCGCGACGCCGGTCTGCCGGTGATGCTGGGCGAGACGCATATCGTCCCGGTGCTGGTCGGCGATCCGGTGAAGGCAAAGACGATCAGCGACATCCTGCTGGCCGAATATGGCGTCTACGTTCAGCCCATCAACTATCCCACCGTGCCGCGCGGTACCGAGCGCCTGCGCTTCACGCCCGGGCCGAGCCATGACGAGGCGATGATGCGGGAACTGACCGATGCGCTGGTGGAGATCTGGGGCCGGCTCGACCTGCGCAAGGCGGCGTAAGCCGCCGGTGCGGTCAGGCGAGCGTTCCGCAGGCGATCGTCAGCACGCCCAGCCCGATCGAAAGCGGCACGCGCATCGCCATCCAGCCTGCCGGCGCGACCCTCTCCTCGGCCAGCCGCCGGTCGACGAGCAACGTCAGCAGGACCGTCGATCCGAGCAGCACCAGCGCCCAGGACATGGGCATCAGCCGGCAGATCAGCAGCAGGATCAGCGCGGCGGCGATCAGGGGCGGCACGACCGCCAGCCCGGCGATCGTCCCCTGGCCGCGATCCGCCATCGGATCGGCCGTGGCGCGCATCGCGAAACCCCACCAGATGCCGCCGAGGAAGCTGAGGATCAGCGCCGCATAGCCGAAGGCGAACATCGCCCCGAGGCCGAGCCGCGGGTCGAAGGTGGCGATCGCCACCGCCGCGATCTGCGGCAACAGCCCGGCATAACCGAGGATCATCGCCGCCTCGCCGACCTGGCGGCGGCCGGGCGCCGCAGCGCCATGACGCGTCTCGGCCATATGATGCAGATCAGCGTTCATGGTCGTAGCAACACTGCGCAACAGGGATACGTTCCCCCGGCAGGCCGGCGAAAATGTGCGCGGGCGCGATGGAAGACCATGCGGACGGTGGCAATCGTCGCGCCGCGCGGCTAAGGCGCGCGGACGTTACACGCCAACTTTTTTCGGGGTCACGACCGCCTTGCGCATCGCCATCGCCTCCGACCATGCCGCCGTCGCGTTGAAGCGCGCGCTGTCCGATCATGTCCGCGCGGCCGGGCACGATCTGATCGACCTCGGCACCGACTCGACCGACAGCGTGGATTACCCCGATTACGGCTATGCGATCGCCGCCGCGCTGGCCGACGGCCGCGCGGATCGCGGCATCGCGCTGTGCGGATCGGGCATCGGCATCTCGATCGCCGCCAACCGCAATCCGGCCTGCCGTTGCGCGCTCGTCTCGGAGCCCCTGTCCGCGACGCTGGCGCGCATGCACAACGACGCCAATGCCATCGCGATGGGCGCCCGCCTGATCGGCGAGGAGATGGCCAAGGCCTGCGTCGACGCATTCCTCGCCGGCGCGTTCGCCGGCGGTCGCCACCAGCATCGTGTCGACAAATTGTCGCAGGAAGGATGAACCGATGAGCACGCAACCCAATCCCGCGAACGACGTCCGCGCGGACGGCTTCTTCACCCGCGGCCTGGCGGCGGCCGATCCCGCCGTCTTCGCCGGGATCTCGCACGAACTGACGCGCGAGCAGACGCAGATCGAACTGATCGCGTCGGAGAACATCGTGTCCAGGGCTGTGCTGGAGGCGCAGGGCTCCGTCTTCACCAACAAATATGCCGAGGGCTATCCGGGCAAGCGCTATTACCAGGGCTGCGCGCCCTCGGACGAGGTGGAGACGCTGGCGATCGAGCGCGCCAAGCAGATCTTCGGCTGCGGTTTCGTCAACGTCCAGCCGCACTCGGGCGCGCAGGCGAACGGGGCGGTCATGCTCGCGCTTGTCAAGCCGGGCGAGACGATCCTGGGCATGAGCCTGGATGCCGGCGGCCACCTGACGCACGGCGCCAAGGCGGCGATGAGCGGCAAGTGGTTCAACGCGGTGCAATATGGCGTCGACCCCGATACGCACCTGATCGATTACGACGCGGTCGAGGCGCTCGCGGTCGAACACCAGCCGAAGCTGATCATCGCGGGCGGCAGCGCCTATCCGCGCGTCATCGACTTCGCGCGCTTCCGCGAGATCGCGGACAAGGTCGGCGCCTATTTCATGGTGGACATGGCGCACTTCGCCGGCATCGTCGCCGCCGGACTGCATCCTACCCCGTTCGGCCATGCGCATGTCGTCACGACCACGACGCACAAGACGCTGCGCGGCCCGCGCGGCGGCATGATCATGACCGACGACGAGGCGATCGCGAAGAAGATCAACTCGGCGGTCTTCCCCGGCCTGCAGGGCGGCCCGCTCATGCACGTCGTGGCGGCGAAGGCGGTGGCGTTCGGCGAGGCGCTGCAGCCCGAGTACAAGACGTATATCGCCGCCGTGGTGGAAAATGCGAAGGTACTCGCCGCGACGCTCAAGGAGCGCGGCGCGGACGTGATCGCGGGGGGTACCGACACGCACCTGGCGCTTATCGACCTCCGACCGCTCGGCATCACCGGCAAGGATGCCGATGAGGCGCTGGAGCGCGCCGGCATCACCTGCAACAAGAACGGCATTCCCAACGACCCCCTGCCGCCGATGAAGACCAGCGGCATTCGCGTCGGTTCGCCCGCGGGGACGACCCGTGGCTTCGGCGCGGCGGAATTCCGGGAAATCGGCCACATGGTCGCCGACGTGCTCGACGGGCTCGCCAGCAAGGGCGAGGCGGGGGACCCGGAGGTCGAGGCGAACGTTCGGGACCGCGTGCGCGCGCTCTGCGCACGCTTCCCCATCTACGAAGGATAAGCCATGTCGAAGATCGAAGAGGTCCAGGACACCGTCAAGTCGACGCCGGGCCTGGGCAAGAAGATGGCGAAATACGGTGCCGTCGGCGCGGTGCTGGCGATTCCCGTGCCGTTCGTCGGCCCGGTGTTCGGCGCGCTGGTCGGTGCCGGCGTCGCCTATGCGCGCCGCAACAAGATCTGAAAGGCCCTGACGGACCGACATGCGATGCCCGTTTTGCGGCCATGAAGACAGCCAGGTAAAGGATAGCCGCCCCACCGAAGACGGGGCGGCTATCCGTCGCCGGCGCCAGTGCGAGGGCTGCGCCGCACGCTTCACCACTTTCGAACGCATCCAGCTGCGCGAATTGTGGGTGCTCAAGAGCGAAAGCCGACGCGAGCCGTTCGATCGCGAGAAACTGCTGCGCTCGGTCGCGATCGCGACGCGCAAGCGGCCGATCGACCCGGTGCGCATCGAGAAGCTGGTCAGCGGCATCCAGCGCCAGCTTGAAACCGCGGGCGACGGTGAAGTCTCGTCGAAGCGGATCGGCGAAATGGTAATGGACGGGCTGCGCGGGCTCGATTCGGTTGCCTATATCCGCTTCGCCAGCGTCTATCGCGACTTCAGCGAGGCACGCGATTTCGAGGAATTCGCCGGGACGGTGGAGGAGGCGGGGCGAGAAGGATAGGGTCCGCCGCGCAAGAGCAGACGAAACAAGGACATGGCCATCCCCAATAGCATTTCAGCCCCGCCGCCCGTCATCATCCTCGTTCGCCCGCAGCTGGGCGAGAATATCGGCAAGGCCGCACGCGCGATGCTCAACTTCGGGCTGACCGAGATGCGTCTGGTCGCCCCGCGCGACGGCTGGCCCAATCCGCAGGCAGGTCCCGCCGCGAGCGGGGCCGACATCGTGCTGGAACGCGCGCAGGTGTTCGATACCGTCGCGGACGCGGTGGCCGATTGCGCGCATGTCTATGCGACCACCGTGCGCAAGCGCGGCATCACCAAGCCGGTGGTGACGCCGGAAGAGGCGGCGCGCGCGATCCATGCCGAAGCCGGGCGATCCGCGCTGCTGTTTGGCCCGGAACGATCCGGGCTGGAGACGGACGACGTCGCGGTCGCGCGCACCATTCTCACCGTGCCGATCAATCCCGAATTCGGCAGCCTCAATCTGGCGCAGGCGGTGATCCTCTGTGCCTATGAATGGTCGAAGGGGCAGGGGCTCGCGCAGCCGCCGCAGGTCGACCTGCCCGACGTCGCGCCGCAAGCCGAGCTCGACGGCATGATCGGCCAGCTGGAGGGAATGCTGGAAGGCGCCGGCTATTTCTTCCCGCCGGATCGCACGCCGACCACCAAGCGCACGCTGCGCACGCTGCTGACCAAGCCTGGCTGGTCGAGTCAGGAGGTACGCACGCTGCGCGGCGTGCTCACCACGCTCGCGCGGCCGCGGGAGCGCTGAACGCTCCTGCGCAAGCCCATCGGGCCGATTGACTGAAGGGCGCTATGCCCCTTGGTGACGGTCGGGGAAGCCGACAGCTCGCCGACCGACGAGCGCGACTCCTCTCGAGAGCCTCGCCACCGGATGGCGGACCCTGCCTCGACCGGCAACGGCGTCAGCCCAGCGCCGCCTTCGCGCCGCGCAGATCCTCGACGAACCGCGCGAACTCGTCTTCCTTCTGCGCCGGGTCTGGCAGGCGGAGCAGATAGCTGGGATGGACCGTGATCCATGCCGCGCCGCCATTAGGCAGCGCGATCGTCCGCCCACGCTCGCGCGAGATCGTGACCGTCCGTCCCAGCAGCGACCGTGCGGCGGTCGCGCCCAGCGCCACCGTCATCTGCGGCCGTACGAGCAGCCTTTCCTGCTCGATCCACCACCGGCATGCCTCGATCTCGCCCGTCCCTGGCTTGGCATGGATGCGCCGCTTGCCGCGTTGCTCGTATTTGAAATGCTTGACCGCATTGGTGACGTAGAGGCGCGCGCGATCGATCTCCGCCGCGGCGATCGCACGATCGAACACCTGGCCAGCCGGGCCGACGAACGGCCGCCCCGCCAGATCCTCCTGGTCGCCCGGCTGCTCGCCGACGACCATCATCGCCGCGTCGACCGGGCCCTCGCCGAACACCGTCTGCGTCGCCGGCTTGTAGAGCGGGCACCGCGTGCAGCCCATCGCCTCTTCGCGCAGCGCCTGCCACGCCGCCACGCTGTTGTCGCCCGACACGGCGCGCGCCTGTTCGATCATGCCGCTCTCCCTCGCTTGCGCGCCTGCGATCAGTTCGCCGACCAACGCGGTCTCCGGCATGTTTTTCCAGTATTTGCGCGGCATCTCCTTCAGCATCGCGCCCACTTTCAGGCGGGCGGGGTTGAAGATGCTGGCATAATAGGTCTTCCACACCTCCTCGACCGGATCGCCCTCCGGCGCATCCGCGCGGCTCGCACCGGGGCCCTCGCTCAGCGCCTTGCCGTCCCAGTGCAACGAGACCTCCGGCGTCAGGATCGACCAGCGCATCGACGCGAAGCGGTTGACGAAGAAGGCGGCGTTCGCGCGGACGATATGATGGTCCGGCTCGAACCAGGCGACATAGCGGCTGTCGTCCTCGTCCGTCGCCACCTCGCGGAAGCGGAGGAAGGCGCGCATCTTGTGAATGTCGCGGCGGACCGCCTTGGCCAGGCCCTCCAGCCGGCGCACCAGCGGGTCCGCCTGGTCGGCGAGAATCCCCGATTGGCGCCGCAGCCGCACCAGCAGGGCATAGAGCAGCGCGAACCGCTCGGGATCGTCGGCGAGGACGACGCTGCGCGCGAGATCGACGAAGCCGCGCGGTACGGAGAATGTCGCGCCTGGTCCGGTCTCGGCCGCCGCTTGCCCGCCCGCGGCGACGGCGAACAGATCGGCGGGCGTGTCGCCGACCTGCCAGACCACGTCATCGGGGGCCACCTCCGCCGCGGCCAGCGCGCGCGCGGCGTCGCGCCATGCCTCGAAATCGTCGGGTGCAGGAAGCGTGACGATCCGCAAGGCGATCAGTCGCGGTCGTCGCCGCCCGGCGGATTCGCCTTGGCGAGCTTCAACTCCTCGGGCTTGCGCTCCTCATAGACGTCGGCGAGCCGCTCCTCCGTCGCGTCGTCGAGCCCCTTCTCGGCGGCCGGGAACATCTCTTCCTCTTCCTCGTCGATATGATGTTCGTAGCGGTGGCGCATGTGGAAGAACTTCGATTCCCACTCGTCCGACCCGAAATCGAGGTCCGCCATCTCGCCCAGCAAATCGTCGACCTCCTTGTGCTCGGCGACCGAGTGGCGGGCGTCGTCGCGCAGGTCGGGCTTGCCCAGCATCTCGGCGTACAGCGATTCCTCCTCGGCGGCGGCATGGCTCTGCAGTTCCAGGCGAAAGGCCTCGAACAGCTTCTGGCGCTTGGCCGTGTCGCCCTTCAGTTCGCCGAGCTGCTTGAGCATCTCGCGCTGCTTGTCGTGGTCGCGCTTGAGGTCGGCGTAGATCTGGGCGGTCGCCATCGTGTGTCTCCTTCGCGCGGCTCAACCGGCGAGCCGCCCAGCTGTTTCACCCGCGAATCACTCTCACCCGGCGCGGCGCGCCCGGTCAGGCGGCGAACAGTTCCAGCTGCTCGCGCTTCGGCGCGACCATCGGGCGCAGGTCCGCCCGGTCGGCGAGGATCACCGGGCGCCAATCCTCGGCGATGATGAACGGACGGACCTTCGCCACCGACACCGTCAGCCGCGCGACGTCGTCCAGACGCAGACGCCGCCAGCGGCGGCTGGCGAGAATGCGGTCGACCGCCTTCACGCCGAGCCCCGGTACGCGCAGCAGCATCTCGCGCGGGCTTCGGTTGACGTCGACCGGAAAGCGGTCCCGAAACTTGAGCGCCCAAGCCAGCTTCGGATCGATGTCGAGCGGCAGCATGCCCGTGCCCTCGTCCGCCGCCGCTACGACCTCGTGCGGCGCATAATCGTAGAAGCGCATCAGCCAGTCGGACTGATACAAGCGGTGTTCGCGCATCAGCGGCGGGCGCTGCAGCGGCAACACGGCGCTGGCATCGGGTATCGGGCTGAACGCGGAATAATAGACGCGGCGCAGGCCGAACCGATCGTACAGCGACGAAGCGCGCGTGACGATGTCGCCATCGGTCGCGGCATCCGCGCCGACGATCATCTGGGTGGACTGGCCGGCGGGGGCGAAGCGGGGCGCGGACTTGAACTTCTTGCGCGCGTCGCCCGAATCCAGGATCGCGCCCTTCACGTCGCGCATCGCGCCCTCGATCCGCGCGCCGTCCTTTTCGGGCGCCAGCCGCTTCAGCCCGCCCGCGGTGGGCAGCTCGACGTTGATCGACACGCGATCGGCATAAAGACCCGCCTGATGCACCAGTTCCGGATCCGCGTCCGGGATCGTCTTGAGGTGGATGTAGCCGCGGAACTGATGGTCCTCGCGCAGGCTGCGCGCCACTTCGACCAGCTGCTCCATCGTATAGTCGGACGACCGGATGATCCCCGACGACAGGAAGAGCCCCTCGATATAGTTGCGTCGGTAGAAGGACAGCGTGAGGTTCACGACCTCCTGCGCCGTGAAGCGCGCGCGGCGCACGTTCGACGACTTGCGGTTGATGCAATAATGGCAGTCGAAGATGCAGCTGTTGGTCAGCAGGATCTTGAGCAGGCTGATGCAGCGACCGTCGGGCGCATAGGCGTGGCAGATGCCCATGCCCTCGGTCGAGCCGATCCCCTTGCCGTCGCGGCTGTCGCGCTTGGCGGTGCCGGACGATGCACAGGAGGCATCGTATTTCGCCGCGTCCGCCAGGATCGCCAGCTTCTCGCGGGTATCGAGCTGCGCCATGTGTTCCATTTACGTTCTCGGGACGCATGTCGCAAGGGACGCATTCGCCGCGCCGCCAGTCATCCTGGTGCAAGGTGGCGGGTGGATAAGGGCGGGGCAGGGGACGAAAGGGAGTATGCTCATGCCCGATACGACCTACCTCCTCGAACGCTCCCGCCAGGAAGCTGTGCGTTCGATCCAGGCCACCCATCCCGCCGCGGCGGTGGTGCATCAGGAACTCTGCCTGCTCTACGTCGGTCAGGCGCTGGCGCGGCTGGTGCGAAGCCGCCATTGATGGCGACGTCGCGGCTGCCGGGACGCCGGCCGCCGCGACGCGCGGCAGCGGTGGCCAGGGAACCTTCGCCGGTCTGCGTCGATGTGCGCGGCGAAGGGTAAGACGACACGCATGCACGAACCTCTCAGCGCCGCGGCGCATGTCATCCAGCTGGCGCTGACGCCCATCTTCCTGCTGACCGCGGTCGCTTCGCTGCTCAACGTCTTTGCGACCCGGCTCGGGCGGATCAGCGACCGAATCCATGCGCTGAAGAAAGAGGCGCGCGTCAATCAGCACGAGATGGCCCGCCTGCGAAAGCGGTCGCGCATCCTCGACATCGCGGTCACGCTCGCGGCGGCGGCGGGCGCGATGACATGCTGCTCCGCCATCACCCTGTTCTTCGGCGTGCTGCGCGATTCGGGTCATGCCGCCTTCCTGTTCGTGTTCTTCGGCGGCGGCCTGCTCTGCGCCGTCCTGGGGCTGGCGTGCTTCGTCGTCGAAATCACGCTGGCCGGTCGCACGCTGCGCGACGAGGATCAGGCGTGAAGCCACGGCCGATGACCCGGCCGCCTTCGCCTATTCCGCCGCCAGCAGGGTCGCCGCGCCGCCCAGGTCGACCGAGACGAGCCGGCTCACGCCGCGCTCGACCATCGTCACGCCGAACAGGCGGTGCATGCGGCTCATCGTCACGGCATTGTGCGTGACGATGAGATAGCGCGTCTGCGTCTCGCGGCTCATCCGGTCGAGCAGGGTGCAGAACCGTTCGATATTGGCGTCGTCGAGCGGCGCATCGACCTCGTCGAGGACACAGATCGGCGCGGGATTGGTCAGGAACAGCGCGAAGATCAGCGCCACCGCAGTCAACGCCTGCTCGCCGCCCGACAGCAACGTCAGCGATTGCAGCCGTTTGCCGGGCGGCTGGGCCATGATCTCCAGCCCGGCCTCCAGCGGATCGTCCGATTCGACGAGCGCGAGATGCGCCTGCCCGCCGTCGAACAGCGTGGTGAACAGCCGGCGAAAGTGCGCGTCCACCGCCTCGAACGCCGCGAGCAGCCGCTGTCGCCCCTCGCGATTGAGCGTGCCGATGGAACCCCGCAGCCGATGGACCGCCTGTCCAAGCTCCTCGCGCTCGGCCGCGGTGCTGCGGCCCATGGCCTCCAGCTCCGCCAGCTCGCGTTCGGCGACCAGATTGACGGGACCGATCCGCTCGCGGTCGAGCACCAGCTTCTCGTGCAGCGCGCTTTCCGCAGCCGGCGCGCGGATGCTTTCGCTCGCGAAGCCGAGGCGTTCGGGCAGCACCGGTGCCGGGCAAGAGAAGCGTTCGCCGGACAGTCGCCCCATCTCTACCCGGCGCAGCTCCTGATTCTCCAACCGGGCCGCGGCACCCGCCCGCCCCTCGCGCGCCTCCGCCAGTGTCGCGTTCGCCCTGCGATGCGCCTCCTCGATGCGCCGTACCGCCTGTTCCGTGGCGGCCTCCGCCGCCGCCAGGCGGGTCGCTTCGTCGCGCGCCAGGGCATGCGCCGCCGCTTCGTCGGCAATCGCCGCGTCGAGGACGACCGGTCGCGTATCGATCGCCGTCGCCTCTTCGGCGAGCGCGGCGGCACGCTTGTCCATCTCGGCGATCCGCCGTGCGGCCTCGCCCGCGCGGGCCCGCCAGCCGCGGCTCTCGGCCTGGGCCGCCGCCAGTCGCTCCCGCTGGGCCTGGGCTGTACGCTCGGCGGTGGCCCGGGCCGCGCGCGCCGCCGCGACGTCGGTGCGGCGATCCTCCGCATCGCGGCTCAGCGCGGCGACCGTCGCGGCGCTGTCGCCGCCGTCGGGGAGTGCGGCGCGTGCCGCCTGCGCCGCCGCCAGCTCGTCGGCGGCCTCGGCGGCTTCGGCTCCGACCCTCGCTTCGCGCACGACCAGATCGGCCCGTTGCACCCCCAGCCGCTCCAGCGCGGCCACGGCGCGATCCTCGTCGCGGGTCGCCTCGCGCAGCGTGGCGTCCGCTGCCGCGATCGCGCCACGCGCCGCCTGCGCGGCGCGGCGGGCCGCGCCGATCCGCGCCTCGACGGTCGCGCAGGCGGCATCGGCGCGTTCCGCCGCCTCCAGCGCCGCAGGGCGCGCCTCCGCCAGAGCCGCCAACCGATTGATCCGTTCCAGCCGCTCCGCCGCCGCCGCGCCCGTTCCGTCGGCGACGAAGCCATCCCACCGCCGCAGCCGGCCGTCCCGCGTCACCAGTCGCTGACCGACCGCGAGGGGGCGGCCGTCGTCCGCCGCGACGACGAACAGCTGCGCCAGCCGCCGCGCCAGCGTCGCCGGGCCGGCGACATGCGTCGTCAGCGGCTCGGCATCACCGGGCGGTGCCGGATCGTCCGGCAGCGGCGCCGCGCCCGGCCAGGCCGCCAGCCCCGCCTCCAGATCGTCGCCCAGCGCCGCCGCCAGGGCGCGCTCATAGCCCGCCGCGGGCCGGACATGGTCGAGCAGCCGATCGCGGCCAGTGCGCTGCGTCGTCCGGGTCAGCGCCGCCGCCTCGCTATCGATCGCCGCAAGTTCGGCGCGCGCGGCGGCTCTCGCCGCCTCGGCGGCGTCGCGGGCGCCGGCAGCCTCGCGCTCCTCGTTTTCCGCCGCCGCCAGGCCGGCACGCGCCGCTTCGGCGTCGGAGGCAGCGGCGTGACGTCGGGCCGCCGCGGCATCGCGTGTGGCGGCAAGCGGGGCATCCGCCCCCAGCGCCGCCATCTGCGCGGCGACCTCCGCCGCCGCCCGCGCCACGCGCGACTGGCGCGCCGCCGCCGCCGCCAGGGCCGCCTCGGCGACGCGAACCTCCGCCGCCTCGCGCGCCTGCGCCGCCAGGCCCTGCGCCAGCGCCACCTCCGCGTCGCGCGCCTGCCGTTCCGCCTGCGCCAGCGCGGCGTCGAGCGCCGGGACGTCGGCGGCGGACGCGGCGAGCGCGCGCTCGAGTGCCTTCGCCTCGTCGGCCAGACGCGCCAGCGCTTCGGCCGCGTCCGCCGCCAGCGTGCCCTCGCGGGCGCGGTCCTCGGCGATCCGCCGCCGCTGGTCGGCGAGATCGGCCACCCGCCGCGCCGCCGCCTCCCGCTCCGTCTTCAGCGCCGCCAGCCGGTGTCCCGCCTCGCTCGCCGCCTCGCGTGCGGCCAGTGCCGCGCCGCGCGCATCGGCAAGTGCCGCCACCGCCGCATGCTGTGCCGCGGCGGCGGCCTGTTCCGCCTCGCCCGCCGCCGTCACCCGCGCCTCCGCCGCCGTCGCGTCCGCGCGGGCCGCGTCCGCTGCCGCCACGGCCTCTCGCCAGCGCGCGAAGATCATCCGCGCTTCGGCGACGCGGATCTGTTCGGAGAGCGTGCGGTACCGCTCCGCCTGTCGCGCCTGCCGGCGCAGCGCCGCCGCACGGACATCCTGGTCGGCGATCAGTTCGTCCAGCCGCGCGAGGTTCGCCTCGGTCGCCCGCAATCTCGCCTCGGCATCGCGGCGTCGCACGTGCAGCCCGGCGATGCCGGCCGCTTCCTCCAGCATCGCGCGCCGTTCCGTCGGCTTGGCGGCGATCACCGCGCCGATCCTGTTCTGGCTGACCAGCGCCGGGCTGTGCGCGCCGGTCGCGGCATCGGCGAAGAGCAGGGCCACGTCCTTCGCCCGCACGTCGCGCCCGTCGATGCGATAGGCGCTGCCCGCGCCGCGCTCGATCCGGCGCACCACCTCGCGCTCCTCGCCGTCGGCGCCGTCGAGCAGGATGGAGACTTCGGCGAAGTCGCGCGGCGGGCGCGTCGCCGTGCCGGCGAAGATGACGTCCTCCATGCCGGCGCCGCGCAGCGACTTCGCGCTATTCTCGCCCATCGTCCAGCGCAGCGCCTCGAGCAGGTTCGACTTGCCGCAGCCATTGGGGCCGACGACACCGGTCAGCCCCGGCGCGATGACGAGATCGGCCGGGTCCACGAAGCTTTTGAAGCCGGCGATGCGCAGCCGCTTGATCTGCATGTCAGGGGAGGGGGTGAGGCATGGTGGCGGGCTCGCGCCATCCTACACGTGTTGCGGCATGGGGGAAGGGTGTCGGGGAGGCGCCCCTCCCACGTCGGTGTATCCGGTTCTAGCGGACGCTCTCGAATCCGGAGAAGGTGACGAGCGTGGTGATCTGCCCCGATTTGCCCAGCATCGAGCCCTTCATCACGCTGGACGATCCGGCGGGAATGATCGCGCCGTTCGGCAGCGGTGCATATCGGGCGCTGACATCCATGCTCTGCACGGACGCGACCAACATCATCCTGAACGATTTGTTCGACAGGAACCGCACCCGCTCGACGAACGGGGTCTTGCCCTTCATGTTCACGACGGCTTCGGCCTGCGTGTCGGCGGATGCATCGTGCGATCCGATCTTGACGACGCCGGCGGGCAATCGGCTGAAGCGATAGGTCGCGTAACCGGGAGCGGAGTCGCTGCGCGTGGCGGGAGCGCCGAACCATTCCGCCAGCTCATGATAGGACGGCGTCGGTCCCCTCTTGGTCTTGCGCGACTGGTCGATCTCCTTGTCGCTGGGCGCGTGCCCGTCCACGCTGACGAGCGACCAACGCTGATCCGCCGGCCGCCGCGGATCGAAGCGCTCGACGAAAACCTTGCGGGATGCGCCGGTCCGCTCGAAGGCCATGGTGCGCTGGAACGCATAGGCATCCGGCTGGGTGGCGCGCATGGCCTGGACCAGGCTGTTCTGCAGCTCGTCCGCCCTGGCTTCGGCCGAGAGGAGCAGGCAGGATATCGCAGCCAGGCGGCGCAGCTGACAGGGCGACATGAGGGTCCTTTGGCAACGTGATCGACGCAGGGGCCGTCAAGCGAGGCTGGGAGCGGCCGCCCGTGGCGCAACCTCCGGGAACATTGCGGCAGGTTTGTGTCGAACCCGACGGTGCGGCAATCCGGGGCGAAGGGCGCCAGATGCGCGGGCCTGCCGCCGTCACGTCTCGCGGGCGAGGGGCACGGCCGCCTCGCCCGGTACTTGCAGACACCGGCCGTTCCGGTCGGCCGGTTGAATGGCCGTTACGCGCCCGCAGCCTTGAGCAGCGGCTCGAGCTGGCCCCAGGTGATCGCGTCGAGCTTCTGGCCGTTCAGGATCAGCGTCGGGGTGCCCTGCACGGTGCCGTCGGCGCCCTTGTCGGCGGTCTGCTTGGTCCAGCGGTCGATCTGGCCCTGGTCGGCGAGGCACTGCATCGCCTTCGCCTCGGGAATGCCGCGCTGCTTGACGAAGTCGATCAGGCCCATCTGCTGCGCCATCATGCGGAAGGCGTCGACGGGCTTGGCCGACTGGATCTGCTGCTGCACCGCGGGCGATGCGGACTGCATCTTGTCGAGGAAGCTCTGCTGGTTGGCGTACATCTGCTCGAGCAGCGGGAAGAAGGCGTCCTTGCCCGTGCAATTGCCGAGCAGCGTCGGCGGCATGTCGATCGCGCCGTGGACGAGGAACTCGCGGAACTCGAGGCTGACCTTGCCCGAATCGACGTATTTGGAGGTGAGCGGCGCATAGCCCTCACGCGCGAGCGCGCCGCAGGTCGGGCACAGGCGCGAGCCATATTCGACGAGCTTCAGCGGCGCGTCGGGATTGCCCATCACATAGCCCTCCTTGGTCTGCGCGACCACGTCGGTCCAATGCCGGCCGGCGGGCGGGGCCTTCGCCGCCACGGGCGCGGCGGGCGCGGCGGGCGTGCCGCCGTTGGCGGTGCCGGCGTCGCCGCCCTTCGAACAGGCGACGAGCGCCAGCGGCGCAAGGAGGAGGGCGAGGAACTTCATATCGGACTAACGCTCCACGAAGGGGACTGGACGATTACTTGCCCGCCGGCGCGCCCTTGGCGCGCAAGGCGGCGGCGAGCTGCTCCCACGCCATCGGCGGTTGCAGCTGATTGTTGATGTAGAAGGTCGGCGTCGACTGGACCTCGATCGGCGCGTCGCCGGTCATCGCCGTGATCCGGTCGACCCCGGCCTTGTCCGCGAAGCAGGCGTTGATCTGCGCCGGGGTCAGTCCGCGCGCGCGGACTGCCTGCGTCAGCCCGGCAGCGTCGACGAGCGCGCGCGCCTGCGCGATCCCCGGCTTGGCATCGAGCTCCGGATGCGCCTGGGCGTAGCTGGCGAGCTTGGGCAGCCACGTCTCCTGCGTCGCGAAGATCATCGCGCTGGTCGGGAAGAAGCCCCTGGTGCCCGTGCAGCGCGCCAGGATCGCCGCGCCGAGATCGGCGGGATCGCGGATCAGGTGCCGGTATTCGAGACTGACCTTGCCCGATCGCACCATCTGGCCCTTGAGCGCCGCCTCGCTCGACTTCGAGAATTCGGCGCAATGGGAGCAGGTGTAGCTGCCATATTCGACCAGCTTGATCGGGGCGGCGGGATTGCCGAGCACGAACGCGCCCTTGGCGGTCTGCGTCGCGTGGCCGGCCCAGTCCGTCGCGGGCGCGGCCGCGACCAGTGCGCCGGCCGTCGCGGCGGCGGCGAGGAAGACGGCGAGACCGGCGGCGAGGGGACGCATGAGAACCTATCCTATCTTCGGCAGGCCGCGCGGCGTGGCGGCGACGCCCGCGGCAAGCGATTCGAGCACGGCGCGCAATTCGGGATCGGCGATCGTCTTCAATCCCTCGCCCAGATCGGCGGGCACCGGGCGCAGGGTCGCCCCGGCGGCGGGCGCGCGGCGCACGGGCTTCGCGACCTCGCCCTGCCGCAGCGTCAGGCGCGCGACCGCGGCATAGCCGAAGAAGCGGTTCACCCGCTCGACGATCTCCGGCGCGATATGCTGCATCATCGGCGCATGGCTGCCGCGCACCGTCACCGTGAGCGTCCCGTCCGCCTTCTTGCCAGGCGGGAAGCGCAGCGATTCGGGCGCGGACGCCCCTGCCCAGCGCTCCCCAACGATCTCGGGCCAGCGGCTGACGAGCGCGCTCTGGACGAAGCCGAAGCGGCGGAAGGCGGCGCCGCCGACCGCGGGCAGCAGCTCGCTGACCGCGCGGGCGCGGTTCTGCCGGGGGGATTCCATTTCGGGGGCGCGGCCGCGCTTGCTCATCCGCCGCTCCATGCCATAGCGAAAGCGTGGACGCTACATGCCTTTACCCAGCGGATACGGCCGCCCCCGGCGATATCGCGCCGCTGCTCCTCGCCTGGTACGACCGCCATCGCCGCGACCTGCCGTGGCGCGCCAGGCCGGGAGAGACGCCCGACCCGTATCGCGTCTGGCTGTCGGAGGTGATGCTGCAGCAGACGACGGTCGCCGCGGTGACGCCCCGTTTCCTCGCCTGGACGCAGCGCTGGCCCGACTTCACCAGCCTCGCCGCGGCGGCGGAGGCGGACGTCATGGCCGCCTGGGCAGGGCTGGGCTATTACGCCCGCGCGCGCAACCTGGTGAAGGCGGCACGTGCCGTGGTCGCGGACCATGGCGGGGCGTTCCCACGGACGGAGGCGCAATTGCGCACGCTGCCGGGCCTGGGCGCCTATACGGCGGCGGCGGTGGCGGCGATCGCCTTCGGCGAGCGCGCGGTGGTGGTCGACGCCAATGTAGAGCGGGTGGTCGCGCGGCTGTTCGCGATCCGCACGACGTTGCCCGCCGCGCGTCCGGCGATCCGCACGGCGGCCGACACGATCACGCCGGCCCGGCGCGCGGGCGACTTCGCGCAGGCGATGATGGATCTCGGCTCCGCGATCTGCACGGCGAGGGCGCCCAAGTGCCTGCTCTGTCCCCTGCAATCGCACTGCCGGGCGCAGATCGAGGGGGTGGCGGCGGCACTGCCCGCCAAGGCCGCGAAGAAGGCAAAGCCGCAGCGGCATGGCACGATCTTCTGGCTGGAACGGGACGGCCGCGTGCTGCTGGTCCGTCGGCCCGACAAGGGGCTGCTCGGCGGCATGCGCGCGCTGCCGACGGGACCCTGGCAGGATGAGCCGCCCGGCCTCGCGGACGCCCCGGCGGATGCCGCTTGGCAGATGCGCAACATCGTGGTCGACCACGGCTTTACGCATTTCGACCTGCAACTGGCGCTTGCCGTCGCGTCGGCGGACGCGCATCACGCGGCGGACGGCGAATGGTGGCCGATCGCCGACCTGGGGGCGGCGGGGCTGCCGACCGTCTTCGCCAAGGCTGCGGCCGCGATCATGAGGAGGGAAGACTGATGCGCGTTCCAGTGATGATCGGCGCGGCGCTTGTCGCGCTCGCGGGCACCGCCACGCTCGGAGCGCAGGCGCTGCGGCAGGAGGCGCGGCCGCTGCCGGCCCGCGTGCCCGCGCCCGACGCCGTGCCGGCGCGGGCGAATGCCGCCTTCCCGGGGACGCAGGCGCTGTTCGACGGCTATGTCCGCGACGGCAAGATGCCCGGCATCGTCGCCGCCTTCGGCATCGGGGACCGTCCGACGCAATTCATCGCGGCCGGCCGGATCGCCACCGACGCCGGTGCCGCCGCGGTCACGCCCGACAGCCTGTGGCGCGTCTATTCCATGACGAAGCCGGTCACGGCGATGGCGGCGATGATCCTGATCGAGGGGGGGAAGATCGGGCTCGACGACCCCTTGTCCAAATATATCCCCGCCTTCGCGAAGATGCGCGTCCTGACCAGCCCCGATACCAGCCTCGACAGCGAGCCGGCGAAGAGCCCGATCACGATCCGCGAGCTGCTGACTCACACCTCCGGCCTCGGCTACAACATCAACGCGCAGGGGCCGCTGCTCAAGCTCTACGAGGCGCAGGGAATCGTGCCGGCGGCGGTCAACACGCCGGTCGAGGCGCTCGCCCGCCGCACGCGACCCGCGACGCTCGCCGCCTTCGCCGACCGCGTCGCGACGCTGCCGCTGGTCTACCAGCCGGGCACGCGCTGGCATTATTCGATCGGCCTCGACATCATGGGCCGGGTGATCGAGATCGCGTCCGGCAAGCCGTTCGACCGCTTCGTCCAGCAGCGCATCTTCGACCCGCTCGCGATGACGTCGAGTTTCTGGACGGTGCCGCCGCAGGACGCTGCGCGGCTCGCCACCAATTACGCCTTCGTCGGCGACCAGCTGACGCCGCTGGACCCGGGCGCGACCTCTGTGTGGCTGAAGCCGCCCAGTTTCCCCTACGGGGGCGCGGGACTCGTCATGTCGGCGCGCGACTATGATCGCTTCCTGCACATGCTCGCCGATCAGGGCACGCTGGACGGGGTGCGGATCATGAAGCCGGAGACGGTCCGCCTCGCCATGTCGAACCTGCTGCCCGCCGGCGTCACCTTCGGCGGCGTCGCGGGCAATACCGGCGGCACGCGCGCGGCGACGCCGATGGGGTTCGGCGCGGGCGGATCGGTGTATCTTGCCGACGGCCCGGCCGGCGTCCCGTCCAAGGGCACCTACGGCTGGGGAGGCGCGGCCGGGACGGTCGCGTTCGTCGATCCGGTCAAGCGCATCCGCGGCACGATCATGGTCAATTACTTCCCCGCCGATCGCTGGCCGGTCCGCGAACAGACCGTCGCCGCCTTCGCCGGCGACCTGACGCGTCTGCGCCCGTGAGCACGTCGACCCGGGAGCGCCCGACGCCGGGCTTCACCGGCGGCATGCTGGACCGCGCCGACGCTATCCGCCACGATCCCGATGCCTTCGCGGCGCTGCTGACCCCCGCGGCGCGGCTGCTCCGCCTCGACGGGCTGATGCCTGCGGTCGACGGCGACCACCTGTGCTGGGGCAGTATCGCCGAAGCCCCCGATGGCGCGGATTTCGCTTTGCTCGGCTTCGACGGCGACGGACGCGCGCACCTTGCCGCAATCCCCCCGGCCGGCGCGGAGGGCACGGCGCCGGCGATGCGCAATCCGCAGCTGATGGCGATCCTTGGCGCGCTCGCGCCGGGCGAGGCGGCGGTCTATGCAGCGGCGCGCAGCCTGCTCGACTGGCACGCGCGGCATCGTTTCTGCCCGCGCTGCGGCGCGACGACGCACGTCTTCCGCGCCGGCTGGGGGCGCAGGTGCGACGCCGACGGCACCGAACACTTTCCGCGCGTCGACCCGGTGGTCATCATGATTGCGGAACATGACGGGCGCGCACTGCTCGGCCGTCAGCCGAGCTTTCCGCCGGGCCGCTATTCCGCGCTCGCGGGGTTCCTGGAGCCGGGCGAATCGATTGAAGAGGCGGTGGCGCGCGAGATCGCGGAGGAGGCCGGCGTCCGCGTCCGCGACGTCCGCTATGTCGCCAGCCAGCCCTGGCCCTTCCCCTCGTCGCTGATGATCGCCTGCGTCGCGGTCGCCGACGACGATGCGCTGACGCTCGACCGCAACGAGTTGGAGGATGCGATCTGGGTGCCGCGCGACGCGGTACGCCGGGTGCTGGCGGGCGAGGCGGGCGCGTTTTTGCCGCCGCCGCCCTATGCGATCGCGCACACGCTGTTGAGCATCTGGGCGGCGGAGCGAGATTGAGGCGCGCAGACGCGTGCGGGCCGGTACCGCGCCGATCCAGCCGTGCCGGACCAGGCCCTAATACCGCCCCCAGGTGAATTTGGACGACAGCGCGTAGTTCCACACCGCGCCCACCAGGATCCCGGCCAGTGCGGAGCCGGCCGCGCTGCCGTCGCGGAAGTCGTGCAGGAAGGCGGCGATGCCGATATTGGCGATCAGTCCGACCGAGCAGACGATACAGAACGATACCCAGCCGTCGAACAGCTTGCGGAACCCCTTCAGGCGCCGTTCGCGATAGGTGAGGGTGTTGTTGAGGAAGAAGTTGAAGGTCATCGCGCTCATCGCGCCGAGGATCTGTGCGAGCAGGAAATCCGCGCCGAGCGACAAGGCGGCGCCGAGCACGCCCATGTGGACGCCGACGCCCAGCACGCCGATGCCGGAGAACATCGCGAAGCGGACCGGCACGACATGGCCGAACATCCGGTCGTAGAGCGCGATCAGATATTCCATCGCGACGACATGATCGAGCTTGCTCTCCCCCTCCGTCCGCAGGCGGAAGGTATAGGGCAGCTCGGCGAAGCGCAGCGGCTCCGGCGACGTCGTCATCAGGTCGAGCAGGATCTTGAACCCGATCGCCGACAGGTCGGGCGCGAGGCGGCGGACGTAATCGGTGCGGATCGCGAAGAAGCCGCTCATCGGGTCGGACAGGTCGCCCTTCAGCACGCGGCGCGACAATTTGGTCGCGAAGGCCGATTTGGCGACGCGGTCGCGATCCCAGTCGCCCGTGCCGCCGCCCGCGACGAAGCGCGAGCCGACGACGACGTCGAGCTCCGTGTCGCGTTGCAGCAGGTCGAGCATCGCGGGCAGCAGCGTCTCGTCATGCTGCAGATCGCCGTCGATCACCGCGACCACGGGCGCGGCGGTCGCGCACATCCCCTCGATGCAGGCGGACGACAGGCCGCGCCGGCCGATCCGCTGGATCACGCGGACGCGGCGGTCGAGCCGGGCGATCTCGCGCGCGGCATCGGCTGTGCCGTCGGGACTGTCGTCGTCGACGAAGATCGCCTCCCACTGCCGCCCGACGAGCGCCTGGTCCAGCTTTGCCACGAGGGTCGGGACGTTCGCACGCTCGTTGAACGTCGGGATGACGACGGCGATCTCGAGCAGGTCGCTCATAGCGCGGCGAGGATCGCGTCCGCCATCGCCCGCGTCGACAGCGTACCGCCAAGGTCGGCGGTGCGCGCACCGCCGTCCAGCGCCCGGGCCACGGCCGTCTCGATCCGCTGCGCCGACGCCTCGTCGTCCAGCGAATGGCGCAGCAGCATCGCGGCGGACAGGATCGCCGCGCAGGGATTGGCCTTGCCTTGCCCGGCGATATCGGGCGCGGAGCCGTGGATCGGCTCGTACATGCCGGTGTCGCCGCTCCAGGCGCGCAGCGAGGCGCTGGGCAGCATGCCGATCGAGCCGGCGCACATGCTCGCCTGGTCCGACAGGATATCGCCGAACAGATTGCCGGTGACGATGACGTCGAACTGCGTCGGCGCGCGCACCAGCTGCATCGCGGCATTGTCGACGTACATGTGCGTCAGCGCGACCTCGGGATAGGCGGCGGACAGCTCGATCACGACGTCGCGCCAGACCTGCGACGTTTCCAGCACGTTCGCCTTGTCGACCGAACAGAGCTTGCGCTTGCGACGCTTGGCCATCTCGAAGCCGACGGTGGCGATGCGGCGCACCTCGTCCTCGTCGTAGCGCATCAGGTCGTAGCCCTCGCGCTTGCCCGCCTCGGTGGTGCGTTGCCCCTTGTCGCCGAAGTAGACGTCGCCCGTCAGTTCGCGGACGATGACGATGTCCAGGCCCTCGACCACCTCTGGCCTGAGCGACGACGCATGGGTCAGGGCAGGGAAGATCGTCGCCGGGCGAATGTTGGCGAACAGGCCTAGCCGACTGCGCAGGCCGAGCAGCGCGGCCTCGGGGCGCAGGTGCCGGTCGAGCCTTTCGTAGCGCGGGTCGCCGATCGCGCCGAACAAAATGGCATCGGCGCGGCGGGCGAGCGCCAGCGTCTCCGGCGGCAGCGGATGGCCGGCAGCTTCATAGCCGGCACCGCCGACGGGCGCCTCCTCGAACGACAGGTCGAGGTCGAGCGCCTCGAGCACGCGCCGCGCCTCCGCCGTCACCTCCGGACCGATGCCGTCGCCGGCGAGGATTGCTACGAGGGCCATGAACGCCTTTCCAGTCATGCGGTTGGTGCCGACGCGGCTTCATGGCGACGGGCGGGCGATCAGGCAACCGCCCTTTGCATCAGGTCGACGAGCCGCGCGCGCGCGGCGATGGTGTCGGCGCGGCGGTCGGTGAGCAGGTCCCGCGCGAGGAAATGGCCGGTGATGCGGAGCGCCTCGAACACCGCCGGCCAGTCCGCGACGCCGCCGTCGCGCAGGAACGGGGGCAGCGGGAACAGCCGGCTTTCATAGCCCGCGGCCGCCGCGCCGCTGACGGCGGCGCCGCTCTTGGGGCTGACGAAGCCAAGGTCGGCCGTGGCGCCGGTGACGATGCACGCGCTGAGGTCCAGGCCGAAGCCGAGTTCGGCGAGCAGCAGCAGCTCGTAGCGCGCGAGCGCCGCCGCCCAGCCGCGTGCGCTCGGTGCCGCCTCGATCGCGTCGAGCAGGCCGGCGAGGCCGTCATAGACCCGTGGATAGGGCTGCGCCTCGGGCAGGGCGGCGGCGGTGAGCGCGGCGATCCAGGCGAGCGCGGCGGCGGGCAGCGGCTCGCCGTGCAGCGCGGCGCGGCTGTGCAGCGGTTCGACGGTCAGCGCCGCGAGCTGTTCGCCCGTGCGCGCGCGCCATTCGCCGCGGATCGCGTTCGCCGGTTGCAGGATGGGACGCAGCGCGCGCGAGCGGCCGCCGCGCACATAGCCCGGCTGTACCCCGTCGTCGCGGGTCAGCGCACGCACCACCGCGCCATGCTCGCCATGTGCGCGAACGGCGAGGACCAGGGCTTCGGCGACGCGATGCATGACGGCGATATAGGCGCGGTCAGGCGCCGCGGAAACGCAGCGTGAAGGCGATGCCGCGGCCATCCTCGCCCGGAGCGATGGCGAGCGTGCCGTGATGCGCCTCCGCGACGCGCTGGACGATCGACAGGCCGATGCCATGCCCCTCCGTGCGCGGCGCATCGCCGCGGAAGAACCGTTCGGACAGCCGCGCGCGCTGTTCGGCGGGCACGCCATCGCCGTCGTCGCTGACGGTCAGCCGGGTGCCGGGGCCGACGATGACGCTGATATGCGTTCCCTGCGGCGTGTGGCGGACCGCATTGTCGACCAGATTCTCCAGCGCCAGCGTCAGCGGGCCGGCAAAGCCGTGGAGCGGCATCGCGCCGCGATCGTCGAGCGCGATGGTGCGACCGCCGGCGAGGATCGCGGGGGCGCGGGACGCGACGACCTCTTCGGCGAGCGCGGCGAGATCGATACGCGTGCCCGCGTCCTCGACCCGGCGTTCGAGATCCGCGAGGCCGAGCAATTGGCCGACCACACGCGAGCTGCGGTCGAGGCTGTCGAGCAACGCGCGCCGTTGCTCCTCGTCCGCGACCTTTTCGGCGCGCAGGCGCACGATGGCCAGCGGCGTGCGCAGTTCGTGCGCGATGTCGGCCGCGAAGGCGGCCTGGGCGCGGAACCCCTTTTCGAGCCGGTCGAGCGCGGCGTTGGTCGCCACGGCGAGCGGCTCCACCTCCAGCGGCAGCGTGCCGCGCGGCAGGCGCTGGTCGATCGCGCGCGGCCCGATCCCCGCGGCGATCGCGGACACGGTCCGCATCCGCCGGGTGAGCCGCCGGGTGAGCAGCGCACCGATCAGCGGCAGCAACGCCGCGAATGGCAGCAGCAGCAGCGCGAACCGCGTGAGGAAGACGCGCACGATATCGTCGGTGACGACCTGGGGCGCGTCCGAATCCTGCGCGACGACGATCCATCCGGCCCGGAACGGCCGGCTGAGCGCCCGCACGCTGCCGCGATGGAAGAACACCGTCTCGCGCGTCAGCGGCGCCGCGGCGATGATCGCGCGGCGGGCCGGGCCGTGGACGATCCGCGCGCGGCGGCGCGCGTCGAGCACCGCGATCGACAGGCCGCTGACCGGCAGGTCGGTCGCGGCGACGATCGTCGCATCGGGGCGGCGCGCCAGCACATGTTCCGCCGCCGTCGCCTGCTGCACGAGCAGGTCGCGCTGATAATGGCGCGCGGTGCGGTTGAGCAGTACGGAAACACCGAGCGACAGCACCGCCGCGGCGACGATGCCGAGGATGACGTGCAACGCGATGAACTGGCCGAACAGCGACCGTGGCCAGAGGCGCCGCAGCCGGGCCGCGAACCGTCCGTGCGTCATGCCGGCGCGCCGGTCCGGTCGGGCGCGATCATGTAGCCGACGCCGCGCACCGTCTCGATCCGCACGCCGCCCCCGGCGTCGCCCAGGCGCTTGCGCAGGCGGTGCACATAGACTTCGATCGCGTTCGAGCCCAGATCGCCGCCGACGCCGAACAGATGGTCTTCCGCCAGTCGCTTGGGCACGACGCTGCCCTGCCGGCGCAGCAACAGCTCGAGCAGTTCGGTCTCGCGCGCGGACAGCGTCAGCACCGTCTCGCCGATGCGCGCGCGCCGCGCGGCGATGTCGAAGGTGAGCGCCCCGCAGCCGAGCGTTTCGCCGATATAGCCGCCCTGGCGACGCAGGACGGCGAGGATGCGGGCGTGCAGCTCGTCGGTGTCGAACGGTTTGACCAGATAATCGTCCGCTCCCGCGTTGAGCCCCGCGATCCGCGCTTCCACCGCGCCGCGGGCCGTGAGCAGCAGCACCGGCCGCGTCACGCCGCGGGCGCGCAGCCCGCGCAGCAGCGCGAGCCCGTCGCCATCGGGCAGCCCCAGGTCGAGCAGCACCGCGTCGTGCGCGCCGGCGCGCAGGAAGGCTTCCCCCTCCTCCACGTCGCGGGCGCGGTCGACCGCCATGCCACGCCGTTCCAGGGCATCGGCAAGTTCGCGCGCAAGGTCGGGGTCGTCCTCGACCAGCAAAATCCGCAAAACCCGGCTCTCCCATTCCCGCAGCGCAGCATCCGTAAGCCGCTTGTAAGGAAGCGACCGTATCGGGGCCAGTCGGATATCGTCAGGACCGCCGAATGCACGCTTCTACCCCCGCCGAACCGTTGCCCCCCACCCGGACGCTGTCGCGTCCGCAGCAAGTGCGCTGGCTGGGGATCGTCGCGGCGGTGCTCGTCGGGATCGCCCTGCTCGTACTGGTCGTCGGCAAGCTGACGCACCATGAGCCCGCACCCGCCCCGACCACGCCGCCGGGCACGCTGCGTCTGACGCCGCAACAGATGGCGTCGTTGACGACGATGCGGGTCGGCGTGGCGGCGACGGGCGAGCGGACGCTGGCGACCGGCGCGATCACCGTCGACGGCAACCGGTCGACGCCGGTGCTGATGCCCTATTCGGGTCAGGTCGTGCGGGTGCTTGCCGATGCGGGCCAGCGCGTGAAGCAGGGCCAGCCGCTGCTGCTGATCAAGACGAGCGACTTCGTCGACGCGCGCAGCGGGCTGTTCGCCGCGCGCGCGGCCTATCAGAACGCACAGGCGCAACTCGTCGCGGCGCAGCGTACCGCGGACCGCCAGCAGCAGATCTACCAGACCGCGGGCGGCGCGCTGAAGGATTATCAGCAGGCGCGCGCCGATCTGGTCGCGGCGCAGGCGAGCGCACGCACCGCGGCGGCGTCGCTGGGCGCGGCGCGCGACAAATTGTCGATCCTGGGCAAGTCGCAGGCCGAGATCGCGCGGCTGGAAAGCGTCGGCGAGGTGTCGGGCATCCACGACGTCACGACGCTGCACGCCCCGATCGGCGGCCTGATCGCATCGCGCGACGTGGCCGCGGGACAATATGTGTCGCAGGGCGGGGACAAGCCGGTGATGACGATCACCGACCCGTCGCGCGTCTGGCTGGTCGCGCAGGTCGCGGAGAGCGACGCGAGCGACGTCCACCTCGGCGATACGGTGACCGTGACGACGCCGGCGCTGCCGGGGCGGACCTTCTACGCGACGATCGACCTGGTCGGCGCGGCCCTCGATCCGCAGACGCATCGCCTGCCGGTCCGTGCCACCATCGCCAACCCCGATGGCGCGCTGAAGCCGCAGATGTTCGCCAGCTTCGCGATCCGCAGCCGCCAACAGGCGGAGGCGATCCGCGTTCCCGCCGCGGCGGTGATCCACGAGGGCGACGCGGCGCGCGTCTGGGTGGTCAGGCCCGACGGGCTGCTCGCCGCGCGCAGCGTGCGCACGGGTGATTCGACCGACGGACAGGTGTCGATTACCAACGGCCTGAAGCCAGGCGAGCGGATCGTCACCGCGGGCGCGCTGTTCGTGAACGAGGCGGGCCTGGGCGAATGAACCGCATCGTCTCCTTCGCGCTGCGCCAGCGGCTGCTGATCGTCGGCGTGTTCGTCGCGATGCTGGTCGCGGGCGTGATCGGCTTCGCCAATCTGAACATCGAGGCCTATCCCGATCCGGTCCCGCCGATGGTCGAGGTGATCACCCAGACCAAGGGGCTGTCCGCGGAGGAGATGGAGCGCAACGTCACTATTCCGATCGAGGTCGGCATGGCGGGCATCCCCCATATGACGGCGATCCGCGCGATCAGCCTGTTCGGCCTGTCCGACATCAAGATCCAGTTCACCTACGACTACACCAACGAACAGGCGAAACAGCAAGTCATCAATCGCCTGTCACAGTTGTCGCCACTTTCCGGGGGTGCACAGCCGTCGATTTCGCCGACCAGTCCGGTGGGCGAGATCTTTCGATACAAGCTGACCGCGCCGCCGGGTTATTCGGTGATGGACCTGAAGACGATCCAGGACTGGATCCTCGACCGCCGGTTCAAGCGTATTCCGGGCGTGATCGATGTGACCGGCTGGGGCGGCAAGCTGCGCACCTATGACGTCGTCATCGACAACGACCGGCTGGTCGCGCACAACGTCTCGATCCCGGCGGTGCTGACGGCGCTGTCAAAGAGCGACGGCAACGTCGGCGGCCAGACGATCAACTTCGGCAGCCAGGCGGCGATCGTGCGCGGCGTGGGCCTGATCCAGTCGGTCGGCGGGATCGAGAACGTGCTCGTCGGCACGGCCAATGGCCAGCCCATCCTTCTGAAGGACGTCGCGCATGTGACGATCGGCAACGCGCCGCGGCTGGGCATCGCGGGCTACAACGACCAGGACGACATCGTGCAGGGGATCGTGCTGATGCAGCGCGGCGCCCAGTCGATGCCGACGATCAAGGCGGTGCAGAAGGAAGTCGCCGACATCAACGCGTCCGGTATCCTGCCGCCCGGCGTGCAGCTGCAACGGATCTACGACCGCTCCGACCTGATCAACCTGACGATCCACACCGTGCTGGAGAACATGGTGGTCGGCATCCTGCTGATCTTCGCGCTCCAGTGGGTCTTCCTCGGCAATCTCAGGAGCGCGGTGATCGTCGCCGCGACCATTCCCTTCGCGCTCGCCTTCGCCATCCTGCTGCTCGTGCTGCAGGGGGAGAGCGCCAATCTGCTGTCGGTCGGCGCGCTCGACTTCGGACTCGTCGTCGATGCCAGCGTGATCATGGTGGAGAATATCTTCCGCCACATGGTCGAACGGTCCGCGCACGTCGAAAGCGGCAGGGGGCATTACACGGTCGCCAACCGCTTCTCCGCGGTACTGGGGGCATCGAGCGAGGTCAGCCGCGGCATCTTCTTCGCGGCGGCGATCATCATCGCGAGCTTCCTGCCCCTGTTCACGCTCACCGGGGTCGAAGGCCATATCTTCGGCCCGATGGCCAAGACCTACGCTTATGCGATCACCGGCGGCCTGCTCGCGACCTTCACCGTCGCGCCGGTGCTGTCGACGCTGCTGCTGCCGGACAAGCTGTCGGAGGTGGAGACGTGGATCGTCGGCAAGCTGCGGCGCGCCTACGAACCGGCCGCGGCGTTCGCGCTCGGCAACCGCGTCCTGGCGATCGGCGGCGGCGTCATCATGCTGCTGCTGGCGGTGGTCGGCATACGCTCGCTGGGCATCGAGTTCCTGCCGCACCTCGAAGAGGGCAACATGTACATCCGCGCGACCATGCCCGCGTCGATCAGCCTCGAGGCGGGGCAGCCGATGGTCAACCAGGTGCGCCGGATCATCATGCGCTATCCGGAGGTGCAGTCCGTCCTGTCGGCGCAGGGCCGGCCCGATGACGGGACCGATTCGACCGGCTTCTTCAACGCCGAATTCTTCGTGCCGCTCAAGCCCTTCGACACCTGGCCCAGCGGCGTCACCAAGGAGACGATGACCGACGAGCTGTCGAAGAAATTGCAGCAGCGCTTCCCCGGCGTCGATTTCTCCTTCTCCCAATATATCGAGGACAATGTCGAGGAGGCCGCGTCGGGCGTGAAGGGCGCCAATTCGATCAAGCTGTTCGGTCCCGACCTGCCGACGCTCGAGAAATACGCCGATCAGATCAAGGATCAGATGGCCAAGGTGCAGGGCATCACCGACCTTGGCGTATTCCAGTCGCTGGGCCAGCCGACGGTGCGCATCGACGTCGATCGGCTGAAGGCGGCGCGCTACGGTCTGACGCCCGACGACGTCAACGCGACCGTGGCGGCGGCGATCGGCGGCAATTCGGTGTCGGACCTGTACGAGGCGGGGACCGACCGCCACTTCCCGATCGTCGTCCGCCTGAAGCCGGCGCAGCGCGACTCGATCGAATCGGTCAGCCAGATCGCCATCGCGGCGCCGGCACCCGACGGGACCGGCACGATCCAGGTACCGCTGTCGCAAGTCGCCGACATCAAGCTGACGACGGGTGCCTCCTTCATCTACCGCGAGCATCAGGAACGCTACATACCGATCAAATTCTCGGTGCGCGGGCGCGACCTGGGCGGCGCGGTGGAAGAGGCGCGGACGCGGATCCAGCGCAACGTGCATCTGCCCGCCGGCTACCATCTGGAATGGGCGGGCGAACTCGACAATCTCAAGAACGCCATCGCGCGGCTGGAGATCGTCGTGCCGATCAGCCTCATCGTCATCCTGCTGCTGCTCTACGCCAATTTCGGCTCGATCCGCGACAGCCTGCTGGCGTTCAGCGCCATTCCGATGGCCATCGTCGGCGGTGTGATCGCGCTGGCGCTGACCGGCACCGCGTTCAGCATCTCCGCGGCGATCGGGTTCGTCGCGCTGTTCGGGATCGCGGTGATGGACGGCATCCTCGTCGTCACGACCTACAACAACGCGATCGACGATGGCGCGCATCCCGACGTGGCGCTGGCGACCACGGTCCGCAACAGCCTGCGCCCGGTGGTGATGACCTGTCTCGTCGCGGCGATCGGCCTGCTTCCCGCCGCCTTGTCGCACGGCATCGGCAGCCAGGTGCAAAAGCCGCTCGCGCTCGTCGTGGTCGGCGGCATGACGCTGGCGCCCGTGCTGATCCTGCTGCTGCTGCCGGTGCTGATCGCGCGCTTCTCGCGTCGCGTGCCGCCGGACCTGCGCGGCGCGCATGGCCGCGACGTCAGTCATGCGGAGGACGCCCGTCATGGAGGGGACGGGGATCCGCTCGCACAGGACGGGGAGGCGCTGGCATGACGCATGGGAAGACGCGCGCGCTGGCCCAGCTCGGCTTGGCCGGCCTGCTCGCCGGGTGCAGCATCGGGCCGCGCGATCTCGATCCGCATGCGGCGCTGCCGCCCGCGCCGGCGGCTGTGCGCATCGCGCCGATCGGTGGCCCGGCACAAGCGACGGGGGAGACGGCGGTTGCCGCCGACTGGTGGACCGCCTTCCGCAACCCGTCGCTCGACGGCCTCGTCGCGGAGGCGCTGGCGCACAGCACCGACGTGGCGGTGGCGGAGGCGACGCTGCGTCAGGCGCGGGAGCAGGCGCGTGTCGCCGGCGCCGCGCTGCTGCCGCAGGCCGATGCCAGTTACCAGGCGCAGCGAACGCGCGTGTCGAACGCGCTGTCGCCGGCGGTGGCCGACCAGAACCAGCAGCTCTATACGCTCCACACCGCGCAGGCGACGGTGACCTATGACGTCGACCTGTTCGGCCTGAACCGCAATCGCCTGCGGTCGGCGCGTGCGGCGGCAGCGGTGCAGGCGCATCGCCTGGACGCGGCGCGGATGACGGTGGTCGCCAACCTCGTCACCGCCGTGATCACGCGGGCGAGCCTCGCGGAGCAGATCGCGGCGGCGCAGACGAGCATCCGCGTCAATCGCGACATATTGGGCAAGATCCAGCAGCGCCAGCGACTGGGCGACGTGGGCCTCGCCGACGTGGCGACGCAGCAGACGGCGCTCGCGACCGCAGAGGGCGTCTTGCCGCCGCTGATCCGCGCGGAGGCGCAGCAGCGCGTGCTGATCGGCACGCTGATCGGTCGGGCCGCGGGGTCGCCGCTGCCGGCGCTGCCCGACATGGCCTCGCTGACGCTGCCCGAGACCTTGCCCGCGGTGGTGCCGTCCGACCTCGTCGCGCGCCGTCCCGACGTGCAGGCGGCCGAGGCCCAGCTCGTCGGCGCGGGCGCCGATGTCGGGACCGCCATCGCCGCGCGGCTGCCGAGCATCCAGCTCAGCGCCAGCGCCGGCGGCGCGGCGCAGCGGTTCGGCGACCTGTTCGCGACCGGCAATCCGTTCTGGAGCCTGATCGGCGGCATCACCCAGCCGATCTTCCACGGCGGTGCGCTGCGCCATCAGCAGAAGGCCGCGGAGGCGGCGCTGGAAGGGGCCAAGGCGCAATATCGCGCGGCGGTGCTACAGGCGTTCGGCGACGTCGCCAATGCGCTGACGGGCCTGCAGACCGATGCGGACGCGCTGACGGCCGCGACCCGCGCGAGCGACGCGGCGACGCAGGCGCTGACCTTCGCGCGGCGGCAGCTCGCGCTGGGCAGCGTCGGATCGCTCCAGTTGCTGAACGCGACCGGTGCGGACGCGCAGGCGCGCGCGCAGCTGATCCAGGCGCGCGCCGCGCGGCTGACCGACACGGTGGCGATCTTCCAGGCGGCGGGTGGTCCGATCGCGACACCGGCGACGCAGGCTCCGCCGCCGCGCTGATCGGCGCGGGTCGCCGCGCGCCCGGGGCGGGGGATCGCGGCGGCGCTTGCGGCGTTCGGACGTCGGCGTCTAGCGACGCATCGACGATCGTGCCTGCCTTCGACGGGCGGGCTCCGTCGCGGCCTGGCCGCGGTGGCAGGAGGTTTGAACAGTACGATGACGACGATCCGCGTGCGCTGGCTCTTGATCGTTGCGCCCGTGCTGGCGCTCGCCGGCTGCGCGACGCCGGTCGCGCCGCCGCCGGTCGTCGCCACGCTGCCGCCGCCGCCACCCCCACCGCCGACGATGCCCGCGGGCGGCTATGCCGGGATGGAGATACCGAACAAGCGCGAGGACGGCACCTTCGTCACGCCCAATTTCCGGATGACCGACGCGGCGGCGGTCTGGCACCTGCGCGGCGCGCTCAATGTCGCCGCGCTGGCGTGCGACGGCGCGGGCGGCGGGGTGGTCGGGCCGTATAACGCCTGGCTCGTCGGCCATGCCGCCGGTCTCGAGCGCTACGTCAAGAAATATCGCGACGAATGGGCGGACACGGGCTGGAGCGACTGCGAAGCGGCTTTCGACGCCAACCAGACGCGGCTGTACAATTTCTACGGCGCGCCGGCGCTGCGCGTCGCGTTCTGCGCCGTCGCGCGACAGGAGATCGCCGCGGTGCTCAACGTTTCCGATGCCGATCTTCCCGCCTTTGCGCGCGGCTCGCTCGGCCGGCTCGACCATCCGTTCATCGCCTTCTTCGGCGCGTTCGAGAAATGGCGCGACTATTACGAGCCACGGGTGACGCCGCCGCCGGTGGTCCCGACGCTGCCACCGCAGCCCGCGCCTGCGGCTGCCATCGCGCAGGTGCCGGTGCCGGGCGAAGGCGCGGCGATGACCGCGGACGCGGGGGCGCAGGCGCCGGCCGGCGAAACGCCGGCGCCCGCGACGCAGGCCACGACGCCCGCGTCACCGCCCGAGGCGCAGGCTCCGATGCCCGCCGCGACGACGCCCTGATGTGCGGTCCCGCTGGGCTGGATCGGCGCGGCGGCGCTGCCGTGCGGGTGGATCAGGGTCAGGGCGGCCGTCAGATCCAGCTCTGCAGCCACATCCAGCGATGGAAGGCGCCCGGCTCGTCGAGCGCGGTGGCGGCGAGGATCGGGTAGAAATGGACGAACAGCACCGCCGACAGTAGTAGAAAGCCTTCGTCCCAATAGGCCAGCTTCGTGCGCCAGTGATCGAGGGCGACCGCGATCGCGATGCCGAGCCAGATGCTCGACAGATAGTAATAATAGAAGAAGCCGAGCGATTTGGGGATGATCGCCCACATCGCGATGCTGGCGGCCCACAACAGTCCGGCGAGTGTCGGCGCCGCCGCTCGCGCGCGCATTCCCGCCCAGAGGCAGGCAGCCACCGCGACCAGGCCGCCCCACATCACCGCCGGGTTGCCGAGCATCAGGATGCCGCGCTGCGCGCCATCCGCCCGTTCGTAGAGATACCAGATCGGGCGATAGTCGAACGGCCAGCTGTACCAGGCTGACTGATAGCTGTGCGGTGGCAGCACCTCCGTCTGCTGCCGATACATGTCGAGCTGGAAGGGCAGGAGCCGATCCAGCGTCAGCGGCGCACTGGCGTAGAGGAAGGCGGGCCAGAACGTGGCGAAATAGACGAGCGCGCTCGCCACGCCGAGGATGGCGAGGCCCGCCCACCAGGGCATGCCTCCCCAACGATCCGTCCGGCCGCGCCGCAGCACCAGGAAACCGACTCCCGCGAGCGGGATATAGGGCAGGGCGGTCCACTTGCACCCGACCGCCAGCCCCAGCAGCACGGCACCGAGCAGCCAGCGCCACCACACTGCCGTCCCCGCGCCGCGCATCGCCCAGAGCAGCGCGGCGAGTCCGAGCACGACGAAGGCAGCCATGAACCCGTCGAGCATAGCGATCCGGGCCTGCACGAAGACGGTGAAGTCGAGCAGCGTCAGCAGCGACCCGATCGCCGCCGGTCGCAGCCGGCCGAGCCCGAGCCACAGGATCGCGAACACCCCGAGCACCACGCCCGTCGCCGCTATCGTCGACAGCGCACGCCAGCCGACCGGATCGTCGCCGAATACGCGGATGCCGAACGCGATCAGCGTCTTACCGAGCAGGGGATGTTCGGTGTTGGTCGGCCCCCACAGCCGTCCGAGCACCTGCGCCGCAGGGACGTAATGCACCTCGTCGAAGACATAGCTGTGCGGCGTGGCAAGTCGCCAGCTGAACAGTCCCTGCGCGAGGAGCCCGATCGCGGCAGCAGCGGGAAGGGGACGGGAGAGGGCACGCACGCGGCACGTTGTTCCCGCTGGCGCGGCGCTTGGCAAGGCGACACGCGTCCTCCCGCGACCCTTGCTCCCCGCGCGTCTTCCCGGCAAAGCGGACGCCATGAAGCGCAAGGCAGGCCAGGACCGTTCGATCACCCAGTCGTGGCGCCCCGCGACGCTCGCGGTGCGCGGCGGCACCGCGCGCAGCGAATATGGCGAGACGAGCGAGGCGCTGTTCCTCACCTCCGGCTACACCTACGACCGGGCGGCGGACGCGGCGGCGCGCTTCGCCGGCGAGCAGCAGGGGATGACCTATTCCCGCCTGCAGAACCCGACCGTCGAAATGCTGGAGCAGCGGATCGCGCTGCTGGAAGGCGCGGAGGCGTGCCGCACGATGGCGAGCGGCATGGCCGCGATGACCGCAGTGCTCCTCTGCCAGCTCCAGGCGGGCGATCATCTGGTCGGTGGTCGGGCGGCGTTCGGGTCGTGCCGATGGCTGACCGACACGTTGCTGCCAAAGTTCGGCATTGCGACGTCGATCGTCGATGCGCGCGACCCGCAACAATTCCTCGACGCGGTCCGGCCGGAGACCAAGGTCTTCTTCTTCGAGACGCCCGCCAATCCGACGATGGACGTCGCCGACCTGGCGGCGATCTGCGCCATCGCGCGCGAGCGCGGCATCACGACCGTCGTCGACAACGCTTTCGCCACGCCCGCGCTGCAGCGGCCGATGGATTTCGGCGCCGACGTGACCGCCTATTCGGCGACGAAGATGATGGACGGGCAGGGGCGCGTGCTCGCCGGGGCGGTGTGCGGCACCGAGGATTTCATCACCAACACGCTGTTGCCGTTCACGCGGAACACGGGCCCGACGCTCTCCCCGTTTAATGCCTGGGTGGTGCTGAAGGGGCTGGAGACGCTGGATCTCCGGATCATGCGCCAGTCGGAAAACGCGCTGGCGGTCGGCCGATTCCTCGAGGCGCGCGTACCCCGCATCCTCCACCCCGGTCTGCCCAGTCATCCGCAGCACGATCTCGCGATGCGCCAGATGCGCGCGACCGGACCCATCTTCGCCTTCGAAGTCCAGGGGCGCGAGCAGGCGCATGCGCTGCTCGACGCGCTCCTGCTGATCGACATCTCCAACAACATCGGCGATTCGCGCTCGCTGATGACGCATCCCGCGTCGACCACGCATGCCGGCGTGTCGGCGGAGACGCGCGCGGAGATGGGCGTCACAGAGGGCATGTTGCGGCTGAACGTGGGCCTCGAGGATCCGCAGGACCTGATCGACGACCTCGACCGGGCCCTGAAGATTGCCGGATTGTGAGGACGGGACGGTGAAGCAGTTCTTCCCGCATGCCGCGACGACCGACGGCGTCACCGTGCGGGTGTCGGTCAGCTACCTTTCGGACCAGTCGGAACCTGCGCGCGGCCGCTGGTTCTGGGCCTATCATATCCGGATCGAGAACGCGACGGCGGCACCGGTGCAGCTGCTGACGCGTCACTGGATCATCACCGACGGTCGGGGCGCACGGCATAGCGTCGAGGGCGAGGGCGTCGTCGGCGACCAACCGGTGATCGCGCCGGGCGGCAGCTACGATTACGTGTCGGGCTGTCCGCTCGCGACGCCGTCAGGGGCGATGCAGGGCAGCTACCGCATGATCGGCGCCGGCGGCGAGACGTTCGACGTCGCCATTCCGCGCTTTGCGCTGATCGCGCCGGCGGTGGAGACATGAAGCGTACGCACCTGCCGCTGAACGGCCTGCGCGTGCTCGACGCGGCGGCACGGCACCTGTCGTTCACACGCGCCGCGGACGAACTGGCGGTGACGCCGGCGGCGGTCGGCCAGCAGATCCGCGCGCTGGAGGACACGCTGGGCGTCGTGCTCTTTCGCCGCACGACGCGCGGGCTGGAGCTGACGCCGGAGGCGGAGGCGGGACTGGCACCGCTGCGCGACGGTTTCCTGCAGTTCGAAGAGGCGGTGCGCGCCATGCAGGCGGGCCAGTCGTCCAAGTCGCTGACCATTGCCGCGCCGCGCGACGTGACCGAGAAATGGCTGATGCCGCGTCTGGCGGCGATCGCGGCGCACGATCCCGACCTGCGCTTCGTGCTGCTGCCGGCCGACAGCCATGGCGGCGGCACCGCGCTCGATTTCACCGAAGCCAACCTCGACCTTGCCATCCGCTGGGGCGAGGGACCGGGTGAACACGAGGGCGAGGCGCTCGAGTCGGAAGGCATGGTCACCGTCACCGCGCCGGGCGGTGCCACGGCGCGGATCGGCTGGCCGGGGGACGGCGACGGCCAGGCGCTGGTCCGCGTCGCCGACGCCGGCCTCGCGATCGACGCGGCGGCCTCGGGCCTCGGCCAGGCGGTGGTGCCGGAAATGCTGGCGGCGCGCGACATAGCCGCCGGCCGGCTGGTCGTGACGGGCGAGCCGCAACCGTCGCGCCTTGGCTATTGGCTGGTCGCGCCGCTGCCGCAATGGCGGCAGGCGAAGGTGCGGGCGCTGGTCGACGCGCTGACCGCGTGAAGCCGACCGCGGCGCCGACCCCGACGCTGACGACGACCCGCCTGACGCTGCGGCCGCGGGGCCCGCGGGACGCCGACGCGCTGTTCGCGACCATGGCCGATCCCGCCGCGATGCGCTGGTGGTCGCACCCGCCATTCGACAGCGTCGCCGCGCTGCGCGCGCATTTCGCGGCCGACGGCGAAGGCCCCTGGCGTGCCTGGGCGATCACCGAGACGGGGAAGGACCATGCGGTCGGCTTCGTCGCGGCCGGTCCGAAGCGGCAGGGCGGGGTCGCAGAGATCGGCTATCTGCTCGCCTCGCAGGTGACGGGCCGGGGGATCGCGCGCGAGGCCGTGGCCGCGGTGATCGAACAGCTGTTCGGGGAAGGCTATCGTCGGGTGTTCGCCGACACCGACCCCGACAATCTGGCGTCGATCCGTCTTCTGGAGCGCCTCGGCTTCGTCCTGGAAGGGCGGCTGCGCGGCGAGTGGCAGACGCATATCGGCGTGCGCGATTCGCTGATCTACGGGTTGCTCGCGGACGAGTGGTCATATGCGCCATCGGGCCACCGCCGGCACGGCGGGGCATAGGCCCGGCGCCTCCTTCGGAACCGCGCCGGAGAAACGCGGTTCATCCCAGCGGAAGGTCGTCATGCGCTGCCGTGTCCTGCTGCTCGGGTTCGTCGTCGGTACATCTTTGTGCTGCGGTGCTTGCTCGGGCGAGGACAAGGAGGCGCGGCGCCGCGCGGCCGGGCCGGCACCCACGCGGGCGGCGCTATCGTCGGTCGCCAGCGCATCCGCCGGCGCCGCGCTGTTCGGGCGATGCGCCGCCTGTCATTCGATCCGCCGCGGCGCACCCGACCGCAACGGTCCGAACTTGTTCGGCGTCATGGGAAAGCCGGTCGGGCAGAACAGCGCCCGCTTTGGCTATACCGCGGCGTTGCAACAGGTCGGCGGGCGGTGGACGCCCGACCGAATGGATGCGTGGCTCGCCAATCCCCAGCGCTTCGCGCCGGGTACGTCGATGGGATTCCCGGGGCTCGCCGACCCGCTCGATCGCGCCGACATCATCGCGTATCTCGCCGCGCAGCGCTGATCGAACGCCGTCTTCGGCTCAGCGGCCGATCAGCCCTAAAGCGCGCATCGCCAGCGCGGCGAACTTTCCCTCGTCGACCGCCGCATCGGTGCGATGCCAACCGCCGACGAGCGCATACCAGCGGCCGTCCTTCGTCCGGACCAGATAGGACAAGGCGATGACGCCGGGTTCGGACCCGCCCTTGAAACCCACATAGTCGAGCCGTCGCGCGGTGCCCGGATCCGTTCCCGCATTGATCGCCAGGATGGCACGTACCACCGGACCTGCGTCGCGCAGGTCGGCGAGCAGGCGGACCACGTCCCGGGGTGCGGCGAACCATTCGACGCTGTCGGTGGCGAGCGGTGCGCCGGCAAACATCATCGGGTCGAGCGGCGCGGCGGCCAACGTCGGGCCGATCCCTCTCAGCATCGCGCGACGCGCCTGCGCATCCGCGGCGGACCAGCGCTGTGTCAACGTGCCATCGGCCTTGATCGCGAACGCCTCGCGCGTCGTCAGGACCGGCACTGACCCGCCGTAGCGCGCGGCGGTGGCGTCGACCGCGTCGCGCCCCAGCAGCGCGATCAGCGTATCGGTCGCGGTATTGTCGCTCACCGCGATCATCAGCGTCGCGAGCGACTGCACCGTCATCGGTGTCGCGCGCGGCCAGGATTGCAGGATACCCGTCGGCAGAGAGGGCGTGCCCGTCGGCACCACCTCGTCCCAGCGATGCGTGCCCGCCGCGATCTGCCGTGCCAGCTCGGCCAGCACCCACAGCTTGAACGCGGAGCCGAGCGGCATCGGCCGTGCATCCTCGATGGCCAAGCTTGGCGGCTGCTTGCCGTCGAGCGGGTAGAGCGCCAGCGCGGTCTGGCCGGGCAGGGCGGCGAGGTCCGCGGCGATATGCGCGGCGGAATCGTCGGCGACCTGCGTACCCGTGACGAGCAGGCCGGTGACCGCGTGGGGCGCGGCGAGATCGATCGCCAGCCGCATCGTCGCCGTGCCCCGTTCATAGGCGATCGTCAGCTGCGCCGACCATCGCCCCTCGGGCGCGATCGTGACGACCCGCAGCGGCGCGCCGAGGCTCGCGCGCAACTGCGCCGCAAGGGCGTCGAAACGATCTTTTGGCACCGCCGTCTGGAAGGCGGGTGCGAAGTAACGGTCGAAGGCGTACCTGCCCGCCAGCACGTCGATCAACTGATGCGCCCGCTGGCCGAGCTGCGGCTCGATCGCCTGCGCCTGCGCCTGTTGCTGCGCCCACGCCGGGGTGGACGGGGTCAGCATCAGCGCGGCAAGCGCGGCGGGAGCGGCTTGGCGGATCAGCTCTTGAGCTTCCAGCCGCGGCGCAGCAGCAGATAGCAGGCGATGCCGAGCGCGACGTCCGCGGCGAGGATCGCGACGCTGCCGACCAATATGGGCGAGTCGGCGGTGCCGAGGAAGCCGTAGCGGAAGCCCGAGATGATGTAGAAGAAGGGGTTGGCGTGGCTGAACGCGCGGAACGCCGGAGCGAGCCGATCGACCGAGTAGAAGGTTCCCGACAGGAGCGACAGCGGCGCGATGACGAAATTGGTCACCGCCGCGGCATGGTCGAACTTCTCCGCCCAGATCGAGGTCAGCACTCCGAGAAAGGCGAGGAAGCCGGCCCCCAGGAATCCGAACCACAGCACCGCGAGCGGATGGCTGACGGCGACGTGCACGCCCGGATAGAGTGCCATCGCGCACCAGCATATGAAGCCGACGAGAAAGGCGCGGGTCATCGCGCCGCCGACCAGCGCGGCGAGCAGCTCCGCGGTCGACAGCGGCGGTTGCAGATAGTCGACGATCGTTCCCTGGATCTTGCCGACGAGCAGCGAGAAGCTGGCATTGGCGAAGGCGGGACCCATCATGCCCTGGCTGATGATCAGGCCGGGCGCGATGAAGTCGGCGAAGGGGATGACGACGCCGCCGACATGCACGGGACTTTTGGCGCCCGTCGCGATGGTGAAGACGACGAGGAACAGCAACGTGGTGATCGCCGGCGCCCATAGCGTCTGGAGCTGGACCTTGAAGAACCGGCGCACCTCCTTCACATAGAGGGTCTTCAGGCCGCCCCAGTTCACGTTCCGGATCACCGGGACGCCGGGTGCGGACCGGATCGCCGAAGGAATTTGGCCGATTGGGGGCTGGCTGCTCATGCGCCAAGCGGGTAACCGCAGCGGCTGCCGCCTGCAACCCGGCTGACGTGTGAGTGAGGAAAGACCATGTCCTGGACCGACGAGCGGATCGATACGCTCAAGACGATGTGGGAGGCGGGGCAGACCGCCAGCCAGATCGCCGATGCGCTCGGCGGCGTCAGCCGCAACGCCGTCATCGGCAAGGCGCACCGCCTGGGGCTGCAGTCGCGCCCGTCGCCGGTGAAGCCCAACGATCCCGAGGCGAAGGTGGCGGAGCCTGCGCCGGCCGAGCCGGCAGCGGTCACCCCGCCGCCGCCGCCGCCGCCGGCGCCCGTCGCCGCTGCGGAACCGGAGTTGGATGCGGATCCCGATCCGGAACCCGTCCGCGCCGCGCCCGTCGCCCCCCCGGCGGCGGAACCGCCGGTGCGCGATCCCCAGCCGGTGCTGCGCTCGGTCGGACCGGGCGGTTTCGTCCGCCAGGCACCGGGCGAGCAGCAGGCGCCCTCCACGCCTGCGCCGCCGCGCCGCCTCGTCCCTGCGAAGCCGTCGCCGGAGATCGCGGGCAAGACGACGTTGCTCGATCTCAACGACCGTATCTGCAAGTGGCCTATCGGCCATCCGGGCGAGCCGGACTTCCACTTCTGCGGCGACAAGGTGAACCCCGGCTTCCCCTATTGCGTTGAGCATTGCGGGCATGCCTATCAGGCGCAGCTTCCTCGCCGCGACCGCCGTCCGCCGCCGCCGCTGCCGTTCGGCGGACCGCGCGTGCGCTGATCGCGGCGCAGCCGGTCAACACCTCTAGCAGCCTCTGACTGGCGCGTGCGCGCGACATTTCGTGCGCACGCGACGTTCGTCGGCGTGGCGTCAGCCGCGTGGTTGGTGGGGCGCCACTGCCGGCGACCGCCGATCGGATCGGGAGGCCGAGAGCGATGCATGCGGCACGCTGCCGCGATGGTGAATCAAACCGTTTCGGCCTATATACGGTATCAAAATACAACCACAAATCATTGATCGAGATCATAAAATAGCAAGTAATTGCTGTCATCTCGGTTGTATGACCTACCGGATCGACTTGCTGGCGCGTCACCATCGGCACCTGCTCGACGTTATAGCGGCCGCTCACCCGCTCATCACGGAACGTCATCGCGATGCGGACTTGCAAGGTCTTCGCCACTTGCGGCGCGAAATGGAAGAAGCGCTCATGGCGTACGAGCGCTTCATCCGCGAAGATATCTGCGACCGTTCGCTGTGGAGCCGGGTCGACGACGCGACCGCGGATGCGCGCGCGCTTCTTGCGTCATGTATCCAGTTGCGCAGCGACTATGAGCAGTTCGTCGCGCGATGGAGCGCGACCGACTCGCAGATCAGCTGGCCGCGATATCGGTTGAGCGCGCTCTGCATGATCCAGCAGTTTCGCGACCACGTCATCGAGGCCGCCCTCATGTCCAAACGCTGGATAGGCGACGAGGCGGCTTAGCACGCCGTGCCCGGATCGGCGTGACCACCCCGGCCGCCTGACGGCGCGCTTGGCGCGATGATCCGGAAAATCAGCTGCCGGGGGGTGGCAGGTATCTGACAGCACGCATGGAATTCGATCGTCGCGATCCGATTGCGGCCCCGCGCTTGCCCCCTGCGCTTGCCCTAAGCGCCGCCGTACCCCATACGTTCGCACATGGCCGACGATCTGTTCGCTTCCTCCTCCCCATCCACATCGCACAGTTACGACGCCTCCTCGATCGAGGTGCTCGAAGGGCTGGAGCCCGTACGCCGGCGTCCCGGCATGTACGTCGGCGGGACCGACGAACGCGCGCTGCATCATCTTGCCGCCGAGGTGCTCGACAACGCGATGGACGAGGCGGTGGCCGGCCATGCGACGCGCATCGAGGTGACGCTGGAGCCGGGCAACCGGCTGACAATCGTGGACAATGGCCGCGGGATTCCCGTCGACCCCCATCCCAAGTTTCCCGACAAGTCGGCGCTCGAGGTCATCCTGTCGACGCTGCACTCCGGCGGCAAGTTCGCCGGCAAGGCCTATGCGACCAGCGGCGGCCTGCACGGCGTCGGCGTTTCGGTGGTCAACGCCTTGTCGAGCGACACGGTGGTCGAAGTGGCCCGCGAGCGGCAGCTCTACCGCCAGCGGTTCAGTCGCGGACAGACGATGGGGCCGCTCGAGCACGTCGGCGCGGCTCCCAACCGGCGCGGCACGTCGGTCGCCTTCACGCCGGACACTGAGATTTTCGGACCCGAACTCGGCTTCAAGCCTAGGCGCTTGTACCAGCTCGCGCGATCGAAGGCCTATCTGTTCGCGGGCGTCGAGATCCGGTGGAAGTGCGCGCCCTCGCTGGTCGAGGGAACCGATACGCCGGCGGAGGCGGTGTTCCAGTTCCCGGGCGGGCTTGCGGACCATCTGCGCGAGCAGATCGGCGGACGCGAGTGCGCGACGGCGGACTTCTTCGCGGGGCAGCAGGATTTCCCCGGGGAACAGGGGCGCGTCGAATGGGCGGTCGCCTGGCCGCTGTGGAGCGACGGCAGCTACAGCTGGTATTGCAACACCATCCCGACGCCGGACGGCGGCACGCACGAACAGGGGCTGCGTCAGGCGCTGGTGCGGGGGCTGCGCGCCTTCGGCGACCTCGTGAACCAGAAGAAGGCGAAGGACATCACCGCCGACGACGTGATGGTCGGCAGCGAGCTCATGCTCAGCGTCTTCATCCGCGATCCCCAGTTCCAGAGCCAGACCAAGGACCGGCTGACCAGTCCGGAGGCGGCCGGACTGGTCGAGAAGGCGGTGCGTGACCATTTCGACCATTGGCTCGGCCACAATATGGAGCGCGGCAAGGCGCTGCTCGGCTACGTGCTCGACCGCATGGACGAGCGGCTGCGCCGCAAGGCGGAACGCGAGGTCAAGCGCAAGACCGCGACCTCCGCGCGCAAGCTGCGGCTTCCCGGCAAGCTGACCGACTGCGCCGCCGACTCGCCCGAGGGTACCGAATTGTTCATCGTCGAGGGTGATTCGGCGGGCGGCTCGGCGAAACAGGCGCGCGACCGGAAGACGCAGGCGATTCTGCCGATCCGCGGCAAGATCCTGAACGTCGCGTCCGCGACCAGCGCCAAGATCCTGGCCAACCAGGAGATCGCCGACCTGATCCAGGCGCTCGGCTGCGGCACGCGCAAGGATTGCGTGGCCGACAATCTACGCTACGAGCGCGTCGTCATCATGACCGACGCCGATGTCGACGGTGCGCACATCGCGACGCTGCTGATGACCTTCTTCTTCCAGGAGATGCCGGATCTGGTGCGGCGAGGGCACCTCTATCTCGCACAGCCGCCGCTCTATCGGCTGACGAGCGGCGCGAAGTCGCTTTACGCGCGCGACGACGCGCACCGTGCCGAACTCGAACGGACGGCGTTCAAGGGCAAGAAGGTCGAGGTCGCGCGCTTCAAGGGGCTGGGCGAGATGAACCCGCAACAGCTGCGCGAGACGACGATGGACCCGAAGACACGCGGCATGATCCGCATCACGCTGCCGCAGGAATATGAGGAGCGCGCCGGGGTGAAGGATCTGGTCGATCGCCTGATGGGCAACAATCCGGCGCACCGCTTCGCCTTCATCCAGGAAAACGCCGCGCGGCTCGATGAGGAGGCGATCGACGCGTGACGGGCCCCGCGGGGTACGCGTGGCCGTCCGCTGCCGTCTTCATTTGACGACGAAGGTCACACCCTGCGCTTCCCAGTCGGCGCGCGTCTGGCAGAGCGTGTCCGGCATCGCCTTGGTCGCCTTGTTGCCCAGGGTCGTCTTGGGCATGCAGAGGCGGCCTTCCTTGTTCTCCTGCATCTTGGCGGTCATCGTGATCGTGGCGGGGCCCTTCGAGCGGGCAAGCGCGGGAGTCGCGAACGCCGCGGCGAGAAGCGCGGAGGCGATCGTCGCGGTGGCGGCGCGGGTGGCAATCGAGCGATAGGTCATGGTCGTTTTCCCTGGCGGAAGTGCTTCTTGAGGCTCCTTGGCCTCCAACCATAGCACTGCATTAGTCATGCCAAACACCTAAGCCACTGTAAAACAATGATAAGCCTCGTGACGGTCTGGCGGGGATTGCGAGGTCTGGGTGGATTGCGCCATGATCTGGCATGATAGTGTCCGGGCGGCACGGTACGTCTCCGGGGTGTTGATTCCCCAATGCCATTCCCGGTAATAGGCACGCCGGGCGGTCCTCGACGGGCCGCCCTTTCTCGTTTGGAGAGAAGGAGACCTTCCGTGACCATTACGCCGCTCATGCCCGTCTACCCACGGTGCGGGGTGCGTCCGGTCCGAGGCGAGGGCTGCTACCTGATCTCCGAGGACGGCGGCCGCTATCTCGACATGGCGGCGGGTATCGCCGTCAACGCGCTCGGCCATGGCCATCCGCACCTCGTCAAGGCGATCGCGGACCAGGCGGCGACGCTGATGCACGTGTCGAACCTCTACGGCAGCCCGCAGGGCGAGGCGCTGGCGGAGCGGATCGTCGCCCACAGCTTCGCCGACACGGTGTTCTTCACCAATTCGGGCACCGAGGCGGTCGAATGTGCGATCAAGACCGCGCGCCGTTACCATTATGCCAATGGCAATCCGCAGCGGCACACGATCATCACCTTCAACAACGCCTTCCACGGGCGCACGATGGGAGCGATCTCCGCCACCAATCAGCCCAAGATGCGCGACGGCTTCGAGCCGCTGCTGCCCGGCTTCGCCTATGCGCCGTTCAACGATCTCGCGGCGGCGCTGGCGCTGGTCGACGACCATACTGCCGGGTTCATGGTCGAGACGATCCAGGGCGAGGGCGGCGTGTCGGTGGCGACGCCGGAATTCCTCCAGGGCCTGCGCCAGGCTTGTGACGCGCACGGCCTGCTGCTGATCCTCGACGAGGTGCAGTGCGGCTATGGCCGCACCGGCAAGATGTGGGCGTACGAGCATTATGACATCGAGCCGGACATCATGTCTGTGGCCAAGGGCATTGGCGGCGGCTTCCCGCTGGGCGCCTGCCTCGCCACCGAAGAGGCGGCGAAGGGCATGGTGATCGGCACGCACGGCTCGACCTACGGCGGCAATCCGCTGGCGATGGCGGCCGGGCAGGCGGTGCTCGACGTCATGCTCGCGGACGGCTTCCTCGACCATGTCGCCACGATGGGCGAGCGGCTGCGCGGCGCGCTGGAGCAGCTGATCCCGAACCACGATCACGTCTTCGAGGGTGTTCGCGGCAAGGGGCTGATGCTCGGCCTCAAGCTCAAGGCCGGGGTCGAGCCGCGCGAGTTCGTCGCCCATGCCCGCGACAACCACAATCTGCTGCTCGTCGCCGCGGGCGAGAACGTCGTGCGCATCCTGCCGCCGCTGGTGATCGAGGATGAGCACGTCGCCGAATGTATCGAGAAACTGTCGGATGCGGCGCGCGTCTTCGCACCGGCAAGCGACGATTGAACGTCTCTCCCTCTCCCATGCGGGAGGGGGAAAGAAGGACCTGCCATGATCCGCCATTTCCTGAACCTGACCGACGCCGGCCCCGATGGCCTAGCCGCGATGCTGGACGATGCGATGACCCGCAAGGCGGCGCGCGCGGGCTGGCCCAAGGGCCGCATCGATGCCGATGCGCCGCTTGCCGGCCACGTGCTCGCGATGATCTTCGAGAAGAATTCGACGCGCACCCGCGTCAGCTTCGACATGGCGATCCGCCAGCTCGGCGGCACGTCGATCGTGATGGACGCAGGCTCGATGCAGCTCGGTCGCGGCGAGAGCATCGCCGACACCGCGCGCGTGCTGTCGGGCTATGTCGACGCGATCATGATCCGCACCGACGACCATGCCAAGGTCGAGGAGATGGCGGCGCATGCCGGCGTGCCGGTGATCAACGGCCTGACCGACGCGTCGCATCCCTGCCAGATCATGGCGGACCTGCAGACGATCCTGGAAAGTGGCAAGGCGCTTCCCGGCCTGAAGATCGCATGGCTCGGCGACGGCAACAACGTGCTCGCCTCGATCATCGAGGCGGCGGGGTTGATGCACTTCGACGTCGTCGCCGCTTGTCCGCAAGGCTACCAGCCGACCGAGGCCGATGTCGCGCTGGGACGGGGGCGCGCGCGCGTCGTCGGTACGGCGGCGGAAGCGGTCGAGGGGGCGGACGTCGTCGTCACCGACACCTGGATCTCCATGGGCCAGGCGCATGCCGAGACGAAGCTCGCCGCGATGATGCCGTTTCAGGTCGACGAGGCGCTGATGGCGCGCGCCAAGCCCGACGCGACGTTCCTGCATTGCCTGCCGGCGCATCGAGGCGAGGAAGTGACGGAGGCGGTGATCGACGGGCCGCAGTCGCTGATCTGGGCGGAGGCGGAGAACCGCCTGCACGCGCAGAAGGCGGTGCTGCGCTGGTGCTTCGGGCAGATCGGGTAAGCTGCGCATCGGGTCGGTCCTGCGCGGTCGGAATGGGAAACGCGACCGAGCCGCTGCGGCGGGGTGTCCGCCCGCCTGTTGACCGCCGCGCGGCGCACCCCATCTTGTCGCAATGCAACAGACCGTGACTTTCGACCTGGATCGCGCGCTGGCGTTCGCGATCCCCTCCCGCTCGGCGCGTGGGCGTGTCGTGCGCCTTGGCCCCGCGCTCGACCAGATCCTTGCCGCTCACGCCTATCCCCCGGCGATCGAGGCGCTGCTCGCGGAAGCGATCGCGCTGGCGGCGCTGATGGGGTCGATGCTCAAGGATCCGCAGGCGCAGCTGACCTTGCAGACGCGTACCGACCGCGGCGCGGTGACGCTGCTCGTGTGCGACTATCGTGGCGGCGAGGTGCGGGGGTATATCCAATATGACGCCGACCGGCTCGCGACGCTCCCCGAGCAACCGACGCTGTTCGCGCTGTTCGGCGAGGGCTATCTTGCGATCACCTTCGACATGACCGCGACGGGCGAGCGATACCAGGGCATCGTCCCGCTCGATGGCGCCACGCTGGCCGAGGCAGCGCAGAGCTATTTCGTCCAGTCGGAGCAGATCCCGAGCCTCGTGCGGGTCGGCGTCGCCAAGCGCGACGGACGCACGATCGCGGGTGGCCTGTTCCTTCAGCATCTGCCCGAAGGCGAGCTCGGCCGCGAACGCCTGCATACGCGTCTCGACCATCCGGAATGGGAGCACGTCGCCGCCCTCGGCGAGACGATGGGGGTCGACGAACTCGCGGAACCGACGCTGCCACTGGAAACGCTCGTCTGGCGCCTGTTCAACGAGGAGCAGGATGTCCGCGTCCTGACCGACACGCCGCTGGCGCGCGGCTGTCGCTGCACCGCCAGCTATATCGCGAGCGTGTTGGAGAAATTCTCGCTCGAGGAGCGCCGCGAGATGGCGGACGAGAACGGTTTGATTCAGGTGGATTGCGCCTTCTGCGCGACCAAATTCCCCGTGCCGGCGGAGCCGCAGGCGGCGGGATAGGGGCCGCGCCGTTCGTCGCGCCGCGCGAACGTCTGGCCGACGTGTTCATAAACACGTGGGAACGCAACGGGTTAACCGGATATTTACCGACCGGCTGCTAGGGCCGCTCGTGTGCACAGTCTGTATGGGCACGCTTTTTTCTCCCTAAAGGGCGGCGACGCTCTCTCCTTTCGGGCCGCGGTTTTCCGCGGCCCTTTTCTTTTGGGGCATTTTGGCCTAGCCGCGCGGGGATCATGACACTTCAACCGATTGCCGTCGTGCTCGTCTCGGGCGGGCTCGACTCGATGATCTCCGCCGCCAGCGCGCGCGAGGCGGGGTATCGCCTGCTCGCCCTGTCGATCGACTATAACCAGCGCCATCGCGTCGAGCTCGCGGCGGCGCGCCGCGTCGCGCATGCTCTGGGCGCGGAACGGCATATCGTGCTGCCGATGGATCTGTCGGCCTTCGGCGGATCGGCGCTGACGGACGATATCGCCGTGCCCAAGGACGGCGCGGGCACGGAAGAGGGCGGGGGCATCCCGGTCACCTACGTACCCGCCCGCAACACCATCTTCCTCAGCCTCGCGCTCGGCTGGGCGGAGGCGGCGGGCGCGCGCGACCTGTTCATCGGCGTGAACGCGCTGGATTATTCCGGCTATCCCGACTGCCGGCCGGAGTTCATCGCCGCGTTCGAGGGGCTGGCAGAACTTGCCACCAAGGCGGGGGTGGAGGGAGAGCCCTTCCGCATTCACGCGCCGCTCCAGCATATGACGAAGGCGGACATCGTGCGCGAGGGCGCGCGTCTCGGCCTCGACATGGGGCTCAGCTGGTCGTGCTACGATCCCGCGCCGGGCGGCGTCCATTGCGGCCTGTGCGACAGCTGCCGCCTGCGCGCGCGCGGCTTCGAGGAAGCCGGGATCGCCGATCCCACCACCTACGCCACGCGGGCCTGACCCCTCCGATGAGCTATGCGGTCAAGGAAATGTTCCTGACGCTGCAGGGCGAGGGCGCCAATGCCGGCGCGCGCGCGGTGTTCGTGCGCTTCGCCGGCTGCAACCTGTGGTCGGGGCGCGAACTGGATCGTGCCAGCGCGATCTGCCGGTTCTGCGACACCGACTTCGTCGGCACCGACGGACTTGGGGGAGGGCGCTTCGCCGATGCGGCGGCGCTGGTCGCGGCGGTCGAGGGTTTCTGGGGGCCGGGGGCCGACCATCGCTTCGTCGTCCTGACCGGGGGCGAGCCGATGCTCCAGGTCGACGACGCCCTCGTCGAGGCGCTGCACGCAGCGGGTTTCCGGATCGCGATCGAGACCAACGGGACCTTGCCCGCGCACCCCGGGATCGACTGGGTCTGCGTCAGTCCCAAGGCCGGCAGCATCGTGGTCCAGCGCTCGGGCGACGAGCTCAAGCTCGTCTGGCCGCAGCCGGGGTCGGATCTGGATGAGATCGAGCGCTGGGACTTTCGTCACCGCCTGCTCCAGCCGCTCGACGACGCCGATGCGCCCGCGCATGTCGCCGCGGCGATCGCGGTGGTCATGGAGCGGCCGCAATGGCGGCTGACGCTCCAAACGCACAAGATGCTGGGATTGCGCTAGAGTTTTCCACGTGCTTGGTGGCCGGTACCACGCCGATCCAGCGTTGCTGGATCGCACGCTAACGGCTGATCCGGCGAGGCCGGGTCAGCGGCGGTGCATCGGATCATGTCCAGCCCGTGCCGTCCCGGGAGGGGGCGGGGACACTCAGGAGGGGGGGCGCAATCCGATCGTGCCGGGCCCCTCGCGGGGCCGGGCGCGGCACGATCGGATTGCCGCGCCGGGTTCAGCGGAGCGCGGTCTGCGCCGCCGCCGGAGCCGCGCCGGCGGCGATCGCCGCGGTGGGGGCGGCCGCCGGCGGCCAGTTGAACGTGCCGCACTTCTTGATCGACCAGTCGCCGCGCTTGTCCCAGCAGACCGGATCGAACCGCGGCTTGGACGCATAGTCGCGGCCCAGATAGCGCGAGAAATGCTGTTCGCCATAAGGCGCCATCAGGCTGGCGCGCAGCTCGCGGAGCCGCTCGGCGGCAAAGGCGGCGAAGCTGCCGCGCGGGACGAAGGTCGCGTCCCGACCGATCACGCTCGCCGTCTGGCAGAAACCGTATTGCGCCGCGACCGGCGTGAAGCCTGCGTACAGCCGCGTGCCGAACTGGTCGAGCGCGGCGGTGCCGGCCTTGGGCGTCTTGTTCGTGCGCGCGAAATATTTGGCGATCGTGTCGAATGCGCCCTTCAGCTCGGCGGAATGGTCGGTGAGCAGCGCATTGTAATTCTGTACGGTGAGCAACGTCGGTTCGAACTGGCACTGCAGCGCGGCGACGTTGAGCGCCGCGCGCATGTTCCAGCTGACCGCCGCGCTACGCTCGGCATCGGTCGCGCCGGGCAGCAGTTCGGCAACGCCGCTGGGATCCCCCTTCAGCGTGTCGCTGCGGAAATCGTGCGAGCGCAGGAAGAATTGTGCCGAGGCCGGTGCCGCCAGCGTCAGGGCCATCGCCGCGCCGCCAAAAGCGATCGCGGTACGCAACAGGGTCATGGGTAGGGTTCCTCCCGAAGCGGGTATGTTATGCCGCGCAGAATACAGGAATTCTGGGCCTGACCCAATCCCCCATTTACCATGATCAGGTCTCGGACGCGACGAATTGAGTCGCGGTGGCGCCAAGACGACATGGGGCGGAGGAACAAAAAGAAACGGCCGCCCGGTATTCCGGACGGCCGTTTCACGAACGTAATGAACCCGGAAGGGGTCGATTACATGGCGTTCGTGGTCGTGGTGGTGTTCGACATCATCGTGTCGTTCGCCATCATCGTGTCGTTGGCCATCATGCCGCCGTTGGTCGAACCGTCGACCGCGGTCATGTTGTCCGACATGGTGCCCATGTCGTCGCTGCTGTTCATGTCGGTGACCATCGTGTTTTCGGTGGTGGTCTCCGTCTTCGGGCCGCAAGCCGACACGGCGAGCGCGGCGCCGGCGATCAGCGAGCCGGTCAGGACCTTGGAGATGATTGCACGCATTGGAAGCTCCCTAGAAAACGGATTTGGACGGCTTGCTGGCCCTTTAATCCCAAATCACGGTGGACATTAGCACATAACGCCTGCCCCTCAAGCCTCGTTTTCCGTGGCACAAGAAAGAGTATCGAGGAACGCCGGGGCGGTGAACGCAAGGGCGGCGTCAAAGGTTTCCAGCGGGCTGGGCCGGCCAAGCGCCGCGAGGCTGGTGACCGGGAAGTCCGGCAGGCCGCAGGGCACGATGCCGCCGAAATGGGACAGGTCGGGCGCGACGTTGACCGCGAAGCCGTGCAGCGTCACCCAGCGCTTCACCCGCACCCCGATCGCGCCGATCTTGGCCTCGGGCGCGCCGGCCTCGTTGCCGTCGCGGGTCCAGATGCCGACGCGGCCCTCCACGCGGAACGCCTCGACGCCCAGCCGGGCAAGCGCGGCGATCACCCATCCCTCAAGCCCATGGACGAAACAGCGGACGTCGCGGCCACGTCGGTTGAGGTTGAGGACCAGGTAACCGATCCGCTGGCCGGGGCCGTGGTAGGTGTATTTGCCGCCGCGGCCCGTCACATGCACCGGAAACCGCGCGTCGATCAGTTCGGCGGGATCGGCACTCGTCCCCGCGGTGTAGAGCGGCGGATGCTCCAGCAGCCAGACGAGTTCGCGTGCCTCGCCTGCCGCAACCGCCGCGGCGCGGGCCTCCATTTCGGCGAGCGCGGCTTCATAGGGCGTCAGACCCGGCGTCACGCGCCATTCGATCCCGTCGAGCGCGGGTGGCAGGTCATAGGGTGGGAGCGGATCCGTCATGCGGCTGGCCATGGCGCAACGGTCGCCCCTCGCGCAAGCGATGGTCGAGCGCCCCTCGCGCAAGCGATGGTCGAGCGTCCTTCGCGCAAGCGATGGTCAAGAGCCTTGCCTTGGGCTAGTCCCCGCGCTCGACAGTCGGGCGAAAGGTGGGACGGGCGATGGTCAGGATGGCGAGCGTGTGGGACCGCAGCAGCGCGGTGTTGAGCGGGCGAGGCGCCATGCTGGCCGCGATCGCCGCGCCGACGCTGTTCCTGCCCGGTGTGATCCGGGCAGGGTACATATGGGCGACGACGCCCATCGGCGGCGGGCCCGCGCCCGTGTCGGCGGCGATCGGCGGCCTGCTCGCCATCGTGGTCGCGCTGGTTTCCCTGTGGGGACAGCTTGCCCTGATCGCCGCGTCCAGCGCGCCGGAGACGCAGGGACCGGACGCACGGCGTATCGCGACGGCACGGTTCCTGCCGGCGCTGGGCGTGATGGTGGTGCTGGTGGTGGCCTTGACGCTGCTCGCGCTCCCGCCGCTCTTCGTCATGGCGCGTGCGGGGTTCGATTTCGCCGCGGCCGCCGCAGGCACGCAGCAACTCGCGGTCGCGCCGGGGGCGGCGGCCTTCGCCGGCCTCTACATCCTGGTGCTCGGCATCGTCCTGCTGTTCGTCGGCGCCCGTCTCGCGCTCACCTATGCGGTGATCGTCAACGAGCGGCTGGCCCTGGGCGCGATCGGGCGGAGCTGGCGGCTGACGCGACGGCATACATGGCGGATCGTCGGCGTGCTGCTGTTGTGGGTCGTCGTCTTGCTCGTCGCAACCTGGGCGACCCAGGCGGTGGTCGGCACCCTATTGGGTCTGCTGCTGGGGCGCGAGGGCGTGGCGACCGTCCTGTTCGTCACCGCCATCGCCACCGCGGCGGTGTCGACGGTGTTCAGCGTCATCGCGATCGTGTTCACGACGCAGCTCTACGTCGCGCTCGCCGCGCAGCGCCGTGCCGCGGACGGTTGAGGACCATCAAGTGCAGACATCCGGACGCCCGACCTTCGCCGGCCTGATCGCGGAGGGCTGGGCGCTGTTTCGCCGCGACGCCGACCTGCTGGTGCGGATCGCGGGACTGTTCATCTTCCTGCCGACCTATGCCGTCACGTTGCTGGTCGCGCCATTTCCCTTGCCCGACGACAAGATCGCGGACACCCAGGCACGGGCGCAGGCCTGGATGACCGCGCTCGACGGCTGGATGGGCGATTACGGCCTGGGGTGCGTGCTCGCGTTCCTCGTCACCTATTTCGGGATCGCGCTCGTCTATTGCCTCATGCTCGACCCGGATCGGCCGACGGTCGGGCAGGCGCTCAAGCGCGCGCTGCGACTTTATCCCCGCTTTCTTCTCGCGATGCTCGTGGTGCAGGTACCCGCCGGCGCCGGCATGTACCTGCTGCTGTTGCCGGGCCTGTGGCTGATGAGCCGCTTCCTGCTCGCCGGCCCGACGCTCGTCGCGGAGGCGCCTGTCGGTGCGCTCGCCGCCGTGGGACGGTCGTGGCGCCGCACGCGACCTGCGCAGCTCGCGCTGCTCGGCGCCACCGCCTTCATCTATCTCGCCGCGATGCTCGGCGGCCAGCCCTTCCTGCTGCTCGGCACGTGGCTGGGCGGCGGCGGCGCCAATCCGTTGGGCGTGGCGCTCGTCGACGCGGTCGCCGCCGCGGTGGCGAGCGCGGCACAGCTCGCCGGTGCGCTCGTCGCCGTCGTCGCCTATCGTCGGCTGGGCCCGGCCAGATAGGGGACATGCGCGCCCGCGCTTTCCGGCAACAGGCCGAGCGCGCGGGGATCGGGAAAGGTTTCGAGCGTCCGCTTGACCGCGACGAACCCCTGCGCCCGATAGAAATTGAGCGCGGACGGGTGGTCGAGCGTACAGGTGTGCACCCACAGCTTCGCGATGCCGGGCCGCCACGCGCGGGCCAGCGCCTCCGCCATCATCCAGCGGCCATGACCCTGGCCCGCGAGCTCGGGGACGAGGCCGAAGTAGGAAAGTTCGCATACGCCCGCCGCGCGGAAGTCCAGTTCGACCATGCCGACCTCAATCCCCGCGCGGTCGACCGCCGCGTGGATGACGACGGCGGGATCGTGGATGATCCGTGTCAGCGCGTCGTCGTCCATCGCCAGGCGCGAATACCAGAGCCAGGGACCGCCGATCCGCTCGAACAGCAGGCGATAGCGCGCCGGCTCCGGCGTCCGCCACGCCACCAGCCGCAGCGGGGACGCGGGCAGCGGCCGCAGCGGCGGCCGGTCGCGCATTTCCAGCGTCGTGACGACCGTCGCCAGCTGCTCGGGCGGCACGTCGATCAGCGCCACCCGCTCACTCCCAGGTGGCGAGCGGCGGCAGGCTCATCAGGATCGCGTCGATGTTGCCGCCCGTTTTCAGGCCGAACAGCGTGCCGCGATCGTAGACGAGGTTGAATTCGGCATAGCGGCCGCGCCAGGCGCGCATCGCCGCGACGTCGGCGTCGGTGAACGGGGTGGCCATCCGTCGCCGGACGATGCGCGGGAAGGCGTCGAGGAACGCCTCGCCCACCGCGCGGGTGAAGGCGAAGTTCGCCTCGAAATCGCCCTCCAGGTGATCGTAGAAGATGCCGCCCACGCCGCGATGCACGCCGCGGTGCGGGATGAAGAAATATTCGTCCGCCCATTGCCGGAACCGCGGATAATAGGCCGCATCGTGCGCGTCGCATGCCGCCTTCAGCGTGGCGTGGAAATCCTCGGTGTCCTCGGCATAGGGCAGCGGCGGGTTCAGGTCCGCGCCGCCGCCGAACCAGCGTTTGGTCGTCACCAGGAATCGCGTGTTCATGTGGACCGCGGGGACGTGCGGATTGGCCATGTGCGCGACGAGGCTGATGCCGGTCGCGAAGAAGCGCGGATCGCTGCCTGCACCGTGAATCGTCTTGCCGAATTCGCCCTCGAACGTGCCGCCGACGGTGGAGACATTGACCCCTACCTTCTCGAACACCCGCCCCTTCATCACGCCGCGCACGCCGCCGCCGCCGGGGGCGCCCGACGGGTCCGCGCGGTCCCACGGCGTATAGGCGAAGGCGGCTTCGGATCCCGCCTCGCGCTCGATACTCTCGAACGCGGCGCAGATACGGTCGCGCAGGGATTCGAACCACGTCCGGGCGGCGGTCTGTTCGGCGTCAAGCGTCAGCATGGCCGCTGCCTTACAGGCTCGGCCATGCGCGTGGAAGCACCGCGGCCGTCACACGTCGGGCGCAACGGCCTTGAGCCAGTCAGGATCGTGCGCAAGCTTGCGGTCCTGCACACCCGTGAGGCTGCGCAGGCGCTGCCGGTCGGGGATGGTGATGCGGTGCCGATCGCGCAGGATGATCCCGTCGACTTCGAGCTGGCGGATCATCCGGTTCACGTGGACGCCCGTCAGCCCGAGGTAATCGCCGATCTGCTCCTGCGTCACCGGCAGGTCGAAGCTGTCGGAGGCCGCACCCGCCACCGCCGCCAGCCGATCGCTGAGGTCCAGCAGCAGCGCGCCGAGACGCTGGAGCGCGGACATGCGTCCCACGGTCGCCAGCCGATCCATCAACGCAACCCTTTCGCGCTGCGCGCTCAGGAACATGCAGGCGGCAAAGCGGGGATTAGACATGAACAGCGCCCCGAACGCCTGGGTCGGAATGCGATGCACGGTGACGGGCGTCAGCGCAGCCAGCGTGTCGGGCGCGCCGATGACGCACAAGGCCGTCGAACCGAGCATGTCGCCGGGCAGATGCAGCTTCAGGATCTGCCTCTCGCCATCGGACAGCAGCATCGACGAGGCCGCCCAGCCGTCCGAGAGCAGCCACACGGCCTGCGCCGGTTCGCCCTCCCGCCGGATGATCGCATGGCGCGGAAGGCGAACGGGCGCCTCGGTCAGCTCGCGGATACGCGCAAGTTCACCGGTGGTCAGGCTTGCGAATTCCTTGAGCCGGTGGGTCGGCAGGGGAACAGAGGGAGATTGCGGGTCGAGCAAGGTACGGTTCCGGTCAGAAGAAGTGTCCTTGCTAGCGTGAAACCCGCCAGGCGCAATTGACGCATGTTGCTGTCTTCGCTCGCTAATCCCGTCGCGCGAGGGGCGATTCCGTCGCCGGCCAGCCGTTCGTCTGGCGAAGCGCTTCGGCCAGGACGATGGCACCGGACACCGCGACGTTGAGCGACCGCATGCCCGCGCGCATCGGTATGCGCACGCGCGCATCGGCGCGGTGGTGGACCTCGTCCGGCACGCCGGCGCCTTCGCTGCCCAGCAGCAGGACGTCGCCGGGCTGGAACGTCATGTAGGGGAGGGGCGTGGCGCCGCGCGTCGTGAGCAGCACGATCCTGCCCGGCACGGATGCGACGAACGCGTCGAAGTCGGCGTGGCGGCGGATGCTGGCGGCCGCGCCGTAATCCATCGCGGCGCGCGCCATCGCCCTGTCGCCGAAGGGAAAGCCCATCGGTTCGATCAGGTCGAGGCCGACATCCATACAGGCGGCGAGGCGCATCAGCGTACCGACGTTGCCGGCGATATCGTGCTGGTAAAGGGCAAGGCGCATCGCGATCGTCCTATCGCGCGGTGACGCGCCGCGCAAAAAGCCTGTTGGCAAAGCGCGCGAGGCCCGTCTATCACCGCGACCAGCCTGCCAAGGGGATGGCGGTGTTCGGACGGGGCGTCTTTCGAAGGTTCCAGCAGGAACGACGGAGATGGCTCCGCCGCAATAAAGACGGTTAGGGTGAGAGACGCATGGCGACTGACAGCATGGTGCCTCCCGGTGAATCGCCGGAGCCGTTCCACGAGGAGGTGCCCGATCCCCGTCGCCGCGACTTCATCAACATCGCCGCCGTATCCTTCGCGGGTGTCGGCGCGGTCGCGATCGTGCTGCCGCTGATCAACCAGATGAACCCTTCCGCCGACGTGCTCGCGCAGTCGACGACGGAGGTCGATCTGTCGAAGGTCGAGCCCGGTCAGGCGATCGTCACCACGTTCCGCAAGCAGCCGCTGTTCGTGCGCAACCTGACGCCGAAGGAGATCGCGGATGCGGACGCGGTGTCGCTGTCGACGCTGCGCGATCCGCAGACGCTGGAACAGCGCACCAAGCCCGGCAAGAAGAACTGGCTGATCACGCTGGGCGTCTGCACCCATCTCGGCTGCGTGCCGCTCGGCGCGCGCGAGGGCGAGAACCGGGGGCCGTTCGGCGGCTATTTCTGCCCGTGCCACGGTTCGGCCTATGACACCGCGGCGCGCATCCGCCAGGGACCAGCACCTAAGAACCTGCTCGTCCCCGATTACAAATTCGATTCCGACACGGCCGTCACGGTCGGCGTGGCCAGCTAAGGGAGACCCGAGACATGAGCTTTCCCTGGGCGAAGCATTACGAGCCGAAGCAGCCGCTGATGCGGTGGCTCGACGAGAAGCTGCCGCTGCCGCGCCTCGTCTACAATGCCGTCGGCGCGGGTTATCCGGTGCCGCGCAACCTCAACTATTTCTGGAACTTCGGCGTGCTCGCCGGGGCCGCGCTGGCGATGCAGATCATCACCGGCGTCGTGCTGGCGATGCATTATGCCGCCAATGCCGGCGTCGCGTTCGGCTCGGTCGAAAGCATCATGCGCGACGTCAACGCCGGCTGGTTCCTGCGCTATGCGCACGCCAATGGCGCGTCGATGTTCCTCGCCGTCGTCTACATCCACATCGGCCGCGGCCTCTATTACGGCTCGTACAAGGCGCCGCGCGAGATGGTGTGGCTGCTCGGCGTCGTCATCTTCCTCCTCATGATGGCGACCGCGTTCATGGGCTATGTGCTCCCCTGGGGGCAGATGAGCTTCTGGGGCGCGCAGGTCATCACAGGCTTCTTCTCGGCCATTCCGCTGGTCGGCGAGACGATCCGCGTCTGGCTGCTCGGCGGTTTCGCGCCGGACAACGCCGCGCTAAACCGCTTCTTTTCGCTTCACTATCTGCTGCCGTTCGTGATCGCGGGCGTGATCATGCTGCACATCTGGGCGCTGCACATCCCCGGCTCGAACAACCCGACCGGCGTCGAGGTGAAGGATGAGCAGGATACGGTGCCCTTCCACCCCTATTACACCGCGAAGGACGGCTTCGGGCTCGGCGTCTTCCTGCTGATCTTCGCGCTGTTCATCTTCTTCTCGCCCAACCTGCTCGGCCATCCGGACAATTACATCGAGGCGAACCCGCTCTCGACGCCGGCGCACATCGTTCCGGAATGGTATTTCCTGCCCTTCTACGCGATCCTGAAGAGCTTCACCGCGGACTTCATCCTGCCGGCGAAGCTGTGGGGCGTGCTGGCGATGTTCGGCTCGATCCTGCTGCTCTTCTTCCTGCCCTGGCTCGACTCGTCGCCGGTCCGGTCGGCCAACTACCGGCCGAAGTACCGCATCTTTCTCGGCATCCTGCTCGCCGACGTGCTGGTGCTCGGCTATGTCGGCGGCGCTGAGCCGCTGCCACGCAACGTCATCATGGGGCAGATCGCGGCGGCCTATTACTTCGCGCACTTCCTCATCATCCTGCCGTGGGTCGCCCGCTCGGAGCGTCCGCGCCCGCTGCCCAATTCGATCACCGAGGCGGTGCTGGCGAAGCACGGCGGCACCAGCCTCGCGCACAGCGCGGCGCAGGCCTGATCCGGCCCAGGGGGAAATAAGACAATGGTCCGTATCATCTCATCCCTGGTCGGCGCTGCCTTCGTCTTCGTGCTGGCGATCGCGCTGTTCGGCACGGTCAAGACCGCCATCACCGAACCCGCGAAGGAGGGGCCCGAAAAGGTCTTCCATCTCCATCCCGAGGATATCCACCTGCCGTCCGCCGGCTGGTTCGGGAAGTTCGACAACCGCCAGATCCAGCGCGGCTTTCAGGTCTACAAGGAGGTCTGCTCGGCCTGCCACAGCCTGAAGTACGTCGCCTTCCGCGACCTCACCAAGATCGGCTATTCGGAGGCCGAGGTGAAGGCGATCGCCAACCAGTGGGTGATCGAACAGCCGACGGTGAATCCGGAGACCGGCGAGGCGTCGACGCGCAAGAACGTGCCATCGGACCACTTCCCGTCGCCCTTCGCAAACGAGGTCGCCGCACGTGCCGCGAACAACAACGCGCTGCCGCCCGATCTGTCGCTGATGACCAAGGCGCGCGAGGATGGTCCGAACTACGTCCACGCGCTGATCACCGGCTATCGCAACCCGCCGGCCGAGATGAAGCGGGAGTTCCCCGACTTCACGACGCCCAAGGGGCTGCACTACAACCCCTATTTCGCGAACCTGAACATCGCGATGCCGCCGCCGCTGACGCAGGACGGCCAGGTCACCTACACGGACGGCACCAAGGCGACCCGCGACCAGATGGCGCGCGACGTCGCGGCGTTCCTGACCTGGACCGCGGAGCCGAACCTCGAAGCGCGCCATGGCGCAGGGCTTGCCGCGGTGATCTTCCTGGCGATCTTCATCTTCCTCGCCTGGGGCGCCTATCAGAACGTCTGGCGCGACGTGAAGCATTGATCCCCACCGCCTGGCGGGCGGTGCGGGACGAAGGGGCGGGTGGCGCAACTCGGCGCCGCCCGCCCTTTTGTTTTGGGTAGCCGGCCGCCCCCTTTCGTCATCCCGGCGAACGCCGGGACCCATGGTTGCGGGCGGCCGGCGGTGTCGCGCCATCGCTCCGCAATCGTGTCCATGGCTCCCGGCGTGCGCCGGGATGACGAAGGAATGGGCAGGCGCAGCCACCCCCCATTGACCCCGCCACCAAGCCACGCGACAGCGGCTCGCATGAACGACGATCTCAAGGCGCTGATCCGTACAATCCCGGACTTCCCCAAGCCCGGCATCCAGTTCCGCGACATCACGACGCTCCTGCTCGATCCGCGGGGGCTGGCGCAGACGGTGACGCGCATGGCGGCCGCAACGGTCGGGCCGGTCGACCTCGTCGCCGGGATCGAGGCGCGCGGCTTTCTGTTCGCGGCCGCGCTAGCCGTCCCGCTGGGGGCAGGTGTGCTGCTGATCCGCAAGGACGGCAAGCTGCCGGGTGCGACCATCGCGGAAGATTATGCGCTCGAATATGGCCAGGACCGGATCGCCATGCACGAGGACGCGCTCGTGCCGGGTCAGCGCGTGCTGCTGGTCGACGATCTGATCGCGACGGGCGGCACCGCGCGCGCGGCGATCCGGCTCTTGCGCAAGGCCGGCGCACAGGTGGAGCAGGCGCAGTTCGTCATCGACCTGCCCGATCTCGGCGGCGCGGCCGCGCTGGCGAGGGACGGCATCCGCGTCGATTCGCTGTTCGCTTTTCCGGGCCATTGAAAGGCGGCGCATCCCGACGCGTAACCAGTCAGTAAGGGTTCATCCGGAACCTGCGATGATCCGCCCTCGTTTTACGACGATCGGCGCGCCCGAGCCATCAGCCCGCGCCCGCAAGTATTGGGAGAGCGTGATGATCCTCAAGCGCCTTGGCCTCACCGGCCTCATCCTCGCCGCAGGCCTGGGCACCGCCGCCTGCACCGACGGCTACGGCTATAGCGGCGTGTCCGTCGGCTATGGCACCGGCTATGGCTACGGATATGGCGACCCCTATGGGTACGGCTATGGCGGGTACGGCGGCTATGGCTATCCCGGCTACTTCGGCTGGTACGGCGACTATTATTATCCCGGCACGGGTATCTACGTCTACGACCAGTGGCGGCGGCCCTATCGCTGGAACGACGCGCAGCGCCGCTACTGGCAGGACCGTCGCAACGGCTGGCGGGGCGACCGCAACTTCCGGAACAATTGGGGTGGTTTCGATCGCGGCCAAGGCGGGACGTGGAACGGCACCCGGCCAGAAGGATGGAACGGACAGCGTCCGGGTGGCTGGAGCGGCAATCGCCAGAACTTTTCCGGTACGCCCGGCCAGACGCCTCCAGCGGTGACGCCGCAGGGAACGCCGGGCGCCACGGGCGGACAGCATTGGGGCGGCAATCGCGGCTGGGGCGGCGGTGGCCGTGGCGGCTGGGGCGGCGGCCGCGGCTGGGGTGGCGGTCGCGGCGGCGGTCATACCCGCCGCTGAGCCATTCGGTCAGCCGTCGACGGGCCGCGTCGCGAGCAGATAGTTGGACACGAACGTCATGACGACGACGTCGTGCTGGTTGAATACCGCCATCTTGCTGCGCACGATGCCCATTTCCGGACGGCTGGCCGAGCGCCGGGCCTCGAGCACTTCGGTTTCGCAGCGCAGGCGATCGCCGGGATAGACCGGCTTCAGCCATCGCAACTCGTCGATGCCGGGCGATCCCAGGCTGGCCTGACGATGCGCGTCCATGTGCGCGACCAGCATCGCCATGGTCATCGCACACGTATGCCAGCCGCTCGCCGCCAATCGCCCGAAATGCGTCTTTGCCGCGGCTTCGTCCGAAAGGTGAAAGGGTTGCGGGTCGTATTGGCGAGCGAAGCCGATGACCTCTTCGCGCGTCACCGCATAATCGCCGAACCGCGCGGTCTCGCCGACGACGACATCCTCGAAGTAGCGCATGCTTGTCCTCCTATCGTCGCAGGACGGCGCGAAAGGGTGCGTCGTCGCCGTCGAGCCCCGTCCCCGCGGGCAGGCCGATCAGATCGCGCAGCAGCGGCGCGACGTCGGTATTGTCGAAGCGCGCGAGGGTCTTGCCCCCCACGAACGCCGGACCGTTGGCGATGAACAGGGCCGCCATGTCGGGAGCGCGATTGTCATAGCCATGCGCGCCGCCGTGGATCGCATCGGTCGGCGCCGTCTTGAGGATCAGCCAACCGGTCTCTGCGAGGCAGAAATAGGGCGGGATGCGCGGATTGGTGCCGTAACGGAAGCGCGGCGGGATCGCACCCTTGCGCCAGCATTGCATGTGCGGGTGCGACTTGAGCAGCGCGGTCTCCAGCGCGGCCTCGTGCCCCGGCACGGGATAGAGGCTGGCGAAGGGGCCGGTGTCGAACAGGCGATAGTCGGCCGGATTCGCCACACGATCCATCGCGATCGTGCGCGCGGTGTCGGTCGCGGCCATGCCGTGGTCAGCGACGACGACGATATTGGCGCGCTGGCGCAGCGTCGCCAGCCCGTCGACCAGCCGGCCGATCTGCGCGTCGATCATCGCCACCGCCTGCGTCGTCTCCGGCGCATAGGGACCATAGCCATGGCCCGCAGTGTCGACCGTATCGAAATAGAGCGTGACGAAACGCGGCCGCGTCGCGGCCGGGCGGCGTAGCCAGTCGATCACCGCGTCCACCCGCTGCATGGGAGAGACCGCCTGGTTGAACTGCTGCCAATCCTCTGGCCGCGTCGCGCCGTCGACCTGACCATGACCATGCGGCGACGGCGTACCGCCCCAGCCGACGTTCGCGCCGGGCCAGAACATCGTGGCGGTGCGGATGCCGGCCTTTTCGGCGGTCACCCAGATCGGTTCCGCCTGGCTCCACCAGAAGGGGTCGTCGGTGGCCATGGTGAAGGTTTCGCCGGGACGGCGCGGATCCTCCATCTTGTTGCCGACGATGCCGTTGTGATCGGGCACCTTGCCCGTCACGAGCGTCCAGTGGTTCGGAAAGGTGATCGAGGGAAAGGACGGCTGCATCACCGCGCTCACCCCATTCGCCGCGAGACGGTCGAGATTCGGCGTCACGCCGCGCATGCGATAATCGGGACGGAAACCGTCGATCGATACCAGGATGGTCACCGGCGCATCGGCGGCGATCGGCGCGGCGCTGGGCGGGGTCGCGGTGGACAGCGCGACCGTCGATCCCGGCGGTGCGGGCTGCATGACGGGAGACAGCGCGGGCGGCGTCGCGGGCAGGCCACATCCGGCCAGCAGGAGGAGCGGTGCGGCGAGGGCGAGCGACTTCATGGGATATGTATTTTCCCGGATAGACGAAAGGCTTGCCGTCTTCCCTAGCCGCCGGCTGCGGTCGGCGGAAGGGTCGACGGCGCGCCCCGATGCTACAGGCCCAGCGCGAACTTCGCGAAGACCGTCCCGCTCACCGGATGGCCATAGGCCTCCGCGATCGCACGCGGTCTGTCATAGACGGCGACCGTCCCGCCCAGCGCGACCCCGAGCGGTCCCACGATGGGCAGGCGATAGGCATAGCCCGCTTCCGCCTTGGTGACGCGATAGGCGATGTCGTGGCGCGGATCGTCATCGCCCGGGAACAGCTCGTCGTTGGCGACATTCTCGATCCGGCCGAAGATCGCATGGCGACGGTCGATTTCCCAGGTCGCCTCGCCCAGCCACGCGGTCAATGACGCGCCATCCGAACCGCTAGGGGCGAGCCGCGTCTTGCGCGACCAGGCGCCGGTTAGCGCGAGGCCGGCGCGCGCGTAGGAAATGCTGGCCGTGGTCCGTGCCTCATCCTCGCCGGGATGCTGCTGCTCGGGACTGTCGAGCCGGCCATGGCTGACCTGCACGGCCAAGAAGGGGGAGGGGGTCCAGGTGCCGCGCACGCTCCACGAATCGAGCCTGGGCGATTCTATGTCCCAGCGATGCTCGTCCGGTTCGCGCCCCCGGAACGCCGAGGCCTCCAGCTGGACCCTCGGTCCCGCATAGCCGGCGGTGACGACGCCGTAGGTGATGTGCGTCGAATCGAACCAGTGGTGCGTGATCGGCGCCATCGGCAGGTAGCGGGCCGAGGCCCGATGCATGAACGCGCTCGGGCCGAGCGCCGGCTCGCCGACGGGAGCGGCATAGACGAAGGCGGTCGCATTCTCGCCCAGCCGCGCATCGAGCCGCGCCGACAGCTCCATGACCAGGTCGTGCGGGTGCTGGCGGTCGACGAGCGGCCGGCCGTTCGCCAGTTCGCCGGTGGCGAACAGATTCGCATAGCCGTGCGGTCCCATCAGCGGTTCCAGGCTGCCCATGCCGCGTACCTGCACATGAAAGGCATCGCCCAGATCGCGGTCCGCCATCAGCATGGCCATCGATCCGACGAAGGCGTCGCTGCCACCGCGCGGACCGCCCTGGCGCGTCGCGACGCCCCAGGCATAGCCATGCGCCATCAGCATCCAGTCGCCGGCGTGGATCATCGCGCCGCGCATCGGCCCCTCGCCCGCGGGGAGGCGGCTGGTGCCGCTGCCCATCTGGTACCATCCACCGCCGGCACCCATGGTCATCGTTGCCGGTGGGGCGCCGGGGGGCGCCTTGACCCGCGCCTCCGCCGCGGCGTCGCGATAGGCGGCCGGCGCGGTGAAGGCCGGCATCGCCATGCCGTCGTGTCCCATCGCGCCGTGATCCATCGCGCGCTGCCCCATCGCGTCATGCCCCATCGTCGGATGATCGCCTGCGCCAAGATCCATCATCGGGGTCCGCTGAGACGTCGGTTCGGCCGCCGGGGGCTGGGGAGGGCCTGCCGCAGCATGGTTCATACCTGCTGAATTGCCGCTTGGCATCGGCTGGGGCGCGTGTCCCGCCGCTGCGTGGGTTCGAGCCGGTGTTGCCGGCATCGCCATGCCGGGCATGGCGTGTTGGTCCTGCGCCGCAATGGACGCGGCGCTGCCCGCGGCAAACGCCGCGAACAAAAGTGTCGCTGTCATGCTGTGATCTTTCTTCGCGATTATCGATGCCGAGGCTGAGGGGCCGATCGCCCCGCAGGCTCAGCCCAGTCGCGGCGGCGGCAGGGCCGGGGGCGTTCCCCGACCCAGGTCGAGCCGCGTCGCGCGCGCGACCAGCAGGGGACGCGACGCCGGCGCGGCGCCGATGTCGGGCGCACGCAGCCAGGCGCTCGGCGGGACGCAGCCGATACATCCATGGGCCACGATGGCATCGGGACGGGGTGCGGACCGATGGTGCATCGCCATCGAATGTGCTGTGATTCCGTTGCCCTCGTGGCAGGCGGCCGGCGCCGCGCCGGGTAGGGCGGACATCGCGAGGAAGAGGGCCAGGACCAGCCGGAACAGCATCGTCATGCGCTAGCCGGAACCGCGGCCCGCGTCACCATGGCCTGCACACAATAGGTCGGAGAGTCGCCGCAGCCAGCAAGGGCGTGCGCCCGCGGGCCGGCTGCGACGCGCGATCATTCGGGCAGCACCCAAGTGACGTCGCGCAGGGCGAAGCTTCCCGCCACCGCAGTGCCGGCATGCGACGCCGGGACGAACCGCGCATTGCGTCGCGCCAGCTCGCACGTCTGCCGGTCGAGCGCGGCCGACCCGCTCGAGCTGGTGATACGGCATCCGACGACGCGCCCCTTGGCGTCGATCGTCAGCATCGCCGAGACCTTGCCCTGCTGTCGCTTGGCGAGCGCTTCGGGCGGATAGGGGGTCATCGGAAACCAGTCGCTGCCGTCGCGGATCGGCGAGGGCGGCATGTCGCCGTTTAAATCCTGCAGGAAGAGCGCCAGAAGTAGGATCGACATGGACCTATACTAACCGCGCGTTTTCTGCCTGTCACGCCGCGTCACACTCGACAACTCGCCGCGTGACATTCGCATCACAAATAACAAGCAAATCAGGGATTAAGTACCCATCGGATGCTTCGAAGAGAATAGGTGGCGCGTACCGGGACGCCATTGGTAATCGCAGGCTTGAAGCGCCCATTTCGGCGGGCCAGCGTGCATGTCATCTCATCCAAAGCAGCAGATCCGCTGGAGAAGGTCACCGCGCATCCGGAGACACGCCCCTTTTCATCAACGACCACCTCGACAGAGACAGCACCTTGCTCGTGCCGTTCCCGCGCCTCACGCGGATATGGCGTATTTGGAAACCACGTTTCCGGATGGATTGGCGTGACCAGACGATCCTGCAGAGGCACATTGAATAAGGCGTATATAGACATACCCTCACCTTATCCGACTGGTGCGGTCCAGCAATGCGATAGTGATTGCCGCCGTCAGACGTTGAAGCGGAACAGCATCACGTCGCCGTCGTGGACGACATAGTCCTTGCCTTCCTGCCGCAGCTTACCCGCATCGCGCGCGCCGCTTTCGCCGCCGAACTTGACGTAATCGTCATAGGCGATCGTTTCCGCGCGGATGAAGCCGCGTTCGAAGTCGGTGTGGATCTCTCCCGCCGCCTGTGGCGCCTTGGCACCCGCATGGACCGTCCAGGCGCGTGCCTCCTTGGGACCGACCGTGAAGAAGGTGAGGAGGTGAAGCAGCTTGTAGCCGGCACGGATAACGCGGCCGAGCCCCGTTTCCGTCAGCCCCAGTTCGGAGAGGAATTCGCCGCGGTCTTCCGGCACCATCGTCGCGATTTCCGCCTCGATCGCGGCGGAGACGACCACCGCTTCCGCGCCCTCTGCCGCCGCCTTCTCGAACACCCGCGCCGAATGCGCGTTGCCGGCAGCGGCATTGGCCTCCTCGACGTTGCAGACATAGAGCACCGGCTTGGCGGTGATCAGCTGCGCCTGCGAGAAGACGCGCGCCTCCTCGGCGTCCTTCGGCTGCGTCAGCCGCGCCGGCTTGCCCTCGCGCAGCAGGTCGAGCGCCTGGCCGAGCACGCTCGCACCGATCTTGGCGTCCTTGTCGCCCTGCTGCCCCTTCTTGATCAGGGCCGGCACGCGCTTTTCCAGGCTTTCGAGATCGGACAGCATCAGCTCGGTCTCGACCGTCTCCGCATCCGCGATCGGGTCGACCTTGCCTTCGACATGGGTGACGTCGCCGTCCTCGAAGCAGCGCAGCACGTGGACGATCGCGTCGACCTCACGAATGTTGCCGAGGAACTGGTTGCCCAGGCCCTCTCCCTTGGAGGCGCCGCGCACCAGGCCGGCGATGTCGACGAACGCGAGCTGCGTCTCGATGATCTTGGCGGAATTCGCGATCTTGGCCAGCTCGTACAGCCGGGGATCGGGCACGGCGACGTTGCCGACGTTGGGCTCGATCGTGCAGAACGGGTAATTGGCCGCCTGCGCCGCAGCCGTCTCGGTCAGCGCGTTGAAGAGGGTGGACTTGCCGACGTTGGGCAGGCCCACGATGCCGCAGCGGAAACCCATGAGGAAAACTCTGTTCTGCAAAATGGACGGGAAGGTCGCGCCCTTACCCGGCTGTACCATGCTTGACCAGCAGTTAAGCGGTTCCCTCTTTTCGTCTACATAAATGCACGGTTCGCCGCATGACAGGCATGCCACAATTGTGCCTTGATCCGCCGCGCGTCGTCTGTGGTATGCAGCGGGACGGCGGCCGTGGGGACGGTCGGCGTGGAATGAGATCGCTGTGGTGGGAGAACACATGCGTCGACTGGTGTGGTGCAGCACAGCGCTGGCAGTGATCGGCCTGAATGGTGCCGCCGGTGCGCAGTCGCCGGCGCAGCCCGCAATTCCCGCATCGCCGGCGGTGCCGGCGGCGTCGATACCGAACGCGCCCTTCCTCCCGCCCGCCGCTGCGCCCGCACCGCGGGGGCCGATGCGTCTGTCGCTCGCGCCCGTGGCGGCGGGCGGATCGGTCGAGCGCTCGGCCCGGCTCGCCGGCAAGCTGAGCATGCGCGTGACCGTGCAGTCGGTCGGCGATGGTTCGCGCGAGATGTTCCATTCGCGCATGACGGGGCAGATGGTCGACTTCTTCCCGGCCGGCGATCACGGCTTCCACCTGTCGATGGGGACGCGCGTCTTCAACCCGCGGCCGATGGGACCGTCCGAGATCGCGATGCGCGGCATATTGCCCAGTCTGCGTCGGCTGAACATTCCCGGGATGAAGACCAACATGCGGCGCGCACCCGCACTGACCATGGGCTATACCGATCGGGTCGACCGGGACACCAGCGTCGGGTTCGAGGTCGGCGCGATGCAGGGGCGAGCCTATAACGACGTCGCCAATGTCGCGCGTCAAACCCGGGCGGAGCGCAACGCGATCGAAAGTCCGATCAACCCCATGGTCAATCTGGTGATCGGGCACCGCTTCTAGAGTTTGATTTAGTGCGTGGATGCGGTGCCGGCCCGATCCAGCCTTGCTGGATCGCGCACTGAGGGCGGTACTCTTCGCGGCCGGCTTTCGCTAGGCAAGGCGGTGCCATGTTGACGCCCACCGCCCTGCTGCTGCCCGCCTTCGCGCCCTGGTTCGATGTCGCCGGGCTTGCCGTGTTCGCCGCCTCGGGCGCGCTCGCCGCGGCCAAGCGGGGACAGACGGCGGTGACGCTGGCCTTCTTCGCGCTGATCACTGGCGTCGGCGGCGGAACGGTGCGGGACCTGCTGATCGGCGCGCCCGTCTTCTGGGTCCATGACGCGCGGGCAGCGACCGTCTGCCTGACGATGGCCGCCGTGATCTGGGTCACGCCCGAACGCTGGTGGCGCGACAGCGCGCTGGCCTGGTTCGATGCGGTCGGGCTTGCCGCTTATGCGGTCTATGGCGCGGCGAAGGCGATCGGCTATGGCATCCCGCCGATCCCGGCCGCGGTCATGGGCGTAGTGACCGCCTGCGTCGGGGGGATCATTCGCGACGTGCTGGCCGGCGAGCCATCGATCCTGATGCGTCCCGAACTCTATGTCACCGCCGCCGCCTTGTCCTCGTCCAGCTATGTCGCGCTGAACCTCGCCGGTATTCCCAGCGCGCCCGCCGCGGTCGCTGCCGCGCTGGCAGGCTTCGGCCTGCGCGCAGCGGCCATCCACTGGCATCTGGGCCTGCCCGCCTATCGGGGGCGGCGGTAGTTCTCCTTAATTCTGAACCAGTCTCCCGCGTCGAGTCAGCCGAAGCTTTACCGATCTCCGGCTCACTTCGCAGTGGTTACATCAGAAGTGGGAAATCATGAACGCTACACAATTCGCCCTGATCGGCTTTGGTCCGATTGCGACGGCGCTGACGATATTTGGCTTTGTCGTCGTGCGGGGAACTAAGGTCTCGGAATTTCGCCAATCCTGGATAAACGACCAGCGTACCGATCTGAGCAAGCTGCTTGCCGCGTCGCGGCAGCTTGCTCGATGCACCGGCGGCACGGGAGACGCCGCCTGGCTGGCATTCGACGAGGCCGCAACGCGGATCAACCTGCGCGAAAATCCAGCTAAAAGCGAATGGAAGGATGTTCTGGACGCCATTGCGGCACTGCGGATTGACCTGCGCGCGCAGCCGCGGCGTGCGGCGTTTGACGTCGACGTTGCGGCAGCGGACATCGAAAGCAAGGCACGGCTGCTGTTGAAGGCGGAGTGGAAACGCGTCCGCTTCGGCGAGGCGGGCTACAAGACCCTGATTCTATTCGCTGCGCTGATGGTTTTCTGGCCGATTTTACCGCTCGTCGGTTATACTCTCGCGCACATGTTCGGGCTCGGTCACCTTCTGCCGGCCGGTCTCGCCCTGAACGCCCTGCTTCCCGATGCAACTAAATAGTGCCTGAGCGGGCCGGCCTATGGCGAGCGTTATCCCGCGAATGCCCTTTTGGCCGGCCTTACCCCCTTACGACCCCGACGTCGACGAAGGGGCGTGGCTCTGCCGGGGGTGCGCCCGGTTCGGCGAGTTCGCGCTGCCAATAGCCAACGTCGATCCACTGCCCGTGCTTGTACCCGATCTCGCGGAACACGCCGGCGCGGCGGAAGCCGACTGCCTCGTGCAGGGCGATCGAACGTTCGTTGGGCAGCGCGATGCGGCCGATCGCCTGTGTGAAGCCCTGTTCGCGCAGCGTCGCGATCAACCCCGGATAGAGCAGGCGGCCGATGCCCTGCCGCTGCGCGACGTCGGCGACATAGATCGTCGTCTCGACGGTCCATCGATAGGCACGCCGCGTCGAGAATTCCGATCCATAGGCATAGCCGATCACGCCGCCTTCGGCTTCGCCGCTGGTGGCGACGATCCACGGGTAGAGGCCGTGCGAGGCCGCCATGCGCGCGCGCATTGTGCGAGCGTCGGGGGCCTCCTCCTCGAACGAGACCGTGCCGGCGAGGACGTGCGGCGCATAGATTGCCGCAATTGCGCCCGCATCGTCCGCCGTCGCGGCGCGGAGCGCGATCACCAGCCCTGGAACCCCAAACGGGCGAGCACCAGGTCGACCAGGTTCGCATCGCCCGCGCTCGCGGCCGCCGGTGCGAGTTCGCCGCATTCGAGGCAGCGCGCCTGGACAGAACCGGAGGTCGCGAGCCGTCGCGCGTCGCCAAGCGCACGCGCGAAAGTGGCGCGCCGCTCGGCTGCGATCCGGCTGAACACGTCGCCGCCGTTGGTCGCGGCGTCGCCGGCGCCTTCCTCGTCGTCGCGATTGAGCGACGCGGCGAGCGTGGCGACGAAGCCCGGCGCCTTCTCGAGATATTCCGCATGGACCTTCGCCGGGTCGAGCTTGGCGCGGCGCGCAGCCTCGGCGATCGCGTCGTTCAGATTGCCGAAGCGGTCGACCAGATTGATCTGGCGCGCCGTACCGCCGTCCCACACGCGACCCTGCGCGATTGTGTCGACGCGTTCGGGCGTCATGTGGCGCGACTGCGCGACACGTGCGAGGAAGTTGCGGTAGCCGTTCTCGATCCCGGCCTGCAGGATCGTGTCCAGCATCGGGGTGAGGCCACCCGTGACGTCGGGCTGGCCCGACAGCGGCGTGGTCTTCACGCCGTCGGTCGTCACCCCGATCTTGGCGAGGCTTGCCTCGAAGCTGGGGATGATCCCGAAGATGCCGATCGACCCGGTAATCGTCGACGGCTCCGCGAAGATCACGTCGCCCGGCGTCGACACCCAATAGCCGCCGGAGGCGGCCAGCCCGCCCATCGAGACGACGACGGGAAGCCCCTTCTTCTTCGCTTCCAGGATGGCAAGGCGGATCCGCTCGGAGGCGAGCACGGAGCCGCCCGGCGAATCGACGCGGACGACCAGCGCCTTCAGGTCCTTCTTCGCGAGGCCGTTGAGGATCGCCTTGGCGATCGTATCGCCATGGGCGCTGCCCGGCCCGCCCTCGCCATCCACGATGTCGCCGGCGATCGTCACCACGCCGATCGAGTCGCCGGTACGCGGCAACGGATGCGCATCGACCCATGCGTTATAGGGGATGGCCGCATAGCCGCCGAGCGGCTTGCTGCTGTCGGCTCCCGCGACCTGGGCGACGCGCTGGCCGAAGGCGACGCGGTCGCCCAGCTTGTCGACGATGCCCGCAGCCAAATTCGCCTTGGCCATGTCGCCGCCAGCACCCAGGATCATCTTGTCCGGCTGGGTCAGGAAGGCGCGTACGTTCGCCTTTGGCCGCGCCTTGGCGATCGCCTCCTGCCACTGGCCGAACAGCGCGCCATAGAGCGCCTGGCTGGCGGCACGCGCCTCCGGGCTTTGGTCGGATCGCGTATAGGGTTCGACGAAACTCTTGAACTTCCCGACGCGGTAGACGTGGACGTTGACCCCCAGCTTGTCGATCAGCCCCTTGTAATACAGGGAATTGCCACCGGGCCCCGTGAATATCGTACCCCCCAGCGGATTGACCCATATCTCGCTGGCATTGGCGGCAAGCCGATATCCCGCGTCGGTATAGGCGGTTGCGTAGGCGAGGACCGGCTTGCCGCTATCGCGGAAGCGGCGAATCGCATCGGCGACCTCGTTGAGGGAGGCCGGATAGCCGCCGCCGAACTCGTCGAGATCGAGCACCAGCGCCTTGACCCGGTCGTCGCCGCGGCCGGCGTCGATGCTGCGCACCAGATCGCGCAGCCGGTACTGATGGGGCACCTTGCTGCCGCCGCCGGACAGCATCGCCGTGATGGAGGGCGTTTCCGGCTGTTCGACGATCGGCCCGTCGAGGTCGAGCACCAGTGCGCCGTTGCGGATCGGCTTCGATCCCGGCCGCGCGTTGAGCGCCGCGAACAACAGGCCAAAGAACAGCAGCATCGCGACGAGGACGAGCCCGTCCTTGATCGCCACCAGCAGCTTCCAGGCACCCCGAACCAGCTTCACGTCATGCTCCTCGCTCTCGTGACCGACAGAGCTAGAACAGCTGCGCCCCGCTGGCAACGGCCCGTATTACCGAGGCAACACAGGATCGGCGCTCGATTCCCCTCCCGCGAGCGGGAGGGGCGTGACAGGGTCACCCGCGCGACGGTTTCTCCGCGGCATAGGACATGGCCGCCGCGGTACCCGTCGCGGGCTTGATATGCCACCAGCCCGGGCGGTCGATCGCGACGAGAAAGGCAAGCGCGAGCAGGCCGAACGCGAGCACCAGCGCCGACGTCCAGTTTGGCTGGTAACGCTTCTTTTCGTCTTTTCCGTGCATCGATCTGTCCTTCTTCAGATTGGTCGCGGGTCGAGCACGGGAAATAGGCCGCGGGGATCAACGCTCCATGGTTGCGACGTTACGTTTTCTTGCTGCGTTGCGGCATGCGGCGGGACGACCCGGATGGCGGGACGGATCGATCACTCGGCGCTAAATCGCGCCGGCGGCTCTCTTGACCTTCATCGAGGGCGGGCACATATCCGCCGCCGTTGGCACTCCCGACATAGGAGTGCCAGAAAAGTGTCACACAACCTAAAGAGGGTATCCGCAATGAACTTCCGTCCGTTGCACGACCGCGTCCTCGTCCGCCGCGTCGAGGCCGAGGAAAAGACCGCAGGCGGGATCATCATTCCCGACACCGCCAAGGAAAAGCCGCAGGAGGGCGAGGTCGTCGCCGCCGGTGCCGGCGCCAAGAACGAGAAGGGCGAAGTCGCCCCGCTCGACGTCAAGGCCGGTGACCGCATCCTGTTCGGCAAGTGGTCGGGCACCGAGGTCAAGGTGAACGGGGAGGACCTCCTCATCATGAAGGAATCCGACATCCTCGGGATCGTCGGCTAACCAGCCTTCCGCACCACCCTGCGCACGAGGGTGCGAAGGGTGGGACTTTTGAGACTTTCCACATTCTAGAAAGGGCAGTCACATGGCAGCCAAGGAAGTTAAGTTTTCGCGCGACGCCCGTGAGCGCATCCTGCGCGGCGTCGACATTCTCGCCGACGCGGTCAAGGTCACGCTGGGGCCGAAGGGCCGCAACGTCGTGATCGACAAGAGCTTCGGTGCGCCCCGCATCACCAAGGACGGTGTGTCGGTCGCCAAGGAGATCGAGCTCAAGGACAAGTTCGAGAACATGGGCGCGCAGATGGTGCGCGAAGTGGCCTCGAAGACCAACGACATCGCCGGTGACGGCACCACCACCGCGACCGTTCTCGCCCAGGCGATCGTGCGCGAGGGCATGAAGTCGGTGGCCGCTGGCATGAACCCGATGGATCTGAAGCGCGGCATCGATCTCGCCGTGATCAAGGTCGTCGAGGACGTCAAGGCGCGTTCGAAGCCCGTCTCGGGCTCGTCGGAAGTCGCGCAGGTCGGCATCATCTCCGCGAACGGCGACAAGGAAGTCGGCGAAAAAATCGCGGAAGCGATGGAGAAGGTCGGCAAGGAAGGCGTCATCACCGTCGAGGAAGCCAAGGGTCTCGAGTTCGAGCTCGACGTCGTCGAGGGCATGCAGTTCGACCGCGGCTACCTGTCGCCCTACTTCATCACCAACCCGGAGAAGATGACGGTCGAGCTCAACGACCCGTATATCCTGATCCACGAGAAGAAGCTGTCGAACCTGCAGGCGATGCTCCCGATCCTGGAAGCCGTCGTCCAGTCGGGCCGCCCGCTGCTGATCATCGCCGAGGACATCGAGGGCGAGGCGCTCGCCACGCTCGTCGTCAACAAGCTGCGCGGCGGCCTCAAGGTCGCGGCCGTCAAGGCGCCGGGCTTCGGCGATCGCCGCAAGGCGATGCTCGAGGACATCGCGATCCTCACCGCCGGTGAGCTGATCAGCGAAGACCTCGGCATCAAGCTCGAGAACGTCACCGTCGGCATGCTCGGCACCGCCAAGCGCGTCACGATCGACAAGGACAACACCACCATCGTCGATGGTGCTGGCAACGCCGACGCGATCAAGGGCCGCACCGAGGCGATCCGCGCGCAGATCGAGAACACCACCAGCGACTACGACCGCGAGAAGCTCCAGGAGCGCCTCGCCAAGCTCGCCGGCGGCGTTGCGGTGATCAAGGTCGGTGGTGCGACCGAGGTCGAGGTGAAGGAGCGCAAGGATCGCGTCGACGACGCGCTGCACGCGACCCGCGCCGCGGTCGAGGAAGGCATCGTTCCGGGCGGCGGCACCGCGCTGCTGTACGGCACGAAGGCGCTCGACGGCCTGAAGGGCGAGAACGACGACCAGACCCGTGGTATCGACATCGTCCGCAAGTCGCTGACCTCGCTGGTCCGCCAGATCGCGCAGAACGCCGGTCACGACGGCGCCGTCGTGTCGGGCAAGCTGCTCGACCAGTCGGACACGTCGTTCGGCTTCAATGCGGCGACCGACCAGTATGAGAATCTGGTCCAGGCCGGCGTGATCGATCCGACCAAGGTCGTGCGCACCGCGCTGCAGAACGCCGCTTCGGTCGCCGGCCTGCTCATCACCACGGAAGCCACCGTGGCCGAGCTGCCGGAAGACAAGCCCGCCATGCCCGCGATGCCGGGCGGCGGCATGGGCGGCATGGACTTCTAAGCCGCATGCGGCCCCGGCCAGCGCCGCTGGTCGGGGACCCGCATCGGCGCGGCGGGCGGGGGTGGCGATGCCCGATCCGTCCGACGTCCGGTCGGCGGCTCTGCCTTCGCGGTCCGCCAAGCCATTCGAGAAGGGGAGCGACGGAGCGATCCGTCGCTCCCCTTTTTCGTCAGGCATGCGTTTCCGCGCCAGGCAACCCGCCCCGGCGCCGCACGTTTCCGCGGGCGATGAGCCAGGACGCCACCCGCACCGCACCGCCCGCCGACAGCATCATCCTGGGCTATGGCCCGATGCTGCCCACTCTCGCCGCCGCGATCGGTGCATGGGTCCTGCCGCCACCCTGGCCGCTATGGGCGCTGCACCTCGGGAACCTATGGGCGGCGATGATCCTGATCTTCATCGCCGGCGTGCGTCGAGGCTTCGGCTTCGGTTTTCCCGCCGCGTCGAAGGCCGCCTCCATCGCCAGCAGCCTTGGCTATTTCGTGCTCGCGGGCGTGGCGCTCGTCCTAGCCTCGCCGGTACTCGCGCTAATCCCGCTGCTGTTCGGCTATGCGCTCGTCGCGCTGCTCGACCGGCGTGCGGCGCAGCATGGCGATGCGCCCGCCTATTTCGCCGCACTGCGTCCGCGCCAGATGCTGGTCGCGCTGCTCGGCCTTGCCGGACTTTGGGCCTGGGTGCTCACCCGCTGACGCGGCATCGACCAATCCGCCACGCCCGATCGCTAGCGTGCGATCCAGCAAGGCTGTGTCGGGGGGGCGCGGCTTCCACGCAAGTGGAACAGACCCTAGAAGGACGCTGTGCACCGTGCCCTAGCCATCCTGCCGTTCGCGCTGATCCCCGCGGCGCTGTTCGCGCTCTTCTTCCACGTCGCGATCCTGGATCCGTCCCATATCGGCTGGCTGATCCGTGGCAGCGACAATGGCGAGAACGCCCTCGGGCTGCACGCCTATCTTCACGACGCGACGGCCGCGTGGAGCCTTCGCACTTCGCTGCTCAACGCGCCGGAGGGGGTGCCGCTGCTCTTCACCGACAGCAATCCGCTGATCGGCCTTGTGACCCGGCCGTTCGCGCCGCTCCTCCCGCGCGATGCGCAATTCGTCGGGCCGTGGTTCCTGCTGTGTCTCGTACTGCAAGCCGCGTTCGCGGCCGCCCTGCTGCGCCGTCACGCGCCGGACCGGCTCGCGCTTTGGGCCGGGACCGCGCTGCTGTGCCTGCTACCGACCTTGTTCAACCGGATCATCCACGCCAATCTGTTCGCGCACTGGCTGATCCTTGCGGCGCTGTGGCTGCACCTCGAGCCGCGTCAAGGCCACGCCCGCTGGTGGCTGCCGCTGCTCGCCGTCACGGCGCTGGTGCACAGCTATCTGCTCGTCATGATCGGCGCGCTCTGGGCGTGCGCGACCGCCTCGCGCATCGCCGGAACGCATGGCCCGCCGCGCCGGAGCGCGATATCGGGCGCGGCGGCGGCGCTGGTCCTCGTGGCGGCGCTCGCCTGGTGGCTGGGGGCGGGCGGGCGGTACGCGCTGGCGGGGAATTACGGCGCCTTCGCGATGCCGCTCGACGCGCTGGTCAACCCGGGCAATCCGTCCTTTTCGACACTGCTCCCGGCGACGCTTCAGCGCGAGGGCAGGGGGTTCGAAGGATTCCAGTATCTTGGTGCGGGACTGCTGGCGCTTCTCCTGATCGCGGCCGTTGTCGCCGTCGTCCGGCCGCGACCTGCGGCGGAGCGAATCATGCACCGCCGGTTGCTTTGGCTCGTGCCCGCCTTCGCCGCGCTGACGCTCTTGGCGATCAGCAATTATCCCGACATCGCCGGCCACCGGCTGCCGCGCATCGCCCTGCCGGCGATATTGGCGCCTGCGCTGGACATGGTCCGCGCCTCGGGGCGGCTGTTCTGGCCGGTCGCCTATGCGCTCGTGCTGCTCGCGGTGGTCGCGGCTTACCGGCTGGGGCGCGACCGCGCCGGACTGGTGTTGATGGCACTGATCGCGCTGCAAATCGCCGATCTATCGGGAATGGCGACCGCGCTGCGGACGCTCACCCATGGAGGGGACACGACGTTCGTGCGAACGCGTGATCCCCGCTGGGGGGCGGCGCTGGCGCATGCGCGCGACGTCGCGGTTCTTCCCGCCGAGCCCACGCACGATCTCCAACTGTTCCAGGAAGTCGCCTGGCGCGCGACGTCCGCCGCGAAGCCGGTGCGCGCCGTCTATGCCGCGCGCACGCCCCGCGTGACGCAGGTGCGCGCCGCAGCCGATCTCGCCGGTTTCCGCGCGGGCCGGCTGCGCTGCGGGCGACTGTACCTGCTGCTCGACGCCGAACCCGCGCCGCCAGGTGCGGCGGTCACCACGCTCAACGGCGCCCGCATCATTTGGCCCCAGGTGTGCCGCCGTCCTTCATCGCCTCGATCAGCTTCTTGACCTCCTGGCTGCGACCGCGCGGTAGCACCAGCACGTCGTTGCCGCTCGCCACCACGATGAGATCCTCGACCCCGACCGCCGCGATGCGGATGCCGTCGGAGCGCAGCAGGCAGTTCGTCGTGTCGATCGCCAGCACCTCGCCGCGATGGACATTGCCCCGGTCGTCCTGCTCGCTGATCGCGTGAAGCGCGTCCCAGCTGCCGACGTCGCTCCACCCCATCGCAACCGGCACGACCGCGACGCGTCCGGCCTTTTCCATGACCGCATAGTCGATCGAGTCGGACGGCGAGGCGACGAAGGCGGCGGCATCGGGCCACACGCAGGTCCGCTCGCGCCGCGCCTTGGTCATCGCCTCCTGCGCCGCGGTCAGCATCGCCGGCGCATGCTGTCCCAGTTCGCCAAGGAAGATATCCGCGCGGAACAGGAAAATGCCGCCGTTCCACGCAAAATCGCCCGCCGCGAGCATCGCCTCGGCCCGCTCGCGTGGCGGCTTTTCCACGAAGCGCGCGACGCGGTGGACACCCTTGCCGATCTCCTCACCGACCTGGATCCAGCCATAGCCGGTCTCCGGCGCGTCTGGCGTGATCCCGAACGTCACCAGCCAGCCTTCCGCGACCAGTGGCATCGCCGCTTCGATCGCGGCGTGAAAGGCGGCGACGTCGTGGATGACGTGATCCGATGGCATCACCAGCAGCGCATCCTCGCCCTTCGCCGCGAGCGCGCCGAGCGCGATCGCAGGGGCGGTGTTGCGAGCGGCCGGCTCCAGAATCACGGCCTGCGGCGCGATCCCCGCCGCGTCGAGTTGCCCTTCGATGTCGCGGACATGCGCCGCATTGGCGACGACGATCGGTGCGGTGAAACCTTCCCCATGCGCCCGCTTCGCGGTCAGCTGCAGCATCGTCTCCTCGGCCGTCAGTGCGAGCAGCTGCTTGGGCATCTCCGGGCGCGACATCGGCCACAAGCGAGTGCCCGACCCTCCGGAGAGGATCACGGGAACGATTGTCATAACGGTCGTAGTCTCCCTGGGAGGCGCATCTCTAGACAAAAGGATGCGATGCCGAAACAATCTTGGGCACGTTCCTGTTCCACGGCGGGTGCATTCGTCCGCGATCGTACATGTTCAGCAAATCTTTGCCTTTTCCTGCCAATCGGGGAACGTGTCGGAAAAGCTTACACCAAAGCGGATCGCGCGGGCTAGCCGGGGGCCGGATCGGTGATCCGCCTCTTCAAACATTATGTGCCGCAGGCGGTGCTGCTGCTTGGGGTCGTCGACGCCCTGCTGCTGCTCGTCGCCGCCGAGGCGGGCTGGGTCATTCGGGCGCATCAGATCGGCATGGCGGCCGGATCGATCACCACGCGCATCCCGCAGGTTCTCAGCTTCGTCGTCGCGTTGCAGGTCGCCCTGGTATCGGTGGGCGCCTATGGCGTCGCCTCGTTCCTGTCGTTGCGGTTCGCCGCGGCGCGGCTGGCGGTCGCGATCGGACTCGGCGTGCTCTTCCTGTCGCTGATCTTCTTCCTGGTCCCCGCCCTGACGTTCTGGCGGTCGAACCTGTTATACGCGATGTTGGTGGCGATCGTGCTGCTCGTCACGGTGCGCGCGCTGCTCGGCCGGACGCTCGGCGGCGACACTTTCAAGCGGCGCATCATCGTCCTCGGGGCAGGGCCCCGGGCCGCGCGCATCGGCGAACTCGCCCGCCGCCCGGGATCGAACGTCATCGTCGCGGGCTATGTCGCGATGGGCGAATCCGGCGTCGCGGTCGACGATGCGGTCGCGCGCGCCGACATTCCCAACCTCGCGGCGCATGTCATCGACCGGCGCGCGACCGAGGTCGTGCTCGCGCTGGAGGAGCGGCGCAACGCGCTTCCGCTCAAGGATCTTCTGCGTGTGCGCACCACGGGCGTCGCCGTGTGCGAGATATCGACCTTCCTGGAGCGCGAGACCGGGCGAATCGACCTCAATTCCGTCAATCCGTCGTGGCTGATCTTCTCCGACGGCTTCGCATCCGGGCGGATCGTATCGGGCATCGTCAAGCGGGCGTTCGACATCGCGGCCAGCCTGTTGCTGCTGACGTTGACGCTGCCGCTGATCGTCGTCGCCGCGATCGCGATAAAGATCGAATCACGCGGCCCCGCCTTCTACCGGCAACGCCGCGTCGGCTTGTACAACCAGCCGTTCGAAATCCTGAAGCTGCGGTCGATGCGGCAGGATGCGGAGGTCGGCGGCAAGGCGGTATGGGCCGAAAAGGACGATCCCCGCATCACCCGGATCGGCCGCTTCATCCGCAAGGTCCGCATCGACGAACTGCCGCAGACTTGGACCGTGTTGAAGGGTGAGATGAGTTTCGTTGGCCCGCGTCCCGAACGCCCGCAGTTCGTGGCGCAGCTGGAGGATCAGCTACCCTATTATGCCGAGCGGCATATGGTGAAGCCCGGCATCACCGGTTGGGCGCAGATCAACTATCCCTATGGTGCCTCGATCGACGATGCGCGCCACAAGCTCGAATACGACCTGTATTATGCGAAGAATTATTCGCCCTTCCTCGACCTGCTGATCCTCCTCCAGACGCTCCGCGTCGTCATCTGGCCGACGGGGGCGCGGTGACGCTCGCGCTGATCCTGTGGGGCTATGCGATCGCCGCGCTCGCGTTCGGCGTGCTGGCCGTGGCGGTCGCGCGCGGTCCGGCGGCGCTGCCCGCGCGCGTGGGGCTGACGAGTGCGCTCGGGCTCACCGCGCTCTGGGCGCTCGCGGTGGCGGGGATCGCAGCACGCGATCCGGTGACGACCTTGGCGGAAAGCCTGCGCAACGTCGCCTGGCTCGCCCTGCTCTGGTATCTGGTCCGCCGTGCGCGCGCGGGCAATGTCGCGCTGACGGCCCTGTATCTCGTCACTGCCGCGGTGAACGCCGGCGCCGTGGTGCTCGCCCTGCTCCAGACGCTGCCGCTGGGGACGGATGTCGCGGCGGCCGTCGGCGGCGTCTGGCTTGCCGCCCGCATGGTCGGCGCGCTGCTGGGCCTGATGCTCTGCCATCAATATGCGACCCGCGTCGCGGCGATCGGCGGATCGGCCGCACTACTGCCCGGGATCGCGCTCGCCGGCATGTGGACGATGGACCTGGCGCTTGCCGTCCTCGCCTATGGCCTCGACGGCTGGCCGGACGCGATGGTGGCGATGCGCGGCTTCGGCATGGTCGCGGTCGCCGCGCTGATGCTGCCCGCGGCGATGGCGTCGGACCGGACGCTGACCGTGTCGCATGGCGGGGCGCTTCGCCTGCTGTCGGGCTTCGCGGTGCTTCTCTATGTCGCGCTGACGCTCGCGCTGCTGCGCGTGGCGGAAGGGCTGGCGGGCACGCATGCGCGGATCGCGGAGACCGCGATCGTCTGCGGCGCCACCGCCGCGCTCGGCACGGTGCTGACCGCGCCGTGGCTGCGTGCGTGGGCGAAGGTGAAGCTGGCCAAGCATTTCTTCGACCACCGGTACGATTATCGGGTCGAATGGCAGCGGTTCGCGGCGCGACTCGGCGCCCCCGGTAGCGGCGAACCGCTCGGCCGGCGCGTCGTGCGGGCGCTGGCGGACCTTACCGATTCGCCCGGCGGCCTGCTGCTGGTCGCGGCGGGCGAGGGGCTCGAGCGTGACGCGGCGTGGAACTGGTCCGCTCCGGGCGACGCCGACGCGGCGCTGGCGGCCCATCTCGCCGGCAGCGAGCGGATCGTCGCGCTGGACGAGGTGCGCGGCGGGCTCGCCCCCGTCGAAGAAGCCGCGGTCGTCCCCGACTGGATGCGGGCGCAGGCGGATGCCTGGGCGCTGGTGCCGCTGCTGCACGGGCGCGATCTCGTCGGCGCGGTGCTGCTCGCACGACCGCCCGTGGACCGGTCGCTCGATTGGGAGGACCTAGACTTGCTGCGCATCGCCGGGCGTCAGGCCGCGGGCTATCTCGCCGAGGAGCGCGCGCACGTGGCACTGGCGGAGGCGGCGCGGTTCGACGAATTCAATCGCCGCTTCGCGTTCATCCTGCACGATATCAAAAATCTGGTCAGCGGCGTCAGTCTGGTCGCGCGCAACGCCGAACGTCATGCCGACAACCCCGCTTTTCGTGCCGACATGATCGCCACCCTCCAGGATTCCGCCGCCCGCATGAATGCGCTCCTGTCCCGCCTGTCGCAGCATCACCTGAGCCAGCCCGAGGCGCTCCAGCCGGTCGACGCGGGGGCGCTTGCGGCGCGCATCGCGCGCCGACGCCGTGCCCAGCATCCGGTCGAGGCGCGCGGCGCAGGGGTCGCGCGCGCGCATCCGGGCCGGCTCGAACAACTGCTCGACCATCTCGTGCAGAATGCCCTGGAGGCGAGCGCGCCCGACGCCCCCGTCACGATCGAGGTCGCGGAGGCGGACGGGTGCGTCACCATCGTCGTCGCCGACCGGGGCTGCGGCATGAGTCCGGCATTTGTCCGGGACCGGCTTTTCCGTCCCTTCGCCTCGTCCAAGCCCGGCGGGTTCGGCATCGGCGCCTATGAGGCGCGCCAACTCGCAGCGGCGATGGACGGCACCATCGCGGTGACCAGCCGCGAGGGCGAGGGCAGCCGCTTCACCGTCACCTTGCCGCTCGCCGCGCCGGCGGAGGCGGCGGCATGAGCGGGCACGCCGATGCCATGCCGGTTCTCCTCGTCGTGGAGGATGATCTCGCGCTGCAGCGCCAGCTGCGATGGGCTTATGACGGCTATCAGATCGTTACCGCCGCGACGCGTGCCGAGGCGATGGAAGCGCTGCGCAGCCACGAGCCCTCGGTCGTCACGCTCGACCTCGGCCTGCCGCCGGATCCCGACGGGACGAGCGAGGGCTTCGCCCTGCTCGCCGAGATCCTCGCCGCCAAACCGGATACAAAGGTTATCGTCGCCTCGGGCCATGGCGCACGCGACAGCGCGCTGATGGCGATCGACCGGGGTGCGTGGGATTTCTACGCCAAGCCGATCGACATCGACGCATTGGGCCTGATCGTCGCGCGCGCGTTCCACGTCCAGGCGCTGGAAGCGGAGAACCGGCGTCTGGCGCAGCGGGCCGATGCGGGTGCCAGCAGCTTCGGCGGCCTGATCTATGCGTCCGACGAGATGGCGCGGGTCGTGCGAACCGTCGAACGCGTCGCCCCCGCGGACGTATCGGTGATGCTGCTCGGCGCGAGCGGAACGGGCAAGGAACTGCTCGCGCGCGGCCTGCACGACGCCTCCCCACGCGCACGCGGGGCGTTCGTCGCGATCAATTGCGCCGCCATTCCCGAAACGCTGCTCGAGAGCGAGCTGTTCGGGCACGAAAAGGGGGCGTTCACGGGTGCGGTCAAGACCACGCCCGGCAAGATCGAGATGGCGGCGGGCGGCACGCTGTTCCTGGACGAGATCGGCGACGTGCCCCTGGCGTTGCAGGTCAAGCTGCTGCGCTTCCTGCAGGAACGGACGCTGGAACGGATCGGGGGACGCAAGGCCATCGCCGTCGACACGCGCATCGTCTGCGCAACGCACCGCGACATCGATGCGATGGTCGCGTCCGGGGACTTCCGCGAGGACCTCTATTACCGGCTTGCCGAGATCGTCGTGCGCATCCCGGCGCTGGTCGAGCGGCCCGGTGACGCCGTGCTGCTCGCGCGCCAGTTCGTGCGGCGTCATGCCGCGGCGATGAAACTGCCCGTCGCGGGCCTCGCGCCGGATGCGATCGACGCGATCGGCAGCTGGGGCTGGCCCGGCAACGTCCGCGAGCTGGAGAATCGGGTCAAGCGCGCGGTGATCATGGCCGACGGCAAGCAGGTGACCGCCGCCGACCTGGACCTTGCCGATCGGGCGCAGGAGCCGGTGCCGCTCAACCTGCGCACCGTGCGAGAGGCGGCGGACCGGCGCGCGATCCGCCAAGCGCTGGCGCAGGCGGAGGGCAATATCTCGGGCGCCTCGCGCCTGCTCGGCGTCAGCCGGCCGACGCTCTACGACCTGCTCAAGAGCTACGACCTTCATGGCTGAAGCGGTCTATCCGATGCTGCGCCCGCGTCGGCGAAAGCGTCGGGCCGCGCCGTCCGCGCGGATGGTACGCCTGCTCGCGGTCATGGTCCTGTTCGGCATCGCCGCGGCAGCGGCGGCACTGATCGTCCGCCGCCCGGCCCCCGTCGATCCGCAGCGTGCGCTGGCGGATGCCCGCCGCGCCTATGCGCTGGGCAATTACAGCGCCGCGCGCAATCATGCCTTGCGCGTACTCGGCGTCGCACCGCAATCGGTGCCCGCGCAACGCCTGCTCGCGGACGCCTATCTCCGGCTGGGTGACGGCAACGCCGCCGAAGGAGCGCTCAGCCGAGCGCGCGCCGCGGGCGCGCCGGGCCTGGCAGGGCATCTCGCCGCCGCCAGGCTGTTGCAGGGCGATGCTCGCGGCGTGGTCGCGCTGCCGCTGCCGGATGGCGATGTACTCGCCCTCCGCGCGCGGGCAGGGGCGCTGGCGCTGCAGGGTGACGTCGGGCAAGCCGCGCGGCTGCTGCTCGATCACCTGGCCGCGCGACCCGACGATGGCGAGACCTGGGCGGCACTCGGCCGGATCAGGCTGGACGCGGGGCAGGTCGCCGCCGCCGCGGACGCGAGCGCCCATGCCCTGCGCCTGCGGCCCGGCGATCCCGTGGTGCTGACGCTCGCGGCGCAGCTGATGCGGACGCGCTATGGCCTCGTCGCGTCCCTGCCCTGGTTCGAGGCGGCGCTGCAACGCGACGCCTATTTCTATCCCGCTCTGGTCGAATATGCGGCGACGCTCGGCGACGCGGGCCGTTATCGCGACATGCTCGCCGCCAGCCGGCGCGCGCTCGCGGCGAGGCCCGATGCGATCGCGCCGCTCTATCTCCAGGCGATCCTCGCCACCCGTGCCGGTCGTGCCGACCTTGCCCGCGACCTCTTGCAGCGGGCGGGCGTGGGCGGCGCGGACCTGCCCGGTGCGACGCTTGCCGCCGGCGCGGTCGCCTATGGCGGCGGCCGCTATGAGCGGGCGATCGACGCCTGGCGCCAACTCGCGGTCGCGCAGCCGCTCAACGTCACCATGCGACGTCTCCTCGCGGCGGCGCTGCTCCGCTCGGGTGACGCAGCCGGCGCCATCGCCGCGCTGGCGCCCGTCGTCGCACGCGCCGATGCCGATACTTATGCGCTGACGCTCGCGGCGCGCGCGCAGGAACGCAGCGGCGACCGCGTCCGCGCGGCGATGCTGCTGGACCGCGCAGCCAGCGGTACGCGCGGCCCGTCGGCGGTGTTCGCCAGCGACCAGGGCGTCGCGGCACGGGTCGCCGATGCCGCCGCCGCGCCCGGCGACCCCAATTACATATTGGGCGTGATCCGCGCGCAGCTGACGCAGGGCGACGTGGCGGGGGCGGTCGCCCGCGCGCGGGCCTTGGTCGCGCGCGCGCCCGGCAGCCCGGCGCCGCTGCTCGCGCTCGGCGACGCGCTCGCGATCGGTGGTCGTTACGCGGAGGCGGCACCCGTCTATGCGCGCGCCGCCGACCTCGCCTTCGACGAGCCGACGATGCTGCGCGTCGTCGACGCCTGGGGCCGGGCGGGCAACCCGCGCGCGGCGGCCGCGGCCCTGTCGCTCTACCGCCAGCAGAACCCGCAAAGCCTCGTCGCGGCGCGCCTGCTCGGCCATTGGCAGGTGCTGGCCGGCGACTCGGATTCGGCGATCGAGTCGCTTGAAGACGTTCGCCGGCTCGTCGGCGACCGCGACGCGAGCTTGCTGGCCGATCTCGCCTACGCCTATGCGGCCGCGGACGAGGGCGCGGTCGCGCGCGTCTATGCCCGTGCCGCCTATCGCCTGCAGCCGATGAACGCGAGCGTGTGCGACGCCTATGCCGTGTCGCTCGCGGCGGCGGGCGAGATCGACGGCGCGCGCCAGCTCGCCGCCAAGGCGCTGGCGCTCGCCCCGCGCGATCCCGTCATCGCCGACCACGCCCGGCGCATTTTGAAGGCCTGAGGCAGCCGACGGTCTCGCTGCCGGACCGAGGGTCTGTTCACCTGCGGGAAGCGGCACCGACCCTCGCCCCCGGTGAGTATGGCGGCCGGCACCGCCCCGATCCGGCCTTGCCGGATTGCCGATCATCCCGATAACATCGCGACGGTTCAGCTTTCGGGCGTCTTGCTGTACCGCGCGGCCATGGCCGATCCCCTGGACCGTATCGCCGCCGCGCTGGAGCGGCTGTCGCCGCCGCCCCCGCCGGCGGCCGATCCGCTCGCCCATTCCGCCTATGTGTGGCGCGACGGCGTACTGGCCGCGGCCCGTGCGTTCGCACCGCTGCCGCTCGCGATGCTGCGTGGCGTAGAGGCGCAAAAGGCGTCCCTGGTCGCCAATCTGACGCGCCTCGCCACCGGCCACGCCGCGCAGGACGTCCTGCTCTGGGGTGCGCGCGGCACCGGCAAGTCGGCGCTGGTCAAGGCGGCGGTCGGCGCCGTGCAGGCGGACGGCGCCCCCCTCGCGCTGGTCGAGGTCGCGGCGGACCGTCTGGCGGACTTGCCCCATCTGTTCGCGACGCTGGCGCCGCTGCCGCGCGCCTTCGCGATCTTCCTCGACGATCTCGGCTTCGATGCCGCGGCCGAGGCGCGCATCCTGCGATCGCTGCTGGAAGGCGGCGCGGAGGCGCGGCCCGCCAATACCCGGCTGATCGTCACCTCGAACCGTCGCCACCTGATCGTGCGTGACATCGCCGAACAGTCGAGCGCGATCAATCCGCGTGATTCGGTCGACGACCAGCTTGCGCTCGCGGACCGGTTCGGTCTCAGCCTGGGATTCCACGTCGTCGACCAGGACGGCTATCTGGCGATCGTGCGAGGCTATGCCGAGGCGCACGATCTGCCCTTCGATCCCGCTGACGCGGTGCAATGGGCGACGCGCCGCGGCAGTCGATCCGGGCGCGTCGCATGGCAATATGTCGTCGAGCTGGCTGGGCGCGAGGGGAAGGCGGTCTAGGAGTTTGATCTCCGTGCGCGGAAGCGGCGCCGGCCCTTATCCCCACTCGAACGCGCCCGTCACATGAACGGTGTGCCGCCCGTCACCGGGATCGTCGCGCCCGTCGTGTAGCTCGCGCCGTCGCTGGCCAGATAGACATAGGCCGGGGCCAGTTCCGCCGGCTGCGCCGCGCGGCCGATCGGCGTTTCCTGCCCGAAGCTCTTCACCTGGTCCTCCGGCATGGTCGACGGGATCAGCGGCGTCCAGACGGGGCCGGGCGCGACCGCGTTGACGCGGATGCCGCGCTCGGCGAGCATCTGCGCCAGCCCGCTGGTGAAATTGTGGATCGCGCCCTTCGTCGTGGCATAGGCGAGCAACGTCTGCTTCGGCTTCACCGCGTTGATCGAGGCGGTGTTGATGATCGACGCGCCTTCGCGCATGTGCCCTACCGCTGCCTTGGCGAGATAGAACATCGCATGGATGTTGGTGGCGAAGGTGCGCTGCCATTCCTCGTCGGGAATGTCCTCCAGCGCCTCGAACGTCTGCTGGTGCGCGGCGTTGTTGACCAGGACGTCGATGCGCCCGAACGCGGCGACCGCCTGATCCACCACCGTGCGGCAGTGCGCGGGATCGGACAGGTCGCCGGGCACCAGCACTGCTTGCCGCCCGGCCTCCTCGACCAGTCGTTTGGTCTCGGCGGCATCGTCATGCTCGTCCAGATAGGCGACGAGCACGTCGGCGCCCTCGCGTGCGAAGGCGAGCGCGACCGCGCGGCCGATACCGCTGTCGCCGCCGGTGACGATCGCCTTGCGGCCCTCCAGCTTGCCCGACCCGCGATAGCTGTCCTCGCCATGGTCGGGACGCGGGTCCATCGCGTCGGTGCGGCCGGGAATGGGCTGCTGCTGCGCGGGGTAGGGCGGGGTGGGGCGATCGGTCATGGCGTGTCTCTTGCGGCGGATGGGCCTGACGAACCGCACGGACGGCGCCGCCGTTCCGGCAGGTTGATCGAAATTGGCCAGTTTTCGCGCACGGCCCCCGCGCGGTTCCTGCGAAAGGTCTTGTCTTCGACGCCCATTCGGTCTCCGGCACTGGTCCATGCGCGCCCTTGCCCTCGCTGCCGTCTCGATCGTCGCGACGCCCTGCCTCGCCCAGGCCGCCGGTGCGGGCGAGGGGGGCGGCGACATCGTCGTCACCGGGCGCGGGCTCGCCGGTTCGCCCGGCGACGGTGCGCTCGCGACCGTCACGATCGACCGCGACCGCCTTCTGGAGAATGCCGGCGGAAGGCTGGAGGGTGCGTTGTCCGACATCGCGGGCCTGCAGCAGTTCCGCCGCGCCGACTCGCGTAGCGCCAATCCGACCAGCCAGGGCATCACCTTGCGCGGGCTCGGCGGCAATGCGGCGAGCCGCGCGCTGCTGATCCTTGATGGCGTGCCGCAGGCGGACCCGTTCGGCGGCTGGGTCGCGTTTCCGGCCTATGCGCTCGGCAGGCTGGGGCAGGTGCGCGTGACGCGCGGCGGCGGCAGCGGCTATGCCGGCCCCGGCGCACTGGCGGGGACGGTGGACCTGTCCAGCGCCACACCCGATCAGCTGACGCCCTTCGCCGGAAGCCTGTTCTACGGCAGCCGCAGCTCGGTCGCGGCGGACGCCTCGGCGGCACTGGTTCGCGACGACGGCTTCGCGACCCTCTCGGCCGCCTATGCCCGCGGCGACGGCTTCGTGCCCATCGTCCCGGAGGATCGGGGGTCGGTCGATAGCGCCGCCCCCTATGAACAGGCCTCGGCCGCGGTGCGCACCGTCGTGCGCGTTGCCCCGGCGACGGAGTTGCAGGCGAATGTCGCGGGCTTCACCGACACCCGCGAACGCGGCACGGCCTTCACCGCCAACCGCTCGCGCGGCGCCGACGCCAGCCTGCGGCTCGTCGGCCGCGGGGCGTGGGGCTGGTCGGCGCTCGCCTATCTCCAGACGCGCGACTTCGCGTCGAGCTTCGCCGCGGTCGATGCGGCCAGGACCGTCGCGACGCAGACGCTCGATCAATATGGCACGCCCGCGACCGGCGTCGGCGCGCGGCTGGAGCTGAGGCCGCCGGTGGGCAGCGGCATCGACCTGCGGCTCGGCGGCGATGTCCGCCACGTCGACGGACGGACGCAGGAACTGTTCGCCTATGTCGCGGGCCGGCCGACCCGCCGCCGCGTCGCGGGCGGGACGTCGGCAACCGCGGGCCTGTTCGCGGACGGTGCCGTCGAGATCGGCCGGCTGACGCTCACCGCCGCCGCGCGGATCGATCGCTGGACGATCCGCGACGGCTTCCTGACCGAACGCGCGCTGGCGGGCGGGCCGGCATCGACGGACGCGCGCTACCCGGATCGCTCGGGACAGGAATGGACGGGACGCACCGGGGTCGCATGGCGCGTGTTGCCGGGCGTGACGCTGCGCGCGGCAGGCTATCGCGGCTGGCGGTTGCCGACGCTCAACGAGCTGTACCGTCCCTTCCGCGTCGGTAACGACGTCACCGCCGCCAATCCCGGGCTCGCGCCCGAACGGCTGGTCGGGGCTGAAGCTGGGGTGACCTTGACCCCCGTGCGCGGCGCCAGCCTGGCGGCGACCTGGTTCGACGACCGGCTGGACGATGCGATCGCCAACGTCACCCTGTCCACGACACCGACAAGCGCCGCGCGGGTGCGTCGCAACCTGGACGCGATCCGCAGCCGCGGGCTGGAGGTCGACGCGGCCTATGCGCCGGGGCCGGTCGGCATGCGGCTATCATGGAGCCATGTCGACGCACGGGTGCGGGCGAGCGGCGCGGCGGCGGCGCTCGATGGCCTGACACCTGCGCAGACGCCGCGCGACCAGGTGTCCGCGACACTCGACTGGCACCGCTCCGGGTACGCCGCGTCGGCGACGCTGCGCCATGTCGCGCGCCAGTTCGACGACGACCAGAACAGCCGCAGCCTTGCCCCCGCGACCACGCTCGACGCGACGGCGGCGGTGCCGTTGCGCAGGGGACTGGCGCTGGAGGCGCGCGCGGAGAACCTGTTCGACGCGCGGGTGGAGGCGGGCATCGCCAGCGGCTCCATCGTCGAGCGTGCGACGCCGCGGACTGTGTGGCTGGGGATGCGGGTGGGCTTGTGACGGAACCGCCCGAGCCCCTAGCCGACGCCGGAGGCGTATCGCGGCGGAACGAACCGACCCGCCGTGGCGTCGACCGCGCCACGACCGCGATCCGCGCCGATTGACGCGCGACCGCCCGAGCCCCTAAAGGCCCATTCGTGACGGGTCCCCGGAGACGGGGTCAAAAGGGAAGTCCGGTGAGCGCCTTTCGAAGGCACGAGCCCGGCGCTGCCCCCGCAACTGTGACCGGATAGCGGTCCCTCCACGATGCCACTGGGCGCCTGCCCGGGAAGGCGGGGGGATTGCGGCGACCCGGGAGCCAGGAGACCTGCCCTTCACCGTCGATCCACTGTGCGGACGGGGTGTGCCGGACAGCCGAAGGGGGGACCTTCGTGAGCGAACGACATCCGCCGCGTGCGAATGGTCGCGCGCGGGACACGAAGGATGTGGAAGAATGCCCGTAACCCGTTTTCTGATCACCGCCGGCGCATGCGCGCTCGTTGCGGTCGCCGCGCCTGCCGTCGCACAGGTCGCGCCCGCTGCCGACGGCAGCGACGACGTCATCGTCACCGCCGCCCGCGCCGCGCAGCGGGCGGATGAGGTCGGCCAGGCGGTCACCGTCGTCACCCGCGACGAGATCGACCGGCGCCAGACGGTCTCGGTCGCCGACCTCCTGTCGACCACCCCGGGCGTCACCGTGACGCGCAACGGCAGCCTGGGTGGCTTCACCGGCGTGCGGCTGCGCGGCGCGGAAGCCGAACAGACGCTCGTCGTGATCGACGGCGTGCGCGTCAACGACCCCTCGTCGCCCGGCGGGGGATTCGATTTCGCCAATTTGCTCGCCGCCAGCGTGGAGCGGGTCGAGGTGTTGCGCGGCCCGAACTCGGTGCCCTGGGGCAGCCAGGCGATCGGCGGCGTCGTCAACGTCATCACCGAGGCGCCGACCGAGCAGATCAAGGCGCGCGGCAGCGTCGAATATGGCTATGCCGACACGCTCTATGCGCAAGGCGGCGTGTCCGGTCGCCAGGGTGCCGTCTCGGCCGCGCTGACCGGCGGCTATCTGCGCAGCGACGGCATCTCGTCCGCCGCGATCGGCACGGAGCGTGACGGCTATCGCCAATATGGCGCGACCGGCCGTGTCGGCATCGATTTCACCGATCAGATCGGCCTCGACCTGCGCGGCTATTGGGCGAACAGCAGGACTCAGACCGACGGCTATCCCGCGCCGCTCTACGTCTTCGCGGACGATCCCAGCTATTCGACCGCGAACGAGCTGTACGGCTATGCCGGTCTGCACGCCAATTTCGGTACCTTCCGCAACCGCATCGCTTTCACCATCGCCGACATCAACCGCGACACCTTTGCGCGCCCCGGCGCGACTCCGTCGCCGTTCCGCGGCCGCTCCGAGCGGTACGAATATCAGGGCGAGTACCAGCCGCTCGACCAGGTCCGCATCGTCGGCGGCGCGGAGCATGAGACGAGCCGCTATCGCGACGCGACGCTGCGCCGCTCGGTCGGCATCACCAGCGTCTATGGCGAGCTGATCGTCAAGCCGATCCAGCCGCTGACGATCACCGGTGGCGTCCGCAACGACGACCACGACACGTTCGGCAACCACACCACGTTCGGCGCCGACGCCGCGCTGGCGCTGGCGACGGGTACGGTGCTGCGCGCGAGCTACGGCGAGGGCTTCAAGGCGCCGACTCTGTACCAATTGTACAGCCCCTACGGAAACACGCGCCTCGACCCCGAAACCGCGGCCAATTACGATATCGGCGTGCAGCAGACCCTGCTCGACGGCCGCGCGACGCTGGGCGCGACATGGTTCCACCGCGACACACGCAACCAGATCAATTTCCGGGGCTGTTCGCGCGCCGAACAGACGACCGCGAGCTCGATCTGCGTCAACCGGCCGTTCGGCGTCTACGACAATATCCAGCGCACCCGCGCCGAAGGCGTCGAGTTTGCGATCGGCCTGCGCCCCGTCGACGCGCTGACCGTGTCGGCGAACGTCTCGTACATCGACAGCGAGAACCGGACGCCGGGAACGGCGTTCGGCAGCGACCTGTTGCGTCGGCCCAAGGAGACGGCGGCCTTCGTCGTCGACTATCGCCTGCCGTTCGGGCTCGGTATCGGTGGGACGGTGCAGCTCGTCGGCGACAGCTTCGACAGCGACAGCTATGGCAATCGCGTGCGCCTCGACGGCTATGCGCTCGCCTCCATCCGCGCCGAGCTGCCGCTGGGGGATCGTTTCTCGGTCTACGGCCGGGTCGATAACGTGACGGACACGCGCTACCAGGCGGTCGCCGAATACGGCACCTACGGCCGTGCGGCCTATGGCGGGGTGCGCGTGAAGCTGTGATGCGCCGGTTCCCGTCATCGCTCCCGCGGTGGCGGGACCTGCTTCGTCGGTGGCCCGGTGGCCCCGGACCCGTTCCGGCGTCCACCAAACGGCTGACGCGCGACAAGGTGGTCGCACGAAGTTCCTCGCCGCACCGGGGGCTCGGGACGGGCGCCGGGGTGACGGCAGGCGTCTGGCTCGGTGCGCTCCTCCTGCTCGCCGCCTGTGCTCCGGCCCCCGCCAGGACGGGGGGCATCGTCTCCACCAATCCCTGCGCCGACGCGATCCTGGCGGTCGTCGCGCCGGATCGGCTCGCGGCGGTCAGTCATTATTCGCATGATCCCGGCGCGACCTCGATGCCGCTCGCGCTCGCGCGGCGCTGGCCCGCGACGTCCGGCACGGCGGAGGAGGTGATCGCGCGCCGTCCCGATCTCGTCGTCACCGACAGCTTCGCCCCCGCCGCCAGCCGCGAAGCCTATGGCCGCGCGGGGCTCAAGGTGCTGACGCTCGACATCGCGGCCACTATTCCCGCCAGCAAAGCGCAGGTCGCGACGCTCGCCGCCGCGGCCGGCCATCCGGAGCGCGGCGCGGCGCTGATCCGCGCGATCGATGGCGCCATCCCCCGTGCGACCGGCCCGCGCCCGTCGGCCTTGCTGTTCATCGCCGGCGATCTCGCCAATGGCGGCGGAACCCTGCTCGACGCGTTGTTGCGGCGCGCCGGTTTCCGCAACGCCGCCGCCGATTATGGCCTCGCCTTCACCGGTGCGCTGCCGATCGAGACGATCGCCGCCCATCCGCCGCGCGTGATCCTCAGCGATGACGACGGTCGTTCGGCGAACCTGCGGCGCCGCGTGCTCGATCGTGTCGGGGCCCGCACCGTCGAGGCGCGCTTTCCCCGTCGCCTGATGAATTGCGGCGGCCCGGCGCTGATCCCTGCGCTGCGCCGTCTCGCCGCCATCCGCGCGCAGGTCCTTTCGTGAACCGCGCGGGGCGGATCCTCGCGCTGGTGCTGCTCGTCGCGGCGGCCTTCGCGCTGTCGTTGGTCGCGGGCAAGCAATGGCTGCCATGGGACAGCCCCGCCGCCAGCGCGATCTTTGTCGAGCTGCGCCTGCCGCGCGCAGCGCTCGGCCTGCTCCTTGGCGCGATGCTGGGCCTCTCGGGCGCAGTGCTGCAGGGTTTCCTGCGCAATCCGCTCGCCGACCCCGGCGTGCTCGGCGTCTCGTCGAGCGGCGCACTCGGTGCGGTCTTCGTCATTCTCTACGTCGGGGCGAGCGGCCTCGCGCTGTTCGCGGGCGCGATGGCCGGCGCGCTGGTCGCGCTGCTGGTGCTGACGGCCCTGACGTGGCGGGGCGCGGACGCCGTCGCCTTCATCCTGGCAGGCACCGTCCTGTCCAGCCTGACCGGTGCGCTCACCGCCTTCCTGATCGCGATCGCGCCCAATCCCTACGCGGTGGCGGGCGTGCTCGACTGGCTGATGGGGGCACTGACCGACCGCGGGCTGGCCGACCTCGCCCGTGCCGCGCCGTTCCTCGTCGCGTCGATCGTGCTGCTTGCCTTCACCGGGCGCGCGCTCGATGCGCTGTCCTTAGGCGAAGCGGCGGCGCGGTCGCTCGGCATACGCGTCGACCGGCTGCAATGGGTGGTGATGGTCGGTACCGGTGTCGGCGTCGGTGCCGGTGTCGCGGCAACGGGCGTGATCGGCTTCGTCGGGCTGGTGGTGCCGCATCTGCTTCGTCCGCTGTTCGGTCATCGCCCGTCCGACCTGCTGCTGCCGAGCGCGCTGGGCGGCGCCGCGCTAATGCTCGTCGCCGACAGCCTGTGCCGCCTTGCGCCGGGCGCGGCGGAAGTGCGGCTCGGCGTGGCCATGGCGCTGATCGGTGCGCCCTTCTTCCTGATGCTGTTGCTGCGCCGCAGGGGGCAGGCATGGATCTGATCGCGCGCGATCTGTCCGTGTCGCTCGGCGGCCGCCCGGTCCTGCATGGCGTCGACGTCGCGCTTCGCCGCGGCCGCGTCACCGCGATCCTCGGGCCCAACGGCGCAGGCAAGAGCAGCCTGCTCAAGGCGGCCGCGGGCTTGCTGCCGCCGCGGACGGGAACCGTGACGCTCGGGGACCGTGGGATCGGGACCATGGGCGAGCGGGAAAGGGCGCAGACGATCGGCTATCTGCCGCAGGACGCGACGGTACATTGGAACCTCCACGCCGGCGACCTGGTCGCGCTCGGCCGTCTGCCGTATCGCGCGCGCTTTGCCGCGCCGTCGCAGGACGATCGGGCGGCCATAGCGGCGGCCATGGCCGCGACGGAAACGGAGGACCTCGCCGATCGGCCGGTCGCGTCCCTCTCCGGCGGCGAGCGCGCGCGGGTCCTGCTGGCCCGTGTGCTCGCCGGGCGGCCGCGATGGCTGCTCGCGGACGAGCCGCTCGCCAGCCTCGACCCCGCGCATCAGATCGACCTGCTCGACCGCTTGCGCGGCCTTGCCGCCGAGGGCGTAGGGGTGGCGGTCGTTCTGCACGATCTCGCGCAGGCGGCGCGCATCGCGGACGACGTCGTCCTGATGCGCGACGGCCGCGTCGCGGCAGCGGGCACGGCGGCCGAGATCCTGTCGCCGGAGATGATCGCCGCCGTCTTCGACGTGACGGTCGCGCGCCTGCCGGAAAGCCGCATCGTCGTGCCGGTCGGTCGCATCGCGCGCTGACGGCATCGACGCGGGCGCGGTCGCGGCTTATGCGCAGGCCGTGACCGCACCTCTACGCCTTCGCCTCGATACCGCCGCCCTGCAGGACAATTGGCGCGCGCTCGCGCGGATCAGCGGCCCTGCCGCCTGCGGCGCCGCGGTCAAGGCGAACGGTTATGGTCTGGGAGCGACGGTCGTCGCGTCCCACCTGGCGGCGGCGGGATGTCGCGACTTCTTCGTGGCGACATGGGCGGAGGCGGAGCGCCTCGCCGGGCTGGGACTGCCGAACCTGTCGGTGCTGCATGGTGTCCGCGACGCCGACATGGACCTGGCCCGCTCCGCGATGGCGCGGCCGGTGCTGAGCACGCCGGCGCAGGTGGCGCGCTGGCGCGACGCGGGCGGCGGCGCGTGTGACGTCATGGTCGATACCGGCATGAATCGGCTGGGCGTCGCGCCGCAGGACGTGCACGACGGCCTGCTCGACGGACTGCGCATCGAGACGCTGATGAGCCATCTCGCCTGCGCGGACGAGGACCATCCGATGAACGCGCGCCAGCGCGACCGTTTCGCAAGTCTTGCCGGCGCGACCGGCGCGCGGCGGATGAGCCTCGCGAACTCGGCGGGTATCGCGCTCGGCAGCGGATATCACTTCGACCTCGTCCGGCCGGGTATCGCGCTCTACGGCGGCGTGCCCCGCGACGAGCTTGCGGGCGTCATCCGCCAGGTCGCCTATCCGGAGGCGCAAGTGTTGCAGCGGCGCACGGCCCGCGCAGGCGAAACCGTCGGCTACAACGCCACCTGGACGGCGACGCGCGACACCGAGATCGCGATCCTGAACCTCGGCTATGCCGACGGCTATCGCCGCGCCTTTTCGGATCGGGGCAGTGGGGAGGGCGGGGCATTGCCCGTGATCGGCCGGGTGTCGATGGACCTCGTCGCGATCGACGTGACCGCGCGTCCGGCGCTCGCCGAGGGCGACTGGGTGACGCTGGACTATGCGCTGCCGGCGGCGGCGATGCGCAGCGGCGTGTCGCAGTACGAGCTGCTGACGGGGCTGGGGACGCGGTTTGGTTGATCAGCCCCAATCGGACCTTATCGGGCATCGTCGGTGTTGTGGCATGTTGGAAATGTGGCAGCTTTGCAACAATCGGCGGTAAAATGAACATTTGATGTACCGACCGATAGATTGCTTGAAAGCGAATGCGTAGGCTCCTCGCACAGCACATAATTGCTTGAAAACAGGGGTAATGTTCATGTCCTTTCGTGAAGGCGCGCTGGGGTGCGCGTCCGTTCTCGCGCTCGTCGCATTCGGTTGCCCAACTTATGCCGCCGCGCAGGACCAGTCCGTGCCGGCGAAGAAGGCCGCACCAAATGGTGCTCCGGAAGCAGGATGCCCACTGACCGCCGGAGGGGTCGTCGATCCGGCATGCGAAACGGACGGAACCGGCACGGCCACCCCTGACGACGTTCGCGAAAAGCGCCGTGACGAAATCATCGTCACCGGCACGCGCATCCGCCTGCCCAACCTTGAGTCGCTGCAGCCGACGGTGACGGTGGGCGAGCAGTACCTCCAGGATCGCGGCCTGACCAACGTTGCGGACGCGCTCAATGAACTGCCTGCCTTCCGTGGCAGCGTGACGCCGAACGGCGCGCAGGGATCGTTCGGCCAGGGCGTCAATTTCGTCAACGCCTACGGTCTGGGTTCGAATCGCACGCTGACCCTGGTCAACGGCCGGCGTTTCGTGACGTCGAACGTGACGACGCTGTTCAACCAGGGTTCCGCCGGCACGCAGGTCGACCTCAATACCATCAACACGTTGCTGACGGAGCGCGCCGATTTCATCTCCATCGGCGGTTCCCCGGTTTACGGCTCGGACGCGATCTCAGGCACCGTCAACATCATCCTTCGTGACCGCTTCAACGGCTTCCGCGTCCAAGGCACGAGCGGCGTGACGGAGCGCGGCGACGGCTTCCATTACAGCGGGTCGATGCTTGCGGGTCACGACTATCTCGACGGCCGCGCGAACATCACGATCGCGTATCAGCACGATCACCAAGATGGCGTGCTGTACAACAACCGCGATTTCTACCGCGACAATCTGGGAGGCGCGACCAACCCGACGTCCGCGCAGGCTGCGGCTTTGGGTCGCGCGGCCTCGGGAATCACGTCGCTTAACGACGGACGCGTCAACACGGGCTTCGGCTATAACAACTCGCCGACCGACGGCTTCCCCGGCACCATCCAGATCAAGAACGAAACCATCTATTATCTGACGCCCGGCGGCCTGATCACCGCGGCGGCAGGCAACGCCAATGCGGCGTTCAATTATCAGTTCGACCGCAACGGCAACCTCGTCCCGTTCAATCGCGGCATCATTTTCCCCAGCATCTATGCCAGTGGCGGCGATGGCTTCAAGTTCGCGGATTACAGCCAGATCACGAGTCAGCTTGATCGTGAGATTGCAAACGTTTTCGCGCACTTCGACGTGTCTGATGCGTTCAAGCTGTTCTTCGAGGGCGAATATTTCAACTCGCGTGCGCACCAGCTCGCACGGCAGCCGACCTTCAACAGCAATCTGTTCGGCGGATCGAGCGGGCAGCTGACCTTCACGTCGACCAGTCCGTTCCTCACCCAGCAGGCGCAGGCGCAATTGGCAGCGCTGGGCGTGACGCGCTTTCAGGTTTCGCGCGCCTCGAGCGATTTGGCTGATCTGACCGGGCGTTCGACCACGAATCTCGGTCGCGCGGTGCTTGGCGCCCGGGGCGACTTCCAGGTCGGTGGCCGCAACTTCAACTATGAAGTCGCAGGCAATTACGGGCGGACGGTAATCGACGACGTCACGCAGGACGTGAATGCCCAGCGCTTCATCAACGCGGTTAACGTCACGACCAACGCGGCAGGACAGATCGTCTGCACGACTACGCCGACGGTTCAGGCCGCGCCCGGCGGTACGCCCGTGGCGGATCCCGCTTGCGTGCCGCTCAACCTGCTTGGCTTCGGCCTGTCCAGCCCCGCGGCGCGCGCTTATGTGATCGCGGAAAACACCACTAAGAGCATCCTCGAGCAGAAGGTGTTCACGGCCAGCGTCACGGGCAGCCCGTTCGACCTGTTCGGTAATGCCGCCGGCTTCAACGTCGGATACGAGCATCGCGAGGAGAAGGGGCGTTTCACGCCGAGCGCGTTCCAGCAGCAGGGTCTGGGTCGTTCGGTCGGCATCGCTCCCGTGTCGGGCAAGTACACGGTTAACGAAGTATTCGGTGAAGCCGTGCTCCGCGTATTTTCCCGCGACAATAACTTCATCTTCGATGGCCTGACCTTCAAGGCAAGCGGTCGCTACGTCGACAACACCGTGAACGGCGGATTCTTCTCTTGGTCGGCGGGTGGCGAGTTCAACCCGATCCGCGATATTCAGCTGCGCGGCAATTACACGAAGTCGTTCCGCGCGCCTGCAATCACCGAATTGTTCCTGCCGCTGTCGAACTCGTTCAGCTCGGTGCCCGACCTGTGCGCCCCCGGCAACATCAATGCCGGTGCCGCGCCGGCCACGCGTGCCAAGAATTGCGCGGCCTTCCTCGCCGCCTTTCCCAATGCCACCCCGCTAGACGCGACGGCCGCGACCGTGCCGGCACAGTCTGGCGGCAACCCGACGCTGCAGAACGAAATCTCGAGCAGCTTCACTTATGGCGTGGTCATCCAGCCGCGCTTCATCCCGGGCCTGTCGATCACCGCCGACTATATCGACATCAATATCACCAACCCGATCTCGAACCTGACGGTGGCGACCATCGCCTCGGCGTGCTTCGACAATAGCAACTTCAACGCGGCCGATCCCGCCAACGGCAACGCCTTCTGCTCGCAGATCCGGCGCTACGCCAAGGGCCAAGGTGGTGCGTCGGCCAATGGCGGCGATCGCGGCGGCCAGGTCGTCGTCGATCCGGCCAACCCCGGTGTGAAGAGCGGCTTCGTCAACGGCAACCGTATTCTGTTCACCGGTATCCAGGGAACGCTGGATTATACGACCCGTCTGGAAGGCATCGGTATTCCTGGCCGATTCACCGTGGGCTCGAACGCGCTGTTCGTTCGTCGTCGCCTGGTGGACATCACCGGTGTCGCACCGGTGCGAACCGATGGCACCTTCGGCGACCCGAAGTTCTCGGGTCAGGTGAACGCCACCTATGCCAATGACGTGTGGGGCACGAGCACCTCGGTGAATGTGATGGGTCAGCAGATCGCCACGCGTAACGAACTGTCGCTCGATCTGCGCGAGTTCAACACGATCAAGGCATACGCCACGGTCAACACGTCACTCTTCGTGAACGTGCAGAACAAGATGCGCTTCACCTTCTCGGTAACCAACCTGCTCGATCGGGTTGGCCAGTCCTACTTCGGCTATTATCCGACGACGCTCATCTCGGATGCACTTGGCCGCCGTTTCACCGTTGGCGTCCGCGCCAATTTCTAATCGACCACCATTCCACCGAACGCAGGTCGAACGCACGTTCGACCTGCCGCGGGGGGAGGGAGATTAAAAAAGATCCCATGGGCGCGGGCTGGCGCCGGTTGAGGCAGACTGACCTTCCCGCTTTGTCGTGAAGGAGGTTGCCCGTGCCCGTGTCCGTCTCATGCCATGCCGCCGTCAGCACGCAGCTGAACGCAA